>Ga0099364_10000028_pt1 | contig 203955 bp, 185 predicted proteins | sample TergutTh196P3_FD_73070 | JGI IMG/M metagenome (GOLD analysis project Ga0099364, IMG submission 73070) | Microcerotermes parvus P3 segment gut microbial communities from Pointe-Noire, Republic of the Congo - Th196 P3 | ecosystem: Host-associated > Arthropoda: Insects > Digestive system > Gut ... | reverse complement strand
GATCTTGTAACCGTCCTTCTAACAAATCGCCTTGTAATTACTCCATCACCTGATCTAAAACCCTTTAGAAGCTCTTTACACGAATTAATTTATAAGGAACTATAATGACAGAAAATACTCTTAATGCAGAAACCCTTTTCGGATATACAACCGAACAAAGAAACGAAGGTTCAAAGAACATTGATTCAAGTACAACTCTTGAAATTGTTACTATCATCAATAATGAAGATAAAAAAGTCGCAGGTGCAGTCGGTGAAATACTCGTTGAAATCGCAGCCCTTATTGACGATATCGTAAATAGTTTCCGAAATGGAGGGCGGCTTTTCTATATTGGAGCGGGGACTTCGGGACGACTTGGGGTGCTTGATGCGTCAGAGTGTCCGCCAACCTACGGGGTGGACCCCGGAATGGTAGTCGGCTTAATTGCAGGCGGCAGGGATGCTCTTACGTCTTCGATTGAGGCTGCAGAAGATCGAGCAGAAGAGGGGGTGGCCGAGTTAAAGCATCATGGTTTTACCGCTAAGGATGTGCTTGTTGGCATAACTGCATCGGGGCAGGCGCCCTATGTACTTGGCGCTCTTGATTATGCCCGCAATCTTGGCTCAGTGACAGGGGCAATAAGCTGTAATGCAAACTCAAAAACCTTTGACTATGTGAATCATAAACTCTATGTGAATGTTGGACCTGAAGTTGTAACAGGCTCTACAAGAATGAAAAGCGGCACTGCCCAGAAATTAGTTCTTAACATGCTTACTACTGCCTCAATGGTTCGTATCGGTAAGGTATATAAGAACCTTATGGTGGACTTAAAACCGGTAAATCATAAGCTTATTCTGCGTTCAATAAGACTTATAAGCGAGGTTACAGGTTGTTCAAAGGAGCAGGCAGAAGAGGCCTTCGCGGCTTCGAAGAAGCAGCCGAAGCTTGCAATTGTAATGGTTCTTATGGGAGTAGGAGCGGACGAGGCCGAGAAACTGCTAAGTGAAGCTAATGGCCATATCAGTTCCATCGTAAATACTAGGAAAGTAGACTAATATGATTTATCATGATACAATGGTTTTAATTAATTTTTATTGGAGGATAAAATGAAAAGATTACTGATTGCATTTCTTTTGCTCAGTATGCTGATGCCGGCATTTGCAGGCGGAAACAGGGACAGAGCAGGAACAACAGTCCCCCAAGACTTTATCTACGGTGTTGCCGCAGGCCCTGCAGGTCTTGACCCGCATATAAACACTGCGCATGCATCCATCCTAGTTCATAAGCAGATATACAATAAGCTGCTTAGAATGGATGAGCATTTGAACTTTCACCCTGAACTTGCTGAAAGATGGACTGAAGGCCCGGGAAATACCTATACATTTTACCTTCGCCGCGGAGTAAGGTTCCATAACGGAAGGGAAATGGTTGCTGATGATGTAGTTTATAGTTATAACCGCATGATGGACCCTGCCCTCGGCTCTGTTGCACGGGCTTACTTCTCCCTGGTTGAAAGGGTAGAAGCCGTTGATAATTATACCGTAAGGTTTACACTCTCAGGTCCTGATGCGATTTTTCTTCAGTATGTTACATCAAATTACTCTGCAATCGTTCCAAGAGAAGAGGTTGAGCGGCACGGAGATCTGAACAATGTTCCTGTAGGAACAGGCCCGTTCATGTTCAGGGAAAATATCCCGGGTAACCGTGTTGTTCTTGAAAGGAATCCGCATTACTTTATTCCGAACGAACCAAGACTCGATACCTTAACCTTCGCAATCATGCCCGATGAATCTGCACGTTTAAATGCCCTTCGTACAGGTGCAATACACCTTGCAGTTCTGCCCCCGACCATCCTTCCGCTTGTAAGGGGAAATAATGATATAATCGTAAGGGACTTCCTTTCTGCAAATTATGACTTTATCGGATTTAACCTTACAGAAGCTCCATTCAATGACATAAGGGTAAGGCAGGCAATAAGTCTTCTTATTGACAGGCAGGAAATAATTACTGCCATTTATGACGGCTATGCTCAGGCTACGGGCCCGGTTCCCAGAACCATGGAAAAATGGGCCGTAAATATTGATACTAACGAGTTTTATATCCCTGATGTTCAAAGGGCAAGAACACTGCTTACACAGGCAGGTTTCCCGAATGGTATAGATGTCAAGATCACAGCAGGTATCACAAGACTTACAACACAAGTTTCAGAACTACTTGTCAGCCAGCTCGCAAGAGGCGGGGTTAGAGCGGAACTTGAAATCCTTGAGACTGCCCAGTTCGTGGCTGCCTGGAGGGATCGAACGCATCAGACCATGGTAAGTTCAAACGGCGGAGGGGCTGACCCGGATCGCAGTATAGGTCTGTTCTTCCATTCAGGCTCTGCAACCAATGTCTGGGGATATGTTAACCCCCGAATAGATCAACTGGTAGAAGCAGGCCGTATCGAGACCGATGAAAACAGGCGGCATGCGATCTATGCAGAGGCACAGACTATAATCCTAAGGGAACTGCCGAATATTTTCTTTGTGTCACCAAGCGATTTCCACTTCCACAGGGCAAATGTGGAAGGGTATATGGCAGAAACATACCATAACGAATGGTTTAATACGGTTTGGCTTAGGTAGTTATAAACTAGGGAATGAAAACTTACATACTTAAACGTATACTAATGCTCATTCCCGTAATGTTTACCATCAGTATCCTGGTCTTTTTTCTGATCAGGATACTGCCCGGGGATGTTATATCGGACATTTTGGGAATAGAGCAAACACCCGAAAACCGTGCGATACTTGAAAGACAGTTTAACTTTGACAGGCCCGTTCCACAGCAATACTTAATGTGGATCACAGACATTTTGCGCGGTGATTTCGGCGTTTCTCTTAGAACGGGCAGACCGATACTTCCCGACTTTGTTCAACGCTTTAAGGTCACCATAGAACTTGCGCTCATTGCATCTATTATCGCATGGATAATTTCCATTCCCCTTGGGATTTTATCAGCTTTAAAAAGAAACTCAATTTCAGACTTCTTTATCCGAATATTCGGCCTGCTTGGTGTATCTGTACCAAACTTTGCCTTTGCAACCCTTTTAATCCTGGTCCTGGCCCTCGGTTTCAATTATTATCCCCCGATTGCCTGGGTTGATTTTACTGTCGACCCCCTAAGAAACCTCCAAACCATCATTTGGCCTGCCCTGGTACTCGGCAGCATAATGGCAGGCTCCGTTATGCGCATGACCCGCTCTGCAATGCTCGATAACTTGCGCCAGGACTTTATCAAGACCATTAGGGCAAAGGGCGCAGGACCTAGGCTTGTCATTTTCAAACATGCCCTAAAAAATAGTCTTATCCCGATAATTACGATTATAGGGATGCAGATGGGCGCACTCCTTGGAGGAACCGTAGTAATAGAACAGATCTTCTCGCTTCCCGGCGTTGGGCAGATGACCCTTGATGCCATCTTTAAACGTGACTATCCGATTGTTCAGGCAAATATCCTAATGCTTGCCGGGATTTATGTCCTAATAAATCTTTTTGTAGATTTAATGTATGCGGTAATCGACCCGCGGGTAACTCTTAAATAAGGTCAGGGTATGAAAGAAGTGTTTGGCGCTCTTTTAAGAGACAGGGTTGGCCGCTGGGGCCTTTTTGGAGTGGGTTTAGTAATTCTGATGGCCCTTACAGCCTCTTCCATTGCACCCTTTGACCCTCTTGAAGTTAATACTCAATTAAGGTTTGCCCCGCCCGGAGAGGGCCATTTATTTGGGACCGATTATCTTGGAAGGGATGTATTTTCCCGTATCCTATATGGAGCAAGGGTCTCCATTTTTGTGGGTTTAATTTCTGTTTCAATTGGCGCCGGTTTTGGTTTTTTGATTGGGGTAATTTCAGGTTATATTGGCGGGAGAATTGACAATCTTATAATGCGCTTTATGGATGTACTTTTCGCCTTCCCTTCAATTCTTCTTGCCCTGCTTATTGTTTCTGTTTTGGGAAGTGATATAAGAAATACAATGATAGCAATAGGAATAGTCTTTATGCCTGTTTTCACCCGCACTGTCAGAGCAAGTGTCATAACGGTAAAGAACATGGACTATGTGCAAAACGCAAAAACAGTCGGGGTACGTCCTGTATGGGTAATAATTCGTCATATTATTCCGAATACCCTCTCTCCCTTTTTGGTGCAAATAACCCTCGCCCTATCAAGTGCAATTCTAACCGAATCTACACTAAGCTTCCTGGGACTCGGAATACAGCCTCCAAACCCAAGCTGGGGTTCCATGCTCTCCGAAAGCCGCAGTCTAATGGAACTTGCTCCATGGACTGCAATATTTCCCGCTGTTTTCATTATTATGACAATTCTTTCTTTCAATATTTTGGGAGACAGTCTTCGCGATGTGCTTGATCCAAAGCTGAAGATATAAGGGGATACAAATGCAAAAACCCTTATTGGAAGTTAAAGATTTATGCATCAATATAAGTTCAACTCGCGGAAATTATGACCTTACTGACAGGATAAGCTTTGACGTACTCCCGGGAGAAACCTTCGGGCTTGTCGGTGAATCGGGCTGCGGAAAAAGTATTACAGCCCTTTCTATAATGCGCCTTATATCTTATCCCCTATTAATTAAGAGCGGCGAAATTCTTCTTGACGGGGAGGATCTCTTAAAAAAGCCGGAAAAGGAGATGCGAAAGGTAAGGGGCAAGGAAATCTCCATGATTTTCCAGGAGCCAATGACAAGCCTTGATCCCATTTTTACTGTACAAGATCAATTATTGGAAATACTGCAAATACACAGGAAAATGAAGCAAGATGAGATGATAGAAAAAATTACAAGCATCCTGGAGCTTGTCGGAATTCCTCGCATAAAAGATGTTCTTCTAAGCTATCCCCATCAGCTTTCAGGGGGAATGCTTCAGAGGGTAATGATTGCAATGGCGATGATGCTTGACCCAAGGCTCTTAATCGCAGATGAGCCGACCACCGCCCTTGATGTAACCATTCAGGCGCAGATACTTGCTCTTATGAATGACTTAAAAGAACACTTTGACACTTCTATTATAATAATAACCCACGATTTAGGTGTAGTTGCAGAGACTTGTAGACGAGTTGCAGTTCTTTATGCAGGCCAGATTGTTGAGCAGGGATCGAGTATAGACATCTTTCATAACCCCCTGCACCCCTATACAAGGGGTCTTTTAAGATCCATGAAGACTCTCGGTTCAAAGGAAAAACTTTATTCGATAAAGGGCAGTGTCCCGGGAATGGGAGATATCGGGAAGGGCTGTCGTTTTTTTGCAAGATGTGATTATGCAGATGAAAAGTGTACAGGAGAGCAGGTACTTACAGAAATATCTCCTGCACATATCTGCCGCTGTTATAAGGCAGGCTCACTATGAAGACCCTCCTTGAAATAAAGAACTTAAATAAAATATATACGGCAGGAAGAGGTCTCTTTAGAAAGTCTGTCTCGGAATTAAAGGCCGTAGAGGATTTGAGCTTTGATTTAAAGGAGAAAGATACCCTTGCAATTGTCGGTGAATCAGGCTGCGGTAAATCAACCACCGCAAAATGCATAATACGCCTGACAGAGCCAAGTTCAGGGGAAGTTATTTTCGATGGGATTGATTTAACAAAGTTATCAAACGAAGAGATGCGTCTAAAACGCAGAAATATTCAAATGATCTATCAAGACCCATACAGCTCCCTAAACCCTAGAATGAAGGTTAAAGAGCTGCTTGCAGAACCCTTAAGAGCTCATAAACTTGCAGAGGGGAAAGCTATAATCGAGCAGGTGCGAGAAATTGCGGGAATGGTAGGTTTATCGACAGAGCATTTGGATCGCTATCCGCATCAGTTTTCAGGGGGGCAGCGCCAGAGGATCAGCATAGGTCGTGCCCTAATTTCAAGGCCTAAACTCCTCCTTGCCGATGAACCTGTATCGGCTCTTGACGTATCAATCCAGGCACAGATCCTGAATCTCTTAACCGATCTGCAAAAAACACTAGGACTTACCATGCTCTTTATTTCGCATGACCTTAATGTGGTGCGCCATATCTCAAGGCAAATTCTTGTAATGTATCTTGGCAGGGTAATGGAATCGGGCCCTACAGAAACGGTCTTTGAGAATCCCATGCATCCATATACGAAGGCCCTGCTTGACTCAATTCCGGTGCTTGACCCAAGCATAAAAAAGGAAAGAAAAACCCTAAAGGGCGACGTCTTAAGCCTCGCACAAAAACCGGAAGGATGCCCCTTTTCAGGGCGCTGTATCAATATAATGGAAAAATGTAAAACCGAAATCCCTCCGCCTATAGACCTTGGGAATAATCATATTGTAAGCTGTTTTTGGAGAAGCCATGAAACGTAAAATTGTCTGTCTTTGTGATAATGTAATTGAAGCAGAGTACCCCGAAGAGTATGATCTGGATAAAGAGCCTGCCTATATGGATGAAATCCAAAACGGCAGCTTCTTGAATTTCTTCTGTCAGAACTGCAAGAAGACCCATAAGCCTGAATTCCCGATTTTCATACATTGGCCTTCAAGAAATTTGAAGTTTGAGATCATCCCTGAACTTGAACGGGGAGATTTTTACAGACGAACTTCTGAACCAAGCGACTCAATGGAAGCTATTATCGGGTACCCTGAAATGACTGAGCGCCTTTCTATTATCTCGGATTCCTTTGATCCTGTCCCGATTGAGGCAATAAAGTATAGGCTTGGAATTAAGGCAGAAGAGCAGTACCCGGACAGCGAGATTGACATCAGGTATTTCCGCTCGGACGAAAATAACTTAGAGTTTCATATTCACGGGATGAAAGAGGACCAAGTCGCAATAATGAAGATTCCAAGAACCTTATACGATAAAACCTTTACCGATTATAAGGAAAACCCGAGTAAAGAGATGTTTACAGTCTTAAGGGTAAAAAATTATCTCTCTTATAAAAATACGATGCGGGCTTAATCTTCCCCCGGATCATCTTCCTCTTCTTCAGAGTTTTCTTCATGGCCCGGGTTCTGACTCACCTTCTTAATGGCATCGAATACGGCTTCCCTTACATTAGTACCAAAGATTTTTTCATCCATTGCAGTAGCAGTATACAGTGTTCCCAAAAGAGATACCCGATATAGGGGTTTTACAGAATTAAGGGCCATTGCAGCCATATCTAAAACGCAATCGTTACACAGACAGATTGGCTCTGAGTATGTTTCCAATTGACGTCCAAGCTCCTTTAGAACAAGGTTTTCTGCCTCGTTCTTTAGAAATTCAAAATCATATTCGTCAATAAATGCCATATCTCCTCCGCTATTAACAATATAACATATTAAAGGCTTACAGGCAAGCACATTGTATTTTCCTTTAAAATCGTATATCTTTAAACTAATTAATTATGGCAGCAAAAAATAAGGGTGAAACTGAACTACTATCCCGGGACGAGAACGAACTAAAGGAACCTGAGGATTATGTGGTCGTATTATTAAACGATCATTATACTACCATGGAATTTGTAGTAGAAATTTTGATGCAGATCTTCCATAAGGATACAAGGGAAGCTAATGCAATAATGCTGAATGTCCATAATAAGGGAAGGGGAATTGTGGGCGTTTATACATGGGATATTGCCCAGACAAAGGCAAATCAGGTTCATGCAAAGGCAAAGCAAAGCAACTACCCCCTGAAGTGTGTTGTAGAAGAGGTATAATTGATATATATTTTATCAGGGAGAGAATAATGAATATATCCGGCTCTGTACAGAGCATAATAAATCAGGCGATAAATGAGGCAAAATCAAGGAATCATGAGTTCCTGACACCTGAGCATGTACTTTATGCCGCCCTTGACTTTGATGAAGTTCAAATAATACTCCTTGCATGCGGTGCAGACCTGAATCAGATTAAACAGGGCATGGAGTCTTTTTTCGATAAAAAAATCCCCGTTAAGAACGGCGCAGAGCCCATACAAACCGTAAATTTTCAAAGTGTTATTGAGAGGGCGGTGATTACAAGTCAGGCATCTCAGAAGGGAACCCTTGATGCTTCGGATATACTTGTTTCTCTTTTTGATGAGGAAAGGAACTACTGTGCATACTATTTAAGGGAGGCAGGAGTAAGGCGTTATGACCTTTTAAGCGTAATTTCCCACGGGCAGGAAGACGAGAAGGGATTTTACCGGGATAAACATTCAAAATACGAAGGCGAAAAGGATAGTGAAGAGGATATATCCGAGGCAAATCCGAGGGCCAGGGTAAATAAGCGAAACGCTCTTGAAAAATTCGCCACCGAACTTACTTCCCTTGCAAGGGAAAACCGCCTTGAGCCCGTAATCGGAAGGGAAATTGAACTCGACCGTACAGTCCAGGTCCTCTGCAGAAGGCTTAAGAATAACCCTGTCCATGTAGGAGACTCAGGTGTCGGCAAGACAGCAATAACCGAGGGCCTTGCCCGAAGGATCGCAACGGGAGATGTACCTCCGACCCTCAAAGACTTTTCGATTTATTCCCTTGACATGGGTGCATTGGTTGCAGGGACAAAGTATCGAGGGGATTTTGAAGAGAGAATCAAGAAAGTTGTTGAAGAAATGCTAAAAAAAGAGAAGGCAATTCTTTTCATTGACGAAATTCATACAATAGTCGGTGCAGGCTCAGCCTCAGGAAGCGCCTTAGATGCCTCCAACCTCCTAAAACCGGCCCTTGCAAGCGGGAAACTCCGCTGTATAGGCTCAACAACCCATGAGGAATACGGAAAATTCTTTGAAAAGGACAGAGCCCTATCACGGCGCTTCCAAAAAATCGATATAAATGAGCCAAGCGAGGCAGATACGGTAAAAATCCTTACGGGGCTTAAGAGCAAGTACGAGGATTATCATCATGTTCAATATTCTGATGAAGCCGTTGAAGGTGCAGTAAGACTTTCTGCACAGTATATTACAGAACGCCGCCTGCCTGATAAGGCAATTGATGTTATTGATGAGGCAGGCTCCTATGCAAGGATCGAAGCATATAAAAAGGATGGCGGGGTATCAAACAGTGTTCAGGAAGCCTCTATAGAGAAAATAGAGAAAATTTGCATAGACCTGCCTTTGATTGAAACAGTGGTCTCGAAAATTGCAAGAATACCCGAGCGCTCTGTTACAGAAAATGAAAAAGATCGCCTGCGCCTCCTTGATGAACGCCTAAAACAGAGGCTCTTTGGTCAGGATGAAGCTGTCAACGCTGTAATTAAGGCGGTAAAGCGCTCAAGAGCCGGTTTCAGAGACAAGAATAAACCTGTTGCAAACTTCCTCTTCGTGGGGCCCACCGGTGTCGGCAAAACAGAACTTGCTCGAAGCTTAGCAGATATACTTGGCGTAGTAATGCACCGCTTCGATATGAGCGAATACCAGGAAAAACACAGTGTATCCCGCCTCGTTGGAGCCCCGCCCGGCTATGTCGGCTATGAAGAGGGCGGCCTCCTTACAGATGCAGTTCGCAAACATCCCCACGGAGTGGTCCTGCTTGACGAAATTGAAAAGGCACACCCGGACATATACAATATGCTCCTACAGATAATGGATTATGCCACCTTAACTGACAATAATGGCCGCAAAGCAGATTTCAGGAATGTGGTACTTATTATGACAAGCAATGCAGGTGCAAGAGATATAGGTAAGAGCCTCATAGGTTTCGGAGAGAGGATGGAAGGTGATACTGCCATTGACGGAGCAGTTGAAAGGATTTTCACCCCTGAGTTTCGTAATAGGCTCGATGCAGTAGTCCACTTCAGCCACTTATCGAGGGAAATTATGACTTCCATTGTTAATAAGGAACTGGATTTCTTTAAGGAACAGCTCCTTGAAAAGAATGTGAGCCTAAAGATAAGTGATGACTGCCTTAACCAACTCGCCATCGATGGGTATTCCCGTGAATCAGGTGCCCGCAACGTGGGCCGCCTTGTTGAAGAGAAAATCAAGTCATTTTTCGTTGACGAAGTCCTCTTTGGCCGTTTAGAGCATGGCGGAAAGGCAATTGCAGATTTCAAGGACGGAGAATACCGGATAGATATTATCAAGTCCAATAGACCCTCCCGGAAGAAAAAGCAAAAGCGGGAAAAAGAAATAGAGAGCAGCAGTTAAAAAGTTAAATGAACTCGATTACAGGGCCCGATCCTGATTTTCCCCATATTGGCGATAAGGAACGCGTTACATTTCCTGACCCCCTGAAATCAAAGCATTATAGCATAGTCGCCTGGGGAGGAAACCTTTCGCCCGGCATGCTCCTTTCAGCTTATGAGCAGGGCATCTTCCCCTGGTACAGCGATGACGAGCCTGTAATTTGGCATTCTCCTGATCCGCGCCTTGTTCTCTTTCCCGAGAAACTTCACATTTCCGCATCAATGAAGAAGGTCTTAAGGCAGGGGGTATACAGTATAAGTTTTGATGAGGATTTCCCCGCGGTTATAAGAGCCTGCGCAGAAATTGGGAGGGCAAGGCAAAACGGTACATGGATTACGGAGGATGTAATTTCTGCATATACAGAGCTTCACAATCTTGGCTGGGCCCATTCTTCAGAGGCCCGTTATGGGGGTGAGCTAATGGGGGGCTGTTACGGCATAAGACTTGGAAATGTTTTTTTCGGTGAATCCATGTTTTCATCAAGGTCAAATGCAAGCAAGGCTGCCTTCTTCACCCTTGCAAAATTCCTCTTTGAAGACGGGGTGGCCTTTATTGACTGCCAGAATCATTCTAATCATTTGGAAAGCCTTGGAGCTGAAGAAATATCAAGGAAAGAATTTATTAAACTCCTAAAAAAGACCTTAGCACATAGGAAGCCTTTGAATAGGGATAAGGATGATAGGCGCTATTCCTGGAAGGATTTTAGAATATCGTAAATTTCTCCTGCTCCCTGCTTTACAACATCGAAGCATGGGATATTAACATAAGAAGAGACAGTCTTTAATAATATCTCTGCATCAATAAAGGCTTCAAAATAATTATTATTACGGTACTCAGGGTAGTATGGGTTTACTGTCATTGCAATTAATTTAAGCTGCTTTGCTACTCCAATTTCAACAGTGCTGCAGTTTGAAAGGATGCCCTTCATTCCAAGGGGATCTCCTGAAAGGAGGAGTTTTACAGGATCATTAAAAATAAGGCGTTTTCCCCCCGGTTTTAAATCAAGGAATCTCTTTAAATATTTTTCTGCAATGACCCCTTTAATAATCAAAGTATCAGAAGAATTACATTTTTCCATAAAATTCAAAAAACTTTCATCGTTTAATACGGAGTCAACTGTATCAACCCTTCCTGTTTCTTTTAATACGGGTCTTGAAAAAATTAGAGGAAAGCAGGCGCTTTCATCTGCAAGACGATTTATATCAGTATATCTTGCAGCCCCTGTAACAAGGATAAGGAAATCCAGTTCTGTCATTGGAGCGATTCTATTAAGGGCGCCGTCAACTATTATCATATTACTATATTCAGAAATTAAATCGAGGATAATTCTCAGCTCAAAACCCTTATTGGCACCTGCAAGGAGAACCTTTCCCGGCTTTATAATACGGCAAATCATTAGCTTACCAAGGGGTGTTTGAATATCTGTTTTTTTTATTATTTCGATTCCGGCAGTGCAAAATTTGATACAGTTCATCGCAATAGCTAAAATGATGCCGGGCCAAACATTTATGCGCGGCTTTGGAAGACCTGTTATATTATCAAAACCTTCCCCATCATAGCCTATGCTTGTTATTCCAAGGGTGATAGCCGAATCTTTTCGGATTTCTTCCATGATGGCAGACATTGTGGTAGTCTTGCCGGTATTTTTTGCAGTTCCGGCTATGCCAAGGGTCACGTTACGGTATTAAGGCCTGCACGCCCCGGATATGCGCCGTCTTCCCTGCTCCCAAGAACCCCGTCATACATTGCCTTTACAAAATCCCCGGTTTCCAAAACCTGCGCTAGAACCCTTTCAATACCCTCAACAAGCTCTTCGCTTAAGTCCTTTGCCTTCCGGCTTATCTGCAGCTTTGATTCACCGAAGAACCTGAAGCCCTCTGCTGTGGCGCGAAGGGTATCTATTCTCGACGGTACTGCAATGGGGCCGCCGGAGTAAGCCTCATCGGAAGATGCAATTGAAATAATGTCCACCCCAAGCATTGCTGCCAAGCTTGCGTGAAATGCCGTTGAAGCACTTGACTGCACTCTGTCTTCAGTATGGGTTAAAAATCCTACAGGGGCCCCTGCCCAGATCGGTGCATCCATTATTTCCCTTAAAGCGAGAATCTTTGCGGCATTAAAATCCACGTAATTGTCTTCCATCTGTCCGCCTATCATCACTTCGGGGGAGTAACAGAAGAGGGGCTGAAGGATGGGCTTCCCGCCAAGTTTAACACCAAGATGGGCACCAATCAGCATGCCTGCGAAGGCCTTAAATGCAGGGACCCCGCATAGCTCTTCGTTGGTTACAACATCGAAGGGCAGATTATACTTTGCGCTATACTTCATTGCGGCAACACCATCGACAGTGAGCCTTGCAGGTTCTGTCCCTGCCCCAAGTGCGCCGTAGCAGATATTTATCTTTGTTAAATCGGCACCACTCTTCCCTGCAAGAACCACTGTTTCAGGGGTATTAAGTCCCCTATGTGCCCTTACCTGCCAGAGGGTTCCCTGTTCAAGTGCACTATTAATCATCTTTAAATTGCCTGAAGTTATAACAGTGCCGTCTTCTTCATGGGTGATAAAGCCGTCAAAAAAACCCTCTGTTCTTGCACCCCAGGAGGGGTCAAAGTGGACTACACCGTCTGCACCGTGAGCCTCACTTGCCTTGATATGCGCAATGTCCATAATCGGGCATCCTGTGCCGTACTGAACGAAGATTATGGGTTTTTTTAACTTATGTCTTAACGAGGGCGTTTGAAGATCGGTTTTTGAATACTCGATATACTTATCCAGTTTCTTTAAATCCTCACCTGCAAAGCGGCGAGTTTTAGGATGTATCACATCATTTTTATAATAGTTTTTAACTATATCATCGCAGTGGGCAGGATATTCCTTAAGAAAATCTGCAAGATTTTTATCGTATAACTCATCTCGAAGCTCCGCCCGCCTAATGCCGGGGCTGGTTTTCCCGGAAGTCCAATCAAGAATCATTGGGGTAATCTGCTCAAGGAGTTCTCGTATACGGTTATGCTTAACTTCATAGGTAAAACCTGAACAAAGGTCAGCCTTAACTTTTACGTCCTTCCCCTCCCCCCTTATATACTCAGTGTTTTCGATAAAGGCAATTGTTTCTTCGAGGGTGGAGCCGGGCCCGAAACCCGCATCAAAGCCAAGCTCTTGGGCCAGTTCAGGCCTAATCGCCATGCCCCCGATTGCAATGCGAGTCCTCTCGCGAATGCCTGCCGCATCAGCAAGGTCAATAAAGCGGGCAAGGAGTTCTGCAACGCCGTAGCCAAGGGTGCGGCTTAGGAGGATGGTATCCACCTTTTCATCAATTGCGGCCTGGATAAGCTCTTCGGTGGGAAGGTCCGGGGGAAGCAGGACAGTATCATAACCTGCCTGCTTTAGACCCCTGTTTATCATTTTTAGGCCGACATCATGAACAGGGTCTATTGGTGCAAGTAAGATCTTTTTAGCTGCCTGCATCACCGGCCCCCGGTTCATCAAGCCAGGGGTAACGGGCCCCCGGCCTGTTAATATAAGAACGTATCCTTACCCTTGCGCCTGAGCCCTGAAACTTAATGAAAACTAAGTCCACATCATTAAAGCCCAATTTCTTCATTAAGCTCAAGGCAAGGTGCTTGCCCTCTGCTTCGCTTGAGCAAACCAGAAAGGTTTCCACATCAAGTGCATCAAGCACACGGCTTAGGGGTTCGGTCATTTATACCTAGATTCCTGCGTAACCGCAGACAATCTCAATCAACTTAACGAGGGACTTGAGAACCCAGCGGGTTTCCTTTTCCAAAAGAGCACCGTTTTCGTCTGTTGTGCCCTGGCCTGTTGAAATATAAATATTAGCATCGTAGGCAATTGTCGGAATTACTCCCATGTGGGTCATGCCGGTCTGGAACAGATTGGAGCCTGCATACATATCTTCGATTGTGAAAATCGGTATGCCCATATTTCCCTTCTTCCAGGTCTGCTCGTAATTTACTTCCACCGCGCAAGAGTTATAAGACTTGTTGATAAGTATGCCATCCTGCAGATTCTTCGGGAGTTTTGAGAACTCATCCTTTACTATTGCAAAGAGATCATCAACCGGCTTTGTTAGAACTGCGGGGTTATCCCTTAGCACTCTCATTGCCTGAACCTGACTGAGCAAGGCTTCCTTTCCGGGATCGAAGGTGACATAAGCGGCTTTACCGTAACTTGCGAGGGTTCCCCAGCGGTCACCGTGCATGCCCATTGCCCTGCGAAGGGGGACCATCACGTCTTCCTTACCGATTATTAGGCCCGATGTACAGGAGCCGGTTGCCTTATCCATACTGTAAACAACAACATCCGCACCTGTCTTAATGGGGTTAAAGCCTACAAGGGGAAGGCCCCATGCATTGTCAACGACGTAGGGGATATTAAAATCTTTTGCGAGCTCACCAAGGTTCTTCTGTAATTTGGGTGTTCCCTCTCCGTCCTTCACGCCGTAGCCGTATCCCGGGGTTTCATAGCCAAGGGAGGTAAGGCCTGTAAGAGTATCTGCGTGGCGCTCGGCAACCTTCTTCAAGGTTTTAAAAGACGCATCGGGATCAACTCCCGTGAGCAGCGGGGTGGGATGGAACTTGATACCGTGATTATCATAATTCGCACCTTCCAATGGAACTATGATTGTATCAAGATTATTCTGTCTCTTTCCGTAGAAGCCAAGCTCCCCTGCGGTTGCTCCCCTGTCTGCAAGATAGTCCTTATACTTGCCCGGGAAGGGACGGCCGTATCCGCCCTGATGATGCATGTGCTTCTCGTAGGGGGCAATATAGCGGGCGCGGTAATTGTCACCCCTGCCCATCATCGGCGGGGAGAATAGCACGTCATAGGATAACCAGAGGCCGGCTTCGCAGGTTGTAACGGGGGCCACATCATAGCCGTCCCCATATACGTCTTTTACAATTTCACGAATTTCTTCTACCAGAGTTGCTAAAGGAATGGTCTTGGTTGCACCTTTCTCGGTTGCCTCCATAATATCCTTACGCAGGGGCGCAGGACATCCTGAGATTGCACCTGTAAGGCCTACTGACCCCTTCTTCTCGGCAGGAATACCAATGTCTTCTGCTGCTTTGCGAGCATCCGCATAAATGTTTGGGATATTCGCCTGGAGATGCTTATACATCTGATACTTGTACTTGAACTTCGACATGCTAAACTCCTAAAAAATAAATATATATAGATATAACTATATCCAATTACTCGCCTGTAAGGCGGAATACAATACTGTCTCCGACCTTACAGCCCAATAGTTCTCCTGTTATCCTTTCATCGCAGTAGATTACTATGTTCTGATGATTCGGCATATGGGTTTCATCAAAGCCGGCAACTATTCCGACCGGTTTATCATTTAAAAGCAAGGTATCGCCCGAGATTATTACCCCCCCTTCTTCAACTTCAAGGAAGCCGAGATAGGCAATTTTATTCACGGTGGAGCCGGGGCCGATATCCTTTTCATCACTAATAATGAGTTCGTGGATTTCGTGCTTTTTTACTGCCCTTGATATAGGTTTAATTAATGATAATCCGCGGTCTTCAAATGTACCCCTAAGAACTACTACAAGGCTGCCCCTAATATCGGACTTCGCGAAGTAAGGGTTTTCCTTGAACATTCCTGCCTTATACGGGTCTTTGATGCTGTTCCCTCCTTATGTATAACTATGATACTATATCATGTATAATAAGAAAAGACAAGGATGGAGGAAAAATGGAAAAAATACGTTTAGGCAGAACCGGTTTAATGGTAAGTCGCAGCGGCTTTGGGGCAATCCCAATCCAGCGCCTAAGCTTTGAAGAAGCAGCTACTCTACTACAGAAAGCTTATGCAGGGGGTATTAATTTTTATGATACTGCAAGGGGCTATACCAATAGCGAAGAGAAAATTGGAATGGCTCTAAGCCATGTTCGAAGTGAAATTATCATAGCCTCGAAATCCCATGCTTCAACAGCAGAGGCACTTTTTAAGGACTTGGAAACAAGTCTTACAAACCTTAAAACCGATTACCTTGATATCTACCAGTTGCATAACCCCGGAAGCTGCCCGACTCAAGACAGTGAGCTTTACCAAGCTGCATTAAAGGCAAAGGAACAGGGCAAAATCAGGTTTATTTCGATAACAGCCCATAAACTGGATGTGGCCATTGAAGAAGTTAAGAGCGGTCTTTACGATACCATGCAGTTCCCCCTCTCTCCCCTTTCAAGTGATGCAGATTTGACATTGGTGCAGCTCTGCAAGGACCACGATGTTGGTGTGATTGCAATGAAAGCCATGTCAGGGGGACTTTTAAAAGACCCTACTGCAAGTTTCGCCTTTCTGCGCAGCTTCGGAAACATCGTACCAATTTGGGGCATACAGCATGCTTGGGAACTGGAACAATTTTTTGAACTGGAAAAAAATCCCCCTGCAATGGATGCGAAAATCGAAGCGCAGATAAAAAAGGACCGCGAGGAATTGTCAGGCTCTTTCTGCCGTTTCTGCGGATACTGCATGCCTACTTGTCCTGCGAAAATAATTATAGGGCAGGCAGCAAGAATGAGCCTTTTATTGAGGCGCATGAGATGGGAGCAATTTGTTACACCTGAAGGACAGGCGAATATGGCAAGGGTCAAGAACTGCACAGACTGCGGTGTATGCAAAACCCATTGTCCCTATGATCTGGATATACCTAAATTGCTTCGATCCGAATACGAATTTTACCTTAATTTTCTAAGGGAAAAAGGTATAGAAGAAGTTTAAACAATGGGTAATTTTTCACTTATACCTTCCCCTCCATAACAATTGTGGTATAAGGCTCATTTCTAAACCCGATTGAAGTCAGCATTTTTTCAAGGCCCTTATCTTTGAGGTCAAAGGTACAGGTCAGCTTTGGCAGGTTCAACTTCGCTGTGTAGAAAATAGCAAAACGCAGGGCCAATTCCACGTCTCCAATAGGGTTGGCCATATGCAGGCCCTTATTTCTTTGAAAGCGGGCCCCAAGGATTAGGGCTGTACTCCCTTGAATAAAGGCTCTGCCCTCGGCTCCCATTCCTGCATAGGTGTCGGGGTTTTTCTCGTAAAACGTACGGTTAAGACAGACAAATCCTTCTTTATAATCCTTCCATGCCGAGACAGCCTCCATAGGGCTTGCAAGCCTAAATGAATCGGGGAGATCATAATTCAGACTGCCCGGGTTATCTAAAAACATGCCCCTATGAGCCGCAACTGTTTTAAAGCCATTAATTTGAGCAAGGCCCTTACTTACTGCATTACCTTCACTTGTATACATGCGCATAACAGGGCACTTAAGGGTTTCAGCTTCCTTACGGAAATGCTTGTAAAATGCATTGCCGAGACCCTTCCCCTGGTGCTGTTTATCCACACGGAGTGTCTCAAGCCAGGCAGAGCCGTCATATAAGCGGCTCAGCTTTCCTATTCCTGCAAGCTCTCCGTCTATATAACCTGTACTAAAATCGCCGACTGTATAATTTACAAAATAATCATAGACATCACGCAGGTACTCCACACCGACATAAGAAGCAACCTCCACTCGGCAGTATTCGTCAAGCAGATTATGATCGGCCTTTTTTATTTCTATTCCCATGGCATATCCTTTTCTAGCTATACTTCGCCGCAGCCTTCTTCATATTCGCCTGCGCATTAATGCCAAAGGGACAGCGAGGTATACAGTGACCGCATCCATTACAACTAGAGGGCTTCACTTCGAGTTTAGAATACTCATCATTTTCATCCCCCTTATCAAGGAGACGGGTAACTTTTCCAATATCAATCCTTGCCGAGCATGGAAGGCAATGGTTACAGTAAAGACATTTTATTGTCAGTTCCCCTGTCACACTGCTTAAAATCGATGAATAATCAAGCTCTTCCTCCGAGCAATCATAGTAGGCAAGAGCATCCATCAGCTGTTTCTCGTCTTTCATTCCAAGGAAGACGCCGGAAACAGCAGGGCGGTTTAGCGCATAGCGGATACATTGACCGACAGTCATTGCCCTGTCAAAGGGGGTGTCATTCGGGTCAACAAGACTCCCTGCCCCTAGTGCCTTCATTACGGAAATGCCGATACCCTTCTCGGCGCAGAGCCGGTAAAACCCTGCCCGCCTATCGTCGATGTCCAGCTTCTTCGGATAGGCCTCGTCATTCGGCATTGTGAAAAAACGATCCATGTCGTTAAACACTAAATCGAAGAGCGGACTGATGCTGAACATAACAACATCAAAGCTTCCTGAATTAACCATTCTTGTTGCAAGGTCAACTTCATGGGAACTGAAACCAAGATACTTAAAGACACCCTTCTTTTTCTGTTCAAGCATATAGTCGATTAGACCACTTTTAACTGCTCCCTCATACTCTTCCGGTTGGTCTATGCAGTGAAGCATCGCGATATCAATATAATCTGTACCAAGACGGCGCATTAAATCTTCAACATGCTCCCTGGACTTATGCAAATCCTGAGTCAGGGCCTCCTGGCCGTTCTCGACAGTAAGCCCTAAATGCCCCTGAATAATAATCTTATCCCTCCTGCCCTTTAAAAGCCTCCCGACCACATCCCTGTCATCCGGGCGCGATAAACAGCAGTCAAGGAAGTTTATGCCGGCGCTTATCCCGATGTCGAACATCTTGCTTAAGACCTGCTCGCCTGTCTCGCGAAAATAGGTACAGCCGAACCCGATTTCACTCACCTCTAATCCCGTCTTCCCGAGTTTTCTATATTTCATGGTATGGCCTCCTGCCATTTTAAGATTGTATCTAAAGTATATCATGTAAGGAGATTGACTTTAAACCTGCTTAAGAACTATGCTCTAAATCGGAGGCTCTCTTGAAAATTGACAATGATTTTCTGGATAGATTATATGCAGTATACAAGGATCCGAACCCTCTTCTAAATTATCGCCTAAATAAAATTGAATACATACTCCCCCATTACGAGAATATCAAGAATAAGATAAATGATGATAAAAACGCATTCAGGTCAATTTCTGTACTAATCGATGATTCAGAAGAAAATTCTGCAGGGGAAAAGGGTCCTATAATTGACGGCTCACTTGAGGGAAGGCCAATTTACGAAATCCGTCACGGAGATAAGAAGGGCATTTCAGTGTTTATTTGGTCCCAGATGCATGGGACTGAGTCAACAGGCACAAGGGCCCTAATGGACATTTTTCTTTTCCTGCTTGCAGAGAAAGATGAAATGCTTGATACAGGTGATAGGGAAACTGCAAGGTCCCTTAGGTCGAAAATTTCATCCCTAAATATCCACTTTGTACCTATGGCAAACCCTGACGGAGCAAATAATTGGCGCCGCACTTCTATGCAAAAATCATCGGGAAGGCACCCTGCCCTCTTTGTCGGAGGGAAAAACAGCTTCCCGGTCGAAGACTCAGGTCCTGAAGGTTTAACTCCAATCGATCTTAACCGCGATGCCTGGACTTCTGAAACTCGGGAGGCAAAGCTCCTCTGGCGTGCATTTGCAAACTTCTCTCGTACCGGGGAGGAAAAAGAATCTCAGCCTAGTTTTGCATTTACTCTGCACGATCAGGGCAGTACAGGCGTCGGAGGCTATGACACCCCCGCTACGATAACAATGCTCGCCCCCGCCTCAAACGGAGCAAAATACTTTAACGATTCAAGATGGAAGGCAACACAGATAATACAAAAGATTGATGATCAGATTCAGAGCGAGAGGCCTGAAATGACCACTCGTTATACTGATGACTGGGGTGCTGTCTATTTTGGTGACAGTATTACGATGATGGGTACAGGTGTTATCTTAATTGAAAGCGGCTGCACGAAACTGGACCCGGAAAAGGTAACCCTTCGCAGAACCAATTTTAAAGCAATCCTAAGGGGTCTCTTTGAAATTGCAGGGGATTACGAAAAGATTGACCCGGTTGACTGGGTTCCTCCTAAAGAATTTTTATCCAAGGCAAACTCATCCGGGGTTATACCAAAGCCTCCAAGCAGAAGGATTATCTACGATGTTCTCCTTCGCAATGTATTAGCACCTAACGGAAACGAATATAATCTTGGAATTAACCGCCGCATGAATACTATTCCCTTCGAGTCCGATTCAAAGAAAGGCGAACTCGAGCATCGCTCGCTCTGGTATTTTTCAAGTGAGTTTTCGGGTAAGGGAAGCACCGGCTCCTTCCACGATAATCTCTCTGCCTTTAAAAGCGCCCGTCACGAGCCTGCAAGCAAGGTGAAAATCCCGTATCTCTTATTTAATAACGGTCACGGGGAATCACGCTATAGCAATCCCGGAAATAAAGAAAGGCCAAACCCAATAAGATACTGGAGTAATATCGGTCATCCTGCAAATCTTGGCATGACCTTTGACAATGTCTGGCCGGAAGAAGACCTCTCTTTCGGATACGAGGAACTTGACTGTAAAAAGGAAAATGAAAACCTGAAAATTATTAAAGCAAAGGTTTACGATAAAGAGTATGATGATATAAGTGATATTACACTTGACAGTGCATTTTCAATTCTAAGGGAGGGCTTTTGTGCAGTACGAATTAAAAATGCTCCGGATAATGAATACTATAATCTTCCGTTAATCATACTGTATGGGAAAGGTACCCTGCCTCCTACAATTAATGATGATGTAAACGATGGAGAGAATAACTTCATCCTCTGCGACAGAGATTCAGAAGAAGCAAGATATGCAGTTATCAGCGGTTATTTAATTGACCTTATCGGAGAGCCGTCATATCCTGTTTGGGGTATTATGGACGGGAATCAATCTAGTTTACCTGTTAACGGCCTAAAGGGAGATGAAGGAAAATATATTGATTCCTACCCGGGGCATTTTAGAAATATAGTGAGGAAAGCATGAAGTATCCAAAGAAACTTGAAAGCGGTTCAGTTATAGGCCTTGTATGCCCAAGTTCCCCTGTAGATTATATAAGGGAAGAAAAATGCAAGTCCTTTATTCAAAATCTCGGGTATAAAATAAAAGTAGCGGATAATCTAACTGCAAATCATGGCGGTTATATGGCAGGTAACGGCCCTGCAAGGGGAAAATGGCTTAATACCATGTTTGCAGACCCTGAAGTAGATGCGATTTTTTGCATTAAGGGCGGAAGCGGCGGCTCAAGATCAATGGAGTTTATGGACCTCCAAATAATAAAAAAGAATCCAAAAATATTTCTTGGTTATAGCGATGTTACAAGCCATCACATCGCCCTAAATCAAATTTGCGAAATGGTTACTTTTCACGGGCCCATGGTCTCATCAAATATGGTGGACAAATTTGACGAAGAAACAAAGAACAGCCTCTTTAATGCTCTTAATGCTGTTGAACCCTACGATTTTCAGAATCCAAAGGGAGCAGAAATTTTCACTGTAAGAAAAGGGAGTGCAAGGGGTGTATTAACAGGAGGCTGTCTTGCCCTTCTTTCTGCAAGCATAGGAACCTTTTACGAAATTGATACTAAGGGGAAAATTCTTTTTATCGAAGATGTCGGTGAAGAAGTAAGCCGCTTAGAACGCTATGCATACCATCTGCGAAACAGCGGTAAGTTTAAGGACAGTGCAGGCATAATTCTCGGCACTTTTGAAAACTGCAAAAACAGCCATATGTCAAACTACTCTCCTGTTGACTGTCTTATTGACATAATCGGAGACATCGATGTACCGATACTCTGCAATGTGCAATCAGGGCACTGCTTCCCAATGATGACCCTGCCCTTTGGCGCAGACTGTTCGATTGACACAAGCACAAAGACCATCAGGTTTTACCCGCAAAGATAAACCCGAGGAGCACACATGGAAGTATTAAACGGAATCGACAGGATTTTAAAAGAAGACTTTGGTCTTAAAGGAAAAAGTCTTGGCCTTGTAACAAACCATTCAGGGCTTACAAGGGAATTAAGATCTTCGATTGATATTATCCACGAGAAGTTTAACCTAAAAGCTCTGTATGCACCTGAGCATGGGGTAAGGGGGGAAATAGAAGCAGGGGATAATATTGACACATATACTGATAAAAGAACCGGCCTCCCTGTTTACAGCCTATACTCGAGCAAGGGAAACACCGACCAAAAAAACCAGCGACCTGCTTCCTCCATGCTTGCCGGCATTGACATGCTCCTCATCGACATTCAGAACATAGGTTGCAGATTCTATACCTACGAATCAACCATGTTTAATTGCATGGAGGAATGTGCAAGGGCCGGAATTACCTTCATTGTTCTCGATCGGATTAACCCGATAAACGGAGTGGATATTGATGGTAATATATCTAGTGCCAAATATAGAAGTTTCATCGGAATAGGTCCTGTCACAAATCGTCATGGCATGACCATGGGAGAACTTGCCCAGTACTATAATAAAGAATGTGATATAAATTGCGACCTAAAAGTAATCGAAGTAAAAAACTGGAAGAGGGATTATTACTCTGACAAAATCGGCTTCCAATGGGTAAACCCGAGCCCCAATATCCCCGGCATTGACACTGCCCTTCTCTACCCCGGCACCTGCCTCTTTGAAGGAACAACTCTCTCCGAGGGCAGAGGCACAACAAGACCCTTCGAGCAGATCGGAGCCCCCCACCTTGATGCGGATGAGCTTGCAGCAGCAATGAACGGCCAAAATCTCCCCGGGGTAATTTTCCGTCCTGCACACTTCCTTCCATCTTTCAGTAAGCATCAGGGGGTTTCCTGCCACGGAGTTCAGCTTCACATTATCGACCGCAGTGTTTATAAGCCGGTTTTGACTGCAGTAAAATTACTCAAAGAAATAATAACGATAAGCGGGGATAAGTTTGCATATAGGGAAGGGAATAAGCCCACAGATAGACGTTCAATCGATTTACTTGCAGGGACTGATCTCCTTCGCATAGAAGGCCCTGAATCGTACCTTGAACTATGCAAAAAAGATACTGTTATCTTTAAAGAGAAAAGACAGCAATACTTATTATATTAAAGGAATAATTAGGCATGACTTTAAAAGAGAAAATCGGACAGAAAATAAGCATCGGCATTGCAGGGACTAGTATGAACGACCATTTCAAAAAGATGGTAAAAGAGTATAAGGCAGGCAATGTCATCCTCTTTAGGCATAGCCTTATCGATGCAAAACACGCAAAGCAATTTTGCAAGGAAATCCGGGAGTTTGTCTTTGGTGAAACGGGGCATTACCCGTTTATTTCCGTGGATCAGGAAGGCGGAACTGTGGTCAGGCTTCCCCAAGACATGATAAACATCCCCGGAGCAATGGCACTTGCGGCATCAGGCAGCACAGAAAATATCACGCTTTCTGCAAGGATAACAGCCGCAGAGCTCCGCCGCGTTGGGATTAACATGAACCTATCACCCTGCCTGGATATTAACTGCAATAGGGATAACCCTGTTATAGGAAATAGAAGTTATGCAGTGGATACAGAAAATGTATCATTATACTCTTCTGCTCTTATTAAAGCTTATGAGGAAGAGGGACTTATGAGCTGCGGGAAGCATTTCCCCGGGCATGGGGACACCAATGTTGACTCCCATCTTGACCTCCCTTTAATTGACAGGAATATGGAAGAAATGATGGAGCGTGAGCTAATTCCCTTTAAGCTTGCAATTGAAGCGGGGATTCCTGCCATTATGACCGCGCATATTCTTTTCCCTAAAATAGAACAGGAAAAAATACCTGCAACAATGTCAAGGAAAATCCTACAGGGCATCCTAAGGGAGAAACTGGGATTCAAAGGCATGATCTTAAGCGATTGCATGATGATGAACGCAATCAAGGACTTCTATGGGGTCGCAAAGGGCTGTGTTCAGGCTGTTTCCGCAGGGGTTGATCTTCTCTTTATCTGCCACGAGTCCCCCTTCATGGAGGAAAGTTTTATTGCAATAAATAAGGCTTATGAGGAAGGCCTATTTGACGCCAATGAGTTTGAGCAGTCTATCGAAAGAATAATTAATTTTAAGAAGAAGTATGTCAACTTCGGCAAGGACTCCGATGTAGAGAGTTTGGAGGAATTGGATAAAAGGAAGAAGCAAAATGATGATCTGACTCGGAGTTCTCTGGCCCTTCTGCGCCCCGGAGAAAAACTGCCTCCCCTCGGGGGGAAGCCCCTATTCATCGGCTCAGTTGCCTATAGATCATCAGGTGCTGCAGGAAAACCTGAAGTTACGAGCTTTGCCCGAAGGCTTGCAGAAAAACTATCGGGGAACTTCATCGAAAGCCCGGTAAACCCGACCCCCGAAGAAATTAAAGACATTCTTTCCAAACTGCCCGAAGTAAGTTCAATAATTTTGGGTACAGCTAATGGCCATATAAACCGCGGACAGATTGACCTTGGAATTGAGCTTTTAAAGGGCGCAGATGCACGGAAAATCCCCTTTATATGCCTTGCTCTAAGGAATCCCTGGGATCTCTACCTGATCCCTGAGGGAAGTTACGGAATGGCAGTTTGGGAGTATACGGAGAAGGCCTTTGATGCTGCGGCAGCCGTCCTAAGAGGAGAGTTCACCCCTCAAGGCCGCCTCCCTTGCTAAAAATGCTGCGCATTTTTAGCTTAGGAGTTTGCTGGCGCAAACTCCATGCGTTTGTAATTTGCATTTTTTATGTTGACATATAATGGGCACATATAATATCATTTTCTATGCTCGAATTTATCATAAAGAGGACATTACGCTCCTTACTGAGTTTATTCCTAATCATCTGTATCGTATTTATTCTACTCAGATTTATGCCGCTGGAAGGCTACTTCCCTGTAAATTACGATAGGCTAACTGAGCTTGAGCGTAATACCATACTTCAACACATGGGCCTTTTAGATCCGGTTCCGGTGCAAATGTTTAATTTCTTTAAACAGGTATTCACCGAATTTGATTTTGGCACATCCATCAGGTATAGGATAAATATCCCTGTCATAGACATAATAAGGGAGAAAGCTCCAATATCACTGCAGTTTGGCCTATCTGCGCTTCTGCTCGGTATTCCCATAGGCTGGGCCCTGGGCATCATGATGGCAAGGAAGAAGGGTGGAGGCTGGGATAAGGGCGGCACGTTCTATATAGCGATGATGAACTCGGTTCCCGCAGCGGTCTATATAATCGTTATTCAATTATACGGCTCTACCCTTTTAGGTGTTCCAATGTTATTCGACCCTGACATCCCTGCAACAAGGATCTTGCCCATCTTCACCCTTATGCTGCCTGTTATTGCAAGTAACGCCTTCTGGATGCGCAGGTTTATGGTCGATGAAATAAATAAGGATTATATTAAACTTGCATACGCAAAGGGTGTACCTCATACCGAAGTCTTCTTTAGGCATGTATTCAGGAATGCCGTAGTACCTATGACAAATACAATTCCTGCGGCAATCCTTTTTACCATAGTCGGTTCGATTTTCGTGGAAGGGTTTTTCTCTATTCCCGGTACAGGCGGTCTATTAATTCAGGTTATACAGCGTCAGGATAATCCTCTGGTTCAGGCCCTTGTAATTATATATTCAACACTGGGTATCTTTGGGCTGCTATTGGGCGATTTACTTATGGCTTTCGTAGACCCGCGCATCAAATTGCACAAAAAAGGAGATCAAAGGTAATGAGCAAATATTCTTTTATGATGAGCAGTGCAGAAAAACTCGAAGAATCTGTGCTTAGCAGCTTCAAGGAAAAAGTTATAAACCTGGCCGATGATCTTGAGGAAAAGGAAATTTCAGACCTTGATCCCCAATACTTTAACTTTGTTCAAAGCGATTTGCAGGCAGCAGAAAAGACAGGCTATTCAAATTACTCATACTGGGGAAGCACCCTGCGAATGTTTTTCAAAAATAAAATGGGTATTACAACATTCACTATTCTTACAATACTGATTGCCTTCGCACTAATTCAGCCATTTCTTCCAAACCAGAAATCCCCTACTTTAATTCATAATAACCCTGTAACGGGCATTCAATTCCGAAACCAGCCCCCTCTTACAAGACAGGGAGAGTTCTACTTTCTCTTCGGTACAAATGCAATAGGCCAGGATCTTTGGGCACGCATTTGGTCGGGAACACGCACGTCCTTACGCATAGGCTTCACTGTTGCAACAGTAAATGTTGCCCTTGGAATTTTGATTGGGATGCTATGGGGTTATGTGAGAAAACTGGATTTTCTTTTTACAGAGCTCTACAATATCATTAATAATATTCCAAATGTTTTGATACTTATTATGGTCTCGTTTATCATGCGGCCAAGTGTAAATACGATTATTTTTGCAATGTGTATTTACGGCTGGGTTGGTGTCTCACGGCTAATCCGTAATCTTACAATTATCCTTAGAGATCGCGAGTTTAACCTTGCCTCCCGCTGTCTTGGCACCGGTGTAATGAAGACCATTTTCAGAAACCTCCTCCCCCACATGGTATCAATTGTTACACTCAACTTCGCACTTTCAATTCCCGGTGCTATCGGCTCTGAGGTTTTCCTTTCGATCATTGGCCTTGGCTTAAATGTAACAATTCCGTCTTTAGGAACCCTGCTAAGTACAGGACGAAATATAATGATGGCACCTGCTCTGCGCTATCAGTTGATATTTCCCGTTATAGTTTTATCGATTATTTCGGTCAGCTTTTATCTTATGGGTAATGCTTTTGCCGATTCAGCCGACCCAAGAAACCACGTTTAAGGAGGAAGTCCATGGAAGAAAGAGAAGTACTAATTTCCATAAAGAACCTTAACGTTAAATTCAGTTTAAGGGGAAGGCAGTTACACGCTATAAGAAATGTCAGCTTGGATATTTATAAGGGTGAAAGTTTAACGATTGTCGGCGAATCAGGCTCGGGCAAATCGGTCTTAATGAAAAACCTTATCGGTCTTTTAGATAAAAACGGCTGGATCGATGCAGGTTCCATAATGTATAACGGCAGAGACTTAGCTAAACTAAAAACAGAGAATGACTGGAAGGGCCATAGGGGAAAACATGTTGCAATGGTCATGCAGGACCCGATGACTTCTCTTAATCCTCTTAAACCGATAGGCTGGCAGATCTGTGAAGCCCTTCGTCACAATCAGGACATGAAGGGAGCAGAGGCAAAGCAGAAGTGTTTAGAAATTTTACATGATGTCGGTATACCTGATCCTGCAGGCAGGTTCTCTCAATACCCGCACGAGTTCTCGGGCGGAATGAGGCAGAGGGTCGTTATTGCAATAGCAATGGCATGTAATCCCCGCCTTCTTATCTGCGATGAACCCACTACAGCCCTTGATGTTACAATCCAGGCCCAGATTCTCGACCTTTTAAAAGACCTTCGCAATAAGTATGACCTTACAATGGTTTATATAACCCATGACCTTGGAGTTGTTGCAAATGTAGCAGAGAGGATAGCCGTAATGTATGCAGGAGACATAGTTGAAATCGGCACCTGTGAGGAGATCTTCTTCACACCAAAACATCCGTATACCTGGGCTCTTTTATCATCGCTTCCCCAGCTTGGTATAAAAAAGACTGACCTCTTTTCAATCAGGGGGACACCTCCAAACCTATTTCTCCCAATCCGCGGGGACGGCTTTGCTGCCCGGAATCCACTGCCTATGGCAATTGACTTCCTGCACCGTCCGCCATACTTCAATGTAAGCCCGACCCATAAGGCCCGCACTTGGCTGCTCGACCCAAGGGCTCCTAAGCTTGAGCCGCCTGAGCCAATCGGACATATAAAAGATATTTAACAGGAGGGTTCTTGATGAACACTGTTCAGCAAAATGATGCAATGCTTAATGTCCGCGACATGGAAGTTACCTTCGGTACCGGGAGGAAGAAGTTTGTTGCCGTAAAGGGGGTGAGCTTTGATATTTTTAACGGAGAGACCTTTGGCCTTGTAGGCGAATCAGGCTCGGGTAAAACCACCATAGGCCGTGCAATAATAAGGGTAAATCCCACCACAAGGGGTGAAGTCTATTTTAAGGGACAGAAGATAAACGGTAAGATCTCCAAAGAACTCGATCGAAAGGTAATACACGAGATACAGATGGTCTTCCAGGACCCAATGGCTTCTCTTAACGAGAGGGCAAAGGTTGACTATATAGTTTCGGAAGGGCTTCAGAATGTCGAGAAGGGCCTTTCAGCAAATGAAAGAAGGGAAAGGGTGGCCAAGACCCTTGGCGATGTCGGCCTTTTAGCTGAGTTTGCAAGCCGCTTCCCCCATGAGTTCTCAGGGGGGCAAAGACAGCGCATAGGTGTTGCAAGGGCTCTAATAATGCAGCCATCCCTTATTATCGCAGATGAGCCCATATCAGCTCTCGATGTATCAATACGCGCTCAAGTATTGAACCTGCTTTCAAAAATACAAAAAGACCGCAATCTTACAATTTTATTCATCTCCCACGATCTTTCGGTTATGAGGTTTATAACCGATAGAATTGCAGTCTTGCATAAGGGTGTGCTTGTGGAACTTGCGGATACAGAGACTCTTTACAATAATCCCCTGCACCCGTATACAAGGGCGCTTTTATCGGCAGTACCCCTGCCAAACCCCATCAAGGAAAAAAAGAAGGTGCTGGAAGTCTACGATCCCTCTTCCCATGATTATACTGTAGACCTGCCCCAATGGGTTGAGATTGAAAGCGGACACTTTATTCATGGTAACGAAAAGGAGCTTGACGGATACAGGGCCCAAATGCAGAAAAGATAGGATATGAGTAGTCATTATTTTTTCACAAAACCAATATGGGAAAGCCCTGAGTCTATTTTGCATGGCGGAAGGCTTGGTATTTTATGCAATCAAGCCGCATGGCATTCAGCAAAAGGTGAATATCTCTTTGAGACCTTCCATAAGCGCGGAAACCTAAAGAGGGTTTTCCTTCCCGAGCACGGGCTTTTTGGGGAGCTTCAGGATCAGGTAAAACTTGAGGGGCACTCTCTCTATAGCGAACTCGGTCTTAAAGACTGCGAGTTTGTATCCCTCTACGGAAACGAAGAGTCTTCTCTAAGAGCGGATAAAAAGATCCTCCTGGACCTTGATGCCCTTATTATAGACCTCCAGGATGTTGGGGTAAGGTACTTTACCTATCTGTCCACCATTCGCAATTTATTTATCACCCTAAAAGAAGAAAATATACCACTGTGGGTTTGGATTATTGATAAAAACAACCCTGCAGGGCGTGGGATAGAAGGTTCACCTCTTCCCGCAGAATACGAGTCATTTATAGGGATAAGGGGACTTCCCCATAGGCACGGGCTTACCATAGGAGAGATGGCTCAAGTTTTTCATGCAGAACTTAATGCCGATTTTCCCCTCACGATTATCTCAAAAGAGGCCGTCGGAAATGCATATCCGTGGCTAATCCCCCCCTCTCCAAATATTCCCGGGTACTATACTTGCGACTTTTATTCAGGCCAATGCCTTTGGGAAGGCACCAATGTGAGCGAGGGAAGGGGCACGACAAGGCCTTTTGAAGTATTCGGTGCCCCCTGGATGGAAAAACTGATAAGTTTTAATGCTAAGAAGGGCTTAGAAAATTGGAACGATGAGGGGAACCCTCTTTTTGATAAGGGCGCAAGCCTCCGCTGGCATCGTTTTATCCCTGTATATCACAAATTTAAAGAAGAACCTTGCTTCGGCTTTCAATTGATAAGAAGACCCGGGCAGAAATACCATGCCCTATTGCACGCTCTTCGTCAAATTCGCTTTTTAAAAGAAAATTGCGAAGAATTTGCCTTCAGACCCGGGAAATACGAGGCAGGAAACGATAAAACGGCCATTGAATTACTTGCAGGAGACCCCTTGCTCCTGGATTATCTTGACGGGAAGATAAATATGATAGATGAGATAGAAAATCATTTAAGGAAAACAGAAAAAGAGTGGATGGAAAGAGCAAAAAACTACCTTTTATACAAGGAACCCCTTTTTCAATCACTTTAAAATTTTTAATAAAAACATGTAACAAATCCTTTTGACACTTTATTTATTTTATGTTAATATAATGGGGAAAATAAAGAATTCTTAGGAGGAATTTTATGAGGAAAGGCATCATAATATTATTATGTCTGTTAATCGCAGGTTCGCTATTCGCCGCAGGGCGAACTCAGCAACAGGGTGGGATGGCAACAAGACCCGCAACAAGCGAAATTGGCCCCCACGGCATAAGGTATGCTGTAGATCAGACTCTTCGGCGCATTTATTCGACCGAAGTTTCCAATTTAAGAGCTTTTGACAACAGCATTTCGGCAACTGATGCCGACTTCAATGCACTGGGTCAAAAGGGTCTTATTTCCAGGGACAGGTACGACCTGTTAGCCCCGGGACTTGCAGAAAGGTGGGAAATCAATGCAGATGAAACTGTTTATACCTTCCATATCCGCAGGGGTCTGCAATGGGTAGATCATACCAAAACCCCGGTTCCCGGTGCCGAATTAACTGCAGACGACTTTGTTGCAGTAATGGAATGGGTTTTAGACCCGACAAACCTTTCAGGGAATGCCCATCAGTATAATAGGTATATCCAAAATGCAGAGCAGTACTATGCAGGCGAAGTCCCCTTAAGCGCAGTAGGCTTTAGAGCAATTGACAGGTATACCCTGCAGATCACATTGAATCAACCGGTGCCCTACTTCCTCCAGTTTGTAGGCTTCCTGCCTGCCTATAGGCCATTCTTGCAACAGCATTATAGAACCTACGGCACTGAGCTGAACACTGTTCTCTTCATTGGCCCTTATGTACTCACAGAGTACCAGCACTCATTCAGAAGGGTATGGGAGAAGAACCCCTATTACTTTAGAGCAGATCAGATTCATATCGAGAGAATCGTAGATACCTATAATGCAGAAGCATCCCTTCTTGCTCCTGAACTTTTCATCAGGGGCGAAATAGACTACGCTTCAGTATCCGCAGATATAATCGACATGTGGGTACAGGATCCTAGAACCAGGGACTATGTCTCCCCCGGCCGCCCGAACCACTTATTCCAGTGGTATTATATGTTCAACTTCTGGCCCCAATTCGATGCACGCCACCAGCCGAGCAACTGGAATCTTGCTGTAAACAACGAAGCCTTTAGGCAGTCCCTCTTCTATGGACTTAACAGGCTTAATGCCCACCTGCCGGTCGACCCCTTTAACCCGGAAGTCTATCTGCAGAGCACAATCACCCCTGTAGGCTATGCCAATGTCGGCGGTGTTGACTATGTAGACTTTGCTCCTCTTGTCGAGTTCTCCCATCATCCGACTTGGGGCTTTGATCCCCAAAGGGCCCTTGCATTTAGGGACCAGGCAATAAGGGAACTTACTGCTCAGGGAGCAACTTTCCCCATCACCCTGCTCATGCCCTATAACCCTTCTACCATTTCCTGGGGATTTGAGGTACAGGTTGTCGCCCAGCAGCTCGTAGAATTATTTGGCCCGAACTATGTAAGGCCGGTAATCGAAGCAGGCCCGACTGCAACCTTCCTCGCTGAAATCCGCCGCGAAGGTAACTATGCCTTCATGAAGGGAAATAACGGAGGTGTTGCACCCGAAGATCCGGCAGCATGGGTATTTGCATTCCAGCCGGGACAGAACTGGAACTTCATGGACCTTGCAACAGGCGCACAAACAAGGGCAATTTATGCAAGATATGTTGAGCTTCTCCGCGCTGCAGAGGCAATTCCCTATAGGACAGTGGAACGCTATGCCGCATTTGCCGCAGCAGAACACCACCTATTAAGGCATGCAATGGTTATTCCTTATTACACCACAGGCGGCGGTTATCATGTATACCGCTATAACTTCTGGGACGGTTTTGGCAATCCGAGTTCGGGCGGCCTAAAAATCGAAGGAATGAGAATGCTTGCAGCTCCGATGACCGCAGAGCAGTGGAGATTACTCCATGCTGACTGGCAGGTTGGAAGGGAAGCAGCCCTCAGAGCCCAGCGCTAATTAAGAAGTAATTGTTAATCCTACGGGTCTGCACTATTAGTGCAGACCCGTTTTTAGTTATAGGGTGAGGGTAGATTTTGAGAAAATTCCTTCTTTCCATTGTATTACTCTTAATATTTATCTTGATACCGGGTCTGCTTTTCCCCGGGGGGAGGAGTAACCGTGATCCTGTATCAAGACCCGCATCGGGGGAGATTGGCCCGCATGGTATTATGTATGCAATCGATCAAACTCTCCGCCGTATTTACTCTGTAGAAGTTTCAAAACTTTCCCCCTTTAACAATGCAGACTCCGCAAATGACCTTGACTTTAATACCCTAGGAACAAAGACCCTCCTCTCCCGTGACAGATACGGTCAAATTACACCGGGCCTTGCGCATAGCTGGGAAATAAGCAACGACGGCCTGGTTTATACATTTTTCATAAGAGAGGGTCTTGTATATGTTGATAATACAAAAAGACCTGTGCCGGGCTCGGAGCTGACTGCCGACTGCTTTGTTGCAGTAATGGAATGGGTGCTTAACCCGGAGCATCTTTCGCCTAACGCCCATCAGTGGAATAGTCATATCCTTAACGCAGAAGAATACTTCATTGGCCATGCATCACTCGAAGATGTTGGCTTTAAAGCAATCGATAGATATACCCTCCAAATAACCTTAAAACAACCGGTTCCCTTTTTTCTTTCAATTGCAAACTATATGCCTGTTTATAGGCCCTTTCTTGAAAGGTTTGGAATAAACTACGGAACTAGTATAGACAGTATTATTTTTATAGGTCCCTTTGTTTTAACCGAATTTAGGCCCCAATATAGGAGGGTATACGAGAAGAACCCCTATTATTTCAGGGCAGATGAAGTTTTCATTGAAAGAATTGTTGATACTTTTAATGCAGAGGCACCCCTCCTGGCCCCTGAACTTTTTTTAAGAGGTGAAATTGATTATGCCCAAATAAGTTCTGATATTATTGATATGTGGATGTCTGATCCTTCCCTAAGAAATATCGTTAACCCGGGCCTCCCGAATCATAATTTCCAGTGGTACTATATGTTTAATTTTTGGCCTCAATTCGATGCCCGCCATGAGCCGGACAATTGGGACATTGCCGTTAACAATGAAGCCTTTCGCAAGTCTCTTTTCTGGGGCCTAAACAGATACAATGCCTTCCTTACTCTGGATCCTTTTAACCCTGAACTCTTCTTACAGAGCACAATTACCCCTGTGGGTTATGCCGTAGTTGAAGGGGTGGATTATGTTGATCTCCCCCCCCTTTCCCCCTTTGCACATCATCCGACTTTCCTCTATGACCCGGAAAAAGCGCTTTCCTATCGGGACAGGGCTATCAATGAACTGAAAGAGCAGGGCCTTAACTTCCCAATTAGAATGTTAATGATGTATAACCCTGCAACATCAGGCTGGGCAATGGAGGTTCAGGTTGTTGCAAGGCAGTTAATCGACTTATTCGGGGAAGATTATATCCTCCCCATAATTGAAGCAGGGCCTCCTGCTAACTTCCTTGTTGATGTGCGCCGCGAAGGCAGATACGCTTTTATGAAGGGAAATAACAGTGCTGTCGCCCCGGGTGATCCCGCTTCATGGGTCTGGGCCTTCCAGCCGGGCATGCCCTGGAACTTTATGGATCTTGCTACAGGAGCCGAGACAAGGAGAATCTACGAAGAGTATAGAGACCTTGTTACCTATGCAGAAACTATTACGGCAAGTAGTTATGAACGTTTCCTCGCCTTTGCAGAGGCAGAGGCACATTTATTAAGACATGCAATGGTTATTCCCTACTATACTTCAGGGGGAGGATACCATGCCTACCGCTATAGCATTTGGGAAGGTTATGGAGTTAGTTCAACTTCTGTCCGTGCATCTTATGAGGGCATGCGCATGCTAGCTGAGCCGCTTACTGCCGAGCAGTGGCAAGCCTTTTACAATGAGCGCAGATTAACGCCTTAGGAGCTTACCCGCCCTCTTCCCGTTATAAAGCCCGTCCTTTACAGTAAGCACTCCGTTTACAAAAACAAAATGTATGCCTTCACAGCGCAGGCCAAAGTTTTTATAGTCTGCCTTGGAAATAATGGTATCGGGATTAAAAACAGTAATGTCGGCATCAAGACCTTCTTTTAAAAGGCCCTTATTCCGTAAATTATAAACAGCAGCAGGCATGCTCGTCATTCTCCTGATTCCCTCTTCCATTGACATTATAGATTTATCTCTTACATAGTGGCCGAGAAATTTCGGGAAGGTTCCTGCTCCGCGCGGATGGCCTGCAGTGTCACCCGGAATATAAAGCCCGTCAGAACCAACCATGGTGCGCGGATACTTCATAATCCTCTCTATATCATCATCCCCCATGGTGAAGTAAATAGCACCTGTTCCAAGCTTATCATCTCTAAGTATATCCAATAAAAGTTCGTATGCATCCTTTCCCGCTTTTTCTGCAGCTTCCAAAAGCATGATATTTGCATAATCGGGATAACTTTCACTCTTTCCAATCATTACATGGGCAAGGGAAGAACGGACGTCCTCTCCGGGTTTTACACCGCGCTCTTCCTTTATTTTTTCGATAATTTCTTTCCTGCCTGCACTATCGCTGAGCATTTCGACGAGTTTGGGTACTCCCATTGCGTGCATCTTATTAGGGATCATTGTATTAAGGCCTGTAGAGCTTGCCTCGTAAGGGTATTGATCGAGAAAGACTTCAATTCCGTTAGCATTTGCCTTTTCGATAAGCTCAATGGTTTTTTCGCTCTTGCCCCAATTTGCCTTTCCTGAAACCTTATGGTGGGAAATTATTCCACGCGCGCCTGAGCCTTGAGCCATGCGGATTACCGACTCTACTGACTCAACAAGTTTAGGGCCTTCCGAGCGCATGTGAATCGAGAAGGTGCCGCCATATTCTGCAACCACCTTGCATAACTCTGTAAGTTCAGGCTCTTCGGAATAAGAGCCGGGCGGATAAATAAGGCCGAAGGAAATACCGTGAGAACCTGACCGCATGCCCTCGTGAACATAATCCTTCATCTTTCCCATTTCTACGTCGGTTAATGGTCTGTCTGCAAGGCCGCTGACTGCCGCACGCAGGGCTCCGTGGCCCATCTGTGTTACCATATTCGGTCCGAAGGGAATATCCATGAAGTCCATGAAGGCACCGAAAGTCAGAAAGTTTTTTATATCAAACTTATCATCAAATTTGCGAAGCATTCCCTGCTTTGCAATCTCAAGAAATTCTTCCGAGATTGGAGCAGGCGAAATTCCGCAGGTGCCTGCGATTTCGGTAGTTACTCCCTGCTCAAGCTTGCAGGAAGATTCGGGGTGACGATCCCAGGTCATGTCTGCATGGCTGTGAGCATCGAAAAAACCGGGAGAGACTGCGAGGCCCTTCCCCTCGATTTTCCTATAAGAAACAACTTCCGTCTTCCCTATATAACTTATCTTCCCGTTCTTAATTGCAAGATTTGCAAAATATGGAGGACATCCTGTCCCGTCGAAAACTTTAACATTCTTTATTATATAGTCGTGCATATCTCCCCCTATTCCTTCTTATAAGTCTTTGTAAGACAGTCTGAGTCAAAGTACCTTACCGAAAGTTCTGCAACCCTTCCAATATACTCGATGCCCTCAGGCGGGTATGTCCCGTTTGTTAATACCGAGAGGATAATCGTAGAGTTTGGAGTATATATAATTCCGCAGTCATGCTCCACTTTCGATGTTTCACCTGACTTAGTGGCAGTCTTTATCGGATAACTAAACCATTCCCCTTCATCATTCCAATAACTGGTTATATACTTTGGTATCTTGTACTTTATCTGCTGCTTTAGCAGTATATCAAGACCGATTTTAGCATGCTCTTCATTAAGATAGGTGCGTTTCTCCAAATCGAAAAGGAATTTTGACAAATCGCGCGCACTAATATTATTAAAAATGCCCTTCTTGCTTGCTTCCATATCAAATAGCTTCCTGCGAAGGCGTGTATCTTTTAAGCCCTGCTTATCATAAAACTCATTAATATAATCAAAGCCAAGATAGTCCATTAAAATATTTGTCGCAGTATTATCACTTTGGATAATCATTAACATGATCATGTCTTTTAAGGGAAGTACAGTATCGTTAGAAAGATGCTGCAGAATTCCTGACCCCGGAACCTTGTCTTCCTTCTTGCAGATTATCTTATCTTCAAGAGTGGCCTTTCCTTCCTGCACCTTAAAAAGAGCTGCACACATAATGCCAAGCTTAATTGTACTTGCGGGATTATCAAGCACCCAATCCTCATTATGCCCATAGCTCTCTCCGCTCTTTAACTCAAGTAAAGACACTGCTGTCTTTCCGCCGGGTTTATCACCAAGGGCCTTAATCCTTGTTTCAAACTCTTCTCTTTTCATAATTATCCTCTTTTTTTATAAGGGTTGATAAACTATTGTAACAGTAAAACACCAATTAACACCTGTATTACTAGTATTCCATCCGCTTGCTGAAGTCCCTGCATTACCAACCTGCCCCCTGGATACTTCAACACCTGAGACACCGCCTGCTCCTGCTCCTGGAAGTCCTTCAATATTGGTAACAAAAGTATTCCAAGCATTTTGGTTCTGGGGAGTCCAGAAAGCGCTTGTAGTATTATTATAGGCAGCAGTAGCAAAAACTATTTTTGCAATATAAACATTCCCTGCAGAAAAAACATAGCCGTTAGGTAAAAGATTCTCTGTGCTTATGGAATCCTTAAACCAATCGATGCGAGCTGCATTTGCGCTTGAGTAAACTCCGCCGTTCCAGGTGCGGCCGTAAGAAAAGTAAAACGGATCGTCCGGATGGGGGATATATGCCCAGGGCCCATTTGAGGTGCTTCCTGCTCCCTGCCCTGTCCCTGTAATAAAGCTATTATTCTGAACCGTTCCGCCTATCCGCGGGCCTTCAAAACTGCCCCACCTGAAGCCCGTCATAACACTTGCAGCCCCCGTCTCCACATTCACAGAGAAACTCGCAGAAAGGCCGTCAAGTTCACCGCCGCTAACGGTCGCTGTGACTATTGATTGGCCTCCTGCAATTGCTACAAGGTATGCTGATTCGGGATTTGCGGGGAACATACCTAAAGTATCTATAAAGCCGTTATTTAAGCCGGGTATTACCGGATCAACAACCCTTACTGAACTACCTGTTACGGTATATGTTACCATTACCCCGGGGCCGGAAATTGGAGAAAAGGTATCACCTGAGAAACTTCCAAGACGATTAATAAAGGGGAAGTCCCTTCCTGCCAGATTTACGTCACTCCCCATTACTGCTGATCTTTCAAATGTAAGGGGATTAAGGGCATAATGCCTTATTACATTCCCGCTTGCTGAAAGGACTACGATAAAGTCTCCGAGTACAAGGGTAGTACCGGGAGCTTTGGCGGGAGTATTGCGAAAACTTGCAGGGCTATTTATTACAGCGCCTGCAGGAAATATCTTGAACTCCCCTCCCCTGTCTGCAATAAGAGAAGCATTAAGTTCGGATACAGGCCCGGAAAAGGGAACGGGCCTTGAGCCGGGTCTTATAATACTCGTAGTATTATTAACATCGAATATATTATTTATCGATTGCAGTGAAGCAAGGTCTCTTTGGGAAGGAACGCTCCTATAATCGAGGGTATAGGTATAACCGTTACCCATAATTACATACATCTTAAAATTAGGATGATCAAGGACTGCCTCATTAAAAATTTGTCCTGTGCCTGTATTGCCCACTCCTGTTCCAAGAGTGACAGTGTTTGATATAGGCAGATAGCCAAAGGCAGTGGGGTTCCTGCCTGAGAAGACCGGGTACTCCTCTGTGGTAAATGCGATATAACCGTTTGGTCTTGGACGCACCGAGGCATCGATAGGAATTCTTTCTCCGTTATACGCTATTTCGAATACGCCCGGGGCGATTTCTATAAGGTCTGCATGCCTTCTAATAGGAAGATGGGTTCCTGCACCGTTTTCAAAGCCGGGTTTTACAATATACATTGCGGCCTGTGTAGTGGTATGGCGAAGTATATTTAGAAACTCGTCCATAGGGACTTCCCTATATACAACTTCGTTCCAGTTTTCTATCCGGTTTTCAGCATTGTTCGGAGCGGGATTTGACCAACTGTCAAGACTTATAACATACTCTCTTCCGTCTCTCCAAACTATTCCCATAATGGTAATTAAATGCCCTGCAGTGGTACCGCTTATACCAATGGGACGGGTAATAAAGTGGGGATCTGTTGCAGTGCCTGAGTAAGTAACCGACATTGCAAGGACATGGTCTGAGAGCAAATGCCTTTTAATAGTTTCTGCAGTAATTTTATCAGAATATTCAACATATGCATTAAAACCGTAGGTGCCTGCAAGGGCAACAGTATAGGCCCAATTACCGTATCCGTTATATGTATAATCAAACAGATGTATCGAATATTCTTCAACGAGTCTATTGAAGGGCCTCCCCTCCCTTGCACTTAAACCTTCAAGGATCATTGCAATGGATGTAGCACTGCAAATTACTCCGCCTTCGACAGGTCCCCTCTGCTGCTGTGAAAATTGCGCCATATCATTAATAAAGAGCCCGGTACCCGGGGCAAAATTATGGCCGATATAAGCAGGATGATTCATAAGAGAAATCATACGGTCTTCTTCTATTGGCCTAGTCTTAAGAAAGGCATCAATATTTTCCTCTGTGGGGAAAATGCCCGTATGGGATCGGGGGAACTCAAACTCGGGATATTCCTTTACGATTGCCTGCCCCGCTATAGTATTACGCAGGGTTCCGTGAAGCTGTCTTAAAACGGGAGAGGAGATATTCGCCATATTTCGGTGGAGGATCACCCTGACTTGAGCCACATTTGACACAGGGTTTGTTTCGATTATGTCGACATTCATTCGGTTTGGCCCTGATGTAGTAACAGAGCTTCTAATCATTTGATTAAAATCCAGAGAGAAGGGACTCCATCTGCCAAAGGTTAGGTAATCGGTAAGCCAGCTAATGCTTCCGTCTTCTGCTATTACCCCCGATCTCCCTAAAACCTCGACCCATGTGTCGGGAGGCGTATCAGCATTCCAGGACATTACGAGCCGATTATAGGAAGGAAGGTCGATTATCATGGATTCATAAGTTGCTGTAAGTTCACCAGGCCTGAGCACCAGAGCACCGTCTCCCACGGTATTAATAACCTGTAATTTCCCCCCGTCAAGGGCAGTATTATCGGCACGGGTGAATTCGGCACTTGAGCTAATCCTGAACTCACTGCCCCAGGTCCTAACGATAGAACCAATCTCTCCTGCATTTAAAGCAAAAGCATTCACAAATTGGAAAAATAATACAATAAGGAAAATTTTCATATCTTCTTTCCTTTTTTAGTCTTTGATAAAAAGAATTATATAGTATAATTCAGGTAAGGGGATAGTCATGGATAATAGGAATCTGGAACTTGTCACTGAGCTTCGGCACTTACTTCACTCAAACCCTGAGCTTTCAGGCTTCGAGACCGAAACGAAGAAAACCTTGATTGCATTTTTACAAAGGCATACTTCTCTTTCAATAGTGGATAGGGGGAAGTGGTTCTATGCCGTTTACAAGGCAGGCGATAGCCTTCCGGGCAGTTATCCAAGCCTGGCCTTTAGAGCAGACATGGACGCAGTTGCCGTTGAAGAAAACCTGGACCTTCCCTATAAATCAAAGAATCCCGGCGTTTCACATAAGTGCGGACATGACGGACATTGTGCAACCCTCGCAGGCTTCGCCCTGGAAGTAGAACAGTTAAAACCGCAAAAAAACATCTATTTCCTCTTCCAGCATGCAGAAGAAAATGCAGGAGGCGCAATTGAATGCGTTTCAATTTTCGAGAACGAAAAAATCGATGAAATTTTCGGCCTTCATAATATGCCCGGTTGGCCTAAAAAAAGCATAGTCCTAAGAGAGGGCACCTTCATGTGTGCCTCCGAAGGGATAACAGCAACCTTTACAGGCACATCAACCCATGCAAGTACGCCCTGGAAGGGCATAAACCCTGCGATAGCCCTCGCAGAAACCATCCTTGAAATAAAAAAAATAAGCGAAAAATCCCTTTATAAGAGCATGGTGCTTTGTACGATTATACACAGCAGTCTCGGAACAGAAGGAGCCTTCGGTGTCTCTGCTTCCAAGGCAAGCCTCTCTGTCACATGCAGGGCAGAACACGATGCAGACATAAGGGCCTTAAAGGAAAGGCTATACGACAGTGCCCGCGCAAAGGCTAAAGAGCACAGCCTGACATGCGAGTTCTCTGTCCACGACAGTTTCCCCGCAACGGTAAATTCCAAGGCCGGCATAGAGAGAGTCAGGCAGGCGGCAGAAAAGCTCGGCCTCCCCTTCATCGAACTTGATGACCCGATAGGGGGCTCAGAAGACTACGGCTATTTCCTACAAAAGACAGACGGTGCCTTTTTCTTTATCGGAGCAGGGGACCACCCCGGCGTCCACTCATGGGAGTACGACTTCCCGGATGAGCTTATCGAAACCGGGGTGGAAATGTTTAAGGCATTGTTATAAAATATTTTTTAGGGGGCATTCATGAAACCATTTATCGGAATAACTACGAGCTTTCAAGGTGAAGATTATCAGATTGGCAGTTACTTAAGAGCTACCTATAGCAACGAGATTAGACGTGCAGGCGGAACACCGGTACTGCTGCCCCATAATATCCCGCCGGAAGAGGCGGGGGAATATACGGCAAAACTTGACGGACTTCTTTTTTCGGGCGGCGGCGATCTGTCTCCCCACTATTTTAACGAAGAACCTATACGGGAGCTGGTGAGCTTTTTCTCGATTAGGGATGTGACAGAACTCTCACTTATGAGGGAGGCTCAACAGATTGGCCTGCCCCTCCTTGGAATCTGCAGGGGTTGTCAATTGATAAACGTTGCCCTTGGAGGCTCCCTATACCAGGATATTCCCCGTCAGGTACCCGATTCAATCGGTCACTATCCAAAGGGAACTCCCCACTACGAGCCGTATCACAATATCTCAATCTTACCCGGTGAATCCCACATTGCATCCATAGTCAAACAGCCGAGTATCCGCACCAACTCCTTTCACCATCAGTCGGTGAAGGACCTTGCGCCGGGCCTGAAGGTGACCGCAAAGTCCTGCGACGGTATTATCGAGGCCTTCGAGGGAACTGATCCTAGTTGGTATGTCAACTGTGTTCAGTTCCACCCGGAAACCATGTGCGAAAAACACCCCGAGTTCAGGGCCTTCTTCACACATTTTGTTAACTTCTGCGAGAACCGTACTAAATCGAAAAAGTAAAGAATATAAAGGTTAAAACTTCCATCCAGGTTTTAAACTTTACCTTTATATTATGTGCTCCGGTTTGCTTTACCCCCGGGTAGAATGATATCCTGTACGCATGCTCATGTCTCTTTACCGTTAGCGTAATGTCAAACTTATCGGGCAGATTTAAAAGCATCTTCTTCGGATCCATGTCTAAGGCACTTTTTACCATCGCAGAGATTTCTTCAAGTGCAAGGTCAGGATGAATCGAAATCGATCCGCCGCCTATACCTTCGGTAATCGCCGCTGTCTTGATATTTGGTGCAAATGTTTTGGCTACTTCACAGAGCTGCTTGTCCCCGCTAAGAAAGAATACAGGCACATTGAAATGTGTTGCAGTCCAGGCATTCATTACAAACTCTGAAACCTTAATATCGTTAATAAGAAATTCAAAGATATTTCCGTTCATTGTATGTGCAAGAGGATTCCCGTTATACCCTGCACCCGAATGGTAGCCGATAAAACCTGCACCCTGGAAACTCTCGTCTATTCCACCCATCATTGAATAGGGATTGCGTGGCCAGGATCGCAGTATCTTCGTTGCCTTTGGAAGCATTGAAGGAGTAATCGAACGGCCTGAGCCGTGGGCATCCTTTACAAGAACCTCTTTTACTCCCCCTTTATGCAGGGTCTCGCAGGCTGCAGCAACTTCCTTGCTCATTTGCTTCTTGTAATAATCCGCAAGACTTTCCTTTAAGTCCGTCTCATTCCAATCGACAACTCCGGCTACCCCTTCGATATCCGCACTGATAAAAAACTTTTGCATCTTTTCCTCCATTTTACTGTCTTAAAATATAAGAGCCTAATCTCTCTTCTGTCTGTACTCCATCTCTAATCGCAAAGCGTCCGTTCATTATAACATGGTTTATCCCGATAGGTTTTTGAAAGGGGTCCTTAAAGGTTGCAGTATCCGAGACAGTTTCCTCGTTGAAAACAGTAATATCTGCAATAAGACCCGGTTTTAATAACCCCCTGTCCTTTAGACCAATAATATCGGCAGGTTTTTTAGTCATTCTATAAATCGCAGTTTCAAGCGGGCAGAGGTTCTTCTCGCGCCTTAAACGCAAAAACCTTGTGAAGGTTCCGTAGGCCCTCGGGTGGGGCTTGCCTTGATTCATACTAGGGTCATAGGGCCTCCCCGATCCATCGGAGCCGATTGCAATGTCCTTTGACAAAAGATAAAAAACATCATTCTCTGCCATGCTGAAAAATATTCCGTTCCCCCTGCACTTTGTTTCAATAAGTGTTTTCACGATAGTATCGGGCACAGAAAGACCGAGTTCTTCACTCAATTCCCCCATTGTCTTATCGTCTGCAATAGGATATCTTCCGTTAGTCGAAACCACATAAACCCTGTCACCTTCGACCTTGGTCGGATAATATCTTTGGAAGTGGGCGTAGAGTTTAACCCTCTCTTCACCTGCTTCAGTTAATCGCTTTGTAGTCTTATCCTGCCCTCCCTCCATGGCCCATCGGGGAAGAACATTTGTAAGACCGGTGGAAGATGCATTATACGGATACATGTCGGCAGTTATCTCAATGCCCCTCTTTTGAGCATTTGTTATATGCTCGTAGAGCTTTTCTGCATTCCCCCACAAATCAACTGAAGATATCTTTAGGTGGGCTATATGCACCCTTGCCCCTGTTTTTTCATAAATATCGATCATCTCGTCAACTGAATCGAATACCTTATCAGCCTCATCTCTCATATGGGAAGTAATCATCACATTATGCTTTTCGCAGACCTTCCCAAGTTCTGTTAATTCATTAATTTCTGAAAAAATACCGGGCATATAACCAAGTCCAAGTGATAGGCCCCACGCGCCTTCTTCAAGATTTTTATCGAGTAAATATGCAGACATTTTATTTTCATCAACTGTAGAAGCTCTTCCCTCAAGGCCTACAACACCTCTTCGAATACTATTATGCCCGACTAACTGTACAAGATTAACCGACATCTTTTTTCCGTCTTCATCAGCCTTCTTTCTTAACTTCGCAAAGCTCCCCGACTGATAATGCTCACTTAAGTCAGACTTATCCTCAGGGCCGTTTTCCTTTAGACGGGTTAACTCCACTTCACTCCTGGGGAAAAGAGACGAACCGCATTGCCCGACAACCTCTGTTGTAACACCTTGATAAATTTTAGACTCACTGCGATCATCATTTATATATGAGCCGTCAGAATGGGAATGCTTGTCGATAAAACCCGGTGCTATAGCAAGGCCGCTGATATCAAGCACGGTTTCTGCACCCGCGGATATCGAGCCGGAGACTTCTGCGATTTTACCGTCCTTTACGGCAACATCACCCTTAAAGGGCTTTGAGCCGCTTCCGTCATAAACCATTCCGCCCTTTAACAATAAGTCAAACATAAATGCCTCCTATATATATGAAACAAGAACAGAAAGACCCAAAAGAACAGCTCCGATAATTAGTAATTGCGGTATCTCTCCGTATTGTTTCCTATTCCTGACATACTCAACATACTCTTCCTTTACCTGCTCAGAGGGTCCTAGCTTAGACTTAAAAAGACGGAACAAACTTTTAGTACCAAATACCATACTGTTAAATAAGCCGATGTTTGACACAAGTTGGGAAAGCCCTGTAATAATAAATATCATAGTGCACATGAAAATCATATTGGAAGCATAGACACTTCTCTCTAAGGTCAAATTCCTTTGAAATACAATTGAGAAAATAATGCCCGCTAAAAGCATGACAAGTGCCTTAAACCTTATCTTCTTAAACTTGTCAATCATGCCTTCCTGACAATTTCCTTATACGTTTCCAGCTCTGAAGGTGAGCAATAAATAAAATGCTCTTTCTCTATCTCAAACATTTCAGGCTTTTCAACATCATAGTTATGATCCCTCTTTGGATCATAATCAATCCTCTTGCGTGTCCTTTCGGAAACCGGGTTAGGCTCAGGAATTGCAGAGAGAAGGGCCCTTGTATACGGATGCAGGGGCTTTGCGTATAGGTCATCCCCCCTTGCAATCTCTACAAGCTGACCGTAGTACATTACACCAATACGATTAGAAAAATACTTAACAACTGAAAGGTTATGCGCAATAAATAAAATCGTTAAGCCCATTTCTTCTTTAAGATCGTTTAAAAGGTTAATAACTTGAGCCTGTATTGAAACATCAAGAGCAGAAACAGGTTCATCGGCGATTATCATTTTTGGCCTGATTATTATCGCACGGGCAATACCGATTCTCTGCCTTTGGCCTCCCGAGAACTCATGGGGATAACGAGTCGCATGCTCTTCGTTTAGACCCACCTTTCTAAGCATCTCTACGACCTTCGCCCTTATATCTGCCCTGTCCTTATTTCCCCTAACCCTTAAGCCCTCTCCGATAATTTCTTCTATAGTCATACGGGGGTTAAGCGACTCTATCGGGTCCTGGAAGATCATTGCTAGGTTGTCTGTTAAGTAATCACGGAGATCATTTGACATTTTGCCTGAGATTTCCCTTCCGCCAAACTTAACATGGCCCGAAGTGGGATCGTAAAGGCGTATTATACTTCGGCCTGTCGTTGTTTTCCCGCAGCCGGACTCTCCGACAAGACCGAAGGTCTCGGCAGGTTTCACGCCAAAGCTGACATCGTCTGCGGCTTTTACTACAAGTTTATTCTTGCCTCTTCCGCTCGTAAAGTATTGGCAGAGGTTATTTACTTCAAGGAGGTAGTCATTATCATTCATGGATCAATCCACTCCTTCTCATTCTGTTTATACGGGCCTTTAGGACTTCAGGCAGTTCGGGCATTTTCGCCTTCGGGTGCAGGAGCCAGGTTGCAGCATAGTGGGTGTCGGTTATCTTAAAGAAGGGCGGCTCTTTCTCAAAGTCAATCTTCATTGCGTACTTATTTCGCACAGAAAATGCGTCACCCGGTGGCGGGTAGATCATATTCGGAGGAGTACCCGGAATACTTATAAGCCTTTCCTTTGTTTGCAGATCGGGAAGAGAGCTTAGCAAGGCCCAGGTATATGGATGAGCCGGATGGAAGAAGATCTCTTCGCTTGACCCCGATTCTACTATTTTACCCGCATACATTACATTAACCCTGTCAGCCATATTTGCGACAACCCCAAGGTCATGGGTAATAAATATAACAGAAAGATTCCTGTCTTTCTTAATTTGATTTATCAAATCAAGGATCTTCGCCTGCACTGTTACGTCAAGAGCAGTTGTAGGCTCATCGCAAATTAAAATTTCAGGATCACCTGCCAAGGCAATTGCAATAACAATTCTTTGCCTCATGCCGCCCGAAAACTGAAAGGGGTATTGGTTAAAGCGCCTGTCAGCATGGGGAATACCCACAGCTTCCATCAGCTCTAAAGCTTTAACCCGTGCAGCCTCTGCCGGCATGTGTTGGGCAAGGCGCAGAGCCTCTGTTATCTGCTTACCAATCTTCATTATCGGATTTAATGCAGAAAGAGGGTCTTGAAAGATCATCCCAATTCGATTTCCGCGAATTAAGTGAAACTCTTCTTCCGGGATCTTGGTTAGATCCTTTCCGTCATAAAGAATTTCACCCGATTCGATTATGGCATTACTTGTAAGAATGCCCATTATGGCTTTGACACTAACAGACTTCCCTGAGCCGGACTCCCCTACAACGGCCATTGTCTCACCCTTCTTTAAATCGAAGTTGATCCCCCTTACCGCTTTTACAATTCCGCCATGGGCCCTAAATGAAATCCGTAAATCTTTTACTTTAAGAATAGTATCACTCATAATCATCCCTCCCCGCGTTTTGTCGGGTCAAGGGCATCCCTTAAACCATTTGAAAAAAGGTTAAACGAAACCATCAGAATCGATATAACAAGGGCAGGAAAGAAGGTCTGATACGGGAACTGTAAAAGCACGTTCTGCCCGTCTGCAAGCATAATCCCGATGGAAGGCTCAGGAGCCTGAATGCCAAGGCCGATATATGCAAGGAAGCTCTCGGCGAAGATTGCTCCGGGAATTGCAAGCATTGTCCTTGTAATAAGTATGCCCATTGAGTTGGGAAGAATATGCCTAAAAATTAACTTAAAATCTTTTATACCCAATGTCCTTGCTGCAAGAACATACTCCCTTCCCTTAAAGCGGTAGAACTGTGCACGCGTTAAGCGCGACACGCCTATCCACCCTGTAAGACATAGGGCAATTATGAGCGAGATGATACCCGTCCCGTACATAAGTACGAACATAATAATAACAACAAGGGTTGGTATACCGTCAAGGATTTCTATTATACGCGACATTACCATATCGGCAGTGCCGCCATAATAACCCATAACAGCCCCGTATATAATCCCAATAACAAGGTTCGTAAAAACAGAAACAAAGGCAATTATTAGAGATATCCTTGCTCCTCTAAAAAGACGGGTAAATAAATCACGGCCAAGATAATCAGACCCAAACCAGAAATAATAATCTTCGGCTCCATGGTATACATAGAAATTGACAACAACATCAACAACAGGGACACCTGCAACAAGTCTTTCGTTGCGAATCTCGATTATTGACTCGGGCGGAAACTGCTCGGGGTCTTGGGCCGTTGTTAATCTCCTATTTGGTATTACCCTTCTGCCGTCAAAGATTCCGAAGTTTTCAAGAAGCGGAATCCTTGGGGGCATATTTCTCAAGTCAAGGGGAGTAACATGCTGCTGCACATAGGTATACTCATTAAAGCTAGGTGCAAAGATTGCAAGGAAAATAACAAGTAAAATAAAGCCAAGAGAAACCATGGCCATTTTTTTCCTAACTAACCTCATCATTGAGTCTTTCAAGAATCCGACAGGTTGGGTCTTAAATATTTCATCCCCAATTTCGCCGCGCTCCAGGGCTGCGAACATATCATCGGGGAGGCTTTTTACTTCTTCGGGGATATTTTCAAGGCTGATGATTGCGATTTTGTCTTCCATTATTTCCTCCCTCCCATCCTGATGCGCGGGTCAATTAAACCGTAAGATATGTCTACTATGAAAATCGTAATCAAGGTGATAATGGAAAAGAAGATAATAGTGGCAATGGTCATGGGATGATCACCTGCATTTATCGAATTAATCATAATGCCCCCCATGCCGGGAATTGCGAATATCCTTTCGATTACAAGAGAGCCTCCCATAATACCGGTAAACATGGGGATGATGATATTTGCAAGCGGCACACAGGAATTTCTAAAGGCATGCCTTACAATTGCCTGTGCATGGCTTAAGCCCTTTGTGCGCGCCAAAAGAAGGAACTCTGAGCTCATTGTCTCGATTAACTCACCACGCAAATACCTTGCCACCGTGGCAATCGGACCGAGAGCAAGGGCAATAATCGGCAGGGTAAGAGACCTTGAATACTCTGCAAATGACGACGCATTCGGCTGATAAAGGGTCGGGAAAATTGACCAAACAAAGGTGAAAAGGTATTGCATTAAAGATGCAAATACAAAGGAAGGAATTGATATAAAAATGATAACCATAAACGAAATAATATGATCTGTCCGCTTATCCTTTTTCAAGGCGGCAATGGTTCCCGCAATTATGCCTATAGGTAACGATATAAAAAGCGAGACAATATTCATTGTCATGGTTATCGGAATTCTCTCTCTAATTATAGTAAAAACAGGCAGGGTGGGTCTTATGATAATCGAAGTACCAAAGTCCCCCTGTAAAAAGACCCCTCTTACAAAATAAAAATATTGAACATAAATTGGACGGTCCAGATGCAGTCTTGCATACATCATTTCGACCACAAAGGGCGGCAGATCAGGATGCTCAAAAATATTCATGGGCATTAACCTGATAAGGAAAAAGGAAGCTGACACTATGATGTACAACGTAATGAACATGGCCACAAATCGACCCGCTATATACTTATGCATAAGGTCTCCAATAATTAAAACACTGCCCCCACCAAATAAGGTGGAGACAGTGTCGTATTAAAACGGGTTTCTTAGTTTCTGATATCGGCGAAAATTGCACCCCAGCCAAGCAGCGGAATCCACTGGTCAAAGGGTGTAATTAACCTTTCGGAATAAACAGTATAGGCTACTCCCTGCCAGAGTGGAATCTGCATTACCTGATCGAGATAGATTCTCTCAAGCTCTCCTGTAAGCTGAAGCACGCGTCTTGGGTTCATCCTTGACTCTTCTGTATCCGCTTCTTCAAAAATGCGGTCAAACTCAGGAATTAGGAGGGAGTTCGGCCTCATCGGCTCAGGATAGGAAGCGATATTGTACATGAAGACACGATGCGGGCGTGTGCGGGAAGCAGTGGCACCCCAGCCGTTAAAGTTCATGTCATGTCCTGTCGGCTGGTTTACATAGTCCCTTGCTGCCCCGAAGGTCGCGGCAGGGACTGCACGCAGGGTAAGCTCGAACCTGTTTGCGCCAAATATAGTCGGAAGGGTCTGCTGCAATAACTCGGCAACAACCCTGGTGCTTGCAGATGCCTCACTATAGAATAGTTCTACGCTCGCAAAGCTCTGACCCTGCTGCTGCATTGCAAGATCGAAGTACTGCCTTGCCCTTACAGGATCATAACCATAGTTTGGATTAACATTTGCAAGACCCTCAGGAGACTCGCGGTAGAATACGGTCTGCCCGTCAATTATTACTGCCGCTTCATAGTGCACGTAGTATGGAGAGGGCTGCTGATCACCTGCAATCCTTGCAATTGTTTCCCTGTCCATTGCCCAGTACAAGGCCCTTCTAAAGTTCACGTTTGCAAGAATCGGGTTATTCGGGTTTCTGACATTGATGTCGATATGCTGAGGCGTAATACCGTAACTCAAACGGGTACGCGGGTCATCCCTGAATAGGTCGTAGGTAACTGCATCAAGACCGAGCACATCGATTTCACCGTTTTCAAAGAGCTGAACACGGGCATTCCTGTCAGGAGTGATCCTCGCCTCTGCCCTGTCAAAATGATAATACCTGCTCATCCAATGGTCATAATTTCTTGTATAAATACGAAGAGCGTCAGGCACCCATGTATCGAAGAAGAAGGGGCCTGCAAGCATCAGGGAGTCCAGTGTCGCACCGTAAGTGGTCTGGGTGCGGGCAGCATTCATGCCGGCTTCATAATAGGGCTCATAAACGGGCATAAGAGACCTGTCAAGGAAGTGCCGTTTTACGTCTTCCGCGTCCCATATCTGGATGGTTCTAATTTCCAGCATATAATCGTTAACTGCCCTTATTCCAACGTCAGACCAAGCAACGGGGCTTCTTCCGGGTTGGTTTTGCTGGAAGTAGGCCTGTCCGTTTACAATGTCGATCTGCCCTCCAAACATAAAGTTTGCCATTGAATTAACAAGGAGGGGATCGAGCAACATTCGATAAGAATACTCGAAGGTATGGGCATTGATAGGGCTTCCATTATGGAATGTCGCATCGCGGCGTATCGGGATATGCCATGTACGGTCATTGATCCTGATAGGTTCATCACTTGCAATGCTGGGCACTACAATCGAACTGGGGTTTCGCCTGTCCGGGCCCGGCACACGAAGATAAAGCCCCGTATGCACGAATGCATAGACATCGGAAACAACAGTTGAAGTATTCATATGTGCATTTAATGTAGCAACATCACCTGTTTCCGAAAACCTGTAAATCTTCGGGCCTGCCGGCTCCTGCTGCCTGCCGCCGGCTGCGAAAACCGCACCTACAATAACAAAACAAAGTAGAATTGCAAAAACTTTTTTCATGCTCTTTACTCCTTAAATATTATATTAGTTCCTGATATCTGCGAAGTGTATACCCCAACCAAGGATTGGGACAAAGGTATCAACAGGCAGAATAAGTCTTTCTGAATACAGCGTAAAGGCCCTGGACTGCCAGAAGGGAACCTGTATTGCATTTTCGATATAGAAGCGCTCAAGATCACCTGTTAACTGTAAATGGCGTCTCGGGTTCATTCTTACAGCTTCAGTGTCAGCTTCCGCGAAAATCCTGTCAAACTCGGCAAAGGTATGCGGATTGGGTCTGTCAGGCTCAGGGTAAGAGGAGACATTCCACTCAAAGGCACGATGCGGTCTTGTGCGTGAACCGGACGATCCCCAGGAGATAAAGTTCATATCATGGCCTGTCGGATTATCGGTATAGTTCACGGCAGCATCGAAACCGCCGGGGGGAATGGTTCGCAGGGTAAGGGTAAACCTGTCAGCACCAAAAAGGGCAGGCAGGGACTGCTGTAGGAATTCTGCAGCGATCCTATAGGCGACTATGGCTTCGCCGTAAGAGAGAGAGACACTTACACTTGTCTGCCCAACTTCGCGGAGCGCAGTATCAAAGTACTGCCTTGCCCTTGCAGGATCATAGCCATAATTAGGAAGAACATTTGCCATCCCTTCAGGACTGTCACGATAGAAGACAGTCTGCCCGTCTATGGTAACGGCAGCTTCATGGTTTACATAATAATTTGAAGGAGTCATATTTCCGACTATGCGTGCGATGGTTTCCCTGTCAACTGCATAGTAAATCGCCCTTCTGAAATTGGCATTCGCAAGTATGGGGTTATTCGTATTGCGGCTGTTAAAGTCCATGTGAACAACCTGAAGACTTGTTGAATGACGAGTTCTCGGGTCATCCCTGAAAAGCTCATAAGAAATGGCATCGAGGCTCAAAATGTCAATCTCGTTGTTCTGGAAGAGCTGGATACGGGCGTTCATGTCTCCGACTACCCTCACTTCCACACGAGTAAAGTGGTAGAGATTGGAAAGCCAGTGATCATTATTCTTCTCGAAAATATGCAGGGATTGCGGCATCCAAGTATCATAGTGGAAGGGACCTGCTCCCATGAAGGTATCCAGCGTTGCCGCATAAGTTGTCTGGGTGCGGCTTGCATTCATTCCGGCCTCATAATATGGCTGATAAACCGGGAACAAGGACCTGTCAAGGAAATGCCTCTTTACGTCCTCTGCATTCCATCTCTGAATGGTCCTGATTTCGAGCATATGATCGTTAATTGCCCTTATCCCGACATCGGACCAGGGAACAGGTGTTCTGCCCGGCTGATTCTGCTGGAAGTACTCCCTCGCGTTAACTACGTCAATTTGACCTGAAAACATAAAGCTCGCCATACCGTTAACTAAAAGCGGGTCAAGGAGCATTCTATAGGAATATTCAAAGGAGTGAGCATTTATTATATCACCGTTATGCCAAACCGCATCCCTTCTTATCGGGATATGCCAGGTCCAGTCATTAATTTGAATCGGCTCACCCCCTGCGATACTCGGGACCAGCATAGAGTTGATCCTGTCCGGGGTTGGGACTCGCACATATAACCCCGAGTGTGCCCATGCATAAAGGTCACCTATTGCAACAGCCGTATTATTATGAGCGTTCAGTGTCGGCGGGTCACTGGTAACAGTATACCTGTATACTTTTGGTCCCGTCGGAGCCTGCTGCCTGCCGCCGCCTGCAAAAAGCGAGGCTGCAACAATAAGACACAATAATAAAGCAAACAATCTCTTTTTCATCCGGTTAATCTCCTATTGTGTGATAAAACTTAAACCATTCTACATGAAATTTACATAAAAATCAAGAAAAAAAGTGTTTTTTTATACTCTTGTCATATTTTTAGAATTATGAGACTATACTAATATGAAGTCATGGCAAACCTGTTTTGCTGCATTGCTAGTCGGACAGACCCTCGCCATGATAGGCTTCGGCATTTCAGGCCCCATTTTACCATTATTTCTCGAAGAAGACCTCGGTATCACTGACCCCGTAAGACTAAAGACCTGGGTCGGCTTCATCCATTCATCATCTGCAATAACTTTGGCAATTTTCGCACCCATCTGGGGAAACCTTGCAGACTATTTCAGCCGAAGGGCAATGCTCCTTCGCGCAATGTTCGGCGGCGGCATAATCTTCGCCCTTACTGCCTTCGTTACCTCCCCCGCCCAATTCCTCGTGCTTAAAATCATCCAGGGCTGCCTAATCGGAACTGTAGCAGCGGCAACCGTTTTAACGATAGCAATAGCACCCGCAGCACAAGTTGCCTTCGCTCTCGGCCTATTGCAAACGATGATCGCATTAGGCAACTCACTCGGGCCCTTTATCGGAGGGGTACTCGGAGACTTCATCGGCTATAGGGCCGCCTTCTTTTCAACCGGAGTACTCCTCGCCCTCGCAGGGCTAACAGTTCTGCTCTTTGTTGAAAGCGATAAGAAACCCGACGCCCCCGACGTACCTAAGAAAAAATTTAGTATAATCCCGGACTTCAGCCCGATTAAGGCCTCCCCTATCATCTTCTTTATGATGCTCATAAACTTCGGTAAGAATACCGGGATTTCAATTGCAATGCCGATGCTTCCCCTTTTTGTAAGAGAATTATTGATGATAACTGCAGAGGGGCCTGTAATGGTTGCCTCTTCAACCGGAATAGTGATGGGTGCCGGTGCGGCCTCTTCTGCAATCGCCGCGGTGCTTGTCGGGAAGTTCTCGACCCGTCTGGGGTATTGGAAAACCCTGATTTTCTGCCTGATTGCCGCTGCTATCGCTCTTTTGGCCCAAGGGTTTGTAACAAACATAAGCCAGTTGATAGTATTACGCATCTTTTCATCATTCTTCATTGGAGGAGCAACGCCTGTCTTAAATGCAATTCTTGCGGTTTCCTCGAATAAGGAAACCCAAGGGACAGTTTTCGGCGTAAATACCTCGGTTGCAGCCTCAGGCAGCGCCCTGGGCCCGATACTCGGCTCCTTTGCCGCAATAATGAGCTTTAGGGCCGTTTTCCTTATGTCAGCCCTGGTTTTCAGTATTTCTGCGGCAGGAACCATTTTATTACATAAAAAGACAAGTACTAAGGAGGCATAATGAGCACATTTGAAGAAATCAAAGAGATTATGGAAAAACACAAGAATTCCGTAACAGGAAAGATCGGAATCGGTTATAAAAACTTCAAAACAGGCGATGAATACTATGTAAATGGTGATGATCGCTTCCCTTCGGCAAGCAAGTTCAAGGTTCCTGTGCTTATTGAGCTTTTTAACCAGGATAATCTCGGGAAAATATCATTAAAAACCATGTATACCCTAAAAGAAGAGGACATTGCCCCGGGCAGCGGTGTGCTTTCCAATCTTACACCCGGCCTTTCCATGAGTATTCGCGATTATGCAGTATTGATGATGGCAGTAAGCGATAATACGGCAACCGATATCATCTATAATATGCTGGGGCGGGATAATATCGCAGCAACCATAGAGAAACTCGGCCTAAAAAACACAAAGGCAGACATGAACTGCAAGGTACTCCTCCTTACCCCCCTCGGAGTGCCTCTCGACACAGGATGGGATGAAATAAGGCGTATTTTTGAAGAGAGGGACTATAAAAAGGACTATTCCTGGATAACGGACATGAGCATCCCAAACGATATATCTTCACCAAGGGACATGATCACAATGTTCTCTTCCATATATCATAAGGAGATAATTACACCTGAGGCCTGTGATCAAATGCTCCATATAATGGAAAAATGCGAGGGTATCAGGCGAATACCCCATTTCCTCCCCCGAAGGGGACCAAATGCTGTAAAGGTCATCCATAAAACGGGCACCCTTGAGTATATAAACTGCGACAGCGGGATCATCATAAGTGACGATCATACCTATTGCCTTTCAATATTCTATAACGGGTTCACGGGAGACCCCACCGATAAAACAAGGGCATTTGACAATGATATGATCTGCGCTCAAGTTTCCGGGGACATTTACAAGGCCCTTCATTGACTAGCAGGGCGAAAATAAATATAGTGAAGCCATGATTAAGATCGCCGTTGTCGGCTATGGAAATATAGGCCGATATGCAGCAGGAGCCATCCTCTCTGCACCCGACATGGAGTTATCGGGCTTCGTAAGAAGCTCAGATACATCTCCGATCCCTGAGTTTCCCGGTATTCCGGTTGTAAAAACAATCGAAGAATTGGGCAAAATTGACATTGCAATTCTAAGCCTCCCCTCCCGCAGCGTAAAAGAAAGAGCTGTCTCCTATCTTGAAAAGGGAATAAGCACAGTGGACAGTTACGACATCCACAAGGACATCTTCGAGCTAAGGTGCACCCTGGATGCGGCGGCAAAAAAGGGAAACGCAAGAGCAGTCGTATCGACAGGATGGGATCCCGGTACCAACTCTGTTATTCGCGCAATCCTTGAAGCCTGTACCCCAAAGGGCCTTACCTATACAAACTTCGGCCCCGGCATGAGCATGGGCCATACTGTGGCAGTAAAGGCGATAAAGGGCGTCCAAAATGCTCTGAGCATGACAATCCCCATAGGCACCGGCCTCCATCGCCGCATGGTCTATGTTCAACTTGCAGCAGGAGCTGACTTTAAAGAAGTGAGCAATGCAATCAAAACAGACCCCTACTTCATAAACGATGAAACCCATGTAATTCAGGTTGATAATGTTGATAATTATATTGATATGGGCCACGGGGTCAGCTTAGAGCGCAGGGGCACATCCGGAACAACTCCGAACCAAACTTTTCAGTTTATAATGCGGGCAAATAACCCTGCCCTCACCTCCCAGATAATGGTCTGCACAGCAAGGGCCGCCCTGAGGCAGGCTCCGGGTGCCTATACCCTTATAGAGCTGCCCGTTATCGACCTGCTCCCCGGAGAAAGGGAAGCAATAATACGCAGGCTGGTATAAAGGCGGTGAAAGAGAGGGAGCTGTTAAGGCTTGAGGGGGTAAAGAAAAGCTTTGGTGATGTTTGTGTTCTTAAAGGAATCGATCTTTCTGTAAACGAGGGAGAGTTCATAACAATCCTCGGCTCTTCCGGCTGCGGTAAGACCACCCTTCTGCGTATTATTGCAGGGCTTGAAGACATTGATGAGGGTAGTCTCTACCTTAACGGAATGGAAGTAAGCAAGACAGAACCCAATAAACGTAATGTTCCGATGGTCTTTCAGAATTATGCCCTCTTCCCCCACATGAATGTTGAAAGCAATATAGGGTATAGCCTCCGTTTAAGAAGGACAGACAGGGAAGTTATACGAAGAGCAGTAAGTGAAGTGTTAGAACTCGTACAGCTCTCCGGTTATGAAAAGAGAAGGCCAAACGAGCTTTCAGGGGGGCAGAGACAGAGGGTCGCCGTTGCAAGGGCCCTTATTAACCGCCCTTCGATCCTCCTCCTCGATGAGCCCCTTGGAGCCCTCGACCTTCAGCTCCGCCGCCAAATGCAGATGGAACTAAAGCGTTTACAAGAGCAATTGAAGATAACCTTTATTTATATTACCCACGATCAGGAAGAAGCCCTTAGCATGTCGGATCGCATTGCAGTTATGCGCAATGGCGTATTCGAGCAAATCGGCACAGCTACTGAAATTTACAATAAGCCTGAAACAAGTTATGTTGCCCGCTTTGTCGGAGATGCTAACATAATAAAAAATGATAATGAATTTCTTGCCATTCGCTCTGAGCATATAGAAATTTCGCCCGTTGAAGGGTCACTGACAGGGCCGGGCGGCGCAGAGGGCTGCCTAAGGGCCCGCATCATTGCGCGCAGCTTTGTCGGGGGCAGGATACTGCTTACAGCGAAGGTCGAAAACGGAGACGAGATCACAGCCTGGCTTCAGGGCATGGATAATACATATCATACCGGCATGGATGTCCTCCTCGGATGGGCCCCGGGAAATGCCGTCCCTGTAATAAACACGGATTAGGCAAATGAAAAAGGAGGAAAGATTTTCTTTATCATTTAGATTACCCCTTTTCATTTTCACACTTGCCCTCGTACTCTTTCCGTTAGTTTACATGATAGTCCTTAGTTTCGCCCAAAGGGACGGTGCCTGGGGAATATCATACGTATTATCTTTAAGAAACTATAGGCGCATAGGGGAGACAATAGTCTTACAGACCTTTGTACAATCCCTAAGACTTGCATTTATAAGCACAACCCTTACTGCAATCATCGGCTATCCCTTTGGCTATTTCATGGCGGGCTTAAAGGAAAAATGGAAAAACAGGGTAATGCTCATTCTGATAATTCCCTTCTGGACAAGCTCCCTAATGCGGCTCTATGGTTGGATTATAGTGTTCAGGGCAAACGGCGTTCTTGACCGCTTCCTCATGGGGCTTGGCATTACAAACGAGCCGCTTAGGCTCCTCTACAGTTATCCCGCAGTCGCAACAGGGATGGTCTATATACTGCTCCCCTTCATGATTTACTCCGTTTATACAAGTGCAGAAAAGCTTGACAGGGGCCTTGTGGAAGCCGCCCGAAACCTCGGTGCAACAAGACTTGGCGCCTTTCTTACAGTCAGCTTCCCGTTAACAATGCCGGGCCTCTTCTCGGGCTTTGTGCTTACATTCATTCCGTCAATGGGCATCTTCTACCTCGCAGAAATTCTTGGGGGGAATCGGGTGGTACTCGTCGGGAACCTGATACACGAGCAGGTGGTAATGGCAAACAATTGGCCCTTCGCAGCAGCTCTTAGTGCCGCCCTTATGATCCTGACAGGCCTTTTCATATTCCTTTACCGGAAGTTTACAAAGTCAGGTGAACTGGAAGGCCTAGTATGAGAAAGCTCTATCTTGGAATCATCCTTATCCTAATGTATGTGCCCATTGCTCTTGTAATACTTTATTCGTTCAACGAGAGCCGTTTTGATGTAAGATGGGCGTCTTTTAGCTTTTTATGGTATAGGGATTTATTTAGGGATAGGGCAATTTTCTCTGCCCTTAGGAACAGTCTAATCCTTGCAAGCAGTGCCAGCTTCCTTGCCGCAATTATCGGCACTCTTGGAGCTGTGGGTATGGCATGGGTCAAACCTTCAGGTAAGGGAGGACTAAATTCATTTCGGAGCCAACTGCGAAAGGTGCTTGAGTATCTCTCAATACTGCCTATAATGACCCCTGAAATAATTATGGGCATGGTACTTCTAGCCTTTTTTACGATAATTAGGCTCCCCCTCGGCATGCTGACCCTTATTCTTGCCCATACGAGCTTCTGCGTTCCCTATGTTTACCTCCTTGTAAAGGCCCGTCTTGCAGGCCTTGATAAAAATTATTTTGAAGCAGCGAGGAATCTCGGTGCAGGCACCTTTAGGGCATTTTGGGATATAATCCTGCCCCTTATAATGCCGGCAGTTATATCGGGGATGCTCTTAGCTTTTGCAATGAGTTTTGATGATGTAATTATCAGCATTTTTGTAACAGGGCCGCATACAAATACCCTGCCGATTCGCATTTTCACCCAGATAAGAACAGGGGTAACCCCAAAGACAAATGCCCTATGCGCACTGCTCTTTATCATCACGGTGTTTTTGTGTATACTTTCAGCAGCAGTTTCACGCATAAGGCCGATAGAGAAACAGGTTATTGTGAGTGAACAAAATATGGAGAAAGGAGAAAGAGAGAGATTATGAGCAAAAAAATTGGTGTTCTAAAAATGGTGCTGATTGTATTATTGATCTTCTTGGTAGCAGCATCCGCAAGTTTTGCAAGAGGTTCAAGGCAAAATACCTTTACCATTTACACCTGGGCGGAAATGTTTCCCCAAGAGATTCTGGACGAGTTTGAGAGGGAGAGCGGTTTCCGGATCAACTATATCAACTTTGATTATGGCGAAGTGATGCTTAACAGGCTCCAGGCTTCCAACGGCAGCGGCTACGATCTTATTATAGTTGATGATTATATTCTGGAAAGAGTCATTCAGTTGGGACTGACTCAGAGACTGGACAGGTCACAACTTTCAAATTACGGGAATATCAACCCAATCTATTTGAATCAGTTTTATGACCCGCAAAATCTTTATACAGTACCCTACGGTGCAGGAGTTCAGACCATCGTATATGACCCCTCCCGTGTTTCCATTCCCATTACAGGGTATGCAGACCTCTGGCATCCGAGTTTACGGAACCAAGTGGGAATAATCGGAAACTATCGCGTTATTAACGGGATGGCCCTAAAGGTTCTCGGCAGGAGTTATAATACTAATAACCTGGAGGAGATTCGGGCAGCAGGTGATTTATTGCTTGAACTCGCACCGAATATCCGTTTAATAAAAGATGATAGGCTTGAAGCAGACCTTTTATCCGGGGAAATATCGGTTGCTGTAATGTATACTTCCCAGGTGACAAATGCCATGCTTGAAAACCCCAATCTTAGGGTAGTATTCCCCACGGAAGGAATTGGCTTCGGTATAATGGCCGGCTTTATCCCCTCAGGCGCAGCGCACCCCGAAGTAGCACATCAGTTCATGAACTTTTTAATGGACCCCAGGCGCGGAGCAGCGGCATTTGAATACCTTGGCTATTATAGCACCTATTCAGGCTCAGACCCGTATATCAGCCCCATTTTCAGACCCTTCCTAACCCTGCCCCAGGGCTTTAATTACGATATGGAGATGATCCAGAACGTGAACGAGGCATCGGATGAGGAACACTCCCGCATCTGGACACGCTTCAGGGCAGCAACAGGGAATTAGGCACTGTTAAACTTGGCTAACTTGTATACTAGTATACAAGTTGAGCTTATACTAGTGCACAAGTGGGAAGAGAGGAGTAATGCATGCCCACCAATAACCCTCAAGCCGGGCAGAGCGAAAATCGGGCAGAACTCATCTGGAACATAGCCAATCACCTTGTCGGACTCTATAAACCCCATGAATACGGCAAGGTTATACTTCCATTTACCGTAATCAAAAGATTCAACGACACCCTCCTGCCAACAAGAAGAAAAGTACTTGAAGCAGCAGAAAAACATAAAAAACTGGAAGTGAAAGATGCCTTCTTAACCAAAGCCTCCGGTTACAGTTTCTATAATATAAGCCCCTTTTCTTTCAATGAACTTATAAACGACAGCGAAAATATAGAAGCTAACTTTAGAAGTTACATCAACAGTTTCAGTAAAAATATCAGCGATGTAATATGGGATTTTTTTAAACTAGATGAGCAAATAAATAAACTTGCAGGTGATGATGCACTCTTTATAGTTATACAGGAATTCTGCGGACAAAATGCTGATCTCTCTCCAAATAAAATTTCCTCAACTGAAATGGGTTATATCTTTGAACACCTCATCAAGAAATTTTCTGAAAGTTACAACGAAGAAGCAGGTGCCCACTTTACAGCACGGGATATTGTCTATCTTATGACCGATCTCTTAATTTCCGGTGATGAAGAAGACCTTAAGGACGAAACCATTACCAAAGAAGTTTACGATATGGCTATGGGAACAAGCCAAATGCTGGGCTGCCTAAGCGAACGTATAGCTGAAATAAATCCTAAAGCCAAAATTAATTGCTACGGGCAGGAGAATAACCCTGAAACCTTTGCCATTGCCAAAAGCGATATGCTTATCAGGAATGGAGATGCTAATAACATGCGGTACGGTGACACTCTGGCTAATGACCAGTTCCGGGGTTTTACCTTCGATTACATTATTTCAAATCCCCCCTTTGGCATTGACTGGAAAAAGCAAGCCGAGAAGGTAAAGGCAGAAAACGCTAAAGGCGAAAACGGCCGTTTTGGTCCCGGACTGCCAAGTATTGATGATAGTCAAATGCTTTTTATGCTAAATGGCATAGCTAAACTTAAAGACAATGGCAGAATGGCAATTATACAAAACGGTTCGCCCCTGCAGGGAGGGGACGCAGGGAGTGGCCCAAGTGAAATTCGCAGATACCTTATAGAAAATGACTGGCTGGAAGCAATCGTACAAATGCCCAACGACCTCTTTTACAATACCGGCATTGCTACCTATATTTGGCTTATTAGTAAAAATAAAGCAAAAAATCGAATCGGAAAAGTACAGCTTATAAATGCTAAGGATATGTTTGAAAAACGCCGTAAAGCCCTCGGCAATAAGCGCAATGATTTTAGTGATAATTGTTTAAAAAACATTATTAAGGTGTATCAGGATTTTAGAACAAAAGAATATATCCTTGACGGTAAACCTATAGCCGGCAAAATTATGAACAATGATGATTTTAAGTATTATAAAGTTGTAGTAGAAACCCCGCTTTTTGATTTAAAAGGTAAAACAGTGAAGGATAAAAAAGGTAATATTGAACCGGATAAAGAAAAGAGAGATACCGAAAGTATACCGGCCGGTATTTCTTTTGCTGAATACATGGAAAAAAATGTATTGCCTTATAATGAACACGCTTATATCGATGAAAGTAAAACTAAGATAGGTTACGAAATACCTTTCACAAGACTCTTTTATAAATATCAGCCGCCTCGTGACATAGCAGAGATTTATGCAAACATCAAGGAACTGGAAAAACAAGAAGCCGCTCTAATGAAGGAATTGTTTAGCGGAGAAAATAATGCCTAAACTTGAAGCTATAGAGTATCAAACTTTTGAAGAAATCAAGCAAACTACTAAAAACGGATTGGAATTTTGGTTTGCCAGGGATTTGCAAAAAACACTCCTTTATACAGAATGGCGTAATTTTCATAAAGTCATAGACAGAGCGATGCTTGCCTGTAAAAACAGTGGTTTTGAAGTTGATGAACATTTTGTTGAGGTCAACAAAACGATAAAAATGCCAAAAACGGCTAAAAAACAGGTAATTGACTACAGTCTCTCTCGATATGCCTGTTATCTTATTGTACAAAACGGAGACCCAAGAAAAGAGATTATTGCTCTTGGGCAGACATATTTTGCCATACAAACACGTCGTCAGGAACTGGCAGACACATTTAATAATCTTGATGAAGATAATAAAAGACTCGTTGTTCGCGGTAATATTAAACAATGGAATCAACTTTTAGCCGAGGCTGCTCATAATGCCGGAGTAATCACAGAAGACGAATTTGCGATTTTTCAGAATGCAGGTTATATGAGCTTATACGGTGGGTTGACAGTTGCCGACATACATAGAAAAAAAGGTCTTAAAAAGAAAGAAAAAATTCCGGATTTTATGGGGAGTACGGAGCTTGTTGCCAATTTGTTTCGTATATCTCAAACAGAGGAAAAGCTAGATCTGGAACATGCTACATCGGCAATTGAAGCTAATAATATCCATTATCAAATTGCGGAGAAAATCCGTAAGGCCATGATCGAAATGGGTACTACATTGCCTGAGAATCTGCCAACACCGGAAAAGAGCATACAGGTCATTGAACGAGAGGAAATTAAGAAGCTTCGTAATTCCAAGACAAAGTTGATGCTTGATGAGTAGGAGTTAAGAATGAAAAGCTCACACAAAGGCACGGAGGCGCAGAGGAAGAAGGAGTGAAGAATTGGAGAAAATAAGGCTAGGTCGTGTTCTTAATCTTGAATATGGTAAACCTTTACTAGATGAAAAAAGAGTTGAAGAAGGTCTTTTTCCTGTCTATGGTGCCAACGGCATAAAAGGTTATAGTAATGAATATTATTATGATACAAAAAGTATTGTTATAGGAAGGAAAGGGTCAGCAGGAGAAATAAATTTAACAACTGAAAAATTTTGGCCTCTTGATGTAACATACTTTGTTACTTTTGATACTTCAAAATATGATTTATTTTTTCTTTATTGCTTATTAAGTATACTTGACATGCCTAATCTAGCAAAAGGTATAAAACCAGGATTAAATCGGAATGAAGTTTATGATATAAAAGTAAATATCCCTCCCCTTCCCGCACAAACCGCCATAGCCAATTTCCTTGACAACAAATGTAGTAAAATAGATGCTCTCATAGAAAATGAAGAAAAAATTATTTTAGAGTTACACGAGTACAAGAAGTTAATAATACAAAAGGTAACAACAAAAGGATTAAACCACGGAGGAAAAAAAATACCACAGAGAAAGATGAAGCAGAGCGGCATTGAATGGATAGGTGAGGTGCCTGAAGATTGGAAAGTTTTAAGACTAAAATACCTAGGGAAAGCAATAATTGGATTAACTTATTCACCCCAAGAATTAGCATCAGAGTATGAGGGTACATTAGTATTAAGAGCATCTAATGTCCAGGATGAAGCAATAACTTATGATGACTGTGTTTATGTTACAACTAGAATACCAGATATAAAAAGAACAAAAATTAATGATATACTTATTTGCTCAAGAAATGGTAGCGTAAAACTAATTGGTAAAAATGCTTTAATTGATGAAAAATCTGAAAATCATACATTTGGTGCCTTCATGACAGTTTTTAGAAGTCAAAATTATAAATATTTACATTATTTTTTTAATTCTGAGAACTTTAAATCACAATCTGGTTTATTCTCTACATCAACAGTATTTCAATTAACCACAGGAATATTGAATGATTTGCTTATTTCTATTCCACAGGATGATGATGAAGAAAAAACAATAACTAATTATTTAGATAAAAAGATCGGCACTGTAAACAAACTTATATCTATTAAACAGAAAAAAATATCCGAACTCAAAGACTATAAAAAATCTTTAATCTATGAATATGTAACAGGTAAAAAGGAAGTAAAACCATGATAGACGTTAGCGAAAAACGCTTTGAAGCTGATATTGAAACATTTTTACTTTCAGAAGAAGGCGGCTACAAAAGTCTTCCAAGCTCTGCTTTTGACAGGAAGAAAGGCTTATTTTTCGATACATTTCTACTGTTCATTCAAAACACACAGCCCAGGCAATGGAAACGCTACCAAACAGTCTACGCTTCCGGCAATCCAACCGAAGAATTATATAAACGTTTTGATGAATGTGTAAGAAATGACGGCCTCATTTCTGTTTTACGAAAGGGTATAGAAGACAGGGGCGTAAAGTTTGATATTGCCTACTTTGAACCTGCCTCCTCTCTAAATCCTGAATTAATTGAAAAATATAATAGCAATATCCTTACCTGCACAAGGCAGTTCCATTATTCGCCAGATAACAATAATTCTATAGATATGGTGCTTTCTCTTAATGGTATTCCCTTAATTGCCCTGGAGTTGAAAGACCATCTTACAGGGCAGACAGTCGATAATGCAAAACATCAATATATGTACGACCGTGACCCAAAAGAACTATGCTTTGGTTTTAACCGACGTATTCTTGTTTATTTTGCGGTTGATACCTACGAAGTGTATATGACCACAGAGCTAAAAAAAGAACAAACTTACTTCTTACCATTTAACCGAGGGAGTAATGGGGCAGGTAATGTTGGTGGTTCCGGCAATCCGGCTAATTCGGAAGGTTATACAACTGCCTATCTTTGGGAATACATCTTACAAAAAAATAATTTATTAAAACTTTTACAAAGGTATATAAGCGTACAGACTATAGAAAGCACAGAAATTAAAAATGGCATAAAAAGCAAGAAAAAATCAACACGAATTATTTTCCCCCGTTATCATCAATTTGATGTTGTTGAAAAAATAATCGAAGATTGCTTACACTACGGCAGCGGAAAGAATTATTTAATTCAACATAGTGCAGGTAGCGGGAAAAGCAACTCTATAGCTTGGCTTACATATAAATTAGCTTCTCTTTACAATAATAATAATGAATTATTATTTTCCAGTGTAATTATCATAACAGACCGAAAAGTGTTAGACAAACAATTACAGGACACGGTAAGCGGCTTTGACCATAAAGCCGGGTTGGTAGAATGTATAGACGAATCTAAAACCAGCCAAGATTTAAAGAAAGCAATTAATGACAATAAAAAAATAATCATTACAACATTGCAGAAGTTCCCGGTCATTTTTGACCAGGTAAACGACCCTAAAGGCCGTAATTTTGCAATTATTGTAGATGAGGCACATTCTAGTCAAACAGGACATTCTGCCAGAAAACTTAAAACAGCACTTGCCGACACGACAGAAGCAGAACAAGAATTCGCTGATTATCTAAGTGCCGCAGAAACAGCTCCCGATTATGGTGACGATGATGATGAACAGGATATTATAGTAAAGCATTTTTTAAATGCACAAATGCTTACACAGGGTAGACATAAAAACCTTTCATTTTTCGCCTTCACTGCGACACCGAAACAAAAAACAATTGATATGTTTGGTGTTAAACAACCGGACAAGAGAAGCAAGGCATTTCATGTTTATTCAATGCGCCAGGCAATAGAAGAAGGGTTTATCCTTGATGTCTTAAAAAACTACGTAACCGTGGAACAATACTTTAAAATTGCAAGGAAAACTACAGAAAATAAAGAATATAAAGAAAGTCCTGCAATTAAAGCAATAATGAAATACTATGCCAGTCATAAAAAAGTAGTTTCGGATATTGTTGCCGTTATAGTAGAGAAGTTTCGTGAAGTTACACTTACAAAAATTAACGGCAAAGCCAAAGCAATGGTAGTTTGTCCAAGCAGAAAAGACGCTGTACGCTTTTATAATGCCATTAAAGCCTATGTTCAAAAGAAAAAATATACAGATGTAAATGTACTTATAGCATTTTCAGGCAAAGTAGAGCTTGATGGCCTAGAATACGAAGAAGCTAAATTAAACAAAACATCAAACGGCAAACGCATTACCGAACAAGGCTTACCTGAATACTTTGCAGGGGATGAGTTTAACACACTTGTTGTCGCTGATAAATATCAAACAGGCTTTGATGAGCCAAAACTCCATACAATGTTCATTCTTAAAAAATTAAACAGCGTAAAAGCAGTTCAAACACTTTCCAGGTTAAACCGTACAGAAAAAGGCAAAAACGATACTTTTATTATGGATTTCGTAAACACTACAGTCGAAATTCAAAAGTCCTTTCAGCCGTTCTATGAAGAAACTATATTAGGCGGTGAATTTAATATTAATAATGTATATGATACAAAGAATAAGCTTCTTAACTTTCATTTATTCAATGAAGATGACATAGAAAGTTTTATCAAACTTTATACTAAGAAAGAACAAACCCCAACAGATCTAGGAAAATTAACTTCAATATTTAATCCCATAAGAGATCGTTTTTCTAATTTAACAAAAGAACAAAAAATAGAGTATAAAGACCTAATTAAGTCATTTACAAGGTTTTATTCTTATATTACCCAATTAATCCGTATGTTTGATACCAATTTACATAAAACATATTTATTTTGTGAATATTTAGGTAAGGTACTTCCAAAATTTGAAAATGAAAATGTCAATCTCGATGACAAAATTAAACTTGAATTTTCCAATATTAAACAAACCTTTTCAGGCGAAATTACATTAAAAAAATCACCAGATAACAAAGAAAATGTTCTTAAACCCATAGGTGACAAAGGCATGAAAAAACGCACAGAGAAAGTAGACCTCTTACAGAATATTATCAATAAAATAAATATTGCATTCGAAGGTAAATTTGATGATGGTGACCGGGTAATAGTAGAAGCCATTTATAATAGGATTATAAGTGATGACAATAAACAACTTAAACGCCAAGCAAAAAACAATACTGTAGAGATGTTTACATCAAGTATTTTCCCCCAAACTTTTGAAGAAACAGCCATGGATTGTTATAACAACCAAACAGAAGCATTTACAAAATTATTTGAAAACAAGCAATTTTTTAATACAGTTATGAATGTCTTGGGCAATGCCTTATATAATAGTTTAAGGCAGTAAAATTATTAATCCATCTGACTTGTATACTAGTATACAAGTTGAACCTCACGAGCCTGTGGACTTATAGTTCCTAAGGCCGAAGCGGAAAAATGCATAGCACGGAATTAAAAATAATAAACCAAGTACCGGCATAAACATGAAAAGGGGATTTTCCTCCCTGTCGAGCAAGTATAATAACGGATAATACTGGAATAAAGCAAGCGGAATTACGTATGTAAGGAACTTGAGTATACCCTCTCCATAAATCGAAAAGGGATAGCGGCCAAACTCTCTACCCCCATCAGTAAAAATATTCATGAACTCTAAGCCCTCTATCGTAAAAAAGGAGAAGGCCGCATAGACTATAAATAACCCAAAGAAAATAAGGCTTCCGCATACAACCATAAGAGCTAATGTTAAAACTTTATCTGCACTCCAGATAATTCCGCTGTTCGGTATTGCATAAATAAAAACAATAGTCGCCTGTATAAGCCTTCCGAAACGTGTAAAGTCCATTTTGCTTGCAAGCACCTGGAAAATTACACTTCTAGGTCTTACAAGTGCCCTGTCAAACTCCCCGTTACCAATCATTCTCGGGAACAGGTCAAAGCCACGCCCGAGCATTTCTGCAGTGGAAAAGGCCATAAGGACAATTGCAAAGCATAAAAGCGCCTGCGGGTAAGAAAAATCATCTACGACATGAAAACGGGAAAACATGAAATAGATCCCTAAGAATACCGTAAAGGAAACAAGGAACTGCCCGATGGCTGTAAGAAAAAATGATAACTTATATTGCATTTGGCTTTTTAAATGCATGGCAAAAAACTTTAAGTATAATCCCATTCCTAGCCCCCCTGCACTATAACTTTTTTCAATGCCTTCTTCATGGAAATATGTCCGATTAAAACAAGCGTCAAAAGCCAGAAGAGTTGAAGGGCAATGCCTCTTATTGCATCCCCTCCCATTATATTCCCTGCATAAATGCGTAGGGGCATATTTTGCATAGCCGCGAATGGCAGAAGTTCTACCACTCTTCGAATATTATCAGGGAAAAATGGCAGGGGCAGAATCGCTCCTGCAAGAAAGTCAGAAAGGACTGCAACGATAATCCTAACACCCATTGGGGAAAGGGTATAAAAAAGAGAAATATAAATAAGCATTGAGAAGGCTGCAACAACAGAAAGGGAAAGCATACTCGATAAAAGGAACATGAGCAATTGCGTGATGTTAGGAGGAAGGGACATGCGGTAGGGCTGGGGCACAATAAAGGCCACGAGTAAAATCGGGGAGCATCGCAGAAGGGCCCTTGCAAGACGATTCGCACAGATTTGGGTAAACCAGCGCTTATAAAGGTCGACAGGGCGTACCATTTCGTAGGCAACCCCGCCTTCCATAATCGAAGCAATAATATCATTTTCCCAAAACCACATCATGAAAAGAGCAAGGAAGGCCTGCTGCATCCATATATAAGAAACAGTATGCGAAAACTCCATAGGGAAGGCTGCAGGGTTCGACCTATAGAAGGCAGAGAAGGCAAAGATCTCCATGAAGCCCCAGGCAAACTGTGTAGCCATGCCTGCAAGGGCCGCAGCCCTATACTGGAGTGCATTCGTAAAACGAAGACGGAAGATCGCAAGGTAGACTATCATTTAAATTTTATACTCTCTATACATTGCTGCAACCATTTCTTCAGCGCTAAAGGACTGAACCAATTCCACAGTCTTGGTTTTTGAAAAACGTTCTTTTAGCTCGGCAAAACTCCCGTCAAGTAAAATCCTCCCCCTGCCTATCAGCAGAATACGCTCGGTCAATGCCTCGATGTCCTGCATGTCATGGGTAGTAAGAATTACCGTGGTGCCCCTCTCTGCATTTAGAGTCTTAATAAACTGCCGCACTGCAATCTTGGAAACAGCATCAAGGCCGATGGTCGGCTCATCGAGGAATAGGGTTTTGGGACCATGTAAAAGGGAGGCCGCAATTTCACAGCGCATCCTCTGACCAAGGCTCAAGTTTCGGGTGGGAGTTTTAAGGAGTTCACCGAGGTCAAGTAGCTCTGTTAAGTCATCGAGATTCTTCTTATAGCCTTTCTCATCGACCTTATAGATATCCCTAATAAGCTCAAAGCTGTCAATAACGGGGGTATCCCACCAGAGCTGACTGCGTTGACCAAAGACAACACCAATTTCGCGCACATGGGCAATGCGCTGCTTCCAAGGATTCCTCCCGTCAATATCGCAGAGCCCGCTATCCGGGGTCAAAATCCCGCACATGATCTTTATCGTGGTACTCTTCCCCGCCCCATTCGGCCCGATATAGCCCACCATTTCGCCGCTATTAATTGCAAAGCTGACATCGTTTAGAGCATGAATATAATCGTAATCGCGTGAGAACAGGGCCTTAACGGCATTGCCAAAACCCGCTCTGCGCTTTGCAACACGAAAGGTTTTATTTATATTTTCAAGGGTTATCATTGTTTCTGCAAATGATCCGCCATTAATAAGCCGCATTCAAGCTGTATGGCCACAAGTTTCTTAATTGGGACCACAGAATAGTTAAGATTCTCTTCAAGGAATGCGCTAAGCTCATTTAACTTTTCTTCTGCTCGAGCCTTGGCCTTTTCGAGGGCTTCCTTTTTAGCAGGATTATTCTCGTTTCTTTCTTTCATTAAAAAGAGCTCTGATTCGTTTGCGCGAACAAGAAGGCCGTATGAAAGATTCAGGTAAAACTTGATAATCAATGCATTGTCAAATAACTCTGCTACCGTAGCCTTTTTTAAAAAGTCAGGGTTTTCATTCACCATCTTTCTTGTAGCTTCATTGCCCTCACTTCTTGTAAAGGATTCAATTGCAAGCTTAAAAGGGTTTTCCTTATCCAAATAATCATTGGAAATTTCCTTAATTTCTTTTATGATTGCATGGCACTCATCAACAAATTGCAATTTATCCAGTACTGCATCTTTTCTTATTACATCAGAATCGGAAGTATCATCTATGCGGGGATCATAAAAGTAAGGCAGCTCTGTTAAAAAGGTAAGTGCATTGCATACATCATTTGCATAATCGGCACTGCATGTACCTGTTTGCAACACTTCCTGTAAATTTCTAATCCCGTGCTTTTCCAAGTAATCATAGCTGTCTTTTGTGTTAATCATCTTATATACGGCAGGGCTATAGGTTATACCATAGGGAACTTCAGGCTCCCCAAGCGCCAGAGGTATCTTTTGCTTCAAAGCAGCGTTGCGGAGGTCATTATAAATCTCAGGCGTATCCTTACTTGTATACCAGTAAACTCCTCCGAATCCTGCATTATGAAGGGAATAAATAAATACAGGCTTTATCTCATCTATGAGTTTCATCATGGCTTGGGTTTCGGGTATAGGTTGATCAAAGACATAGTCTTTATACTTTATCGGGAAGGTCCATTCGACCTGCTTATTGCCTGCGGGGCGGAAAAAGTTTCTGGTATAGTTATAAATTGTAAACGGGCCCTTAAACCATTTTTCGTTTAGCTTTGTACCGTCGGCATCCCAGGCTTTGACTATATACCAGGTATAATCAAGAGAATCGCGGAACTCCTTATCTGTAGCTAACTGCTCGGTAAAATACTCAAGCATCATGGCCCCTATCGGTTCATTGGGATGGGGACAGCCGAACATCAAAGCATTTTTACTTCCTGTGCCAATTTTCAAGCAGTAAAGGGGATGATCGGCTCTTGTTTTGCCAATTACAGAAATTTTCACAAGATCGGGATACTTTTCTGAGAGCTTTTTGGAGCTTTCGTCCATCTCATCTACTGTCAAAAATGCCTTATAATCCGGAATGCCGTTTATAATTCTGTCGATTATCGCTCTCATTAATATCTCCTTTAATTTACATAAAAAACAAAGGGGGACATCGTCCCCCTTTAAGCATAGATTAAAAAGACCTATCTAAAATAGGTATGTGTATACTCCTGCCATCCCCATTGACCTGCTCCATCAATTGGAAGGTTAACAAGCCTTGCATCAAAGAAATCGTAGGCTGCATAGTCAATAATGGGTATATATGGCAGCTCATCAGCCATTATTCTTTGAGCCTCGTGGTAGAACCTTGCTCTTTGATTCTGGTCAAGGACTTCCCCGCCTCTTCTTAAGAGATCGTCAACTTGCGGGTTACTGTAATTACCGTAATTCCTTGCCCCTCCCGTTCCAAAGATAGGTATCATTGCTGCAGGATCGGGGCCCATAAAGCCGCCCTGCATTTGAATCATGAAATCCCTTTCAATACCAACTTTCGTTGACCATGCGGCAATGTCAAGAATTTCAAGCACAATTCCTATACCGGCTTGGGCTGCTGAAGCTTGGATAAGCATTGCGATGTCAGGACTGGGTTCCAGGTTGAAAAGAGTCAAGGTAAGGCCCTGCACAAAAAAGCCGCTGGCATTTCTTGTATATCCTGCTTGCTCAAGGAGCCTTACAGCTCCGGGAATGTCAAAGCGCGGGGCAGTATTAACAGAATTGGAAGCCCAAGGATAATAAGACGGGTACATATTGTACTCAGGAGTTTGTACACCCTGAGACACCTTCATTGCGATATCTTCCCTGTCAATTGTCATTGCGATTGCTCTTCTCAATACCGGATCACGAATAGCCTCTACTTCAAAATTAAAATGGAGTCTAATCGGTGAAGGATACTTGTTCAATCTATTCTGAAGACTAGCATTTGCCCTAAGCTCATCTAAATTTGCAGCGGGAGCACCTTCAAATACATCAATTTCACCGTTGATAATTGCCTGTACAGCTGTAGCATCATCGGGGATGATCTGGAAAATAAGCCTGTCTACAGGGGGCCTGCCTTCATGATAGTTATCGTAGGCAAGGAGAGTGGTGCTAATGCCGGGCCTGTATTCGCCAAACCTGAAAGGACCTGAGCCAATCGGGTTATTTGCGATCGGATTATCTTCCCATCTCATACCATTATCATAAATATGTCTTGGAAGGATAAAAGTGGCATACCAGCCAATCTGGGCAATAAAGCCAACGTCGGCTGTATTCATGTTGAATACCACTGTATAAGCGTTGGGGGCATCGATGGAATCCACAATGGACATATTCGGGCTGAAGAAATAAGTGGGCTCCGCTTTGATGGTATCAAATGTATACTTGACATCCGCACTCGTAACAGGTCGACCGTCATGCCAAGTGACATTGTTCTTTAAATTGAACGTGATTGTTAAGCCGTTATTTGTCACATTCCAGCTATGAGCGAGGTCTCCTATCGGGCCCTTGTCTGCGTCAAGCTTTGTAAGCCTGTGGAACATGTTCTGCTGGATGGCATATGATCCATCATCGGCCCTCCAATTGGGAGTGAAACTGATTGGGTCACCGAAAGATCGGATTACAATGGTATCAGTTACCTGTGCTGCTCTCTGGCGGCCTCCTCCGGCGAAAATTGTGCCTGCAATTAAGAGACACAAAAACAATGTTAATGCAATTTTCTTCATTCTTCTCTCCTTAGAAAAAATATTATCATTCCGTCTTAAAACAGGCGGCATAATGATTCTCAGTAATATTGACAAAGTCAGGGTACTCGGTAAAACATTTATCACTTGCAATATGACAACGAGGTGCGAAGTAACAACCCGGGCCGGGGTTTACAGGTGTTGGAGGCTCACCTTGAATGTCTATCGGAACAGTATCGTCATCCGGGTCAATCGAGCCGCAATTTGAAATAAGGGCTTGAGCGTAGGGATGTTTTGGGTTTGATATTACTTCATCTGTAAGGCCGTATTCAACAACCCTGCCCAGATATAAAACCGCAATTTTGTCCGATATATACCTTGTAAGAGAAATATCATGGCTAATAAATACAATGGAAGCGCCTTTTTCTTCCCTTAACAATAAAAGCATGTTGATGATATCCGAGCGCACAGATACATCGAGCATTGAAACAGGCTCGTCTGCAATAACAAAGCGAGGATTCATAAACATTGAGCGAATAATTGAAATGCGCTGGAGCTGACCTCCTGAGAGTTCATGAGGGTGTCTTTCCATAATGTCTTCGGCAGGGCGGAGGCCATAAGAATCAAGGGCGTTAAGACACATTTCAATACGCTGCGCATTGTTCTCTCCGATTGAATGATTCTTTAATGGGCGAAGGAGTATCTGAGCTATAGTGTCTCTTGGAGTGAAGGTGTCAAAGGGATTCTGAAAAATGATCTGGACATTGCGGCGGAACTCCTTCTGGTTTTTGCTAAGCATTTTACTTGTGGATACTCCGTCAATAAATACATCTCCACTTGTGGGGTTTTCAAGGCGGGCAAGAGCTCTGCCTAGGGTAGACTTACCGCAGCCTGATTCTCCTATTACACCGAGTATCTCCCTTTCTTCGATATTGAAGGAAACACCGTCAACTGCTTTAACCCATTTTCTTTTACTTGGAGGAGTGAGAAAGGGAACTCCTTTTTTATACGGGTACCACATTCTTATATTGTCGATTTGGATGAAGGGCTTAGTATTCATGGGCTTTGCTCCCTGTTGTATAAGGTACAGGCAACCATACGACCGTCACTCATTTTTAGGGGTTCGGGCCTTGTCAACCGGCATTTATCGTGGACAGCTTCGCAGCGAGGGGAAAATATACACCCTTCATGCCGGATCGAAAGATCGGGAAGAAAGCCTTTTATTGCCTTTAGAGCCTTCTTCTCTCCCCTTAGGGCAGGGAAGGAAGCAAGAAGGCCTTTTGTATATGGATGCATCGGATTTTTTAATACATCCTTTGACATTCCTTCTTCCATTATCTCTCCTGCGTACATAACAGCTATCTTTTTACATGAAGAGGCTACAACAGAAATATCATGGGTTATCATAATCCTTGACATATTAAGGTCTTTCTCCATTGCAGTTATTTCTTTCAGTATTTGTCTTTGAGTAATAACGTCAAGGGCCGTTGTTGCTTCGTCGAAAATCAAAAGATCGGGGTCATGGAGCAGGCTTACCGCAATTGATACTCTTTGTATCATTCCCCCTGACATTTCATGCGGATATAGGTTATAAACCTGGTCCCCTAAGTTTACTAGTTTAAGCAGGGAAGATACCCTATTGAATACTTCTGCCTTTGTTGCACCCGGATTATGCACTCTATAGATATCTTCCACCTGCTCTCCAATCCGATGTACAGGGGAGAATGAGTTCATTGCCTTCTGAAAAACAACCGAAAGATTATTCCATCTGATACTTTTAAGCCGGTCCCGGTCTAATGAGAGCAAATCTTGTCCCATAAAATTAACTTCGCCGGTGACTCTGGCAACCCGTTCCGGTAAAAGTCTTAAAACTGCAAGTGCAAGAGTTGATTTCCCCGAACCTGACTCTCCGACTATACCAAGGGAATCTCCTCTATAGACTGTAAGGTCTGTGTTTTTAACTGCATGGACCTGTTTAGTTTTACCCTGATAACTTACACAGAGATTTTTTAATTCGAGCAAGACTTCCCGGTTATTTGGGGTATTGTTACTCATCATTTATCACCTCTGCTTGTATGCTTTGGGTTTATCACATGATTCAAACCATCCCCAAGCAGATTGAAGACAACAATTGTAAATATTATTGCTATTCCTCCAAAGGTTGTAGTCCACCAAGCTGTTGTAAGAAACATTCTCCCCTGTTGAACCATTTGCCCCCAGCTTATTGCTGTCGGGTCTCCAAGGCCTAAAAAGCTCAAAGAGGCTTCGGAAAGTACAGCGTTTGCCATTCCAAGGGTGGTATTTGCCACTACAGGAAATAGGCCATTAGGAATTATATACTTAAAAAGCAATTGGCTGTTATTTTCACCCATTGCTACTGCGCTTTTTACAAATGTTCTCTGTCTGATTGACATTGCCTGGGCTCGCATAAGCTTTGCATTGGCAGGCCAGGTGGTAAGTCCTATTACTATCATGATGTTCGCAAGGCCGCCGCCATAGATTGCAACAATAAGAATGATTAAAAATAGGGTTGGTATCATCATAAAAACATTGATAATTTCCGATAGTACTCTGTCAACAACACCGCCAAAGAATCCTGCAATTCCGCCAACTATAATGCCAAGGCCGCCTGAGATTAAACCTGAAATAACTGCAACCATCAGGGATGTTCTTGCTCCGTAGATAATCATTGCAAAAACATCCTGTCCCATATGATTCGTTCCAAGAATATGACCATTAGTCATAAGGGGATTTAAGGAATTTGGGCCAAAGTGTCGTGGATCAAAACTTGTAATAACCGGAGCGAAGACAACTGCAAAAAGAAGAATGGAGAGACCTATAACCCCCATAAAAAGATGTCTGTCACTGATTATGGTATTTCCTGCACTTTTTAACTTTCGTATTAGTTTATTCATAATTCTTATTCCAACCGAATGCGCGGATCGAGCAAGGCATAAATCCAGTCTACAATCAACATTACCACAGCTACGGATATGGAAAGTACAATGTAAATTCCCAATATAGTCGGATAATCCCTTTGCATAATGGCAGAAAGTACAAGCCTTCCCATACCGGGCCATGCAAAAACCATTTCGATAAGTGCAACTCCTGTAATAACATAAGCCATACTCAAACCAAAAATTGTAATAGTTGGCAGTATGGCATTTCTAAAGATATACTTTGAAAAAATTCTGCGCTCACTCATTCCTGTGGCACGGAAAGTTGTAACAAAATCTTCGTTCACCACTTGCAGCACAGATGTCTTTGCTATACGGAAATAATACGGCATTACAATTATCATTAATGTGACAGAAGGTAAAAACATGTGACGGGCCACATCAAGGAAATATGCAAAGCCGGTATATGCTACCCTTGCCGTATACATTCCGGATGTCGGGAAAAGCCCGAGGCGTGTTGCAAAGAAAATTATCATTACAAGTCCAAGAAAGAAGGATGGGAGAGAATTAAAAATATAAAGGACGAAAGAAGCAATTGAGTCAAGCAGCTTTCCTTCATGTCGGGCACAATATATTCCTATGAGCGTTCCAAAGATGGCCCCAAGTAAGATACCGGTCATTCCAAGCAGGATGGTAGCACCGACACGCTCTGCAATCATTTCAGAAACAGGACGGTTCTGAAATATAGATATTCCAAGGTCTCCCCTGATAAGAGAATTGGTTAAAAAGGTCATCAACTGCCTGTGTATTGGTTGGTCAAGGCCGTATCTTTCCATAAGAGCAGCCCTTAACACGGGGTTATCCAAATCGGGTCCCATAAGAGTTTGAATCGGATCGCCCGGCGCAGCTCTTATAAGGATAAAGTTAAAAATCAAAACAAGAACGACTGTCATCATTCCTGTTAAAAGACGTTTGCCAAAATACTTCTTCATGTTACCTCTGTTTCGGGCCTGTTTTCATCAGCCTGTTCTGCCTTTCCCGGTTAAATGATCGATACTGATCTTTAATACATGACATTTATCAATGTCTTCCTTAATGTGCTCAATGCCGCTTTCTTCAAAACCGGGTGAATACTTTTTTATTAATAGATATAGAGCATCATACTTTTGTTGTCCATGAAGTTCTACTGCCCTTCCATACACCATTACACTTTCGTAGTTTGTAACGAACTCACTCGGCACCACATCCGAGCGGGTAACTACGGTGAAGCCGACCTTGGGGTGTTTTGTCGCGCTTTCAAGAGCATTGCCTTTAGCAAAGTGGACGTATATGCTTCCGACATCACTTACGTAATTAAGGGGCGTTCCTGCGGGGTAACCGTTCTCACCTAAGGTACAGAGTATACCATAACTGCCTTTGGCAAGAATATCAAGGGCCTCTTCTTTGGTCTTTTCTCTATCATTCCTTCTCATAGGATGAAACATCTTTATCCCCTATTGTTAATATAATATATACTGAATCAGGCTTTTTTTCAAAGCCGGTATTCTCGTTTCTACATCGGGCCTGTATACCCTTTCAGATGCCCTGTGGTAATCCTTTCCCCAAGGCCCGAAAAGTATGCCGGGAATATTGATGCTTTCAATTGCATCAAAATTTATTTCGTAAATCTCCCCCCAAAGGGGAGTATTTTTACCGAAGCTCTCAAAATCAAAGCTACGGTCAAGTGCACAATAGCTTAGGTCAGTCATTGCGCTAAAGCATTCTACACTTCCAATTTTCATTCCGAATAGTTTATCGGCAGTCTCTCTTACCTGCTCGAAATACTCACTTACTTTGTTTTCCTTATCCTTAATATTATTGCTTATTAAAGGCGAGTAATAAGGCGGGGCAAATGCAAGAAGGACTAAGGGCTTTGTGATACTTGAAAAGTCAAGGGTTCTCGCCATGAATTCCAGAGTAGCAAGGGGAAGGTTCAATTCATTTGAGTCAATTTTATTCTTTATGTCGCTGTATAAGGAATTAAAAAATTCTTCCCAGCCGGCCAGTGTCTTGCAGTATTCAAGCAGTTCTGCAAATTCCATTACAGTTGTTTCTATTTCAATAGGCTTAACTGTAATAGATTCCTGACCCTGCAAGAATTTGCTGTAAACATCCTTCATATGATCCATATAACCTAAAAAGCAATCATTGCATATCTTCTTTAATTTTGCCATTGTTTCATCCGGTGTGGAGAAGAAACTTAGTACGCTAAAATAACCGCTTGCACGTATGGGTAAAGACACATCGTATTCGTACTTCATGTCTTTAAGATAGTTCCAGCTTGGCGGCATGGTCTTTAGCCCTGAATACTCATCAGAAAAATCAAGGTTAAGCTCTGTTGCACGGAAAATATCGGAAAGGATGCCAAGGGGATTTAAGCCGTCAAAGCACATTGAAATATGGGCCTTTTCTCCCTGTACCATTACAACAGGCATACACTTACCCACTGTCCCAAGGGACATGATAAGCTCACCATCAACAGATTGGCCAGGCTCACCGTCGATACAAAGCTCATATTCAAATCCATACCTGTCTTTTAAATCTTTTAATAATGGCACTGCCGCCCTCATCCCAACAGAAAAACTCTCTTCATCCGGCACTGCTAAAAATACAAGGTTGCCGTTTAAAGGCATTTTGGAAAACTCATACATAAGGCAAATGTCTATAGCTATGCTGGCCTTCATATCGGCTGATCCTCTACCAAAAATCCATTCCCCACTTTCAAGGTCTTTTTTAGCATCATCATCCAAATTGAAGTTTTTTAGTTTTTCGGGTAAATTATCGATATCGAATGCAAAGTCTTTTATATTGCCATAATCTTCTATTCCAACCACATCATAATGACCCATAAGAACGATAGTTTTACTTGAAGTACCCTTAATAATTCCACAAATTACATCCCGCTTAAATCCGTCTCCCCTGCACGGATACTTAAATAAATATTCTTTGTTTTGTTTGAAGTAATCGATGCAGGACATAATTTCATAAATTACATCGCCTGCATTTTTTTCAGAGTTTGTTGAACTTATCCCGGGGACAGCAATAAGTTTTCGTAAGACCTCTATCGGTTTCATGCGCCACCCTCTCCTTCAAACCATACATCGAAAAGGAAATCGATATATGCAAAGACCGGGGTAATATCATACATTTTACTTTTTGGATTACGGGTTAGATCAAAATAGACGAAGTCATCACATAAGCCAACATAGGGGTTTAACTTTGAGTCTGTTAGAGTAACAATCTTGCACCCGCGGCTTTTTGCAGCCTTCGCACTGTTTATTGTATGCAGATAATGAGGTGCAAACGAAACAAGGAATACAACGGTTCCGGGCTGTAATAAGCCTAATATATCATCCCAGCCGGGCAAAAATCTGGCAAAATGCACATTATCTCGGAGGGGGAAAAGACGATGTAACATTTCCGCAGCACTGCCGAAGGCATCCATGTATCCTAAAATATAGACAATATTGGCGCTTTTTAGCATATCACAGATTTTCTCTGCTTGAATCCTGTCAAATCCATTATTGTTGATTAAATCTCTGCTTGATTTTTGCATTATCGATAAAGACTTGCTTTCGGCTTGAAAGCTTTTAAGCATATCGGAATAACCGGAATATCCAATTAAATGCGAAAAGCGTACAATTGATGCAGTACTGACACCAATATGCCCTGCCAGTTCTGCAAGTGTGCAGAAAAGAATATCGCCAAAGTTATTATAAATATAATCCGCTATTTTTTTGTTTCCGGGAGACATGTGGGCATATTTATTTTCAATTATTTCAGGGAAGATACAGGCCCTCTCACTGCCTTCTAAGCTTTGTACTAAATAATTCATACTTGTCATAAATGTATTATTTGCATTATAATGGTCTTTAGTTTAAGTTGTCAACAAATTTTTTTTATTTTATAGGAGACTACAATGCTGAAGAAAGCCTCTAGAGAACTGTTAAACAGTATCCCCGATTATAAGGATTTCCCCACCCTGGAAGAACTGGATGAAAGCTCCAAAAAACTGGCCGAGCAGTACCCGGATATTGCCTCTATAAAAGAAGTGGGGCGCAGCCGCGAAAACCGGCCCCTGCTCTGCCTAAAAATTGGTTCCGGGAGCAAGAATGCCCTCGTTTTCGGCCTCCCCCATCCGAATGAGCCAATCGGTTTGATGCTGATGGAGCACTTGAGTTGGGAGCTTGCCCGCAATAAGGAGCTGCGTGACGAGTTGGACTATACTTGGTACTTTTTAAAAGCCTGGGATGCAGACGGCTATAAGCTAAACGAGGGTTGGATTAAAGGGCCCTTTACGATTACGAACTATATGCGCCATTTTTACCGTCCTGCAGGTTTCGAGCAGGTAGACTGGACCTTTCCTATTTCTTATAAAGAAAAGCATTTTGATAAACCCCTTCCTGAAACCGTTGTAATGATGAAGTTAATTGATGATATTAAACCCCGCTTTATCTACTCACTCCATAATGCAGGCATTGGCGGAACCTATTGGTATATGTCTGAGCCCACCCCTGAAATTTTCGAAGAGTTGCATGCAGTACCTAAAAAGGAAAAGATACCCATACATCTGGGCGAACCTGAAAGCCCCTTGGTGCCCGTTTACTACCCGGCAATTTACGGAGCCCTCGGAGTAAAAGGTGCCTACGATGCTCTTGAAAAGATGGGCAGGAATATGAAGGAGTTTGCAAGTGAGCATAAGGCAGGAGACAATAGCGCATCCTATGCCAAGGAGAAGTACAATACCTTTACCCTTCTAACAGAACTGCCATACTTTTACGACCCCCGCATCGACGATCAAAGCGAAGCCGACATGATACGCAGGGATGCTGTTATACAAAAAACCGAGGAAAATCATAAACTCTCTCTTGAACTAATCGAAATAATGAAGGTATCCGAAGAGCACTTCTCACCCGATAATCACTTTTATCTTGCTTGTAAGAATTTCTCCGAGATTAGACCCGACTATATGGAAAGAGCTCTAATGATTATGGAAGGGAAGGAAGAGTACAACAGGAAGGCAACTGTTGCAGAAAAGTTCGACAATCTGCTTGGCTCAAAGTTTTATCAGGCGATTACCTTTGCCATGATTGTGCGTGCAAACGAGAGTGAGCTGGAACTAATGAAAAAAGCAGGTGAAGATAATCCGGCAAAAAAGGCCGCCCTGGAAAAGGGCCTTGAAAAAGCCATGGCAGGATACAAGAAAATCACTGACTTCCTTGAGGCTGAAATGAACTATAAGGTTATACCGATAAAGAGCCTTGTAGCCATTCAGCTCGAATGTGGTTTGATTGTAGCCGATTATCTGCACAAGCACCCGGATTTGTAGGAAATCAAAGGCTTAGGCTTCAAGCTACTGATTTAGTATAGTTTATAATTGAAACTTCGGATCCAATAGAAAGAGAAGTTACCGCTTTATCAACTATCTTTTCAAGCTGAGCTGCAACCGTACCGCTATACCAGGTATTACCGCATTCTGTACACACTTGTGCAGGCACATGTCTAATGACAATTACTCCCTGCTCAATATCCTCTGTGTAGCTAACAGTAGCCTCTTCCATTTCAGCTTTGCAAATTCCACACTTCATCATGTCTTCTCCTTGCGTTTCCTGCCTCCATCTTCCCATTGTATAATTCATTATATAGAACCATTTTTCTAATGTAAAGGAGCCATGTATGGCCGCCATACATGGCTTTACGATTTTCTTATTATAGTGTACATTGTATCCCATGGAAATAAGAGTACGCTATGCTCCGTCCCCTACAGGGAATCAGCACATTGGGGGGATAAGAACTGCCCTCTACAATTATCTTTACGCACGCTCGAAGGGCGGCAAGTTTATCCTTCGACTTGAAGACACTGATCAAACAAGGTGTGAAGAGCGTTATACGAAAAACCTCTACGACTCGTTTGACTGGCTTGGCTTTCGCTGGGACGAGGGGCCGGATACCGGGGGGCCCCACGGGCCCTATGTCCAGTCTGAACGATTTGACTTATATAAAAAGCATGCGGCAGAGCTGGTTGAGAGAGGCCACGCGTATTATTGCTTCTGCTCAAGCGAGAGGCTGGAAGAAGTGCGCAGGGAGAGGGAGGCAAGCAAGTCATCTGAAACAGGGTATGACCGGTTTTGTCGTGAAATTCCACTCGAAGAGGCAGCGAGCCGGGTCGCTTCAGGGGAGGCTCATACAATAAGACTCAAAATTCCCCTCGGGAAAAGCACCACCTATACTGATCACGTCATAGGAAAGGTCGAGTGGAAAAACGAAGACATTAACAGCGACCCGGTATTGTTAAAGTCCGACGGCTTTCCCACTTACCATCTTGCGGTGATAATCGATGATCACATTATGGGAATTACCCACATACTTCGCGCACAGGAATGGCTTCCCTCAACGCCCATCCACGTGATCCTCTATGATAGCTTCGGCTGGCAGCACCCGGAGTTCTGCCACCTGCCCATGGTGATGGGCCTTGACGGAAAGAAGCTCTCAAAGCGCCACGGTTCAACATCGTTAAACGAGTTTATCGAACAGGGTTATTTACCCCAAGCTCTTATCAACTATATCGCTATGGTTGGAGCTTCCTTTGAAGAGGGTAAGGAAATTTATTCTCTTGATGAACTTATAACACATTTCAGCATTGATAAACTTTCAAAATCCCCTGCGATTTTTGACTATAAAAAGCTCGAGTGGTTTAACGGTCAATATATTAGGATGATGAGTGATGATGCGCTTGCTGCCGCAACCTTGCCCTTCGCGATTGCTCAAGGTCTTTTCGGCAAGCCGGGAGAAAAGCCGACCGGTGCACAAGAAGAACTTTTCAAGAAAAGCATGCCCCTTGTAAAAGAAAGGGTCGTCTTCCTTACGGAGATCCCGGGCAAAGTAGAATATCTCTTTAAAGATTTCGTTCTTCCCCCCAAGGAAGAGTTTATCCCGAAAAAGGCAGATTTAAACCAAACCTTGGATTCCCTTAAAAAGGGAAAAGATATAGTCAAGCAATTAATTGAAGCCAAAACCGATGAAGAAGCCGAAAACTTTATCAAGACCTATTGTGAAAAAGAAGGACTTAAACTTGGCGACCTGATGATGCCCCTGCGTGTCGCAATAACAGGTAGCAAGGTATCCCCGCCCCTCTTCCCCAGCCTCCGCCTCCTGGGAGAAGAGCAAACCTTAAAACGGATAGACTCGGCGATAATGCTCCTGGAAAATTAATCCACTTTGAATTTAATCACACAGAGCTCACAGAGGGCACAGAGCTCACAGAGAGTTTCTAGAGTGTGCCAAACTCTGTATCTTCTCTGTGTCCTCCGTGATCTCTGTGAGCTCCGTGTTAAATAAATTTAGAGAGGATTAAAATTCTAAAGAGAATCATCAAAATCTACGTCTTTACGAAAACCCATTCCTATGCTAAGCTTGACCGTCCGACAAAAAAATCATGATAAAGGAACGACTGAATTGAATGCTAAAGAATTTTTAATCAAATTAAGCAACGCGGTCGGTGTATCCGGGTATGAGACGGAGCGTGCCGAAATCATTCTGGACTTTTTCAAAAAACACTGTGATAAGGCCGAAATTGACAAATTCGGTAATGTCATAGGGCTGAAAAAGGGAGCAGGAAAGGGCAAACTTATGTTTAGTGCACACATGGACGAAATTGGTCTAATGGTTGCGCACATCGACAAACAGGGTTTTCTCGGGCTTACGCAGATAGGAGGTTTCGATCAAAGAACCCTGCCTGCACATGAAGTCATTATTCACGGGAAGAAAAAGATTTACGGTGTCATTGGCATAAAGCCGCCGCATATCACTTCCCCGGAAGATGCAAAGAAATCCATTAAACTGGAGCATTTGCTTGTGGATACCGGCTATGACGAGAAAGAAGTAAAAGAGATTGTTTCAATCGGAGACCTTGTAACAATCAACAGACAGGTCATTGAATTAAAAAACAATAGACTTGCAGGAAAGTGTATGGATGATGTTATCGCAGTAGCATCCTATGCAGTTGTTTTTGAGAAATTAAAAAACTTCACACATGACCTTGACATCTACTTTGTCGCCTCTGCTCAAGAGGAAGTCGGACTTAGGGGCGCAAGGACTGCAGCACAGACAATTCAACCTGACATGGCGATTGCTCTTGAAGTCGGCTTTGGAAGGTCTGCTGAAGGTGCAGATGACGGAAACTCCATGCTCGGAGAGGGTGTTGAAATTGTCTGCGGGCCTAACATAAACCGAAAGATGTTTGAAAGGCTTAAGGAAACGGCTAAGAAGAATGGTATAAAAAATCAGGTTATTGTTGCAGCGGGAATGACAGGAACGGATGCAAGGATAATCCAGATAACAGGCAAGGGTGTGGCAACAGCACTTATAACAGCCCCAACCAAGTACATGCATACAAGCGTTGAAACTGTATGTATGGACGATGTTGAAGCAATGGGCAGGCTGCTTGGCGAGTTCATTATAGGCTTTAACAGCTGTGACGTGGAGGAATTCTTATGCTTATAAAAAAGCTTACTGATATTAACGGACTTCCTTCCTGGGAAGATGATATCCGTGCAGCAATAAAAGAAGAGATAAAGGGGCATGTGGACAGCATGTTCACTGACAGACTCGGAAACCTGATAGCCGTTAAAAACGGAAAAGCTCAGGGCGCACATATCGGCCTTTCTGCCCACATGGACGAAACCGGAATGGTAGTAAAGCAGATAGAAAAGAGCGGCTTAATCAAGTTTGAGACCTGGGGCGTACTTCCCGGAATCCTGCTTTCAAAATCCGTAAAAATCGGCAAGAAAGGGGTGCCGGGTGTTATCGGCGCAAAACCTGTCCATTTACAGAAACCCCCCGAGCGCGAAACGGTGATGGAGCTTGATCGCATTTACATTGACATCGGAGCTACAAGCAAGGAAGATGCCGAAAAGTATGTGCAGATAGGGGATTATATTGCATTTGACAGTGAGTATAGAGAGCTTGGGAAGCATAAGATTAAGGCAAAGGCACTTGATGACAGGCTCGGCTGCGCTGCGATTATCGAAGTTCTAAAATCACCCGTTAAACGCAAGATTACCGCAATTTTCTGCGTGCAGGAAGAAGTCGGTCTTCGCGGCTCTGCAGTAGCTGCAAACCAGGTCTTCGCAGACATTTATGTAAACCTTGAAGGTACTGTTTGCGCAGATCCGGAAGAGGAAGAGCACTTGCGAATCACAAATCAGGGGAAGGGCCCTGCCCTTTCTCTTATAGACCGTTCATCAATCTATCTAAAGAAGTACTACGATATGATGATTAAGTGCGCTAAGGACAATAAGATCCCGCTGCAATTCAGGCGCACAAGCGCAGGCGGCACCGATTCGGCAAACTACCATGGAAGTCATGGCGGAACACCTGTTATCGGGCTTGCAGTTCCCTGCAGGTATATCCACACACCTGTTTCAATTTGTGATAAGAGAGACTATAAAAACCTGGTCGCTTTGGTAAAGGCGTTCGTTAACAATTATGAAGAGGAGACCAAAAAATAATGAACAAGGACTTACTTAAAAAGATTTGCTCGATTAAGGGTGCTTCAAGCGAAGAAGACAATATCTCAAAATTCATCCTGAATGAAATTAAGGGCCTAATCGACAAGCATTCGTTTGATAAAATGGGAAACCTTATCGCTCATAAGAAGGGCAGCGGCAAGAAGATGATGCTTGCAGGTCACATGGATCAGATAGGGATGATGGTCACCTTCATTGAAAAGGAAGGCTTTATTCGATTCACCAATATCGGAGGATTAACCCCGACTGTCATCCATTGCGCCCGCGTTATTTTCTCTAACGGTATAACAGGTATTGTTAACTGCGAACGACTCGAAGACCCCACTAAGATTACACTCGATAAGATGTTCATTGACATTGGAGCCGTAAGCAGGGAAGAAGCAGAAAAGCATGTCAAAATCGGTGATATCTGCGTATTCGCAAATGAGCCAATTATTGATGATCATAAGATAATGACTCCCTATCTTGATGACAGGATTGGCTGTTTTGTTATGATCGAGGCATTAAAGAAAATCAAGAAGCCTGCTTTCGATCTTTACTTTGTATTCACCGTCCAGGAAGAAGTCGGCCTTATCGGAGCGAAAACCTCGGTGTATACGGTTGACCCCGACTACGGCCTTTCCTTCGATGTTACAATCTCTGCAGATACTCCAAAGGCAAGGAAACTTCCGCAGAAGTTTGACGGCGGAGCCTGTATCAAGATAAAGGACTCTTCGCTATTATGTCATCCGCTTATGATAAAGCACATGGAGAAATGTGCGAAGGCAGCAAAGATCAAGTACCAATACGAGATTCTTGAAATGGGCGGAACAGACTCAGGGGCAATCCATGTTCATAAGGGCGGCGTACCCTCGGGTGTTCTCTCCATTCCGACACGTTATATCCACTCGATGAACGAGATGGCAAGACTTTCGGACATACAGGACAGCATAGACCTGACAGTGAAGATACTTGAGACTGCTATAGATTAGGTGCCGGTAGGCCGACCGTTTAATCGGCCGGCCTAAAGCCTACCTGAACTGATTCAAACTCGCAAACTCGTGAAGCAGACTGTAACGGTCTGCTTCACTTAGTTCTAGATACCGCCTGAAAGTATCAAGGCTGATTCTCCCCGCAGAGAATAAGAACTCCGTGTACTCTTTCTTATCAAAGCCGTAGAACTTCTCCCATTCGGCTACCTTTTTATAACCGTAATAATAAGTCGTAAAATAACCGTGCATATTCTCGTGGGCCTGCACTTGAGCACGCGCGGTCTTCCTATCAAAACCAAGCTCATTAATATATAACTCAATCACATCGCCTATGGTTTTCCCGAAATAACGCAGCCATAAATCCACCTTGATACGCACTGAAGTATGGTGGCGGCGATATGCCGTGAAAAGCGGGTAAAAAGGATCTTCAGCGAAGATATACTCTAAGAGCTTCTCGGTTCGTATACACATGCCCTCCGTAAGGCAGGTATGCTTTGCGCCTCGCTTAAAGGTTTCGGGCATCGGGTCGAGAAGGCTTCTTATGAACTGTGTATAGTGACCGGGATGCACTTCGTGGGTGCAGTTGATCTTTATCCAGCCGTCTGTTACAGCTTTATAATTTTCGTCATTTAACATGAAGCGTCCCTTAAAGGGCCTTGAGTAGGGACTCGCAGAGCCTCCTGCACCCCAGGGATAGGATGCCCTCATCTGCTTATACATGGGCATCGGAGGACAGTCGGCATCTTCAGGGAGCCAGACATACTCGCGGGCAGCGGCAGTTCCCCGGGTGACATACTCGTTCGCCCTCTTAAACATCTCCTCGGGGGAATCTGCAGGGCCTGCATACTTAAAGAGTATGTCGTTAACTTCCGTCATTGTTTTAACTGGCTTCTCGGGGATATCGAGCTTATTCGCAATGTCAAAACATTCACTGCGTGTCTTTTCTACTTCGGCTTCATGCCAGGAAATAATTTCATCCAGATCTACGCCGTGGTTTTTTAAGGCAGCGCGGTAAGCATCCTTATCAAGCGGGATGGTTTCCGATTCTTCCCTTGCTTTGCTTTTTGCAACCCCGCCCTTCTCTGCTATAAGTTTCTCGAGCTTACCCGCCCATTTCCCGAGTATGTTGTCGGAGAAGCTCTGCATTTTATCGGTAAGGTCTTTAACTTGGTCCTTGCTTAGCTGAACGAAGAAGCCGGGAGCCTCTTCCTTTTCTATACCGATGGTCTCTCGCAGAAAGCCGATGCGGGTAAGCGTGCTATTGAGATCGTTTACAGGGAGGTCACCAATCCACTCGAAAATGGCCGAGAGCTGATCCTCGTATTGGGCCATGCGTGTTTCTATTATTTCCTTGCGCAAGGGCTCAGGCCTTGTATCCCTGCGCAAAAGGCTTGAAAAGTTAAACCCCGAAAAGCCGAATGGCGCCAATGGGGACTTATAAGTATTATTCAGGTTTTGCTGTAAGCCTTCAAGGAAATCCCCGTAGTGATCTTTAATAAGGGAGAAAACAGGGTCGGGGGCATCAAGGGCCTTTTGACGGGCAATAAGCGAGTCAAGGTCTGCCTGCATCATCTTTTTATTAGCAAGGGTTGGAATAAAAGCCCTTGTCTCACAACTTCTAACACCGGTTAGCTTATCATCCCAGGCAGCTATATCCTGATCCAATACGCGGTACTTCCTTACCAATTTCGGGTCTTTCATCTTAAACACTCCTTTTTATTGTGTAGCTTGATTGTATCATAGCTCAAACAAATTCCTGTCAAACTTCGTTAACGACTCACAACCTGTCTCGGTTATAAGCACCATATCCTCGCACCTTAAATAACAGAGCCCGGGCCACATGATCTTGGGCTCTATGCAAACGACCATGTTCGGAAGGAAGACCCCCTCGACATCGGCTCGAAGCCAGGGGCGCTCATGAATGTCTATGCCTATCTGGTGGCCCATAATCAGGTGATCTTCTGCCCTGCGCAGGTATTTCCCAAGGCCCCTCTTTTCGAGTTTCTCATAAAGCACGTCATAACAATAGTTTAAGGGCTCCCCCGGCTTAATCTTATCCAATAGATATAGTTGAGCCTCGTGCAGGGCTTCATACGCATCCTTTGCCTGCTCATTTTTACCGACATAAAAAGAACGCCCGTAATCCGAGCAATAGCCGTCAAGCACATAGCCGTAGTCAAAACCGATGGCAGTCCCTTCCTCGATTGGCCTGTCCTCGGGGTAATTAAAAAGCTCTTCGGAGCCCGGCTTCCCCGACTGCACGCAGATTACCGCCGCACTAAAGGAGATGCTCTGTGCGCCTGAGCTTAGGCCGATTGCTGCAATCAACTCCCTTACCTCGGCGGGTGTAATGCCGGGTTTCAGGGCCTTTGCGACTATCCCCATCGCCCTGTCAGTAAACTCGGCAGCTGCGCGGAGCTTTGCAATTTCGCCCGAATCCTTTATCATCCTTAACCTTTCCCCGTATATTTCGCCGGGAATCACTTCTATCGTATTATCAGCATTTAAAACATGCTTTTTTAATGCACCGGCACAGCTCTCCCCGATTGCGATTCGCTTCTTTCCTTTAAGATAGGGCTTAATCCTATTGCCCAGCATTGCAAAATAGCTCGGAATCCCCTTAATCGAAAGATAGCGCATGCTGTCCAGTTTATCGTAGGTTAGAAAAAGAACCGGCTCATCATTCAATGGAATATAAAGGATGCAATCAGGCTTATTTAAGAAATACCCGTCAGTACCCCCGTCAGCGGCAGAAAGGCCGTAATTTGTTTCGCTTAAGCGATGCCAGTAATATGACCCGTCCCCAAGGAAATACTGCATATTACCGCCTGTGGCATAAAGAACTGCATCAACGCCGTCCTTTTCCATCATCACTTTCAGTTTATTAATTCTTTCGGTATTCATTAGCCCATTATAACATAAAAACTGGATTGTGCATGGAATTGTGCATGGAAATATGATAAAATCGAAAAAGATGATAGCGATATTTAAGAGATATTTCGCAAAAAAGGATCTAAAAAATTTCCTTATCGGAGCAGGGATTGCAGTTTTTTACACGGTTTTGCATAGAGGGCCCTATTTCATTTTTAATCTTGTTAACTTTCTCTTTATAATCGGGCTCTATCACTTAGTCCTTGGCCTATGCGTCATAATCGGGAACTCGGGCCTATTTAAAATCTTCACCTACCAAAACTATAAAAGAAAGTTCAGGCTCTCGGCGAGGGATAACCCCACGATTAGGCCCATGGATTTGGGAGAATACACAAAAGAACTGCATAAAAATCGCCGCAGTGTGAAAAATTACTTTATCGTGGGCCTTCCTTTTTTTCTTCTTTCCTATTTGATAGCGATAATCGGCTCAAGGTTATAATAAACCGGGGGCGAAAATAAGTTTGACAGCAGCACCGGCTCATGTTAAAGTAAAGAACTATTGTCAATCCACGAAAGAATAGGAGAAAAACATGAAGAAGATTGTTAAATTAAGCTTGATTTTCATGCTGCTTACAGTCCTGCTTATTTTGAGTGCCTGCGGAGACAGGCAGCAGGCAACCACTGCGGCCGTTACTGAGGAAAGGCATGTGCGCTTTGCCATAGCGGACATACCAACTAATTTTAACCCGCATACCCAACCCGGTATTTATGAGTTATTGGAGCTCTTTAACCTTGGCATGTATACAAGGTGGATCAACCCCGAAACGGGTACCTGGCAGACCATTCCTGAGCTGGCAGTGGGACTCCCCGAAATGGTGACCCCGGGGGATTTTACAAGGTGGAGACATACTGCCCGAAGAGGCATGACCTTTGAAGACGGCACCCCGATTGATGCCCGCACCGTGGTGGAATCATATAAATGGCTGAGTGACCCATTACTGCTTAACAGGAATGTGGGGTATGCACTTATCGGCCTTCAGGAATACTTTGCAGGGGAAGGCGCATGGGAAGATGTGGGCATAGAGCTGGTTGACGACTATACCATCATCGTGACCTATAGGGAAGAAATGGCTCCGGTAAATGCCCGCGAAGCGATGACTGTCTTCGGGTGGATGGGCCCCTCAATTGTGCATGTCCCGACATACGTTGCAAACCTTTCTGCCGACGGCACCACCACACTCTACGGCACGAGCATGGACACCTTTGTGGCATCCGGCCTGTATAGAATTTCAGCCTATATTCCGGGCCAGTACTGGGAACTTGAAAAATGGAATACAAACCATCCCCTCTACGACTATTATACGGCCGACCGTGTATCCTGGGTCTGGGCACCTGAGCTTGCAACCCAGCATACCCTCTTTGAAACAGGGCAGATCGACATAGTAAACGCTAATGACCGCCGCTTTGACGATTATCCGGGCCTTTTCCCCGCATTCAATTCCTTTACTGCAGGCCTTTTCTTAAATCCCTTCAGCACCACAAACCCAATCCTCCAAGACGTGGATTTCCGCCATGCAATTTACTGGGCAATAGACAGGCAGACTATCATTGATACGATCCACAGAACCAGCGCAGTAAGCCCGAGGATCGCCCCGCTTGCATCGACTGTCTGGCATCCGGATGATGAATCCCTTGCAGTCAGCTTCTTTGACTGGCCGGGCAATACAATGACTGTTGCAGGTCGTCCAATCACTGCAACAGGATATGACGCTGCATTTGCGCGGGAACTCTTTGACAGGGCCTATGCAAGAAACGGCTCAAGACCCATTACAATGGAAGTTTCATTCAGTGATCTGACCGAGGCAGGCCGCCTCTTTGGCGAGTTCATGCAGTTCCATTTGCAAAATGTCTTTGGAGTCGATCGCTTCAGGGTAACCCTAAGGGCACTCCCGACAGGTACAATCGTGCAGGAGAACCTCCGCCGCGATGTCATGGACTATGAAATAATGGCAGCATCCAGTATCTGGAGAAATGTTGCTGAACCCTGGAACGATACCAACTTCATCTATACTCCCCCCAGAACCTTCCCCACCCAATACTGTGTTTTAACTCCTGCAGCCGCAAGAGAATGGGACAGGATGTTCCTGGAGAACGCAGAGGGGGACAATAAGTTTGACCAGAGAGCAAGGATTGAAAACTCGATCCGCATGGAACAGGTTAAGATGACCGACATGACCTTTGTACCCACACATAACCTTGGCAGCCGCTTCCTTATTGCCGACCACCTTGAGCCTATAATGGATCAGGGTGATCCTGAGCTTGGAACCTACCTGTTCATGGCCATTTGGCATAGATAAACAAATAAATCCGGGGAGCAATCCCCGGATTTAACTCTACTCCAAAACCCCGGTAAGGTGGTGACCCTATGGTGAAGTATATTTTTCAAAGGCTTGGCATGGGATTTTTAACCTTTCTGGTTATTATCTGTGTGGTATTCTTCGTGGTCTACTCGATGCCGGGCAGCCCCTTCCACCCTGAAAGATCGGATGTCAGCCCCCGCTATCTTGAACTTATTACAGCCCGTTATCATCTGGACAGATCTTTACCCGAACGCTTCATGTTCTTCATGGCAGACTATATAAGGTTTGACTTCGGCTATTCTCTCGTTTTAAATCATGGTTTCCCTGTGGGAATGATGATTAGGGAGAGGGTTCTTATTACGATTCAATTGAATCTTTTTACTGCATTTTTCGTAATTCCCATGGGCCTAATCTTCGGAATAAGCATGGCAATAAAGAAGGATAAGTTTTACGACCATGCGGCATCGACTGTGGTAATGTTCTTTATTGCAGCACCCGCCTTTGTAATGGCATCCCTAATGCAGTACTTCCTTGCATACAGGCTCGGCTGGTTCCCGATTCTGCTCTCCCCTGAAGTTAACCTGACCTGGACAAAGTTCTATTCGATGATCCTTCCCATCCTGGCCCTTTCCTTCGGTCCCATTGCAAGTATTTCAAGGCTCTTAAGAGCGGAAATGGCAGAGATTCTGACAGGGGACTTCATGTTACTCGCAAAGGCAAAGGGCCTAAGCTTCCGCCAATGCATTTTAAGGCATGCACTCAGGAACGCAATGGTACCCATAACAATCAGCTTCGTTTGGCTCTTCCTCGGTATTGTCGGCATCTCTGTTGTAATCGAGCGCATTTTCGGAATCCCGGGCCTTAGCATAGTCATGATTAGGGCAATTAGCGCAAACGACTTCCCGGTAATAGTTGCAACAATTTACTTCTATGCGATTATCGGTTTATCGGGGGCCATAGTTGCAGACATGAGTGTCGGTGTCGTAGACCCCCGCATAAGAATGGGAGGCAGGAAAGGTGAGTAGCATAAATATTGATAGTATAGACAAATCCGATCTTGAACTTGTCCCGTATAGGGAAAAGATTGAGGATGTTGCCTTCAAAACAGAATCCATCTCCTATATAAGGGATGTGTGGAAACGCTTCAAGAGGGATAGAGTAACCCAGGTTGCAGGAAGTGCAATACTTGTAATACTGATAATGGCAATAATCGGCCCCTTCCTAAATGATCACGATCCCCTTCATCAAATTCCCCATTGGCAATTTTTACCTCCAAGAATTCCCGGTATTGAGAATATTGGAATTTTTAACGGTACAAGGGTGATGAATATTCAGGAATCGAGCTTAGCTGATTTCGGAGATTCTATTATTGCTATAGTGTCGGAGTTTGAGATAGCCGTAAGAGGCGGCAATGTCAGGATGCTTGAAGTAAGGGTTAATATGTATAACCACATCGGCGCAAATGACACCTACTTCTGGTTCGGCTCCGATGCCCTAGGGAGGGATGTCTTCACCCGCCTCTGGAATGGTGCGAGGATATCACTATTAATGGCATTTTCTGTATCAATGATCACCTTATCCATCGGTTTTGTCGTAGGTTCAATCTGCGGATATTACGGAGGTTGGGTGGATATGATAATACAGAGATGTATGGAGATAATCGGTTATATTCCCCAGATACCCTTATTTATTTTATTGATACTGCGATTCGGCGCAAGCATACAGACAATGATTATGGTCTTTGTCTTAACCGGCTGGCTTGGCATTGCAAACGGGGTACGCATACAGTTCTATCGTTTTAAGAATAGGGAATATGTACTTGCTTCCCGTACCATGGGTGCAAGTGACCCGCGCCTTATGTTCAAACACATTGCGCCTAACGCAATCGGTACAATAATAACCCAGGTAATTTTAGTAATCCCCTTTGTGGTCTTTGCAGAGGCGGGCCTCTCCTATCTGGGCCTCGGCGTACAGCCTCCCGCAACATCAATCGGGCTCCTCCTTGTTGACGGCCAGAATAACTTAAGGGACAATGCCTTCCTTATAGGTCCTCCGTCGGTGGTAATAATCACCTTGATGCTTGCATTCAACCTCTTTGGTAACGGCCTCAGGGACGCATTTAACCCCAGTTTAAGGCAGTAGGGGGGAATATGAGCGCAAATACAAACGAAAACATACTTGAAGTAAAAGATTTAACTATTTCCTTTAATACCTACGCAGGAAGAGTACAGGCAGTACGGGGGGTAAGCTTCGACCTACAGAAGGGCGAGACCTTCGCGATAGTCGGAGAGAGCGGCTCCGGAAAGTCTGTTTCAACAAGGTCCCTTATGGGTCTTTTAGCAAGGACTGCTGTAATCGAAAAGGGTACAGCCTTTTATAAGGGAAGGGACATATTAAAATACACCGAGGAGGAATGGGAGAAAACCCGGGGAAGGGAGATCTCGATGATCTTCCAGGACCCGATGGCTTCTCTAAATCCGATAAAAAAAATCGGAAAGCAAATATCGGAGATTTTTACGATTCACCACGGGATAAGCTCTGCCGAGGCAAAAATGAAAAGCATCGAGCTGATGAGAGCTGTCGGTATCCCCGAAGCGGAAAAACGCTTTAATCAATATCCCTTTCACTTTTCGGGCGGAATGAGGCAGCGCGTTGTAATTGCAATATCCCTTGCCCTTAACCCCGAGATCTTAATTTGTGATGAGCCCACAACTGCACTTGATGTTACGATTCAGGCCCAGGTATTAAAACTTATTACAGACCTAAAAAATGAGAGGAACCTTACAACGATCTTTATTACCCACGACCTTGGGGTTGTAGCCCATGTTGCAGACAGGGTTGCTGTAATGTATGCGGGGAGAATCGTTGAATACGGTACAGCGCAGGAAGTCTACTATAACCCTGCACACCCGTATACCTGGAGTCTTATGGCATCTATGCCGGACATGGACGTTGTGGCAGGGGAGGAACTGGCCGTAATTCAGGGCACTCCCCCGAACATGCTCACCCCACCCGAAGGCGATGCCTTTGCAGAAAGAAACCCCTACGCCTTAAAAATCGACTTTAAAACACATCCGCCCTTCTTTAAAATCACCGACACCCACTATGCTGCAACCTGGCTCCTGCATCCGGATAGTCCAAAGGTGGAAATGCCCACTGCTCTGAAACGCAGAATTGAGACAAGCCGTAACAGGCAAAGGAGCAGCCGGTGACAAACGAACAAGCTGCAAACGAACAAGTCGTTCTGGATGTAAAGGATTTAAGGCAGTACTTCTCCAGCGGCTGGGGCAGGAATAAGGTTATTGTAAGAGCCGTTGACGGAATAAGCTTTACGATTAAAAGGGGGCAGACCTTCGGACTTGTAGGCGAGTCAGGCTGCGGGAAAACCACAACAGGCAGGTCAATAATCCGCCTCTATAATCCGACAGGGGGCGAAGTTTACTTTAACGGGGAATTGATTTCAGGAAAGCTCGATGCAAAGGCCCGCTTCAAGGTGACTCAAGGAATACAGATGATCTTCCAGGACCCGATATCATCATTAAACCCGAGGATGACAATAAAGGAGATAGTCGGGGAAGGTTTAATCATAAATAAACTCGTTAAGGATGAAGAAGAGCTTTCAATGCGAGTGATACAGGCGATACGAATGGTGGGCCTTCAGGAAGACCATATTTCAAGATACCCGCATGAGTTTTCAGGAGGTCAGCGTCAACGGATCGGCATTGCGCGTGTTCTTGTTTCAAAGCCAAATCTTATAATAGCAGATGAGCCTATAAGTGCACTCGATGTTTCAATACAGGCTCAAGTTTTAAACCTCCTTAATAATCTAAAGAAGGAACTTGGACTTACGATTCTTTTTATAGCCCATGACCTTTCTGTTGTAAAATACTTCAGCGATTATGTCGGGGTTATGTATAATGGCAAGATTGTAGAATCGGGGGACCCAAAGACCTTGTATGCAAATCCGGTACATCCTTATACAAAGGCTCTTCTTTCTGCAATACCGATTCCCGATCCGGATTATGAAAAGGGGAGGAGTTATGTTTACTATAATCCTAATAGTCACGATTATAGAAACGAGAAACCTGAGATGCACGATCTTGGGGGAGGACATTTTGTTTATCTTTCAAAAACTGAGTTAAGCACGTATACATAAGGAGTGATTAAATGATAATAACAGGGAAACGGATAATTACGGGAGACGGAAAAACCATAATGGAAGGCGGAGCCCTCTATTTAAAAAACGGCCTTATTGAAGACATAGGCCCCGTTAACGATCTCGTTGCGAAGCACCCGGAAGATGAAATTGCTGATTATGGCGAATCTAGTATACTTCCCGGTTTAATTGATATGCATGTGCATATAAGCGCATCTCAAGCCCATATTGATAGGGATGCAGCAACACCGTATACAATCGGATATAATGCACTTGACTTCGCTCAGAGGGCCTTAAAAAGCGGCGTCACAACCCTTAGGGATGTCTCAAGTGCAGACTCTGTCTGTCAGAGTATAATTTATTCAAAGCTGCGAGGCCTTGTAGATAATGTCCCAAGGATTCTCCACAGCAACCTGGCAGTATGTGCAACAGGCGGACACGGCTGGTTCGGAATGGGATGCAGGCAGGCAGACGGAGAAGATGAAATAAGAAAGGCTGTCCGCGAGCAGATTAGAGCAGGAGCACATTGGATAAAGATAATGAGCTCGCATAGGACTGACGGAGTTTCAGAGTATACACAGGAAGAACTAAACGCTGCAACAGACGAGGCCAGGCGGCATAAAAAGAAAACAGCAGTACATGCATCTATACAGCCTTCTTTAGAGTTTGCAATAAATGCAGGCTTTGATACCATCGAGCACGGCACAGACCTTACCCTCGCTCAGATTAAGCGCATGAAGGAGAAGGGTATTGCATGGGTTCCCACTCTGCTTGTTCATCACACCACCCTCGAACGCACTCAGAAGGTTCTTGATGAAAAGGGCAAATTAAACGAGAGACAGCAGGAAACTTATGACCTTTATAAGCATTCTGTGGCAGTCTTCAAGAAGAATTTTAAACCTTATGCAGAAACCGGGGTTATGATAGTCTCGGGTACTGACATGATCTACGACAATGGCGCCCTTGTTGCAGGGGAGCTTGCCCTTATGTCCGATTACGGAATGGATAATCTTTCTGTTATAGCATCAGGGACTTCTGTCTGCGCAAAGGTTCTTGGTATGGAGGGGCAGATCGGAATTTTAGCAAAGGGAGCTGCGGCAGATATTCTTATAGTGGAAGGAAACCCGGCAGAGAATATAAAGGCCCTTTCAGATGTAAGGGCCGTTTATTTTGACGGCAAGTTAGTAAATTAATCTTGTATACTAGTATACTAGTATACAAGATCAGCAAAGGAGACCAATGTGAAAGACTTAAAAGCAAGACATGTATCAAAGCGGGAGCTTGTTATTGACGATTACCACGGATTAAAGGTGGCTGACCCCTACCGCTGGCTTGAAGACGATACTTCACCGGAAGTCCAAAAGTGGATGGAAGAGCAGAACAGGGATTTTCAGAACTTTGCTTCTACCTACCCTAAGCGCGATGAAGTAAAGAACCGCATCACAAAACTATGGACTTATCCAAAGGCAGGAGTTCCAAGAATTGAAGGGGACTACTACTATACCTGGAGGAATGACGGCCTTCAAAACCAGTCGGTATTATATCGCTCGAAGGACCCTAAAGAGAAGGGAGAAGTAATCCTAGACCCGAATACCTTTAGCGATGACGGTACGGTTGCAGTCCTAACCCAGTCCTATAGTCATGCCGGGAAATACCTCGGTTACGGGCGCTCAAAAAGCGGCTCGGACTGGGAGACCATTTATGTGATGGATCTCGAAAGCAAAAAAGATACAGGCGATGTCCTGCATCACATGAAGTTTTCAGGCCTTACCTGGCTTCCCGATGACTCGGGTTTTTTCTATACCCGCTTCCCCGAACCAAAGGCAGACTTAGCTGTTGCAAAGGATGCAAGGAATGCAATGGTATACCTCCACCTCCTTGGCACGGACCAGAAAGAGGATAAGTTAATTTATAAAGATGATGAGCACCCGGACTGGGACAGTAATTTATATTCAGATGAAGAGGGGAAATGGGCCTTTCTTAGAATAAGCTTTGGAACCCTCTTTAAGAATAAGCTTTTTTATAGACCCCTAAATAAAATAGACTCCCCCTGGCTTACAATCTCGGATACCTTTGAAGAGGGGTATAGGGTGATAGGCGTCGTAGATGATACAGCTTATATCTTTACTCAAAAAGAAGCGCCTTTCGGAAAATTAATGAGCATTAAGCTAAGCGAGGGGGGCCCCGGACAATGGAACACTGTGATCCCCGACAAGGGCGAAATGATGGAAAGCGCCCGCATCGTAAATAATGAAATAATTTGTACTTTCCTCCACCATGCAAGCCATCAACTAAAACGTTTTGACCTCTCGGGGAAGGAGCTTGGAATAATAGATCTGCCGACTGTTGGTTCAATTTTTGACCTAAGCTGCAAGCAGGACTCAAAAGAATTTTTAATCCAGTTCAGCAGTTACCTTTATCCTGCTGCCATTATGCGCTATTGCTTTACATCAAAAAAGTTAGAAACAATTTATTCACCCGAAATCGATTTTAAGTTCGATGACTATGAAACAATCCAGGAGTTCTATAACTCTAAAGACGGCACTAAAGTGCCTATGTTCATTACAAGGAAGAAGGGCATAAAGAAGGACGGGAGCCACCCCACCCTCCTATACGGTTATGGCGGATATAATATCAATATGACCCCCGGCTTTTCCATCCGCACCCTTGCATGGATTGAGAGGGGCGGGATTTACGCAGTGGCCTGTATAAGGGGCGGTGCAGAATACGGGGAGGCCTGGCATAGGGCGGGGATGCTCGAAAGTAAGCAGAACTGCTTTGACGATTTCATTGCGGCAGGAGAATACCTTATTTCCGAGAAGTATACTGCCAAGGAAAGGCTTGCAATAATCGGAGGCTCCAACGGGGGTCTTTTAACGGGGGCCTGTGTAACACAGAGGCCGGATTTATTCGGTGCAGTTATAATTGCAGTTCCCGTCCTTGACATGCTGCGGTACCATCATTTTACTGCAGGGCGTTATTGGACAGGCGAGTTCGGCTGTGCTGATGATCCCGAGCAGTTTAAGTTCCTCTATAAGTATTCGCCGCTGCACAATGTAAAGATGAGCACTGTATACCCTCCGATTCTTGTTATGACAGCGGATACTGATGACAGGGTAGTACCGAGTCAGGCAAGGAAGTTCACTGCGACAATCCAGGCGGCAGACGGCGGTGAGAATCCGATTTTAATACGCATTGAAAAGTCAGCAGGGCACGGGCACGGTAAGCCAATTTCCAAAATGATAGCAGAGATGACAGACCTTTTCTCGTTCCTCTCCCTGACTATTTGCAAGGCTTAACTTATTGGAATGGCACCCCGAAGGTGGCGCCTGCCGAGAAGGCTCTATTACTGTCAAGTGCGTCGGTCAAAACTAAATCGACAACGAGCTTGATTCTGCTGAAGGCAGGCACTATCGAGAAATCGAAGCGGAACCCTGAATTGATTACGCCCCTATGAGTTGCATTAGCACCAAAGGGTTCTGCGCTATAGGAAAAGTTCGCAAAGTCTGTTATCCAGTGGACTAAGCCTCCAAACTGCCTTGGTAATACTGCAACGCTGAAACCCATACCAAAGTCTACACTTGAATCGGTAGTGGTATTATCGTTAAAACTCTTTCCCACTACGACTGTGGTTCTTGCAGGACTGTTAAAAAAGAGCCCCGAATAATTATAGGCCATATAAACCTGCCCCGCATTGTATGCAAAGCCGTCATTATTTATAAAGTTTAAACGCTGAAAATTCCCGCCAATTGCAAGTGAAGTATTGGCAAGGGGGATCCGGAGCTTAGCGTTTATAATCATATCGGTTCCCCTGTCAGGCGTGTAATGATATGCGGGCTGGATGTCAAATGCTGCACCCAACTCTATCCAGTTAAAAAGGCTTACAGCTATCTTTGGGATATGGGTTGAGTCTCCTCCGCTGAAAATAGCATGGTAGCCGATATCGACGCCGTTGCTCCTCTCCCAGCCAATGTTTGCAGACGGGATTGAATAGAGCCCTGTGGCCCCGTTAAAACTCATCTGTGCTTCAAGGTTTGGTCCCATAGCAAAGCCAAGAAAAATCATCATGCAAATAAATAATAAAAACTTTTTGCTTCTGTGGTCGCTCATAATTATCACCTTCTTTCTAAAATTGAATTTAGTGAATTAAAAATAGTTTCAAGGTCATCATAATGGAGAGCCGCTCTGTCGTGCAAGGGAGTAATATCATTATTTATGATGATGATTTCCCCCCCGCCTTCGAGGGTATAAAGGGGCATTGAGGCCGCAGGATAAACAGTAAGGCTGGTGCCAAGGACCAGCATTAAGTCAGATTTACGGGCCTCCATTACTGCCTCGTTAAGTGCATTCATCGGAAGACTTTCACCAAAGAATGTAATTGCAGGCTTTAGTACCCTCTTGCATTTTGGGCATTCGGGGAGGCCCCCTGCCTCTATAATTTTGACAACCTCGTTAAAGCTAATATTCACACCTGAACAGTTTAAGCAATAATGTGTTTCGGGCGAGCCGTGAATTTCGATTACTCGTGTTGAGCCCGCTCTCTCGTGGAGGAGATCGATGTTTTGGGTAATTAGAGCTTTTAGAAAGCCCTGCTTTTCAAGCTCTGCCAGAACTAAATGGACTATAGAAGGTTTTTTTTCGTTTACATCGTAGATAAGGGAGCGTGAGGCCTTATAGTAGAAAGAGGGATCCATATGGAAGTAGTCTATGTCAAAGATTTTTTCGGCATCAATATCGTTATAAAGACCGTTCTTCCCGCGGAAATCCCTGATCCCGGAAAGGGTTGATACCCCTGCACCTGTAAAGGCTGTCAGGTATTTTGCAGAAGAGATTTTCTTGTAAAGCTCATCGGCAATCTGCACTCTGATTAATGTTCCTTAAGATGCGGATACTCTTCGAAAATATGATCAAGGGCCTTATTGTGGAAAAGTGTCGCATACTTTCTTGCGCTTACTCCAAGATTATCCGTGACGTCAGGGTCGGCTCCTGCTTCAAGGAGGGCCTGCACGGTTGTGGAGTCGCCTGCGCCGACTGCAATGATCAAAGCCGACTGCCCGTCCTTACTGCGAATATTTACATCGGCCCCTGCTTTAATAAGGTCCTTTGAAATACTCTTGGATTTCCCCATTACGCTGTCAATAAGGGCGGAGCTGCCTCTGTCATGGGAGAGGAGGTTCAATTGCGCTCCTGCATGGACTAGGAGCCTTATGGTCTCCCTGGAGCCCTTCCTTGCCGCAATATTGAGGAGGGGAATCCCTGCATTGCTCAAAGTGTCCGGTGAGAAACCTGCCGCCAAAAATAAGGAAATCTCGTGTATAAGGCCCTCTCCTACACACCTGACAAGAGAGTCAACATTTACTGAAATTCCCATCTGTAAGAGGGTATTCCTTGCCCTCTGAGATGATCTTTCGGCCTCATTTTTAGAATGGGCGATTTTTTCTTTCTTTAAGAAGCTCGTCAACTCTGCATCGGTCTTTATTGGCAAGAAGCAGGAGGAATACGGTTTTGGGATGCCTGCTGCAGCCTCCTTGCCAAAGACAGGAAAGTGCGTGTTTAAGGCGCAGGAGATTCCTGCAAGGAAATCGAAGCAGCGCTTAGGGAGCCTTGAGAGGATCAGCATGTGGGAGGGCGCATACTCCTGTTTAAGTTCTCCGACCTTGGAAACAATGGGGGCAGAAAAGGAAGCCATTTTTATATTAAAGCTTTCCCCTTCATCTTCGGGTTTCGCAAGAACCAATGGATTGAAGGTAAAATCCTTTTTGTCGAATAGGGCCTTGACTGAGTTTGCCTTGGCCTTTTCTCCTTCCAAATAGATGAGTAAAATTTTCATACCTACTCCAATTAACGGCTTTTTTCCATTATACCTTGACGAAGTTGTAAAAGCATAGTAGGCATATATATAAGGAGATTTAAATGAGTGTAAGAGTTACAGCAAGGCTGATTGGTGATGTGGTTATTGCATCCGGCCTTCCAAAGAGTCCATTGATGATCGTTCAGTCTATTGACGAAGAGGCTAAAATGGTTCACACGACCTGGTTTTCTGACAGCAATGAGTGTCAGGAAGGTATATTCCCGGGCAGTGCCCTGGACAGGGCAGAGCCCAAGGCAGCGAAGGCCCCTGCAGCGAAGAAGGCTTCGCCTAAGGCGGGGAAGCCGGCTAAACCCGCGAAGAAGGGCGCGAAGAGGAAGTAGGCGCGGATTTTGGTCGCTGTGGTTTAGTTCTCACGGAGGACACAGCGGGCACGGAGAGCACGGAGTGGTTCTCACAGAGCATAATTTTGTGTAAAAAAAAGCAGGCGGCCGTCCGGCTGCCTGCTTTTTTGTTTTATGCGAGATGGTTAACTAACAATCACAATCACAGTCACAGTCAAATTTACCACAGGTACAATCGCAATCACAGTCTCCGGGATCACCACAGTCTCCAGGATCACAGGCGAAACAATCGTTATCAGTACACGTACAGGTACAGTCGTTGCTACAGCCGTCTTCGTCAACGCATTCGCAGCCACCAGCACCTTCAAAGTCGCATTCACAGGGGCCGGGGGTTTGTGCGGCATTTACTATGAGTGTGTAACTTGCATAAACTCGTGCGTGGGTTTGGGTTGCAGGCCTATTTGCCGTTACAGTTACAGTTCCGGGACCTTGTAGGGTGATAGCACCGGTGCTGCTATTAATTGTGGCAATTTGTGCTGCATTAGTCCCGGTAATTGTATAAGCAAGTGTACCTGCACCGGTTAGATTAGCTCCACCGTCTGTTAAGTTGTTGGTCGGTATTGTTGAAGGCATTGTTGCGGTTATTGATGCTTGGGCAAAGGACATTGTGAATCCGATTAAACATTCGCTACATGTGGGTCCGCAGTCTACATCTACACAGTCACCTGTGCAAGAACATTTATCCGGATCACAACCGCCACAAATACAACCGGTTGGAGCAAGGCTAAACTGATTGAAGTTTATAGTTGGATTTGCTGTGCTGAATGTATATGCTGCAGGGCTTGCTCCACCTGCTGTGTAGTTATATGCTGTCCCATTTTGTAAACCTAATCGAATATAAACAGGGCCGTTGCCTGTCCACGGGTTCTGTGCATTCCAATCTGCATATTCAACCATAGTAAAGGTCACCCTGCCATCTGTCGGGTTACGATCCGGAGCACTATCTGCATTGGCAGCAACTCGAGTACCCAAAGCAAAATTATTACTGGTAAAAAAGTAGATAGACGCTATGGCATCTTCGCCAATAGCCGCTCCAAGACCAACATTAATGGTCAAAGTCTTTGCCTCAGTGTTGGTTTGGTTGCCCTGGGGGCGGGAGCCGCCGCCGGAGGGGCGGTCGGGTGCGTTGGGGCGGACGATATTGGTGATTGTTTCACCGTCGGAGGTGTTAATGGAGGACACGCTCATTGTATTGCCGGTAAGACTGCCGTAGAAGGGGGCTGCACCGTCAGAGGGGGTGAAGGCAATGTACTGGCCTGTAACGGTAATGCGGCCGCGGGAAATTACAGGGCCGTCCACTCTATCACGGCGAATTTCGTAGCTGTCACCGCTTTGAGGGGTCAGAATCTGCCTCTCAATCTTCCTATCCGTGGTGACAATGACAAAAAGAGTAGTATCACCTGACCTCATCTGGGTAACAAGCGGCTCATAAGTCTCACCCGAGTCGCCGGAACACCCGATTGCGAAAGTCACTGTCAGCATAACTGCCAGCAAACCCATAAACAAGCGTTTTTTCATAAAAACTCCTTAATTTTTCCAATACCGGTTATCCGGTACCTGTTCTTGAGCGAATTTTACCTCTCCTCCATCAATATGTCATGAGTAATCACGCACGATTTTCTTCTTTTTTCACAGTTTTTGCAGTTCGAGACGAGAGCGGACTCCGGTTTTGTCGTAGATGCAGGAGAGGATATTCTCGATGGTTCGGCGGCTTAGGCTCAAGTTTTCAGCGATTTCGAGGTTAGAGAGCCCTGAGATTACAAGGGAGAGTATCTCCCTTTCCCTTTTGGTTAAGAGGTCGCGGATATCCGAGACTGTTTGGAGTTTCAACCTTGCCCCGTCATCAATATAAACTTCCCCTTTAAGGGCCTTGAGCAGGGCCTTTTCAAGATCATCTTCACTGCTCCTCTTGGTGACATAGGCCCTAACCCCCATTGAAAGGGCGGTGCTTACATAGGCATAGGTATCGAATGCCGAATATACGGCAATAATCGGGAGGGGGTTTTGAGGAAGGGAGGGAATTATGTCGAGTCCCCAGCCGTCTTCAAGCTGTATGTCAAGGAGCACTAGATCGAAAGAACTTTCTGCAAGCAGGGCCTTTGCCTGCACAAGATTGGAAGCTATCCCCTTAACATTCCACTTCTTTGACTTCTTAAAATACTCGTTAAGGCCCCTGAGCATAAGGGGATGATCTTCGATTATCATCATATTCTTTTTAGCCATCGAATTTACCTTTATTAATTTTGCCCTTCAGGAACCAGGATTCTGACCATTAGGCCATTGCCGCTCTCGCTTATAAAATCAAGCTCCGCTCCGATGATTGCTGCCCTCTGTTTGAGGCTCCGCATGCCAAAGGTTTCCTTCCTCTCGGCAGGCGCATCAATATCGCCGGGGCGAGTTAATCCAATGCCGTCATCGGAGACACAAACAAGTATAAACCCGGTTGAATCTCTAACATGACGCCTGACAACAAGCACAGCCTCGCCTGCCTTCGAGTGTTTTTCGATATTCGTAAGGGATTCCTGCACCATGCGGTATAAATGCAGTTGGTTTTCACTTCCAAGGCCTGTGAAGCTGCTATCATCATCTATTTTATAACTGAAATTAATATTTGAGCGTTTAGTGAACTTCTGACAAAGGTCTGCAAGAGACTCTTTTAAGGAAAGGCGGGAGAAATCAGGGGGCGTTAATTCCATGCAAATCCCTCGAATAAGGTCTGAAACTTCAGTTTCCTTTAAAAGGGGAAGCACAACATCGTGGAGTTCCCTTGAAACGCGGCGACGTTCAATTTCAATCCCCTCGATTGCGAGATGGGAAAAAGAAAGACTATCATTTTCTCTTTGCAGGGAGCGGCGCATCGAAAGATAGAGATAGCATAGGAAAAGCATTAAAACCGTAATTAAGATAATAAAAAGCCAAATTAAAATGATAAATTGCTCGTATTCAAAGGGAGTGGCAGTGCTTCCGCTAATCATAAATACATTGTATACTTTTTTATGCTTTACATGTATAGCCGGCAAAAACTGATGCCGGTCATCTGTTTAGTCGGAGTTTTGCTTAATTTCCTAACCGGCATAGCGCTGACCGATAGGGTTTTTTACTTTCCTCTCTACCTTGATACGATTTTTACGGTTAGTGTCACTTTAATTGGCGGCCCGGTTTGGGGCATGCTCTGCGGTGCTTTAAGCAATATAGTGTCACATACATATATTTTTTGGGGCTTTGAAGGCTATCTTTTTGCCATCTGTAATATGACAACTGCCCTTATTACCCATGCATTTGTCCGATTTTTCTCAAAAGAGCTTGCCCTTCCCTACCTGCCTGATGCAAGCAGAAGAAGCAGGCATCTTGAAGGAATAATGAACAGGATTGTGGTTCTTGTCCTTCTCTCCTTTACCCTTTGTCTTGCTATGAGCATCTTGGGCGGAATTATAACAGTAATTATTGTTCAGATTGGGGGTTATGCAAGGGATACAGAGCGATTACACTCATTCCTTGGCCCAATACTATTCAGCGAAGACTCTCCAATGCTCCTTGCAGAAATACTCTCGCGAATACCGGTGAACATAGTTGACCGCCATATCACAGCCTTTCTCGGGTACGGTGCTGCGCTTCTCTGCGTGAAGGGTCTCAGGAGACGGGGGTAGGCCGCAGTTCAAACCCAAGCGAGGTCAAAACTTTCATTATGGTCTCGAATGATGGATTGCCGCCATGAGAAAGTGACTTATAAAGACTTTCCCTGCCTCTATTAGTGTTATCAGCTATTTTCGTCATTCCCCTGGCACGAGCCACATCACCGATTGCGGCAATGATAAGATCAGGTTCACCAATTTTAAACACTTCTTCCAAATAAATTGCTGCATCTTCTTCTGTTTCGATGTATTTAGCCGGGTCCCAGACTGTCGTTTTAATAGGTTTCATATCATGCCTCCTCTAGGTTTTTCACGATTTGTTTCGCAGTTTCAATATCTCTGCTTTGGGAAGACTTATCGCCGCCACATAGTAAAATGATTATTTCCAGGCCTTTTTGTGTGAAGTAAACCCTATAACCGGGACCATAATCAATAATTAGTTCAGAGACATTGTCACCTACCGATTTTGAATCTCCAAAGTTACCATTGGAAACGCGGCGTATCCTTGCATTGATAATAAGACGGGTTTTTCTGTCCTTAAGAGCACGCATCCATTGTTGAAATTTATCTGTTTCCCGTACTGTTATCATATTTTAACTGTATCTCACAGGATACAGGTTGTCAACTGTTTAAATAAGAGGGGGTTTTGTCAATTATTTCATCAACACTTTGATTTTCGATTCTGTAATTCCTTATAATATAAAGACTTACAAAATAGTTCAATGCCACCTCGGAGAATTGAACTCCAGACACGTAGATTTTCAGTCTACTGCTCTACCAACTGAGCTAAGGTGGCCTGCGTATTTCTTTACGGCGGCAAACGCCTCCTATAACATGATAAAATAGAGTAGCATAAGGGGGTAAATCGTGTCAACGCCTCCAACCTCAATACAGCGAGCAACTCACCATGTGGCCGCCGCCAAGGTCCTTATACTCGAGCTCCTTTGAGCACTTATCGTTTGCATGGGAGCAACGCTTGATGAAGCGGCAACCGGGGGCCGGCTTAATCGGGCTTGTTACTTCCCCGGGGAGTACTTCCCTCTTTCGGTGTCTTGATGTAAGAGTGGGGCGCGGTATTGCGTCAAGGAGGGCCTTGGAATAAGGATGAAGAGGGTTTTTGAAAAGCTCATCGGAGGCTGCATACTCAACACATTCTCCAAGGTACATGACCATTATATTTGTACTTATATGCTTAACAACGCTTAAATCGTGGGTAATAAACATATAGGTAAGGTCCATATTCTCCTGCAGATCCATCATTAAATTCAATATTTGGGCCTGAATGGATACGTCCAGGGCCGAAACAGGCTCATCGCAAACTATAAACTCAGGGTCAAGGGCCAAAGCACGGGCAATTCCAATCCTCTGGCGGCGGCCACCGTCCATTTCGTGGGGGTAAGCATTTAAAAAGCGATCTGCAAGCCCTACTATGTCCATAAGCTCTTCGATTTTTGCTTCGAGTTTACGGGGGTCTGTAATGGTTTTGCATACAATAATGGGCTCTGCAATGATTTCAGAGACGGTCATCCTCGGGTTTAGGGATGAGTATGGGTCTTGAAATATAATCTGCATTTTTTGCCGCATTTTTGCCATTTCGGCCTTATTACACTTAAAAATATTTGTGCCGCTATAGAGCACTTCCCCTGCCGTTGGCTCGTAAAGCCGTAAGATGGCCCTTCCAAGGGTGGTCTTGCCGCAGCCGGATTCACCGACAACGCCAAGGGTTTGACCCTTCTCGATTTTCAGATTAATTCTGTCAACGGCATGGAGGGGTCCCCTTGGGGTACTAAAGTACTTCTTGAGTTCTTTTGTTTCGATTAAGGCTTGATTCACAGACATTATCGTGCCCCCTTATTGTAAAGATGACACTTTATAAGATGTCCGTTTTTATCTATTGTATCAGGTATTACACTCGAACAGTGATCCAAGCGCTTGGGGCAGCGAGGATGGAAGGGGCAGCCCGGAGGCATATTACTCGGGTCAGGCATTAAGCCGTCTATTGCATTAAGGCGCTTTGATCTTGTGTCAAGGTCAGGGATTGAGCCAAAAAGGCCAATAGTATAAGGATGATGATCATCACCTGAATAAATATCTTCCATCGTACCCATTTCGATAATTTCACCTGCATACATAATGGCTACACGGTCACAGGTTTCTGCAACAACTCCAAGGTCGTGGGTAATAAGTATCATTGCCATATTAAAGGTCTTCTTTAAATCGGCCATTATCTCCAGCACCTGGGCCTGAATGGTCACATCCAGGGCGGTTGTGGGCTCATCTGCAAGGAGCAGTTGAGGCTCACAGGCAAGGGCTATTGCGATGACTATGCGCTGCTTCATCCCGCCGGAAAACTGATGCGGGTACTCGTCCTTGCGCTCAGGCGGCAGATTAACAAGGCCCATTAACTCATCCACTCGTTTTGAAATATCAGCCTTATTATCAAACTTCTTATGGAACTCAAGAACCTCTTCAATCTGACGGCCCACAGTCAGGATGGGATTTAAACTTGTCATCGGGTCTTGAAAGATCATTGATACAAGGTTACCCCTCAGGGCTCTCATATCACCTTCTTTGGCATCGTGAATGTTAATCTCATCAAGGTAGATTTCACCCTTGGTAATCTTACCGACCCTCTCGGGCAATAGGCGGAGTACGCTAAGAGCAGTGGTTGTCTTGCCTGCACCGGTTTCTCCGACAAGGCCAAGGGTTTCACCCTTTCTTACGGCCAAATTAAGGCCGTTTACCGCATAAAATACTGCCTCGTCGGTAGTATAGTTAACATGAAGATCCTTAATTTCAAGTATATTGGCGTTGTTCAAGATTCACACCTCAATTTTTAAGTCTTGGGTCAAGCGCATCCCTTAGACCGTCGCCCATAAGGTTTAAGCTCATTACGGCAATGACTATAGCAATGCCCGGCACTACTACAAGGTGGGGGAATTGGCGCATATGCACCCTGCCCTCGTTGATCATGGCACCCCATTCGGGTCTTGGCGGTGCAACACCGAGTCCGATGAAACTAAGGCCCGAAATTGCAATAATGGTTGCTGCAAGGTTCAGGGTTGCCTGAACTATTATTGGACCTATGGCATTTGGTATAATATGCCGTGCGATTATTCTTCTATCAGATGTGGCACAGGCACGGGCCGCTTCAACAAACTCCATGCTTGAAACAGTTAAAATGCTGGAGCGTATAATACGCGCAAAACGCGGAATTGCAGCGATACTCATAGCAATAACCAAATTAAATAAAGAATTACCCAGAGCTGCCACTATGGAGATAGCCAAAAGAGTCTGCGGAATGGCAAGGAAGACATCCATAATACGCATAAGCACATTATCGATAGCTCCCCCATAATATCCGGCAGTCGATCCGATTACAGCTCCAACAGACATGGAAAGCATGATGGATATAAAGCCGATTGACAGGGAGATAAAAGCTCCATGCAGGATGCGTGCAAACATATCTCTTCCGAAGCGGTCTGTGCCAAAAATAAGAAAGCGTTCGGATACCACGGTGACGGGGTTATCAAATACATCAAAGCCGGGCCATTCCCTGCTTATGAGCTGCGGCTTAAGAAGCCTCTCGGCCATGACCTGTTCGGTTGCAGAGGTATACGGAATAATTAGGGGTGCGCTCATTCCAAGAACAAGCAGTACACCAAACATGATAAAGCCGAACATGGCTAAGCGGTTTTTCTTGAAACGCCCCCAGATCATTTTTATTTGACTGCGCTTCTTGGATTTGGTTGGTCGTTTTGAATCACTCACAGAAAGCCCCTTAAGTAGAAGACTTGGCGTATTTAGATTTTATACGCGGGTCTACAAAGGCATAAATAATATCAACAATAAGGTTGATAACACCACCCAAAATAGCAATAAAAAGGATAGTAGCCATTACTACAGGCAGATCCTTCTCGCGTATTGCCCCTATGGTTCTGGTTCCAAGCCCGGGCATGGCAAAACAACTCTCGATGATCATGGTTCCGCCAAGAAGACCGCCAAAATTAAGGCCGATTATAGTAATTACGGGAAGTAATGCGTTCCTTAGTGCATGTCTGTAAATGACAATCCGCTCGCTGGCACCCTTTGCCTTGGCTGTCCTTATATAGTCCTGTCTTACTACTTCGAGCATATTTGAACGGGTCATACGTATTAACGATGCCATCATGGCAGCGGCAAGTGTCACACAGGGCAGTATAAAGTGCCGTAAGGATTCAACCCCGATAGCAGGGAGCCAGTTAAGCCTAAGGGCGAATAATAGGGTAAGCATCGGGCCAAGCCAAAATGCAGGCATGGATGTCAAAAGTAATGCGGATACAAGGCTTATATTGTCTATGACTGAATATTGCTTAACTGCTGAAATGATTCCTACAGGTACGCCAATCATAACCATAAGGAGAGTTGAACCAAAAGCCAGCATAAGGGTATAGGGGAAACGGGCTTGTATCTCGTTTATTACAGGCACATTGTTTACATAGCTCCTGCCAAAATCAAGCCGTAGGGCATTCGCTACATAGCGGACATAGCGTACAAGGAAGGGTTGATCCAGGCCAAGCTCTGCCCGCAGAGCATCTACCTGATCATAAGTTGCATCCGGCCCAAGAATCATACGGGCAGCGTCACCCGGCGTTAAACTCATTATGCTGAAGATAATGAAAGAGATACCCAAAATAACAGGCACCATCATAAGGATACGCCGAAAAATATATCGAATCATTATTCTACCCCAATAGATCAAGGTAGGGCGTGTAATGATTCATTACACGCCCGGGAGATTCCTACCAGGAGAAATCGTGAACAAACATCCTATTATGAGCGTTAATTATAACTCCATTAAGGTTCCTGTTATGGGCAATATTCGTATAGTAGGTATAAAGCGGGAAGGAATAAACCTGATCCCTGAAAATTTCGCTAATCTCGTCATAGATTCTCTGGCGCACTGCCTGGTTTGTTTCCCTGCGCCCCGCATCAAGCAGGCGGTCAAGGTTGGGGTCGTTCACATTATAGTAATTGCGTCCTGTCGCAAGCTGATTTGAGTGGAAGGTAGCATAAATTTGGTCCGGATCGGGGATTGGCGTAGTTGCTGCCATTACACAGACATCGTAGTTTCTGTCATCCATAACAGCACTGAAATATGCTGTACGTTCAAGTCTCTCGATGGATGCAATAACGCCAACTCTCTCAAGCTGTCCCTGAATTACTTCGGTCGGAGCAAGATAGGTGATGGAGTCGGTTGTCATCATGTTAACCCTTAAAGGATTATTTGGGCCATAACCTGCCTGTGCAAGAAGCTGTCTTGCACCGTCAGGGTTATACTGAACGTTACGGAAGTTCGGGTTCCATAGATTAACAGAATTTGGCCAAGGTGTTTCAATGGCTGTTCCAAGGCCTTCTCTTGCGCCAAGGATCAGGTTCGGCTTGTCAATTGCCATTGCGAAAGCCCTGCGAAGTCTTACATCACTGAAGAGTCTGCCCGGTTCGTTATTAAAGGCAAGGAATACCCATGCTGCAATTTCTGTTTCAAGGTATGTGATATTCGGGTCTGCTCTTAGGTTTGTGCGCTCGGTTACAGGCGGTGTGTCAATAATGTCGATCTCACCATTCTGAAGAGCCATTACCGCTACGTTACCGTCAAGGATTATCCTATACCTTATATCTTTGATCGGGGCAGGGCCTTTCCAGTAAGCGTCGTGGCGAGTCAGGTTAATTTCGTTACCTGCTCTCCAGTCAACATAGCGATACGGGCCTGATCCGATAGGATTTCTGGCAAACCCATCCGGATCACGCTCGTAGTGAGCTTTAGAAATGATTCCCATTTGAGCACCTGAAATACAGAACTCAATGGGGCCATAGGCAAAGTGCAGATAGAGTCTTACAGTATAATCATCAATAACATCCATTCTGTCCATCATATTTGTGGACCCTGATGTAAATGCAGATGCAATTGCGCGATTAAAGGAGAAAGCGACATCCTCGGCCTTCATTTCTGTACCGTCATGGAATAAAACGCCTCTGCGCAAATGAAAAGTAATCTGAGTGCCGTCGGGGCTATATTCCCATCTCGTGGCAAGGCCCGGCTGCATTGTATCATTAGCTTCCCTACGAATTAGAAAATCGTAGATTTGAAAAAATATGCTAAATGAAACAAGGTCGCTGACCATTACCGGATCCATCGTTCTGGGTTCTCCAACGAGCCCAAAATTCAGGTTATCCCTTCCTGCAGTTGGTGCCTGAGTGCGGCCCCCTGCAAAGAGAGACCCGACAATTGTCAGACACAGTAAAATTACAAGTACTTTCTTTCCCATTCTTTCCTCCAAGCAAACAAGAAATTTTGATAATGGTCCTTGAAGTTATGCAAAGACCCCGATTAATCTTAAAATTATACAGGACATTCCGGGAATTGACAAGCAAGGAAAAATTACATTTTTAATTTTGACAGGAGCAGGGTCCTGAATTTCAGTGCTGCTTCAAAGGGCTCAAGAGAAATTGCCGATTCGCAGTCGGCAAGGGCCTTTGGGATGTCTTCGAGATGGAAATAGGCCTGGCCCCTTCGAAAGAGGCAGTAGGGTTGGTAGGGATTAATTTCGAGGGAGCTGTTAAAACTGTCAAGGGCCTTTGAGTACTTCTGTAAAACAGAGTGGACAATGCCCTCGTAATAGGCTGCCTTATAGGATTTTGGGTCAAGTTTCAGGGATTTTGAAAAATCTTCGATAGCCTCTTTATAGTAGGAGCGGGCGAAATAGGCCATCCCCCTATGCTTAAAAATAAGTGCACTTACTGCATCATCGGGCTTCATATCAAGGATCTGAGAGTAAATCGCAATGGCTTCATCAAATTGGTTCTCGTTATGAAGGGACAGGGCTTCAAGGAGGAGATCGTCCATGGAAAGGCCGAGGCCTTCATCCCTTTTAGCTCTTGTCTGCTTTTTTTTCTTTTTACTGTCCTTGAATAAGACAGCATCGGTGGATTCTTCGATTTTTTGGAAGAAGGAGTCACGGCGTTTGCCCATTTCACCGTTGAGCCTGCGCTGGTAACTGCGTATATCCTGAAAGAGGATGTCTGCCATTGATAGGGATGCATTTATTGCGGCGAGCTTTCTTCTTAGGGGGGCGTCAAAGGGGGTGAATTCGACCTTATAGATGAGTTCATGCTCAACTTCGGCCCATACATCTTGTAATATGGTCCTAACCTGAATCTCTGCAATATCACACTTTAGCTTTTTTGACTTGGCCATTTTCTCGGGGATTTCGATTAAGAGATGGGTGGATTCATAGCCAAACTCAATGGTATGTCCCCAGCCCTTTCTTTCAATTTCTATCACCTTAAAATGCTTCTTTATTAGCTCTTCTGCAGCACTTAAGTCCTCGAGAAAGGAGCAGATTACCCTAACGCCAATCAGATCATTTATTCGGTCAAAATCGCCGGCTTTTAACAGGCGGACATACTTTTTAAAATAGCTCTCGAAGGATTTTACCCTGCCCTTTACCCTCGGCTCGGAAGGCAGAACTTGTAAAAGTTCATGAACTTCCTTTTCCAATGTAAGGGCGGTCAAAGACCATAGGGGAAGATGCTTTTGGTAATCAGCATGGAGAGATTTTCGATTCGGAAGAACTTTGCTCATCTTTTGGTATCAAAAAAAGGCCGCCGGAATCAAGATACCACGTAGTGGCAAACTTGGTTCAGGCAGCCATAAAATGAACTACTTCAGCAAAGTATTATTCATTAACAGGTGTCGGCGTAAAGCCATAGTCCCTGCTCAAAGGATCAAAATGCTGTCTGGCCTGTCTCTGGAGATCCATGTATCTGAGGATCTGGTCATGTCCAAACCTTTCCATTTCGAATACCTTTCTTGCAGTTTCCCTGTGGTTGATTATGCCCCAGAGTTCTTCATCGTTGATGTCTCTGTCGGTATCGAGCATTGCCCTATCGTAGATGATTTTTACGTCTTTGAAATAGGTAACAAAATCACCGCCAATCCTGTCGGCATCCCTGTCAATACGGAAGCCTGCGAATTTCACGAAGGGGGTATTAAACGGATAAAGGGGGAGGAGCCTTAAGTCGCGGTTCCTGACCTCGAAGATATACTGGGGGTTATTCCAGGTGAGCTCTGCCCAACCATCGAAGTTGAGGTAACCCATGAAGGCTACGCTTTCTTCGCCGTCCTGGTCAATAAGAAGGACATTGAGGCCGTGGGGGAAGTTAAGACCGTAGACATTTACTGCTACCGATCTGATGGTTCCTACGTTCTTAAGTACGCCAAACTCATCTTCGAAACGGCTCGGGCCGGTGATGCCGTTGGAGGCAGTCGGCATGATATTCCCGTCATCATCTACGTCTGCGAGAGGCTCAAATGCCGGAATTTCAAAGGGTGGTCTGACATACGCCTTTGCATGATGCGGTTCCAGGGGGAAATGGATCCTTACACCCATTACTGTGCCCCACTGTCTTGAGGGAGCTTCCCTGGTAAATGAATTGGCAACATTGGGTATTGTACGGGCAGAAGAGTTGAGCACTATGTCCCAGTTCTCAATGGCCAATGATGTTCTCATTACAGCCCTTTGAGCGGGGGTGAAAGTACCACCTGCGATCTGACCATAATCCATAACTGTGCGCCGGTTCTGATTCGGACTGGTGTCCTGTTCTCCGGGGAAACGCGGTACATAAATATCCGCTGTTAATCTTGAGAAGTCAATCAGGGTGGCTTCCTCGGCATACAGCATCCCAGCCGTTACCAACGCGATAGTGACAAGAATGATAATCCTTTTCATTCAAAACTCCTTTCCATAAGCTAACTAAAGACAAGTATCCTTTATACTTAGAGTATACACTATACCCTTAAATTGTCAACGCCCTAAGGCGAAGTTCTCCTATTATCGGCAGAAATTTAAAAAATCCTGCGAAAATCCTCATAAAAAGCTTCATTTCCTCCGATAAATATCCGCACATCATTTACGTAGGAAAAGTTCCTTTTTATTCCCTCGTTCAAGGTTAAAACACTGCGAAACAGATCCCTGCTCCCCTGAAAGGGTAAAACTGCCGTTTCAGACAGATTTACATAAACCACACCTTCCCTCAGCATCAGGGTGATAAGGCTTGCCTCCCTATGAAAAAGGAGTATTGCCCCGGGTGATTTCGGCCCGAGAAGTGCCTCTTCCACATATCGGCGGACATTTGCCTCACGGTCAGATGACCAATGAAGCATGCGGTCTTCTACGACAATATTGTCCCCTATATGAGAATAAAACACAAAAGTTCTCCTTGCAAGCCCTGAATATAAAAAATTTCCCAAAGCAAGGAAAAAAATGATAATTATATATACAAGACGGCGGTTCTTTTTTTTGCTGAAAAATCTGTCAATTGCTTTCCAAATTTTCTTAAATACATCTTTCATCGTAAAGTGGTGAACCCTCCGGAGCGTTCAAAAAAGGCAACAAAATCGCTTATACCTTTATATACCGCTTCCGAAAGGTTCTTCAAGTATGCTTCATCACTCATCAATATAGCCTCTGCTTCATTGGAAAGAAAACCAAGTTCCACAAGCACCGAGGGCATCCTGGCATTTCTTACAACAAACCACTCTGCTGCCTTAAGCCCCCTATTCGGGCTATGTCTTCCTGCCGTATCGACCATGCGCCTTAGAATCGAGTTTGCAAGCAAAATACTTTCTGTGGTGAGCTCTTCTTCAAGCATGGAATTAAGTATTGGGATAACTTCATTATTGGAGCCTGCAAACCTTGATCTGTCAATCAGGTCGCGGCGATAATTCGGGCTTAAGTACCATACTTCAAAGCCTCTTGCATTCCTGTTTAGGGATGAATTTGCATGAATAGATATGTAGATAACTGCTTCATTTGAGGCCAGGGGCATGGTATTTGCCAGCTCCACCCTCTCGTCAAGGCTTAAAAATATATCGGTATCCCTTGTCAGCAGAACCTGCTTATCCGGGAAGGAGGCGGAGAGCATTGAATGGACCTGCTTTGCCACATCAAGAACTATGTCCTTTTCTACAACCTTTATGTCTCTGCCATTCACCCTATAATCCCAGACTGTCCCGGGATCCCTGCCTCCGTGACCGGGATCTATTACAATTCCGGCTATCCTATAACGATTTGAGTCTTCTTCTGCATAGCGCCTAAAGGAATTCCGTATCTGATTAATAAAATTTTCAGGGAATCTTAGGTTTCCATCCTCCAAATACGGAAGGGGAAGGTTCATTATCTCCCTGTGATCAAGGAGAACCATGCCGCTCTCCCCGCTTTGCCCCGAGATAAAGGCTGCCTCATAGCCTTCAGAGACAAGGGTGCCCGAGGCGAAAAAGGGATCCCAACGCAGTTCAGCCCTATTCCCGCCGCCAAGCCTGTCCAGGGCCTCATCGATGCTTAAGATCTGGGCAAATACAGAGAAACAGAGGGAAAAGAGGAAGAATGATAAGGAAAAGATGAAAGCTGCTTTTTTGATATACCCTGTGGGAGCGGATCTCGCTGTGGTTTTAGTTCTCTGTGAGCTCCGTGGCCTCTGTGAACTCCGTGTGATCTTATCCCCCTGTGGTTTCTGTGTTGCAGAGAAAACGTTTTGCCTCTTGCTGACCTCTTGCTCAAATCCTTTAATCATTGCCTCGCCTCTAGTGAATCGATGTAATATGCCGCACCCTGATACCCGCCGCGTATTAGGGCCTTCCAGAAGGGACGGCCGAGGGTACCCTCGCAGGTCTTGTCGGCGGCCACAGGCAGGGGAAGACCGGTGAGGGCTCTTACTGCCTCTAAAGACTCTTCCACACTGCGCCCCACATAATCTTTTAAACCCGACTCTGTTAAGCCGGGGAAGGGGCAAAAGCTCTGCGGGTCGCGATGCCCCGGGTCAGGCAGTGCATCAAGGGCTGAAAGAAGTGTGGGGCTCAAAGCAAATGCATCCGGAGGGAAGCTTACTTTGCCGGGCTCCGGGGAAAGGAACTCGTCCGTTGCCGTATTATTCGGCTCAAGGCGGATAAGGATGGACCTTGCGGCCATCTCTGCGGATTTTATTGAGTCTTCCCTTTCGGGGGCCACACTTAGGATATTTCCGCACTTACTCACATTATTTTCAGGGAAGTTTACGGTATCACCCGGCCCTCCTCGCAGTAATACATCCCTTACATAGGGCATGACCCTAGCCGATTCAAGCCCGAGAACGGACCTTATCTTACCCGGAATTGAAATAAATGCCCTTTCTGCGCAGATCATGTTCCATTTTGGTTCAAGATCAACAGGTTTTTTGCCAATGGCAATTTCTATCGCCCCTTTGGTAACAAGTACTCCGCTTGAATAGGGAAAGGTCCAGCCGGACATATATCCGCCCGAAAGCCTTGCAGCAATTTCTCCGATCATAGGCCCTTTGGGGGTCAGTTTTACATCGCCTTTGGCGGCCCCGTTTTCTATACCGAGGGCCTTTACGCCCTGCTTGAAGGCCTGCAATAGCGGCTCGGCTTCAATTGCATTTAATTTTGAGGGTATTGTATGTCCCATTTCAATAAAATAAGGCGGAAAGAAGATATGCCTGTCTGCAAAACCGCAAATCGTTATTTCACCCTTGTATACAAGTGCATCAATGGAAAACTCGGGGCCTTCCATGAACTCTTCGACTATTACACGGCCCGAACGCGAAAAAGCAAGGGCCTCTTTGACGGCCGGCCCAAGTTCATCCCCGTTAAGTACTGCTCTGCAGCCCCTTGAGCCCATATTATCAACGGGTTTTACCACTACGGGCAGGGAAATCGGAAGGGAAAAACCCTTATCAGGGACCTTATTTAGGATGATAAATTCGGGTGATGGGACTCCGCATGCCTTAAACCTCCCCCTCATCCTCTCCTTATCGGATGCATCGAGTGCAACTTCGTAGGGTATGGAGCTAAGACCCAGCTTGGAAGCGGCCCAGGCCACAGTTGCGGAGAAGTCTGTCCCTGCGGTCATTATGCCCCCAAGGCCGCCTGCAGGGCTTTCGGTCAGGGAACGGGCAAGGGCCTCAATGCCTTCCTTGTTTTTTAAGTCTATATTTTCAAAGCGGCCGGCATCAGCTATGCAAGCGGCATTCGGATCAGCATCTGCAGCGACGGTTTTAAGTCCCATTTCAGCAGCTATTCTGAGGGCAGGCCCCTGCATAATACCCGCTCCAAGGACGAGAAGCACAGATTTTTCGGGTGAATTTCCGCTTTTTTTCATCTAGATAATAGTCCTCTGCTTCGATTATCGACATATGGGGAGAGAATTGTTATTGACTTGCGGAAATGAATTTTTTATAATTTCTTTCTAAATCTTCAGCTGCAGCCTATTTTTTGATCATAAGGAAAATATTTGTTTGTTATCTATCTTATTATATGGTTAATTATTTCGATGCGGCTCAGCATCGAGGTTGTGACGGCGGGGGCAATCATTTCAATTGCCGTATACTGGTTTGCACGCAGTCATCTTAGATATAGGTCCGACTTTGACCTAAAAATGCTGCGAAACACCCTTCGCGGGATAAAGTATGCATTCATCCTTGTAAAAGAGACTGCAAAGGCAAATATTTCGGTTTTCAGGATAGTATTCAGCAAGGATATTGAAGTTGAACCGCGCCTTGTCTATTTCCGTACTTATTTAAAAACAAATACAGCAAGGGTGGTCCTTGCAAATTCCATCACCCTTACCCCGGGAACCATAACAGTTGCGTTAAACGATAATTTATTCTGTGTCTACTGCCTTGACAGTAAAATAGCAGAGGGAGTCGATGATTCCATCTTTTCGCGCAAGCTTAGAGAATTTGAGGAGTAATATGGAAACTATTGAAAGAGCATATGAGGTACTCCTTTGGATCAGCACGGCCTGCCTTTCGATCTTTGTCTGTGCCTGTATGCTGCGCGCAATACTCGGGCCGCTCTTTACCGATCGGGTTGTTGCAATAAACGTGATTATCACACAGACAATAATAATAATTGCCATTCTTTCAGTCCTGTTTCGTGACAGTAATCTTTTAGACATTGCCATTGTCTATTCCATGGTAGGCTTCCTTGCTGTAGTGGTTCTTTCCAAATGCTATATAATGCCGCATCATGCGAACCCTCTTGACATTGGAATAAAGTATGAGCAGGAGATAAATGAATGATTATTTTGCATTGGGCGCGGTTTATTTTAGCTGCATTATTAATGGGGGCAGGTCTTTTAACCTTACTTGCTACGGCTGTAGGGCTTTTCCGCTTTCACTATGTGCTTAATCGAATAAATGTCGCTGCCAAATGCGATACCTTTGGTGTTTTGCTAACATTCTCTTCATTAATATTGATCCTTGGCTGGGACATTGCTTCATTAAAGCTTTTTTTGATAATGGTTTTTCTCTGGCTTGCAAATCCGGTTTCAGGTCATCTTATGGCCCATCTGGAAGTTGCTACAAACCCAGATATCATGAAGGAATGTGAGATTATACGTTATGATGCCGATTGAACTGGTTCTGCTAAGCTGTTTAATAATTGCCGCTGTTGCTGTCTGTGCAATGAAGCGCCTTCTCTCGGCTGTTATTATTTTCGCATCCTATGGCGTAATACTGTCCGTGCTCTGGATCATGCTTGCGGCCCCTGACCTTGCAATTACTGAGTCGGCAGTGGGTACCGGCATTTCGGGAGTGCTTCTTTTCATTGTCATAAAGAGAATAAGGGTAATGGAAGACGAAGAAGAGAGGAGGAGAAATGTCAGGCGAAGGACATAAAAATTACCATAACATTACAATTGCAGAACGCTGGCATGACTGGAAGGATGAAAATGGCGAAAAGGCCTTCAGCTATTTTTACAATACGGTTTCGATCATTGTCTGTCTGGGGCTTGCTGCAGTTCTGCTTTTTACGGTAATTCACCTGCCCTCCTTCGGGGATCCCTCTAACCCTGCCAACAATGAAGTTCCGCAAAGGTATATCGAAGCAGGCATCCGGGAAACAGGCGCAGTGAACGTGGTGGCTGCAATGATTCTTGACTACCGCGCCTTTGACACCTTCGGCGAAGCCTGCGTTCTCTTTGTTGCAGCTTGCGCAATACTGCTTCTGCTTCGCCGCAGCGGTCCTCCCGATATATTTGACACCCTGCTCCACGAGATGCGCGAGCCGAGGCAAAATGTAATTCTAAAAACAACTTCATTTTTATTGGTAGCCATGATAATGATTTTCGGAGTCTATGTAATTATTAACGGTCACCTTAGCCCGGGGGGAGGGTTTTCAGGAGGTGCCATTTTGGGAGCCTCCCTTGTTCTTTATGCAAGTGCTTACGGTACGGAGAGGGCCTTGCATTTTATCAATTTTAAACTGTACTGCCGTATAGTTCCTGCCTGTCTCCTCTTTTATGCCTTTGCTAAGGGGTATTCTTTTTATACAGGGGCCAACAACCTGACTTCTTTAATTCCGCTTGGTACACCGGGGAATATTCTCAGCGGGGGCCTTATCCTTCCGCTAAATATTGCAGTGGGCCTTGTAGTTGCGTGTACCTTGTATGCGATTTATATTCTGCTAAGCACAGGGGAGTTCACTTAAGATGCGAGACATTTTATTTACAAATTATTATGAAATAGTTTCTATACTCCTCTTTTGCATAGGCTTTGCAACCCTTTTTCTTAATCGTAATCTTGTAAAGAAGATTCTTGGCCTTGGCATTGCAGAATCCGGGGTATACCTTCTGCTTGCTTCAAAGGGATATATAGCAGGCCGATCTCCCCCAATCATAACTGAAGGTATTCAAGACCCTTCCCTTTATATAAACCCGATTCCCACAGGCCTTATTCTTACCGGCATAGTTATTTCAGTGAGCATTTTGGCATTTGCTCTTTCAATTATAGTAAGTCTTTACAAACGATATGAAACCCTTGACCTTGATGAAATAATGAGGAGGGTTCGGAGTGAAGAATAAAAATGCCATATTAATAATACTCTTTACAACCCTTGCGTGGGTATTTTTAAGTGAAGATATATCATTAATAACTATCGGAATTGGCATAGCAATAAGCATAGGCTGTGTAATTTATTGCTATAAATTTCTACCTTTAAGCAAAATTACCGGTGTAAAGGCTATTCGTCTTATAGGTTACCCATTATTTCTTATTGGACAAATATATCTTGCAGGGGTGCAGGCGATAAAACTCATTTTATCGAAGTCGGAAGTTGCCATAGTGGAAGTAAATACTAAAATTACAAACGATCTAATAAAGGTAATACTTGCAAACTCAATAACGCTAATCCCCGGTACTGTATCTCTTGACACAAAGGAAGAATCAATAACGGTTTTATGGCTTAAAGAAGCAGGAGGCAAAAGCCCCACAGATGAAGAAGCTGAAGAAATAATAAAAGGCAGTCTTGAGAGAAGACTTATTAAGGCCCAAGGGTAGGTTTATGTACATACTTTGGATATTACTTTTCTACTTATTTTTATACCTTATAAGGGTGATAATGGGTCCGTCCATTTGGGACAGACTTTTAGGGATGAATCTTATATCCGTGAAAATTATATTAATCATTATTGTTTTCGCATCTATTAACAATACAGCCTATATTCTTGATTTTGCAATTATTTATACACTCTTTGGTTTTATTGGTGTTATTTTTACCGCAAACTTCCTTCTTGAAAGGGTTAAAGAGAGGGGCAGATAGTTGATAATCCTTGGTAATATAGTGGTAATAATCGGGATACTGTTCATGTTCTTTGGCGTTATAGGTCTATTTAAGTTCAAGAATTTTTATCCGAGAATACTCGTTACTGCAAAAATAGATACTGTCGGAACTATTACAATATTGACGGGCCTAATCCTTAAACATGGCTTTGGACCATTCTCACTAAAGCTTCTTTTATTACTTGTCATAATGCTTATACTAAACCCCCTTGCAGCCCACATGGTGGCCCGTTCGGCATATCTTAGCGGGTATACGACAGAAGACGAAACAAAAAAGGCAGGGAAAGAGAGCAGGAGAAAAGATGACTGAAGTTTTTCTTTTTTTCTGGGTTTTAAGCGGCTTATTAATCCTTTTAGAGCGCAGAATTATCATTATAGTTATATATCTTGGCATATTTTCACTTGTTACATCCCTTTGCTTTTTATTATTCGCTGCCCCCGATGTTGCAATGGCAGAGGCTGCAATAAGCACTTTCTCAACAATTTTCTTCATTGTTGCATTTGAAAAATATTATGGCCTCGGAGCTGAGGCCGGCTTGAGTTCAACCGCAAGAGAAAACCCGCAAGAAAAAAAACCGTCATTACGAATTAAAAAGCATATACTTCCTTTGAGTTTTACTGTCCTATTGTTTCTCCTTTTTATTTATTTTTTACCAAGCGGCAATGTTAATCCGTATCTTAGAGATCAGTACCTTGCAATGTTCACCCGCGATATTGGAGGTGAGAATGCAGTAACCGCCATTTATCTGGGGTATAGAATGTACGACACCTTATTCGAAGCCCTAATGCTTTTAGTCAGCGTAGTAGCAGTTGTTCATCTTTCTCATTATAAGGACGTCACTGTAAGCGACGGAGTTAGAAGCGATATTAACAGGTCTGTAATAGGTTCAATTACAATAAGGGCAATTTGTCCGCTTATTTTAGTCTTTGGGATATATCTTATAACGAACGGCCATATTACGCCGGGAGGAGGCTTTCAGGGAGGAGTTGCCCTTGCGGCATTCTTTGTCTGCAGATACTTTATTTACGATATTTATGACACTCAGGCAGGGAGGATAATCTTGATGGAAAAGACAGTATTTGCGGCTATCATTTTAATACCCATATTCTTCATCTTCTTTGGTGCATACCAAGTTTTTCCTCAATGGAGGCATGTATACCTTATTGCGATGAACTCTCTAATCGGAATGAAAGTGGCTTGCGGATTTATCGTTATATTCTATAGATATATTGCTTTTGAAAAGAGATAATTATGAGATATAACTTTATAGAAATTGCAACAATTATAATGTTCTTTATAAGCTTCTACGGTCTAATAACCACTAAAAACGCAATAAAATCAATTATATATATTAGCTTAATAGAAATAGCTGTAATAATGTTCTTCCTTGGCCTTGGCTATTTTAGAGGTGTAGAGCCGCCTATTGGCGCTGAGCTTGAAAACGCCATTGATCCTCTGCCCCAGGCCCTTATGATAACTGCAATTGTAATCGGAGTTGCAGTAACAGCAGTTAATCTGACTATGCTTATTTCCTTATTACGCCAAAGCAAAAGCGCCGACTGGGAAACGGTGCAAAATAAGAGCATGGAGTCCTAGATGCTTACATACCTTGTGATAATTCCGATCTTAATAGCAGTTTCACTCTATCTTTTTCCATCATCTAAAGTTGTTCGATTTATCGTAATCCTTACCCAGGCATCCCTGGTCCTTTATGCTGTCTTTCTGTTTTCTGCAACAAGGGAGACTGACATCATTACAGGGATAGGTAATTTTAACAGTGTTCTTGGAATCCTTTTAAAGGTGGACAGTCTTTCATCGGTTTTTATAGTTCTTACCACATTTGTATTCTTTATTGCTACAATTTACAGCTTTAACGAAAATAACGATAAGCTTTTCTGGTTTCTGCTATTTATATGGGAAGGCTTATTACTCGGTGTATTTCTAACATGCGACCTTTTCAACATTTTTGTTTTAATTGAAGTTGCGACCGTCTGTGTTTCAATCTTAATTATGTTTCACAGAGGTAACCGCTCAATGTATGACGGAATGATCTATCTTATGATAAATGTAGTTGTCATACAGTTCTTCCTTTTTGGCATTGGCTATGTTTATAAACTTACAGGCACTCTGGACATGAATCGGGCAGCCGCTGCCCTTGAAAACATTAACAGATCTTCTCAAATTTTACCCTATGCGCTAATAATGACAGCGGTCAGCCTTAAATGCGCCTTCATTCCCCTTTCAAGCTGGCTGCCCAAGGCTCACGGAACCCCGGGTGCGCCATCTTCAGTATCGGCAATACTTTCGGGCCTTCATATAAAAAGCGGTGTCTATCTTTTCATACGAGTGCAGGATATTTTTTCAAGTGTAGCAATGCCTGAATTCTTCCTTGCAATCGGAATTATAACAGGGATTATCGGTTTCCTTAACGCCCTTGCCCAGACTGATATTAAGCTAATCCTTGCCTATCACACAATCTCTCAAATTGGTCTTATCGTAATAGGCCTGAATATCAGCGATACTTATACCTTTACAGGCGGCCTTTATCATATAATTAATCATACCTTTTTTAAATCTGCCCTATTTCTTAGCGCAGGTATGATTGCTCATATTTATGGAACAAGGGATATAAATAAAATCCGCGGAGTTTTCAGGCGCAGTCCTTTAATTGGAGCTGTAACCGTTATGGCTGTATTCGGAATTACCGGCGCACCTCTTTTTAATGGAAGTATTTCAAAGTATTTTATTGTATCGGGTGCAAATTGGCTTGTTACAGGTGCAATTATTATTATAAACCTTGGAACCATTATTTCTTTCATAAAATACTCTGCAATACTTTTTGGAACGGCACAGGAAGATGCAGTTAAGGAAACAAAAAACATAAAAATCGATAAATTCCAACAGGCTGCCATTTTAATTCTTGGTATGCTTTGCTTTCTTGGTGGTATTTTTGGAGAAGATTTTATAAGACTTCTTTTTAATATGAATGTAAGCGTGGATACTGCAGGCTATCTGGAAAAGGTAGGCCTTTTCGCAGGAAGCGGAATTGCCGGATACTTTATTTATAAGTACTATGTAAAGACAAGCGTCTTATTAAAACGCCTATATCATGCACAGATAAGCTTTAGGGCTATGTGTGTTTATATAGGAGTATTCTTTGCATTGATTTTAATAAGCTCATTCACATTTTCAATGCCCTTGTACAGGGTTTTATTTTCATAAAAGAGAAGGAGGAGTCTAATTTCTTTTATACATAATTTTCCGTTTTTTAGCATATTCCTCCCCATAATTTGTGCAATCCTCTGCCTGCCCTTATCAGAAAGAGCCGCAAAGAGACTAACCTTTTTTTGCCATATTGCACTTACATCCCTCTCAGGTGTTCTCCTTGCATACACCATGAGTACAGGCAATGCTTTTACTTTTTCAATGGGCCATTTCCCTGCGCCATTCGGCAATGAAATCCGTTCAGGAAGCCTTGAAGCCTTTATGGCCCTGCTGTTTTCGGCGGTAAGTCTTCTTTCTGTTTCAGGGGGCCTTGAGGAAATCTACGAAGATGTACCTGACGGTAAGGTTAATTTTTATTACCTTATGCAGAATATGCTCATAGGGTCAATGCTCGCAATTGTCTATACAAACGACATTTTTACAGGATTCGTTTTTGTGGAAATCATAACAATCGGGGCCTGCTCCATTGTTTCGATAAAACCGGGGGGGCGAAGCCTTGCCGCAACGATGATCTACCTAATCATGAGTCTTATGGGTTCTGCTTTGCTGCTTCTTTCGATTGCCATGATCTACGGTGTGACGGGTCATCTTTTAATGCCTAATTTACAAACAGCAATTGAAGCACTTGCACGGAGCGGTGAATATACGGTTCCCTTATTCGTACTTATTGCATTAATGTTTTCTGGCCTTACAATAAAGAGCGCCTTATTTCCCTTTCATGGCTGGCTGCCGGAAGCTCATTCAAGTACCACAACTGCAGCATCCTCTCTTTTATCGGGTCTAATAATAAAGTGCTATCTCCTTCTTATCATAAAAATATCATATCGCGTATTCAGTCTTGAAACCTTACAGATGCTTCGAATATCAAATATCATGCTTGTCTTTGGAGTACTTGGCATACTCTACGGCTCCTGGAAGGCAATTCGTCAAAAAGATATAAAGCTAATGTTAAGCTATTCCTCCATTGCTCAAGTAGGGTATATTGCAGTTGCAATAGGTCTTAATACAAATACCGGGATGGCAGTCGCCTGTTTTCATATTGCAGCCCACGCAATAGCAAAGGCAATGCTCTTTACTACTGCAGGCGGATTAGCAGGAGTATCCGGCCATAGAAAGGATTTTGAATCTCTTCGCGGAGCGGCTCACAGGGATATGTTTTCAGGCCTTGCCTTCATTATAGGAACCCTTTCAATGATAGGAATCCCCTTCTTCCCCGGCTTTGCCTCAAAGCTCTATCTTACACTTGCGGCTCTTGGCACACCTTTTGCGTCATGGGTAATTCCTTTTGTTGTTGTTGCAGGAACAATACTTGCAACCCTTTACTATATCCCTGCGATAGCCTACATTTTCTCAAGGCAAAGTGAGCAGGACAATATAAACGAAAACCCCCGAGAAGGAGTACGCAAATCTTTTGCCTATAGGGCAGCACTTGCCGGCTTTATTGCTCTGACATTCTTCCTTGGTCTCTTTTTTAGGCCTATTCTGGGACTAATTGAACAGGGACTATCGGTGCTGGGATAGGGGGAATATGAATATATCATTCTTGCTTTTACTCCCAATATTACTTCCAATTGTTTTTGGCTTTATGATTGGCTTTGTAAAACTATTCCTTAATCCCATAATACAGAGATTTTTCTTTTTAACTGCATTACTACTGAATGCTGTCATTATTATCATTATAAGCTTAAGTGCCGATATGACAATTATTGTTTTCACCTTCAGTGAACGCCTGCCAATCCTTTTTAAAACCGACGATCTTGCAAGATTTTTCTGCATTCTCTCTTCAATAATGTTTTTTATTGCAGGGATATACTGCCCCGGATACTTTAACCGGAAAAAAGATACACATAGATTCTACATGTTCTTTCTCTTCGTTCTTGGAATGATGATGGGCTTCGCCCTTTCAGGGAACCTTTTAACCCTATTCTTCTTTCTTGAAATACTAACATTTGTATCCATCCCGCTGGTGCTTCACTCAATGGAGAAGGATGCTGTTGATGCGGCATATAAATATCTCTATTACTCTGTTGCAGGCGCCGCATTTGCACTTATAAGCTTCTTCTTTATATACACCTATGGAACTACTTTGAGCTTTACACAGGGCGGAGTAATGGACATGGAATTATTAACAGGGCGAGAAAATCAAATACTTGTCTTTACACTAATTGCAATAATAGGCTTTGGTGCAAAGGCAGGTATGTATCCCTTACATGCCTGGCTCCCCGTTGCACATCCTGTCGCACCTGCTCCCGCGAGTGCACTACTTTCAGGCATAATCACAAAAATCGGGGTTTTCGCAATTATACGCTTTGTTTATTTTCTTATAGGACCCGACCTTATCCGCGGAACCTGGATGCAATTAACATGGATTTCTCTTGCCCTTTTCACAGGTATCATGGGTTCCCTTCTTGCCGTTCGCGAGCAGATACTAAAAACAAGACTCGCCTATTCAACTATAGGACAAATAGGATATATACTCTTTGGCCTTGCCATATTAACAGAAGCAGGTTTCACAGGCGCCCTGATCCAAACGATTTTCCATTCAATCTCAAAAAACACGCTCTTCTTAGTATCAGGGATAATAATCCTAAAAACAAATAAAATCCGTATATCAGAACTTGAAGGCATCGGGAAAAAAATGCCCGCTCTTTTATGTTGTTTTGGAATATCGGCCTTGACTTTGGCAGGGATTCCTCCAACCGGAGGTTTTATGGGCAAGTGGCATTTGATCTCAGGTGCCCTTGAAAGCAATTTGGAAGTTTTTGCAGTGCTTGGTCCAATTATACTTTTAGCCGGCGCATTACTTGCATCTTTATACCTCTTTCCAATTGTAATAAACGGCTTTTTAAAAGAAAGCAAACCGGGTTTTAATGAAGGAACCGGAGCAGGGCCGTATCTTTCCATGTTGATTCCTGTAATTCTATTAACACTAATTGCGACAATGCTCGCTCTATTCCCGCAGCACTTAATATCTTTTATAAGACAAATTGCAGGGGGATTATTATGAACATAAACCTCCTTGACTATGGAGCTTTGGCCCTATGCTTTCGCATTGACGGCTTTCGCCTAATTTTCGGCTCCATCACCATCTTCCTCTGGCTCATAACAGCAGTCTTCTCCCCGGGATACTTTGCATCACACCCAAAAAAATTAAGGCGTTATATTTTCTTCAACCTGCTAACCCTGCTTTCAACCCTTGGGGTATTTTTCTCATCGGATTTTAGGACCACCTTTTTATTTTTTGAGATAATGTCTTTTTCATCTTACCCGCTTATAATCCATGACGAGAACCCTGAAGCCCTTAGGGCAGGTGAAACCTACCTCGCTATCGCTATAATCGGCGGACTTTCCATTCTTTTTGGAATGTTAATGATACAGAACCTGCTCGGCACCCTTGAGTTTACTTCACTTTTTATGCAGACAGAAATTGACAGGCAAGACCTCTATCTTCCCGGAGTGCTAATGCTGATAGGCTTCGGGGCAAAGGCGGGAATGTTCCCCCTGCACTTCTGGCTCCCGAAGGCCCACCCGGTAGCACCCGCTCCTGCGAGCGCATTACTTTCGGGCATTCTTATAAAGACAGGCATTTTCGGAACAGCCATCCTTAGCGGAAGCCTCTTCTACGGGGACTATACCTGGAGCATGATACTGCTAATCCCCGCTGTCATTACCATGGTCCTTGGGGCATTGCTTGCCCTTTTTTCAGACGATCTGAAAAAAATAATCGCCTGTTCATCTGTCTCGCAGATGGGTTTAATTTTCATAGGAATCGCTATGCAGGGATTACCTATTGACGGCAGTAATTTTGCGGCAGGGGGCGTTTTGCTCCATATACTAAACCATTCCCTTATAAAGCTAAGTCTCTTTCTTGCTGCAGGTATTGTCTACATGAACTTGGGCGAGCTAAGTCTTGAAAAAATCCGCGGTTTCGGAAGGGGTAAGCCCCTATTCCTCATCATTTTCCTCATATCTGCTTTGAGCATTTCGGGACTCCCCTTATTCAGCGGCTATTTAAGTAAAACCTTATTACATGAAAGCATAGTGGATGCAGTATATTGGTATCAAAACCCCCTTGGCCTCCTTGGATTCACCGATATTGCCTTTATTTTTACAGGAGCTCTAACCCTTGCATATATGGCGAAACTCTTCACGGTGCTTTTCACAGGGGAGGGAGGAAAAGCAGCGGCAAGGCCTTATATAGGCCCCGCTCCTGCATTCGCCCTTGGGTTTACGGCACTCATAGTTCTAGCCTTAGGCCTATTCCCCTCCCTTATGAACAGCATTGCAGAAACGGGAAGCGGCTTCTTTCAGGGTCATGGAGACCCCTTAAGACCTGACTATTTCTCGGCAAAAAACTTACAAAGTGCCCTTATTTCGGTATTAATTGGAGCAGGCATATACCTTTTGGTTGTGCGCAGGATCATAAGACACAGTATTAGGTGGCCCAATGTACTTGACATTGAAAACCTGCTCATAAGACCGGGCCTAAAGCTCATCATACAAATTGCATGCTTCTGTGCTGCCTTTTTAGCAGCCCTTCCCTCTCTCCCCTTGAGAAAGCCAAGCCCCGAAGAACCTGCCAGAATAGGGGGCTTTTCCCTTGGCCTCTTGCTTGCAGGTGCAGGCATTTGTATTGCTCTTATTTACGTTTTCATAAACGCATTATGGATTTAGAACCTTGAATAATCCATTAATTTGATCAATAATTAAATTGCATTCGCTACAGGAGGCAGAGAGCATGCAGATCAAAAGCAAGTTTGATCACTTTAATATCAATGTATTTGATCTTGAAAAAAGCCTTGAATTCTATAAAAAGGCATTAAACCTAAAGGAGAAGAAAAGGCGTGAGCCTGAAGACGGTTCTTTTAAACTGGTTTATCTTGGAGATGATTATATCGACTTTACCCTTGAACTGACCTGGTTGCGAGACCGAAAAGAACCTTATAATCTTGGCGATAATGAAATTCACCTTTGCATTAGGGTGGATAATGACTATGATGAAACACGGGCCTTTCACAGGGAAATGGGCTGTATTTGCTACGAGAACCAAGATATGGGTTTATACTTTATCGAAGATCCTGACGGCTATTGGATAGAGATACTAAAAAAATCATGATAAATTTTCTTACAAATTCTAATCAGAACCCGATTGTGACTCCCGCATTTCTGGTTATTGTCATATTGGTACTCATTTCTGCCACCGTTATAATTAATCTGATCTTTAATAGAAGATTCGTAATATCTGACCAGACCAAATTGATGATGGACACGACCCCCCTATGCTGCCAGCTATGGGACAGCAATCTAAGAACAGTCGATTGCAATGAAGCGGCCGTGAGACTCTACGGCTTTCAAGATAAAAAAGAATATGTCGAAAGGTTCTTTGAATGCTCGCCCGAGTTCCAGCCTGACGGACAGCGTTCAGATGAGAAGGCAATAAAGCTCGTAAAAAAGGCCTTCGAAGACGGTTACTGTAATTTTGAGTGGATGCATCAAATGCCTGTTGATAAGGCCCCATTACCTGCCGAGGTTACCCTTGTTCGGGTAAACTATAAGGGCGGTTATGTAGTGGCAGGTTATACAAGAGATCTAAGAGATATTGCAAGCCTTGAGCGGCAAATATCCTGGCTCAGGACTGAAGCAGAGAAGATTTACTTTGACCCCCTAACCGGCATCTATAATCGCAGGTTTTTCGATGAAAACATGAACCATCTTATTAAACTGCTTTCCCGCTCGGGCGGCGTACTATCAATGTTGATGATCGATATAGACTGCTTTAAAAAGTATAATGATAAATATGGTCATATTGGAGGCGATGACTGCTTGAAACTTATTGCCGAAACCCTTTCAAAGAACTTGATAAGGTCAGATGACTTTGTTGCGCGCTATGGAGGTGAGGAATTTGTGGTGGTCCTTCCAAATACCGATGAAAAGGGAGCGCGCCTAATTGCGGAGAAACTGCTCCTTGCCATATTTGAAAAAAATGTTCCCCACGAGGAAAACTTAGCCTCTGACAGGGTAACAATTTCCATAGGCGTTACGACAGGAAAGGCGAACTATACGCAGAACAGCAACGATTATATTAAGCGCGCAGACGAAATGATGTATATATCAAAGAATAACGGGCGTAATCAGTTCACCTTCGGCCATCTTTAATTCTTCGTGCAATAAACTTCAAAAGTATCTCCAAGACGGAAAAACCTGCTTATTGAAAGCAGAGGCCTGTATAGTTTAGTGAAGCGGCCAAAGAAGGGAAATCTTGAAGGGTGATGGCCGGAAACCACGATCTTGCGTACCTTAAAGCCGTATTTCTGCAATATTTTCCCTGTAATCCCGGGGCTCCAGACGGTTAAATGGTCGGCAGGGCTGTTTTTAAGGAATGCCCCAAGGCCTTTTCTGCCTGAAATCCCTTTAAACGAGGGTGTAGAGAAGGCAAGCACTCCTCCCGGAACCAAAACCCTGTTAATCTCGGCAAGTATCTTCCCGGGGTCTCTGAAGTGCTCGAGTACAAACCATAGGGTCACAGCATCGAAGGGGCCGTCTTCAGCCTTAGCCCCTGATGGGAAGAAGCCCTGCCATGCCTTAAGGCCAAGTTCCTCGTTAACATAGCGCACTGCGTCTTCAATCGGGTCAACTCCGCAGGGGGAAAATCCCATTTCCTCTGAGGCAGCCATGAAGGGGCCGTAGGCACAGCCAATATCAAGGACTTTGGGCTTTACTTCCGGATCGTTTACGGTAAAGTTTTTAATTATTTTAAGCCGTCTTTTTGCCATTTGAATCAGGTTTGGGAAGTCTTCAAGATAGGTTTTACCATACTGCTTTTTGTAGAAATCGAAGAAATACTCTTCATCATAACCAAAGGGAGGGGGTTTTAAGCGATTAAGATAGATAACCCCGCACCGCTCACAGCGCCTATAGGTTTCCTCGGGGAAACGGGCAAGTACCTGATTATCGGTGCCTGCACTCTCCCCGCAGGCAGGGCAAGTTTTCGAAGAATCGGGACTAAGATCACCAAAGAAGCTGCCAAGGTCTTCCTCTTGCTCTCCTTCAAGCCCATAACGCAGAGCAATCCTCTCTGTCCTCTTTTGCAGCTCCGCTAAAAACCCGGCTTTAAAAATCTTGTTAAATTCTCTGCGAACTCCCAGCCTCTGTGCTTCTGTAAGAAATAAATCCCTGCCCATCCCTATCGAATAAAACCCTGCATTCCGGCTTAGCTTATAATGATAATCAGTCGGAGAAACAAGCAGGACAGGCACCCTTGCATAGACAGCCTCAAAGGCTCCTATCCCGAAATGGGTAATAAATAAATCATATTCAGCAAGCATTTCCTTTAGGTCTGCAATAAGGCCTGTGACATGTACTCCGGGTATCTCTTCTCCTGAATTAGAAATAAGAGTTAATATTGGGGAAGATGAATGGGAGGCAAGCAGTCTTGCCGTGGAAGGACCAAGACCCTTGGAATCTTCGGCTCCAAAACTAATAAGAATATTTAAGGGTTTATTTTTTGCCTGCCTGCCCGTGGGTTTCCTATTCTTTGGCAGGGGGAGAAGGCCGGGTGCGCTGAGATTTGCAGTATGCCCTTTAAGGCCGGGTAAAAGGTCAATAAGGAAGTCAAAACGCTTACGACAAGGGCCTCCCTCATCAATCCCGATTATTGGTGCAAGGCTTGCCCAAAAGGCAAAGTCTTTTTCGGAAGTTCTGAAACGGTCAAGAATTATATAGTCCCATTTTTTCGCATTTATCTCTTCTATTCTTGAAATGAGGCGTGCATGAAAGCCTTTACCAAAGCCGGTATTCTCAAAAAATTTCTTAAAGCGAAGAAAGACATCATCCTTATGATGCTCCGAAATCCAGATATAACTGTCCCCGCCCCCCTCTTCTAGTGCCCGCAATAGGAATAAAGAGCGTCTTAAATGTCCCCCTCCCCTGTCTCTCTCGCAACTTGGAACAATTAGGACAGTTTTTGCTTCGCTCATAACATTCTCGCTGCCTCAATTATATGCTCACCCTTGCTCCTTTGCTCACCGGGGAGGCTCCGGAGCTTTTCAAATAATTTTTGAGCCTTCTCATAATCGGCAGGAGTATCAATTGTAATCCTTAAATCCCCTGCCTGCCAGACCCTGGGTGCAAGAGGCCTGTGAAGACTAAAAAGCTCCGCGTTATTATATAGATACGGGCAAACATGCTCCCTTTCAGTCTTTTCCCTTGCATGCCATTCTGCCCTTAAAAGGGCCTCTGAAGACACCGATTCAACACCTGCTCCATAGGGCATGCCGCCATAGGAGGCATAATCTGCTCCAAGAGCCGAAGCTTCGGTATTTATAGCCGCAGCTGCATCAACAAAGACAAAGGGATTATCGCCTGTTGCCCTTATTATCCTTTCTGCCCCTGATTGCCTTATTGCAATGCAATAACGGGCAAGGACATCATCCTTAGGACCAGTAATAAGGGTAAATCCTGCCTCTTCGGCAAGAGGCGCAAAGGCCGAAAGACAGTCATCGGGGCAGGCAATGATCTTCTGCTCGACAGGTAGAAGGGAAAGAGCTTCCATCACCCTGAAAATCATGTGCCTTCTGCCCAGGGGGAGCATTGTTTTATTGGGGAGGCGGCTTGAATCAAGCCTGGCTTGCAGAATAAGGGCCGTCATGGTTTTCCTCCCGCTCGGCATAGGGGAAACGCTCAGCAATGGTTCTTGCATCGGAAGTAAAGCGGTAACAATTGGTCTTAACCCAGATACGGGCTGCAGAAAATTCTTCCCATGCCGACATAAGAGAGCCCCTCTTTTTTAGATATGACGGAAAGCGTCCAAGGGGAATATGGGCATAATCCCTTCTGAAAACAGGGGCAAGATTCTTAAGATAGAACCAGCGCCAGGATTCTCCGATTGTCCTATCCTCAGGCGGGATACTTCCTTCAAACCCGAGCTTAATCAATTGAGTTCCTGCAATTTCCTCCCCCCAAAGATGGGAGCGAAAGCCAAAATCCATAAGCTGCCAATAAAAGCTCTTTATCATCGGGTCAAAGCCGCCAAGGCGGATAAACCTCTCCCTATCATAAATCCCAATTCCATCAAAGGGATAAAGGGAGGGAAGGCCCTCTTTCTCGGAAATAAAGGGGATGGTCCTAATGCTTGATTTTCCGCCTGATTTTTCGGGAACCAATGCAGGTGCAATCAAGGTGGGAATGGTATCGGAACGCCCGTCCTGAATCATGGGCACTGTACAGAGTCTTTTATAGGGTTTGGACTTGTCTTCACTCCCCGACTGAAGCCTCTCTGCCATTCGCTCTGCCCCGCCTCCCCTTAGAACTTTTATATCATTCCAGAGCACAAAAAACAGGGGACTTGAAAGCTCAGAGGCCGCAAGATTGATCTCCTCCCCTGAGCTTACTGCATCCTTTAAAAGAACAAAACGTACAAAGGGAAAACTCCCTGAAAGAGACTCAAGGTCATAGCGGTTTGCGGAGCTCTCCATTGAAAGGACATAATCAAAGCCAATCTTTTCAAGCTCTTCAAAGAGGGTAAAACGGGGATAGCGCCCTCCCCTATTAAGGATTACAGCTGAAAGTCCGGTGGAAGCCCGCCTTTCGGTTCCTCCTACAGCAGTATAAGAGGGGAGCAGATCGTTAAAAGTTGTAGGTATAGTACTCATCACAGTTTGAGCAAATTCCTTCATGAATAGCATTGCAGTGTTTCATATAAAGTGAAGCACCTCTTTCCCAAATAAGTCCCGGATCTTCAGTGAAAATATTCCCGAGTATGCCTCTGTCCGCATTCCCCTTAAGGGCGCCAAGGTCTTCCCTGCAAACAGGCACATTACCATCGATGAGTATTACCATGTCCCGTATTATATGCCAACAGGGCCTTCTTTTTAAGGGTGAAAGGTCAGATGCCTGTAATTTCGGAAGGGCCCCACAGAAGTCATTATACTTCTGGATAATAATATGGTTAGTACTCCCGCCTGCTTCCTCCTTCCAATAGCGGAAGAAATGTTCAATATCATCTTCAGAACCCTTTACCCTAAGGGCCTGGACATAGGTATTCCCGGGGAACAGATCCATTAGAGTTTTTGCGCAAGTCCTTGCCTCCGCAAAGCCCGGTCCCCTAATTTCCTTATAGCGGTCAGGGTCATGGGCATCTAGAGAAACGATCCAGGATAGGGGTGCCATATAATTATGACGAGGAGCTGCAGGATATTGAGAGAGGGCCTTTAGGTCTTCATTATTCCAGCCAATGCCTGAAGTTTCTACAATAAGTGATAATTCCGGCCTTTCAAGAACCATCTCTATTAGCTTTATCTTTTCAGGATGCAGGGCAGGTTCCCCCCATAGTGAAAGATCGATTACAGCATCCCCTGCAAAGGCGATAATTTTATCGAGCAAATTAGAAAAGTCTTCGGCAGCGATGAATCTTTTTTCCCCGTTTGAGCCGTATTTGGGCAGGGGGCAAAATGAACAGCTTTGAGGACAGCTATCCAGTATCTGTATCGAGAAAAAGCAGGGCAGAGTTCTTAAAAGGCCCGGATTCTCAATTAAAATTTTTTCTGCATCTTTTACGGATTTAAGCCCTGCTTCCATTAAGTTTTTTACTAAAAGAAGGTTTCGTTTCGAATCTGCTGCGAGTGTCAACCTATAATGCCTTAAATCCACTGAAGAAATTTCAGTTTCAATGTCGAAAGCATTTATATCCTTCTGAATTACCTTAAAAATGGCATCCCGTTCCACCTGCGAATCATCCTTTTCGGATATTTTTGCAAGAATTCCTATAGTCTGCTTTGAAAGAAGCTCAGGAGCAAAGCCGTAGGGCCAGCCGTCGGCATAGGTATACTCTGCGGCATAACGAATATGCCTGTCAGCCATGCTCCCTGCAAGTTCAGAGTCCATTAGAGGGCAATCTGCCCAAAAATAATAGATAAAATCGTAATCTGCACAGGAAATAGAGAGCTCGTTTAGAAGGGAGGACACAGTCCAAGAGCTTTTTAGTACAGTTTCAATATTTCCGGGATACTCTTTACCTTCAAGACCAAAAAGAACAGTCTTTTCGACTCTCGGGAACCTGCTTGCAGCTTCCAATGCAAGAGAAAAAGCACTTTTTTTTCCCGGAAGAACCTCATCGGAGGCCGGCTCAGCAAGCCGGCCTCCGTAAATTACACATAGGGCTTTCATACTACTTTACTATCGGCAGAAATTAATGTATTTCTCCTCCAACTCCCTGTATATCCTCCTTGTTTTTAACAATAGCTTCTATTGCATATTCAAGGCCCTTTGAAATTGTTGCATAAGGCATGCTTGGAGTACCTGCAGGCTTATTTAAAACTTGAGCAGTATCAAAGGGAACATGGATGAAGCCGCCCCGCATTGCAGGGTACTTCAACTCTATCATGTGCAGGAGCCGGTACATTATATCGTTGCATACAAAGGTGCCTGCGGAGTATGAGACACTCGAGGGAATATCATGATCTCTGACATTCTTAATCATTGCCTTAATGGGCAGGTTCGTGAAATAGGCTGCAGGCCCTCCTTCCACAGTCGGAACCCCTGAAGGCTGCTGTTTGTCATTATCAGGGATTCTTGCCTCAGACAGGTTTATTGCAATTTTCTCGATGGAAATTACCGAGCGGCCCCCTGCCTGCCCGACACAGAGTACTGCATCAGGGTTATGCTTTTGAATTGCCTTCTCCAAGACATCTCCGCATTTTCCATAAACTGTGGGGAGCTCTTCTTTTACAATCTCCGCACCCGCAATCTGCGCGGGCAGCAGCTTTACCGCTTCATAAGCGGGATTAATCTTATCGCCCCCAAAGGGATCGAAGCCTGTTACAAGTATTTTCATGTTAATATCAAATCCTCCAATTTGCGTGAGTATTCTGTCACTTTGCGATTACTTCCATATTTAAGATTCTTCCTCCAATAAAACACCCTTGTTCATTATTTGACGGTTGTCAACATAAATATTTGGCTCAAGAAAAACAATGTCAAAATGACCGTTAGCTTCGTAATGTCCGCCAAGTGCTATATTTCGCCCGAAACCGATATGGAATGTTCCGTAAGCAGACTCATCTTCGATATAGCATCTGCCTTCGCATTTTGCATAAGTATTGAGTCCTATGCCAAACTCGCTTGCATAAAACATGCGCTCGTCATTAAAACCTTCCATGTACTTTTTTAACTTTTGCCCGTCAGGGGTCTGCTCTATTTCAAGGAGCTTGCCGTTTTCAATTTTTATTCGGAACTTTTCGTTGACCTTTCCTAAATATCCTAAAGATCCGTCTACAATACCGCTTCCCTGTGTTCGATCTTCTTCTATCGGTATATAAACTTCGAAACTGGAAGAGGTAAATCCCCTATTCTCCTTTGGACGACCATTCAAAAAGGATCCCTGTCTCCCTGCCTTACGAAAGCTGAAATCGGTTTCTCCGTTTTTAGCCGTTACTCTTAGATGTGTTGCGTCATTAATATACTTGAGCATGGTCTTAGCCATATAACTGCTTATATCCGGATCCATTTTTAAAAATTCGTATTCCAAAAGTGAACGCCCGTCATTTGTCGCCATTGGAAGAGATAAATAATGGGAACCGTTACGTACAGCCCTCTTTACAATTTCGGTAGTGACAAGGGAATAATGTGTTGCACCAATAATAATCCGGTGCTCCAGCATCAGAGTGGCAAGTTCTTCAAAATAGCCGGAAAGATTCTGTGAGTCTTCAGGTATAACACGGATCAGCACATTTGCACCACGGTCAACGGCATAGCTTTCCACTTGAAGCATTTCTTGGCGGTGGAGAAGGTCTGTAATAATAAGCACCGAGTCGCCGTGATGAACATTCATCCAATTGTCAACGACTGTTCTAATGCCTCTTTGAAAATGCTCCCTGTTAATTATATTCCCTTGAAAATAATCATGTAAATGATCTGGAAAATCAACATTGGTATTGCAATATAAAACTGTTGTTTTATTACGCCGTACCTGCTCTTCATGTTAAGCATGGCAACAGGGACTATGTTAAAGTTGGCAGCCATTGGAGTCATAAGTGTGCCGCAGTAACCACAGGTTAGAGCAAGCATACCTATAACAACCGGGTTAGCGCCGAAAGCAAGAACAAAGGGATAACCTATACCCACGGTCATGACGGTAATAGCGGCAAAAGCATTCCCCATGATCATCGTAAAGAGGGCCATGCTTATTGCATAAACTATAATGCCCACATTTACATTGCCCATTGGAATTATGTTTCCAACAATTCCTGCTATTACATTTCCTACACCTGCGGCAGTGAAGATTGCTCCAAGTGATGCGAGTAACATTGGAAGCATCGAAAATGGGCCTACCATGCTAAGGAACCTTTCGGAATCCTTCATGAACACGTTCGGAGTGTTTTCTTTTTCATAGATAATAAGAAGAATAATTGCAACAACTACACCAACACTTACACCAATCAAAGCTGCATTTGCAAGGGCAGTAAAAAAGATTGCAAATATGATTGCGCAAATACCCATCGAGAAGGCAGGGATAAATATCTTCATGCCAATTCTTTGAGCCTGACTCTTTGTATGCTCCGCTGTCGGTGCATTTGATTTACCAATCTTAACCTTCTTTAGGATTGCAGGAATCGCCATTATGAAAATTAAAATTCCTGAAATAAGGGGAGGCAGAAACCTGCCGATGCCGATTACTATGCCAAGGGTGCCCCAGAAAACAGCAGTACCTGCTCTTGAAGGGTTATCCTTATCTGTTGCATTTTTAATTGCAGCATAAATACAGATAAGCCCAATAATAAGATAGACAATTTCCATTATCTTAACCCCGGCATTAAAAGCGGGGCTGGCAAAAAACTCTATAGGATTTACAAAATTCATTATTTCCCTCCTCCATAGAATTTCTTCATCATATTGCGATCTCTTATGAAATAAAGGACTATTGCAAGACCCACTGCAGTTACAGCCACAGGAATTTCTGCAATGACAAGATCGACTAATTCAACTGCTATACCAAGATCGCGAAGTGTGCCTTGAACAAGAAGGGCACCTGCACTGCCAAGGAAGAGAACCTGACAAAAGAAGTTACCGACATTTTCCATTCCTGAAGACATGCCCTTAAGTGCCTCAACATGCTCTTCGTTCGGCTTATAACCTTTCGCTTCAATTGAGCCTTCAGCCATCGGCATGATAACAGGACGTACAAAGCCGGCAACGCCACCAAAGCTGACGTTAAAGGCAGCGAAAACACCCCTCATAATGCCGTAAGCGCCGATTGCCATTCCCGGGGACGAGCCCTTAACCTTCGAAATAAGCTTCGCCGCCGATTCCTTAAGGCCATTCCTTTCAAGGGTTCCAATTACCAGCATTATAAGTATGAAAATTGCCATAACCCTGTTTGCCACAAAGCTGTTTCCCAAGGTTACCAACATCCTTTCAATGCCAAGACCGCCGACAAGAGCGGTTACTACAGCTGCCGACATAATAATCAGAATCGGCTCCAGCTTTAGAGCAAAGCCGATAATGACTATTAGAACTCCTACCAGTTTAATTAATTCAGAAAATTCCATGTTTTTATCTACCTCCTATTGATAGTTAAACAAGTAAACTAATGCAAAGCCTATCACTATTTACTAAATAGCAATGATTGGTCTTTGCCTAAAGTATGTTTGGCTGCTACCTCCTTCCCTTTCAGTATTAGAATCGATAAAAATACTTTTACTCCTTCTCATCATATTTATAACTTCTATGTCATGCATCATGTGAACACGCGCAACAAGATTCAAAAAACTGCCCTGTGCCGTTTCGTCAATAACTTCGCTTGTATATGCAACCGTAGTGATCCAGGGATAACGGACAGAAGGGTATCTATGGTTAATATCAAAGTTAAATGGCACCCAGACATTGACCATATCTTTAAAATAATTTGCAGGAAAAAGACGAGGCATCCACTTTGTTGCGTATTTTGCAAAACGCTCCTGCCACTCAAGGTTCCAGCCCCTAATCTCTGGATCGGCTGCCATTACATCGGCAATTAAATCCTCCATCTTTTTTGCAACGGGGATATTACTGCTCCACTCTTCTTCCTTAATTGTCCAGAAACAGCCGTAAAGAAGGGAGCGGGGCAGCCAGAAACCCTTATAAGAGGGAGAAGTATAACCCGAGAATTGCTGGGCCCATTCGTGGGTCGGCACTCCGTGATTGTCAACGATTATGTCAGGCAGCCAATTACGCCAAACCCTTGTGGCGCAGAGGGCTTCGGTGTGAAGGGTCTCATCTTTAAAGTACTCGTGATAAAATTCCCTGCCGATTGCATTAAAGCGTGCTATATGGAAGATCCAGGTGGGGTTATCCTTTTGCAGCTCGTAGTGTATTGCTCCGCCGTCTGCATTTGCAAAAGGTACGACAATAAGGTTTAGATCTTTTGTCAGGCCTTTATAGCTTTCCCGTGTCAGCAGCTCCTTTATAAGCATGAAAGCTGCATTAGTGCTTGACACTTCGTTTGCATGGTGCCTTGCATTAATAAAAAGCACGGGATTATTATTTATAAGCTTTGTGCGGGAAACATAACCGCGATAATCTGTAAGGAATTCGATTGCATGAATATCCCTTCCAAGATAGGACTCTGCTGCCGTATAGACGTTTAAACCGGGCACACGTTTTAACTGTTCGAATATTTTAACATACTCGTCATAACCGATTAGGGTATCTTCGAGTATGTCAATTTTATCAATGCTTAGATCTTTTGGAATATCCGGAGCAGGCTGCACTTTTACCGTGAAGAACTCTTGCTTCTCGTCTTCAACATCTTCAAAAACTTCAAAATGCATTTCTTCGATTCCCGTTAGCCGCTTCTCCACATTCAGCTTTCTCTCTTGTAATAACCTGACATAGCTCTTAAAGGGTCCGGTTAAGCCTGCCGGGCCTTCGCCCCGGATTACAGGGCTTAACTTGCCTGCATTATAGCGCAGAGAAGAAATTGTAATATCAATGTCTTCCTTTTTAAACATTGACTTAACAGATTCACTTCCAAAATCGATTCTCGGCTCAAGGCCATATTGATCGTAAAGGGTGAACTTAAAGTATGGTTTCCCGGGCCTCTTTATGATTACAGGCAATATAAGACCCGGAGCATCAAAAATAGCACCTGCTGTACTATTCCCGTATAACTTAAAAAAGTCTAACCCTGTAAAGTAGAGATCCTCGTGGAAGGTGTCAAGGGAAGAAATTAAATCCTCCCTGCAAGATAGTTTCTCGTTCGGCTCGCTTATCATTAAATCAAGGCGCATTTGGGCAAAGAAAGGCTGATGCCCAAGACCGGGCTTCCCGCCTGTCTTCTCTTGGCAGTAGGAGTGACAGTACGGAAGAATATCCTCCTGATAAATCTGCCAGACCAGTTCCAGATCTGTCGGAATACGTTCTGAAATGATCTCCTTGCCGTTAACGCTCACCCGGATATGCCCCGTACTCGGGTGAACCTTCCCCATGCCGGGATAGAAATCCATATAGTTGCGCTCGCTGTGGACGGCCTTATATTTCTCTTCGCAAATTACACCTTCCTTACTATATGCCTTAACAAGATATGTAATATCCTCACTGCCCGAATATTCTACGAAAGTAATATTATCCCTTTCAATTCCAAGCCCTGAAGAAAGTATGTCGTCAATCGGATAGAGCTCTTGCAGATAACGAATGGGTAAGTCATACCATTTATTCGGGTCATTTGCACTCAAATTATTATAGGAGGGCATTGCCCCATCCTCATCCGCCCAATCTGTTACGCCGGGTGCAAGGAAAGGTTTAAAGGCAATTTCTATTTTTTCTGTTTTGCCCTTATTGGCAATGCCGGGCATCACTTCTTCTTCAAGCCAGCTAAACCCCTGCTTATATGCACAGATAACGCTCACCCCTGTGAGTTCTGCCCCCTTCCCTTCTGCCAAGGCCCTGAACTCCCGGCTAAGCTGCCCCCGAATATCCTTGTCTTCACTCAAAACAGCCCTAATTTCCAGCTTATCCCCTGCCTTAACCATAGGCCATAACTTCTCATCAAGCAGGGCCTTACAGACATCAACCTCCCAGGGGATGTCGTACTCCTTTTCGTGAACCTTTTTTAGATCTTTATACCCGGAGAATTTCGCAGGTGCATAGCTTTTAAGAACATCTTCGCTTACTTCTCTAATTTTTGGAGAAAAATAGCAGGCGGTGTCGGGGCTGATTTTTTCTTTCATCATTTCCAGATACGCAAGCTGCCCGTCTACAGTCTGCATGCAAAGGCCGTCTCTAATGTCGTTTAGTATATCCACCCAACGGCTTCCCGGCTTCTGCAAGGGAAAGGTTTCGCATAACACTGAAGAAAATTCCACAAGTTCACTGCCATTGCCTGCGCAAATAAAACGCCGCTTCCCGCTATTCAAAATACTGCTGTCTTCTAAGATCAAACTGCATTGAGAAGCATCACGGAACGCAAACACATTCCAGGCCGTCTCTTCTGTGCAGGTTATGGGGTAGACTATTGCAGTGGTTTCAAGCCCGAGCCTTGCAGCAATATGACAGGCGGCAGCCACCTGCTCCCTGCTATAGCTTTCTCGCATTAAAATTTTTGCATCGAGCCTGTCAGAAAGCAAATCATTATTATCGTCAAATAGGATGAAGTCCCTGTCAAAGAGGCTCTCAAGTCCTTTGGAATAACGCTTGTCAAAGGTTTCTATGGCAATGGTCTTTGCAGATGTAAATCCTTCCGGTCTTGCCTGCTCATGGCCGCTCCTCCCGAAGTCCTTTGCAAGTTCATTAAAATGCTCTACCACATGATTATAAGCCGCATCGACCGCTTCTTCCGTTGGGGCAATGGTGATATTAACGGTATTGCCCTCCACAGAGTACCCTTCTTCCCTGCCTTCATTCATGCCCTCTTTAATTACAAAGAGAAGAGAGTCAGATGCAGCGCTCTTATCAAAAACAATGAGCGGAAACTCCATGGCCACCGACTTAAAACCAATCAGATGCGCGAGTTCAACAGCCAATTTCCCCGAGAAATACCCCGAGGTACCTATCATCAATTGAATTCTATCAGCCATTTTACCTTCCCCATATTATCAACCTAAATCGCCCTTGTCTCCTCTTTTAACCAAGCCTTCTCTTCATCATTCATAAAGGGACTTAAAACCTTATAGGTTTCCGCATGATAATCATTAAGCCACTTAACTTCGCAATCAGAAAGCAGAGATTTATCTACAGCCTTTAAGTCAATCGGGCAGAAGGAGATGGTATCGAACCTCATAAAGGTGCCGTCAGTATTTGTAAACTCCTTTACAACCAGAATGGTATTTTCTGTCCTGACCCCCCATTTCCCTTCCTTATAAACCCCGGGCTCATTTGTAATTGTCATGCCCTCTTCGAGTTTTACAAGACCTGCCGGGGTTGGGTTGTAGCGAATGCCCGGAGGGGACTCGTGTACATTCAAGGCATAACCCACACCGTGGCCTGTGCCGGACTTAAAGTCCATTCCGACATCCCACATCGGCTTCCTTGCAAGAACGTCAAGGCAGGGCCCTGTCGCCCCGTAAAGAAACTTTGCCATTGAAAGCCCTATATGAGACTTTAGGGTAAGAGTGAAATCCCTCTTCATTTCATCGTTGATATTTCCCAAAACGAAGGTTCTTGTTATATCAGTTGTGCCGTCATAGTAAAGCCCCCCCGTATCAACAAGCAGAAAACCTTCCGGCTTCAGCTTCGCACACTTCCCCTCTTCAGGGCGATAATGCATTTGTGCCCCATTCTCCATATAAGCTGCAATTGTGGGAAACGATGCCTTCATATAATTTTCAAGGTCTTTTCGCAGCTCATCGAGCTTACCCTGCACATCAGTCTCGTAAATGTCTTGGCTTTTCACAGCCTCCTTCACCCATTTTATGAACTTGGTAACAGCTGAACATTCCCTTGCATGACACTTCTTCAAATTCTCAATTTCCACCGGATTCTTCTGGGATTTCAGCCAGGCTACAATGTCAGCTCCCTCAAAAATGGTCAGATTTTCAGGGACATTGTCCAAAATACCGGCGCAGAGTTTATTTGTATCGATAAAAAGATTGCCTTTATCCTTAAAATTCTTTAAAAAATCGAAAATTTCATCATAATTTTTGATGATAATTCCGTCTTTTATAAGATTTGCCTTTATATCAACAAGTTTTGAATCGTCTGCAAAGAGGATGGCCTCTGTTTTTGAGATAAATGCATAGGCGTAGATCGTAGGCATGCCCGGGGTATCGGTTCCCCTATAATTAAAAAGCCAGGCATTACCGTCAAGGGGGGAAACAAGATAGTAATCTGCTCCCTCTTTCACCATTCTTTCCCTAACTGCTGCAAGTTTTTCAGGGCGGGTCTTCCCTGCGAACTTGATATCGTGTTCAAAGGCCTTCCCCTTCGGGAATGCAGGGCGATCCTTCCAGATTTCACCCACAAGGTCCAGGTCAAGACGGGTTTTCAATTTTTTCTTCTTAAACTCTTTCTGATAATTCCTGTATAACTCAACCGGCATGGTCCTCCCGTCAACTCCAACTACAGCATTTTCCTTTAAATTATCCTTAACCCACTCTTGAAGGGGTAAAACCCCGTCAGAACCCATTTTCTGCATATTTATGGTAGTACCCCTTAGCTCCTCTTCCCCCGATATCCAATAGCGGCCGTCAATCCAGAGATGGGCCTCACTCTCGGTAACCACCATTGCCCCCGCAGACCCGGTAAAACCGGAAATCCATTTTCGGCACTGCCAATAATCGGGCAGGTATTCAGTTACATGTGCATCAGATGTAAGAATGATATAGGCATCAACGCCTTCTCTTTTCATGCATTCTCTAAGAGCAGCCAGCTTTTCTACCGTGGTCATAAAAATTCCTCCATAAATAGAACCTAGATTCTAGGGTACACGCACATATCATATCTTGCAAGATGTATAAATTGTAAAATTTAGCTTCCTAATAATGAATAGTTAAAGTAGTATTATCTTAAGAAACACATAGGAGGATTATATGGGTTTTCTAGATCAAATAATGGAGTGGAATGATGCATTAAACAGCCTGGTGTGGGGGCCGCCAATGCTGTTCCTGATTGTAGGATCAGGGATATTCCTTACACTAATTCTTAAATTTATTCAGGTTTCCCGTTTTAAAATTTGGTGGAAAGAAACTTTTGGGCAGATCATAAAAAAGCAGGATAAGGTTGATGATCACAATATTTCCCCGTTTCAGGCATTAACCACAGCGATGGCCTCAACCGTGGGCACGGGCAATATTGCAGGTGTAGCAACGGCCATCTTCCTCGGGGGACCCGGGGCGATTTTCTGGATGTGGGTATCGGGCTTCTTCGGAATGGCCACAAAGTATGCAGAGATAGTCCTTGCTTTAAAGTTCCGTATACAGGATGAAAAAGGCGCATACCATGGCGGCCCGATGTACTATATCGAAAAGGGCCTAAAGATGAAATGGCTTGCTGTAATCTTCGCGTTCTTTGGGGCAATAGCGGCATTCGGCATAGGCAACCTTGTTCAGGCAAATGCCGTTGCAGGGGCACTTAATAGGAGCTTCGGTATCCCGAATATTGCAACAGGTATTGTACTTGCAGCCCTCGTTGGAATAGTTATAATTGGCGGGATCAAGAGAATTGCAAATGTAACAGAAAAGCTCGTTCCCTTTATGGCAGTTTTCTACATAATCGGCGGTCTTATTATTCTGATAATGAACATAACGAGGATCCCGGCTGTATTCGGTCTGATTTTTTCAAACGCATTTTCCTTCCAATCGGTGGGGGGCGGGATCATGGGTTATGCCATAATGAGGGCGATGCGCTTCGGCATTGCAAGGGGCGTATTCTCAAATGAAGCAGGTCTGGGCTCTGCCCCAATTGCACATGCAGCATCAAGAAACCAAAGCCCGGTAACCCAGGGCTTCTACGGTATTTTTGAAGTTTTTGTTGACACCTTAATTATTTGTAATATAACTGCCTTAGTGATATTGGTATCGGGTCTATATACCGGGAATGTATCGGGTATTATTCTTGTTCAAGACTCTTTCTCAAACTCTTTCGGTGCCTTCGGCGGCGTTTTTGTCGCTATTGCTATTTTAAGCTTTGCAGGAAGCACAATTCTGGGCTGGTCATACTACGGGATGCAATGCCTCGGCTATCTTACAAAGAAAAATCCGGGCGTGGAACTCGGTTATAAGATTCTCTTCTCCCTTTTAGTCATAGTCGGCGCAATTGGCGGATTAACCTGGGTCTGGGACGTTGCGGATACCCTTAACGGCCTAATGGCCATCCCGAACCTTATTGCCCTCGTTCTTCTAAGCAAGGTCGTAATCGAGGCCACAAAGCAGTATTTTGCAGACAAGAAATAAGTTTCTTTTAGGTGAAAACGGCCCCGGATGCGGGGCTGTTTATTTTTTAGAGAAAATAAGGTAAAAATAATGATAAATGGAAGTCTCGAACCTAAATGACCGCAAACTCACAGTATCTGAGCTCACAGAGTTAATCCGCCGAAGCCTTGAAGGGGGCTTCCCGCAGCTACTCGTTGAGGGGGAACTCTCAAACTATAGGCCCTCAAGCTCGGGGCATCTATACTTTACGCTAAAAGATCAGAATGCCTCCATTTCTGCAATAATGTTTAAAAACCGTATTCGCTCCCTCGGCTTTGAGCCAAAGGACGGGATGCTCCTTAGGGTAAGGGGAAGTCTTTCAGTTTATGCCCAGAGGGGAAGTTACTCGATAGTGGTAGAAGAGATGGAGAGAGCAGGAGAGGGTGATATCCTTGCAATGCTCGAAGAGCGCAAGCGCAAGCTCGCCTCCGAGGGGCTGTTTGATGAGGAGAGGAAGAAGCCGATACCGAGATTCCCTGAAACAGTAGGGGTCATAAGCTCCCCCACAGGAGCAGCCCTGCGCGATATCCTCAATATTCTTAAAAGACGTGCAAGGGGTGTCCGGGTCATAATAATCCCCGCACCTGTTCAGGGTGCAGAGGCAGGTGAGATAATTGCAAGGCGCATCCGACAGGCAAATAAATGGAAGCTCTGTGATGTTCTAATCGTTGGCAGAGGAGGAGGCTCACTTGAAGACCTCCTTCCCTTCTCTGAAGAAAATGTTGTGCGCGCCGCCTCATCATCAGAAATACCAATAATAAGTGCAGTCGGGCACGAAATCGATTGGGCCCTGCTTGACTTCGCAGCAGACCTTAGAGCCCCTACCCCGTCGGCAGCCGCAGAGCTTGTAAGTGCAGATTGGGAGGAAACCCTGGAAAATGTGCAGAATCTGGAAAACTCTCTTTATTCTTTTATCAAGAATCGAATAGAGCGGGTCAAACTTCTTGCAAAGCCCTTTAGCGCAGGCGACCTTGAATACCGCTTTAGGAGTATACTTCAGCCTGCCCTGATGCGCTTCGATGATGCAAGAGATAATTTATCGGGAAATATGACAGAGAAGATATCTGCTCTGCGCAGGCGTTTAGACCTTGCAGGTGCGGTCCTTGAAGCGGCAAGCCCCCTTGCAATATTATCGAAGGGATATTCAGTTGTGATGCCCCTGCGAGACGGAAAACCCGGACCTGTTATACGCAATGCCAAGGAGATAAAACCCGGGGAAAGGCTCGTAATCAGGCCCCTTGAAGGTCTTATCACCGCAATGGTGGAAAAAAGTGAAAATACTTAAGGAGGCCTCGTGGCAAAAATAAATAAACCTGAAAAAAACGAAAGCGGGAAGAAAAGTTTTGAGGAAAGACTTGAACGCCTTGAACTTTTAGGGGAAGAGATAAGAAAGAGTGATATCCCCCTGGATGAAGCAGTTAAGGCCTTTGAAGAGGGCATAGTTCTTGCGCGGGCCTTGCAGAAAGACCTTGAAAAGCTCGAAGGGCGCATCGAAGTGCTAATGAACGGCACGGGGAGCGAAACCGAAGAATCTTCTGCAAAACCTGAACTGGGCCTTTTTGACGAAGATGATTGAGATTCTCCCTCCCCCCGAGGCAAGGAAGATTGCCGCAGGAGAGGTAATTGACAGGCCATCTGCACTTATAAGGGAGTTTCTGGACAATGCAATAGATGCAGGGGGACAAAATATTGAAGTTTATATTGATGAGGGGGGCATAGGCAGGGTTGAAGTTGCAGATGATGGAAGCGGAATGGAAAGGGAAGACCTTGAAATCTGCTATTACCCCCATGCAACAAGCAAGATACGCTCGATTGATGATCTAAAAAAAATAAACAGCCTTGGCTTTAGGGGGGAGGCCCTTGCTGCAGCTGCGGCGGTATCCAGGTTTGAAGTCCTTACAAGCAGTCAAGGAGATAGGGCATGGAAGCTGACCGTGGGGCCTGCAGAAAAGAATACAGCCCTAATCGAAGGGGCCCTGCGCGTAAAGGGCACGAGTGTTCGCTCCTTTGGTCTTTTTGATAATATCCCGGCAAGAAAACGCTTCTTGAAGCGCCCGGGGAGCGAGGCATTATCTTGTCGTCAGGTTTTTAATGAAAAGGCCCTTGCCTTCCCCGCTCTTGCCTTTAAGTTTACTCAAGACGGGGTCTTAAAGTGCTTTCTCCCCCCCGTTTCTTCCTTTCGTGAGCGTTTCGCTCAAGTCTTCCTTGAAGAAAGGGAGGCCCAATTCTTACACGAAATTAATTCTATGGGCAGCGGTTTTACTGTATCTATTATTGTAGGAGGCCCTGAGCTCTATAGGAGGGATAGGCGCCTTCAATTTGTCTTTGCAAACAGAAGACGTATCAATAATTTCGCCCTGCTCCAGGCCCTGGAATACGGCCTGCAGGGGCTTTTCCCGGGGGGCACACAACCTATCGGTGCAATCTTTCTTGAAATAGACCCGGCCCTTGCTGATTTTAACATCCACCCTGCAAAAAGAGAGGCCCGCTTTACAGACCCCGGCGCGATACATCACGCGGTTAGCTCCTCTTTAAGAAACTTTGCTCGTTTCCTTTCGCATGGAAGACACGGTGAATTTGATCACACAGAGCTCACAGAGAGCACGGAGCTCACAGAGGGAAGATTAGAGTTGGCCATACCTTTGAATTCCGCCGCTACGCGGCTCTTCGAATCTGTGTCCTCTGTGTCTCTGTGTCCTCCGTGTGATCAAATTCACATTGATGAAAAAGCTCCGGAATACACAGTTTCAAGAGATATTAAATTTATAGGCAGACTTTTTGGGTTATTTATTATAATCGAGAGAGGAGAGCAGCTGTTTATTATCGATCAGCATGCGGCGCATGAGAGGGTGCTTTTTGATAGATATCAAAAAGCACCCGTGCCGGTACAGGAACTCCTTGTGCCCATTCCGTTTTCAACCGAGAGCCCTGAGGAGGATGCTTTTCTTGAGGGAAGGATAGATGAACTCCAAGGCCTTGGGATAATTATAAAGAAAAGTGAGGGGGAGTGGCAGATTGAAGGACTCCCTGCAGGCCTTGGCGGCTCCGACACGGAAATAGTTGAGGAAATCCTAAAATTAAAGGATGCAGGTGCAAAACTCACCGAGCACTGGTTAACATGTCTCTCCTGCCGTAAGGCGGTAAAGGACGGAGACTTCCTTGATGAAGGCAGCGCCTTAGCCCTTATCGAAGAACTCTTCACCCTGCCCTCCCGGCGCTGCCCCCATGGAAGGCCCATCTACTTCGAGATGAGCCGGGATGAACTTTTAAAATTCGTAAAAAGGAAGGTATAGTGTCCCTTAACTGGAAGGAAATCAACCTGATACTCGAAGAGCTTGACCTTATTGGCTCTCAGATCCAAAAGGCAGTACAGAGCGCCTTCGATTTATTATCACTTAAAATATACGGAAAGACAGGAGCAAAAACCCTGCTTATTTCCCTGAGCCCTGCCGCATGCAGATTGCACGAGACTTTTAGCTCGGTGCCGAAGAGCAATAAGCCCCTGCGCTTTGCCGAATTCCTTAATTCACGGCTCGTGAACGGGCGCATTGAGGAGGCTCTGCAATTAGGAGAGGATAGGATCATAAGGCTCAAAGTTCGTTGCAGTGCAGAGGATAATGGGCATCATCACTATTATCTATATATAAGACTCTGGTCAAATGCAGCAAATGTGATTGTTACCGACCTTGAAGGGCTGGTTCTGGATGCAATGAAGAGGCTGCCAAAGAAGAAAGAGGTCACAGGGGGCTGCTATAAGCCTGAAGCTGAAAATCGCGTAATATATGACAGCATATATGCGTCATATATTACGTCAAATTCAACATCAAAAAAAGAATACCAATTCCGCGAATTTTCAGATGAACTTCTTGCAGGCCTCCCGCCCGAATCATCATTTAATCAAAAAATAGACGCATTTTACCGAATGGAAGGGGGCTCTCTTTCCCTTGATTCACTGCAGATACAGGCAAGGAAGAAATTCGAAGAGAGGATAAACCGTCTTGGCTCATCAATCGAAAGGCTGAAGGAAAAGTATGTCGAATTTGAGGGGGCGGATCAGTATAGGGAATACGGAGATTTGATCCTGTCGAACTTGAGCAAGATAGGGCCCGGGGAGAATTGGCTTGAAGCAATGGCTTATTCAGGGGAAGAGAGAGTTTTGAGGATTAAGCTTGACCCTGTGAAGGGGCCTAAGGCCTCTGCCGAGGGTTATTATGAGCAGTACCGTAAGGCTAAGAGCGGGATAGAAGAGTTAAGGATTAGTATCGAAAGGGAAGAAGAGCAGAAAAGGAAGCTTGAAGAGACCCTTTTTTCCCTATTATCAGAAACAAATCCGCTTATCCTGAATAAGCTGCTTAAAACAGACGGAAAGAAATCCTCGCCCACCCAAAAAGAAGATGATAAGAGGCCGGGCCTTAGCTTTCGGAGGAAGGATTGGCTCATAATCGTGGGGCGAAGTGCCGCAGAAAATGATGCACTTTTGAGAAAGCATGTTAAGGGTAACGATCTTTGGCTCCATGCAAGGGATTATGCGGGCTCATACGTCTTTATAAGGCAGAGGCCGGGCAAGTCGGTGCCCCTGGACATTCTCCTTGATGCGGGGAATCTTGCGATTTTTTACTCGAAGGGGAGGAATAACGGGGCAGGCGACCTTTTTTATACTCCTGTGAAAAACCTAAAGCGGGTAAAGGGGGGGCCTGCGGGCCTTGTAATTCCGACAAACGAAAAAAACCTCCACGTCAAAGTCGATGAAAAAAGGTTAGTTGAGCTCGACGAATGTAAGGTGGATAAATCGACATAAAAGTACAAAAAACCTTGCAGAGCGCCTTATGAAATCTTAGACTTAATATATGGAAAGAAGAGGGTTCCAGGGAGTAAAACGGCGTGCATCGGTGGTAAATGGGATATTTTACCCCGAAAATCAAGATACTCTAAAGGAAGAACTCTCTTCCTGGGGCCTTAAGGAAGGCTCAAGCAGCTCAAGGTCAAGGACTCAGGCAATAATTGCACCACACGGGGCCTGGAACCTTACGGGAAGCATTGCAGCGACGGCATTTTCTGCAGTTCAGAAAAAACGGGGGAAAAAGTCAGCCCCTGTAAGCAGGGTGCTGCTTTTAGGAACACATCATCATTTTGTAGAAGACGGAATATATCTTTCGGAATCTGCTTCCTTTGAAACTCCTCTTGGAGACATACAAGTCGACCAAAAAATGAATAGGGAGCTTGCATCCTGCTCGACAGGTATCAGAATAAATGATATCCCCCATCTTTCAGAACATTCAATTGAAGTACTGCTTCCAATGGTAAAATACTGCTTCCCTAATGCGAAAATAGTGCCGCTCCTAATGAAAAGCGGAAATAAGGCCTTGATTTCCAGCCTTGGAGGTGCCCTGAAAGTTGTTTTTGAAAGGCATTTGGAAGAGAGTTTAATCGTAATAAGTTCGAGCGTTTCACAGGCTGCCGACCCGGCTATTGCCCGAAATATGGCGGAGGAGTTTCGCACACATCTGGAAAAAATGGATACGGCAGGATATAAGGAGAGCCTTGCATCGGGCAGTATAAGCGCATGCGGGGGTGCACTTATCGGCGCTGTTATGGAAAGCGGGATTTTTAAGGGGAGGAAATTTTCTTCGGTTTGTCCTTTCTCCCATGACCATGAGGAAAACAGCGAAACCGTTTATTACGGGGCCTTTGTTTTAAGCGATTAACCTGCTAGGCTGTCAGAGCAGCGACTGCAGCACCGAGAAGGGAGGCCTGTTCTACAGGGACTATCGAATAATCATACGCATAAGATGTCGGGGTTACCGGCCTTGAAAGTAGTCGAAGATGTGACTCAAGAGCCCTTCTCATCCCCTTAAAAAGCATGAATGTAGAGCCTTCTACTGCTATTATAGACTTTCTTCCGGTTCTATAAACTGTGGCCGCAAGAACCCCTGCAGAAAGAAATGCTCCTCTTTCGGTTATTATTGAAGAAAGAAAGCAAAGGGTATCTATTGCATCCCTTTCCTCTTTATTAAAATAACTGCCGACAGGGCCCTTTTGTGAATAGGGGTCATGGAGAAAATCATTTAAGTCCTTTGTATCCAAATGGGACATAGAGAAAAACTCTTTGGCCCTTTCAAAGTTTAAAAGGCCGTCTTTGTTTGCCTGTCTTAATATATGCAGGGTTAAGGGGCCAAGATATGCACCTGATACGGTTTTTTCAAGGGTATATTTCCCGGGGGACTTGGTAGTGCTATCGAACTCCTTGTCAAGGATTCCCATGTACTTATGTGCAAAATTGCCGGATTCACAGACTACAATCTGAGGGTTTTCGGGTGAATTAAAGCCGATTTTGGGAATTTTACTCTCAGGGTAAGCTGTATTAAAGCCTGTCCCAAGGATGAAGCCTATGGTTGTAGTTTCTTTAGAAGCTCCCTGCCCCGCCAGCAGGGTTGCGGCTGTATCGTTAAGCAGGATTATCCTGCCGGGGGCTTTGATACTTTGCCTTGCAAGGGCATCTCTAAGGCCTGCACCGATGGCTTTGCCGATTACTTCATTTGCTTCAACTTCCTTGCTGAAGGCAAGGGCTATTCCGTCGGCATCCTTATTTATTTCCATCGGATAGGAAAAGCAAATGCCAATCCCTTCGATTTCGTCCTTGGCTTCTGTGATGAGCGGTCCTGTCAGGGCGGCAAATTCGTCAAAAAAGGCGTCTGCACTAAGAGGGCCCCTTGTTCCGGGCATGTGGGTCTTACGACTATCCTCGATTATGGCCTTGCCGCTTTTATCGAATCTGATAAGTGCCGCTCTAAGATTGGTTCCCCCTGCATCAAGGGCAATTACCGATTTTAAGGGGGTTATTTTTGAAACAGGTCTAATATAGGCGGGGATCATGGCAAGACTTGATGGTTTACCCTCAAGACCCATTTGCATTTCCGATATAACATCTCCAACTAACCCCGGTCCATCAATCGAATCATAGTGGAAACCATATTCACGAGCGAAATTTGTTAGTTCTGCCGGGTCAAATCGCTTGGCCATTATGAGACACGAGGGACTCGAACCCCCCACCCTCAGCTTAGAAGGCTGATGCTCTATCCGGATGAGCTAGTGTCTCAAGTAAAAAGCGCATCACAAAAAGTGTGTTATACTTTTATAGCATAAATGCTTTTTTTGTGTAAGTGGGTCTCTTAGGGATATTGCCTATAAAACTGCAAAGGCCTCATCGGCTATTTCGATCGTAGTTTTTATGTCCTGTTCGCTCATTGCTGAATTAAGGAAATGATTATGGTGGTTCGTAAAATAAACCCCCCGTTTAACCATTTCGGCAATCCATCTCTGATGAATCATAAGGGAATCATCGGGGCCATTACTATCCCCTGCAATGCGCAGATAGAATAGGGCAGGCATCCCTGTAAAGCGAAGATCATATCCGTGTTTCTTTGCACTAGAGAGCAGCCCGTCCCTTAGCATTATCCCCTTATCGTTTAGGAGCTTTGGAAGGTCCAAGCGCTTCATTTTTTCGATAGTGGCAATGCCTGCTGCGAAGGGGACTGCCGAAAGCCAATAACTCCCCGTATAAAAGATACTGCTTACTGTATTGCGAAGGAACTCCTTGCCGCAAAGGGCACTGACATTATAGCCGTTTGCAATTGCCTTACAGAAGCAGATAAGGTCTGCCTCAAAGCCAAAGAAATGATCACTTCCTGCCAGGTCAAGCCTGAAACCTGCCCTTACATCATCTATGATAAGCATCGCTTCCTTTTCAGTACAGAGCTTCCTCACCTTTTGCCAAAAGCCTTCCAGAGGCAACTCGTTGTCTGTAAAATTACCATGCTGGTACGGCTGGGAAATTACTGCGGCAATTTCTCCCTTATTTTCTTCAAAGACTTGAGCAAGCTTTTCATAATCGTTCCATGGTACATAGATATTATTTACCACTTCCTCTTCGATAATACCGGGATAATCTATTTTTTGAGCCCAAGGTGCAACTCCATGATAATAACGCTTAAAAAAGACAATTTTTTTACGGCGGGTAAAGGCCCTCGCAGTAAGAATTGCTAAAGTAGTAACATCTCCTCCGTTCTTTGCAAAAAAAGCCCAGTCCGCACTTGCAACTGTATCGACTAAAACTTCGGCAAAGTCAATCATCCTTGTAGAAGGGGAAGTAACGCAATCTCCAAGCTTGCTTTGTCTTGCTGCTGCCTCGTCCACTTCCTCATCATTATAACCAAGTACGTTTGGCCCATAGGCACACATATAATCGATAAAACGGTTGCCATCCACATCCCAGAAATAGGTGCCCTTTGCACGTTCCGAGAAAAAGGGAAATGCAGAAACAGGCACAAAGCAGCCTTCAGCAGGCCCGAGATGACCATATATTCCTGAAGGTATAACTTTTAAAGCACGGTTATACTCTTCTGCGCTTTTTTTATAACTGTTAATTGGAAATCCCATATACTTCTCCTAAAACTAACCCAGATATATAGCTACCCTATCGAGAATACGATTAACATTATCCAGCATGCTAAGGTTTCCGCGCATTGTAATTAGACCGGTTCCGACACAGGCGAGGGTGCTTACCTTCCCTTCAAAAAGGTTTCGGGCAAGGTGCATGTCTGCAAACTCCATTATCGCTTCATAACGATCAGGTATCTTACGAGTGGTGGTTAAAATATGATCTTTAACTGTAATGGCAGCTTTCGGCCCGCCGCCTATGGAAAGTACTACGGTTCCGTTAACAATATTCGATGCAGAAAAACGTCCTATTTTATCATTATTACCGATTTGAGATACTGCGCGGGCAATCAAATGAAACATGATGGTGGTACTTGCATCAAAGAAATTGTTATTAGAAAGATCATCGGGATTAGCCTTTAAATAAGTCTCAAGTATTTTTGTTAAGCCTACAAAATTTTTGGTTAGAAACTTTAGCCTCGTAAAACCCTTGCTCGGGAAGGGCGTTACGGTTCCGTCTATCATGCCATTAAACTTTTCGCAGCTTGAAAATGGAAGCCGTATATCGCAGGGGCCGCTCCCTTCTTCAAAAGAGCACGCCCCGGCATTAAAGCTTAAAAGTGCCGAAGGGCCGTCATTAACAGCAAATAAAATCGCTGTAGGTTTTCCGGTAGCAAGTTCTTTTGCCTCGGGCGAAAAATTACAAAGGTCTGCAAGAGCGCCCAATATGCCATGCATGTTTACATAGGCCATTGTTCTTGAATCTTTCATAGCATTAATGATATTCCTTAATTCCCGATATTGCAACTAAAAAGATTAGTCTTATTTTAAGAACATGCGTATCATCTTTAGATTTCCTTCAGTATATGGATGATAACGCATCTTTAAGTCTATCCAGGTTGATTTTCGGACTATACTTCGATAATGGGTAAAGGTGTCAAAGCTCCTCTTCCCGTGATAACCTCCCATCCCGGACTCGCCAACTCCGCCGAAGCCCATATACGGGGTTGCCAGGTGTATAACAGTGTCGTTTATACAGCCGCCGCCGAAGGAGCAGTTATTTAGGACGAGCTGTTCAGTCGACTTATCCGAGGTAAAGAGATATAGTGCGAGAGGTTTTGGCCGGGAGCGAATAAAGTTGATACATTCATCGATCTTTTTATAGGTCATAACAGGAAGGACAGGCCCGAAAATTTCTTCGTTCATTATGGGGGAACCGGGCGGAACATCGATGAGTACAGTCGGCTCGATAAAAAGACGCTTTGAATCCGAGTTCCCTCCAATTGCAATCTTTTGACCCTGAATTAAACCTGTAACACGTCTAAAATGCTTCTCGTTTACCATTAAAGGCATACTTGACATATCCCCTCCGGGGAAAAACTCATTTAAAGCATTCTTAAACTCATCAATAAATTTCTCGAGCTTACTCTCTTCGATGAATAGGTAATCAGGCCCGACACAGGTCTGCCCCGCATTAAGCACCTTTCCGAAAGCAATGCGCTTTGCTGCAAGTTTAAGATCCGATGTTGAATCTACGATAACAGGACTCTTTCCGCCAAGCTCTAAGGTAATGGGGGTTAGGTTTTTGGATGCAGCTTCCATCACTGTCTTACCTACTGCTATTCCGCCTGTAAAGAAAATATAATCGAAGGTCTGTTTTAGGAGTTCTTGATTTTCCTCGCGGCCGCCTTCGATTACGGCAATATGCTCAGGTCTAAAGGCTTCTCCAATGATCTTCGCTATCGCACTGCTCGTATTTGGTGCATAAGCTGAAGGTTTAAGAACAACACAGTTCCCTGCAGAAATCGCACCGACAAGGGGAGAAAGGCTTAATTGAACAGGATAGTTCCAGGGTGTCATAATAAGTGCGATACCGTAGGGCTCAGGCGATATAAAACTCTTTGCGTGGAATTGGGCCATTGGTGTTTTAACCTTTTTGGCGCGCATCCAGGTTTTTAAATGTTTTAGGTGATAACGTATCTCGTCGAGCACCATGCCGCTCTCGCACATATAGGTTTCCATCGGGTGCTTGCCAAGGTCTTTTTTTAATGCACTGAAGATCAAATCTTCATTTTTATTTAAGGCATCACGAAGAGAGTTAAGAGCATTAATGCGAAATGCATGGGAACGTGTTGCACCTGTGTCATAGAATTCGCGCTGTCGTAAAATAATATCGTGTATACTCATTCTGTCCTCTATTTACAATCAATGACTATCTTTATAACCTCGGGCGGGTTTTCCATTGCAAGCCTCATTGCCTGTTTATAATCGTCGAGCTTAAAATAATGTGTTACAAAGCCTTCGGTTTTATAAATGCCGTCTCTTATCCATTCCTGTGCAAGATCAAAGGTGTAGAGCTTCTTTCCTTTCCAGGTTTCCATGCCGTGTGCATTGATTCCGATAAGACGCAGTTCCTGCCACCAAATCGGGCTCTCGTCAAATGCAACAGCATTCATGTGGTGGCCAATTTTGATAAAGGTACCCTTTGCCCTTAGAAGGCGGAGCCCTGTATGATTTGCCCAATTACCGCCAATACAGTCATATACCTTATCAAAGCCGCCAAAGAAATACTTATTATTGCTCATACCGGTGAATACTTCACTTCCGCCTGTTGCCTTTGATGCCTGTTCGTATGGATTTCCTTGAAGCACATGGTCAGCTCCAAGCTTCTTTGCAAATTCCTGCTTTGTTTTAACCCTCTCCATTACCCAAACTTCGCAGTCCTTTTCCAGAATCTTTATTGCCTGCACAAGGCCAAGACCGATTGTGCCGCAGCCCATAACGAGAATCTTGTCTCCCTTTTCGGGCGGGACACAGAGGGCCGCATGAATGGACACACAGGAGGGCTCTACCATTACAGCCTGCTCATCATTTAACTCATCGTAAATGCGCGCTAAGCCCCTTGCAGGGTAAATGAAGCTGTCGCTCCAGCCCCCGCCGGTATCGAGCATTCCATGGGGGCCCTTTGCACCGTAATTAATACAGAAATTATAGTTCCCCTCTTCGCAGAAGTGACAGCGTTCTTTAATGCCTTTTGTGTCACAGCCTGACATATAGGCGCGGATGGTAACTCTATCGCCTGTTTTAAACTCTTTTACACTGCTTCCAACTTCGGTAACAATGCCTACATTTTCATGTCCGAGGAAGGTTCGTTTAGAACCCGGTATCGGTTCAAAGGCCGAGTTTGTACTTGTTGTTGCCTTAAAGAAGCTTATATCTGTTCCGCAAAGACCGCAGGCAATATTCCTTACCCTAACCCAGTCATCTGCAGGGAGAGGCGGGTCAGGCAATTTTTTATTATATTTAACTGCGTTAATCCCCGTGTATAATAAGCCGGGGCAGCACTTGGCTGCCGCCTTGCTTGCGAGTATGCGCGGGATATCCTTTTCAAAGTAAACTGCCTTCATAAATAGCTCCCTTGGTTAGTTCTTTCCGGATGTAATTTTAAGTGAGCATTCCCTGGAGCACCGCCATATAATCATTTAAATACATGGCATATTCGGGGCTTCCAAGTGTCTCGACAAAACCTTTCTCAACGCCTTCGACAAACTCAACTTCCTTATCGAGAATCTTTAATGCACCATCCACCGATGTAAAACGGAAAAGCACAAAGGGAGAGCGGCGTTCATAAACGCCGTGGCCTGACTTTGACTTACCTGCTTTTATTCTTAAGTATGCTGCGATGTGTGCAGGATTGCCGTCCTGCTCAACTCGGAATTGATAAATACGGTCAGGCTGTCTAAGGCAGAATTCCTGCATGCTCGGGTCACCCTGTTTATTGTACTGGCTTAGGGCACGGGTAACCATATAAAGGCTGCACTTTACTTTAAGGGACTTTTCGGCCAAGTCCTTTAGCTTATTATTGGGTTTTGTCATTATCTTTAAACCCATAAGCAATGCAAGCACATTCGGAAGGAGTCCCAATTTGCCTTTAATGGAAGGAAGCGCAAGACCGCCTTTTAAAAGTGCATTCATTTTTGCGATTGCAGAAAAGGTAAGAGCAAGATCATATTTCTCTGCCTTTCCCTGCACAATCTTGACCTTCCCGTTATCGAAAATCAAATGACAGAATAGGGGCTGTGAATCATCAAGAGCTCCAAACTGTACTGTTGCGCGAAAAGCGGAAAACTTAGCTTTTATTTTCGGATCATCGTCTAAAAGCACCTGCATGACGGGGAAAGCTGCATTAAAGAAGAGCTTCGCCGTCATCAGATCTTTGTCGGTAGCGGTCATGGTCTCCTCCTAATCATCGTCCCAATTTTCGTCAGCTTCGAATTCGAGCCCCATCATCTTTCTTACTCTCTCTATAATGCCGTTTGAATCAAGGCCGTAATGTGCATAAAGGTCTTCGGCATATCCTATGGTAGAAAATAAGTCATTGATTCCGTGCTTTTGGAAAACACATCCCTTCCCGGATTCTGCAATAACAGATGCAACAGCATCACCAAGCCCGCCTTCAATATTATGCTCTTCAATTGTCAGAATACGGCGTGTATCATTTACTGCCTTAAGAATAGCATCTTTATCAATCGGCTTAATCGTATGCATATTGATAACCCGCACTGAAAGCTTATCGTTTTCCGCAAGGGTCTTCGCGGCATTAAGGGATTGAAGCACCGCGATACCGCAGCAAATAATGGTAAGGTCAGTACCCTCGCGCATTGTAACAGCCTTCCCTACTTCAAAAGCATAATTATCAGACTCGTAGCAGGGCGGTTCAAATCCGCGGCCGATTCGTATATAGACAGGTCCCGGAATATCAACACATGCCTGAACAGCCTTCGATGTTTCAATGCCGTCGGCAGGAGCAATTACCGTCATATTTGCAATCGAGCGCATGATTGCGAAGTCCTCGGTGCAATGATGCGTAGTCCCTGCATGCCCGAAGGAGATGCCTGAGTGGGTGGCAATAATCTTTACCGGCAGATTCTGATATGCGATGTCCGTGCGTACCTGCTCACCTGCCCTAAGACAGGCGAAAACAGCCATAGTCGAAGCGAAGGGAATAAGGCCCGCCTTTGCAAGCCCCGCGGCAACTCCCATCATATTCTGCTCAGCTATTCCTACATTGAAAAATCTCTCGGGGTGCGCTTTTTTGAAATGGACTATCGAAGTTGTATTTTCAAGGTCTGCAGTGAGTCCTACGATTTTTTTATTATGATTTCCAAGCTCGGCAAGAGTACGCCCGTATATTTCCCTCGCTGTCATGGTTGCAGCATCATAAGCATTCCAGTTTGTCCCTGTAATAATAGACATAGTACTCCTCCTTAACCTTTCATGATTGAAGCTTTGGCTTTCTCGCAGACTGCCGAGTCACCTGAAGCATAATGCCATACAACATTGTTTTCCATGAAGTCAACGCCCTTACCCTTAACGGTATTTGCAAGAATTAAGACCGGCTTATCTTTTGCAGCCCAGGCCTTCTCCATCGCCGTGTTTAACTCGTCAAAGTCATGGCCGTTAATTTCGATGACTTCCCAACCGAAGGCACGCCACTTTGCTGCAAAGGGCTCCAAGGCCATTACATCCTCTGTAGTGCCGTCAATCATAAGTCTGTTGCGGTCTACTATTCCGATGACGTTCCCCAGTTTGAAATGGGATGCAGACATTGCAGATTCCCATACGCTGCCCTCACAGCACTCCCCGTCTCCCATGAGGCAGACTGTCTTCCAATCTTCGTTCTTTGCTTTTGCGCCAAGCCCAAGCCCCACAGCCATTGAAAGGCCGTGCCCGAGGGATCCCGCTGAGGCATCGCAGCCAAGTACCTTATTCCCATCCGGGTGCATCGCAAAGGGAGAACCGAAACGGTTAAAACTTTTCAGCGTTTCCTCGGGGAAAAAGCCCCGCTTTGCCAGCACAGGAATATAACCTGCTGCTGCATGCCCTTTCGAGAGAATAAAGCGGTCTCTGCCGTCCCACTGCGGCTCTTCAGGTTTGATGTTCAAATACTTAAAATAAAGGATCGTAAGGATATCTATGATGCTAAGTGATCCACCCACATGCGCGCCGCCCGACCAGGCCATTACGTCAATTACCAAAAGGCGTATCTGCTGCGCAATTTTTATTAAATTTTGCTTTTCATCAGCCATAAGTGACATGAATATACCTCTCTTGAATTTTATGTTATTCTATTATACACGGTAATATTGAATTAACAAGGAGAAATATTATGAGTATCATTGATATGGCAGAAAAGGTCAGGAAGGGTGAGTTAAGGTCGCAGGATCTTGTTTCAGGTGACTTGGCAAAAATCGAGGAAAACAAGCGCTTTAATGCAGTGATCGAATTAAACCCGGAGGCTGCCGATATTGCAAAGGCACTTGACTCGTCTCCCGAAAAGAAGGGAGCTCTATACGGAGTGCCTATTTTAATTAAAGATAATATAAGTACAGGTGATAAAATGCGCACAAGCGCAGGCTCCGTTGCCCTGTCTGAAAATATTGCGAAGGAAGATGCCGAGGCAGCCCGCCTTTTAAGGGAAGCAGGGGCTGTGATCCTTGGAAAGGCCAATCTAACCGAGTTTGCTAACTATATGTCAGACTGGCAGACTTCTCCAATGCCAAACGGATATAGCTCCCGCGGGGGGCAGACCATGCATCCAACCCATCCTGAAGCTGATGCTTCAGGCTCTTCGACCGGCTCTGCCGTAGCAGTGGCACTCGGTCTTTGCGTTGCCGCAATAGGCTCAGAGACCTACGGTTCGATCATCTCCCCGGCCCAGCGCTGCGGTGTCGTTGGAATAAAGCCCACTGACGGCCTAATCAGCAAGAAGGGCGTGCTCCCGATTTCCTTCACCCTTGATACCCTGGGGCCCATGGCCCGCACAGTGGAAGATGCGGCGGCAGTCCTTGGGGTCCTTGCAGGGAAGCAGTACGATCTTTCGGGCAAAGCCGCTGTTAAAGTGGGTATATGCAGGCAGGGCCGTAAGGATAAAAAAGACAACAGCGAATGGTTAAAGGGAAATGAGGCGATGATTGAGAAACTAAAGGACCTTGGGATTATCCTTGTTGATATGCCGGATCACAATATAGAAGATAACTTTGTATTCCCGATTATGAAATACGAGTTCAGGTATGCAATAAACTCATACCTCGATGCCTATAGGAAAAACCCTTCAACCCCAAAGGATCTGTCTGCAATTATCAAGTATAACGAAGAACATGCAGATATTGCCCTGAAATACGGACAGGGTAACCTCGTTGCGGCTAACAATGTACAGGAAGATTGGAAAAATGCTGATGAATACGTTAAAGGCATCGCCGCAAGGGAAGAAGCAAAAGTTACCCTCGATAAGTATTTTGATGATAACGGCGTTGACCTGCTTTATATGGCTTATTCCGGTTTAGGCATTGCAGCAGCAACAGGCTTTCCGAGCATGACTCTGCCCATCGGCAAGACCGAAGAGGGCCTCCCGATTCCTTGCACAATGATCGGAAAGCGTCTTGGGGAAGAGACGTTGATGCGTGTGATGAAGGTGGTTGAGGGAGCGGTCTAGGGGGTTTAAACTCCATACTCGCTATAGCCTTCCTCTCCCTTAAGAATCCTCAATGCACCCAGAGAGAGTGCTTCCATTTCATTCTCTCCCGGCATTACAACGACTTTGCCAAGGTATCCTACAAGCCTGGTCACTTCTTTCGTGATATACTCAGAGTGAGCCATTCCACCTGTAAGAATAACTGCGTCGACTATGCCGCATAAGGGCGGTGTCATTTCCCCTATTCCCTTGGCAATCTGATAGGCTTGAGCATCATAGACTGCTTTGGCTTTTTTATCGCGACTTGCAATGCGACGTTCGATCTCTCGACAGTCGTTTGTTCCAAGGAGACCTTTAAGACCACTGTTTTTATTAAGCTTAGTCATTAGTTCTTTTTTTGTTTTATATTCACCGCTATAACATATGTCTACGATATACCCAAGGGGCACACTGCCGCTTCGCTCGGGCGAAAATGGCCCTGCATCTGCTGTTATTACGTCGATTATTCGTCCCTTTTCATGTGCAGAAATTGATATGCCACCTCCAATATGTGCAACAATGAAATTCATTGATTCATACGTGCTGCCAAGCTTTTCTGCGACCTTACGAGAAGTTGCCTTTGTATTTAATACATGACAGAAGCTTTCTCTTATAATTTCAGGGATGCCGGTAATTCTTGCAACATCGTTTAGTTCATCAGACCCAACAGCATCGTAAATATATGCAGGAATCCCAAGGGGCCGTGCAATGCTATAGGCTATAGGTGCCCCCAGATTTGATTCATGTGCTCTTGTGTCGGGGGAGCCCAATGCATCTACCATGGCCTGATTCACTAAATATCCGCCCGGTTTCAATGGTGAAAGTAATCCGCCGCGTCCCACTACAGCTGAAAGCTCTATAGGTTTAACACCATTTTCTTCTATTGCTTGCAGAACATACTTCATCCGTATATCAAACTGCTCAAAAAGAGAATTAAATTTGGAAAGTTCATCAATCGGGTGTTCTATTGACTTAACAAATGCAGGGTTTTCATCATTATAAACGGCAATTTTAGTTGACGTTGAACCGGGATTAATCGCAAGGATTTTAAAGCTCATTATGCAGCCTCCTTAAAGCATATTTTTTCTATTATGTTCTTTATAGGTTTTTGAATAAATTTAATTACCTGCCCAACAAGGATCGCGCTAATGATTGTACCTTCTCGTACACCATATAGCCTGCCAAACACCAGAAGCGATATCGCTATTGCAATTAATACACCTGTGCTGTCCACCACGATTTTCATCTGATAAAATGCTCGTTTAGGGAATTTCTGTACCAGTGCATTTGCCAGCCCCTCAGGAGGCATATTAACGAGTTTAGTATTCGCATATATGACTACACCTATAGCTACAAGTATAGTTGCAATTGCAATCATAAGGAGCCTTCCGGGATAACCGGGGATTACAAAATCACCAACTACAATTCTTGCAAAATCAACAAAAAATCCAAACATAGTTGAAAAGAGAATCTGGGTTATATTAATCCATTTAAACTCTTTTCGTAAAATAAAAATCTGAATTAGAATATATGATGAAAGAACTAATGTAACACATACACCAAGGTCGATTCCGCTGACCTGTGATACCACATAGGGCAGTGAGCCTACCGGGGTTACTCCAAGGTCAGAGTTTATGGAAATGGCAGTTCCAAAGGCTATGAACATTAAGCCCAGGGCATAGAAAAACAAGCGAAAGAAGAACTTCTGCCATTTCATAATTTCGGTAACCCTAACCCACTAACTCTCTGCCGCGATGCAGTGCTTTTATATTAATATCAATAAAATCCGACTTTACATTCTGCTTTATTATATTATCCCAGTCGATACTTTCAAGACCCATGAGCTTGATGGTTGCACCAAGGAGTATGATATTCATTACCCTTGCATCCCCAAGTTTTATTGCTTCTCCAGCTGCATCGAATATGGAAGAGGGTATCTTCGATTCAATTTCCTTAATCAACCCATCCGGATATTCAGCCTTCCCTGAGATAACAGGCATAGGGTTAATTCGATAATCGTTAAGAATGAGTTTCCCGTCGGGCTTTAGATATTCCAGCCAGCGCAGCGCTTCCATTTGCTCAAAGCTTACAAGTATATCTGCACCACCTAGCTCAATCACGGGAGAAAATACTTTTTCACCATAACGTACCTGAGAAGATACTGAGCCTCCCCTCTGACTCATTCCGTGAATCTCACTCATCTTTACATCAAAGCCTGCTTCCATTAGACCAATGGTCAGGATCTTACTTGCCAAGATCGTACCCTGTCCTCCAACACCTACAAGAAGAATATTCTTTGTCATTTTATTTACCCTCCTTTTCGATTGCCTGCTTTGGGCAGATCTGATTACAAACGGTACAACCTACACATTGAACAGATGCAATCTTAGCTTTTTTCGATGCAGTTTCAAAGGATAAGGCAGGGCAGCCGGACCTTAAACACAATTTACAGCCGACACATTTCTCTGTGTTCACCTTACTTTTTGAGGTGAAGGGATTATTAAACTCAACTTTCTCTTCTTTGGTAATTCTTTTTAGAACACAGGGAAAGCGAGTAATTATAACAGACGGCTCATCCAGGGAAAGCGCCCAATCCATTGCTTCTTTCATTTTTGTAAGATCATTTGGGTCAACAGTGGTCACATTCTTAATTCCAAGCGCACGAACTACAGCCTCTATGGACGTAACATTGGCAGGTTCACCTCTGGCATTAAGACCATTCCCCGGAGTATTTTGATGGCCTGTCATTCCGGTTATGGCATTATCCAGGATTACACAGATGGTCTTAGAATTATTGTAGACCACTTCAAGTAAAGAGTTCATACCTGTATGAAAGAAAGTTGAGTCTCCCATAACGCCGACTACACGCTTTTCATTTTTACCTGGACCGGAAAATATTTTTTGGGTTCCATGGGCTGCGGAGAAAGCTGCACCCATGCAGACATTGGAATCCATTGCATTGTATGGCTCGGCATAGCCTAAAGAATAGCAACCAATGTCTCCTGTAATTACAATATTCTTTCTACGGCCAATATCATAGAAAAAGCCCCTATGTGGACAACCTGCACAAAGCGTAGGTGGACGAGGTAAAATTTTACTACGATCATAGTCAATAGTTTTATTATTCTTACCATAGATTGACTTACGCAGTACATCAGGCATAAGTTCACCGTACTTGGGCAGTACATTCTTTCCCTTAAGCTTTGCCTCAAAGCCCAGCATTAAAACTGTTTCCTCTATATACGGGTCATTCTCTTCAATAACATACACGGTCTTTACTTGCTCACAGAATTCTTTAATTTTCTGTTTCGGCAATGGAGAAGTAAAGCCCAACTTTAGGTATGAAGCTTCATCTCCAAAAATTTCTTTTGCATATTGATAACAGACCCCGCAAGCTATAACGCCTATTTCCCCATTCCCTTTCTCTATACGATTTAGAGGAGTACTTTCGGAGTACTTAAGCAGCTCTTCCATCCGGTTTTCAACGATTACCCTGCGTTTACGTGCAAATAAGGGAACAGTGACATACTTTTCTGTTTGCTTTACATATTCCTTGACACCTACTTCAGTCCTGTCTCCGCACTCGACTATACTTTTTGAATGACAAATGCGTGTTGTTACACGAAAAAATACCGGAGTGTCATATTTTTCGCTAATCTCAAAGCCAATGCCCATCATGTCTTTACATTCCTGACTGTCAGATGGCTCAAGCATCGGAATCTTCGCCATTTTTGCTACCCAGCGGTTATCCTGCTCGTTTTGACTTGAATGTTGACCCGGCTCATCGGCACCGACAAGCACCATTCCGCCGTTAACTCCGGTATAAGAAAAAGTATGTAAAGGATCGGATGCAACATTCACACCTACATGCTTCATTGAAGCCATGGCTCTTGCGCCGCCGATGGAAGCACCAATTGCAGCTTCCATTGCAACCTTTTCATTCGGAGCCCACTCTGCATCGATTTCTTTATAAGTGGTTAGATTTTGCAATATCTCCGTACTGGGTGTGCCGGGGTATGCAGAAGCGAAAAAGACGCCTGCTTCCCATGCTCCTCGGGCAATGGCTTCATTGCCTGTCATTAGTTGTTTCATAAAATCTCCTATTATTAATGTTCAATTGCTTGCAGCAGCCGAAATCATAATCGAAAGCAGTTTTTCTTCGGTAGATGAGCCTCGGGATGTCAGCACAATAGGGCACTTTGCACCGACAATAATACCCGCCATCTTGGCTCCACATGTGCAGGTAAGCATTTTGCCCATAAAGTTACCTGCATGAATGTTAGGGGCAATTAAGATGTCCGCATCTCCCGCAGTCTCAGCTATGTAGCCTTTTAGGTCAGCGATTTCTTTGTTTACAGCGCAATCATACGAAATTGGACCGTTCACAATGCAGTTTTTTTATTTCACCACGCTGGTTCATCTGTGTCAGCTCATCAGCCTCCACGGTCTCCGGCATTTTGGGATTAATTTTTTCCACACATGCCAAAACTCCCACCTTTGGGCAGGTATACCCAAGGTCAAGTAAAGTTGTAACGGTGTTTTCTATGATATGCTTTTTCTGCTCAAGTGTGGGGTAAGGAACCATTCCACCGTCAACAATGGTTAGGAGCTTATGGTAGGACGGTATTTCAAATATGGTAAAATGGCTCATCAAGGCGCCTTTGGCAAGACCTGTTTCTTTATTTACAACAGACTTTAGCAAGACTGAGGTGTCAATATTACCCTTCATCAGAAAGTCGGCCTTGCCTTCACGAATAAGTTTTACTGCCAGTTCGCAGGCTTCAACACCATCGCTTGCATTAATAACATCATCGCCAGGTACAGATTCTCCAAGTTCTTTTAAAATCGTAAGTATTTCCTGTGTATTTCCTATCAAAACCGGCTGCGCAAGCCCTGTTTTACGTGCATCGATAACTGCCTCAAGAATGTGTCGATAACCTGCAGCAGCCACTGCCATACGTTTAACTGTTTTTGCGCTTTTTACTTTTTTAATAATTTGCGCAAAGCTGTTATAATAAATACTATTCATGTGCAGTCATCCTCAGGAATGGAGATTAATGCTGTCTTTTTAACAGATAGTTGAAAAGCAGTTGGTGCACCGCTTAAACCTTCTCATCTGAAATAATGCCGTAATCATGCTGAACGGCACAAGAAACAGTGGACTCCTCCCCAGGTGGTTATTCCAGAAAAACCTGCATGGACGTTAACAAAGCCTCGGTTGTGTCCCGGAGGTGTCGGCACTGCCGCAAATTTCACAAAATTAAATTTTTAGACGCAAAATATACAATCCGTCATGAAAACAATCCATGAAGATATTACCGCGATCATCAACAACACAGTCTTCTGTAGTTCCAAGAAGCGGCCCAGGCATGTTGACTTCAAAGTATTTACGTTCTGGGTTGGGCGGGATGAAGTAGGCGATCTCCTTTACATAGTAGGGATCACTCACGTCATAGATACGCATACCTGCATGAAAGTAACAGCAGTATACTCTGTTTGGATTGTCTTCAAGCCAGGGTTTGCCCATGGGCTCGTGGAGATTGTGCGGGCCAAATGGGCCTTGGCAGCCTATACCACAATCGTTAAAGTTCGGCCAAGGAAAATCTTTTGGTACTTCCGGATAGGGAAATCCTGCCACCAGTACCGGATCGGCCTTGTTTGTCACATCGATCATGTGGATGTTATTCATAGGCTGGGCGCCGGGATGAGCACTCTTACCAATAACCTCCGGGCTCCAAGAGGCGAAGCGCTCGCCTTCATTGGTCAACACTGCGAAATTCCTTCCCCGTAGCGGCAGGAAGGTGTGACAGCGGGCGCCGGCAAGTTTTCCGGAGAACGGCGGCGTCATTTTAATCTGTCCCAGTTTTTTTGGGCGGGTAATATCTTTGACATCCACTAGGATACCGCCGCCTGCCCAGTAGCCGCAGTAGGCAATATCATCCTGTACATAAGGCGGGCCGTGCAACTGGGGCCAGTCTTTTTCATCACGATGCCCGACGGGGTATGTACCTACTTCCATACCATCGCTGAACTGCTCAGGCATCCACCAGCGACCCACCTCTATGGGACTGGAAGGATCCTCAATGTCCAAAATTCGGTATATCTGACCGATATATCCCGGACAGTCCGAAGACAAATGAACGTAACGACCGCCATTGTACATGAAGCGGTGCACACCCATGCCGTCACGGACCCCGGTTTCCCAGTGCGACAGTAATTTAGGATGTTCTGGGTCTTCCTTTAGACTAAAGATTTGCAGACCGCCAATGTTTTTTTCCTCGTATGATACCCCATGCAGATATGGGATACCTCCACCCAGTGCAACAATTAGCAAATCGTCTGCTGCCTGTATCTTGGGTGTCGATTGTTTAGTATACAATTTAGGATCGCAGACTTCCTGAAAGCGAACCAACCTTGGCTTTGAGGGATCAGTTACCTCAAGAATATTGAAGCCCGCTCCCTTAAATGAGCCATTGTACAGATAGTAGCGGCCTTTTGCAGTCTTGTAGAGTGCCATCTGAAAGGCCATAATGCCATTCAGATCGTGGTACGCTATAACTTCCATATTTTTTATGTAACCCTCATTTCCCGGGCTTTTTGCATAAAAAGGCAGTGACATTGCATCCTCCTGTCTATAAATTTACATAACCATTGTGTCAAAATCCTCATCTGCTGTGTAAAAACAGAGATGCTTGGTTCCATATTCCTTCTAATATTTTTTATCCAGCTGATCGATGCCTTGCATTCATGCCAAGCCTGGGAACAAAATCAACAATAACGTTACCACTATGGTAGCTGTTGTATTCATTACGGTGCAAACTCCAACAAATTTGTAAGTCTCTTTTGCAGGAAGTTTTGCGAGACCGGTAGCAGCAATAAATCCGGCGTTTGTCGGCAATGTATCAAACGTAGTCCCACAGAAAGCGGCTACACGGTGTAAAGCAGACATATGGACACCCATAGCAGCAAAAGGGCCGGAAAAAATCGGAAGCCCGGCGCCAAGAGCTGCGGGACCGGAACCGCAGATGGCAGTGATAATCATAAAGGCAAACATTGCCATCAGCAGTGGCGGTCCAGGTATAGATGAAAGTGACGTACTTAATTGGCCAAACGTTTCAGTACGACCTACGACGCCTCCAAATCCGGCGAGCGAGGAGCTAGCCAACACTAAAAATGCTGCCTGTGGGATACTGGTTTCTAACATTTTTTTTATTGCATTGATATTCAATAATTTTTATTAAAAAGCACCAATCCGCTGATAATACCGCAAACTATGGCATATGGAACGTATAGCTTAAACCCATTGAATAGTACAAACACCAAAACAAGGGGAATCAATGCAACGATTGGGTTTGGCAAATCGGTTTTGTCTGTTTTCTCGAATGTCATGTCGTCAGTATACGCGTTTCCAAGCGCAATCTCTTTTTTTGCTACTTTGGTTAGAAATGCGAGATTTAAACTTATTACCACCAAGCCGCCTATCAGGCCGGGGATCAGAGCAGCGGTTCCCGGTGTACCCAACATATTCATGGGAGCCACATTTTGTATTTGCGGGCTTCCCGGCATACAGAGACCAGCGGTTGCGATTCCTGCCAACAAGACGCCAGGGGCAAGCTTTCGGGGAATGTTGTTTTCCTTGAGGATTTCCAGTGTCATCGGCATCATCACGAACATAAGTACAATTCCGCTTATTCCGCCGTAGGACATTAATATACCTGCCACAGTAATAATCAAAATACAAGTAAAAATGCTAGCTTTTTCCTTGTTGCCCTTGAAGATTCGTGAGATAAATTGGGCAATCGATGTTGCACCGCCGCTTCGATTGTAAATCTCACCGAATATCGCACCCCACAGGTAAATTGGGAATTGAGCCGTAACAAACCCACCCAGTGAGGTCATATAGAATTCTCTATATCCTGTAATAACACCCAACTGACTGGTTATTATAACAATCATGGTTGCTATCGGTGCAGCTACTAATACATTTAGCCCTTTATAAACAAGAAAAATGAGTAATGCGAGGCTAACTAATATTCCGAAAATTCCAACTATATTCATTGTTTTTTCCTTTCTCTAAATACTTTAGTTATTAATTATTTATATCATGAGCGATGAAAAAGTGGAAATAAAAAGTTATTGACCCCCATATAACAATATGATTATAACCAAATATGGTTATAATCAATTGATTTATTTTTTTACGTATGGTAAAATGATCATATCAGCCATTTCAGCTTAGACCCGATTTCATAGTGCGTAATTGATTAGAGAGCAAGGAAATATATGAACTCAATACAAATTCAGTATTTTATTAAAGTCGCGGAAACTCTAAATTTTACCGCTGCTGCCAATATGCTGTATGTGTCTCAACCAGCTGTCAGCCGTCAAGTTGCTCTGCTTGAGAAAGAGCTTAGTGTTATCCTGTTTAAGCGAACAACGCATGGCATCAAGCTCACCCGCGCAGGTGAACTTATTTACGATTACTTTGTAAGCAGCTGTAAACAGCTTGACGAGATCCTGAAGGAAGTGCACACTGAGCAGCAATACAATATTTACGTTGGTATACATGAAGGTTTACCTATCGAAGACATAGATAAGATAAACCAGGCTGTATTTACTTTTACTGAGGACATCATATCGACTGTTGATATCACGATGAGAAGCATGAACTTTTTTCTTCTGGATCAAATGCTTGAAAACGGAATCGACAATGTTATTATTTCTCCCGAGTACACCATAAGACGCGACAACGACATCGTTACTGTTCCACTGAAGCCGAACCAGAGAGCACTGATTTATTCCAAAGCGCTTTTTGCCGAGCTAAAAAAAGAACCAGTATTGAGCGATTTCGAGCGAAAGACACTGTCATTTTTTGATTCGAGCACAACAACGCCAGAACATCGAAAAGCGTTAATCAGAGTACTAAAAAGCTTGGGTATAAAGCCCTGCATACGCGAGGTTTCAAACCGCGAAGACATTACTTATGACATTATCAGCGGACGCTGTTATACTATAGGAACCGTATCTACTCGAGAACTACAGGAAAATTCACGATTAGAAATGTTCCTGTTAGATTCATATTCGGTTTTGTGCGCAGCTTATAGAAAGAAAAGTGCATCGGTTATTGAAAAATTTACAAAAGTCTTAAAAACCCATTTTAATACGGCATCAAACGAATAAGCCCAAGACACAGATTATGTTCTTTGTGTGTATAACTTGAAAGAAAGGCGCCTCTCAAAATTACCAGTCGCCTAAAATGGTGAAGTGGGTAACTTCCTGCTGATTTTATCACACTTTCCTAATTTTTAGACACCTGTGTGTTGGATAAATAAGTTGTACCAAAATAACCTATTTGTTATTAAGTTATGAAAAATATGTTATATCACTCTTGTGTTCTAAGCTTTACACAGCAATGCCCAACGCTTCCTTGATTGCAGATTCAAGCAACCGGGAATAATTAAGACCCTCTGCTTCTGCTGTAACTTTAAGCCAATGTGGGATTGTGACAGTGGTCTTTTCCCGACGATTATTTATCTCGTCCTTTACTATATCCGGATAAATTGTGACCGGAACTATCATATCACCTGCACCCGGTTGTGGGATATTATCTGTGCGCTTTGGAAGCTCATCCCCGTCTTTTTCCATACCGTAGATATGCAAGGACAAAGCTTCTTTTGCCATTTGCAAAGCATGGTCAAAATTATCACCACACGAAGCGCAACCGGGAACATCCGGGAAGTATACACTGATCCCTGAGTCCTCATCTTTTTCGAAAACTGCAAGATATGTTAGTTTACGCATTTCAATCTCCTATTTCAGCCCGGCTTGAGTAAAAATACTATTTATTGTACCTTTCTTTAAATCTCCTTTATGATTTGGGACCGTCACACGACCTTTTTTAACCGGGTGCTTTAACTGGATATGTGAACCGTTCTGCTCATATACAAACCAGCCGTCTTTATATAAGATTCTAAGCATTTCCCGTGCCGTCATATTTTAAGTATACGTGTGTTTTATACGTATGTCAATGGCAAAATGCACCTTGATTAGCTTGCGGTTTAGAGGTCAACCCTCTCCCCCTCAATAACCCCTCTCGAAATCCTCGATTGCTTGATAATTCCGGACGCTAATATTTAACCTTTTATACAACTTAAGATACTCCTCCATTCCCTTATCAAAACATTCCGCTGCAGCCTTCAAGTCCGCAGGGTTGAAATTCTTTGTAATATCGATTGGTTTAATATTAAACTTACCGGACATCATATTATAGAAATACTGGCATGACGATATTGTCTGAAAAGAAAGGTAAGGGCTGTTAATGTCAATACTATGGAACATTTTGCTCCTCCAGTTTGAGACAATTTCTTCGTAAGTTCCTTCGAGATCCCCTGCAGTAATATCTTTTTTCTCATTCGTTTTACTTTCAAAGCCCTTAAAGAATTTTCTCATTATCCCAAGTAATTCTGTGCAAGATTTTTTTATATCAGAGACAGACCCTGAACAAACTACCCTTTTATGAAGGCCCATAAAACCCTCAGGCAAAATAGACATACTCTCAATCTCTTCCGGAATACGCTTTATACCGCCTCTGACTATTTTTTTATTTAGCATATATATCGAAAATTCCAGATAATAAAGAAACATTGCGGATGAGTACCTGCATAGTGAAATATCATTATTTATCATAATCTCAATATACTCAGATTCTGCCTTTTGGAGAAAAGCTTTCGCTTTTTCAATGTCTTGTTCTGATAAAGGTGAACTCAATATTTCCTGCAGCTTCTTTTGCAATAGAAAATAACGCTCTTCAGCCTTTTTATCAAGGAAATATAGTATCTTTAAATCGATAAGCTTGCCGCTATATGGGTCTTTATACTCGACCATATTTTCAAGACTATCCCATTTCGAGCAATAAAGATCAAAACCTACACCGTCAAGAATAAAACAAGAGGAAAGACATTTCGCCCTATCATCATTAATAATTATAAGCAAATCAAGGTCCGACTTCTCGTGAATATCGCCTGAGAAAAAAGAGCCGCCAATTCCTATTAAATCAACAGAACCGGGGCATTCTCTTTTCATCTTTGCCAAGATTGCATTGATAATTCGCGTATTACGTTCTTCAAGTTTTTGTCTAATACCGGTATCCATATTAATCCTTAGTATAATAAACCTTGATAATACTACCTTTATAATGATAAAATGCCAAGAAGACTCGGCCGGGAGGCCTTGGCTAAAAAAGGAGCAATAAAATGAAAAAGGTCGTTTTGCTATTTTGCATCTTGATAATTACTGCCCGGATGGGGTTCGCTGTGGATTTTACCCGTGGGCCTGATTCTGTACAGCCGGGGAATATCCTTATAAGCGGCGGCTTGGCTGTTGGGGCTGCAAGTTACGATTTTACAAGGGTATATTTTACGGGGAGGCCCTGGAATGAATCGGGAAATGTCTTCCTATTGGGCGGTACGGTTGCCGTTGATTTTGCACTTCCTTTCTATGCTTTGACAGTTGGGGGAGAAATCAGTTATTTAAGCGGAGATGATATTTTTCTTGAAGTAAGTATTCTACCCATTATGGCCAGATTGGCTATTCACCCTGATTTTGGAGTTGATAATCTTAATGCATACGGCCTATTAAAGTTAGGATTTGGGAGAGGAGTTAATAAAAGAAGCGTTAGTTCACCGTCCGGTTCGGGATTTGGTTTTGGCTTGGGTATTGGAGGCAGGTACTTCTTTACAGATAATCTTGGAGCATTTGCAGAGCTCGGACTTGATTCATTCTCCTATAGGACAAGTGAAGGCAGGGCAGAACCGATAACGATAGAGACTACAGGCCGCAGGTTTGTTACAATCGGAGTTACATACAAGCTGAGCCTATAGAAGCGTCGGCACTCCCCTACTTCCGCCCCACGGCGATCAAAACATCCGCGTTCGAATCGTAGGGCCGCTCGTCCCAGCCACCGTAGAGTTCCACTGCACTAAAGCCCGCCTTAAAAAGCAGGGCCCGGAGTTCCGTAGCAGCATAGAGCCTCTGGGTGAAGGTCTTTTCTATCCTCGCAGGCCCACCGGCTTCAGAGCCGGGCCCCGTGGGGTTGCGAATCAGAATCCAGCGGTTTTTAAGGGCGGCCCATGAATCTACTGCCTCATACTCGGTTAAAACAGTAAAACCCGCCCTTTCAAACCACTCTGCAGGGGTAAAATCCCTTACCGCAATCTCCTTTCCAAGGGTTTCGATGATAAAGGTCCCCCCCGGTTTAAGGGATTCGTATACATTCCGGGTCATAAGAAAGTCGTCTTCCGGGTCTTCAAAATAGCCGAAGGAAATATAGAGATTTATCGCAATATCAAAAAAATCCCGTTTTTTATACAAACGGGCATCAGAATGGACATACTCAATGCTTAAATCCTCATATCCGGCATCTTCCCTTGCAGCAGCAAGCAGATCCTCCGAAAGATCGACCCCGGTTACGGCAAAACCCCTCCGTGCAAGCTCAGAGCTTATCCGACCCATGCCGCAGCAGAGGTCCAACACCCGAGGTGCGCTCTCCACGGCGTTGCCCGAGTAAAGCTTCAAGGCTCCAAGGCGGGTTATCCCGTCTGCTACCTCGGGAACCTCCCTCCAGCGCTTATCATCAAACATTATCGGGGCGTAAAATCTCCAAAAACTCTTATCATTAAACCATTCTTCTTTAAATTCCATAGAAAGTACTATATCACAAATCTTCCATTATATTCTGCTCGAAATATACCGATGATAAAAAAACGGAGGACAGCATGAAGCGTTACTGCATAAAATGCCGGAGCGGCAGGATAGAGTATTTTGACATCATTGGCGACACCGACGATGAGTATACAATACGCCTTACGCGCGTAAGCGATGGAAGCGAAAAAACCATGGTTGAATCCATGTCAAAAAGCCTTTTTCAAATGTGCCTAAAAACCGGCTATGTTTTTGAATTGGAGCAGGCAGTCGCAACAGTGGCTTAATGAAAATTCGCTTAAGGATCATTTTAGTTGTTCTGCCTGTGGTGATAGTAGCACTTACCCTCGCCCAGGCAGCCTCATACTTTTCTGCAAGAAGCGGCATCACACGCATTGCCCAAGTCTTTTTTAACTATAAAAGCTCTGAACTCGAAAAATATGCAATAGGTCAATGGGCCCTGCTCACCGAATACGATCTTACAGACCGCCCTGAAATGGTTGAAGCGGCAAAAAACTCGGTATTACTATATGCAGAAGGTATTATCCTAAGCGATACCGAAATCATTTTATCACTCGATAATGAAGGCAATATAGACATGGCCACTTCTCCTCTTATTTTCCTTCCCGGTGAAGTCGACCGAATAATGGAAATTCTACACGAAGGAATGGAGGGGATTTTCCGCGCAAACTTCTCAGGGAGGGAGCGGGTATTTACCTTCTTCTATTTTAGCCCCTTTGACCGGTATATCTTAGTAACAGAAGATGCAATCACCTTTTATAGGGAAGCAAACAGAATAACGTATCAGACAATTATAAGTCTTTTGATCTCTTCAGCTGCTGCAGTTTTTTTACTTATAGTTTTTGCACGCCATTTAATAAAGCCCCTTGAGAGGGTTGCAAGAGCAATGGACGGCATCAGCAGAGGAGGAGAGCTCTCTTCAAGGGTTGAAGTTGAATACCCTGATGAGACCGGCGAACTCTCCACAAGCTTTAATATGATGGTTTCCGAGCTTGAAACCGCATATTCGAAGATAAAACGTTATGCCTTTGATGCCGTGCTTGCAGGGAAAAAAGAGCAGAGGATAAGAAGGATATTCCAGAAATATGTACCAAAGGAAGTAATTGACAGATTCTTTGCTTCTCCCGATTCCATGCTTGTGGGCGAAAACAGAGAACTTGCTGTTTTATTTTCAGACATAAGAAGCTTTACAACCATATCCGAAAGAATGGCCCCCGATGATCTTGTATCCTCGCTTAACAGATACTTCTCGGGCCAGGTTGATATCATAATGAACCGTAACGGCATTATAGATAAATATATCGGGGATGCAATTATGGCGTTTTGGGGAGCACCTGTTATGCATTCCGATGATGCCTTACAATCCCTGCTCTCGGGCCTTGAAATGGTGGAATCGATAAATGGTTTTAACGAAAAGCAGAGACAATTGGATAAGCCGGAATTTCATGTGGGAATAGGAATAAGTTACGGAACTGTAACCGTCGGTAATATCGGGAGCGAGAGGAAGATGGATTATACGGTTATCGGAGATATGGTAAATCTGGCTTCACGCATGGAAGGGCTTACGAAAATATACAACTCTGATCTTTTAATTTCAGAAAGTCTATATGAAAAAGTTAAAAATGAATTAGGTGATAATAAAACTCATAACCTTTCTTTCCGCCTGCTTGATACTGTTGCAGTAAAGGGAAAGACTAAGGGTGTTAAAATTTACACAGTTAAAAGCAGATCGAGTTTTACAGAAAACGAAGAAAAAGCCTGGGCATATCATAATAAAGGGATGGAACTCTACTATAAAAAGAACTTTAACGAAGCCCTTAGATATTTTAACGAAGTAATAAAACTATTGCCCGGAGATTTTAACGGGACCACCCTTTTAGAGCGATGCAAAAAATATTCTTCTTCACCGCCGCCGCCCGACTGGATTGGCGTAGAAAAAATGGAAACAAAATAGCTCACAAAAATCATTCGTTTAATCAACTAATAAGGCTCTTATGGCATCAATCTGATTTTGTAGTTCTGTATTCTGGCGAAGCAGCTCTTCCCTTTGAGAATTATTTTCAAGAATTTGTTGATCTCGCTCTCTCATCTCATTTGTAAGCCGGGAAAGCAAGGTCTGCTGATTCTGTCTTTCGTTTTCAAGTATAGTATTGCGCTCTGTAAGTTCAGAAATAATATCTTCAAGGGCTGAGCTTCCAATCATAGAAGGATCATTCTTAATTAAATCCAGTGCCTCTTCCATTGCAGCAATGACAGAAAGATGCGTCTGCCTCCTTGCATTGAAGGCACCGAGCTGCAGGACTAAGGGCAGGTTAAGAAACTCCCTCATACCTGCTATTGTAGCTGATGCTTCATCGAATAAAAGAAAACTTATACGGCTATTTAATGTTATATATAACCCGCTCAAATGATCTTCAATTCTATTAATCTGATCCCTGTCACTCGAAAGCCTGCTAAGCTCCTCCATTGCAAGCAGGCGTGCTCTCTCTTCATCACCTATAATTCTGTCTGTTTCAAGACGTATTTCTCTAATAAGATGTCCGTAGGGAGTAAGCATGGAAGAATCACGTATACTCTGCTCCTCCCTTAAATGGAAGTTATAAAGCAATAGGAATCCGAGGCCAAGTATAAAGAAGAATACTGCATTTATTATTAAAGGGAAAAAATAACCCTTTTTCTTTGCACTTATCTCAGGGACATCTTGAATAATTCTGCTGCCTGTACCTGACATTGCATTTATTTCTGCCGCAATCTCCTGCTGCTCTTCCAAGGAAATTCCGGGGGTAGTGTCAAACTGTATTCCCTCTATCATTTTACCTCAATTCAATGGAAGCAGCTTCTCTTGCAGCAAGCCTTACACCGCCCGTCTTATGTCCTCTGACATTATAGTCTTGGGCCTTGAAGTTCTCCTTTAGAATTTTGAGCCTCGGCTTTGGCTTATAATGGACAGTAAAACTAAACTTAGGCCGAGTATCAACGTGGAGCACATCCGCCCCCTGCGGAACAAGGGAATAATCCTTATTCATGATCCACCCTTCAATGTTGCAGCGTTTAATGCAGGGGAATCCTGTTTTAGCTTCCTTATAAATTATCGTAAATACTGTTTTGGAGAGGACTTCCTTGTCGGCAACATCAATCCACCAGGCACCGGGGCCGATAAAGGCCTTTTCGGGGATATCAGTCACAGACCAGGCGCCGTTCTTTTTTAAAACAAGAATTCTGTCAAAGGTGGAAACTTCTGCTACTGTTTCGCCTGTAACAGAAGTGCCTATATAACCTGTCTTCGAATCGTACTTTATCGAAAGGTCCTTCTTAACAACCTCTTTTACATCAACCTTATCGAAATTACCGTAGAGGGTTTTTCTCTCTCCCCTTCCAAACTCCTCGTTTGCCTTTATTTTTTCAATGATGCCGTCAAGCCAGGAAATAGCATAAGCAGTGATCTTCTTTAACAGACCTGCAATTTCCTTAATCCGCCCCTCAATAGTTTCCATTTCTTTTTTTGCGCGGTTTATATCATATAAAGAAATTCTCCGTATCGGTATTCTTAATAAATGCTCAACATCCTCGCTGCTTACTCCCCTCGGGCCAACTTCCTTCAGAAAGGGTTTAAACCCGGCAATCACAGCCTTCTCCACAGCCTCTGCTGTTTTCATTTTTTCGATATGTTTATAGATTCTCTCTTCGATAAAGATTCTCTCCAAGGTGCGCAGGTGGAGCTTGTCAAGAAGTTCCTGCCTTTCAAGTTCCAGCTCCTTTGTAAGGATTTTTACCAATTGCTTTGAGTGATACTTAATAACTTCAGTAACAGTCATTATGGTCGGAAAACCGTTCTTAATTACGAGGAGATTGGCGGAAATCGACTGCTCACATTCAGTGAAGGCAAAAAGGGCATCGACTGTTTCTTGAGAATATACTCCGCGGGCAAGTTTTATTTCTATTTCTACCTGCCCTGTAGTATAATCACTTATTCCCTGTATTTTAATTCGCCCTGCCCTGGCAGCCCCCTCAATACTGGCTATAATACTCTCGGTTGTTGAGCCATAGGGTAGTTCCTTAATAAGTATACGTTTGGGGTCTGTTATATCAAGTTTTGCCCGAACTAAAACCTTGCCGTTCCCGTCCCTATAATCGGATACATCGACAAGGCCTCCTGTTGGAAAGTCAGGGTAAAGTTCAAACTTCTTCCCCTGAAGGCAGGATTTAACTGCTTCCATAACCTCCAAAATATTATGGGGAAGAATTTTCGTTGACATTCCTACAGCAATTCCTTCTGCACCAATTACAAGGACTGCCGGAATTTTTGCAGGATATAGCAGGGGCTCCTTATTTCTCCCGTCATAGGATTCGGTATAGGGGGTGAGCTTTGGATTATAGAAGATATCGTTTGCAAGGGGAGTTACCCTGCATTCAAGATACCTTGGGGCGGATGCTCCGTCCCCTGTATAGATATTTCCGAAGTTCCCCTGCCTGTCAATAAAATAATTCTTATTCGCAAGCACCACGAGGGCAGGGCCTATGCTTGCCTCCCCGTGCGGATGGTACTGCATACAGCGGCCAATTACGTTTGCAACTTTATGCAGTTTCCCGTCATCCATTTCAAAAAGGGTATGAAGTATTCGCCTCTGCACCGGTTTTAAGCCATCTTCAAGGTCAGGTATGGCCCTGTCTTTAATAACGTAGGAAGCGTATTCTAGAAAGTTTCTGTCGAAGAGGTTTTTAATGTATGCCATTTTACTTTGATCATTATATACAAAAAAAATAAAAATGTATATAATCGGGAACGGAAGGTGAAAATGGCAATTTTGTCGATACAGTCACATGTGGTATATGGATATGCGGGAAACACTGCAGCTGTTTTTCCGATGCAGAGGCTTGGCCGCGAGGTTTGGGCAATTAATACCGTAGAGTTTTCAAACCATACGGGCTATGGCTCATGGAAAGGAAAGGTACTTGGCGGAGAGCTCGCAGAAGAGCTGATTGAAGGCCTCCAAGAAAGAGATGCCCTCGGGAACTGCGAAGCCGTTCTTTCAGGTTATATGGGCGATGCAGGGGTCGGAAAGGCAATTAGGACGGCAGTTGAGAAGGTTCGACTCGCCTCCCCAAGGGCCCTCTACTGCTGTGATCCTGTGATGGGAGATATTGGCAGGGGTTTTTATGTAAAGCCCGATATCCCTGAGATCTTTAAGAATGAGCTTGTTCCCTTGGCAGACATTGTAACCCCGAATCGCTTTGAGCTTGAGGCTCTTACAGATATCAAGATTATTGATAATGATAACGCCCGAAAGGCAATTGACATACTTCATTCAAAGGGGCCCGGTGTAGTGCTTGTTACGAGCTATAGCAGCGATGGGAAGAATATTGGCATGATTGCCTCAGACAGGGGTAATGTCTACTCAATTACGACACCTGAACTCCCAATTGGTACCATGGCAGGCTCGGGCGATATAACAACTTCGATATTTCTTTCAAGATATCTTGAAACAGGAGACATAAAAAGGACCTTAGAGCTTTGTGCCGCATCGGTCTTCGGAATCCTTGAAAAAAGCTGGCAGGCCTTTAATTCTCTTGAAGAAAAGCCAAAATTAATGGAGCTGAAAATTATCGCATCTCAGAAAGAGCTTGACAGCCCGACCAATTATTTTGAAGCAAAGAAGCTTTAACTTACGTCTTCAATAAGGTTCTTCATTATATATTCACGGCGTTCAGGGGTATTCTTGCCCATATAGAAGTTTAGTACCTGGGGTACCTGCTTCAAAGTATTTACCGAAACAGGCACTAGGCGCATATCCTTACCAATGAACTGCCCGAACTCTTTCGGGTTAATTTCCCCGAGTCCCTTAAAGCGCGTAATTTCTGCCGGGCTCCCAAGTGCGGATACTGCCTCATCCCTTTCGGTAACATTATAACAATAACGGGTTTCTTTTTTATTTCGCACCCTAAACAGAGGAGTTTCAAGGATAAAGACCCTCCCTCCTGTTACAAGCTCTTCAAAGTATGAAAGAAAAAATGTAAGAAGCAGATTCCTAATATGAAAGCCGTCAAAGTCTGCATCGGTTGCAAGAACTATTCGGGCATAACGGAGGCCCGATACATCATTTTCTATTCCAAGGGCCATCATCATATTGTAGAGCTGCTCGTTCTTATAAATTGCAACGCGTTTTTTCCCGTAAACATTTTCAACCTTACCCCTAAGGCCGAAGATGGCCTGGGTCATAACATCCCTGCTTGACACCATTGAGCCTGAAGCAGAATCCCCTTCGGTTATAAAGATGGTAGACTCTTCCCCCTGCTTTCCGTCTTCAAGGTGATACTTACAGTCTTTTAACTTTGGGATATTAAGGGCGATCTTCTTTGCAGCTTCTCTAGCCTCTTTTTTAACCTGGTTTAATTCAGTCCTTAGTGATTCGTTTGCAAGAATCTTCTGCTCGAGTTTTTTTGCGGCGGCAGAGTTTTTATGAAGCCAGTCCTCTGTTGCGTCCTTTACTTCCTGCACAATCCAGCTTCGGATATCTGTATTACCTAGCTTATTTTTAGTCTGGCTTTCAAAAATCGGGTTTTTTAACTTTACCGCAACTGCTGCGATTGTACCTTCTCTGATATCCTCGCTGCGGTAATCCTTCTTAAAAAAGGTCTGTATGCCTTTAAGAAAACCTTCCTTGAATGCAGAAAGATGAGAGCCCCCGTCCCCTGTAAACTGCCCGTTCACAAAAGAGAAGTAAATCTCCCCGTAATTATTTGTGTGAGTAAAGGCAAACTCTATATGATTCCCCTTATAATAACCCAGCGGATATAGACCTGCATCTCCGCATTCTTCACCAAGGAGATCATAAAGGCCTCTCTTTGAAACAAAGGGCTTACCGTTATACGATAGGGTAAGACCGGTATTGAGGTATGCGTAGTTCTGAATCCTTTTTTCTACGAACTCATGGTTAAAATCGTAATTACCGAAGATTTCTTTATCCGGAGTAAACTCCACGTATGTACCATTCTTTTGCGCACCTGCCTTGGATTTTTCCTTCGGATTATCCTTGATACGGGCCTTGCGTTCGGTTTTTAAGACCCCCCTCTCGAAGATGGCCTCGGCAAAAACCCCATCCCTTATTGACACAACTCTAAAATAGGAAGAGAGGGCATTAACTGCCTTTGTTCCAACCCCGTTTAGTCCCACGGAGAATTGGAAAACATCATCATTATACTTTGCACCTGTATTAATAATCGACACACATTCTACGAGTTTGCCCAGAGGAATACCCCTGCCATAATCCCTGATCTTGGCAGTGCCATCCTTTATGACAACTTCAATATGTTTACCGTTACCCATGATAAATTCATCAATGCCGTTATCAATAACTTCTTTTAGAAGCACATAAATACCGTCATCCGGATTCGAACCATCTCCGAGTCTGCCAATATACATTCCCGTGCGAAGACGTATATGCTCTAAAGATGATAGAGTTTTTATTTTTGATTCATCATAAGCTTCTTTTGCTTTTGGTGCTTTTGGAAGCTCTGCTTTAGTTTTTCCCCTCATAAACTAAACTTAAATCTCTCCTTTATGCTTTGAGCTGTAATTCCAATTCTGATATTCGATCCACACATTCATTAATCTGTTTTTCATGCTCGGATATTGCAGACTCGGCAGTTATTATCTTTTGCCTTTGATTCTGTATTGACTTCTTTATTTTTTCGATTTCAGCTTTTTCCCTATCTATATTGATGGCAGCCTTAACCTTACCGATTTCTACATCCACGTCAGCTATCTGGGATTTAATCTGATCGGCATTCTCGAAGATAGAATTATCTTCTTTCTTTAGAAGAGACGAGAATTGCTCCTTCCCGCCTTCCTCATCGGTAAGCGAGCCAAGGCGAAGATGTATGTCAGGGAACTCTCCCTTGACATGGGTTATATGTTTTTCAAGCCTCTGTATGCGGCGGGTGGGAGTCCCATCGGAGCCGAAGGACTCGGCGATTTTTCGCCTCTCTCCCTTAAGTATCGAAAGGTCAGCAGTAAGGGATGATAAACTGCCGTTCAGCCTATGGGCCGTTTCAGCTGCTTCCCCGTCAAGAGTTTCACATTGGCCCGACGAAAGGAGCTTCTCTCCCGCACTATGATGCAGGCGCTTTAGATTTGAGCGGTACTTTGAAAGAAGTGTTTTAGACACCGCCATCTGGGCATTTTTGCCGAGCCAGGCAAAAATGCCCCCTTCCCTTTCTTCAAGGTCCTCGAGTTTCCTCTCCTGCTCCTCTATCTTCGCAAGAAGGCCCTCTTCCTGTGCGCTGAAGGGCTCTGCGAGCTCTTCAAAATCGGGATTTGCGAGCATTGCCTTCCCGAGGCGAACAAAGATTTCCTCAAGCTCCCCCGTTACCTGAAACTTTTCGGTCTCTTTTAGGGCAATTTCATCATCAAGGGTCTTAAACCTCTGACCATCAATTTCGAGGGTCTTGATGATTTCGACGGATTCTGAAATTTCACTCAAGTGTTTGCGATACTCGGTCAGGATTACCCCGGCCCTATCGTCTGCTTCCTTGGTAAAATACTCTCCGTCTCCTATCCTCTGAAGCAAAGTCTCCCCAAGCTGCCGGAAAAGGTTGTTACGAGTTTCTGCCAGAGTCCGCTTTTTTTCTTCTAATTCTTTAATGGTATTTCTTCTCTCGTCCATGGGGATATTATACACTATAAGTTAAATTATTCAAATACCCCCGGCTTAGATGGGACAATTGCGGAGAGGTAAGTGCGCCTTGAATCCGTTAGAGAAACCAGTTCAGCGAGCATTACATTGTCAACTTCCTTTGCAATGGGGAAAATATAACGCTCTGTTTCTTCAATATAACGCTGTATGAACTCTGTCTGTACAACAAAGCCGAGGGAAATCATATTGGAAATTCGGTCTGCCACCTTTAGGATCTTGGCTTTTTCCGAGCCTTTTTCGAGAATTCTCCTTAAAAACTCAGGTTTTGGTTCCATACTGTGGCGGGTCACTTCAAGCACAAGGTCATAGACTGCCGGACTCTCAAAATCGATATCGAGGAGCAGATTTCGGCTAAAATCAGGCACATCCTCGAAAAGATCATGGACTATGGAAGCCTTTAGAAGAACCGAATCAATATATCCATAGTCAATCAGGGTGGCCATTGTATCCAGTTGATGGCGGAACATATTTCCCCCGCCTTCCCTGGTTTTTCCTATTAGTGCAGTGGCAAGCTGTATATAGGGGGCCAAAAATGTACTTTTAAGGAGGAGCATCTCCTCCTCAGACATTTTTCCTTTCATTAGACCATGTCCTTAATATAAGATACTAACTTTTCGGTTCTTTTCAAACTCGCATCAAGCTTAATTCTCTCACCTTCCACTAGTTCAGGCGGTGCATTCTTAACAAAATCTTCATTTGCCAGTTTTGCTGATAATGCCTTTGCATAATTCCGGTCTTTTTCCAGCTCCTTCTCGAATTTTCCCTTTAATTGCTTTAAATCTACGATGTCTGCAATAAATACAAAGGCCTCAAACCCTGTTCCCGCTAGGGCAATTGAGCCGGCAGGTTTTCCTTCCCTGCTTTCTGTGATTTCCAGCTCTCCTATTCCTGCAAGGAGCTTTAAGAGAGGGGCATTATCATTAAGGAAACCTCCCTTTTGGGTATTTGAAATTAGAACCTTTATCTTTTTATCGGGCGAGATCGTGCATTCGCTTCTTAGGGTGCGAATCTGCCGTACAAGCTCTTGTAAAAAGCCGAAGTCTTGCTCGGCATCCTCTGAATAATGTTTCACATCGTATGCAGGATAGGCGGCACTCATCAGCAGCTCGCTTGTATTGGGGAGCTTTGAGTAAATCTCCTCGGTTACAAAGGAAAGCATGGGGTGAAGGAGGCGAAGAGAGAGGGCAAGCACATCAAGGAGGACAGAGGTCGCCCTGTCCTTTTCGCCTTCTGAACCGTCTTTAATCGAAAGTTTCGTGGCCTCTACATACCAATCACAGAAATCGTTCCAGAAATACTCGTGCGCAGTATGGGCGGCATCATTAAAGCGGTAGGAAAGGAAGGCCTCTTCCATAAGGCGGGCACTGGTATTAAGACGTGAGTATATCCACTTATCTACGGGGAGAAGCTCCGGGTTTTCTATAAGTGTGCGCCCTTCAAGGTTCATAAGTATATAACGGCTTGCATTCCAGACCTTATTTGCAAACTTTGAGCCGAGCTTAAAGCTCTCCTTATCCATGAGTATGTCCTGGCCCTGTGCGCAGAGGTAGCAAAGGGTGAACTTTAGGGCATCTGCTCCGTATTCGTCTACAACTTCCATCGGGTCAAAGCCGTTGCCCTTACTCTTGCTCATCTTTTGACCCTTCTTATCCCGAATTAATTGGGTGATATACACATCCCTAAAGGGGGCCTTTCCGGTAAACTCTAAGCCTGCCATTATCATCCTTGCAACCCAGAAGAATATGATGTCATAGCCGGTAATAAGAACGGTTGTAGGATAATAATTCTTAAAATCTTCGGTATCGCAGTCTGAATTCTCCCAGCCCATCACACTGAACGGCCATAGCCAGCTTGAAAACCAGGTATCAAGCACGTCCGGGTCCTGCTCGATGTTCTTCGATTCACAGTGGATACATTTGTTTAAGTCTACTCTTGAAGCGGACATTTTACCGCAGTCACTGCAATACCAGACCGGGATTCTATGCCCCCACCAGAGCTGGCGGCTTATGCACCAGTCGCGTATGTTTTCCATCCAATGCCTATAAGTATTTTCCCAGCGTCTTGGATAGAAGATGATTTCGCCCCTTCTCCACGCACCAAGGGCCTTCTCGGCAAGGGGTTTCATTCTTACAAACCACTGCTCCGATAAGAAGGGCTCGATTATTGAATGGCAGCGATAGCAGTGGCCTATTGCATGTGTTATGTCTTCTTCATCGATGTAAAAATCTCCTGTTTTAAGGTCATTAAGCACTGCTTCCCTTGCCTTTTTCACGTTAAGGCCCCGGTATTTTTCCGGGACTTCATCATTTAAAAGACCTTGGGGGGTTAGGATATTAATTTCAGGGAGGGAATGACGCAGGGCAAGCTCCCTGTCGTTCGGATCATGGGCAGGGGTTATTTTCACAACCCCGGTTCCAAAGTCCTTACTCACGTAAGTATCTGCCACAACGGGAATCTTACGATTTGCGAGGGGGAGAATCACTGTCTTTCCGATGAGGCCGGTATAACGCTCGTCTTCCGGATGTACGGCAATGGCAGTGTCGCCAAGTATGGTTTCGGGCCTTGTAGTAGCAAGCTCCACAAAGTTTCCTTCTTCCCCGAAAATCGGATAACGGAGTTTATACATTTTCCCCCGGGTATCCTCATGCTCAACTTCATCATCGGAAAGGGCCGTGCCGCAGGTACAGCACCAGTTCACAAGATAATTACCTTTATATAGTAGGTCCCGCTCATAAAGGGTGACAAAGACATCGCGCACAGCTCTGCTAAGGCCCTCATCCAGGGTGAATCTCTCCCTGTCCCAGTCAACGCTTGCACCGACTCGGGCAATTTGCTTGGATATTATAGAGTGATGCTCATTTTTCACCTTCCAGGTCTCTTCGATGAACTTTTCCCTGCCAAGATCATGTTTACTCTTGCCTTTTTCCTTTAGCTGCTCTTCCACAACATGCTGGGTGGCAATGCCCGCATGATCGGTGCCCGGCACCCAGAGGGTTCTCTTCCCTGTCATACGATGGTAGCGGATAATCGTATCCATTATTGAAATTCCAAGGCCATGACCAAGGTGGAGTATTCCTGTAACATTTGGCGGAGGGATGGTAAGAATGTACTGCTCATCGGAGCTTTTTCCTTTAGCTCCCTGCTTGCAATTTTCGGGTTTAAAGGCGCCTGATTCCTTCCAGATTGCGTAAATTTTGTCCTCGAAGCCCCTCGGATCGTAGGCTTTTTCCAGTTCTATTGCTTTCATGTGTAGTTTAAATATAGTAAAATAATAAAAAATTGTTAATAGGGAATATATGATAAAAATAAATAATAGCATGGCACGCACCTTCCTGCTTTTGAAGCAGGGTTTGATTGGGGAGCACAGATTTAAGGGCAAGCAGGGGGCCTTCGACTATATAAAGCAGGCCGGATGCATACAATTTGACCCGGTTGATGTTTGCGGTAAAAATGCAGAGCTGACTCTTCAATCAAGGGTTAAGGATTTTAGGAAGGAGCATCTTTCAGATTTGCTTTATACTGACAGGAAGTTGTTTGATTATCCGGATAAAATGCTCAGTATAATACCTACAGAGTACTGGCCTTATTTCGAGCGCTTTAGGGAGGCAGCGCGTGAGCACCTTAAATCTCACCCTGAAATAGAAAAGCATATAAAAAAAATACGAGCCCATATAAAGGAAACCGGCGCTATCTGCTCGAGCGACATAGAGTTGGAAGGAAGTACTGCATGGTGGTCCAGTATCAACTGGAGTACCGGCGGCAATATGTTACGATCTGTGTTAGAGCAAATGTATTCAAGCGGAGACTTGATCGTTCATCATAAAAAAGGCACTCGCAGATTTTATGATATAACCGAAAGGCATATTCCGGGAAAATTACTCAATGTTCCGGAGCCGCTGCCCGATGATTATACTCATCAAAAATGGCGGGTACTGCGCAGGATAGGAGCAGTGGGTTTAATAAGGAATCGCCCCTCTCATGCCTTTCTTGGTATCAGAGATCTAAGCATCGATATCCGAAAGCGGATATTCTCTGAGCTGCTTGAAGAGGGCAGTGTTTCCTGCCTTACTATTACAGGTATGAAACCGGATATAAAAGACAGGTTTTACTATCAAAGCAAAGATGAGCACTTGGTTAAAGAAGTCTTGAACGGATTTAAACCCGCACCTCGCTGTGAGTTAATCGCTCCCTTAGACCCTTTTATGTGGGATAGAAAATTAATCGAAACGATCTTCGGCTTTCAATATACCTGGGAAATTTACACACCCCCGGGGAAAAGGAAATATGGCGCATACGTGCTTCCAATGATTTTTGGGGAGGATTTTATCGGGCGAGTTGAGGCTATTTGCGAGAGAAAGAGTAAATCTTTAATAGTGAAAAACATCTGGTATGAAGAGGGCATTAAGAGGGGGAAGAAGATTGATAATGCTGTATCAGCCTGTTTAAAAAGATTTGCGTTGTTTAACGACTGCCCAAATTTGGTCTTGCCAAATTAGGATATTTTTAATGACATTTGTCACTTTTTTTAAAGCTTATTTCATATCCGCGCAGTATATAGTAAACTGATAAAGCTGAAGGAGAAATTAGTATGGGAAATGTATATGCAGAAATTACTTTAAAAAATGCGGGTGATCTTGTGAGGGTAAAAGATGGTTATTTGGAAGAGAACAAAATCCGTGAAACTACAGTAAATGCCCTTGTGGACACCGGGGCAGGCACCCTTGTTATAAATGAGGCCATACGGGAAGAACTAGGCCTGGAAACTTCTGATAATTATTCGTTGGTCCTGGCAAACGGAGAAGAAATTATGGTGAAGCAGCTTGATGCTGTAGAAATTCACTGCATGAACCGTAAAATGATCTGTCAGCCTATACTTTTATCAGGAGCAGATGAAATCCTTTTAGGAGCAATTCCCCTTGAAGACATGGAACTGATCGTAGACCCAAAGAATGAAGAACTTGGGGATCGCTATACTCTTACAGGAAAGCGCAGGAGGATTTAAGTTTCTCCTTAAATATTGTAACACGCTACAAAATGCCCATTTCCCTGATCGATTAAATCCGGTGCTTTTTGGGTACAAATTTCGGTAGACATACCACACCTTGCTGCAAAACGGCAGCCGGGCTTTGGGTTAATTGGACTTGGGACATCGCCTGTTAACAGAGTTCGCTCCCTTTGAGCTTCGTAGTCCGGGTCCGCTGTAGGAATCGCTGCCAGAAGTCCCTTGGTATAGGGATGTATAGGATTATTATAGACTTCTGCTGCATTACCCTTTTCCACGATTACACCAAGGTACATAACGGCAATATCATCGGAAATATGACGTACCATAGCTAAATCGTGAGCAATAAAGAGATATGTAAGGCCAAGTTCATCTTGAAGACGCATCAATAAATTAATAATCTGCGCCTGTATGGATACATCAAGTGCGGAAATAGCTTCATCACAAACAACAAACTCAGGGTGAAGGGCCAAAGCGCGCGCTATTCCGATTCTTTGCCTTTGTCCCCCTGAGAATTCATGAGGGAAACGGTTTGCATGTTCCTTGGTTAGGCCGACCATATTGAGAAGCTCATAAATACGCTCAAGTCGTTCGTTTGCATTACTGTATGTCTTATGTATGTCAAACCCTTCGCCTACTATATCAGAAATTATTTTACGGGGATTAAGTGATGCATAAGGGTCCTGGAAGATCATCTGCATTCTGCGGGTAAGAGCTTTATACTCAGTCTTATTTGAGCCAAGAACATTTGTCCCGCCAAGATACACAGTGCCGCTGTCAGCATCATATAGCTTTAAAATTGTACGACCCACTGTAGTCTTGCCGCAGCCTGATTCACCTACAAGACCCATGATCTTGCCTTTTTCGATAGAAAAGCTAACATCGTCAACTGCTTTTAAAATACCGCGTCTTCCAACATTAAAGTATTTTTTTAAATTATTAACAGTCAGAAACGTACTTTCAAGGTTCATGCTATTTTTTCCTCCAGCTTTCTGCGAATTTTGGGAGGCTCAGGTTTTTTTGCTCTTGCGTCGTATAGCCAGCAGCGGCTTATGTGATTACCTTCAAAATTATATTCAGGTGGAGGAATCTTTTTACACACAGGCATGCAATGGGTGCAACGGGCAGCAAAGGCGCAGCCCGGAGGGGGCATGAACAGATCCGGTGGAGCACCGGGAATAGCTGTAAGCTCACGGCCCTTATGTTGAGTTGCATCGGGCATACTTGCAAGAAGGCACCAGGTATATGGATGCTTTGGAGAATAAAAAACATCACGCGAATTACCTGTCTCGATAATTTCACCTGCATACATGACTGCAATTCTATCTGCCATGCGTGCAACAACTCCAAGATCATGAGTTATAAGCAGGATGCCTGCGTCAGTTTGCTTTTTTAAACCATTCATTAGTTCTAGTATTTGTGCCTGCATTGTAACATCAAGAGCTGTTGTAGGCTCATCTGCAATGAGTATTTTTGGCTTGCAGCAAAGGGCCATGGAAATCATTATCCTCTGCCTCATGCCTCCTGAATAAGTATGAGGATAGCGATTAAAACTCTTTTCAGGGTCTGCTATTCCGCATATACGCATTGTATCCAGGGCTATTTCTTTTGCTTCGTAAAAAGATGTCTTTTGATGCTTAATGATCCCTTCAGTTATCTGCTTACCGACTTTCATTGTCGGGTTTAAACAGGTCATCGGGTCCTGGAAGATCATTGCGAATTCCTTGCCCCTAAAAGCCTGCATTTCCTTATTTGTTAGAGGCACTATATCGCTGTCATTATAAAGTATATTGCCTTCTTTTATTTTGAAAGGAGGCTCAGGATTAATTCTCATAATTGACTTGACAGTAACTGTTTTACCGCAGCCAGATTCACCTACTATTGCCAGGGTTTCATTTCTATTTAGATAGAATGAAACATTTCTGACAGCAAAAATTTCGCCGACGTGAATAAAGAAAGAGGCACTCAAATTTTCTACTTTAAGTAATAGGTCGTTAATATGCAGCCTCCTTTTATGTGTCTCTTAACCTTGGGTCTAAAGCATCACGGATTCCATCACCTAAAAGATTAAAGGCGAGCATATAAAAGCTGATAAACAGAGCAGGGATGACCAACTGAAGCGGGTATTCTCTGAAAACCATTGTACCAAGCTGGCAGAGCTGCCCCCATGAAGTCATTGGAGGTGCAACTCCAAGACCCATAAAACTTAGAAAGGCTTCCATAAAAATAACTGACGGAATGAACATGGTTATCCCAACAAGCATAATTCCTATAAAGTTTGGAAACATATGCTTGAAAATCAGCCTTGCTGGAGATGCTCCGAGTGCCTTCGATGCAAGTACGAATTCCAGGTTTTTCAAACGTAATACATGTATGCGTGAACCACGGGCGAATCCTGTCCATCCGGAAATTGCCACTGCAAGGACTATTGCAAAAGGACCGGAACCTAAATATAGCATAATTAAAATGATAAAGATCATTGAGGGTATACAGATCATAATATCAATAATACGAAGAACAATCATATCGAGTTTACCGCCGTAATAACCACATAGTCCACCGATAATTATGCCCATTAAGGCAGGAAGAATTGCACCGCAGAAACCCATAATTACAGAAATGCGTCCACCAACCCAAATACGCGTCCACATATCTCTGCCCATATTATCTGTTCCGAAGAAGTGCTCTACTGACATGCTTAGATTACTCCGATTGAAATCAATTGATGTAAATGCATAATTAGATATCATTGGTAAAAAAATAACACCTATACCAATAATAATAATATATGTAAGTCCTGCCATAGCCGGTTTATTTTTCCTAAGCCGTCTCCACACATCTTTCCAAAATGAAATGCTTGGTCTTACTTTTATATCTGTTTCAGTTTCGTTTACACCGACAGTAATAAAGTCAGCTTCGCAAAGATCGGCAATTGTAGAATTAATACTCATTTTCACGCTACATCCACCTATTGTATTGTTATACGCGGGTCAATCAACACATAAAGTAAATCAATAAAAAAGTTCATTGTAATAAGAATTGCACCATAAAATATTGTTATTCCCATAACCATTGTATAATCCAGAGCACGGATTGCCTGTGTATAGTAAAGTCCAAGCCCTGGAATCACGAAGATCTGCTCTATAACCATGGAGCCAAGGAATACACTTGCGATTTGCACTCCTAACCCAGTAATTACCGGTGCTATTGCATTCCTTAATTGATGCTTTAGAAGAATAGCAGGTTCTGACAGACCTTTAGCCTTTGCCGTTGTAGAATAATCCTGGGATATAACTTCCAGTACATTTGCCCTCATGCTTCGTGTGGTACCTGCAATTCCTGCAAGAGCCACAGCGAAAACGGGCATTATTGTATGCGAAAAAGTCCTCCAACCTGCAACAGGTAAAATTCCAAGTCTTACTCCAAAAACCCACTGAAGCATAGCAGCAAGAACAAAGCTAGGTATAGAAATTCCAATAATGGCGGCAAAAACACATGCAAAATCCAACGCCTTACCTCTCTTTTTTGCAGCAAGACAGCCAAGAAAAATCCCAACAGGGTAACTAATGGCTAAAGCTCTAAGACCTAAGCTTGCAGAAACCGGGAAGTTTCTTTGTATAATTGAATTAACTGTACGACCTGGAAATCTGAATGAATAACCTAAATCACCTCTAAGAAGATTGCCCATAAACGACAAGTACTGCTCAATTAAAGGTCTATCAAGACCATAATAACGGGTTAACCTTTCAACAGTCTGTGCATCAAGTACAGTTTCTGTCTGAAAAGGGTTACCTGGTAATGTTCGTAACAGGAAAAAACAGATTGTAATCAGTATAAAGAGTGTTAACAATGAAATAAAAATTCGTTTAATAATGTATTGACGCATAAATGCCCCTTAATTAAGGCTGTAGGTTTTAGTCTACAGCCTTATTGACATATTAATGTTTATCTTCTTTCACTGTCATATGCAATATTAGCGTATAAGAATTGAGACTCGGGATTATTAAATGTTGAAAATAAGTATCCGGTCATCTGTGAAGAATCACTAATTACATATATGCTTCCATAACTCCATAAAGGAATAATGAATCCATGCTGATCAAAAAACAATTCACATTGAAATAGCGCATCTTGGCGTTCCCTTGGGTCTACAATATAGTTTGTTGCCATTAGCATATCAGTAAATTCATGCATTCGTTCCCATGCACCCCAGTTCGCTGCCCCTCCAACACTTAGCAATTCATAAAATGTAAAAGGATCCTCTGTCCTTGTAAGGCCGGCAATATACATGTCAAATTGGCCGGACATTGCCCTCTGTATTGCCTGAGGCACAGGTAGTATTGTTAAACTGACACTGGTAATTCCAAGTATACTTTCCCAGGCATCGATAAAATGCTCGGCATATGCTCTGTATGTAGGTACATCAAAGAACAAGAAAGAAAACTCAGGAAGATCACTTGCAGAAGCAATACCCAATTCCCTAAGAGCAACATCCATGAATTGTCTTGCTCTTGCAGGGTCGGCTGTTGCCGGGGTTACAATATTTTGGTAGGCATCACCCCAGTTACCTCTGACAGAAGGTGTCCCGGGTTGAATTAGCCTTGTATCTGCTGCATACCCGGGGTTTGTAGCGTTGATGAGAGGCTGCCTATTTATTGAATAACTAAGAGCCATACGGAAATTCCTGTTTGCTAAAATCCTACTTGCTTGTGGGTTAGAAGCATTGCTAAAGTTGAATTGAAGAAAATTCCCGCCTGATTGGGGATAGGCACCTTTTTGGCTGTGAGCATACCTTTCCCAAACTCCGACATCCCTGGGTTGATAATAATCTGCCTCACCTGCATCAAAGAAATTTCGCTGGGCTGTTGGGTCACTAAATGTTAACCACCTTAGTTCTGTAATATGAACATTTGATGCATTCCAGAAAAGTGGGTTTTTTGTGAAAGTAATACTCTGATCATAGTCCCAGGCTGAAAGTATATATGGACCACTAGATAGAAATGTTTCCGGACTGGAACCATAGGATATACCAAAACTTTCTGCTATATCAGGGCGTATTGGTGTCATTGTCTGAAGACTCGAATATATTGTCGGCGAAGGTCGAGATAATTGTATAGTCAGGGTTAAATCATTCGGTACTAACACGGCTACATCTTCTTTTCTGCCTCTTCCCATATTAAATTCTTCTGCACCTCTAATGGGATAAAAAACATTGGCCCCGGCATTTGCACTTTCCGGTTCAAGAATTTTTAAAAATGCATATGCATAATGGTGAGCTGTAAGAGGCTGCCCATCTGCCCATACAAGGCCAGGCCTTAGATTGAAGGTAATAGTCATGCCATCTTGCGAAACATCCATGCTCAATGCCCCATCAGGTTCAAGTACATCTCCTATTGGGCGGAATAATTGGGTCTGTGAATAATAAAGAGCAATTGCACTCATATTATCTACTGATCTACCGCGATCTAAGGTGACAGGATCACCACCTCGAATAAATGTAAATGTTTTCGCACCTTCTTCAACATCCTGCGAACGAACACAACCGGCAATTACAAAAACCATCATCACTATAAAAGCGAAAAATAAAATCTTCTTCATCGTCTTTCTCCCTCTATTATTTATCTATGGTGTTTTTCTCAACAATACCATTTTTTATTACAAGCTTTACATTATCCTCATCTGCAAGGCAGGCTATATCCTTGATAGGGTCTCCTTGAACAATTACAATATCTGCAATTTTACCTTTAACTAAGCTCCCCAGCACTTCGTCGTTTTTCATTACACTTGCTGCATTAATAGTACCTGCCTTTATTGACTCCATTGGTGTCATTCCGGCTTTGGTCATTGAAATAAACTCTTTTCCATTGTTCTTATACGGTGAGTTCTGGGTATTGGAATAGTCTGTTCCAAGGGCAATTTTAATTCCAAGCTCTCTTGCGAATCCAATAGTCCTTATATTTGCCTCCGCACACATTTTTGCCTTTGCTGCAACAGCAGGATGCAGCCCCGGTATATTTGCAACACCAAGTGAAACGCTGAGTGTTGTAACAAGCGGTATACTACGCTCTGCCATCATTTTTACTGTATCTTTTTCTAACATGATGCCATGCTCTATGCACATAACGCCTGCAAGGATTGCCTGCTTTGTCCCTGCATCTCCTGTGCAATGTGCAGTTACATAAGTGTCATGTCGTTTTGCTTCGTCAGTTATTGCCTTAATTTCATCAAAAGAAAATTGCACATCATCCATTGCATCCACTGTGGACGATACACCGCCTGTTGCACAAATCTTAATGAACTTTGCTCCAAGTCTGAACTGCTCACGGACAGCCAATAGGCAATCATCTACGCCATCGCATAAACGCGCCATGCGGCTTGTTGCATTATAGTAATCCTTCGAAACACCGGGCTCAAGGTCTACATGCCCTGAGGTACAGCTTAAGACCCTGCCTCCCGGCATGATCCTGGGTCCCCTTAAATAGCCTCTTTCAACAGCTCTTGCAAGTGAAAAACCGTTAACGCTCATGTCGCGCAGTCCTGTAAATCCTGAATCAAGAAGAATGCCAATTTCATGTGCAGCAGACAGCAGTTTGTCATCGGATAATCCGCCCTTACCCGCAGTACTTTCTCCGACTAAGTGGGCATGGCAATCTATAAAGCCGGGCATTATTGTACCGTCTGCAAGTGAAAAGACATGAGCACCCTTTGGAACTTCATTCTCATTATATACACCTGAGTACTTTATTAACTCACCTGTAACAACTACAAGACCATCGGGGATTGCTTCATCAGAAACTGCGTCAATTAAGCGTCCCCTTAATGCATACTCCATATCATCCTTCCTTCTATAAGTGTTTAGTAAACCATTCAATCAGTTCGGAATAATGCGCAACCCTCAGTGTCATTAATCCATTCATTGTAAGACTATGGTTAGATTTCGGGAAAAGCACCATTCGGACAGGTAGATCCGGGTGGGTGTCTTTAACTGCTGTATACAGTTGATGCGCATGTTCCACAGGGCAGCGCATGTCGTTTTGCGGATGCAGAATCAATAATGGTATGTCGATCTTTTCTGCAAAGGCAACAGGTGATTTTTTGATATTATCTATCATAAAGTCCCTGAAACTTTCAAATTGTTTTGAGTTTCCTGCCATATCGCTTGAAGCATATTGTATCTGTGAGTTTGCAATACCTCTTTGAGTTACCGCTGCCTTAAACTTGCTTGTATGTGCAGCAATCCAGTTAGTCATGTAACCGCCATAGCTGCCACCTGTTATGCCAAGGCGTTTCCCGTCTATAAAGTCATTCCTTTTTACGGCTTCATCTGTGAATTGTAATAAGTCATACATTGCTGTGCCATCCATTGCTTTTGACATCCGGGCATGCATATCTCCATAACCGGTTGAACCTCTTGGATTGCAAAGGATTAATGCAAAACCTGCCCCTGTAATACATTGGTGCTCATAATTAAGACCATAGCCGTAAAATGGTGTTGGCCCTCCATGTATATAAAGTATCGCCGGGTATTTCTTGCCTTTCTCCATATTCTGCGGAGGAATAACCCAGCCCTGTATCCTTGTTTCTCCGTCAAGTGAATCTATCCACATCTCAAGCGGCTTGCTTAATAGTTTTTCTTTAAGCCATTTTGCAGTATCAGTAAGTTTATTTTCAGAAAAATCTTTTTCGTCAAGTAAATAAACCTGTGGTGTATCATGAAAATCACCTTTGAGTACTATCATTTTACCATTCTGTGGTCTTCCAATTTGTCTATAGCTATGTTCGCCTTTGGTAATTTTGGTGATACCCGGTTCACCATCGGCATTTGCTCTGAAAATATTTGCAGAACCATGCCATCCTGAAATAAAGTAAACATACTTCCCGCAGCTAGAGAGCTGGGCATTCTCATAATACCCGCCATAATTTTCGCTATTATAGAAAAAGCAGGTAGCTTCATGGCAAGGTGCATTTTCTGGCCATAGGTTTGCAACTTCACTGCCGTCAAGAGGGACACGGAAAAGCTTTGTTGAAGGGACACCATCTGCAAGGCTAGGAGTCATAGCACCCACAATGACACTCTTTCCATCCTTTGTGAAAAATGGCACGAACTTAGCCGGATAGTATGCAATCCACATTGTGCTGGTCAACTGTTTTAATTCTTTACCATCTTTATTGACAATGAACAAATCCATTCCTATGCTTTCATGTTTCGGGCGGCAGCGGTTGCTTGTGAAAAGCAGGGACTCACCATCTGGTGACCATACAGGCATTACATGCTCTGCACTTCCGTCACTAACCCTTATTGCCTTCTCTTCCCCTATCTTAATTATCCAAAGATGGGTATTCTCTTTAGCTGCAAAGCCCATTGAATCTTCTGATTTATAACCAAAATTGGTGATGACAATGGGCTCGCGCTCACGCATCACTTTAATATCTTCTTTCTCTTCTTTGGTTAATGGCTTCTGTAGTAAATCCGTATCCTCATCGGGCCTGCATAATGAAAGAAAGGCAATTCTGGAACCATCAGGAGACCAGACAGGATTAGAAACACCAAAGCGCATATTTGTACGACATATAATCTCATTGGTATCGAGATTTACGGTATATATTTGCTTTTCACCCGGAAAGTCTGAAATAAATAAAAGGCTCTTGCCGTCCTCGGTAAAACGGGGATTTGTTTCTGATTTACCTCCTGCTGTTATTATCCGTGATTCATTTGTTTTGATGTTTTGAACGATAATTTGCTGGTTATATTCACCCGAATCCTTGTCTGCCTTGCTTAGAGTATAAGCAAGAAGTCTGTTTGCCGCATTATAATCAGGTGTACCAATATAGGAGAAGTTATAATAATCATTTGTAGATGAAATATTTTTATCCATTATCATTCTCCTTTAGGTATAATTCAAACCAATCTGCCATTTCTTTCAGGTGAGCCTGTTGAAAATAAAGCTTCCCGCTCCTTGTAAGATTATGATTCTCACCGGGGAATGCAATTAGTTTTACAGGGACATCGGGGTTTCTGTCTTTCATTGCAATGAACATCTGCTCGGCTTGCTCAAAGGAGCATCTATAGTCATGGGTTCCATGAAGAATTAAAAGAGGCGTTTTTACCTTGTCTATGTCGATTAATGTAGTAGAGCGGGTCTTTGCCCTATCTGTTAACATTTTTAACATTGTTTTAAACTGCTTGTCACTTCGTACCGAACCCATATCACCTGTGCCGTAAGAGGTGGTAAGATTGCACAGAGTCCTCTGGGTTACAGCCGCTGCAAATCTGTCAGACTTGCTTACAAGCACGTTTGTCATTCTTCCGCCGTAACTGCCTCCGGTACATCCGAGTTTATTTTCATCAATAAACCCTTTCTCGATTGATGCATCAAGAAAGGTCATTAGATCGTCATAAGAATTCATTCCCCATGCATGTTCGTCAATCTGAAACTCAGGGCCATACCCTGAGCTTCCCCTTGGATCACAGTAAACTACTGCAAAGCCCCTTGCTGCAAGATATTGGAACTCGAACCAATAATCGTAAGAGTAAAAAGCTGTAGGACCCCCATGTATATCCAAAATGGCAGGGTACTTTGTTTCACTGTTATACTCGGCAGGGCGCAGGATATGTCCACGTATTTTCGCAGTTTTATCCTTGGATTCAACCCACATTTCTTCCGGCTCTGAGATAATTCTTTCACTAAGCCAAAGGTTTGTCCGTGTAAGTCTTGTTTCGGTTTTTTCTGTCATATCAAAGGCATATACTTCTGCCATAGTAACAGTATCAGCACGGACATAAATTATTTTATTATTAACTTGAGTACAGAACGAATGAATTGCAATTTTCCCATCGGTAATTTTTTCTGTTTTTCCATCAAGCAAACTGACATGATAAAGATTCATAGCGCCATTATCTGATGTGATAAAATAAAGAAAGTTCCCGCAGTCACTTAACTGATAAGAAGGATTCTCCCTTCCCATGGCTGTTCTTCCGATTGTTGCAGTATCTATACCATAACATTCGCAGTCTTGCGGCAGTATGGATTTTGCCTCCCCGTTTATAAGATTATGAAGAAGCGGTTTTAATGAATACTTACCACCTATGAAAGGCCCATTAGATTCAGTATTTTCCTCGACTACAACTGACAAATAAATTAAGCCTTCTTTTGAGAATACTATAGGGGATGTTGCAGTGGTTCTTAAATTATCTGTATGCTGTTTAAGTTCAGTCCCATCGATATTACAAGTAAAAATCTGGTTTAATCTTACTCTATGGTCATTATAAGGACAGCCGTAAAAGGATATTGTCTTACAATCGGGTGAAAAAACAGGCATTTTATAGTTTGTTTTCCCTGATGTCAGCATTTTGGCTTTCTTACTTGCAACATCAACTATCCCGATATTGGTATAACTTCCGTCTACAATACCGTAACTTTCATCGAACTTATACATTAGATCTTCAACGACTATTGGAGAGTTTTCTCTTCTTTGCAGCCATTCTGTTTTTTCAGTATTGCTTTGCACTTGAAAGGCAGTTTCTTTTTCTTCAGGCCATAACGATGCATCGAACGCAATAGTTGAGCCATCTTTGGACCAACTATACCAATTAACGCCATGTCGCAGGGTAGTGAGCTCAAGATTATCTTTTTTCTTCCTGTTATATAACCGGATTTGCTTTTCTCCGTTTATATCCGAAAGAAAAGAAATAAATTGTCCGCAGGGTGAATATTGAGGTAAATCTTCATGGGCATTATCATCTGTAATTCTTTTACATTCTCCACCACTAGCAGGTATCTCGTAAACATGGGATAAAAAGGTGCCGGTCTTTGTATCTGCTATTTGCTTGACAAACAGTGCATGCTCACCATCAGGAGAAACAGCGGGTGAAGATATATACTCAACCAAAGCCAGGTCTTCAATTTCAAGCGGCCTTTTTATATTTTGCTCTGCACTCTGCATTTATTTAACTCCTTCCCGGTTAATAATGCCTCTTTTTCTGCCTGCTTCAAGCAATAGTTCAAGGGATCTGTTAAGGTCTTTAAATGGTACTGCAATACTTAAACGGGTAAAACCTTCTTCAGAGCCGTATTCACTTCCTAAATCAGTATAAAGAGAGGCTTCTGTTTTAAGAAATTCCATAAGGGATTCATCGGTATTGAAATGCTTTCGCCAATCCAGCCATATTACATAAGTACCTTCAAGGGGGCTGATAATAACATCAGGTAAGTGTAAGTTGAAGAAATTTACAATGAGTCTAAAGCATTCTTCTACATGGCTTACCATCTCGTCTTTCCATTTTGCTCCTTCATCAGTATAAGCTCCGTTTATAGCTGCATAAAAAAATGGATCCACACTGCCATAATGATCAGCATTCCTTTGATTAATAAAGCATTTACGCAATTCATCATCTTTAATAATAACATTTGCATGATTAACACCTGTAAAATTAAATGTCTTGCCTAAAGAGGTACAGACTATCGCCTTCTCTCCTCCTTTTACGGTGCAAAATGGTATACAGGTATTTTTACCAAAGGTAACTTCTCCAAAAATTTCATCACTGAAAATAATAACACCATGCTTATTTGCAATTTCTGCAAGTCTCTCCAAATCTTCCTTATTCCAAACCTTGCTGATTGGATTATGAGGATTACAAAGGATGTATAGCTTATTTTCAGGTTTTGACATAAGCTCGTCTAAGTTTTCAAAATCAATACTGTACTTTCCACCATTGTTTTTTAAGTAATTATATACTGTTTTACGACCTAAACGGTTTGCTGCCTGTTCATAACGGTAGTATACAGGAGGAGAAACTATTATTCCTTCATTGGGTTTTGTTAGAAGACGGATTGTTGTTGCAACAGAAAATATTGTACCCAAAGTTGATATAATCCATTCCTTTTCAATCGAAAAGTTTCGCTGGGTTTTCATCCATTTTGCAACACAGCTTCTATACTTATCATCGCATAGTGTAAATCCGTAAGCACCTCTTGATACAAAGTCCGAAAGTGAAGCAATTATGGAAGGTGCTGTTTTAAACTCCATTTCTGCACCTGAATAGCTGACAATTCCGTCACGTTTTAAGGTATCGGGAGTAAGAAAATACTTTAGATTCCCTGTTTCAGCTTTATTGACACAATTATCAAAATTAAACAATCTTCTATCCTTTAACTTCAAATATTGCTTCTATTTCCACAGTCACATCCATTGGAAGTTGATTTGTCCCGACTGCGGTGCGCGCGTGGCGACCAATATCGCTGAATATATCAAATAAAAGCTGGCTTGCTGCATTTGCCACAATATGTTGTTTATCAAAACCAACTTCAGAGTTCACGAAGACCTGCAATTTAATAATATTTGCAACAAGGTCAAGGTCGCCAAGAAAATCTTTAACTGCTGCAAGCATATTCTCAACACAGATTCGTGCAGCATCTTGGGCATACTCTATACTTCTTTCAGTGCCAACCTTCCCTGTAAATAATGGTTTACCATCACGCATTGGAACCTGACCTGAAATAAATAGAGCATTTCCTAGTTTTCTGACCGGAATATACATTGCACCGGGAGGTGCCATTGGAGGCAATATTACGCCTAACTCATCAAGTTTCTTTTCTATCTGCATACTTTTCTCCTATTAATTAAATTTTTGCACCACTCTTGCCTGAAAGTTCCCATTTATAACCTTCAAGCTCAGGTCCTTCTGCTCTTTCAGGTTCAGAATGTGAAGTTATCCTGTTTAATGGCTCAAACATTGCAGGCACAGCCTTGAATGCCCCGCCAAAACATCCTTCAAGGGGAACTATTAATTTCCCTGCAGCCATGTCATTAAATTCAGGTGATGCATCCCTGCCAAGCTCACGACTTACCAGTTCCAGCCATTTTTCATTTGTTCCACTTTCCCTTCCTCCGCCCGGTATTTTGAGAATTTCAAGCATTACATCGTCAACACTTCGTTTTCCTCCGCTTGCTTCTCTTATCTGAGCATCAACATTTGCAATGTACAAAAGACCCCTTCCGTATGGGATGCGCTGGGTTCTCCTGTCTGTCCAAAAAATCTTGGCTGCTTCATCATTTGTTAAGGACCGTGTGGGGTTTGAGTAATAATTATCAGATTTTTTTTGCAGCTCCCTTAGAGCTTCTTCAAGCGTGAATATGCCTGCCTTATAGGTAAGAACTATACAATAAAACTCTGCCATTCCCTCCGAGTACCAGGTTGTGGTTCCATATGGTTCATCCCTTAGATGCGGCCAATTATGCACCATCTCGTGGGCAAAAAGAGCAACAAGGTCTTCTACGTCATTTTTCTGTTCTGTGCCATATCCGAATAAATAACTTCGTCTTGCTGCAGTTCCGCCATGCCCCTTAAAACCATTTCTCCTTGTAAATATCTTATAAGGCTCCTTCTCGTCCTGAAAGAAATCGGACATATACAGAAACATGTCCCTAATTTTCTCACCTGCAACTTCAACCGGAAAAGGTGGGTCAGAAAACCAGTAAAACCCAAAATTGCCTTTTTCTATGCTTTTTAGCATTCCAACTGCATAATAACTGAAGCAGACCTCCTGCCCTGTACATAGAGCAGAAATTTCCCCTTCTCCAAGGCACCAAATTCCCCTTGCACCGGCAGGCATTTCGCTTAAATCCCACTTTATTGTGAAGTCATATTCGGTTTTTTCGTTAAATAGGGGTAAGAAGGTAACCCCAGCACCATTTGCTCCGCCTTCTTCGTTCACAAAATCAAAATAAGGGCTTGAGGTATACCCTTCCGGCTGCACTCTTGGCAAAATTCTGTATTCAAGAGAAAGATCGCCTTCGGTATCTCTGTCTACTATATACTTTGCCTTTTTAATAAAGCCTTCTTCCGTTTCGGTTACATGGAAGGGAATTATTCCTTTGCCATCATTAATATTCAAAGCCCCACTGAACTCACAGAATGGGATATTCACTGTGCTAAGACTAAAGGCGAACATTTCCTCCCCGCCGGGGATTTTGGGCTCTTCAAGGTTAAATTTAATATCCATATAGCTTATATGGTCATTCTGCCAATGAGGTTTTAATAAAAGTTTCAAGTAAGGCTTCTTTTCATTCATGATAAAACTCCTTAATCTAGGTCATTCTATCATGAAAATAAATTTCTGTCAATACCAGTATACATAATACTGATATACTCAATCTTCTTTTTGATTAAGATCCTTTAATAAATATTCCTTGGCAGTTTGGATATCGTGAGCGACCAAAGCGTCAATTATCGCCTTATGATATCCTTGCCATATAGTATGCATCTGAGGTGAAATATGCTGCTCTATACGGGTAACCGACCCAAGAAGATTTTCAATTAGGTTTATCAGGGTCTTATCATTAGTTAATTTGGCTAAATTCATATGAAAAGTAAAATTACTGACTGCTGCGCTTGCTTCTACAGAAAATTCGTTGTTTATATTAGCATAAAGCGACTCAATTCCTGAATCATTTGCCTCTTCAAAGATAATTTCAAGGACAAGGGACTCAAGAGCTACCCTCATACGCTTGATATTGACCATTTCACGGCTAGAAAGTGAAGTAACCATATAGCCGCTACGAGGGTAACTGGTCAGATGCCCTTCGGAGCATAATCTATGCAAAGATGCACTGGCCGTCAGTTTGCTGATACTATATTTTTCTGATATTTGCTTCTCTGTGATAAGTTCATTGGGTTTATATTTTGCTTGAAATAGGTCCTGTTTTATACTCATATAGGCAGCAGTGGTTAGATTCATGAATTCCCCCTGATAGACTTACTGGGTATGCCAGTGAATTCATTGTACATTTAAAGGATGTATTGTCAATGCCCTCTCAATCTCGTCTATAAGATTGTCAGGTGTTGAGGCACCTGCACAGAGGCCTACACTACTATACCGGGAAATCTCTTTCGGTATATCTTCCGAGGACTCGATGAGCCATGCAGGTTTCCCAAGATTTTGAGCGAGGTTGAGGAGTCTTCTTGTATTGGCAGAATCCCTGCCCCCTGCGACAATAATGGCATCGACCTTTTCTGAAAGCTCAATCAAGGCCTCCTGCCTTTCTGAAGTAGCAGAGCAGATTGTATCGAATATTTTTAGTTCCGGGAAATACTCTAGAATAGCCTTTCCTATTGCATTGTACTCTTCCCTGCTGATTGTGGTTTGGCCAATCAGGGCTGTCTTTGGAGGGGCGCTTAGGAGCAAATCGGCTGCTGCTGCCCTTGCTTCGTTAGGGTTTGCGACAACAAAGCAGGCACTGCTTTCAACACAGCCTTTGATCCCTGCAATTTCCGCATGGTTTTCTTCTCCTGCAAGAAAAATGAAATTACCTTTATGCGAAAGCATCTTAACCATGTCCTGACTTGCTTTAACCCTTGGACAGGTTGCATCAATAATTCTTAAACCCTGATCATTTAAAGATTCTTCAACGGCAGGGGAAATTCCGTGAGCACGGATTATTATTTTAGATTCCATGGGGATGGTACCCGGTTGAAAGTTTTCTTCAAGACAAACCACTCCCCTGTCTTGGAGCATCTTTAAAATCGTTGGGTTATGAATTAATGGGCCAAGGGTAAATGCCGACTTACTGTATTCAGATACGTGCAGAGCTGTTTCTACAGCCCTGCGTACACCCATACAGAAACCAAGAACTCTTGCACGGACAACTTGCATTATTCCCTAAAAATTATGCCTTAACAAAAGTTGTTTGTCTTTTCTTCTCATTCCTATTTTTGGCTCTATTATCATAAAATAAAACAAAACTCGAAGCGATAAAGATAGTAGAATAAACACCAACAACCATTCCTACCATAAGGGCTAAAGCGAAATCCTTCATGCCTCCTGTGGTAAAAATATAAAGGCAGGCTACGGCAAGCATTGTTGATACAGTGGTAATTATAGTTCTGCTCAAGGTTTCACTTAGGGCCCTATTAAGAACATCTAAGAATGTATCATCAGGGTATATGCGTCTTGTTTCTTTTATACGATCAAAAACGACAACGGTATCATTAACTGTATAACCCAAGATTGTCATAATTGCTGCGATTGTAATAGTATTAAACTCCATCCCGCTCCAGATAATAAAACCGATAGTAATTATTCCGTTATGAATTAGAGAAATAACTGCACCAATAGCGAACTGCAATTTAAAACGGAAGGAGCAGTAGGCTAGAATAACAATAAGAGTCATACCAAGGAGCCCCAATGCCTGATTGCTCAAATCCCTTGCAAAGCGGGAGCCGACATAGTCTGAGCGTGTAATTACAACGCCGCCCCTGCCAAAATTACTTTCAAGGGCTTCCATAATCATCTCTGCCTGAGCACCGCCAAGTCCTCCTCCAAGCTCCGAATCTTCCATACGGATCATGAAGTGCCTTTCCTCAGGAATTCCAAGAACCTGAACAGCTACCTGCCCAAGGGGTTGAAGGGCTGCCCTGACATCTTCAATCCGAATCGGAGGAGACCCGGGGGGAAGATAGAAAAGCGTATAAGGATTTTCACTTTCAAGAAGGGCACTGCTTAGGGCGCTCTGAATAAGAGTGGCGGAGCCGGCTTGAGGAGCTGAGGGCTGTGTAGCCGAGAAGCCTTCGATAGTATTGAGTCCTCTTACAAGCTCTCCCTGACTTATATAAGAAGAAAAGGGAAATCTATAAGTTTGCTCATCTGCCGCAGCTCCTGAAACTACGATATCAAGGGATGTGCGGCTGAAAATAACGCTTGCATTTCCCGGGCCGTTATAGGTCATATTGAAAGCTGTCGGAGCAAATTGAACCTCCTGCAGAAGACCTGCCTGAAAGTCTATGCCCAGATTAAAGCCCCTTGAAAAATAACCTATGCTGCTCATTATAACAAGGCTTAGGGAAAAAAGAGATGCAATAAGAAAATATCTGGAAAAAGGAATAATCTGTTTCATCATAAACCTACTTTATACTCCAGCTTACGGAGAGCTTTTTGCTGCGTAATACATCTGTACCAAAATCGAAAATCAGCCTTGATACAAAAAGAGAGGTGAATACAGATGAGAAAACCCCGATTGCAAGCGCAACGGCAAAACCGCGAATTGGCCCTGAACCCAATTGGGAAAGGAAAATTGCTGCAATAAATGTGGTTATATTTGCATCCATAATTGCCCAGAAGGCCTTGCTGAATCCGGTTTCAATTACTGCTTTTCTGCTCTTTCCAAGACGAAGTTCCTCTTTCATACGCTCAAAGATAATAACGTTTGCGTCAGTGGCCATACCGATTGTCAGGATGAACCCTGCAATGCTTGGCAGAGTAAGGGTAAAGTTAAACGCAGAAAGCACGCTGAACATAATATAGAAATTGAGAAGCTGGGCAATTACTGCATTAATTCCTGCACCCTTATAGTAAATAAGCATGAAAACGAATACTGCAGCAATTCCGCCTATAAGTGCGTATAGTCCCTGTCTGATTGTATCCTCACCCATGGATGCACCGATGGATTGCTGGCTTACAACTTCAAGCTCAACAGGAAGAGCTGCCGTTCTAAGCATAAGGGCTATGCTGTTTG
>Ga0099364_10000027_pt1 | contig 207463 bp, 163 predicted proteins | sample TergutTh196P3_FD_73070 | JGI IMG/M metagenome (GOLD analysis project Ga0099364, IMG submission 73070) | Microcerotermes parvus P3 segment gut microbial communities from Pointe-Noire, Republic of the Congo - Th196 P3 | ecosystem: Host-associated > Arthropoda: Insects > Digestive system > Gut ... | reverse complement strand
TAGCTACGCTATCAATATAAAAGAAGAGAGATAAGGTAACGACCCCTTATCTCTCTTTCGTGTTGGTAATTATTATGTTATTGTATTAAAGTAAATCAACTCCAGTTTCTGATACAACAGCTTGAATGGTCTTTATTTTAGCAGGCGGCTCACTCCCGATGGATATAGCCGAGCTAAAGACCTCGGTGGCAGTAGGGAGTTTACCAGCATCTGATGTATGGAATATGGCGATTTCATCACCGACGGCTACATAGTCGCCGGTTTTTTTTAGAAGTACAATACCTGCGCTATAATCGATACTATCCTCTAATGTTTCTCTACCAGCTCCTAGGGCAAGGGAAGCCATTCCGCAGGACTCGGCATTCAGATGGGTGATATAACCGCTGCTTTGTGCTGTATAAGAAGCTGTAACAGCTGCTTTCTCAAAGCCCTTGTGCAGCACAGTAGTATCGCCACCCTGGGCTTCCACCATGGCACAAAGCTTGTCGAACGCTTTCCCATTGGAAATGGCATTTTGACATAGCAATCTGCAAGCGTCAAGGGTCTCTCCAGCATCAGCCAAAAGGAGCATATAGGAAGCAAGCTCGATGCACATGGAGGACAAATCATCAGGACCTTTTCCTTGCAAGGTGTCGATGGATTCTTGCACCTCCAATGCGTTTCCTATTGCGCTGCCCAATGGCACATCCATATCTGTAACCAATGCCATCATGCGACGACCTGAATGGATTCCTATGGAGACCATCGCTTGGGCAAGGGCGATGGAATCATCAAAAGTTTTCATAAAAGCACCGCTGCCGGTTTTGACATCCAATAGTATGGCATCAGAGCCTGCAGCTAGTTTTTTGCTCATTATAGATGAAGCGATGAGAGGAATAGAATCCACAGTGGCAGTCACATCTCGCAAAGCATAAAGCTTCTTATCCGCCGGGGCTATGTTTCCTGATTGACCGATGATGGAAATTCCAATGGAGCGAACAATTTCTGTGAAGCGTTCAGAATCGATTGCAGTTTGAAGTCCTGGTATAGCTTCAAGCTTATCCACAGTGCCACCGGTATGGCCAAGCCCTCGTCCGCTCATTTTTGCCACAGGAACTCCACAAGCAGCGGCGATGGGTCCGATTATCATGCTTGTCTTATCGCCAACGCCTCCTGTGCTATGCTTGTCCACTTTAATGCCAGGTATGGAAGAAAGGTCAGCCATATCACCCGAATGGAGCATGGCATCGGTGAGCGTTGCTGTTTCCTCCTCGTTCATACCTTGAAAACAGACAGCCATCAATAGAGCGGATGCTTGATAATCAGGAATTTCACCTTTAGTGAATCCATCGATAAAGAAGCGAATTTCCTGTTCCGAGAGTACCAAGCCGCTCTTTTTTTTCGTTATGATGTCATACATATTCATATGGATGTAATCCTTTCGGTCAGATATGCAATGTAGTTGGAAACCATGAGGCGGTGCATCAAGGAAGTATCACCTAACAAGGCGGCGCGTCAAGGATGCCGCGCCCTACAATGGAGGGTGCATCTAGGATGTCGCACCCAATGATGGAGGGTGCATAATTTCTAACTCCTAGCTCCTAACTCCTAACTCAACTCACCGGCTTCCTTTGTCGTAGGGTTCGCCGGAGGCTTTTGGTGCCATGGAGTTTTTCGAGGTGAATGTCAAAACAATCAATGTGGCGAGATAGGGTATCATTTTATAAACTGCGCTAGGGATGGGTAGCCTATTTAGAAATGAAATGCTGGTATATGCAACGGAAATAGTTTTCATCAAACCAAAGAAAAACGCAGCAATTAAGATTCGACCTGGTCTCCATTGACCGAATATCAACACAGCCAATGCCAAAAAGCCATATCCCGCAACTGTGGCATCAAAGGTAGTAGCCGTTGGAATAACAAAAACCAAACCGCCTAAACCAGCTAAAGCACCCGAAATCATTACACCGATATAGCGCATTTTATACACATTAATCCCTACGGAATCGGCAGCTTGGGGATGCTCGCCACAGGAACGCAGACGCAAACCGAAGGGGGTTTTATATAATACAATCCAAGATATAATCAAAACCACAAAGCCCAAATAAGTGGTAATATATGTCTTTTGAAAGAAAAAGGGACCAATGAAAGGGATATTTCCCAAAAGGGGTACGGATTCGATGTAGAACTGATTGGTGAAGGGTATCTGCTGAACTGTGCGAATCATCCTAGCCACATATACGGCGAAGGCGGGTGCAAGCATATTTATTGCCGTTCCGCTGATGACTTGGTTGGATTTCATATGAATGGAGGCGTAACCATGGGGCAGGGCGATGATGATACCGGTTACCGCAGCAATCACCAGGGCGATTATCAGCAATACTTGCCCTGAAATACTACTTGAATCTGAATTTTGCGTTATGAAAATATACATAACACCAGCAAAGGCTCCCATTATCATTATGCCTTCTAAAGCAATATTAACCACTCCGCTACGTTCAGAAAACATACCTCCTAAAGCAACAATAAGGAGCGGTATTGAAAAAAACATCATTTGCTGTACTATAAAAATGAGGACATTAAGAGTCACCTGGCTCACCCCCTGTTTCGTTATTATTATCCTTTGTCTTATTTTCACTTAAACTGCTTTCGACTAATACAAGCTCTCCTTCTTTTTCAACCGAGCCAAGGGAATTTGTTTCATCTGCCTCGCTCGCTTCATCATCTTCCAACTCCTCGTCATCATCTTCAATCTGTGGGCTTTCGTTTTTGTCACGGAATATATAGGACAAAATATTTTTGAAAAGCAATGCAAGGGCAGAGAAATAGATAATTACAGCAACGATGATATCAATGATTTCCGGAGCGAATGCCAAGCGTTGCAATAGGAAGCCACCTTGGGTCAAATGGGCGATGAGTATGCCTGAAAAAAGTATGCCAATGGGGTTATATAATCCCAAGAGTGCAACGGGTATGCCTTGGAAACCTTCTCCAGCTAGGACATCCACAACGGAAATACCTCTCCCTGCTCCAGCAAGGACTACCAAAGCACCGCCGAGTCCCGACAAGCCTCCTGCAATAGCCATGGAGAGCATTATGCCGCGGTTTTCGTTTATGCCTGCATATCGAGCGGCTTCCCTGTTAAACCCGCAAGATTTTAGCTCATAACCGAGTTTTGTCTTTTCCAGTACTATATATAATAAGATGCAAGCTGCTATAGCAATAAGAATGCCACTACCCAAACTTGAAGGGCGAATGCTCCCTTGAGCTGTTTTAGTGGAAAAAAAGTTATTTAAACCGAGAGATGGCATATTGGCACCGGATGGTACACGCACCGTGGTATTGCGGAGTTGGTCAAATATTCCAGTAACCCTAATAAGATGATTAACCAAATACATTCCGATGTAGTTCATCATAATGCAAGCGATGACCTCGTGGACATTTCGCAAAGCCTTTAACATACCTGGTATTAGACCCCAAATTGCACCTGCCAACATTCCAGCTATTATAGCAGCGGCGCAGCGAAGGGGATTGGGTAAAAAGGAGCATTTCACAGCAGCTAATACTGCCGCATACATACCAAAGGTGAATTGTCCCGACGCACCAATGTTAAACAGCCCGGTTTTACCAGCAAAGCCCACAGATAAGCCAGTCATAATAATGGGCATGGAATAATATAGCACCTGCCCAATGTTAAACATATCTGAAAAGCCACCGGTGAGTATTGTGACAAAACCAGCGACGGCTTGGGAAGGATTTGATACGAGCAGTATTATAAAGCCTGCCAGCAAGCCTAAAATTATTGCAAATAATGACGATAGCGCATTCATGCCACCGCTTGATGATAAAATGCGTTTTATTTTCATGAAACTTCCACCTCCTCGCCCTCGGATGCGACTTGGACAGACCTTTTTGAGCCAGACATATATAAACCCAGTTCTTGAAGGGATACCTCGTCAGGCTTCACATCCGCTACGATTTCGCCTTCGTAAATAACAATGATGCGATCGCTTACATTCATAACTTCATCAAGTTCCAGAGATACCAGCAACACAGCAGCACCGACTTCTCGCTCCTTGACCAATTGTTTATGAATGTACTCAATTGCGCCAACATCGAGACCACGGGTTGGCTGGACTGCAACAAGAAGCTTGGGATTTCGATCAATCTCCCTGGCAACAATCGCCTTTTGCTGGTTGCCTCCGGACATGCTTCTAGTTTGGGTACGATTACCTTGACCGCTGCGAATATCGAAACGCTCTATCAAATCGTCAGCATAATTATATATTTCATTGAAACGTAGGAATCCATGATTTTGAAACCGGGAAGTGTGATAAGATTGTAGAACAAGATTGTATGCCAAGTTGTAATCCAGCACCAGACCATGGCGATGCCTGTCTTCTGGAATATGTGCCATACCCTCGTTGCTTCTTCGTCTAATGGAATAATGCGAAATATCTGTTCCGTCTAACACAATGATACCCTCGTCGCAGGCTCCGATGCCTGTGAGAGCATAGACCAATTCGCTTTGACCATTGCCATCGATGCCGGCGATGCAGAGGATTTCTCCAGCACGAACTTGGAAAGAAACGTTATTCACCATAGGTTTACCACCAGTTTTGCTGGCAACAGTCAAGCCTTTTACATCAAGGACCACTTTACCCAACTCTACAAAGGGTTTTTCTACCTTTAAGTTGACCTTTCGCCCAACCATCATTTCAGAAAGCTCTTCCACTTCGGTATCTGCCACTTCCACAGTACCGATATAACGACCTTTCCGCAACACTGTGCAGCGGTCAGCGGAACGCTTTATTTCAGCAAGCTTATGGGTGATGAAAAGAATGGACTTTCCTTCAGCAACCAAGCCTTTCATAATATTCATTAACTCATCGATTTCCTGGGGAGTCAATACAGCTGTTGGTTCGTCGAAAATAAGGATTTCATTGTCCCTATATAGCATCTTTAATATTTCCACCCGCTGCTGCATACCCACTGTGATGTCAGATATCAAAGCATCCGGGTTTATAGAAAGCCCATATTGCTCTGATAAATTAACAACACGGGTCCGAGCATCGTCCATTTTCAAAAAACCATTTCGTGTTGATTCAACTCCAAGCACGATATTTTCTAAAACGGTAAAATTATGCACCAACTTGAAATGTTGATGCACCATGCCTATGCCAAGGCGTGTTGCATCGTTGGGACCTTGGATGCGAACAAGCTCGCCATTTTTATATATTTCTCCCTTATCGGGTTGATAAAGCCCGAAAAGTATACTCATTAAAGTTGATTTTCCTGCGCCGTTTTCACCCAAAAGGGCATGGATTTCTCCCCGTCGCAAATCCAGAGTTATATTGTCGTTTGCCAAAATGCCAGGAAAAGCCTTTGTTATTCCTCGCATTTCTATAACAGTATCCATACGCACACTGCCCCCTTTACCGCGCACAATTGCGCTAGCTTGTTATTGAGCAAAGCAGCCGGGAGCACAACCCCCGGCTACCTTAGCTACATTATAAAATATCGAAATTATGCGTGAAAATATGCGTAAAAATTGGGAAATAATGTGTAAATTATCTTTGTTACACTACTACGGTTTATCCACCCAGGTTATTGACCACAACTGCGCTGGTGGGAATTTCATCGGGAGCGATTTCGGTATTGGGATCTACGAATACTGTGCCATCGACGAGCATTGCAAAAATTGCATCGTAGTCGGCTTGGGTGAATGTGTCGAATTTAGAAGTATCCATGGGCAGACCCACGCCAAGGTTGGCGGCATCAAAGAGCAATGTTTCGCCACCGGGGAATTCGTCAGCATAATAGTCTTCCAAGCAATCGTAAACAGATTGGGTCAAAAGCTTCATTGCGCTGGTGATGACGCTTTCAGACTCAGAAGATTGGTCGCCATCAACGCCGATGACGGCATTTCCGGATTGCTCTGCTGCCGGGAAGATGGAGAAGCAAATGCCTCCGCCGCAAGCGAAGATGACTTCGATACCATCATTATACCAAGCTGCTGCTCTGGTGTTGATGTCGGGAGAGGGTTCGAATGTTCCGGTGTAGAAATAGTTAAGGGTGATGGAATCGTCTTCCAATCCCAGCTCCTGGGCTGCATATTCAGCGCCTTGGATATAGCCAAGACCGAAGCGGACGACGGCAGGAACAGATATTCCGCCCATGAAACCGAGGTTGCGGTAGCCGTCCATAACAGCTGCATATCCAGCAAGGAAACCAGCCTGCTCTTCAGCGTAGAAGACTGCAATGGTGTTGTCTCCGACTTTGCCTTCATAGTTATCCCAATCTCCATTGTTGGGAGTACCATCCAATAGGATGAACTTCACATCGGGATATCTATCTTGGGCTACGAAAATCGGCACCTCAAAGAGGAAGCCAGGAGTCACGATGACTTTAGCACCGCTTTGAACAGCAAGGTCGATGGCGTTGAGATAAGCATCATCGCCAGCATCAGCTGGTTTGTAGTACTTGTGGGTGATGTCGAACTCTTTTGCATACATCTCCACGCCTTCCCAAGCACCTTGGTTGAAGGACCTGTCATCAATGGTTCCCAGGTCGGTGATAAGAGCAAGCTCATATTCGCCTGAGTCTGCGTCCAGCTCAGTGTTGTCCTCTACTTCAGTGTCGTTGCCAGACGGGCTGGTTGTGCCGTTGTTATTAGTGTTGCAAGCCGCTAAAGTGAACAACATAATCAGCGCCAGGATTAATGCGAGAATTTTTTTCATTTCGGTTTTTCCTCCATATTATTTTTTCTATATAAACCGCCAATGTCAAGACTCGGCGGTGTTATAGACGCAGTTCAGTATCCCGTTTGGTTTCCACCAGATAGAATTGTAATCGCTGAGCTGGTGCCTAGGCGGTCGCAACCGGCTTCTATGTAGGCGACCATGTCTTCCCTTGTACGGATTCCGCCGGCGGCTTTTATCTTTACTTCGGGGTCAATGTGCTTTTTAAATAGAAGAACATCCTCCATTGTGGCTCCGGCGGTGCCAAAACCGGTGGATGTTTTTATGTAGTTAGCACCAGAGTCGGAGACGACTCGGCAAAGTGTGATTTTTTCATCTTCGGTTAAATAGCAGGTTTCAATGATTACCTTTAATATATGAGGACCTGCAATCAAGCCGATGGCGGTAATTTCAGCACTGATTGCACCGAAATTGCCGTTTTTAACATCGGTGAGGTTTATCACCATATCTATTTCATTGGCGCCATCTTCCAAAGCATATTGGGTGGCGTTTATTTTTGTTGCAGTGGAATCGTATCCCAAGGGAAAACCGATGACTGTACAAATGTTCAAATTTGGGTAGTTTTCTTTGATTTTGCTAATGTAATAAGGTGGAATGCACACCGAAGCTGTCTTATATTCAAGGGCTTCATCGCATAGCTGCTTTATTTCGTCCCAGCTTGCAATTGCCTTTAAAAGTGTGTGGTCAACATGGGAAAGGATAGTTGCATCGTCCATATATGGCTCCTAATTGTATAATTGATGTAAAATCGCTAGTTGTAAGATAGCATATTTCATAAAAAAAGGCAATATATTTCATGGATGTACACATTTTTTTAACACTAATCGTTACGGGTCACGGTGGTGCTAGAAACTTTTTAAATATGAACAAATCATGAACAAAAAGCAAGAGTTCATAATGACCATGCTATAAGCTCAACTGAAATAGGCGAAAATTTAATGTTTATTTAATGCGAAGGTCATTTTTTTCAAAAAAAAAGCACTTTTTTTTGCAAAACCTATACTTGGGATAGTATACAAATCGGAAAAAATCCAATAAAGTTTGTAGGGCAAAACCAGAGAGAAGCCAAAATATTATTTAAAGGAGAGTGCAAATGTCAAACATTGAAGAGAGAAGTAAAAGAGAAATATTAGAAAAAGGCAGGGAAGTCCCGAATGTACCCATCCCGCCGACGGACAAAAAAGAAAGGAGACTGGATGACAAAACTTTAACAGAAATGGCAGAACAGAAACTAGCTATATATCTGGAGCAGTATTCAATTAAGGATGTGGCTGCGATGAATCCAGATATAGAGGAGGATATGCTGAAAGAGCTGCTCATAGAAACTTTCAAAGATGAAGCTGATGAAGAAGCGTCTATGCAGATGACTGGCAAATTATCAGATTTAATTATGAGCGGAGATAGATTAGAAAGAGAATTGGAATTTTCAATCGTTGATTATGGTTTGCGTCCACAAGAGTTAATTCCAAGGGAGCGAGGGCTAGGAGATTTAGTTGATAAACTCAGACCAATAAGACCATTTCCTATGTACCTATCTTTAATCTCGACTGATATTGAATTAGGTTCAGAAATGGAAATAAGAGTTATACATGGATATATTAATGATATGCTTGCTCCAAGTAGCAATGTAACATGGCGTAGTAGCAACCCTGCAGTTGCCACGGTACATGAGAGTGGAAAGTATAAAATAATTTATCATCCAATTTTTGGTTTTCAAATTATTTTAGTACCAGGTCCTACACATGGAATTATCAAAGGACTCTCCCTTGGAACTGCAACTATTTCTGCACAGCATAAAGTGAACGGATACATTGCATCGGTTGATATCACTGTGCAAATTTTACCGAAATCACTCACAATCGTGAAAGAAGGCGAAACAAGACCTAGGTCACCGCTATTTGTTTCACCATATGTACCGCTCCAGCTCGAAGCTATCGTCCTTCCAGAAAACGCAACCGACAAAACAGTATACTGGTCGAGTTCAGCACCAGAGGTTGTAAATGTAACAGAAAATGGACTGGTGACAACGACAACACCATATGTGAATGGAATAACTATCTATGCTCGAACAAAAGTTGGTGGACTCGTTGATTCCGTGCAATTGACAATGAACCTGTAAACTACGCATACTCATGCAAATATTGATTTTATAGTAATAACCAAAATTCCGTCATTGCGAGGCGCGAAGCGATGAAGCAATCCAATAAAAGCTTGAATAATGCCTATAATAAGAGTTTTATTGTTATATTGCTTCGTTCATTGACCTCGCAATGATGGGATAGAGTTACTGCAGTAGAATCAGATATTTAACGATTATCAAAGAATGGAGAATACAATGCAAAATGTAAAAAGGAAATTAAAGCGATTCTTGGGCATAATGCTAACGCTCTGTATGGTGCTAATGCTCATGCCTATTTCAGCGTTCGCAGTTGCGCCAGTAGTAAGCAATATACAAATACGGGAGCAACCCAATCCCACGGTGACAATACTAAGTTACGATCTCGATATAAACTCAGTCGTTTATTTAGCGCTCTATACAGGAACTCATACAGCACCGACAACATTAGCTGAGGTTGTAGCGGGAGTCGGAGCTGTAAAACAAAGCGGGCAGTTAAGCGTGTCTGCTGGAACGAACATACCACTTCAATGGTCAGGCTTAACACCTAACACTTCGTACACGTCGTATATCGTAGCGACGGCAGATGGCGAAGAATCGGCTGTAGTGTCAGTTCCGTTTACCACATTGGCGGCAGTTGCGCCAGTAATTAGCAATATACAAATACGGGAGCAACCCAATCCCACGGTGACAATACTAAGTTACGATCTCGATATAAACTCAGTCGTTTATTTAGCGCTCTATACAGGAACTCATACAGCACCGACAACATTAGCTGAGGTTGTAGCGGGAGTCGGAGCTGTAAAACAAAGCGGGCAGTTAAGCGTGTCTGCTGGAACGAACATACCACTTCAATGGTCAGGCTTAACACCTAACACTTCGTACACGTCGTATATCGTAGCGACGGCAGATGGCGAAGAATCGGCTGTAGTGTCAGTTCCGTTTACCACATTAGCGGCAGTTGCGCCAGTGGTAAGCAACGTGACAACAGACTTAATAACGCAAACAACGGTTCTGATATATTACGATTTGGACAAGGCTTCAACGTTATATGCTGCAATCTATCCGGGAACTGCTACATTAACAGCGGCTGAAGTAAAATCGCATGTCGGTGCGGATTGGGATGCACATGGAGCAGTTACCACTGCGGTCACTGGCGGTCAAATAAATCCAACAGGTTTGACACCAAACACATCATACACGGCATATTTGGTGGCGACAGAAGCCGGGGAAGATTCTGCTGTAGTGTCAGTTCCGTTTACCACATTAGCAGTAGTCACACCCACCTATACTATAAGTGCAACTTCGTTAACTTCATTCGGTTCTTTACAGACGCCATTTACACAACCATCCGCGCAGACGGTAACGATAACAAACACAGGCACAGAAGCAATCACGCTAACACAGCCGACCTCAACAGATTTTATCATCGGAACGCTATCGACAACTTCGCTTGCCACAACCGGCGCGACAGCGACGTTCACCGTACAGCCGAAAGCGGGTTTAGCGGTTGGCGTATATAGCGAAACAATCGTTATAAGCGGAAATAACGGCGCAAGCGCAACGGTCAGCGCGGTTTTCACCGTAACATCAGCCGCACCAACCTACACAGCGACGATTAGTCCCACAAGCAGGACTTTCACTAGCGTAACAGCGGGTTATGGGGTGCAAACGGCGCAGGCGTTTACCATAACAAACACAGGAACGGGAACGCTCACCAACTTTGCGGCTACATTCACCACTGGCACAGCCTTCGAAATCAGCGTGGCTCTGTCCAGTTATTTTGCAGTTGCAGGCAATACGGTAACGATCAGCGCCCGTCCGAAAACAGGGCTTTCTGCTAGTACCTACACTGACACTCTGATAATCACCGGTGATAATGGAATAAATCTTACCGCTTCTTTGAGCTTTACCGTTACATCCGGTGGTGGTAGCGGTGGTGGTGGCGGTGGCGGAACTAGTAATAACACTGTTATCGAAGAAGTAGAAGACGAGGAAATTGATGATGTTATACTTCCTCCATTAACTGCGCCATTTAATGATGTAAACGAAAATGACTGGTTCGCAGAAGCGGTTGACTACGTTTACAGCGCAGGTTTGATGATTGGCGTTGACGATAACAGGTTCAGCCCAAGCGGAACACTGACCAGGGGTATGATAGTTACCATTCTTTACCGCCTAGAAGGTGAGCCCAGTGTTGCTAATCTAGCCAACCCATTCACCGATGTGGCTGATGATGTCTGGTACACAGATGCCATTAAATGGGGAGCAGCCAACGACATAGTCCTAGGCTACGGCGACGGTAGATTTGGTCCTAACGACCCAGTTACCAAGGAGCAACTGGCAGCACTCATATACAGGACACAGCTTGCCACCAAGAAACTGCCACCTGACATCCTCATGGACTTCCAGTGGAGCGACTGGAACGCTATTAGCCAATGGGCTAGGGGTGCAGTCAACATACTGACTATCCAAGGAGTGTTCAGAGACATAGAAGGTGCGAGCTTCAATCCCAGGCAGCCAGCTACAAGGGCGGAAGTGGCATCCATACTCTTCAGGTGGCTCGATTCCGTACAATGATGTGATATGGAAAGAGATTCATCAGAGAATGTAATATCTGAAGTAGAAACAGCGCATGAAGCTTCTTGCCATTGCCACAAATGCGGGCAGGTACTCTCCCTGAGTGACAGGGTATGTACAGCTTGCGGTGTCATGACCCACATAGTCTGCCCCTATTGCGGTAAGGAGACTTTCATCCAGAGCAATTGCAGAAACTGCCGAAATTCTTTGTTCGTAGCCTGCCAAAAGAAAGGCTGTGGAGCAGTCCAACTAGTCAGCCACCTCGGCATATGCAAAGCCTGTGGTGCCACAATGGATCTGATACCAAACGAGAGCAAGAAAGCAGCAATGCAAAAGTAGCAAGAGCTTCAACCAAGCATCGCACACCAATGAGAAACCTAGCAAAATAGAAGAACCCCCTGCAGACTGGAAACAGGTCTACAGGGGGTTCTGTTTATATGTATCGATATAGAATGTGTTTATCTATCTGCATTCATTATAGTCATTAAATAAGTTTGTTATGCCATGCAATACTCGCCTTGACTAATAGTGTCCCCAGCTGTAAATAGGACTATTCACTATCTGTACTTTGCATTTCCAGTATAGTACGCAGCTTATCTAACTCTTTATCCTTCTTGGCAAGCTCCGCTGCTTGCTCGGCAAGCTCAATGTCTTTATCTGCAAGCTGAGCGTCTTTTTCATCGACAATCCCTTGCCACTTTTCATCGGTCTCGCGTATCGCTTCGCGTCGCGCATGACCCAACGCAGAGGCTTTAATGTTAAGCGCATCGGCACGCATACGTTCTAGCTGTCTGAACTCGTCTGTAGCGGTTACAGTACGGTATGCTCCTATTGCTTCTTTCATCACGTCTCCCCCAATCGCTTCGATTTTTGATAAATCATCTTCTGTTTTCGCATTGAAAAGTGTAAGCCAAAACATTAATTCGTCGTCAGTGTCATCAACATCAGGGAGTTTGGGTAACTCGTAAAATTGCAAGCAGAGCCTGTCGGTGAGCACTGTGTAGCGTGTCACCTCAAGGACCATGTGTTGTGAAAAATATTCAGTACAGTTGAACTGCTTGAAATTGAGAATGCTGATTATGATTGTGCGCGGTAAATCAATGTACTCTCCGCCAGCTTTGAGTGCAGATGAATACTCGCGCGCCCAATAATATAAACTGCGTTCGGGGAAGTCGCCTTCGTTTGAAACTTGAACCTCAAGCCCAATACGACTACCATCGACAACCATGCTTATGTCGAGGCGGCAGAGCTTCTCATCAACAACCTCTGGTGGTATATCGGGATTGGTTACTACAAACTCATTAATACTTTCAAGGCTAATATCGAGCATCCCTGCTATAAGCCTTTTAAGCAATTCCTGGTTTCGCGTAAACAACCATTTAAATAAAACATCGTTTGTAAATTTGTATTCGAGCTCAGGTACAACTACACCTACTTCCTTGCTCAGAAACTGTAACACATTTTGATTCTAAATTCAATATAATTCATGTCAACATTGTGTTAACTTATGATAATGTCAGGATGTAGACTAACTTCAGAAAATGTCACCTCTTATGAAATTATATATAATAAAAAAATAAAAATAAAAATATGAGTTCTACTTGAACACGTTAGAGGTTCAGCTGAAATAGGCGAAAATTTAATGTTTATTTAATGCGAAGGTTATTTTTTTGCAAAAAAAAGCACTTTTTTTGGCAAAACCTATACTTGGGATAGTATACAAATTGGAAAAAATCCAATAATGTTTGTAGGGCAAAACCAGAGAGAAGCCATAATATTATTTAAAGGAGAATACAAATGCATACTAAAACAAGAAAGAAGATATCAACCTTGTTGGCACTGGTGATGGTGTTCAGCCTATTCGCAGCATTTCCCATCACCGCAAGTGCGGCGACGGGTAGAGCTTATATCAATGTGAGTACCCTAGGTATTTACGATGCGAACAACAAGGACAAGAAGTCAACCGAGTCCCAGTGGGAGTATAGCAGTAGTGATAGGAACCTAATTTTGAAGACAAAAAATGGCAACTATCAGATTACAGGCACGAACAACGATTTGAACATTAAAATTAATGCAGATGATATATACCTTGTCTTAGACAACGTTCATATTTCATATTATACAAACTGGTTTTATGGTTTTGAAGTATGGCGAAACTGTATGATTAATCCTATGGGTACCAATGTCTTAAACCTGAGTTTCATGGTTGATGCTAATAAGGAACTAAAAATCAATGGTCGAGGGAGTCTGGAAATAAATAGCCCTGGGTACGGTTTTCAGATTAGAAAAAACTCTAAATTGACTTTTAACTCATCCGTTGTTGTAAATGCTTCAACTGAAGGTATAATAAATACCGCTCACGACGGCGGAACGAATGTCATATCGATACTTGGTTCATCACTCGTGATAAATTCTAATAACTCAGGTATATATACAACTGGTGAGCTGAAGATATCTTGCGACCCGCGTACTACTGAAAACATGGGTACACTAACGGTGAACAGCAGTGGGCTTTTTGGCATACACGGACTCAAGAGCGTGGACATAATAGGCTTCACCAGCGCGAATCCATTATATACAGAAGGCGCACAGGGTGGTATCTATGCTGGTGGATTCGTATACCTTCGCAACAATACTTTTGTAGAAGCTAAAGGGAATTCGTCTACGCGAGCGGTGGTAACTAACTCCGCTATCCAAATGGGGAACGGTTCTGAGCTTACAATGCACAACCTGCCCAACTCTCCGGTACAACACACTGTCAATGCTTTGACTTCATCAAATGCATCTAGATGGAAGCTCGAAAACGCAACAGTGACCGGAGGCTCCACATCGCTGACCAGCCAGAGCCTAAATATCAGTATTCCAGCATCGACGACGGCAACGATCTCCCGCGTACCCAATACGTTAAATTGGGAGACATACAACGGACAGTATCATATACCCACTCCTGTTGTGGGTACTGCGATATCGCCCATCAATGTGTCGAGCAGCGTTATTGGCGGGAATCCGCCTTATACATATAGTGTTGAACCTGGGTTGTTAAATCAGTTCCCAGCGGGGATAACAATAAACAGTTCAACAGGAATAGTCTCCGGTACACCCACGACAGCTAGAAATTATATGACGCTTGTATTTCTGAGGGTTACCGATGCTAGGGGAGACACACGCAATGCGATACTGTACATAGACCCCGTCAGTGGGCCTCTCAGCTTCACAAACAATCAGGCATACAACATTCCTTCGTCCGTAGTGGGTTCACCGATATCTAGCATAAGTGTTGCAGGCGGAGTAGTGGGCGGGGTACCCCCATACACCTTCGCTGAAAATCCCTCATCGGTAAATCGGTTTCCCGAGGGAATTACAATCAGCCAATTCGGCATCATCTCTGGCACTCCAACAGCGGTCACACCGCCAGGATCAGCAAGGATCAGAGTTACAGATAGTACAGGAGCAGCAATTAACTTTTTCATCGGTTTCGGCAATGTCATATCAAATGTAACAGCACTCAGCTTTTCCAACAGTTCTTGGAACAGTATACCATTATCTCTAGTGGGTAGAGCAATATCGAATATAGATGTGTCGGGCGGAGCCAGTGGAGGTACGCCACCGTACACATTTGCGGAAGATCCGTCATTTCCATTTCCTGATGGTATAGCAATCAGCTCTGCTGGGATTATCTCTGGTACGCCGATGACAGTTACAAATGCAAGTAATGCCAGAATTGTCGTTACAGACTCAGCTGGCGCATCTGTATATGGAATTATCCAATATGGAGATGTAATAGCTGATGAATCGTTGAAGGTTGAGTCTCCAACCTATGGCATATACCACGTATACATTCCCCCTTCAATGGCGGGAGTCCCGATTGATCCGATAGACCTTTCGGAACTTGTATCTGGCGGTGAACCACCATATGAATACTATAGCAGTTTTGATGCAGATGATAGGTTATGGGAGTATAGCGGTGTGTCAATCGACCGCATGACAGGTGTAATTTCCGGAGTTCCGCAAGAACCAAGCGCTGGCGGTGATACGAGGATCGATGTATTTGATCAATCAGGAGGTCTCTTTGGTCATGCTGAAATTTATGTATACTATGACGAGGTGGAATCGGCTCCAAGTCTGAATGCGGAGAGCGTGAGCATACCCACTTCATGGGTGGGGGAGACCATCGAACCCATTGATGTTTCCCTCGGGGTATCCGGCGGAGTTCCACCATACTATTACAGAGTAGACGATTTTCGTACTTTGCCAGCCGGGCTTAGCATCAATAGCATGACTGGGATAATCTCAGGGACATTGACGATGCCAGAGTCATTGGGAGAAGCACTTATTCACGTTGGAGACCGAACGATGACCGAAGAAACAATTCGTGTCAATTACGGAGCGGTTCAAGCGGTTCAACCCTTGCAATTTGACTCTTATCCTTTGGATCAGGACATCCCTGCAGCTACTGTGGGAATGGACATAAGGGATGTCGAGACTGGAGGGGCATACTATAGCTACGCAGACCAAGTATATGACGGTGCGCGACCATATAGCTTCACTGCCGCTGGGCTTCCAGATGGCTTGTTCATGGATTCGGACGGTGTGATTCATGGCACTTTCGCGTCTGTGCAAGTGGCTGGTACTGCGACAGTTATTGTAACCGATTTCATAGGGAACAACAAAAGCGTCACAATTAATTATGGCGATGTATCCGCAGCATCTCCGGTACTCATCCTAGAACATGACCCAACCTTTAACATACCCGCCTCTACTGTGGGCTTCTCTATTACTCCCATTGATATATCTGTCGGTGCTTCGGGAGGCACTGCGCCCTATACCTTCGATGCAATTGGACTACCCAGTGGTCTTTCCATAAGCACAGCAGGGGTCATTTCCGGAATCCCAGTGGAAGAGGACGATGATGGCACTGTATTCATCACTGTGACCGATGATGTGGGCGATACAGCAACGATGTCAATAAATTATGGTGCGATAAGTGTAGCGGGTACTCCTCTCTCATTTACACACAGAGTCGAATTCGACATACCCAATTCCACGGTGGGTTCAGCGATAAACTCCATTAATACCGCTCTCGGTGTAGCAGGCGGTACTGCTCCCTATACCTTTAGCGCAGTGAATCTACCTGCTGGGCTTGGTATTAGTGCATTTGGCATTATATCAGGGACGACAACGACAGTGGGAGATAAAGGAACAGCAACTATAACTGTAACCGATAATACATCAGCGACAGCGAGCATCATCATTACCTACGGTGAGGTATGTGCAGCAGGTACCCCATTTTCATTCAAACCTAGTCCGACATTCGATATCTCATCGTCAATTGTTGACATGCCAATCGATATCATAAACGTGGCTACCAGCGTTTCGGGTGGCGTAGCTCCATATACTTTTAGTGCAATAGATCTCCCAGATGGTCTCACCATCACATCGGCGGGAGTCATATTCGGTGTACCGATGGCTGCGCAACCTGCTGGTACTGCGACGATTTTTGTCACCGACAGCGATTTATCTTCAGCTTCAATCGCAAGTATCACTATTAATTTCAGTGCTGTGACTGAGCCTGTTGTTCTGACGGGTACAGCTAGCATTGACAATATGTATCCGCAAGTAGGCGATGTGCTGACAGGATCACTTGTAGGTGGCATTAATGCTGGCATACTGAGCTATCAATGGAAAGCAGATGGTGTCAATGTAGGAAGTGGCAATACCTACACGGTTGCTGCGAGCGATTTTGGTAAAGTTATAACTCTAGAAATCACTTCGAGCATTGAAATTGGCACAACCAGCACAGCGACTGCGGTGGTTGGCAAATTAACTCCCACGGCTGCAGACTTGACCTATCCTACACCGATGGTCGGTGTTTACGATGGAACTCCGCAAGATATTTCGGTTACAGGACCTGCGGGTATAGGTACAATTACGGTATTATATGATGGCTCATCTACTGCTCCCACAAATGCAGGAACATATGCTGTAACAGTTGATGTTGCTGATGGTGCAGTCTATGGAGCAGCGACTGGTATTTCCCTCGGGAACTATACCATAGCACCGCTAGATATTTCCGGTGTGACGATAACTGCGAATTTCGGAACATTGACCTATGATGGTGCAGCACAAACGCCGACTCCGAGTGGTGTGATGTTCGATGTCTCGTCAGTTGTTGCTACGACTGACTACACCATTGGTAGCTGGTCGAACAACACTAATGTAGGGATAAACACAGCCAGTGTTACTTTCACAGGTGTTGGTAACTATACAGGAACGCAAGTGGTTAATTTCACCATCGATCCAAGTTCTATTGTACTTAAAGCAGATGATTTCACAATAGTAATCGGTGAGACTGAGCCGACATACAGCTTTTCTGTGGTGTCAGGGCTTGTGTCACCTGATACTGAAGCTATAATTGATACCCTACCGACATATAACTTAACTCCATCATTTGACAATACAGCGACTGGTACATCTCTCATAACATTGTCAGGAATGGCAACAAGTAATACTAACTACACCTTTGGAACAGCTATGACAGGCACACTGACAGTCACCGACAAAACTCCCGTGACCATCAGCGGGATAACGGTTGCTGGAAAAGTATATGATGGTGTTGCGGTTTCACCAAGCGGAACAGAAACCGTGACAGGCTCGCAGGGCGACCATCTGCCATTAGTCTATGTTTATAGGGATTTATCAGACAACAGTACTAGCTCAGCAGCTCCTGTTAATGCTAGCAGCTATCAGCTGGAAATCTCCATAGATGCTGCTGACCCGAATTACGCTGGTAGTACTGTAATAATTCCGTTTATAATTGACAAAGCAACGATAACCATTACAGCGGACAATAAAACTGCTACCAGGGGAAGCGCAATACCCGCATTTACTTATACGGTATCTGGCTTGGTGGCTGGCGAAAACCTATTGATAACCCCAACTGTAGATTCGCTCACAGCAGACATGAATGCAGTAGGGACATACCCAATTGTCGCAAGCGGCGCAGTAGCACCCAGTGGCGATAACTATGATGCAATTGTTTATGTCAATGGTATTCTGACTGTCAACAGACAAAGTGGCGGAAGTTATGTCGGCGGTGGTAGTGGTGGAACTAGTAACAACACTATTATTGAAGAAGTAGAAGACGAGGAAATTGATGATGTTATACTTCCTCCATTAACTGCGCCATTTAATGATGTAAACGAAAATGACTGGTTCGCAGAAGCGGTTGATTACGTCTACAGTGCAGGTCTAATGATCGGCGTTGATGAAAACAGGTTCAGTCCAAGCGGAACACTGACCAGGGGTATGATAGTTACCATTCTTTACCGCCTAGAAGGTGAGCCCAGTGTAGCAAATCTAGCCAACCCCTTCATCGATGTGGCTGATGATGTCTGGTATACAGATGCCATCAAATGGGGAGCAGCCAACGACATAGTCCTAGGTTACGGCGACGGTAGGTTCGGTCCTAATGATTCGGTGACCAAGGAGCAACTGGCAGCACTCATATACAGGACACAGCTTGCCACCAAGAAACTGCCACCTGACATCCTCATGGACTTCCAGTGGAGCGATTGGAACGCCATCAGCCAATGGGCTAGGGGTGCAGTCAACATACTGACCATACAAGGAGTGTTCAGAGACATAGAAGGTGCGAGCTTCAATCCCAGGCAGCCAGCTACAAGGGCGGAAGTGGCATCCATACTCTTCAGGTGGCTCGATTCCGTACAATGATGTTATATGGATAGAGCTTCAACCGAGCATCGCACACCAATGAGAAACCCAGTAAAATAGAAGAACCCCCTGCAGATCAATCATCGACCTGCGGGGGGTTTCATTCATACAAATCACTTCTAATAATAATAAAAATATTATGTTTTACATATGTGTTATGCTATTCTACTAACGGCGTCATTCCACGCTATCCTATGTTGAAATTTAACCGTTTCATCTACTTTCAACAAGTCAACGTACATATGAATAAAATCTGCCGGGTTATTAAGTAATCTTAGGTAATACCGTAGTGTAGTGTAAACGCCGTTTACTATTACCTGACAACCGTGAATACTAGCAATTTTCGCTATTTCCTCATTAATTCCAGTCCAGTCAGCATTATCCATGTTAGCTGTAGTGAGAATATAATAACGGTCTGTATTATATATCTTGAACTTCTCGTAAGCGTCTGTTATCAATTGTCGAGTGATAACGATTCCATGCTTTATTTCAACACCTTCAAATGCAACGCCATCCTCGTAGTTCACATCAATATCACCTATACGCCCAGACTGTTTATCCGCCGATGTGTGGTTCTCAAGGGTGCATAGATACTTGTCTCTGTATCTTATAACTTCCGACATCATGCATTCATACGCTGCGTACAATGCAAGTGTCGGAAGCCGTGAAGCTCCAGAACCTGTGTATTTTACTGTAAAATGCTTTTCGAGTAGTTCGATTATCGTAGATATTGATAGACTATGTGGCTTAGCAAGCTCTACATTCATACTGTCTCGCTGTTTAACTAAACATATAAAAAAGTAAAGCAGGACAGCCTCAGCGGACATGCCCTGCTCCTGTATGTGGTCAATAATACCCAAGAACGCAGTCTTTACAGCAATCGGCGTGATTTTTCCGCTATAATCCAAAGTATATGGCATTGGTTGTTCGAGTGTGCGTGTGAGCCAACCGGATTCAGCCATAGCTGGAAAGCTCACGTTTTTCATGAACGGAGTCACATAAGACTGGTCAATCCCACGACCTGCAAATCCTCCGTCCATGCCTGCCTGATGATACCTTATGTCCTGCATAGGTTCGACAATTTTATGTGTGAGCAAAGTAGTCAATACTGTCACAACACCTTTATTTGACTCCGAACGTAGAGCAATAGTATCTATTGCTCTTATTAAGTCATCGTCAAGTCCCGCAGGAATAAAATTAGCCTCGTTCGCTTTAATCTGAGCATCTTCATATATTCGAATTAATACCTCTGAATGTGTCATTATTTAATCCACCTCTGCAAAGAACTGGTTTTTTATCTCTTTCGCAACAGCGTGTATCATTGGGACACATACTGAGTTACCTATTTGCTTGTACTGCTCACCTATTGAGCTTGGACGCTTGAAATTATTAGGGAATCCCATAATTCGAAAGCATTCGTTAATTGTCAGTTTCCTAACCTCGTTATCAGGTGTTAGTATCCAGAATCGACCAGATGTTTCTTGTGATGGTAAAGTTGGGTGTATACCCATCGCAGAATATATCCTATTTGGTTGCTTATGAACGCGTGACAAGTGTTCTGTTCCCGGTCGCACTCCCACCTTACGAATAGGTTTGTTACGATGTCCAACAAAGATTAGCCCCGACTTCTCCTGAACCTTTGGGTTTTCTATTAGTGTATATGAGTCTTTCATATATTCGAAGTTTCCTTCAGTATCGAGAAATGGCAATAACACAGGCTTAGGGAGTTGCTTTTCTATCTTTGAGAAGTCAAACGGCTTATTTTTCGAAGCGATGATAATAATGCGCTCCCTATTTTGTGGTACACCATACTCTGCGGCGTTTAACACCTTCCACTCTGTGTAGTAGCCAAGCTCGTTTAGGCTTGCCAGAATTGTTGCAAATGTACGCTTTTTATCATGGTACATGAGGTGCTTGACGTTTTCCAAAAGAACCACGTTCGGTTGCTTCGCCTCAATAATGCGGCATATCTCAAAAAAGAGAGTTCCGCGTGTGTCTTCAAAACCACCCATTTTACCACATATACTAAATGGTTGACAGGGGAAGCCTGCTGTCAATATTGAATGATTCGGTACGATGGCTGCGTCAATTTCGTATATGTCACCATAGGGTACATCGCCAAAATTTTCTGCATAAGTGCGCTGGCATTCGGTGTTTATATCGCTGGAAAAGGTGCAATGAAAACCAGCCTGCTCCAAGCCAAGCCTAATCCCACCTATACCGCAGAATAAGTCAATGAATTGCAAAGCAAATGGCACATCTGTTTGTCTTTTTGCAATAGATTGGTTCGCACTCTGATCATTGAACAAAGATAATTGCTCACGAACATCAAAGGTAGCTGGCATACTTAAATCATACATTGTTTATATCACCATCCAATATATTGGCTTGATTCTTGGCTAGTTTTGTACGACCATCCACTGGTTTATTTGCTGTCTTAGGTAGAGTCCACATGAAACCCAGTTTTTCTGCACCTTTTATCTGCCCATTTTCACACATAACTTGCACTCGACGAGGTGTTATGTTCCACAACTTTGCGGCTTCAGACACTGTCATTAAATCCATATCTCAATCTCCATAGGCTGTTTTTGCTATTATAATACGAGAGTGCGAATATTGCAAGTAATAATGCTTGTACGCGATTAACTAATACATGCAAAGTTACTGGTCACGGGGTATTTCGTAGGCACAAACCGTGTCATTTAAGAGTGTAGCGAAAAATTTATCATGCCGTAATTGCATCTTATTAAGATTGCCACGTCGCTTCGCTCCTCGCAATGACACTGGATTTTCACCCCGTGACTTGTAACCATGCAAATATAATTACCCCTGCAAACCGATGTATGGATTGCAGGGGTGTTGTATTGAGTTGAAATTTGGTGTGTTCTTATAATGCAGGTACTTCGGTGGTGCCGATTTGTAGGCTTCCTTGGCGTTTGCCAAGGACTCTGGCGTTGCTGGGGAGGGTGTAATCGCCGATTTGCTTGTGGATGCCGATTATACCCATTATTGAAAAGGCAAAGGCTATGAGCAAGCTTCTTATTTCTCCTTCGCTGCTGAAGTATCTTGATAAGATAAATTTAAAGTCATCAAAGGTGAGTAAAGTCTCAAATACATAGCTTGCATATACATAGACATATATGAAAAAGCTAGATGCAGCAGTCAGTATCGATACAGTATATATGGTAAACAAAGCGTAGCCTCGCTTTCTAGGACCTTTAAACAATTTATAGCCTTGATATGCACCAAGGGCGATGAGTGCTGAAAGAATGCTGAGTATCCATCCATTGTGATAAATGACTATCCAAGGGATGGCGCATATCAAAGCACCCAGGAGAGCTCCGATAATTCCAGTTAAATACGTAATAGGCGATGCTGTGTATGTTCTGTTTTCCATTTCAATCACGCTGGTGCAGCCAGAGCAAACTGGGCAGCATACATCCTTAAAGATGGCGATGTCATCGGTTTCCTTGCCGCAATTGACACAATGCACATTGGGAACGGCATTAGCCTCTTTTGCCGCTGTGATGGAAGATGATATGAGCGCATCAAGGGTTTCGTATTCCATTAATTTTTTCGTTCTATTGACGATGATGGTTATTGATTCTCCCTTTTGGGTCACATTTGGTGCGCTGATGCCCTTATATTGTTTGAAGACTTGTTTTATCTCATCTTCGGCTTTTGCAACTGGGCAAGACATGCTGAGATAGATATTCAACATGCCAGATGTGGGCGTGATGGTGACATAAACATCGTCCATGATACCATGTATAAATTTTTTCTCGATTGTAAAAGATTTTTTGTTTGCAAATTCAGTTGTTTTTGCATCCATGAGTTTCAACCCCTCTCTTTTCATAATATATCCGATATCGGGTAAAAAAGCAATAGAAAAATGTAATGTTTCCTGTGGGTATATGCCTAATAGCAATAATGTCGAAAATTATGTTGATAAATGGTAATATCTCCTTATAATTCTTGTATATTTCGCCAGTAGCTTTGACGCTTACACGGTCGAATGTAATATTTATGTTACATAGCAGAAAAATTCTATGAAACGATTGATATATGAGCATCAAAGTGTTACAATGTCCAAAGCCATAAAAAATAGGCAAAAATAGCGCAACTCAATATCATGAAAGGAAAGAATTTATGAAAACTATGAGAAAAAGCACCGCCCTATTTCTAGCACTCATCATGTGCTTGGCGTTCTTCAGTTTTGGCACTCTTGCCAGTAATGAAGATATGTCAGGGCAAATCGTGATCCTGCACACAAACGATGTACACAGCCGCATTGCAGCGGCAGAAAGCCCGGGATTTGCTGGAGTAGCAGCGGCAAAAGCATATTACGAGAGCCTTGGAGCGTATGTGCTATTGTTTGACGCAGGAGACATGCTCCATGGGATGCCAATTGCGAACCTATCAAAGGGTAGCTTTATAGTGGAACTGATGAATGCAGTGGGCTATGATGCAATGGCTCCCGGCAACCACGACTTCAACTATACTGCGCCCAGGCTCCTTGAGCTTGCGGAAGAAATGAACTTCCCAGTGCTCAGCTCAAACTACACAGACGACGATACTGGTCTTAGCGTGTTTGAGCCCTATGCAGTGTTTGATGCGGAAGATTTGGGCATCAAAATCGGCGTAGTTGGCATCACCACACCAGAAGCGGCTACGAAATCCAGCCCACTCAATACAATTGGATATAGCTTCAGCGGCGACAATCTTTACGAAGTCGTCCAGGCGCAAATCGATGAGCTTATTGCCCTCGACTGCGACTATATCATTGCTTTGGGACATCTGGGAATTGATTCCGAATCCGTGCCTTGGCGTTCAGTGGATGTGATTGAGGCGACCACAGGTATTAACCTCTTAATCGATGGACATAGCCATTCCACCCTTCAAGGTATAGAGAATGCAGGATTCTCCACTGTCTCTGATAAAGACGGTAATGATGTTGTTATTGCATCCACAGGCAGATATTTAGAAAACATTGGTATTGTCACCATCGTTGATGGAGTTATTACAGCAGGTTATGTTGAAGAAGAGCTCGAGCCCGATGCAGACGTTGCTGCGATGATCGATGAAATCAACGAGGAGCTAAAACCTCTCTTGGAGCAAGTTGTGGCGTCTACACTAGTTGAGCTAACTGCTGCAAGAGCTCCTGGTAACCGCACAGAGGAAACAAACCTCGGAAACCTCTGCACAGATGCTTTCCGTTATGTGACAGGCGCTGATGTTGCGCTGACCAACGGTGGCGGTATCCGTGACACCAGCGGCGCTGTTCTTCCGGTGGGAGATATTACATACGAAACCCTTAACGGAGTATATCCCTTCGGCAATGAGCTTGTTACCATTAATATTTCCGGTGCGGATTTGCTGGCAGCTTTAGAGCATGGCACAGCAGCAGCTCCAGGACCATCTGGTGGCTTCCCGCAAGTTTCAGGTGTCACATTTGAAGTCCATCTGTATGAAACCGAAAACCGTGTGAAAAATGTCATGGTCGGCGATGAGCCCCTTGACTTAAATGCAGTCTATTCTCTGGCAACAAATGATTTCACCCAAATCGGCGGTGACGGATACACAATGCTAGCAGAATATGGCGTGACCGCATACTACAATGCCCTTGACGAAGCCCTTGTGCAATATGTTGTGGAAATGCTCGATGGAAAAGTGGGACAAGAGTATGCTAATATAGAAGGCAGGATTGTTATGGTTGATATGCCAGCTGCATGGGCTGTTGGTGAAATCGGAGAAGCAATTGACCTTGGTCTTGTGCCTTTCTATATGAAGTGGAAATATACAGAAGCAACCACAAGAGCGGAATTTGCCGAGCTTGCAGTCACACTTTATGAGCTGTTCACCGGTAAGGAAATAGCGACAGCTACCAATCCTTTCAACGACACAAACAATATCTATGCAATCAAAGCCTTTACAATTGGTGTTACCCAGGGAGACGGCAATGCATTCACATTTAATCCCGATGGAACACTCACTCGCCAGCAAGCTGCGACGATGCTAGCTCGCCTGGCAGCGGCTTTGGATATGGAACTCCCCAAGGAAGACATGGATTTCGCAGATAGCGAAACTGTAAACTCCTGGGCTGTGGAAGCTGTTGGCCAAGTGCAAGCAGCGGGCATCATGGGTGGCGTATCCGGTGGAAGGTTCAGCCCCATGACTTCTTATGAGCGTCAACAGAGCATCGCAACGATTCTCCGCCTCTTTAATTATGCCAATGATAACTTCGATGGCGTTGTGGAGGATGTCGATGATGTGGAAGACGTAGAAGATGATGTGGAAGAGATTGATGAAGAAGCAGAAGATGAAGCAGAAGAAGTGGAAGACATAGAAGACGAAGAAGAGGAAGACCTAGAGCCTGCAGCTTAAAGCTTAACACAATCTTTGAAAGCTTATTTAGACTAGTCTGCTAAAAAAACACAATGACAAACGGCATCCCAATATAGCGGGATGCCGTTTGAGTTGTTTGAAAGCAATAGAGTTTCTTGTAAATCGTTTCTCAATAGACCTTGAGTCATCTTTATCAAGTACTTCATGTGTGAGAGCAGTTATATGATTCTGGTGCTTGTTGTAGTCACTTTCGACTCTGAGGTGGTAATGATAGCTATTTGAGGGATATCATCAGCAATCGATTTCCAAATCGCCGAATTTTATCCAGCCTCGATTACGCATGAACTCAGAAACTATGAGCGCCACTACAGCCGGGATTACAACGGCGACGAGAACCAATCCCAACCAGTCCATGGCTGTTGCACTCATAGCTATTTCACCGGAAGCGAGGGCGGCTTCAGAAGGAGCCAACCAACCAGAAATAACACCTAAAGGACCGACCATGCCTGATGTTCCCATTCCGGATGAAATGGGAGGACCATTTTGCTTGATTTTGAAAAGAACAGTGGCAACAGGTCCATTGACTATGGAAGCAATCACAGCGGGTATCCAGAGTATGGGTTTTTTCATTAGGTTTGGAACCTGTAGCATTGATGTACCGATGCCTTGGGCAAGTAAGCCTCCCACTTTATTTTCCCTATAGGAAGCCACGGCGAACCCAACCATGTGGGCGCAGCAGCCTGCTAGAGCGGCTCCCCCAGCGAGACCCACCAAGCCAAGGGCAGCGCAAACAGCTGCGGAGCTAATGGGTAAGGTTAGGACGACTCCAACAATGGCAGATACCAAAATACCCATTAGGAAGGGTTGCATATCAGTTGCCCACATTATGGCATAGCCGAAAGCGGAAGCAAACTGACCAATGGGTGGAGCCAGGATAATTGAAGCTCCGACTCCAACCACGATGGTGACAAAGGGTGTAACTATCAGGTCAATGGGAGTTGTCTTTGACACGAGTTTTCCAGCAAAAACCGCAATCAGTACAACAACGAAAACCGCAAGGGGACCTCCAGAGCCACCCAACGAATTTGCCGCTTGACCAACTGCCACGAGAGAATAGAGTACGAAGGGTGGTGCTTTCATGGCATAGCCAATGGAAACCGCCATAGCAGCACCCACGCCGGATGTGGCAAAACCACCCACCCGGTTGAGGATGGGAATACTCAATTGAGTACCCAAAGTGTTCATAATCGTTCCGATGAGCAAGGAGGCAAACAAACCATGTGCCATGGCTCCCAAGGCGTCAAGCCCTATTCGTTGCCAGGTTATTTCTATCCCCTGCTTTTTCATGAAACCCGAAATTGACATATTTCGGCGCCACCTTTCAAAAATGTATTACCAGACAGTATAACGCCGAGCGATTGTATTTACAAGTGCTTTTGCGCTTTTATTTATAATAATCTAACTATATTTAGCACTTCTTCCATTATATGTGGCTTTCGTAGGGCGCGGCATCCTTGACGCGCCGCAAGGTATCGAGTGCAACACAAGCGGCGCGTCAGGGATGCCGCGCCCTACGAAGGTGCCGCATGGTATCCGATGCAACATGGGCGGCGCGTCAGGGATGCCGCGCCCTACGAAGGTGCCGCATGGTATCCGATGCAACATGGGCGGCGCGTCAAGGATGCCGCGCCCTACGAAGGTGCTGCATGGTATCCGATGCAACATGGGCGGCGCGTCAGGGATGCCGCGCCCTACGAAATGGCATTCATGTGGTGCTTGTACGAACTGCTTTTACAAAATCGTGGATTTTGATGGGGTCTTTTAATCCATTTGTTTCAACGCCGCTGCTGGTATCTACCCCATATGGCTGTAGCATGGTGATTGCTTGTGATATGTTATGAACCGTTAAGCCTCCTGCTATGAAGTATGGCTTTTCGTTAAAGCCGATGAGAATCTCATGCTGGAAAGCTTCTCCACTTCCACCCCTTTGTGTCGAAAGAGTATCAAAGAGCAAAAAATCTGCATTCTTCGGATAAGCGGGAATGGCATCATAAACAGAAACCGACTTTATCACAGGACAGGAGCAGCTATTTTTCAGGTTTTCTATGTATTTCCCATCTTCATCGCCATGGAGCTGTATCATATCAATCACACCATGATTACATAAATCAATAATAATCTCTGCATTTTCATTTACAAAAACGCCCACCGCCTTGATATTTCCATCAAGGCGGTTTTTCAACATTGTAGCGGTTTCGAAATCTATCCGTCGGCGGCTTTCTGCAAAGACAAAACCGATATAATCTGGCATGGCACTATTGACTGCAGCGATGTCTTCAAAACTGCGTAAACCGCAAATTTTTACTTTACTCATATAATGCCACCTAGTTTCGATAAAGCCTCTTTTTTATCTTTGGCTCGCATTAGGGTTTCCCCAATGAGGACAGCATTAATTCCATTTTCTTTTAATTTTGCTATGTCTTCGGGCGTTTGGATTCCGCTTTCAGATACGAAAAGCACATTATCAGGAGCAAGCTTACGAAGCTTAATGCTATTCTCCATGTCTACCTCAAAGGTATTCAAGTCTCTATTATTTGCTCCGATTATGCGAGCTCTGGCTTGGAGTGCGTTTTTCAGTTCAGACTCATCATGGACTTCCACCAAGGAAGACATGCCATATGTATCTGCGGTCTCGATAAACTCGGCTAATTGAGATTGATTGAGGATTGCACATATTAGCAAGATTGCATCGGCACCCATCAGAGCAGCTTGCTCAACTTGATAGAGGTCAATGATGAAATCCTTGCGGAGTAAGGGGATGTTGACAATGTTGCGAATCTCTGACAGGTGTTGTGGGCTTCCAAGAAAAAAATCTGTTTCCGTCAGTACTGATATGGCAGTCGCTCCTGCTGTTTCATATTCTTTGGCGATTTCGAGATATGGATAATCCTCTGCTATAATCCCCTTTGAAGGGGAAGCTTTTTTTACTTCGCATATAAAGTGAAAACCAGGTTTTCGCAAAGCCGCTTCAAAGGGATATGCGGAACTAGCGGTTGTAGCCATAGGAGCAGAAGTAGGGGCAGGTGCAAATGCAGTATCAGATGCTGCTTTTTCCCTTTGTACCCTTAGCTTTGTCGCCGCAACGATTTCGTCAAGAATGCTCAATTGCTAGCCCTCCATATTGGAACAGCGAATAAACTCATCCAGTTTGCTCGTTGCTTGCCCGCTGTCAATGATGTTTTGGGCAACAATAATTCCTTCCTGTATCGAGTCTTGCTTCCCCGAAATGTATAGAGCTGCTGCTGCATTTAGTACTGCAGCATCTCGCTTTGCTCCCTTTTCTCCATCAAGCACGGCTCGTAGTATTTTAGCGTTTTCTTCGGGGGTGCCACCAACCAGCTCTGATTTTTCGCAACGGCGGAATCCGAATTCTTCAGGGGTGATTTCGTAAGTGCGAATCCAACCGTTTTTTAATTCGCAAAGTAAAGTGGCTGCGCTCATGGATATTTCATCTAAACCGTCTACTCCATGGACAACAATTGCATTTGTCACACCGAGGTTCATGAGGACTTTAGCAAGGGGCTCCACCAGCTCCCTATCATAAACCCCCATGAGTTCCATGTTAGCTCCTGCGGGATTGGTAAGTGGTCCCAGGACATTAAAAACCGTGCGAATACCCAACTCTTTACGCACAGGAGCAACATACTTCATGGCAATGTGGTAATTTTGTGCAAAGAGGAAGCAAATGCCGATGTCATGGAGAAGTTCTGTGCTTCTTTCTGGTGGAAGGTTGATGTTTACTCCCAGTGCTTCTAGCACATCCGCTGCTCCGCAAAGGCTGGAAGCTCCTCTATTGCCGTGCTTTGCAACGGGAACTCCCGCTGCCGCTGCTATAATCGCAGCTGTTGTTGATATATTAAATGAATTAGAGTTATCTCCGCCTGTGCCAACGATTTCCAATGCGTCAACATTGTGTAATAATCGAACGCAATGCTTACGCATCCCAAATGCAGAGGCTGTGATTTCATCGATGGTTTCACCTTTCAGGCTCAAAGCTGTTAAATACGCGCTCATTTGCACCAAGGTGGCTTCGCCAGTCATTATTTCATCCATCACCGCTTCTGCCGCTTCATATGTTAAATCCTGTTTCTTAGACAAGGTAATTATAGCTTCACGTATCATTTATTCTTCTCCTTAAAATTTTTATCATGTCTCACGCCGCCTTCATAGAAAACCGCATCTCAAAAAGTTTTTTTCGTAGGGCGCGGCATCCCTGACGCGCCGCAAGTCTCCACCGCGCCAAATACAACGCAATATCAAATTTCATACGACATGTCAAGGATGCAATCCCCCACCGTAGGGCGCGGCATCCCTGACGCGCCGCAAGTCTCCACCGCGCCAATTACAACGCAGTGCAAAACAACACTCAACCAAAGAGTCCAGCATTGACCCACATGGGTATTGCCACAAGCAACGACAACAGGCAAGAACCGAAGTAAATCGTACCGTATGCACCCAAGTGGGAACTAGTCCATGCTCTATCTCCAGCAATGGAGACACCCAGCATAGCCCACATATTTTGAAAAGCCATGAAGAAGCAATTAGCTGCCATTACAAAGATAGCGAGCCATACAAGGGGGCTGATTTGATAAGCATCATAAATTGCTGGCAAAACCGGCACCATGATAGCCATAGTGGGTACAAGTATGGCAACGTCGAAAAATCTCCATAGGAACATAAATGCCATTGCAGTAAACATAAAAATCCATGGATTGCTTGATATTGGAGCTATCGCTGGAATGATAATGTCTGCTAGCCATTTTGAAATACCTGTTTCCGTGAATACAGATCCAAGACCTAGAGCCATGGCTGTAAAGACCACTAAATCCCAATTGATGCTTACATTAAAATCCCTTGGTTCCAAAACGCCAAAAAGGAAGAAAGCAAAGACTCCTATTAGGCAAAGCGCAGCATCAGGCATTCCGTGGTATCTCCCTGTTAGAAGTAGCATGAAAACTCCCACGAGAATGATTGCGGCGATGATTTCGTGATGACTCATTTTTTCGCTTTTTTGATTCTTTATCACGTCAATGGCATCTTCCGATAATTTATCAGAAGGTTTGAGAAGGATTAGGCTTCCGATTATCATTAATACTGTTGTTAGTATCATTGGTACGAATAATACGCTAAACCAGCTATCAAAGGTCACCAAGCCTGCCGTTTCGGGAAGAGCATTGATCATACCTGATATGATGGGTCCCCATAAAGCGCCGCTGAGCCAACCAGAGCCAGGGATGAGTGCCATGCCAAAGGCTGTGAGCAGTATTAGTGAGTTGCCTTTTGAGCCTTTTTCCAGTTTGCACAATTCACAGCACTGAACAGCGATGGGCATTACAATTGCAACTCGCACAGTGATGGAAGGTGTAAGTATACTGAGAATTAAACCGATTAGCACCCAAGCAAAAACCAAAGATGCATAAGACGGTTTGAAAAGTTTGATTATGCCAAGGGCTATCCGATTTCCCAGTCCGGTTTTTTGCAAGGTGAAGCCGAAGAAAAGTGCGGGTATCAAAGTCCAAATTGCTGATTGGGTGAAGCCGGAAAAGACAACGGCTGGTCTGAGCCCTAGAACCAGGGCAAAGAAGGCAAGGAGCATTCCCCCTGCGGAATATGATAGATTAAATGGTTTGAAAATCCATACACTAAGGGTTATTAGGAGTCCGCCGAGCATATATTGGGCGGTATTGTCAAGGCTTGCGGACAGTGGCTTTGTCACCATAAGCAAAATGGCAAGCAAGGTCAGCAGTCCGCTCCCGATGTATGGAACTATAGCTTTTTTCATGTTTGACCTCAATTTCTTTTAATATAATTACTATGTTCGCATCGCTTCTACCATCGTAGAAACATAGCTACTCACTGGAGATATACTATCTCTCCCATGCTCTTCGATAATGGATACAATGGCACTGCCAACGATTACCCCATCAGCGAACGTTGCTATCTCCTTTGCTTGCTGGGGTGTAGATATTCCAAAACCCACTGCACAGGGGATGTCGCTGACTTCCTTCACTTGGGAAATCATATTTGCTGCGTAATCGTGAAGGGAAGTACGGACTCCTGTCACACCCAAGGAAGAAACGCAATAGAGAAAGCCGCTGGAGTTTGATGCGATATTGTTTATCCGCTCCACGGATGTGGGTGCGATGAGGGATATGAGCTCCAATCCGCAGCTTTGGCATGGCTTAAGTAGCTCCTCTCTTTCTTCAAAGGGTAAATCTGGAACAATCAAACCGTCAATGCCAACTTGAGAGCACATATCGGTGAATCGGGAGAGTCCATAAACAAAAACCGGATTGTAATAAGTCATAAAGAGCAAGGGTATATCCACCCGAGAGGATACGCGAGAAACAAGCTCAAAGAGTTTGTCTGTCGTGCATCCTGCCTCCAAAGCTCTTGCGCTGGCGGCTTCTATGACAGGCCCTTCAGCAATGGGGTCTGAAAAGGGTATGCCGATTTCGATTATGTCAGCCCCAGCCTCGGCAAGGGCATAAATGAGTTTTTCTGTAGTTTCCATATCAGGGTCTCCCCCTGTTATGTATGGAATGAAAGCTTTTCCTTTTATAAAGGCTTGCTGTATTTTATTCACTGAGCATGACCCCCTTATATCTGGCAATTGCTGCCACATCCTTATCGCCACGTCCAGATAGAGTGATGACGACAATCTGGTCTTTTTCCAAACTAGGTACATATTCCATGGCATATGCCAGTGCGTGAGCACTTTCGATTGCTGGAATTATTCCCTCTGTGCGGGATAGATACTCGAATGCGTCAACAGCCTCATCATCGGTGATTGCTTCATATCGCACCCTGCCATTGTCAAAAAGCATCGCATGCTCCGGTCCTATGCCGGGATAATCCAAACCAGCAGATATAGAGTAGACGGGTGCGATTTGTCCAAACTCGTCTTGGCAAAAGTATGACTTCATACCATGGAACACGCCCACAGAGCCATTGGTTATGGTTGCAGCGTTTTCCTCGGTGTCCGCGCCTTTTCCAGCGGCTTCGCAACCGATGAGAGCAACACTTGAATCATCGATAAACTCGTAGAAAGAACCGATGGCATTGCTGCCTCCGCCAACGCAGGCGATAATCGCATTTGGTAGCTTGTTTTCCATTGAGAGGAGCTGTTCTTTTATTTCCTTGCCGATGACAGCTTGGAAATCACGAACCATCGTTGGAAATGGATGGGGTCCCATCACAGAACCCAAGCAATAATGGGTGTCGTCCATGCGTCCTGCCCACTCTCTCATTGTGGCGTTCACAGCGTCCTTTAGGGTTTTTGTTCCAGAAGTGACGGAAGTTACTATTGCGCCCATTAGTCTCATACGATAAACATTTAATGCTTGGCGTTCCATATCTTCCTCACCCATGAATACCTCGCAATCCATTCCCAAGAGAGCAGCGGCGGTGGCAGTTGCCACTCCATGCTGACCGGCTCCAGTTTCAGCTATCAGGCGAGTCTTTCCCATTCTCTGGGCAAGGAGCGCCTGCCCCAACACATTGTTGATTTTATGGGAACCAGTGTGGTTTAAGTCCTCTCGTTTTAGGTAAACCTTCCCACCGCCAAGGTCATTGGTCATCTTTTCGGCGAAATAGAGAAGGGAGGGTCTTCCAGCATAGTTTTTCAGAAGTGAGTCCAGTTCCTCAATGAAGTCAGGATCTCTTCGCCATCGCTCATATGAAAGTGCCAATTCCCTTATAGCACTCATCAATGTCTCGGGGATATATTGTCCCCCATAAATCCCGAATCTTCCGTTTTCCATGATCTCATCTCCTATTTCTGATAAATATAAAAACCCCTGACAAAGCAAATAGCTTTGTCAGGGGCGAATATAATCCGCGGTGCCACCCTGATTCACGATAATTCGTGCTCTTTGCGAAGTACCAACATACTCCCGGCAACTAACGCATGCCCACGCGTCATGGAATACTTGGCATAATATGCCTTTGACCATGCCCTCAGCGGCCCATTTGACAATCCGCATTCCCTGCCCAGTTCTCAGCTACCCAGGCTCTCTGTATGGTGCGCCTTTGCCGTTACCCCCGCCTCAACGGTTTAGCATAATATACTCGGCGAAAGAACACTTGTCAAGCATTATTTTTTGCAAATTTATAAATATTGAATAATTACTCATATTTATACACATTTAATAAATATTTATTCATATAATTCTACATAGTCCATTTGTCTGCGTAATATTATTGTAATAATTCATCGTTTATTACTAAAACCTTGCTTTTAATAAGCAAAAGCACTAGTAAATCTATACTTTTTTTAAAATACTAATGTTTCCGTAAAAAATTCCGTTGTAAAAAGGGTATATACTATGCTACTTACATATTGACAAGCGAAATGATTGTGGTAAGATGATAAAGCGCAAAAAAGCTTTAAGCTAATGAGGAGGGTTATTGATGAGGGTAAACAAACCAGACATAATTAAAGAGATTCTGTATTCCGTAAAGGACGAATACGGATCATATCACAATAGATATGTTAGAGACAGCTTGGTATTCTGGCTGATGTGTTCCGGAGTGCATCTTTACAATATTGCAGACATCAGGACAGAGGATGTAAACCGCGAAGCGAAACAAATCAAAGTTAATGGCACAGAATATGACATCATCGATGATGACATATTCGCATTGATGGACGCTTGGGCACAGTGTACATATATAGAAAGCACAAGATATGGCTCTGTGTTTCTCACTGATAGCGAATACCTGTTTCGCCCCAATGTGGTTGACAGACTCTTTGATGAAAAGAGCTCCAGTGGCTCATTCATTGCGGCAATCAGCAGGATTTCCAACCACTATTTCGATGTGACCGGCAAACGCATCACCATGACCAGCGTTGGCGTTACCATGCCCAGGGTCTTCACCGATGTGATAGAAATCATCGAAATCGTTGAAGTGGAGCCATAAAACTGGACGATTAGCTCGTGTTAATGCGTTTTTGATAGAGAGACAATAATATTAGACCTACAAACCTAATTGGGAAGCTTTCCCATTGGTTTGTAGGTTTTTTTGTGTATTTTCTTAAATTTCAGTGTAATTAATTTTATGCTTTGACAAAGGTTGATGATTTGCAGTTATAATTAATGCATAAAAAGTGAATATTCTCAATTTGGGTGTATTATGCGATATTTTTTTCCTATTCCAGGGGATTTCAGATTCTATACCGACAAAGTATAGTAAGGGTAATTATTGAATATGGATGGTATAGAAAAATGTTAAGAATTGATAATTCAAATATAAATAGAAAAAATGAGCTTTGTGCTATTGTGCCTAAAAAAGAAGCTCAATCATGTGAAAATACTTATATAAATATGCATGAACCTGATAATTACGCCAATGCCGTTAATAACAATTTCATATTTAGTCAAAATAGCAAGGAAAGCGTAGCTGAGCTTCATACAAAGGTTTTGGATGAGTATACGCAGATAATCCAAATCATTGAAAAGCGCGATTCTTTACTTAATATGACAAATCATGTTTCCTCTATTTTGCTAATGGCAAATGCTGAAGATGAGTTTACGAAATGCCTTACAGAGTGTTTTGAAATGATAGGCAAGTATATGGAAGTGGATAGATTGCATATCTGGAGAAGCGTGACAATTGCTGGTCTCGATCATTTTGCCCAAAGGCATGTTTGGCTCAGCGATGTTGGAAAAAAGAAGGCAAAAGTACCAACTCGCTTGGAGTTTCCCCTGGGAGACAAGCCTGAATGGGTTGAAATCATTTCCAATAAAGGATATATCAATGGTCCCATTTCCCAAATGGCAGAGTATCAAAAGGATTATTTCGGTTCCTTTGATATAAAGTCCGTTGTCCTTATCCCCTTATATCTTAATGGTCAATTTTGGGGACTATTCAGTTTAGATGACTGCCAAAGGGAGAGAGTTCTCCAGGATGAGGAGATGCATATGCTGCGCTCCGTTGGTCTTTTGATATCTAATGCAATCCATAAAAATGAAATGACAGAAAAAATTAATGCATCCAATGCTCGTCTGAATGCTGTTATTAGCAACTATTCGGGTGTTATATGGAGCGTTGATAAAGATGGTACAATAACCCTCTTTGATGGTTTGTATCTCAAATCCCTTGGTATAGAACCTAGCTTCGTGGAAGGTAAGCAATTGAGCACTGCCAAGGCAATGGGGCGTCATTTGGACATCATTGATAATGTAAATAAAACCTTTGAAGAAGGTCCTCAGGAATGGATTACTGAAATTGATGGGAAAAAATACCACTCGAGAACTGTCCCAGTATATGATGCAAATGGTGAAGCGATGAGTGTTGTGGGTAGCATTGACGACCTAACAGAGCTCATTGAGCTACAGGACAAGCTTGCGGCTCTTTTGAATGAAGTGAACTTGGCAAGCAGAGCGAAAAGCGACTTTTTGGCAAATATGAGCCATGAGATTCGCACACCAATGAATGCAATAATTGGAATGGTGACAATCGGAAAATCCTCTGCAGACATCGAAAGGAAAAATTACAGCTTTAAAAAAATCGATGATGCTGCCCAACATCTTTTGGGTATAATCAACGATATATTGGATATGTCGAAAATTGAAGCAGGGAAGCTGGAACTCTCGCCAATTGAGTTTAGCTTCGAAAGAATGTTACAAAGGGTCATCAATGTGATAGGCTTCAAAGCCGAGGAAAAACAGCAAAATTTATCGGTTAGTATCGACAATTACATTCCAGATGCACTGTATGGCGATGATCAAGCTCTAGCGCAGGTGATAACCAATCTAGTGGGCAATGCCATAAAATTCACCCCTACTGAAGGATCCATAAGGATAGGAACCTGGTTTTTAGGTGAAGAAAACGGTAAATGCACAATAAAAATCTCCGTATCCGATACTGGAATCGGCATAAGCAAAGAACAGCGAAGAAGCTTGTTTAACCCCTTTGAACAAGCCATGAATGATACTTCCCGCAAGTTCGGAGGTACCGGATTGGGCCTTTCCATTTCAAAGAGTATTGTGGAGCTGATGGGCGGACGTATTTGGGTGGAATCTGAACTTGGTAAAGGCTCCACATTTTCATTTACTTTCCAAGTGAAGCGAGGAAAAGGAAAAAATACCAGTATGGATAGAAATGTCCTGAGAAATGATATTCGAGTCTTGGTTGTTGATGACGACCCCGATGTGCTTGCTTATTTTAAAGCGGTTATGCAAGGAACGGGAACATACTGCGATGTGGCATCATGTGGCGAATCAGCCCTTGCAACAATCGAAAAGAATGGTGCATATAATGTATATTTCGTGGACTGGAAAATGCCTGGGATGAATGGCATCGACTTGGCGCGAGCTTTGAAAAAAAGTAAACACAACAACAATGGCGTTGTTATAATGATTTCCTCAGTGGATTGGGACTTGATTGAAAAAGATGCTGTGGAAGCTGGTGTGAAAGCCTTTTTATCTAAGCCATTATTCCCCTCTGCGATAATTGATTCCATCAATGAATGTCTAGGGGTTTCACATAAGGAAAGCGAGGAAACCCAAAAGGATATTTCAGGGATTTTCGAAGGACGGCGTATTTTGCTGGTGGAAGATATGGAGATAAACAGGGAGATTGTTACAACATTGCTGGAACCTACATTGTCTCTGATTGATTGTGTTGAAAATGGTCTTGAAGCGGTGCGACGTTTCGGTGAATCGCCAGATTTATATGATTTGATATTCATGGATGTGCAAATGCCTGAAATGGATGGTTATGAAGCAACTCGCAGGATTCGTTCCATCAATGCAATAAATGCCTCAACTATTCCCATTGTCGCTATGACTGCCAATGTATTTCGTGAAGACATCGAAAAATGCATCTCTGTGGGCATGAGTGACCATGTTGGTAAACCCATTAACTTAGAGGAGTTAATAGGAATCATGCATAAATACTTGGTCTAAATGCGTCTTAACACTAATTTTACATAATTTTTACCCATAAAACCTTGAAGATTTAACATACTTTGTAGTATAGTTGAATTGAATATGCGTAAAACTGTTGATGTTTCACTCGTTTATATAGGGTATAAAGGTGAATTCGACTGCAACGCAAACCCCGAGGAAGAAGTGATCGATCATGCACTACGCAGTCATTGACCTGGGCTCAAACTCCATTCGCCTATCCGTATATGAGCGTGATGGACTCAACTTGCAAAAGACATTCAGCGACAAGTCCATGGCTGGTTTGGCTGGATACATCTCAAACGATGAACTTGACATGGTGGGGATAAATAAAGCAAGTAGCATTTTGAGATATTTTAAGTCATTGGCGTTGAAGTTTACCCAGATCGAAAATATTCATGTTTTTGCATCAGCGTCTCTAAGGAATGTAAGCAATGGCGAAAAAGCTGTAGAAATCATATTCCAAGAAACGGGCTTAAGTCCCGTCATATTGAGCGGAGATGAAGAAGCAGCTTTGGGTTATGCAGGAACATCACGATTTATTGACTGCAGCAACGGTGTGATGATTGACATCGGTGGGGCAAGCACGGAGCTGGTACTCTTTAAAAATGGGGTACCCGAACGACTTGAAAGCTTACCCATTGGTTGCTTGAATCTTTATGTCAAGCATGTGGGTGAAATCCTTCCCAACCTAAAGGAACGGGAAAGAATAGACGAAACAGTAAAAGAGCAATTTGCCAAAGTAAAATGGGCAAATCAGACAAAACAACCCGTATTGGTGGGTACAGGCGGAACGGTAAGGGCAACTCTCGCTCTATCTCGTGTGCTTTTCGACATTTCCGAAGAAGATTACACAGTATTTCCTAGGCAAATTGATACGATTGCAAAGCATCTCGCCAGAAACAAAGACAATATATACTTAAAAGTATATAGAACAGTTCCTGATAGGCTCATGACCATTTCCACAGGTCTGGCGATTTTGAAGCGTGCTATCAAGGTGTTTGATTGCGAGACCATTTCTGTTAGCAATTTCGGTGTTAGGGAAGGCTATTTGATAGAGAGAATATTAGGTACAGGTGATCAATATGTCATCAGCCATAGATTTGAAGATTGATGATTTTGACCCGGAAGAAATCACTACAATCGACGAATATGGCATTTGTATGCAAAATCGAGAACTCTCATGGCTAAAATTCAATGAGAGAGTTTTAGAAGAATCCACATATGCACCCAATCCGCTCTTGGAGCGGCTAAAGTTCGTTGCCATATTCTGTAGTAATATGGATGAATTTTTCATGGTCAGAGTTGGCAGCTTAACTGACTATGTGCTTTATGCTCCAGATTATTATGATAACAAGACTTGGATGACCGCCCAAGAACAGCTTGATGCGATATATCAACAAACAAGTTCGTTGAACCAAATTAAAGATAAATATTTCACATCCCTAGTGGAACAGCTAAGGGAAAAGGGTGTATATCACTTAAAAATGGATGAATTAGACTTCAGCGAGCTAAAAAGCTTGGAAAAGTATTTTACTAGAAATATTTTGCCATTGTTGTCACCCCAAATCATAGATAACCGTGATCCTTTTCCCCATATTGACAATAAAAGATTGCATATCGCAGTCTCCATCGAACATAAAAGCAAGCCAACATTTGGACTAATACCTATGCCAACAGCATTGGATAGAATCTACTTTATGGATGACAATTATCGTCGCTTTGTGTTGCTGGAAGACATTATTTGCCACTTTTCCCATCTTGTTTTCAAGCCATATGTTGTGGTGGAAAAAACTATAATGGCGGTAACAAGAAATGCCGACACAAGCATCGAAGAAATAAATGCCATGGACGAAGACATCGAATATAGCCAGCTGATGCAAAAGCTTTTAAAGAAAAGGCTGAGACTTGCTCCTGTGCGCTTGGAATTTCAATACGAAGTCAGAGATGCTTTTAAGGAGTTTTTCTTGGGCAAACTTAAGCTGGATAATAGGCATTTGTTTATGTCCACAGCACCCCTTGACCTTTCCTATTGCTATGTGTTGGAAGATGAAGCACGCTCCATTGGTGACACCCATCTTGTGAAACAATCCCATGTTCCCCTGGACATAACTCCCCTCTCCCAGAGAAATCAGCTCATGCGAATGATAAGTCGAAAGGATTTACTCCTTTCATATCCATATGAAGGAATTTCCACATTTTTTGAACTAATCAGACAAGCAGCGGAAGACCCTAGCGTTATGTCCATAAAAATTACCCTGTATAGGATTGATATGCAATCAAAGCTTGCAGAAACACTTATCCGCGCTGCTGAAAATGGGAAGGAAGTCATTGCGGCAGTCGAGCTACGAGCCAGATTCGATGAAGAAAACAACATTACTTGGGGAAAACGTTTATATGAAGCGGGTTGCAGAGTCATATATGGTCCTGCGGAGTATAAGATGCATTCTAAAATATGTTTAATAACTAGAAATGATCACGGAAGAATCAACTATATAACTCAAATCGGCACTGGCAATTACAACGAAAAGACCGCCAAGCTATATACAGACCTTTCCTTTATTACTGCAAATCAACAAATTGGGGAAGATTCCGCTAAGTTTTTCAATAATTTGCTACTCAATAACATGGATAATGATTATTCCCACTTGTGGGTTGCTCCTAATCACTTCAAGGATGAAATTATGGAATGCATTGAAGTGGAAAAAAGAAAAGCTCAAAGGGGAGCGGCGGGTAATATTTTCATCAAATGCAACTCACTCACCGATAGGGAAATTATAGTCAAGCTCATAGAAGCCTCCCAAAGCGGTGTGAAAATTACGATGATAGTTCGTGGCATATGTTGCCTTATTCCACAAATTTCGGGATATACTGATAATATCAGCGTCATCAGTATTGTTGGCACTTTTTTGGAACACTCGAGGATTTTTGCCTTTGGTGAAGGTGTGGATAGGAAGTTATATATTTCATCGGCGGATTTGATGACGAGAAATACTGAAAGGCGCGTTGAGGTAGCTTGTCCGATTTTGGATCCGGACATCAAAGAGCGGATTTTTGGGCTAATTGAGCTTATGCTTTCCGATAATGTTAAAGCTTGGGACCAACAAAGCGATGGTCGCTATGTATTGCGTACTTCGGATTCAGATTTAGCTGTGGATTCCCAACAAATGCAAGTGGAGCAAATTCGTGACTACACAGAGAATATCACCGAAGGAGAACGGGTAATCGCTCCCTTGAGCGTATTGCAAAAACTAAAATCATGGGCTGGTAACTTCATGAGCTGATAGTTTGTTGTTACTTGTTGTTGCACTAGAGTGTATTATTGTGATAATATACGGCAATGAGTAAAGTAACGCTATTGGCTATTAATGCGAAATATGTCCACTCTTCTTTGGCTGTGTGGCTATTATCAGCAGGGATATCGCAAAACTCTCGGTTGTCCCATGATGTATCCATTGTTGAAGCTACGATTAAGCAGAATAACAATGAAATTATTGAAAAAATAGTGGAAAATAAACCCCAGGTGGTGGGGATTTCCACTTACATATGGAATGTTGGTAAACTACAGCAGTTGATGGTGTCTTTGAAAGAAGCACTGCCTGCTGTTGTTATTGTTTTAGGCGGTCCCGAAGCATCATATAATGCGGAGCATTGGATTGGGCAAGGTGCTGACCATGTAATCTGCGGTGAAGGGGAAGAAAGTTTGCCAATGCTATTGGATGCATTGGAGGAGAAAATAGCTGCGCCGAGAATAATCAAGGCTTCATTACTAAACCAAAGACCCATAAACCCATATAACGATGAATACATGAATGCATTGGGAGCAAGGATAGCCTACATCGAAACATCCAGAGGCTGCCCTTTTCGTTGTGCTTTTTGTCTATCTGGTGAAAGCTCTGTAAAATATTTCCCCTTGGAATTGGCAAAGGAGCAATTGGATAAGCTGTCGAAATCTGGGACGAAAACCATCAAATTTGTGGATAGAACATTTAATTGCGATGGAAAACGAGCCTATGAACTATTTGAATATGTAATTGCTATGGACACAGATTGCTGCTTTCATTTTGAAGTGGCAGCCGATTTGTTTGACGAAGAAAGCTTGAAATTGCTGGGTACAGCTATAGCAGGGCGTATACAATTGGAAGCGGGACTGCAAAGTTATTTCGAAGCTGCACTTTTGGCTTCCTCGAGAAAGACTGATTTGATAAAAGCGGAAAAAAATATACGCAAGCTCTTGGAATATGGGAATATCCATATCCATGTGGATTTAATCGCAGGCTTACCATATGAGGATTTCAATGAGTTTCAAAATAGCTTTAATCGTGCCTATGCTCTGGGAGCTCACACCCTGCAGCTTGGATTTTTGAAACTACTCCATGGCAGCGTCCTTAGGGAGCAAGCCGAGGATCTAGGTATCAGCTTTATAAAAGAGCCGCCATATGAAATTGTGAGTAGCCCTTGGCTCAGTTCAGAGGAATTGAGCATGTTGAAAATAGCTGAAAACGCTCTGCAGCGGACATATAATAAAGGAAGGTTTCTAAAAACACTTAGCTATGTACTGGAAGTTACGAGACTGAGCCCCTTTGAGTTATATCGAATATTGGGTGAGTATGTTCAAAATCATGGTATGCCCCTTGATATGTATGCTGGAAAAATATATGATTGTTTGAAAGCGTTACCAGCTGTTAAGCCTGATTTGTTAAAAGATTCAATGATTTTTGACTGGCTCGGTATGGTGAAGGGAAGAAATATGCCCGCTTTTCTTAAAATTCGCGATAAGCGTCATAAAGAAGCAGTGCAGCTTGCAACTTCTCGATTGGGTAGAAATATCCATAAAGATGAAGCAGCGGTGCTGATTTCCGGAGACATGATTTACGTGGACGCAACACTACGTAATCCAGTTACTGGACTATATGAAATTGGTGTCATTTGACTTCCTTAAGGGGAACTTAATCTATTGTATACAAGTCATATACAAGCTGGGTGTACCATTCGCTAGTGGTATGGTATTATCATAAAACCGCATTATTTAGTATCTGGCAAAATGGAGGAAAATGAAATGAAAAACACATCAAAACGAGCCATTGCTACGCTGCTTGCAACGCTTTTGCTGACAAGCCTTTTAGCTGCTTGCAACCAAAATGGGAATAATGGCGATGATAGAAGCGAAGCGCAAGGAAACAATGGTTTTGTCTATATTCCTGAATATATCAGTGTTGATGAAAAAGTCACAGATATGCAAAACATGATTGTAGTGGGAGACAGATTGGTTTTCTCCTCAAGTACTTATGACGACGAAAGAAATGAATCCGTCACCAAACTATATTCCATGAGTTTTGATGGTGATGATTTGCAAGAATTGGAAAACTATTCAATGGATATAAAACCAGAGGGTGCTCCAGAAAATACAATGGGTTCCATGTATATAAATGGTATGTATTCAGACATCGAAGAAAACATATGGATCTTGGAGAATGGATATTTCTATTTTTTCGATTTACCAGATGATTACGACCCTGATGCCGAAGATGAGTGGGGGATGTATGCGTATTATCAGGAGTTTGGCAACACTACCATAGTGCGAAGGCTTGATAATACCGGTGCCGAAATAATGAGGATAGACTTGAAAAGCCTAGAAGAATCCGTTGAATATTTTTGGGTAAATGGTATGAGTATAGATGATGATTTAAATGTTTACATATCAGTTCAACAAAGTATTTTTGTCTTTGATAAAAATGGGAATAGACTCTTTTCCTTGGACATCATTGATTGGGTAGATAGATTATTCAAAACATCAGATGGTTCGGTTGCATATATGGGTTGGTCTCAAGAATATGGTGGCCGTGTTTTGCAAATAATTGACATTTCCACAAGGAGTTTGGGAGAGGCGATTCCCATTCCAAATAATGCGTACAATATATATCCAGGAATTGGAAAATATGACTTTGTTCATTCAAATGGTATAAGCTTAATGGGATTTGTCATAGAAAGTGGAGAAAACGAAGAACTGCTCAATTGGGTCAATGATGGTATCGATGCAGACAATCTGATGACACTAGTCATGCTTCCTGAAGATAAAATCATGTTTGCCACCTATAATTGGGATTATACTGGTATGAGTAGTCGAGCAAATTTCGAAATTGCAATACTATCAAAAGTGCCGGCTGATAGCATTCCTCCAAAAACCATCCTCACCTTGGCCTGTTATGGTTTGGATTGGAATATACGCAGAGTTATACTTAATTATAATAAAACAAACTTGGAATATGGCATACATGTAAACGATTACTCCACTTATGCCCTTGCAAATGATTATTATGCAGGTTTAACCAGATTAAATACAGAAATCATATCTGGGGATATTCCTGATATGATACTCACCAGCAACTTACCCATTGCTAGATATGGAGCCAGAGGATTGTTGGAAGACTTGTATCCATATATTGATGCCGACCCCGATTACAATCGTACAAAGCTGGTTGAGGGAGTCCTTCGCGCCGCTGAGCTTGATGGTAAATTATACCAAATATTTCCCAGTTACTATATATTCTCTGTATGGGGAAATCCTAATGTTCTTGGATATGATTCCCATTGGAGCATGGAGGAATTCAATCAAGTTATCATGGACAACCCCCAAGCTACTTCACCCATGGGATTTTATTTAGATAGAAATAGATTTATATATCTAGCCGTCTATATGGGGATGGATCGTTACATCGATTGGGCAAATGGTACTGCAAACTTTGAAACTGATGAGTTTATAGGACTATTGGAATATGCACTCACCATTCCTGATGAAATTGAGTATGATTACGAAAACTGGGTCAGCGAAGATGAGCTCATTAAAAATGGGCAACAAATTATGCGTATTGGTACGATTTATGATTTTATGTATCCACTAGCTGAGTATGCAACCTTTGGTGGTGATTTGGTATTTAAAGGTTTTCCCACCAACAATGACAATGGGCACACCATATCAATGACAAATGGCATATCAATGACGAGTGCATGTAAAGACAAAGAAGCCGCATGGAATTTCATGCGGGATGTATTAGCCGATAACGATACCTCAGACTATAACGCGTATACATTTTATAGTTATGGCTTTCCCATCAATAAAGCAGCTTTCGATAGAATGCTCGATGGAGTCATGACCCAGGAATACTATACGGATACAGAAGGTAACGAAATCCCTGTTCCTAAAATAGGAATATATCCCGATGGTGGTTGGACATATTTTGATGTTGATTATTATGGATATGTATATGAATATATCAAGGAAAATGGAGCGGAATCCTATTATGGTATGAATTATGCCGATTTTCAATATATTTATGTCATGACCCAGGAACAGGCAGACCAAATCCTTGAGATATTCGATACAGTGAATGTTGTTTCCGGTGTTTATGATGAGAGCTTGATGGAAATTATCCAAGAGGGTGCAGAAAGCTTTTTTAACGGCAGAGCCATAGCCGCCGATGCAGCAAGGGTAATCCAAAGCCGCGTATCCATCTACATAGCCGAACAAAGTTGATGGGATATGTTGTTGACGGAATTTGCATTGATGATATAATAGCTATAAACTAAACAAGATTATGAGGAGAATAGAAAACGATGAAAAAAAGTATTATTCGCAAAACAGCTGCTTTATTGGCGATTATTATGGCAGTCTCATTATTGGCAGCTTGCAACAGCAATAGTGATGACGACGATAACTCAGTCATGGGTAGCTCTGAGTATGTTTATGTCCCTGAGTTCAAGACTCTACCGGAAGGCATTAGCAACATTGGAAATATGACAATGATAGGAGACAAATTTGTTTTAACATCATATACATTTGATGAAGAAACCTATGAGTCAACCATGTCGCTTTATACAATGAGTTTCGAAGGCGATGACTTGGCATTGCTTGAGAATTATGTACCTATGAGCCTGCCTGAGAATGCGCCGGAAAATGCAGAAAGCACGACAGACATCATGGGAATGTTTGCTGATGGAGAAGGAAACATTTGGATAGCACAAAGAGCTAACTTCTACTATTTCGACCTGCCGGATGATTTTGATGAAGAAGAAGATATGTATGGTATGTACGCTTATTACCAGGATTTAGGTAGTAGTACTGTGCTTCGTAAATTAGATAATACAGGAGCAGAGCTGGATTCAATCGACCTTAGTGATTTTGCAGAAGGTTTGGATTATTTCTATATTCAAGCTATAAACATGGACGACGATGGCAACATTTATATAGCTGTTTCTACAACAATTTATGTCCTCGATGATAAAGGTAATCAAAAGTTTTCCGTTGATGTGGACAACTGGATTGATACACTTGTGAAACTACCTGATGGTGACATTGCTCATCTGGGATGGATAATGGATTCAACTACCACTCGTGGGATGTATCGAGGTATGCGAAAAATTGATGTAGTCACTGGTGACTGGGGCGAGCAAGTGCCGTTGCCCGACAATGCATATAATATATTTCCCAGTGCAGGTGAGTATGCTTTAATTTTTTCAGACAACAACAATCTTTATGGTATCGATGATGAGACTGGCGAGAGTACGCTATTACTCAACTGGATTAACAGCGGCGTGGGCGGCATGTCTATGAACAATGTGTTTATGTTACCAAATGACAATGTATTTACTTTAACATATTCATACGATTATAGTAATATGTCTGCAGGACCCACATATGAGGTAATAATTCTCAACAAAGTGCCCGTAGACAGTGTTCCTCCAAGAATCGTACTTACACTAGCTTGTATGAATATCGACTGGACTTTACGCAGCACCATCGTAAACTTCAACAGGACAAATCAAAAATATCGGATTTTTGTTAATGACTACTCAGTATATAGCACACAAGATGATTACATGGCTGGTTTAACCAAGCTTTCCACAGAAATTATTTCTGGTGAGGTTCCTGATTTGATAATTACGAATGGGCTACCGCTCAACCAATATATTTCCAGAGGCTTAATAGAGGACTTAAATCCCTTTATTGATGCTGACCCAGGCTTGAGCCGCTCCGATTTAGTTGAGGGAGCCTTGCGGGCGGCTGAAGTTGATGGCAAACTATACCAGTTGTTTTCCAATTTCTATGTATTTTCCTTGTGGGGTAACCCAGCTATTCTGGGAGACAAAACCAGTTGGACAATGGAAGAGTTCATGGATGTTATAAATGCCAACCCCCAAGCCACATCACCGATAGGCTACTATATGACCAAGAGTTCTTTCTTACAGCAAGCAATTATGCTTGGCATGGATAGCTATATCGACTGGGGAGCGGGAACAGCTAATTTCGATACAGATGATTTTATAAAGCTTTTGGAATTTGCCAGTACCATACCCGATGAAGTTGATTATGATTTTGAGAATTGGGTCAGCGAAGAGCAATTGATAAGTTCAGGGGAACAAATCATGAGGTTTGGTATCATATATGATTTGCTAAACACGATGATCGACAAGGAAAGATTCGGTGGCGAGGTTGTATATAAAGGGTTCCCGACAGCTAGCGGAGCTGGAAATGTCATCACCATGATAGGAAGCATGGCTATGACCACAAGCTGCATAGATAAAGATGGTGCTTGGGAATTTATGCGAGAGATAATTTTGGGAGAAGGTCAAACCATGGGACCACGTATGTTCGGATTCCCCCTTGAAAAAAGCAAGCTTGATGCCATGTTTGAGGAGATGATGACTCAAGAATATTATACAGATGAAGATGATGAAGAACAGCCAGTACCCAAGGCGGGGTATTATCCAGAAAACGGCGGATATACAATTTTTAATGCAGATAGCTTTGGTTATCGCTCTAGTTCAAGTGTAGTCACCAGCGTTGCAACGATGGGGGGAGCTATGTATCCCAGGGATATGGGTGAAATGATTTATATATACGCCATGACCCAGGAGCAAGCAGACCAGATTTATCAGCTCATCGATTCTATAAGTGGTGTTGCTGGGGGCTATGACGAAAACCTTATAAATATCATCACAGAAGGTGCCGATGATTATTTCCAAGGTCGCGCCAGCGCAGCCGATGCAGCCAGGGTGATACAAAGCCGAGTAGCAATCTACATATCAGAATTAAGTTAAGGTGCAGCGGTTGAATATTGTAAGAAATATTAAAGAAAAACGCAGCAAAGGGAAAGTAGGCAAAGGCTCCAGAAAGCTGCGCATACGAGAAAAACTCAACAGTATGCTTTGGCTTGCGCCAAGCTTTCTGGGTGTTTCCATATTTTATATCGTTCCCTTTGGCGTTATTCTCTACTATTCTATGATAGACAGCCCGCTGCGCCGCAACTTCGTTTTTCTAGATAATTTCAAAGCACTCTTTCGAAATGACGCTTTTCAAGCAGCAGCAAAAAACACCATATCCTTTTCCGTGGTGGCAGTGCCTTTGGCGGTGATACTTGCACTGCTCCTTGCTTTGCTCCTTGAAGCGCGTATACCACTCAAAAGCCAATTTCGGACATTTTTCCTAAGCCCGCTGATGGTGCCCGTTGCATCTATTGTTTTAATATGGCGAGTGCTATTTGACTATAATGGAGCTATAAATGAAGTACTTGCATACTTCGATATTGGTAAAATCGACTGGATACAATCTCAATATAATCAAGTTGTAATTGCGGTTCTCTATCTTTGGAAAACATTGGGATATAATATGATATTGTTTATGGCTGCACTGAGCAACATCCCACGAGAATTGTTGGAGGTGGCTGATGTGGAAGGTGCAAGTCCAATCAATAAGTTTTTTTCCATTAAGCTGCGCTATTTATCACCAACCATTCTCTTTGTTACCATATTATCCCTTATCAGTTCGTTTAAAGTTTTCAGAGAAATCTATCTGCTCACAGGGAGTTATCCCGTTGGGAGATTGTATATGCTCCAGCATTTCATGAATAATATCTTCCGAAATCTGGATTATCAAAGGCTGGCTTCAGCTGCCATTGTCATGGCAGTGGCAATGGTGATAATCATTGCGATTCTATTCGTTGCTGAAAATTATTTCGGCAAGGATGTGGAAGGCTAAAGCAATGTAGATGGTCTTTGCGGAATATGACCTTGGGAGTGCTAGCTAGAGCTCAATGAGCGACAAGTTTATGATGTTAAAGGAGGACTAACAGTAAAATGGGTAAAAAAAGATACATAGGACGCACTATCTTGTTTTTACTTGCAGCAGTCTTTGCTGTAGGTTTTCTAATGCCCACTGTACTCACCTTGTCAAACTCCTTTATGGCTCAAAGCGAAATTGACTCTAATTATGGAATGGTTTTCCGTGATGCGAGGCAAAGCAGCGGAAATGCTTATGTTTCAGATAGTGTGAATCTAAAGCTGATACCCGACAAGGTGAGCTTCATTCAATATATTGTTGTGCTATTTCGCAGTCCAGACTATATATTAAAGCTTTGGAACTCCATAATTTTAGTTTTACCCATAGTCATCGCCCAAGTGGGAATAGCCTCCTTTGCTGCATACAGCTTTTCCCGATATCAAAGCCGCTTTAAGAATGTGATATTCTTTTCATATATAATACTAATGCTTATGCCATATCAAGTCACCACCGTACCAAATTATCTTGTTGCCAATTGGACTGGGCTCATTAACACAAGATGGGCAGTCATCTTCCCAGGTGCTTTTGCTCCATTTTCTGTGTTTCTACTTACGAAGTTTATGCGGCGCATCCCCGTTTCCCTCATTGAAGCAGCAAAACTCGATGGTGCCAGTGAATGGCAGATATTCACAGGAGTGTGCCTACCCCAATGTAGGAGTGCTCTGTATTCCATTGTAATATTGGTATTTATTGACTATTGGAATATGGTGGAATTACCCATCATAATGTTAAATGAAGCTGATAAGCAACCCTTGTCGGTGTATCTTTCCGTCATTAACGCAGGGGAAGTCGGTGTCGCTTTCGCTATAGCAGTTGTATACATGATTCCACCCCTTTTGCTCTTCCTCCACGGCGAAGAAGCTCTGGTGGAAGGCATCACCCATTCAGGCTCTGTGAAAGGGTAATATAACCGACTATTGGGAATCGACACGAATGAGTCATCTAGCATAGACAATGAGTTATTATCATCTGTACAGTACTCAAATATCGTTAATAAATCAAAGTTAGATCGGAGTCGTAAAGTAAATGAATGAAGAAAATGTGCGAAAAAGAGATTGGGTAAAAAATGCGGCAATCGTGTTTCTTGCTGTTTTGCTCGTATTGACATTTTTCTCAAATACTATTATGAACCGCTCTTTGCCTGAAGTGGCGGCACGCTATACCAGTTCCGGTACAATTAATGCTAGAATAAGGGGTACAGCAACGGTAACGGCAAACAACAGTTATGAAGTAAAAATGGAGCAAACTAGGACAATAAGCTCTGTAAATGTGCGCCTTGGAAATCAAGTGGAAACAGGAGACATCCTCTTCACCCTTGCAGACTCCGAAAGCACCCAACTGTCTTCTGCCAGGGAGGAACTACGAAGATTGACTCTTGAATACGAAAGAGCTGTTATAAATGCCAGTCTGGATGGAGATTACTCATCTCAAGAGCGCAGTATTAGGCTAGCCAATGAGAAATTGGAAGAGTTGGAAGCCAATAAAATCGAAGCAGTTCAAAAGGGTGAGGAAGAAATAGCCAAAGCAAAAGAGGAATTAGAAATAGCTAGGCTTACCCTTGACTCTGCGGAAGATGAATTGCGTCGCTTAGAAACAAGATATGCCACTGCTGAAGGCTCTAGAGATACTGCCCAGGAACAAGTGAAACTAGCTCAAACAAAGCTAACTACTGCCACAGAAGCAGTCGCAGATGCGCAAAGATACTTATCGGAACTTGGTGGACTCAACTCAGGTAGCGACACAAGTGATGTCAATCGGAGGATTAACAATAAAAACGAAGAAATATCAAATAAAATCGCTGAAATCAACGTGGCGAAAATCATGCATCAATCAAATTACGATGACTTTGTAACTGATGCTTTTGACCATTTTTCCACCATGGAGCTATCCGACCCCTCGGACCCATCATCCCCTCTGGTTCTCACCCCGCCTGAAGCTTGGGACGATATGGTGAGAAGAGCGGCGTATTTGGCTGCATATGGGCAATTTTATGTTGATAGTAGTAGCACCGCGGATCCAAATTATATTGCCTACAGCACACTTACTAAATTAGATGGCGAGCTATCGAAGCTAGAAGACGATTTGCTCCAGTTGGAAAGGGAGCGCAATGGTCTCCTTGGTGGTAACAATTCATATGAACATGAACGCCGTACAAGGATGCTGGAAAATGCACAAACAGCGGAGAGAAATGCTAAAAGTGATTTGACAAAAGCAACGGAAGCTCTAGAAGATTTGGAAACAGCCCTCGCCGCTGTGAAAAAAGACAGGGATGAAGCTCTAACGGACAGGGACAAAGCGAAAACTGAATTCACAGCAGCAGAAAATGAACTGAAGCTCAAAGAAGAAAATTTATTAACTATCCAGCGGCAAGCGGATGATGCCATAAAATCTCAGGAAATGTCCATTGATGAACTGCTCTTTAATCTCAGCGAACAGCAAAAAAAGGATGGAATAGCCAGCGAGTTACAGTCTCTAAACATGGCAGAGCAACGTAATCAAATAAGCATAAAAAGAAGCGAAATAGCAAAGCTGGAATCCGATGGAACTGGTGCTGTGGTCACATCGCCTGTGAGCGGCATTATAAGAGCCATAAACATATCAGCAGGTGACCAAACCCAGCCTGGTTCAACGCTCATAACCATTGAATTAACCGATAGAGGGTACTCCATGAGTATTCCCGTCACCCTGGAACAAAGCCGGCAAGTGGCAATAGGGGACATTGCGGAACTTGATAGATATTCCTATTGGGGTGGAGATTTGCGGATTATACTATCCACCATCAGAAACGACCCGCAAAATCCGGTAAATGGAAGGATTTTGGTCTTTGATGTTTCAGGTAACGTGGAAAGCGGTACTTCCCTTAGTATAAGCATTGGACAAAGAAGCCAAAACTATCCGACCATCGTTCCCAATAGCGCATTGCGCTCAGATACAAACGGTGATTTCGTGTTGGTTATAGAAACAAATAGAAGCCCCTTGGGTAACCGTTATGTCGCCACTCGCGTTGATGTAAACATAATAGCCTCAGACGACACCCAAAGTGCAGTATCCGGCGCCCTAGATCGCTCAAACTACGTAATAACCACAGCCAACAGACCCATAGAACCCGGCATGCAAGTAAGATTCATAAATTAAACACTACCCCCCCTTTTCGTAGGGCGCGGCATCCCTGACGCGCCGCCCGCTCACACAGCACCCCCCAAAAACAATAGGAGCAAAACCAAAATGCGGAGCAAAAAAAGAACCCTGTCAAAAAACGCAATTATACTCATTGTTGTGAATATGCTATTGACAACTGCGGTTATCATTTGTTTCCTCATATCGGCTTCTTTTAAAAATATGCTTAGAAGCCAACAGGCGGCAAAGGCATGGGCAGGGCAAAGCGGTGAGCATTTTTCTCAAATATCAGTATTTCTACCCCAAGGGTCTGGCTTTAGCGAATATATGATTCGCAGTATTCGGGAAAATGTGGAAAAAGCTCTGGTTGAAGCGTCAATATCTACTACAGACGACAGAAGACTTTATACTGATGCATGGTCGGCTACGGGGACTGTAAACGTTGTTGGCAATACAGGAACTACCGCAGCGCAAGTCTTCGCTGTCGGTGGAGACTATTTCCTTTTTCATCCTTTATATCTACGTGATGGGAGCTATTTTTCTCCCAATGACTTGATGAAAGACAGAGTACTTTTGGATGAAGAGCTTGCCTGGAGGCTTTTTGGCTCAGTCTACCTTGAAGGACTTCAAGTGAGCATAAATAATATACCATACTATATAGCTGGCGTTGTTTCCCGCGAAAGCGATTTTGCCAGCGAAAAAGCTTACACGGGCTCAGCAGCCATATATATGTCATATGAAGCACTTAGCGAAATAAATGGAGGTAGCGCAGAAATAATATCATATGAAATCGTCATGCCAAATCCCATAAGTGGCTTTGCGATGAATATTATGACTAATAACTTCTCAAGCAGGGAAACGATTGTGGAAAACAGCGAACGATATGCACTATCAAGGATTTTTGATACTATAAAGTCATATGGACAGCGGAGTATGCGCATTGATGGGCAAGTGTTACCATATTGGGAAAATGCTGCCATCGTCATCGAAGACTGGCTTGCCCTGTTAATGATTCTCACAATTGTCTGTGCGGTCTTTCCCATCATCTGCACTTTGGTATATGGAAGAAAGCTAATCATCTATTTGGTGAAATTGTGCATATCAATTATTAAAAGAAAAATCGATGAAAAGCACGATCGAAAGGCAGAGGAATACAGGATAGCAAATATGGAAAAGCTTATCATTCCTGGCATCGAAGCGATAGTAAGGGAAGTACAAGAAGAACGCGAAATAAGAAACCCACAATAAAACCTATTTAATGCACATAAGTAGAGCAATGGACATTTTAGCTAGCTGTAAAATGACCTTGCTCAGATTGGACGACAAATGGCAAGCATAACTTTTAAAAATGTTAAAAAAATATACCCAGGCGGTGTTGTAGCCGTCGATGATTTCTCCATGGAAATAATGGATGGAGAATTTGTTGTGCTAGTGGGACCTTCTGGTTGTGGAAAATCTACAACCCTGCGTATGATAGCAGGGCTTGAAGAAATAAGCGATGGGGAGCTATATCTCGACGATAGGCTCATTAATAATGTTGCACCAAAGGACAGGGACATAGCCATGGTGTTTCAAAACTATGCTCTTTTTCCCCATATGACTGTATATAATAATATTGCATATGGATTAAAGCTGCGAAAAATCCCAAAAAAGATAATCAAGGAAAAAGTCGAAGAAGTGGCGAAAATACTTGATTTAAGCGATCTTTTGCAAAGAAAACCGAGAGCCTTGTCTGGTGGACAACGGCAACGTGTAGCCTTGGGTAGAGCAATAGTGAGAGACCCTGCTGTCTTTTTGTTGGATGAACCTTTGTCGAATCTAGATGCCAAGCTACGTACCCAAATGCGCTCGGAAATTACGAAGCTGCACATTAGTCTTGGCACAACCTTTGTATATGTCACCCATGATCAAACGGAAGCCATGACCATGGGAGAAAGGCTTGTGGTGATGAAAGACGGATTTATCCAACAGGTTGATTCTCCACAAAACCTTTACGACTTCCCTTGCAATCTTTTTGTAGCTGGTTTTATAGGTTCACCCCAGATGAATACCTTCGATGCTACATTATTATATAGAGATGGAAGTTTATGGATTTCCTTCGATGGCGGAGAGCTTATGCTACCAAATTCGCGTTTCGCTTCGGACACTATTGACAGATATATTGGCAAGGATATAATAGTAGGTATAAGACCAGAGAGCTTATATCTCGAAAGCGAAAAGAATAGTATAAGCTACCCTGGTGTTATCGAGGCAAAAGTCGAGCTGTCAGAATTAATGGGTGCTGGAGTGTATTTATATGTTAGTTCCGGCAGTACTCAATTAATCGCCACTCTCCCGGTCAACGCAGCAGCCAGACCCGGAAGCGATGTTCGCCTTGCAATAGATTGTGAGAAGCTTTATTTATTCGATAAAGAAAGCGAAGAACGGATTAGCTGAGTTAGGAGTTAGGAGTTAGGAGTTAGGAATTAGAAGTTAGGAGTTAAATTAAAATAGGATTTAGGAATTAGGGGGATTGTCAGTTTACCATGGCGATAATAGGTATTGATTTAGGGACTACAAATAGTCTTGCCGCATATTTTTCCAGTGATGGACCCATCATCATCCCAAATGTTTACAAAGAAAACCTCACACCATCTGTTGTAAGCGTAGATGATGATGGTAATATTTTTGTGGGAAAAATTGCAAAAGAGCGTTTAATTTCACATCCAAATCAAACAGCAGCTGTATTCAAGCGCAATATGGGTTCCAAAAAGGAATATATTCTCGGCGATAAAACCTTTTTGCCCGAGGAACTATCTTCAATGATTATCAAAAAGCTCAAAGAAGATGCCGAACTCTATCTGGGTGAAACGGTGGAGGAAGCCGTTGTCTCAGTCCCTGCTTATTTCAGCGATGCCCAAAGACGAAACACGAAGATTGCTGGAGAACTGGCAGGGCTTAAAGTCGAACGTATTGTTAATGAGCCGACTGCTGCTGCGATTGCATATGGTTTGCATGAAAAAAGAGACTATACAAAATACCTAGTATTTGACTTGGGTGGCGGCACCTTTGATGTTTCCATATTGGAAAAATATAACAATGTAATGGAAATTCGAGCGGTTGCTGGAGATAATTATTTAGGTGGAGAGGATTTCACCGAAGTATTGGCTGAGTTATTCATACAAAGAAATGATTTATATAATCTCACTCGCAGCGAGTCTGCTATGATATATAAAAGTGCAGAAAATGCCAAGTATGCATTTTCAAAATCACGAATTGTTACCATTAGTTGCTTTTTGAGAAACTGTCTTTATGAGACAACAGTAGATATTGATGAATACGAGCTTTGTTGCGAAGCTTTATTCAGAAGGCTATATGACCCGCTAAAACGTGCGGTTTCCGATGCTGCTGTGAACATCGAAGACATTGACACCATACTATTGGTTGGAGGAGCAACAAAACTTGACATTATCAAGGATTTTGTTGAAAAGTTGTTTGGGCGAAATCCAGCTGCCAGTATCAATCCTGATGAGGTTGTTGCCCTTGGTGCAGCGATTCTCTCTGCCATTAAAGCTCGAAATGAGGCTTTGTCTGAGGTTGTACTCACCGATGTTTGTCCATACACCCTAGGAACCAGTATCGCTGTGTATAGACCAAATGGGTTTTATTCCTCAGGTCATTACTTCCCTATTATTGAAAGAAATTCAGTTATACCTATTTCTCGCACAGAGAGACTGTACACCCTCAATGATAACCAAGCGACAATACTAGTGAAAATTCTACAAGGCGAGAGTCGAAAAGCAGATGATAACATTCCATTGGGAGAAATAGAAATATCAGTACCTCGAGCCCCAGCGGGCAAAGAAGCTGTTGATGTCAGGTATACTTATAATATAAATGGAATTCTCGAAGTGGAGGTAGTTGTGGTTTCCACTTCGGAGAAAAAAACCCTAGTCATCGAAAAAAATCCTGGGGTATTAACAAAAGATGAAATAGAACAAAAAATTAGTGAGTTAGCAAGCATAAAAATACATCCCAGAGACAAGGAAGAATACCGTTATTTAAAGGCGCGCGGGGAACGAATGTATGAGGAAAGCATAGGGAGCCAGCGTCAAATCATGGAAAAGGAACTCCAAGCCTTTGATGATGTATTGGACACGCAGGACGAGCGTAAAATACGGGATTTTTGTGTTACATTCAAAGAAAAATTAGACCAAATGGAATTTGAAAGGGGATTTTGATAATCGTGAATCCTTGGTTGGTATTAAACCTAGAAGAAACTGATGATAAAGATGCCATAAGACGAGCATATATGGTTGCTATTGCCAAACACAACCCAGAAGATGACCCGGAAGGATTTCAAAGAGTCAGGGCTGCATATGAGGAAATTCTTGAGACAATTGATGCGGTTGCAGACGATACCCCCATGGGGCTTTTTAAAAAGAAATTGGAATTATTATATGGGGATTTTTCCCAGCGCATATCGGTACAGAGCTGGAAAGAGCTTCTCAAAGAGGATGTGTGTGTACAGTTGGCAACTGAAGACGCGGCAAGCAATGTAATACTGATATTCTTGCTTGATCATTGGTATTTACCATCAGCAGTATTGCAAATACTTAATGATCGCTTTGCTTGGCTTCAAAAAAAAGCAGCGTTGACAATGACAATACCTGCCGGATTCTTCGAGTATATGGAAAACCAGATAGTATCAGAATATCCGAGCTACGACCAATTCCCCATAGACATTAGTCCTGACCGCTTTATATATTTACTTTATGAAGCCGATGGTTTAGTTGGTAGAAATGAACTCGATGATGTTGATCTGCTGATAGACGAAATGGAGCAAACAGGGATAAATCATCCATGCTTGCTCCATTTAAAATCAAAGCTTGCTTTGGCTCGGGGAGAAAAAGAAAATGCATTGGTATATGCAAGGGAAGCATTTTTGCAATATTCCGATGATGTCAACTCTCGCTTCGCATATGCCATTGCGCTTCAAGGGATGGAAAATGCTCAAGATGCACTGGTAGTTTTTAAAGGATTGTTGGATGAGCTACCTTCACATTTTGGTGCCGTAAAGGGGCTTATTGAATGCCTGATAAGTCTTGAAGAATATGAAGAAGCCCGGGAGCGTTTGCTTGTATTGTTTGATAAATATCCATCAAGTGCTTTCGTGCTTATGTCTTTTCAGCATGTTAGCGAAATGCTGATTGAAAGGTACGAGGCTTTGCATCGAAATAGCCCTGATGATATCGAAATCGCATTTACTCTCGCAAAGCATTATCTCAATAGAGCTAGATACGATGACTGTTATGAGCTACTTGGAAAATACGATGAAGCAGAAAGTCAACTTCGATATTATGAATTCATGGGCGAATGTCTAGTACATATGGGAGAAACGGAAAGAGCCTTGGAGTTTTTGCAAAAGGATGTCTCCCTTCAAAAAAAGTCTAGAAACTACGTTATATTGGTATCTGCTTATAATGCTATGGAGTCTTATGATGATGCAATAATATATGCGGACGAAGGACTTGCCATAGATGACAACGATACAGCTTCAAAAGCGAACCTCCATTATTCAAAGGGTATGGCACTACATAAATTGGAAAAACAACAAGAAGCTCTTGTTGAATTTGATGTGGGTTTAGAAGTAAATGATCAAGTGGTTATACTATATACTGGCAAAGCGTATGTATACAGAGACTTAGGTATGTATGCCGAAGCTATAGACTGCTGCGCTCTTGCAATTCAAATACTTCCATATAACCCAGAACCCTATGTAATTATTATAGAGATATATCTCTCAACAGGGAATTATAACAATATCCTCAATATTATTGAGGATATAGCGACATATGGACTTAGCGAACACCCATGGGCACAGTATTACAAAGCAACTGCATTGGCAGCGATTGGAAGTCATGAGCAGTCTTGGACTATACTTCTTGAGCTTATATCATCTGAAGAAGCCATCGAAGAAAGTTATAAACCACGCGTTTATAGAGAAATGGCTTATGTTTGTGAAATGCGAGAAGAATTTGGGCTAGCGATCGAATATATTCAAAAGGCAATCGCATATGATTCAAAAGGGAGCCATCTTATTTGGGAGTTGCATCTTGGTAGGTTATATAGAAAGCATATGGAATATTCGAAAGCTATCAAGATATTTAATCGCCTAATAAAAGAAGAAAGTTTTGGAACAGCTCCATATATCGATCGGGGAGAGACATATTTACAAATAGACCAACTCAGGTTGGCGAAGAAATCATTTGAATCGGCAGCAAAAATGGACATCTGTCAAGAAGGCGATTATGATTGGATAATTTCTATATATTCAAACAGAAATTTGCACTATGATGCTCTTAATTGGGCAGAACGCTTAATTAATAGTTTCGATAGCGCAGAGAGTCGAAATATTAAAGGGCGAGTTTTAATCAATCTTAACAAAGGCGAGGATGCGATAGCCCATCTGGAAAAATCAATTGATGAGTTTCCCACGAGCGAACGCTTACGACAAAGGTTAGCTTATTGCTATATTGACATTCGAGATGATTATCAAAGTGCTCTGGACCAATATTATGCTATTTTAGATATGGAACCTCGATGGCCGAATATCATCGAGAGCATAGGAGACTGTCTCAGCTGTCTTGGTAAATATGATGAGGCGATAGATTTACTAAATGAGAATATAAATCAAAATCCAGATAATGTGAGCCTATTTGCTCGGCGCGGTTATATATATAAAAACATGAATAAGCAACAGGAGGCGGTGCAGGATTTCCTAAAGGCTCTCAGCGATACCAATGCACTAAGAGCGTCTTGGAGTGTTGAAGGTATTTATTATTCCCTTGGGCATACATATAGGGTTTTTCTCAACGATGACGAGACAGCACTTGAATATTTCAACCTAGCGCTGGAGTGGAATAGTGAATATGCCAATGCTTTGATTTCCATTGGATATATTCATTATTGGAATGATGATTATAAGGAGGCACTTGAATGGTTTCATAGAGCGATTAGTGCAGATGCTGGTGACCCTGACTGCTTTTTAGCTCGTGCAGAGACATATAAAAAACTGGGGGAAAAGAAAAAAGCGGTAAAGGATTTCCGTAAGGCTTTGAAAATGTATCTCAAAAAAACCCTCGATGCTTGTACTAATGCCAAAATCGGCAGCTGCTATATGGGACTGGGAAACAATAAGAAAGCACTCGCTCATTTTGAGGAGGCAATAAACAATGCCGCCAAATGCACTTATTGCCCCCCAAAGGTCTGCCACGAAGCATATTTCAACCTATGTCTCTACCACCAAGAACTAAATCAACTCGAAACAGCCAAAGACCACCTGGAAACAGCCCTAAACGCTGCCAACAGCACAAGGTATAACATATATAAAAGCAAGCTAGGTTAGTTATTCTATGTCTAGTTGAATAAAATTATATGCAGCAAGTGCAAAGTCTGCAATAGCAGAACGAATTGCTGATGTATTTCGTACTTTTGATGTAAGGACGACTATAGCAAATGCATCATTTTCTGTAAAAATAATACCTATATCATTTTCAACATCATCAAGCTCACCTGTTTTATTCGCAACGATTACATTAGGCGGTAGTTTTGAAGGGATTTTGCTTCTTAGCAGCTGTCCTTTCATCATTTACTAGATGTGCTACTACATCGTAATCATCTTGACTTTGTAAAGAGGACTCGACAGTATCGTGTGCAGCCTGAATAGGTTATACAAAACTGGACAGAAAAAGGTTGAACGGTTAGAATGGGGCAAGAAAGAAAAGGATGCAACGCCATGTCGAAGAAGCAACCTATCTACACCGCAGATTTGAACTATTGTACTCGTTTAATTGGTATTGATTGAAAGAACCATCAATGTTAAATGTGTATATTTCAATAGCTTTATCGTTTTCAAACTGTGTTTCTGACCAACCAATAATCGCACCAGCAGCATCATGCTTGGTTGTTTTCCTATTACCAATTTCATTGTAGTCATGATTGTCCCAACCAGTAACAAAGCCAGCTGCATTGTAGTAGGTTGTTTTTACCAACTTACTAGATTTGGAATTATTCAATATTAGAAAAACAGAAGCAGCAATAACCACATATATTACTCCAATGATAATAATTGTTTTTCTTTTTACGTTTTTGACCTGCTGTCTTTGTAAAGTGTTATCATTCTCATCCACTATGCTAGAAGCTTATAAATGCTTGGTTAGGTACTCATTTATGCCAAAATGACGAGCAATAATTGAATGATATTCCTATGATTGGGAACAAAGCTGATAATTGACGCAATATCGGGAAAACAAGTATTGTATTGTATCGTCGTTTAGTATATAATCATATTAACTTGGGTAACAAAACTTGTTAATGCGTTTTGGTGTTGGAGGTTTTTTAGTGTCAGAAAGTAAATACAATGTTATAGATTTGTTTTGTGGATGCGGGGGCTTTTCTCATGGATTTCTGCGAGCAGGATTTAATATATGTATGGGAATTGACATATGGGATGATGCGTTGGCTACATTTCAAAGAAATTTTCCAAATTCGATAACACTAAATGAAGATATATCTATTTATGATCCAGCTTTGTTAACAAAGAAACTCAACCTAAATAACGAAGATATTGATGTTATTGTTGGTGGTCCCCCCTGCCAGGGATTCTCTGTGTCTGGGAAAAGAAACGAATTTGATCCTCGAAATGAACTCTATAAATCATTTGTTAGATTTGTTGATGTAATAAAGCCAAAAATATTCATAATGGAAAATGTACCAGGTATTGTCCGTCTCTTTAGCGGAAATGCAGTTAAAAGTGTTTTATCCGATTTTACGGAAATTGGGTATAATTTATCATACGAAACATTGTCTGCGGATGCATATGGAGTTCCACAACAGCGTCGCCGAGTCTTTTTTGTTGGATTAAACAGTGAAAAAATTCGGAATACTACTAAGTTTTTGTTCCCTTTACCGACACATGGAAATGATTTTGGTAAAGCGAAAATTACATCAAAAGAAGCTATATCTGATTTGGACTTCGTACCAGATGACTATGTTCTAGGCGAAGATATAGAATACCAAATAAATGCAGAAAATGAATATCAAGTAATGATGCGAGAAGCTAGTCCAAGTGTACTCAACCATACCATAACTTTACATAAACCAAAGACAAAAGAAATCATCGCCATGGTTCCTGATGGTGGTAATTATAAATCACTTCCAAAGGAATTATGGGATACTCGAAAAGTAAATATAGCGTGGACTCGCATGGATAGTAATAAACCATGTTTTACAATTGATACTGGACATAACCATCATTTTCATTATAGAGCTAATAGAGTTCCAACAGTTAGAGAATCAGCTAGAATACAATCTTTTCCTGATATTTTTGAGTTTATTGGAAACAAAACAAGTCAATTAAAGCAAGTTGGGAATGCTGTTCCTCCACTGCTTGCTGAAGTTATAGCGAACAGCATTATGTCTGTACTTAATGAAGGATAAATGCTATGTATAATCATTATAACCAATATCGGTGCAGTATAATTAGAGGCAAATCACAAAAAGCAACCGACAATCTGTTGCCTTTATATGCAAAAATCATCGTTGACATATGTCCATGTGATGCTGATAGTTTCACTCTAGCTTTTGATAATGCTTTCAATGCAGGATTGACCAAGGCTGTATCACAAAAGACGCTCGACAATCATAGAACTGAAATAGCTGGTACATTATTTGGAATGTTTTATGCTGCTGATGATGGATGTATTTATGCATCTGAACGTACCTTGAAATTTATCGAGGATAGCGATACACCCGCTTTTTTCAAAGACATTTGTTACAAAATGCAGTTTCCGAATGGACAAAGCACTCGTGATCTAAAAATACACATTGACAATAAACTAAATATTCGCCAATACCCATTCATATTAAAAGTCATGCTTCTAGCAAAGAACGGAAATTTAAAGCTAACAAAAAAAGACATTGGTTACTATATGCTTAACTCCCTCGATGTTTTACAAGGAATAGCCAATCCGCTCGAAGTGTATGATACAATTGTTGCAGACAAAAGAAATGGTGTAGAGCGTGATATAAACACTCCAAACAAAGGGAGGTCTTGGGACTGGCAGCATATAAATGAACAAATTAACCTCCTTGCACTAGCAAATCTTGTTATTATAAATGGGAATGAAGTAGTTTTAAACTCTGGTGAGATGGAACTCATCGAAGTGTTTGCAGAAAAATATAATGAAAAACCGGAATTTGATGTGTATTCATTTGATTTAACAAAAGCGTCATCGAGACAGATGTTTTTTTCTGTCTGGGAGTACTATTTTTCTCAATTGTCGGATGCTTATGGAATGTTCGATACTTCTATAGAGGCTCTTGGTATACCAAAAGATCCGCTAGAACCTAATGTTGAAGCAAATAATACTTTATCAACTCTTGATATTGGTGATGAGGGAGAGCGATATGTGTATGAATATGAAAAACAAAGAGTTAGCGATTTTAATGCTCGGCTTGCTGGGAAAGTGATACATTTTGGAAAAACTCGCGGTCTTGGATATGACATACAATCTGTTGTTGCACAACCAGGTGAGGATGTAGAATTCGTTAAGTATATCGAAGTAAAATCAACAAAGCGTGTTACTGCTCCTGATATTTCAGACACATCATGGATTGATACATTAAATGTCACTCGAAATGAATGGATAGCTGCTCAGCAGCATGGCGCCTCTTACCAGATATTCAGAGTTTACTTTACTAGAGATTCTGTTATAATATTCATAATATCTGATATTGCTAGTAAACATGAAAGTGATATTATTACAGCTATACCAACAACATATAGGGTTGATTTTAAGAATAATGCAATAGATTCAATAATTACAAATGGAGGTGAGGTAACCGATGTTTAAGGTTGCTTCTCTATTTTCAGGATGTGGTGGTGCAGAGTGCGGGTTGCTTGGAAGTTTTACTTTTAACGAGATATCTTATATGGAGTTGCCATATGAAATTGTATATGCAACTGATATCGATAAAAAGGCTATTGATACCTATAAACTAAATTTCGAATGTGAGAATGTTGTTGTTTCTGATATATGTGATATTCATGAGGATGCTATACCTGATCATGATATACTAATCGGAGGATTTCCTTGCCAATCTTTTAGCACTGTGAATCCAAACAAAGACCCATATGACGATAGAGCAAACTTATATAAAGAAATGGTAAGAATTGTTCAAGCAAAGCAACCAAAGGTATTTATTGCTGAAAATGTAAAGGGTTTCATGACTTTAAAAAAAGGTTCAATAATACAAAGGGTAAGAGATGAGTTTTCTAATGCTGGTTATAATGTATCAACTGCATTACTAAATGCAGCTGATTATGGTGTACCACAAAAGCGCGAAAGGGTTTTCTTGGTAGGTTTACGCAAAGACATTGATACGAAGTATAAATTTCCATCTCCGACTACTGTTGATATACCTGTTCCTTTATCGGTAGCGATTCCTGATTTAATTAATGTTGAAGAAAAATACTATTTTTCTCAAAAGGCTGTCCAAGGAATGAAGAATGCAAAAAATAATATGAAACGTGGACTAGCTCAAAAACTCGACGAACCATGCTTAACTGTTACAAGCCATCTAGCAAAAGCAAGTTTAAATTCTCGTGATCCGGTTCTTCTTGTTGACCCATCAAAGGAACTCTATCGTCGTTTTACACCAAGAGAAGCAGCAAGGATTCAATCATTTCCTGAGTCGTTTCTTTTTGCAGGCAGCGATCTTGATGCATACAGACAGATTGGAAATGCAATCGCTCCTGTTATGTTTTGGCACATAGCAAAAAGTGTTTCAGATATGCTGATTTCGATTGATAATGCATAATGATAATATTTATGCACCAAATAATGCTCAATGACACTTATAGCCCTGCAAGAGCAGGGCTTTTGATTGCATTATTGTTTGACAATTTTTATTGACTTTCCTAGTGACAATGCTGATAATGTGTGTAAACTAACAAAAAATCTCACATATTAAACTGAGAAATGGAAATATTTTATGAAACTGATGACTCTTGATGGTAATAGTGTGATAAATCGTGCGTTTTATGGAATACGTATGCTCAATGCCAGTGATGGAACACCTACGAATGCCATATACGGGTTTCTCAATATATTGCAAAAGCTTATTTCAGAGGAAATGCCTGATGCATTGTGCGTGACTTTCGATTTTCCTGCTCCCACATTTCGACATGAGCAATATGACCAGTACAAAGCCCATCGTAGACCCATGCCCGATGAATTGCGAGTCCAGCTTCCCATTTTAAAGGAAGTGCTGGAAGCCATGAATATACCAAGTGTGGAAATGTCTGGTTGGGAAGCCGATGACCTTTTAGGCGCAATAGCGAAAAAATGTGAAGCTGTGGATTGGGAATGTGTCATCGTTACTGGAGACAAGGACACATTGCAACTTGTTTCGGAGACAACAAGGGTAAAGCTGGTAAAAACCAGCAAAGGACAAACGGAAACCATTAATTATACACCCAGCGTGTTTTTCGATGAATATGGATTTACTCCGGAGCGGATGATTGACTTGAAAGCCCTCATGGGAGATTCTTCCGACAATATTCCAGGAGTAGCAGGCGTTGGTGAAAAAACAGCAATGGAGCTGGTTCAAAGATTCGGAGGGATAGAGGATATATATGCCACCCTTGATACAATCGACATAAGAGACTCCGTTCGCAATAAACTTGAAACAGGAAGGGATAGAGCCCAGTTATCCCATATGTTGGCAACCATCAGAGTTGATGCTCCTGTGGAAATTGAGCCTGAAGAAGCACTATGCCAAGAACCATCAAATGATAAGCTTTTTGCTATATTTAAACGGCTTGGCTTTTCGCGAATGATTATTCAGTATGGCTTAAAGCAACCCGGTGGTGGAGCAAGCCAAATGGAGGCGGTACAGAGCGTAAGTATAATTGAACTGCGAGATAAAAGCGATGTGGAAAGTATGCTAGATGCTGCAAAAAGTGCGGAAATCGTTGCGATAAGCTTGGATTTGGAATATTTCGATGCAATAGCTGTAGTAATGTCTGGAGATAATACTGCATATATTATAAAGCGAGGCATAAGCGAAGAATTTGATAAAACCTTTGCCATGCTAATGGGAGAGGAGATTAAAAAAGCCTCCCATGATATCAAAGATATTATCCGCACAAGTAATGATTGCGGAATAGACACAGCTGGATGGATATTTGACACTGCGCTGGCAGCTTACCTTATATCTCCCACCGATAACAAATATGAACTTAAACGAATAGCAGAAAAATACAGTGCTTATATGTTCCAGTATGAAGATGATGAAGAATCGGGACAAATGTCTTTGCATTCTGACAATTCTAATTCATTGGCACAAAGTGCATATGCAATATCTTTACTCGTGGAGCCACTCACGAAAACACTTAACGATATGGAGTTATTTAAATTATATAATGATGTGGAAATACCCCTTTGCTATGTGTTGGCGAAAATGGAACAAAAAGGTTTCATGGTCGATAAGGAAGCTCTGGTGGAGTATGGAAAAACACTCTCCGAAGGCATTGAAGATGCCCAACAGCAGATATATAATTTGGGAGAAGAGACATTTAATATAAATTCACCTAAACAGCTAGGTGTTATACTTTTTGAAAAACTTATGCTCCCAGCACCTAGAAAAACGAAAACAGGATATTCCACAAATATAGAGGTGCTAGATAGTTTGTCGGGTAAACATCCGATTATAGAATACATAAAAGAATATAGGGAATTAACAAAGTTAAAATCAACATATATCGATGGTTTATTGAAAGAAATTAAACCCAGTGGACGCATACATACACATTTCCAGATGACTGTGACAGCAACCGGACGCTTATCGTCGATAGAACCCAATCTCCAGAATATTCCAGTGAGAAAAGAAACGGGAGAAGAAATCCGAAAAATGTTTGTTGCCCAAGAAGGCAAGATGCTCATTGGAGCGGATTATTCCCAAATCGAATTGCGAGTATTGGCGCACATTGCCCAAGACCCCGTTATGCTGGAGGCATTCCATAGGGGAGACGATATACATGCCGTGACCGCTTCCCAAGTATTCGGGGTGCCTCTGGAGAATGTCACATCGGAGCAGCGAGGACGAGCAAAGGCTGTTAATTTCGGCATAGTATATGGTATTTCGTCCTTTTCTTTAGCAAATGATATAGGTGTTTTACCTAGGGAAGCAAAGGCTTATATGGATAGCTATTTGGACAAATACTCTGGTGTCAGGGAGTATATGGCAATGATTGTGGAAATCGCAAAAGCTCAAGGTTTCGTTTCCACCCTTTTCGGACGTATCAGATACCTACCGGAACTGAAATCCTCCAACTTTAATACACGCTCCTTTGGTGAGAGGGTGGCACTGAATATGCCGATACAAGGTACGGCTGCTGATATTATAAAAATTGCCATGATCAATGTGTCCAAACGCATTGAAAAAGAAGGGTATAAAGGGTGCTTAATATTACAAGTCCACGATGAATTAATTGCAGAATGTCCAGAAGATGAAGCACTTGGTTTAAGTGTTGTATTGCGTGAAGAAATGGAAAGTGCTGCTCAATTGCTTGTTCCTTTGGTAGCAGATACAAGAATCGGTAAAAGTTGGTATGATGTAAAATGAGAAATGAGAATGGAAAAATGGATATTGTGATGGCAAGTGAAAATGATATACAGCGAATTATGGATATTGAAAGGGAAGCATTTTCCTTCCCCTGGACTCAGGGGGGCTTGGTGGCGGAACTTAACAATATTAATTCTTTTTTTCCAATGGCGGTGGACAATGATATAATCATGGGTTTCGCTATAATACGAAAAACTGGAAACGATGGCGAGCTTCTCCAAATTGCCGTTGCTAGCGAATATCAACGGCAGGGTGCTGCCACAGCTCTACTCGAAGCGGTGTTTGAATGGGCTATTACTCATAATGTGACCAGGGTGTTTCTCGAAGTGCGAGTTAGTAATGAAGCAGCGAAGTCTTTGTATGTTAAATTTGGTTTTGTCGAAATTGGTAGACGAAAGGATTACTATATATTACCAACGGAAGATGCGCTCACGATGGAGCGGAGAGTCGCAGGTGATTAAATGATTATCTTATCTATCGAAACCTCCTGCGATGAGACAGCAGTTGCCATATCAAGAAATGGGCGAGAGCTTCTTTCGGAAACGATATTTTCCCAAGGGGAAATGCACGCATTGTATGGAGGCGTTGTTCCAGAGATTGCTTCTAGAAACCATGTTGCTCATATTGGTAAGCTTGCTTCGTCCACATTGGAAAAAGCTGGTCTAGTGAAATCGCAACTTGATGCCATTGCGGTTACCTATGCGCCGGGACTAATCGGCGCCCTTCTTGTTGGCGTAAACTTTGCAAAGGGTCTAGCAATGGCTCTTGATATACCTCTCATACCTGTGCATCATATAATGGGTCATATAGCTGCTAATTATATCGCTTATCCTGAGCTGGAGCCGCCTTTTTTATGTGCCATAGTATCAGGGGGAAATAGCATCATTGCAGATGTTCGCAGTTACACAGACATCGGTATAATAGGTCGATCTAGGGATGATGCTGCTGGTGAATGCTTTGATAAAGTCGCGCGTCTGCTCGGATTGGGATACCCTGGTGGTGCGGCTCTCGATGAGCTTGCACAAAGGGGGGGTGATGACACAGTATATAATCTGCCTCGCCCTGTGATTGATGGGTATCCATATGATATGTCATTTTCTGGACTCAAGACAGCAGTTGCAAACATTGTCCACAATGGGCAGCAAAGAAACGAAACCCTTGACAAAGCATCCCTAGCTGCGTCATTCGCTGCAGCGGTGAGCGATATTCTTGTTCCAAGGATCATGGAGGCAGCAAAGGAATATAATCGGGATAATATCGCCATTGCTGGTGGAGTAGCTGCAAATACTCGTATACAAAAGGACTTGACATTGGCAGCACAAGCAATGGGGAAAACATTATATATACCACCACTTCGCTTATGCGGTGACAATGCTGCCATGATAGCTTGCCAAGGATATTATGAATATATAGCAGGCACCCGCGCCAGTATGGACCTCAACGCCTACGCAACCATGCCAGCCGACGCCAGATATTGGTGATTTTTTAGTATTCATTTTGACTTTGACATTATGCATTTTTCCTTGACAAACATGGGTGAAATGTGCTACATTTGTATGGAGATTAGGAAAGCGAATAATAGACATGAGCAAATGAGCCAAATAAAAATAACGAGCAGTACCAAAGCCTTGGTACTGCTGCATTTGTTCAATGGACAAAATTAGATAAAAATTAGATAATTTATCTTCTTATTATCTTCATAATTTTTATGTATCTATGATTGGTGCTACTGTATAACTACAGTCTAGTCTTCGCACACCAATTGTGATAGTTTGAGATTGTTTACCAAATCGGAAATATGCTGTTCCAGCAAATCCCATGCGTTGGCAATTTGGCAAGTCTCATAATTTACGCAGGTAGTTTTCGCATCGGGGGTGCAATGGACTTGGAAATACGTGGACTCCATTAAACGCATTATTTCACCCAATGTGATATCGTCTATATCTCGTGAGAGACAATATCCTCCACCGCTGCCTTTATAGCTACGTAAATACCCATTTTTCTTTAGCTTAGTGGCAATCGATTCTAAATAATTATCGCTGATACCCTGTTTTTCCGCAATTTGATGCAATGTCGTTGGTTTTTCTTTGGTTTCCGTGTTGGAAAGCTCCAGCAAAAAACGTACTGCATACCTTGTTTGTGTCGAAATTTTCATCTTCTGCCTTTCCGTTATTACTATACCCCTTAGTCATTCCGGTGTAGGTTTCACAACTTGCATTATATATTTTTTTATCAGAATTATACATTCGACGCGATAACTCACCATCATATATGGTAATGTATTTTTGCGCAATTGTCAACTCAAATTCAGCATTTTCTACATTTATTACAAACAATTCTACAATAAATGTAGAAAATTAGCGCTTGTTACCATGTTGGGCATGGAAAGCGATAAGAGTTTACTCCTATGACTCGGTTAACTCTACTAAATTCATCAACTTATATAGTTATCGTACTAATTAACATCAACTTTAGATTTATTTTTTGTTTTTTTCAATATTTTTAGTTTTTTCGGCTTTTTCTTCGTCTTCTTGCTGTTTTTTTAGCACTTCGATACCAATACGCAAGAGTTCCGTTGTCGCCTCTGAACGTGTTTGAAAACGATTGTTGAAACGAAAATCCTCGATTTGCTCAAACATTTCAGTAGTCACGGAAATCATATATCTGGGTTTTTTGGTAGCCATACGTAATCACCTCGGTGTACATGATACCACAGTGTATCACCGATGTAAAGAGAAGTGTTAAAGAAAAGACGAAAAAATAATGATGAAAATTGCAAAAGATGGAATAACATACAAAAGAAGTAGAAAATTGTACTTGACAGGTGTATCAGTAATGCACTATAATTACGACAGTATGCCTGATACACTCATACACCATTACGATAAAGCATAGTCAAAGCATTGTAAAATGCAATGTATGAGAGAGGGGGGATGATTATGCCTAATGATATGAAGCGGTTCATGCTGTATATCACACCTGACATTGAAGCCGGAGCGGACGAATTAAAGCGAAAATTATTTTACAACAAACCTTATTCCGAGCTTTACCGCTGTCTACTATCACTTGGCTTGGAAACAGCCAATAATGGCAGCTATGAAAAGAAAAAGAAATCAAATAACAAAGCTGCAGACACCTTAGCAAAGTAGTATATCAAAACACAGCGAAACGAAACCTTAAAAAATAATTGAAGAGCGAAGATCATAAAAGAGCATCGAAAGAGCAGCGAATAAAATTTATAGTATAGAATAACAGTATCTATACAAGAAGAAGAGTGAAACTACAACTACAAATGCGATATTATTGAAGAGCGAAACACAACTAAGCACATCAAAAACGAAAAGTATAATAACATTGGCAAAATCAAACTTAGGCATCTAATTAAAAATTCACCCAACCAAATGCCGAACACTGCGGCAATTGGGATTGGGGTCGAATAAAAGCATATAAATCTGCTAGATTTCACGGAATTAATCCAGGTATCGAAACTGACGATTATCAAGACTTCTCGTTCGCTAGTTACCTCTTAAATGAAATGGGTTATTATCCTATGAATAGCAACATTTTTCCATAGCAAAAAAGGCATAAAGTAAAGAGAGGAATTCCCTATGTTGCAAAATACCAAAGGTGTAGCACGCCTGATAACGATTTTGATTGTATTAATATTGCTATCGGGTTTATTTATTCAAGCAAGCGCAAGCCCATCAAATCCACAAGACATAGCAGACACAATCGGTAGAACAAACCTTGGCTCCAACGTTGTTATAGATGGAAAAAACTGGACTGTTATTGAAAAACGTACAATTAATCAACAATCTTATGCCATGTTGATTATTTATGGAGACAGTTATAGCAAAACCCAATTTCGCGCAGATGGGGGATCAGCAACCCTTGGAGGAAATACCTTGCAAGCGGCGATGGATTCGGCATATTCACAAACTACTCAAATGAAAACAATTGCGGTGGTTCCCAACTTGACTGCCGAAGGTTGGCAAGGAGTCACAAGCAATCTTCCTCAAACTCCTGGTATCGGTTCAGCACCTACTGCCACAATGGCAGGAAGTCGAACAAATAGCATATTCTTTGCCCTTTCCCACCACGATGTTGATAGGGTTACTTATCCTGAAAACGGAATTGCCTACAGCACTTTAGTCGGGGCGAAATCGGCATTTTGGCTCAGGAGTCATAATTTACAAACATATCCTGGAAGTAGCACTTCGACAGCAATGTACGCATCGTCAACCCATTATCATCAGACCACCACCACCAATAGTACACTTGGTCTAGCTCCTGCTGTTTGGGTGAAATATGCTGACAGCTCTCAACCTGCCCAAGCTACCATCAATGTTAGGCATATAGATATGAATACTGGGGCAGATCTCGTTACACCTGCTAGCCACAAAGTAAACCCAGGCTCATATGGGCCCTACCCTGCGGTCAGTATCTCTGGCTACGGACAGGGAACATTGGCACCAGGTAGCGCACCCGCTTCAGGCACAATTAGTGCTGGACAGACAATTACCATCACATATCGTTATTCCAGGCAAGCGACAATAAATGTCCGACACATAGACCGAGATACATTAGCAAATCTCGTCACACCTGAGCACCACATAGTAAATCCAGGTTCATACGGACCCTACCAAGCAATTAGTGTTGCTGGTTATGGACAGGGAGTATTGGCACCAGGCAGCGACCCCGCTTCAGGTACAATAAGCGGTGGACAAGTTATAACCATCACTTATCAATACTCCAGGCAAGCGACAATAAATGTCCGACACATAGACCGAGATACATTAGCAAATCTCGTCACACCTGAGCATCATATAGTAAATCCTGGTTCATACGGACCCTACCAAGCGATTAGTGTTGCTGGTTATGGACCGGGAGTATTGGCACCAGGCAGCGACCCCGCTTCAGGTACAATAAGCGGTGGACAAGTTATAACTATTACTTATCAATACTCCAGGCAAGCGACAATAAATGTCCGACACATAGACCGCGATACCCTAGCAAATCTCGTTACACCTGAGCATCATATAGTAAGTCCTGGTTCATACGGACCATACCAAGCGATTAATGTTGCTGGCTATGGACAGGGAGTGTTGGCACCAGGCAGCGATCCTGCTTCAGGCACTATAAACGGTGGACAAGTAATTAACATCACCTACCAATATGTCAAACACGCTACCATTGTAATTACATATAAAGATAGCAAAACCGGAGGAAACCTTGCTGGCAGTCCGCTCACACTTACTGTCGATGCGGGTAATTACGGACCCTATGCTCCAGTTGATATTTATGGATACCGGAGCGGGTATCTGGCTAGTGGAAGCGATGCTCCCCAAGGTACGATACAAGGTGGAGAGACGAAATATATCACATATATGTACGACCTAGGCAGGACGGTAAAAGGACAAGTGTGGCCAATGCTGACAGATGACATATGGAGTATTGGAAAAAGCTTCATTGAAAGTCATGATGTTGTAGTTGAGCTCAGACCGACTTTTCTGACACCTGCCCATCCGGATTTGAGTACAAAGGCTGTGTTGCTCGATTCCACCGGACTTGGTGAGTTTACCTTTGAATATGTTCCATATGGCAACTATGTCCTCCACATAAGGCGTCCAGGATACCTTGTCAGGTCAATGCTTGTCACAGTTTCAGAGAATGATGCGAATATCATCACCTTGTCACCGCCCGCTTTAAATGAAAATGGTGTATTTCGTTTGTGGTGGGGAGACAGTAATGACGATGGCAGAATAGATAACGAAGATGTAATGATGATACTTGAACTCATGGACTTGAGCGTTAATGCCAACCACCCCTATTACTATGCAGGTTGCGACTTTAACGGCGATGGTCTTATAGACAATGAAGACATCCAAATGGTGCTTGAAATGTGGAATCGTATGCTCCTTGATTATTCTGGTACCAATGGTGTAGATCCCTTTAATTAAGTCAGAGATAACTGCGCAAAGCAGTTTCATCGAAATAATTTGTTGGTGAAAAACTGCTTTGCGCAGACAATATGACTAGTCAGAGAGGAAAGCAACTATGTCCTATATAAACACAAAATGCTCAAAACTATTTTCCATAGTCCTATCCCTTTTATTCTTAGTGGGACTGCTAACACCGCTCAATGCTTATGCCTCACCATCTAATACACCTTATGTTGTCGATGGTAGGATACTAACACCCGAAGAGACTGGCGATACTGCCGATTGGGTGGAAATTGCACAAAGCGGAGGTTATTCGCTGATAGTACGGTCTATATTTATTGACATCAATGTATATACCGGCACAAAAGGAAACTATACATGGCAAAAAACCCCATTTGGCTCGTCAACTTCTTACTCTACATCCACTGTCCGAAACAAGATAAACGATTGGTTCAATGGCACAGCCACTGGAGAAGCAGACAGGCTACCTACAAATGCTCGTCTACGAAGCTACACCATGCAAAATAATGCCATTAATATGATAGGAACCACCTGTAATCCTAACAAATCATTGACAGATGGTCTCAGCACTCCAAGCCAATACCAAGTGGGTATAGGAAACGATATTGCTTTTGCTCTGAGCTATAGCGAAGCGGCGAACTTTTGTTCCCAATTATACTTTATGCGGGAACTCTCCATAGCCAATCAGATAAGCTCTTCCGAAGCGATTGCCAACTACAATAAAATATATATTCCTCAGGAATATGTGCATTATATGTGGCTGCGTTCCCCAGGCGATGTGGCTAATACGGCTGGCTGTTTGAGTTATGAAACACCCACATGCATAGGCAGGGTTTTCCAAATGGGTCCGGTTATGAATGTCTCCAATGGTTTCGTTTATCCTGCTCTGTGGGTGGATTCGCGAATTTTTGAATATAGAGGTACAGTCACAGGTCGCGTGTGGCCCATGCTTGCTGGTGATATTTGGGGTATTGGAGAAGCTTTTGTAAGAAGCCACGATGTGATAGTTGAGCTGAGATCGACATTTTTGACACCAGCACCCTCTCAGTTTAGCACAAGAGCTGTATTAGTAGATAGCAGTGGTTTGGGTGAGTTTACATTTGAAAATGTTCCTGTGGGTGAATATATCTTGCATATCAACCGACCAGGGTATTTAACTAGGGCTATGTTGGTTTCCGTTACAGAGTCATCACCCAGTGTTATTAATCTATCGCCACCTGGTATAGCTGATGGCGGAGTATTTCGTCTGTGGTGGGGAGATAGCAACGATGACGGAAGAGTAGACAACGAAGATGTCATGATGATATTAGAACTCATGAATTTGAGTGTAAATGCAAATAGCCCACTGTATTACGCTGGTTGCGATTTTAATGGTGATGGACTCATAGACAACGAAGACATCCAAATGGTGCTGGAAATGTGGAACAGGATGTTACTGGATTATCCTGGCTCCAACGGCGTTGACCCATTTAGATGATTGACACTGTTTTATAGAAAAGCACCGGATTCTTATTATTTTTTTACCGAAAGCAGATACACTGATACAAGCATACAGTTTTGATTAATAGATTATGAAGAGGAAGTGACCAATATGCTTTCAAAAAACAATGCAAGCGCAAAGATATGGGCAATCGTATTAACACTGCTTATCGCAGTAGGTTTAGTGATGCCTATGGGATATGCGATGGCATCACCAGGCGGAGGTAGCGGAGGACCTCCACCACAACCCTACCCCACAGTGGTCGATGGTAGAATCCTGACACCAGAAATGACTGGAGACATTAGTAATTGGGTGGAGATAGCCCAATACGGCAACTATTCACTCATAGTCCGAGCAAATTTTCTAAATTTGCAATCCTTTAATTACGGTGACCCGCTCTGGCAAAGCGCAAGGTGGCAAACTCCAAAGGACGGCACCTCCAATGTGGGATACACCAGGGACAATGTTAGCCGTGTCATCAATTGCTGGTTTAACTTCTTTGAAGTCATACCAGACCCCCAAGGTATAAACACATATTATGATGTCCTTCCCGAAAATGCTCGCTTGCGGGATTTCACAATGCAGCATAATGCATTATCTACCCTTGGTACTCGCTATTCCTCCACGAACTTGGTTGATGGGCTAAGCATACCAACTATCTATCAAGTTGGAGTCGGCAATAACATAGCTTTTTGTCTTAGCTATAGCGAAGCTGCAGGATTTGTTTCTTTAACTCGTAATTTCCCCGGAGCCAATTCAACCACTTATCTAAGTCCACCTGAGGCAGTAGCGAATTTTGGCAAGATTAACCTCCCAGCTCAGTCATCTGTTGGTTACTATTTTGCCATGTGGCTCCGCTCACCTGGTAATCATTCAGCCACGCAAAGCGCAATGCTCAGCGACGGCTATTGCCATGAGCTTGATGTATTAAATACGCCATCGGGTAACCTACCCAACAATCATGCTTTCGGATATGGACTTATATATCCAGCAGTATGGGTGGATCAAGGCATCTTCTACACTCCGCCTGAGTACCCAACAGTCACAGGACGTGTATGGCCCATGTTAGCAAATGACATATGGGGCTTGGGTGAAGCTTTTGTAAGAAGCCATGATATAACAGTTGAGCTGAGAAGCACCTTCCTAACACCAGCCCCCGCCAACCTTAGCACAAAGGCCGTGCTGGTAGACAGCAGCGGTTTGGGAGAGTTTACTTTTGAGAATGTTCCATATGGTAATTATGTATTGCACATTGACCGTCCTGGGTATCTGACGAGGGCAATGCTTGTTTCGGTGAGTGAGGCTTCTCCCGCTGTGATTACCCTTTCACCTCCTGGCATAGCAGAGGGTGGCGTGTTTAGACTCTGGTGGGGAGACAGCAACGATGACGGTAGAATCGACAATGAAGACGTAATGATGATATTGGAACTCATGAATCTGGGTGTAAATGCAAATCATCCTTATTACTACTCTGGCTGTGACTTCAACAGCGATGGACTAATTGACAATGAAGACATCCAAATGGTGCTGGAAATGTGGAATAGGATGCTGCTGGATTATCCCGGTTCAAATGGTGTGAATCCCTTTAACTAAATAAGCAGTATTGTTAAGGGGTTATTATTAAACAAAAGAGGTGATGCTCTTCGGAGAATGTTATGATTTTGGCAAGAAAGGAAATAAACAACGCAGACGAAAACCCATGCCCGATGGCATACTTTCCCCGGGGAGCAACCCCAAAATTATTACAGCATAAAAAATAATGTTATGGAGTGAAGTAAAAACATGAAGAGAAGCAAACTAACTAGAAAAGCGCTGACCTTGTTGTTAACTCTGGTCATGCTTTTCTCCACGATTCCAGCTGTATTTGCATCACCAGGCACAGGAGAAACCACTTTTCCTCTGATAGCCTTAAATGGTACTGATATAGTTGCGAATGGAAGTACACAGTACACAACTAGCATTGTGCAAGATCCCGCTACCAAATTGATTACAGCAACATTCACTATTACAAATGCTAGTACTGGAGTTGGTGCTGTACCAATAGTTATTTCGGGTGTTGGTGTACAATTGTCCTTCGACAGTAGGATATCACCATTTGAGTACAATCCAACTATTCACACAGATCACATATACAATGCCTTACGTCTGTATTCAGGTGGTCCCAACGATTCTATCGACGATTTTAAAAAGTATGTTTATGCACCAAGATTTGGATTTGATACAGTTGGTTCATCAACAATTCAAAACAACGCAGCAGGTAGATTTATTGGAGCAAAAATATCAACAGTAGAAGACCATTTGACAATTTCCTTGGCACCAGGAGAATCAACGATAGTAGCTCATATGTACTTCATGCCAACTAATGGACAAGATTTACTTGATATTAATATGTTCAGCTATCAATGGTCTACTTACCCATCGAGAATGATAAGGCTAAGCACTTGGATTGCTAATGGTACGCGTTTTATGGTTTCTAGCAGAAACTACCCCACCAGCACAGCGACATGGGTGCATGCTCCACAAGCTTTTAAAATCGATTTCGAGCAAAGAGCACCACTTGTTACCGCTGATACAACAAACAGAGTTATAAATGGATATAATGCAGCAACCATGGAATGGTCTGTGAATGGACCAAATGGACCTTATCAAAGTGGTGTTCCGATAGTTTCTGATGATGGTGCTACATATAATATCAGATATGCAGCAACCCCATATAGTGGAAATGATCCAGAATATAATAATTACAAAAGATACTTGGCAAGCGCACCCACAGTGGTATCCTTTGATCCCAACTTCTTTTCCGCTGCCAATGATGTTAGCCTAAACAAAACATCGGTAAACGTAACAAGAAACGATGGCACCACACGAGTAAACGATACCCTACGTTACACAGTAGTTGCGAAAAATGATGGACATCCATTGTCAACATGGGCAAATGCTATGATGGTTGACGTGATTCCTGCTGGCGTAACATTTGCTGGTAATGTATACCGTGGTACTCAAGCTTTGGTTCAAGGAACCGACTATACTTTCGCTGGAAACACTCTGACAGTACCTCTGGGTAACATAGCAGGGGGTACACAAGTAGATATCAGATTCGATGTAACTGTAAACTCCGATGCATATGGAGTGAATGTTAAAAATAGTGTAAGTGTATTCGGTAAAGACGGCATTGATGGTGATGACCTTGACAAAACAGTCGATGAAGATGGCTCTGGTCACACAATCAGAGACCGTTCGGGTACACCCACAGTTGATGACATCACCGAAGGCGATAGAACCATAACAGGTACCGGTGTGGCTGGAGCTCAAATCACAGTCACCCTCCCCAATGGCGCAGCTAGCAATGTTACAGTTGCAGCGGGTGGAACATGGACATTTAACGTACCAGCTGGTGTGAATCTGCTGACAGGTAACGAAATCAAAGTCGTCCAAAATGAAACCGGTAAAGACCCCAGCGAAGAAGTGACTGCCATAGTCGGCGGAAGACCTGCAGTGATCAAGTATGGCTTGAAAACATCTAGAAACACTAGCAGAACCGATGGTACATGGCGTGTGGGAGACATCGTTGAGTATACAGTAGTTGCCAGAAACGATGGACCTGCCAAGTCTTTATGGGAAAATGTCATTGTTGAAGATACACTCCCCACCGAAGTCACTTATGTTGCCAATAGTGCAAGGATTGACAATCTTCCCGCTGGTGCAGCTGCAAGCTTTGCCAATGGTACATTGACAGTTGACCTTGGCGACATAGCTGGTGGAGTTACAAGAACTCTCACATTCCAAGCAACAATCAATGAAACCGCATATGGCAAAACCTTTAAGAACACAGCTCTCATTGATGGAGACCCCTATGAGGAAGATGATGACGAAAAACCAGATGTGGTAGATCGTTCTCCCCAACCCAATGTGGATGAAATCAATGATGGCGATAGAATAGTAACAGGAACAGGCGTACCTGGTGCTCGCATTGAAGTCACATTCCCCAACTTTATCACCAAAGGTATAGCAACAGTAGGAAATAATGGCAATTGGTCTGTGAATGTTCCCATTGCTGTAAACCTCATCGAAGATGATGAAGTCAGCGTAGTACAAATAGTTGGCAGCTTAGACCCCAGTCTACCTGTTGTGGTAAAAGTTGAAGGAAAGAAAAATGTTATTCCTAATTCCATAAAATATGCTGAGAATGAAACAAGCTCAGATGACAAAACAAGGGTAAACGACAGGATTCTCTACACCATAGAGATTAGTAACGATGGTTCTGACAAGTCTCTCTGGTATGAACCTAGAGTATTTGACACAATTCCTGAAGGCTTAACATATGAAACTGGTAGTGCGCGCCTTGATAATCAAATACCAACTTATAGCTTTTATAACATCAGCACAAGGGAGCTTGTTGTTAGAATTGATGGCGGAGTTAGAGGCGGCGAAACGAGAGTAGTTACTTTCTATGTCACCGTTGATGCCGATGCCCATGGCAAAACCTTCAAGAATGTAGCAACCATAGAAGGTAAAGATAACATTCCAACAGGTCCTGATGTAAAAGAAGAAATAGAAGATGAAGAAGGCGATCGTACCGTCATTATTAAGTCAGATGAACCCACAGTTGACCCAGTGACAAGGGATGACAAAATAATCACAGGTACAGGCGAACCTGGAGCCGATATTATCGTTACCCTCGACGATGGCACCAAAATCGAAACCGAAGTGGGTAACGATGGCAAATGGCAAGCCGACATCCCCAATGGCAAAGAGCCAGACACAGGTGATACCATTAAAGTCGTTCAAATTGAGCCCGATAAAGACCCAAGTGATGAAGTAATAGTCACAGTACTTGATAAAACATATCGTGCTGTAACAGGTATAGTCTGGCCACAAGAATTTAATGATATGCAATTAGGACAATCATTCTTGGATAAACATAACATAGTGGTTGAGCTTAGAGCAACATTCAGAACAGCCGCAGATCCAGCTCTCAGAACAGTTGCTGTTTTGATTCCAGGTACACCGACAGGCCGATTCACCATAGAGAATGTACCCTTTGGCAATTATGTCTTGACTATCAAACGTCCAGGTTTCCTTATTCGTGCGATGAATGTTACCATATCACCTTCTGACCCAGACCTGAAAACCCTTACTTCTCCTGGTACAGCTGAAAATGGTATCTTCAACCTCTGGTGGGGCGACTGTAACGATGACTTCAGAATCGACAACGAAGACATCATGATGGTTCTAGAACTCATGGAGCTGGGAGTTAATGCAACGCATCAGTTCTATAATCCGCATTGCGATATGAATGCTGATGCACTCATAGATAACGAGGATATCATGATGATTCTAGAACGCTGGAACAGATATGCCAGTGAATACCCAGGTGCAGAAACCGTAGATTTCTTTAGTTAGCACACTTTAAAAATGCTTATGAGAGCTGATTGCAATACATCAGCTCTCACAGGCGGAAACACGAAAAATAATGAAAGATATATGGTATTTATTACATATATCTATGTGATTCAGATTTGGGATCGTACCCACTACTGGATATGTTGCGTAATATAAGGCGGGGGTAAACCCAAATCCCCCGCCAAGAGCGCCACAGGCGTTCAAGGTGGGTATGTGATATACCTCCATAAAGCAACAGAAAGGATGTATTCCCATGAAAAAGATAAAACAATTATTAGCTACAGTACTTATTCTAGTACTCAGCTTGACATTAATGCCAATTGGTATGGTTTACGCAGCTCAAGCAACAGGATTGCCTCTCTATAATTCGATAACTGAAGTGCTAGTAGCAGATGAAGGCACTCAGTATATTACGTCCTTTATGCAAGATCCGTCAACAAAGCTTATCACTGCTACAATACAGATACATCATGCTGGTATCGAAAAAGACTCCCTTATGATTAGCGGTGTAGGATTACAGATATCATTTGACAATAGGGTTGCACCGTACTCTCCAGGCGAATTAAACCCATATTTCACAGGAAAAAGCATTGGAGATATTCCATTATTTAATAAATACGTAAAAGCTCTAATGTCTGGATTTGACAGTATAGGGTCAACTGCTATTCAAAACGATGCAAATGGCAGGTACCTAGGAGCTAAAATATCATGTGCAAAAGATGGTGAAACCATCGAAATAAAGGCAGGTCAAACTGTTGATATCGCTGAGTATTACTTTATGCCGCTTAATGGACAAATGCTTGACAAAGATATGTTTCGGTATGAATTTACTCATGTACAAGAAGCATTTCTTAGACTTTCTGCTTGGATTGGTAATGGGACGACATTTTTACAATCAAGTAACGATAATATTCAATCTCCCAATACTTATGTAAAACCAGAAGCCTTCGTAATTCAAGGTCCTTGGGAGGCTGACTCTGTTGTACCATCCGTTAGAAAAATTGGTGTTGTAAACAACACGAGAAACGATGGCACAACTCAAGTTGGTGATGAGCTGATATACACCATTACTATTTCAAATACTGGATTAGATGGTTCAATATGGGTAAATGCAGTCATGACTGATACACTTAATCAATATGTGAACTATGTTGCAGGTTCTGCCTCTATACAACCATCAGGGTCAGGGACGATTGATTATGATAGCACGACACGAACGCTGACAGCCCAGCTTGGTAATATAGTAAAAGGTGAAATTAGGACAATCGTATTTAATGTAACAGTAGCAAGTAATGCTTTAAATCAAAACATATCAAATTTTGTAAAGGTCACAGGAAAAGATGGACCCAATAGCGATGCTGATGATATTATCAAGGAAGTTAAAGAAGATGGGAATGACCGCATAGTAACGCCGCCAGTAACATTGTCGAAACTTTCCACACCAACGATAAACACGGTATATGCAGGAGATACCAGTATTAGCGGAACTGGGACATCTGGAGCCACCATTAATGTCAGGATGCCGAACAATACTATAGTAACTGCAACAGTTACAGCAACTGGTACTTGGGCAGTAAGTATTCCCTCAGGCACAACGCTTTTAACAAATAATGTCATAACAGGCTGGCAGACACAAAGTGGAATGCAAGATAGTAATACTGTATCTATCACAGTTGTTACAAGACCATCCCCTAGCACCCCTGGTGGTGGCAACCCGAGCGGCGGAACCACTACTATCCCTTCGACACCTCCCCCACTAGCAGGATTTCTAGCAGACCATGTTCCATATCTAAACGGTTACCCCGACAACTCCGTCAGACCGAACCACCCGATTACTAGAGCAGAAGCAGCATCAATATTCTTCAGGCTTCTGAGTGCAATAGATAAAGACTATCCACTTCCATCGGTTTTCTCTGACATTAGAGAAGGCGTTTGGTATTCCCAAGCGGTGAGTTATCTGGCAAGCATTCGAATTATCACAGGTTATCCAGATGGCACTTTCCGCCCTGACCAACCAATCACCAGAGCGGAGTTTGCTGCAATGGCATCCAGGTTCGACAATCTAGCTGAAACGTATACAAATGCTTTCACCGACATTGCAAACCACTGGGCAGTGAGCGTCATAAACTCATCATATGCCAAAGGCTGGATCAGCGGATATCCCGATGGTACATTCAGACCTCAGCAAAACATTAACCGTGCTGAAGTGGTCACTGTAGTGAATAAAATGCTCGATAGAAAAGTCAGATTAGAAGACATCCCAACAGGAATAAAAGTATTCAATGACATAAATACTACCCATTGGGCCTATACCGCAATAGTTGAAGCATCAAATGACCACGACTTTATCAGAGGCGCCGATGGATACGAAACATGGAGATTAAAATAAGTTACAATACAATCGAGTGAAGCAAGTGCAATTGTAACACGCGAATCTCAGCATTCCTCTAAAAGGAGAAACCCGTCAGTATTTGGCGGGTTTCTCGCTTAATTCTATACATAAATTTGACCCATTTTAGCTGGTCTGGTATAATACTGAAAAATTTGAATAATATGTTACTGTTCATTTTATGTCATCTGCACATACAGTTTCTATTATACCATTAGATAAGGTTATGAATATGGATATTTTTATTGATGTTTCCAAAGTATATATTATCACAGAACGCTTGATACTACGCCCTTGGCTAACAAGCGACCTTGATGATTTTTATGAATATGCCTCCGTTCCCGGTGTGGGTGAAATGGCAGGCTGGCCTCACCATAGATTCAAGAGGACAACAAGGCAAGTATTGCAATTATTCATCGAAGGAAAAAATGTATTTGCCATGGAACTTATTGAAAACAACAAAGTAATAGGTTCCATAGGATTTCATACATCCTGGGCAAACGAAGACCCCGATTACCAGCACCTAAAGGTCAAGGACATTGGATACACACTATCAAAGGACTATTGGGGACAAGGCTTGACTCCTGAAGCTGCAAAAGCATTGATTGACTGGACTTTTACCAATGTGGATATCGATGCTCTTACTGTATGCCATTTTCTTGATAATCATCAATCCCAGCGAGTCATTGAAAAATGCGGTTTTACCTTTGTGAAGGAAGGCACATATAACGCAAGACAATTAAATAAAGTCATGGATGATGCAAAATATATTATGCTGCGCAGCGAATTGCGCGATAAAATATAGTGAGGGTATAAATTCGTAACCCATACTATAAAAGATACTAACGGAAAATGCGAAGTAACGGAAAATGCATCGGCAATGCAGATTTTCAAAAGATATGCTTAATGCAACCATTTGTCCAAATAAAGGTGGAATCGATTGAAGAAAAACTACATATTTTCAGTACTCCTTCTGACTATCATATGGATTATACTCACAGAAAATCTTAGTCTTACCCAAGCTATAGTTGGATTAACCGTTAGCACAGCCTGTGTGGCTTGTTTTAATAAACTATTTCCAATAGAGAGCATTACCGGCATCAAAATATGGCGGTTGTTTCTCTATTTTTTTTATCTCATCGGACAAATATATATGGCTGGTTTCGCTGCAATGAAACTAACTATAAAAGGAGCTAATGTGGATATTGTAAAAGTCAAGACCAACAGCGACAATGATTTTTTCAATGTCATGCTAGCTAATTCCATAACACTAACTCCAGGGACATTGTCACTGGAGCTTAATGAACAAGAAATTCATGTACTTTGGCTTAGAGGAAAAGATGATGACCCAGCGGATTTGGAAAATGCAGATGAACTAATCAAAGGCAAGCTGGAAAAACAGCTGCAAAAAGCACAATTGTGAGGGAATGAATATGTATGTAATTTGGGTATTGTTTGCATTTTTATTTATGATATTGATTCGTACAATTATAGGACCCTCAGTATGGGACCGAATACTTGGATTAACGCTTATTTCCACAAAACTTATCATTATCATCATTGTATTTGCCTCAATGGTAAACACAGCATATATTCTAGATTTTGCAATAATTTATATCCTTTTTGGCTTCATCAGCACATATTTCATAACAGCATTTATCTTAAACAGAGTAAAAGACAATAAGCAAGCCGAGGAATGACAATAATAAACCTATATATAGATAGGAGTTGATAAAAATGATGATAGTGGCGAATATCATAATAATAGCAGGGCTTGTATTTATGCTCTTCGGTGTTGTTGGATTGTTTCGTTTCAAAGAATTTTATCCCAGGATTCTTGTGTCAGCAAAAATCGACACAGTGGGAGCAATAACGCTGATTATTGGATTGATGATAAAACATGGCTGGAGCTTTTTTACCTTAAAACTACTAGTTATAATGGTACTGCTCCTCGTGCTCAACCCACTGAGCGGACACATTATCGCTCGTTCGGCATATGCCAGCGATAGCAAAATGTCAGACGAGTACGATGACGGATATGGCGGAGTATAGAAAATAATGATTTACGTACTACTAGCCTTTTGGGTAATAAGTGCAATACTAGCAATAAATGAGAAAAAAATCCTCGGGATGATAGTATATCTCGGAGTTTTTTCGATGATTTCAGCTGTTTGCTTTCTACTGCTTGGAGCACCGGATGTGGCAATGGCAGAAGCTGCGGTCAGTACCTTTTCAACGGTATTCCTTATCATATGCTTTGAAAAATACTTCAGCCTGGTGACAACTGTAAACTATGAACCACCACAGGAAAACCCAATCATAGCCAAGCTTAAGAAACGTGGTGTTGCAGTGGCTTTTACCCTTGTTATCTGTGCATTATTCATATTCTTTATACCCAACTCACCTGCAAATACATTCGTCAAGGACAAATATATCGCATCTTTCATGAATGATGTTGGAGGCGAAAACTCAGTCACCGCAATATATCTCGGCTATAGAATGTATGATACTCTCTTTGAAGCCCTCATGCTCTTGGTGAGCGTGGTCGCCGTCACCCATATGTCCATGTTTAATGAATCACTCCCTGACAATGCAAGCCAGCTTCGTGGTGTAAGCAAGTCTGACAAAATAGCCATTTACACTGTTCGAATAGTTTGCTCCGGGATTTTATTATTTGGAATTTATCTCATTTTCAATGGACATATTTCTCCAGGGGGTGGATTTCAAGGAGGTGTCGCTGTGGCAAGCTTCTTTGTATGCAAATATCTTATACATAATATAGATGATATGCAATACAAGACTCTGATGATAGTGGAAAAGCTCATTTTCGCTGCAATAATTTTACTTGCTACCAGCTTTATACTAATGGGTATTCACATACACTTCCCACAAATGAAGCAGCTTTACCTCATATTGATGAATTCCTTAATTGGAATGAAAGTTGCCTGCGGATTCATGGTGATATTTTACAGGTACATAGCCTTTGAAAGGAGATAAAATGCTGGGAAATATTATTGAACTAACTGCCATTACTGTGTTTTTTATAAGCTTTTATGGACTCATCACCAGCAGGGGAGTTATAAAATCCATCATATCCATCGGAATTATGGAAGTGTCAATTGTCGTATTTTTCTTAAGCTTCGGTTATGAAAAGGGAATAAAACCGCCAATCGGGCAAGAAATAGTGAACGCAGCAGACCCATTACCCCAAGCTCTGGTCATCACTGCCATTATAATCGGCGTAGCTCTAACAGCGGTGAACCTGACTATGCTCATATCTTTAAAGCGGGAATTCAATGCAACGGAATGGGATATATTGAAAGACCGTACTCATCCTGAATTTAATAAAAATATATAGGAGAAGAAGCTTGCTGACTTATTTTGTCATCGTACCCTTATTGACTGCGGTATTTTTATATGTGTTTTCATCTGCAAAAATTGTAAGAATAATAGCCATTATAGCCCAAGCTATTTTAGCTAGTTTTGCGACGCAGCTCTTTTTTCTGTGTAAAAAAGGAGATATAATAACAACAATCGGCAACTACGAAAGTGTACTGGGTATCACTTTGAGAGCGGACACATTATCATCTGTTTTCGTAGTGCTGGTGACATTCGCTTTTTTTATAGCAGCTCTATATAGTCTAAACGAACAACAAAACAAGCTCTTTTGGTTACTTCTCTTCATATGGGAAGGCTTGCTAATAGGAATTTTTCTCACGCGAGACCTGTTCAATGTTTTTGTTTTGATGGAAGTAGCCATGGTTGTTGTTTCTATACTAATCATGTTTAACCGCGACAACCGCTCCATGTATGATGGGATGTTTTTCCTCATGGTAAACATTGTTGTCATGCAATTTTATCTCTTTGGAGTGGGTTATGTATATAAACTAACCGGTGTCCTTGATATGGAAGCTGCTGCTCTGGTTCTTTCCGAAATAGATAAATCATCGTTGATATTGCCATTTGCCTTGATTATGACAGCTGTTGGACTCAAATGCGCTCTGGTTCCTTTATATAGCTGGCTTCCCAAAGCCCATGGTACAGCAGGAGCGCCGTCTGCCATATCTGCGCTTCTATCTGGAGTGCATATCAAATCCGGTGTTTATCTTTTTATGCGGATTATACCGATATTCCAAAATATTGATGCTTCATGGTTTTTCCTATGGGCTGGTATACTAACGGGAATTGTGGGTTTTATATTTGCCATGTCCCAATCGGATATTAAACTGGTTCTTGCTTATCATACAATATCCCAAATCGGAATGATAGTCGCCAGTCTTAGCATAGGAGACAGCTACTCGTATATGGGTGGTTTGTATCACGCCATCAACCATGCCTTATTCAAAGCAGCGTTGTTTCTCAGCGCAGGGGTTATATATGAAGCGTATGGCACTCGGAATGTATATGAAATAAGGGGGGTATTCAAGCGATTTCCTCTGGTTGGAATGGCAACTGCAATGGCTATATTAGGAATAACCGGAGCACCCCTGTTCAATGGAAGTATATCAAAATACTTCATAATGTCTGGCACGAATCGTATCACCAGTTTTGCGCTGACATTCATCAATTTAGGTACAATTGTGTCTTTTATTAAATACTCAACGATGCTATACGGTAAATCGGATTTTGCAGGAGAGGCTGTGAAAATCAGCATAAATAAGCAACTGTCAATATTCATACTCGGCTTGTTATGCTTTGTTGGCGGCATACTGGGCGAGGAATTTATCGAGTTTTTGTTCAATGTGCAGGTGAGCGTAGATGCCGCTGGCTACTTACAAAAGGTTGCCTACTTTGTAGCTAGCGTTGTTGTAGGATACTTTATATACAAATATTTTGTACTAAAAAGCTCCCTACTAAAACGCATAAAAGAAATCGACCTAGGCTTTCGAGCAATCTGCGTATCAATCGGCGCATTTTTCGCCTTTTTACTAATAGCAGCGAAATTTAGTGTTGGGTAGCAAAGAATAAACGATAAAATCAGAGCATATAGCTTATTTATAAAACAATCGCTATGATGATGCAAATGGTTGCTATTATGGCGCGAATGGTAATACTGCCACAATTCGTGCCATAATAGCAACCATTTGCGTTGAAACGTACACAGTACGATATAACTATGCTATCATCAGTATGCAAGGAAAAAAAGCATTCGGAGATTAAGCGAATTTTATTAAAATTGAGCTAAACTAACTAACCAAGAAAGGAGCATAGATGAGTGATGCCTATGGAATGAGTAGTATGGAGTTAATTTGTCAAATATTAGTTTGAAAATTGATAAAGCAATCAGCAGATAAATGATGTATTAATATAGTTTTAATTAATATACATTCAATTTAAAGTATTTAGGAGAAACACAATGAAAAAAATCGTTACTTTATGTCTTGTTATTACAATTATTGTCGGAGCTTCTGGTTCAATTACATCAGCAAACACTACAATACCAGACAATCTAGATACGGACAATGCGATAGAAACTAGCGAATATACGCACCTTTTTACCACAACTAGATCACAAAATGAAATTGACCAAGATTTTGCTGATATTAAAGTCAAACATATTGCAGAACTTGAAAATGAATTAAACGGAAGAGGTGTTGAATATGAGTATTATTATGAATACTTTTCATCAGTATTAAAGACATTATCAGGTGAAGCTGGGAATCAACTCTCAGGAGGATATCAATTTCCTACAGGTGGTGGTTTCTTTCACACGAATTCTGGGGGACCAAAACCGACTGGTAGTATTTCTGTACCGCTTCCCTTTCCATGGAATTTTATATCAATATCTTTTAGTATCAATCTAGGCGTTAACGGAGCATCTGGTCAGTTTTACAATGTGCCTGACAACACAAACTATTTTAAGCTATGGATTGATAAAACAGTTCAAGTACAACCATATGTAGTTTGGTACAGATTGTTAGATACAAATGATGCATGGCAGGTATGGTCTTCTGGTTCAACAACAGTTGAAATAAGTTGCTCAGGTTATGCAAAAAAAGTATAATATCACTCGAAAACTGCTGTATGTAGCATTGCTGATTACTTTGATAATTGGAATAGGTCTTGGGCTACTGACAAATAAATTTATATTGAGAGTAGAAGACGTATCATTATCTCGTGGTACATATATTGCGGGAGACCAGCTCTCACCTAATGCGATCTATCTAGTAATCGAAACAACAGATAACTATTATGTCTTGTATAGGCAGTTTGAATTAATTGAAATAGGTACTTTTTCAATACAAGAGAGGATTATCGGTTTATTGGTATCTGATGGAGAAGAGTATAGTAAACATATTTATCAACAAAATGAGGATACGATTTATTTGCTTAATCATGATGGAACTGTAACAATGTTTATTAGAATTGCACTTATTCCAACTTTCATTAATATAGAAGAGTATGTGCATTTGCTTCCAGGAAGAGATAGTGAATAAGGTCGAAATATATCAAGCGCGAATGGTAGCATAACTACCGTTCGCGCTATATTTCAAACTGTGTTCAGCTAGATTCTAATGTTTGACTACCTCCACTCGCATTTCGATGCTATCTCTACCGAGAAAAGCGAATGCTGTATGATATATTGTTTTGCCACGACCGATGTAGCTATCACTGTAGCCCCTCTCGACGATTTGTGTCATTGCTTCGTCTAAGGTAGCATCAAACAATGCTTGTATCTCATTTGTATTTATCTCAGCAGTGGGCGGACTCTTGTACTTAAACTACATTACATAGACTTTATCTTCAAGCTCCAGCACAGCGTCAACTCTACCTCTGGATACCGATACCTCCATATCCATGTCAAAGCCTTCTTCGCTATACATTGTACTCAAATGCTCCAAAATGGAGCTTTCCAGCACTTCAGGCGATTTGTTAGATACCCTGCTCATGTCTAATCTGATGACAGGATGCGTTTCAAAACAAAAAGTGTCATCCTGAACGCTAGTATCAATTATTCCAGCTTCGCACCAATTGTCAACGGCTTTGTCTATTACTTTTTGCATTTCTATACAACCCCTTTTAAATATGCTATCAGCTTGTGTATAACCGTACATATGCATTTTTTACTGGTTTTACATTGTTACGACTGAGAGGGATCTTAATTCCACTTGACAAGAGCAAATGGTCGCTATATATGCAATCGATTTTTAATAAATTAACGATATAAGACCGATGACATAGAATGAAGCTATCAGCTGGTAGCTCATCAAGTAGCTCGGTAATAGTCTTGCGGATACTAATGGTTTCATATTCTGTATGTATGTAAGCGAAATGAGACTGCTTTTCTATGTAATGGATATGTATGTACGGAATTGTTGTAGTTATAGAATCGTTACTGATGAATAAGCCAGGGGTGAATCTTGTACCCATTAATGATAATGCTTTTTCCAGAATCGGAATGAAAGCAGTCACAGATAGAGGCTTAATCAGATAATGTAAGGCATCAACATCATAGCCACTTAAAGAATACTGTTTATGCGATGTTAAAAAGAGAAGTTGAATTGATTTATCGGTTTTTCGGATAATTGTTGCTAGGTCAATACCAGTAAGCTCCTTTAACTCGATGTCTAGTATAGCGAGATCGTAAATACCATTTTCCCAAACCATGAGAAAAGCTTCAGCACTAGCGAAGCAAGATATTTCCACATGAACACTTCGTTCTTTTGCCCAGTCATGTATAGCATCAGATATTTGAGTTTGGATGGGTTCTTCATCCTCGCAGATAACTATGCGCATTATTATACCTCCTAAACAGTAGGCTAGTGACTACAATATCAATTGTTGGTGGAGCTGTTGCTAAGTTCGTTTGCTGATACGAATGGAAGTATAACATGAGTTTCAAAAACTCCGTTTCTTCCATCGCTTTTTATTATGCCATGATATTTTGCCACTATGGATTCCACATATGAAAGTCCCATACCGTGGCGACCGCTCTGTTTCACTGTCAAAAATTTATCTCCATCTCTTTTAAGCTCTCCGTTAAAACTATTTTTTATGGAAAGTACTAGGTTTTTTCCTTTTACAAGGAGAGAAAAATGTATGAACATAGGTTGATCAGATTCTGTCATTCGCTGGCAAGCTTCAATTGCATTATCGAGCAGATTCCCAGCAATGGCGCATAAGTCATTGGCATCGATTAGGTTTCCTTCTGGATATACAGCATGGATGCTGATTTGAATATCAAGAGACTGAGCAAGCCAAAGTTTTGAACTTACAACAGAGTCAAGTACGAGGTTACCTGTTTGCAAAGTAGCTTCTGCTCGAATTGGAACATCGGCTATATTGTCAATATAATTTAGAGATTGCTCTATTAGTCCATTTTCTACCAAACTTCGAAGAGCAGTCATATTATTAAAATAGTCGTGACGCCATTGGCGTATATCGGAATATACAGTATCAATTTCTGCAAAAAATCTAGATTCAAGCTCCAGCCGTTGGAGTCGAGTATTAAGCTCTATGTTTCTTGATTCTTCTTTCACAAAGAGCTCGTATATAGTGAAAACAACGATGATTAGCAACAAAAGACCAAGAGCTAGCCAAGTTGCAATGCTGTTTCCTTCAACTCCTAAAAGAGGTATATTACTGTAGAGAAATATAAGGCATATCCATGTAATGACTGCAGCCACAATTAATATCAAGGTTGGTAATGTTTTTATATTTCGAAAGCTAAAGTGTTTTTTTGAAAGGATATAAAATATTACAACTTGCAATGCTTTTATTAAAATGATAGCTAAAAACCGTGCGTCCTCTTGATATATTATAGTGTATTCTATGCTTGTTCCAATAGCAATGGAAGCTAATCCCGCTCCAGCTAGTGAGGTACCCAAGGATACTCCCCAAATGAGTACAATACCAAATAATTTTTGCCAAAATGGTTCTTTCATTATAGTAAAAATGTATATAAACATAATCGAGAACAGTATAATATCATAAAATGGGAGATACAAAAAAGTAGCTAATAACCCCCATATAATAAAACAGACCAGAGCAGGAAAAGCTGATTTTGAATTAGCTGTCTTTTTTGTAAAACGATGGTCGATAAAATATATATGGGCACTTGATTCGATCATGACAGCTAGAGATTCAATGAGTATCCATTTTAGATTCATAATATAACTCCAGAATTATGTATGAAACCTATTCATACTATAAATAAGCACTTTTGATTTGTTTGTCGATTAAAAAATACAGCGTTTGGCTTCGAAAAGCACAGCACCTCGCAACACAGAGTTATCTAAGAGTGATAGGATAAAATTATTATACAGATATTGGTCATATTATAGAACGCAACATATAGAAACCACTGTCAGTAGTTTCTATATGTTGATGTACTGTGGTGCAGAGTTGCGGATAAAGTATCATTTTGTTAGTTTGTGAGGTATCAGCGGTTGATACCATCCATACATACTTGCTAACCCTGCGCCTAGTGTTGCTGTATTGAGAATAAGTTTTGCTACTAATTTGTTGATTTTCTTTTTCATGGATATATTCCTTTCATATTTATAATGCTTTTACTTGACAGTGTCAATATAGCAAAAAGTGCTAGCAATATGTTAATTATGGTGCGAATGGTAGCTATTATAGCGCGAATGGTAATTGTTTTACCGTTCGCGACATTTTTCATCTAATTCGTGCCGAAATTCACATTGAAATTATTTAACGTGCTATCATCATGCCATACGAAGAGGGAAGCATATGTAAGAGATGTACATTGGGTAAGTATTATTTTTCTATATAGCATAACTTACATATATCTTAGAAAGGAGTGTGAAAAAGTGATGGTTCTTATGGGGAGATGTGATAGTTATTTAACTATCATTGCATATAAAATGGCATCATTTGCCAAAGTGGACGATAACTGATACAATGGCTAGCAGTCTAGTTATCAGTTTCGTTCACTATGGTAAATGTGATATAAGATATGGAGGTAATAATGAAAAAACTAATTATACTATTTCTTATGTTATCGTTGATGATTGGTGTACTGTCTGCATGTAATAGCTCACCTGCAGTATCAAATAGTTCGCCAGATAACTCGCAAGAAAGCACTAGTGTTGGTTCATCAGGTTTTGATAGACAGGTGACAGGATATGTTGAGCTGGTTGCGCTGACGTACAACCAAACAATGGCTTTTTCCGATGGTATGTGTGCTGTCATAGTGGGTAACCCGAATGATTTGTCAGAATCTACATTTGGATTCGTTGACGAAAGTGGAACATTAGTTATTCCAACTATTTATGATTGGGCGCATAATTTTTCAGAAGGTTATGCTGCTGTGCAACTTGATGGTAAATGGGGCTTCATTGATAAGAAAGGTGATGTGATTATACCATTAACATATGACTGGGCACATCCTTTTTCTGAAGGGCTGGCTGCTGTTTTGCTCAATGGAGAGTGGAGCTACATCGATATAAATGGTGATGTGGTAATCGCTTTTGAATATGCGATTAACGATGTGTTGCCACTTGGATCATTTTCAGAAGGATTGGCTCGAGTAGCTTTCCAAGAAAGGGAAGGATTGGGCAAAATCAGCTATATTGATGCTTCGGGAAATGTGATATTGTCATTAGATTATGAAAACGCAGGTGACTTTGTTAATGGCAGAGCTTCGGTTTCCCTTGATAAAAAATGGGGTTTTATCGATAAAGAAGGCAATGAAGTTATTGCACCAATATATGATTGGGTTACAGATTTTACGGATGATGGGATAACAGCAACCTGGCTTGCTCATGATCCTTCTAGCAGTAGACTTCCTATAGTGTCAAATGGTAAATGGGGGTATATTGACAAAAACGGTGAAGAGATTCTGCCATTCATATATGACGATGCATATAGTTTTGATAATGGTGTTGCTGTGGTTAACGTTGAAGGAAAATACGGATATATAGACTTTGATGGAAATGAAGTGTTACCATTCGTATATGACAATGCTAGCTCTTTTTACAATGGTGCAGCAATTGTAGTGGTTAATGGCAAAGGAGCTTATGGTGTACTAGGTGATTTCATGCTAATAGATGCATCTGGCAATGTAATAGCAGAGCTACCATATGATATAGTAGTATATAGAAGCTTCGGCAATGTTGCAGCAGTAGCGGTTTTCGATTCTCCCGATTCATACGATATGTCAACTGCAAAATGGGGCTTTATAGCATTTACTTATGATTAAATATATACTCTGTGGAAAAAGAAAATGAGAATCTTAACATTCATAATTGTTGTTGTTGCACTTGCAACAAGCGTGATGATAACAGCTTCGGCTAGAGCACTTATAGCTAATTTTGAAGGATCGTGGTCTGGAAATAGGGAAGGTTATTTTGCTTTTTCAGAAAATAAAGTTGGATACCCAGTTACTTACATATTTATAGCGTTTGAAGGTGAGTTTGATGATGCTGATCTTTTATTGAGTCCTGGGTATACAATGGTTTCAGTAATGCGGACGAAAAACACAGCAGCATTATTGTCAACCGGACTTTTTCCAATATCAGCCAAAGGCAGCATTTATGTTTCCTAGTGTATGTGATGCTAAGTAAAGGCTATAGCTCTGAAATGATGTGCGCATCTCGAGTACGATTTTAATGGGGTGCGCATATCACTCTATTACTGGAACGGTTGATCTAAAACGATAGTATAAATAACATTGTATACGAATTAAAGGGGTGAATCATTGTGAAATTGAAACATATGTACATAGCTATGTTGTTAAGCATGACTATAATAGCGACAGGATGTAATAACCTAATCGAATTAATCGATAATTCCACTAGACCTCGATCAGAAATTGTTGCTGTGGGGTACTCTATGGAACAAATGGGTATAAACAACATATACAAAATGGCAGGAAATAACGATATAATTATGCTAATACAATTTGATGTTGATGATGATGTGACAAACAGGGAAAAAAGATGCTTCGAAATATTTGATCATAATTTGGAATTTGTTAAAAATATAGATTATGAGCTATACCTCGAGGGCAATAAATTGGGGTTTCTCCAGGTATATCTCACGTCAGATGGAGGTTTTTGGTTGACGGAAAGATCCTATGATGGGCACGGAGACCCTGAATACCTCAGGTACTTCGATGGTAATGGTGCTGAAGTCTTTACGATAAATATGCTAGAATCATTTGGAGACAATTTTAGGCTTATTGGTATAGATAACGAGGGGAATGCATACTTAACCAATCCGTATAAATCGCGTGCCCAAACAGAACCTACAATCCTTTATGTTATTAATAAAGAGGCAGAAATGTCAGTCGCAGTAGATTATGAATTCTCGTTTGTATTGCGTGTGGCGAGCCTTGTTGACGGAACCGTGCTTATACTTAATGATGCGAAAATATATAGGCTTTACAATGGAGAGCTGGAGCTGCTGTTCGATTTTGGAGAAACCTCTTTTAACGAAATATTAGCAGGCTCTGAGAACACTATTTACCTCACGGAAAACCAGCGCATCCATATGCTTGACCTCGTTACGGGTGAAAAAATAGTTATAGCAGACTGTACTGACGAGGCGCCCTCATATAATTATAGTGATCTTGTATACACTCCTGACGGCGAACTATATGCCCTCCTACAGAGCAGGGTGGTGAAGCTGAGCTTAAACGAAGGAAACGGTGGTGATGACGAAGCCAATCGAACAGTTATCACAGTGGCGACATATGCGACAGAGCCGGCGTTCGCCCAATGGGCGAGCGATTATAACCAGAGTAATGGAGAATACAAGCTTGAGATTGTGGACTACAGCAAGTACGATAATGCAAACAACATATACGGAGCCATATTCAGGCTGAACTTGGACATTATTACAGGGAACACACCTGATATATTCATATGGGGTCAGACTGCAAACATGACTGGCTTCAACCCCTCTGTGTACATGAGCAAGGGCGTGTTCGCTGATATTTACGAATATCTCGATGGAGATGCAGACCTCGCGAGGGAATCGTTTTTGCCGAACCTGCTGGAAGCGGTGGAAACATCCGAGGGTGCTCTATATGAGCTGCCTATTGAGTTTATAGCGCGAGTGCTGGCGTGCGGGAGAGACGAAATCGGGCTGGACAGCTGGACCTTGGAGGAGTTTTTCCAAGAGCACGAGAAACGCTCCGATGCCGATATCGCTTTCGGAGCGGGCGCGGAATCCTTGCTGTATATGTTTCTGGTGAACAATTCGGACGAATACATAGACTGGGCCGCAGGAAGCTGCAATTTCGAGACTGAGGGTTTTGTGGAGCTGCTGAAATTCTGCAAGACGCAGGTACTGGAAGAGAACGCTGATTATGGATTGTCCGTTGATTTGATAGCCGATGGCAGGCAGTACCTATACCGCAATACCATTGCGAAAGTGTCCGATATCCAGAAATTCAAAGCCAACTTTCTGGGGGAGGTTACTTTCATTGGATACCCGACCTCTTATGGACGCGGAAACTCGTTTCTCATCCAAAGGAGTACATCGATATCGGAGTACTCGGAACACAAGGATGTTTGCTGGGAGCTCTTGCGAGGGTTCTACGAGGAAAGCTACCAGAAGAGCCAGACCTCCTACTTCCCATCAAACTTGTCAGCCTTGGAGGACAAGCTTGAAAACTCAGCAGACTACTACGAAAGCGGTTCGGGAGTGCGGTACAGCACTGGCAACGACTATTTTGAGGTTATATACACCGATGCAACGCTGGAGGAAACAATTCAAGTAAGGGATCTGGTATACTCGCTGGATAGGGTATCGAGGCACAACAACTATTTGTTGGAAATTATCATGGACATAGCAGCTCTGTATTTCTGCGACGAGCGGAGTGCTGAAGAAACAGCAAGGCTAATTTCAAACAGAGTTTCAATCTTCTTGAGCGAACAGAGCTGATAGATATAGGGTCACTTGATTTTAGAAAACGTAGGAGACTTCATTAATGGCAGAGATTCGGCAATGTAGCAGCAGTAGCGGTTTTCGATTCTCCCGATTCATACGATATGTCAACTGCAAAATGGGGCTTTATAGCATTTACTTATGATTAAACATATACTCTGTGGAAAAATAAAATGCTGAAACAAGGGATAAAAACCCTAGTTTCAGCATTTTATAATTGTCTATTTCTTATATGGTTGCGTTTTCTTTGTCGTAGAATTCGCGGCTGTATGCGTAGAATTCGGTGATACCATTCCAGAAGACTTCGGGGTCGCGAGCGTTTACAGATGCGTAAAAACCGCCTTTGGGAGCGAACAGGTCAACGGTGGCTCTCACCAGCTTAACAAGCTCCTCCTTCGTGGGTGTGGTACCCATGGTGAGACCTTCGATACCACCACCGAAACCGAAGTAATTGCCATATTCCTTTTTCAATGCCACAGCATCAATTGCTCTACGTTGAAGTTGCATCAGATTTACACCCAGCTGTGCAAAGTATGGAGCAAAGCGCATCATGTTTCCGCAAATATGAAAATCGAAAACCACATCCTTTGACTTCACATGGTCGATGAACCTTTTGGTTGGCTCCATTAGCATATCTTCCAACATAGCTGGAGAGAAAAATGTATCTTTTTCATTACTCCAATCATCGTGATAAGTTAGATGATTTATGGGATACAGTGCCATTAGCCTGTCGAATTGTTCAATTTCGTGGTCAATGAATGCTTCGAAAAAGGCTTTACAAGCTTCTGGCTCTGTAGCGAAAGCTATCATAGCTTCTGTATAGCCACCCATTATAGAGACGAAGCGTTCTGTGCATCCTAAGCCTATGTCAACAGCTAACACCTTGTTGGGGTCATATCTATTTTTCATGTAATCTTCGTGAAATGTTGTCCAATCCCAATCATCGAAATTTGGAAATTTTACACATTTTTCCCAATCGGTTACATCCTCACATTGGACAAAACCTGGAGTGAGCATCGGTCCTCCTGCGGAATGCACATATGTCCACTCTGTTTCGAACCAATCTGTGAATGTGTAGTCACCGGTTTTTGGACTGGTGAAGTCCATTGCTACGCTTTGTCCTTTTACTGCGTCTGTTGGTCGTATCATATCGTTGGGGCTGATGGATTGAACCTCCATGGCGCGCAATGGAACCCACATTGGTTTATTGAGCTGTGCAGAGCGTTTATAGTTTTCGATGATAGATATGGGGTAATCAAACTTGGGATAAGTTGTTTCACCGAAAGGGCTTGTTACAGTATATTTCGGAGCGTCAGGGTCTCCATAATCATAACGTTTGTATTCCATACATCGTACCTCCAAATAATTTATGCGAAATCTGAATAGAGTATATGTTATATTTTGATATAATGCAAGGGAGGAGTAGATATAAACAAGAAATGGGCATAGGTATTGGCGCATACCTATGAAGGCTGGCTAAAGGCAACAACGAAAAGCGCAGCGCATATGTTTATGAAATAGCAATGGATTACTACAGAGCCATTGAAATGGGAGCAGCATCCAATGCAAATGCAATTATTGCAATACCTTTCTATGGCAGCATAATAGGTTAGCAAGCGAATAACATAGCAAACAACCGAATAACAGCAAACAGCAATGCAGACCAGAAAGTCAGCGATGCTTTTTTTTGCTTTATTAGCATTACTAATATAATTATAAAATGCTGAAACAGGGGGTAAGAACCTTAGTTCCAGCATTATATAATTATCGTAGAATAGTAATAAACTAGTAACTGCAATGCTTGACACATTAATTGAAATATTATATAATGCTGAAACATGGGTTAAAAACACTAGTTTCAGCATTATATAATATGTGAGGTATAACATGATTGGCAGAGTTGAAGAGCAGAGTGTTTTAAATGAGTTGGCGATGAGCGGAGAATCGGAGTTTGTTGTTGTATATGGACGCAGACGAGTGGGGAAGACTTACCTTGTTCGTGAAACATTTAACAACGAGTTTTTTTTCAGTTACACCGGCATTGCTAATATAAAAGCGCATCAGCAAAGGAGCGAATTTGTTAAAGCACTTAAAGAACATGGGTGGGTCTCAAAAGATGATGGTTTCGATGCATCAAAAAATTGGTTTAACGCATTTGATGCTCTGCGGGATTTTATATCAGCTGCCAGTATTAAAGAACGGATTTTGATTTTCATTGATGAACTGCCCTGGATGGATAATAAAAAGTCAGATTTTGTTCCAGCACTGGAAAACTTTTGGAATGGTTGGGCATCGGGGCATAAACATATAATGTTGATAATATGTGGGTCGGCTGCATCATGGATTACCAAAAAAATATTCAGAAACAAAGGTGGACTATATAATAGGACGACACGGCAGATTTCGTTAAAGCCATTTACATTAGCCGAATGTCGTGAATACTATGAAAGCAGGGGCATTTCGATGAATACCCAGGATATTATTGAAAGCTATATGATATTTGGAGGTATACCCTATTATCTAAGGTTGTTAGAAAGACGTTACAGTTTGGCATTGAATGTTGATAATATTTGCTTTTCCGAAGATGCTCCCCTGCGGTACGAGTTTGAACGGTTGATGGACACATTATTTTCCACTCCAGGTAAGCATATTGAAATACTTGAAGCTTTATTCGCGAAAAAGCAAGGTTTAACTCGTGAAGCCATTTCTAACTCCATAAATTTCGGAAATGGTGGGAACTTGACTAGAATCTTGTTAGAATTGGAAGAGAGTGGGTTCATACGCAAATACAAACCATTTGGTACTGGAAAGAAAGATGCAATATACCATTTGGTCGACTTTTTTACTTCTTTTCACCTGACGTTTATGCGTAGTACAAATAGCGAAAAATTTTGGAGTTCGTTTATCGATAATGCGAGACATCGAGCGTGGAGTGGATATGCCTTTGAGCAGGTATGCCTTGCTCATATAAATCAAATTAAGAAGGCACTGGGGATTACTGGTGTTCATACTGATGTGTCATCATGGGTAAGTCGAGGAAACGGAAAAGGAGCGCAGATTGATTTAGTCATAGATCGAAACGATAGAGTTATAAACCTATGCGAAATGAAGTTTGCAGTGGGGCAGTATGAAATAACAAGCTCATATGACCTTGAGCTAAGGAACAAAGTCGAGGCGTTTCGTAGTGCAACAAAAACAAAAAAAGCTCTGCACCTTACCATGGTGACCACATACGGAGTGAAACCAGGTAAATATGCCAGCACAGCGCAAGCAGAAGTAAATATGCACGACCTAATCGATGGATGAGACAGCAAGACTAATTTCAAACAGAGTTTCATGAACGCGGGGACGGTGCTTTTGTTCATTTTTGAACAAAAGTACCGTCCCCGTGTATATTCTGTGGAAATATAAAATGCTGAAACAGGGGGTAAAAACCTTAGTTTCAGCATTATATAAATTTTTCCTTCTTATTTCGCTGCGTTTGCCGTGTCGTAGAAATAGCAGCTGTGTGCGTAGAATTTGGTGGTACTGGGGTATTAAAAACCCAGGGAATTTATAAACATTTTTTGGAAGTCGTCGTCGTCTGCTAGTTCGATGGCTTGGACGGATTTTACTACTTTTTCCATTTGGGCACGTAGGTCTGTGTTAAGGAGCAATGCAGCACCGCCGGAATGGGAGGTGTTGCCCACAAAACTGACTTTTCCACGAAAAGACTCTGGGAGCATTTTCAAATCCAGCAGGCTGCTCTCTTTTAGATGATAGCCAAAAGAACCTGCTATTTCCACCCGCTCTATATCATCTGGGCTTATATTCCGTGCCATCAACATGGCATCGATACCGGTGCGAACGGCTCCCTTTGCCAGTTGCAATTGGCGAATGTCATTTTGTGTGATTGCCACATTTTCTGTGATATGGAACTCTTTAGATTTATCGCTGAAACGACCTGTCTTACCAATGATACCCACTCGCACAAGCTCGCCTATGGCATCTAAAAGCCCACTGCCACATATTCCCACAGCGGGAGCGTTGTTTATGGTGGAGTATATAAATGTGCCGTCATCATTGAATTGAAAACGGTCGATGGCACCCTTTGATGCTCGCATTCCTTGGGAAATATTCATTCCCTCGAAAGCGGGACCCGCTGCTGTGCTTGTGGCAACCAGCTCTCCATTCATGGCAAGGACCATTTCGCCATTTGTTCCGATGTCTATGAAAAGCGTTGTTTCTGCTGTATGGGAAAGCCCTGATGCCAGTATGCCCGAAGTGATGTCTGCTCCCACAAAGGCAGAAATAAATGGGGGCAGATAAATGTCGCCACCGATGCGTAGGCTGTCCGCTTCTTGGTATCTGCCACCTGTTAGAGCTGGTGTATAGGGGTATTTACCCAGCGAGGTGGGGTCTTTGCGGACTGCTAAATGGAGCATGGTGGTGTTTCCGCTGTAGACGGCATCTTTGATGTCGTCGTTGGAAATACCTATTTCCGCTGACAACCGCATAAGCACATCGTTTAGAGCATCTGTCAATGCAAAATAAAGGGTGTCAAGGGAATCGCCTTCTCCTGCTAATTGAATGCGAGATAATACATCCTGGGCATATTGCGCTTGCGGGTTCAGTAGGCTTTCGCTTGCTTCTTCTTCACCTGTTGTTAGGTTTACCAAAGAAACAACCAATGTAGTGGTACCGATGTCCACTACGAGACCGTAACCGCTGTCAAACATGGGTTTCAAATCATATTGGAAGCTTCGTCCCGATGAAAGAATTTGCAAGCTTCGATTCTGAGCTTGGTTCATCAAGGTGTGAATCTCTGTATCAATCAAAAGCTCCGTTTCGCAAGCTAATACTATTTCATCATTCACACTAACTTCGCACTTCCCACAAGTGCCAGTACCATTGCAGGGAGATTCAAGATATACTTCACAAAGCCTCGCAGCCTCCATTATCGTTGTTCCCAGAGGTACTTCTATTTCGATGCCTTCGTTAACAAAAATAGCCTTTACCAATTCCTAACTCCTAACTCCTAATTCCTAATTCCCAAGCCCTAACTCCCAATACCTAGTTTAGCACGTTGGGTGAAAGCGGCTATGTTCTTTAGAGGTGTTGCAGTACCTAAGCCGCAAGCTGGGGCTAAGATGTCGATACCGTAGCGAAGCAGGATGTCTGTGTTGCGTATTACACCTTCGGGGTTGCCTTGTTCCAATCTAATGGTACTCAGGTTGCCCATGGTGGTAAGTTCGGGGTATTTGCTTTTTAAGTTACGAAGATTAACCATTGCATCGGTGCTGATGGCATCGCTTTTTATTTCGGAAACGTGTTGGGATACGCTGGACAGCTGTCCACAGATATGGACGATGACTGGTGTGCCAGTTGCTCTTATACCATCTGCGAGCTTGTTTATATAAGTAACGGCATATTCCTCGAAAAAGCGAGGACCTAGTATCTCTCCAGTTGCCGTGGGGTCTGCGATGCATATTATGTCAGCACCGCTCTCCCTGAGTACGAGGGCATAACTGATGAGCCAATCTGTGATGGCTGTGAGAACTTTGTGGGCGTTATCCTTGTCTTTTCGCAATTCCTTTAAAAAAGTCATGGGGTCTACAAGGGAAGCAGCTGTTGATATGGGACCGGTGATACTGCCTATAACTGGCATATCGCCGCCGGAGAGCATATGTATCGCTGATGCAGTTACTGCAACTCGAGGGTTGTCTCCTGCTGTTTCTGGTAATTCAATGAGTGCTTCAGAAACAGAGGCGAAGCGTTCCTTGTTTATTTTTGGCTCGCAAACAAGGGAGCCTAAATCGATGATGCTACCTAGAGCTTCCGCTTCCACTGTCATGCAAAAGGGGACACCGTAATTTTCAAATCCCGTTAGCTCTGCTATGTCTTTTGCGAGGAGAGCCATCAACTCGGCATCGGTATGTCCATCGGGCAATACATGACCTGTATGTTCCATCACTTCAACGATGGCTGAATTGAGCATACCCCCAGGACATATGACGGGAGCTCTATCGGCACTTTCTCCCCGAAGCTTACGGAGCAAGCGCTCTTTTGGTGTATATAAATCATTTGTCATTGATATTTTTCCTTTCGATTTGCTGAGTCTTAATTCCTATTGCTGAGTCTTAATTTCTAACTCCTAATTCCTCACTCCTAATTGTACTTCCCAGGTTTGTGAGCGTGTGCCACTTCCACCATTGCCAAAACATTTGCTATGGGAGTGCTGGTGGGAACGCTGCAACCTGGCATTATTGCATATGGGTATCCATCCAGCTTTACAACGAGATCCTCGTAAAATGCCCGAACATCAGCGGGTGTCTGGTCGAGTATCACGCTTACTGGGTCGGCATTTCCGCCTATAACTGCTCTACCATTTAACACTTGGGCAGCTTTTACTATGTCAACTTTGTGGTCAACGGAAAGAATATCCACATTGGTATTTGCAATCAAGTCAATACGGTCATCGATGTTTCCACATATGTGTAGTGAAGTGTGAAGCCCTCTTGATTTGTACCAATCATATACTTTTTTCAAATAGGGCGCAGCGAACTCTTCGAAGACACGTTTAGAAATCATGTCACCTGACGCTGTTGGGTCTGCACAGCTGCCGATGGTGGCACCTATGTCGATGAATTCATCTTGTGTATATTTGAATACTTCAAATGTGAATTCCAACAGAGCGTTCACAGCTGGTTTATCTCGAAGACAGGCTCGCATGAGCTTTTCTTCACCATAAAACAAGCCAGCTTGGGTAAACACACCCCAAGTGTGAACATAGTTGTTATATACACCATTACCCATGTCGAATAAATATCGAGCCGATTCCAAAGATTTTTGATAATGGTGATAGTTGCGTATACGGCTTAGATCGATTTTATCAATATCCGATATGTTTTCTATCATGGGTTCATCCACATCTGGAGAACCGTGCTCTCGAAACTTTATTTTACCGCCCAGGGCTTCCGGTAGGAGGGTTCCGCTCATAGAGCCACTGAGATGGTCGGTGCCGTTTTTGCTCACCACATTGTATTCAAATTGAGCCTGCTCCAGGGGGTCGAGATTTGCAAATTGTTCATAAGTGTAGCCTGCTGCTCGAGAACTCACAGAGAAGACACTGGCTGTAGTGGGAAAGCGTTCAGGTGGAATCCGATTAATCACCGAGTCCATTACTTCACGTGCTGTGGCACTCATTTTGCAACCTCCATTCCCAGCAATGACTTTGCAAGCCTTACGGCTTCAGCGGCATTTTTAGAATACCCATCTGCACCGATTCTGTCTGCATATGCTTGGGAAATAGGTCCTCCGCCAACCATGACCTTGAATTTATCACGTAATCCCCGCTCATTTAGCAATTCGATAACCTTCGCCATATTTGTCATCGTTGTTGTCATTAATGTGGAAATCATGATTATTTCTGCGTTTTCCTCAATGGCACGGTCTATAAAGACATTGGGAGGAACATCGCGCCCAATGTCGATTATTTCAAAGCCACCTGCTTCGGTCATTATTCTAACTAGGTTCTTTCCGATGTCGTGGGTATCGCCCTCCACAACGCCGATTATCGCCCGTGGTTTCACAGCTTGTTCTTCGACTTTTATGTGGGGTTTCAAGACATCGAGCGCCCTGTACATGGCATCGGCACATAGTATTAGTTCGGGGACAAAGTATTCGCCATCTTCAAATAATACGCCTGCTCGCTCCATTCCATCGGCGAGTCCTGCGTCTATGGCAGCATATGCATCGAAGCCTTCTTCGATGACTTTTTTAGCTAGTTCTTCTGTCAAGTCCTCATCCATATCGAGCACTGCGTCAGATAATGCTTGGTGTAATTCTTGCTCTCGTGTCATAATATATCAATCCTTTCATCTGCTACGTCGGTCGTTTGCCTTATCCAGATACATATTCTGGTCTGCTATTGTTATACATTCTATCAAATTTTGTTCTTCTTCTTCTTTTGTTGCTATTCCAAGGGCGATGGACACATTAAATGGTGTGCCATCGGTATTTTTCTTTGCTACGACTTCTCTGATAGCTGCCACATGGACAGCCGCATCAGCTGATGAAGTGTTTGGCATGAGTATGACAAACTCGTCACCGCCGATTCGATAAGCGTGCATACCTACTGGACAGGCATCTCTGAGTATTTGTGCGATAATAATAAGCAAGCTATCTCCAGCAGAATGTCCTATGCTATCGTTTACAACTTTTAGACCATTTACATCGCCTAAAATAACAGAAAAGGGTAGAGATGACGGTTCATCTAAGTTTCTTAACGCCTGTTCATAGCTGCGCCTATTACCCAGGTTGGTGAGGGGGTCGATTCCTGCTGATTCCTCGATTCGGTCAATGAGTAGGCGGTATCTGGTAATGTCTGAAAAAATTGCAAAAGTGCCTATGTTTCTACCAATTTCGTCGGTTATGGGTCGTTCATTTAAGTTGTAATGGGATACTTGCTGGTCAATCATTAAGTGAAAATCCTGGTCGCCTGTTCCCACTACCCTTGAAACATCTGTTGTATTTTTTTCCAAGTTTAGTAGAAATTCATCAAATGAAATGTATGGGTCTCGAAGCTCCAGCACAGATATCCATTTGCGAGCGGATGGGTTCATTTCAACAATCATTCGGCTGTTGTTAAGTATGAAAATGTAGTCTTCAAGATAGGTGAAAATATTGTCGAGGGCTTGTATCAACAAATTGCTTTCATCTGATTTTGTAATACCTGCATAGGTGAATACCAAGGCAATGCTAAGACCTACCAAGGTTAAGTCCACATTTTGTGAAAATGGTGAAAATAAAACGATTGCATTGCTCAAGAGCGCAATCGCACTTCCAACTGCAAGAAGCCAAGAGGGTGCACGAAATCCTCTGGGTAGTTTTGTGTGATAATAAATGACAGTTATAATGGCAGAAATCATCATTACATATGAATATCCAGAATGAATCCAAAACCAAGTTCCTCTAACATTGTGAAGGATTCGCAATGGTTCGAATTGCAAGAAGTATATCTCAGCACGTATTAAGTTGTGCATTGGTGAAAATATCGCCAAGATTGCTGTGATGGTTGGAATAATTGATAAAAAACAAAAAAGCAGCGTTATTTTTCGTGAAAATTTAACGCTGTAGAATTGGTAGCTGAGCAAGAGCAGTTGCACGGGTGCAAAAGCAACGAAAACGAGTTTCGCATCAAAAATCCATAAAGCAAATTTTTCACTTTTTACAAGAAAATGTAAAGCAGCAAAGACTTGCCAACCTATTGTTATGAGGCACAAGCGAATCAGATATATTGTTATTAACTTACTTCTGTCTCTGATATATGCGAAAAATATAGTAAGCGCAACTATTACAATTAGAACTGTATAGATTACGACAACCAACAGATTTGTCATTAGTATAATTATAAAACTTTCGTTTATGATGTATTTGTCTGTGAATTTGTTGAACAATTACATAATAACACGTCATATTAAAATAATCAACTAAAGCAAGATTAAGTAAGATGAAAATGAGCAATGAGGAGAATCGGAAACCCCCATTGCTCATATTTAAGCTTTAATGTGTTAGTGCGTATTCGTTGACCCAGAGATTAACCAGGTTGACTGCTCCTCTATAGCCTACAAAGGGTGGTTCGTATGGGTGAATACGCCAGCCGATGTCTGGGTTGGAAATCTGGAGCGAAGTATTCTTACCAGCCCATTTCAAAGCTTCACCGCTGAACATTAGATAGCCCTTGTCGTGGTTTTTCACTATGGGTATCCACTGCTTTTCGGAAAAATAGGGTATCTCATCAGTTCCCATTTCTGGGCAGTCGCACCAGCAAGAGCCGACTTTTAAGGGCATTTCCTTAGTGGCAAAATCTAAAACACCCTTCACCACGTCAGCATGACCACCTATGGAAATGGCAGCTTCCTGAGGATATGACCAGGCATTGCCTTCAAGGGTATTATATGCTTGGTCAATTTGTTCCAGAACAAGCTCAGTCTCGAAATTGGTAAAAGCTTTATTTTGTGAACGATTGAGGGTGTTTCCCACATCCTCCAGCCACTGGTTTGTACCCTTAATGCCATATGGTCGGCCTACGACATAGGGAGTTCCAAAACGCTTTTCCAGAAGCTGTGCGGCGGGTATGCCTTCCCTGCGAATAACAAGGTTCACATGGGCACTACCCATTTTTTCGATTGCGCTTATGCTGGTATCCGATGATAATATACAGCAAGGATCCATGCCGAACGCACCTTCCATGAGCCTAGTTATTTCAACGGCATCGGCTTTGTAGCGGAAAAGATCGGGACAAGAACCGATGATGTTGTATGTGGGAGCATCTGATAAGGCGATGTCTAAGGGTAGAGTTTTGGAAAGTGCAAGAAGAGCCTCCTCGACACCTTTATGCTGGGTAATCGCAAAGCTGCCGTGTCCAATTGGAATGAGGCGCGTTTCGGGAAAATCAAACTGTAGTTCATTGGCAACTGCAAACAAATCGGTGCCAATGACTTCCGGCACAGCTGAAGGTTGGAGAAAAATGACTTTTGGAGCATCATTTATAATAACCTGCTTGATTGTGGCATCTAGGCGTGAAGTATCGCCTAGTGAGATGTCTGTTTCATCAATGTAGGTGGTGTACAAAGGAGCTCCAAAACCTTCATATATACCAGCTCGACGAAGATCAGCACCGCTGTATAGATTATGGCCCATGCAGCCAAACTCGATTATGGCTGATTCTTTTATGCCTGATAATGTCCAAAAAATACCCATGCGACCAGAGGGCATGGGTTTAAAACGGTACAGACCCATAAACATCCATCCTTTCTCCGGTTTTTCCGGTTTCCAGTACATTGAATATACGTGTCAGTAGGCTAACAGTCCGCTCGTAGCCAGTCATGCCGAAGTAGTCTCCCATTTCCTCAGCCACCCGTAAACCTTCGAAATCTCTGGGAATTGAGCCAAAACTTATATCGGGCTTCATTGCCTTGATAATTTCCAAATCTTTATCCCTATGCATTATGCGGCACGCTGGAGGGTCATAACCCAATGTTTTCATTTCCTTTGCATATCCGATGTCTTCGTTATGGAAATCTTGGATATGCATTAGCAAAGGTTCCATTTGAAAAGCCGATAAATACCTAGCCAATGCAACAGGCATATCAACCCCTGTTAGAAAAGCATATTTCAGACCAGGTAAATCTTTGTGCGCTCGCTCTTCTAGCTCCAGTGCCTTATCTCTCCATTTATCAAAGCAATTGGAAAAATCTATTTGGAAAGCCTTTGCTATATCGGCATAAACCTCATCCACTTGAGAAACGGAGAATGCGTTGTGGAGCGGCGCATAGGGCAAATCGAAACGCTCTTGCATTTTTTGCGCTAGGGGTTGGGTATATGAGGATAGCACAAGATTCATCGAGGCATCGGGAGCATCGAAGTAGTCTTCCAGGGTAGCTCCACGAGATAAGCGACGGATATCCACACCTCGATCTTCCATGGCACTAATGACAAGGGGGAAGTTCACAGGGTCGTTATTATAACGCCAGGGTTCGATGAACAATGCATTTGCTTTATTGTCGATACGCTCCTTCGGCATCATCAATGTACCGAGGGCTTCGGCTGTTTTCCAGGTTCCAATGGGGGTGCCGAAGTTTTTAAATTGCCCAAGGGTGACAAAGGATAATCTAGCGTTTATTTGAGGCTGAAGCTCTTCAATTATTCCATCAAGATCCTCTCCTATGAGATCTGTGACGCAGGTGGCGATGATCATGATTGCCTTTGCGCCTTCATCGTTCATTTGTCGCAAAGCGTCGATGACCCCTTCGCGACAACCGAAAATCACTTCGTTTTCGTCCAAGGTATATAGCCAGCGCAGCTCTCCTTGGAGACCATCAGGAGATGAGTTCATTCCTCTGGAATGGGTTGCACATTCGGGCATTCCCACCAAAAGGTATGACAAACCTTCTGTGTTCTCAACGATATTGCAAGCAATACGCATGGGGCAGTATCCACCAGAATATACAGCAGGGGTGAGGAACTTGATATTTTTACCAGAACGAATCGTCGAAAGCTTCTTTAGATGGCGAAGCTCAACTGTCATATTGCATTATCCTCCATAACCACCTTTGCTAATTCACGAAAATGCTTGGACATTTCGCAATCTGGAAAGGCTTCCACAACTGTTTTACCCATTGCTTCTGCAACTTGGATTTGCCCGTCCCTGGGGAGTCTGTATATAACATCGGTGCCGATTTCTACGGCTGCTTTGTCCACTAATTCCTCTTCGCCATCGATATTTTTTGCATTGAATATAAGCCCTTTCAGCGATGCGTAGCCACGCTTCCCAAAGCTTTTAACAGCATGGGAGATATTAGATGCTGCATAAAGGGACATCATTTCTCCAGATGTAACGATGCAAACCTCGTCTGCATATCCTCCCCGAATGGGCATGGCGAAGCCTCCGCATACCACGTCTCCCAATACATCATAAAAAATGAAATCGGGCTTATATGCTTCGTATGCGTCCAGTTCTTCTAATTTTTCAAAGGCAGTTATAATGCCTCTGCCGGCGCAGCCCACTCCTGGAATTGGACCACCTGATTCCACACATAGAACTCCGGAATCGCCTTTAATGACGATGTCTTCCAGCTCAACGTCTCCTTGTTCTCTCATACAATCTAGTACTGTGAGGATTCTTGTTCCTCCTGTCAGGTTTCGTGTTGAATCTGATTTCGGGTCGCAGCCAATTTGCATGACCGTCAGACCCATTTGTGCAAGAGCGACGGATATGTTTGCCACAACAGTGGATTTGCCAATGCCACCCTTGCCGTAAATCGCAATTTTTTTCATGACATAGCCTCCTTGAAATTTGTAGCTTTTTACAATCTTCTTCGTCTTATGGTATATAACTAGTGTAACACGAAAATCCGATAACGGCAATGGGTAAAAAAAGTTGATATGAAGTCTCTGGTCAGCAAGGAGCATCTTGACAATTGATGTTAAAGTGATTAAAATAATCAAAAAGAAAATATTTAAACTGTGGTGATGGAAAAGCCTGAAGTATAGAGTTAATTGTTTCGGCAAAACCACAAAGCAAGGAGTGAAATGAACTGGATAAAAGCTATAGCATATAAACTATTCGATAACGATGAAATGACCTTTGAATTGCGAACCCTTAATTTTGTTTGTATTTGTGGGATTCTTGCTGCTCTTGCTGCGTTGCTTGCTCGCTTGGTGGCTGGAATGCCTTTCGTTTCCATAGCACCGATTCTTTTGCTAATCGTTGGAATAACAAGTTTGTTTATTTCCTCTGTAAAAGGAGCCAGGCATGCAACCACATTGACCACAATTCTAGTTTTTGCCCTCAGCCTTGTGTTTTGGCCCACATTTTATTTCACAATTGGTGGGTTCGGTTCTGGCATGGTTGCATATTTTGCTCTGGCAGTCATACTCAACTTTGTCTTACTAAAAGGAAGAACACGCATTATTGCCCTTGTTTTAACATCCTTTGTAATTATTTTATGCTATTCTACTACCCTTTTTTTCCATTGGGAGACATTTCCGCCAGGAGGACTCAGTACATATGAGATGTTTATAGACCAAATACAGTCTATTTTTATTGTTGGAATTTTTATGGGGTCTATTGTTGTTTTTCAAACGAAAATATATGTTAGTGAAAACAAAAAAGCCGAAGCCTCAATTGTGGCAATAGAATCTGCACAGCAAACTGTAACGGCGATATTTATGAGTAATCCCCATATGAACATAATGTTTGACAGTAATTTCAAAGTAATTGATTGTAATCCCGCAGCACATATCTTTATGGGCTTTGAAACAAAGCAAGATTTACTGGAAAATTATTACAGCTCCATGGAAATGAGCGTTCTCAAATATCAATCCGATGGGAATCCAACTGTACCCATATCACAATGGTTAGATATGGCAGTAAGGGATGGATATGTAAAGTATGAAACAGAGCTTAATATGAACGGACGCATTAGGATTGTGGATACAGAATTGCGGCGTATTCCATATGGAGACAGTTTTGCCATAGTTGGTTATTTGATGGACTTGACCAATGCCCGGGAAAGGGAAAGGGAATTGGTGAGGCGAGATGAGCTTCTCTGGGTAGCTATGGAAGAAGCTAGAGCAGCAAATCTAGCAAAATCAGTATTTTTGGCGAATATGAGCCATGAAATACGCACCCCCATGAATAGCATAATGGGTTTTGCTGAACTATCCTTGGACAATGAATTGTCTCCCCAGCTCAGGGACTACTTGACCAGAATAATAGATAGCACAAAATGGCTTTTGGAAATTGTCAACGACATACTTGACATCTCGAAAATTGAATCTGGTAGGATGGACTTGGAAAAAGTACCATTTGACCTAAATAGCGTTTTTATGCGTTGCCGATCTGTTATATTGCCTGATGCACAGGAAAAGGGGTTGGAATTGTATGTATATTCTGAGCCTTCCACTGGTAAGAAGCTCCTTGGAGATTCAGTAAAATTATATCAAGCTCTAATGAATCTGCTCTCCAATGCTGTCAAGTTTACCAACAGGGGCTCCGTGCGGATGCAATCTTCAATAAAAAAAGTGGAAAATGATCGTGCAACTGTATATTTTGAGGTGAAAGACAGTGGCATCGGGATGTCCGAGGAACAAATCGAAAAAGCCATCGAACCCTTTACCCAAGCTGATTCAAGCACAACCAGGACCTATGGTGGAACAGGCCTTGGCTTGACAATCACTAAAAACCTTGTGGAATTAATGGGTGGTGTATTAACCGTTGACAGCGTCCAAGGCGTTGGCAGCACATTTAGTTTTGAGCTAACATTTGAAACGATAGATGCAGCCGAAGACTACTCAGAACAGATTATCTCCGAGACCATCGAAAGACCTCATTTCGATGGCAATGTTTTGATATGCGAAGACAATATTATGAATCAGCAGGTTATGCGCGAGCACTTGGTGCGTGTTGGGCTCAATACAACCATTGCTGAAAATGGGAAAATCGGCTTAGATATTGTGAAAGAACGCATGGAAAACGGATTTGTACCATTTGACATGATTTTTATGGATGTTTTTATGCCGGTTATGGATGGGATGGAAGCTGCTTTAAAAATATCCGAACTTGACACAGGAACTCCTATCGTTGTGGTCACTGCAAATATTATGTCAGGGGAAATAGACAATTATCTAGCCCATGGCATGTCCGACTATTTAAGCAAGCCATTTACCTCACAGGAATTATGGCAAATACTACTAAAACATATGAATCCAGTGAATCTATCAGTGGATAGTACCGATGATCAAGATGATTTGATGAACAAGCTGAAAATAACTTTCTTTAGAGACAATCAATTTAAATTCAACGAAATAATCTCCGCAATTAATGCAAAGGATTACACTTTAGCTCATAGGCTTGCCCATACACTCAAAACGAATGCAGGAATGATTGGAAAAACAAAATTGCGCAATACGGCTGCCACCATTGAGGCTGCACTTATTAATGAAGTCGCGCCCACAATGCCACAATGGAGTATGTTGGAAGCTGAACTTAATCATATTCTTTCTGAACTAAAACCACAGTACGAAGAAGCTGTTGCTCTTCTTGGGCATTTTGATATGAATGCCCAAGAAAAGGAAATAATTTTTGAGCGCCTACGCATTATGCTAGAAAACATCAACCCCCAATGCGTAGATATGCTCGATGAAATCAAAAGCATTGAAGGAACAGAGGAGCTTTGTTCGTTGATGGAAGACTATGATTTTGATGGGGCATTAAAGGTCTTGATGAAACTAAAAAGAAATGGGATGTGAGCAATTGGAAGATCTAAAAAAGAACAGCATATTAATTGTGGATGATGAGAATTCCAACATTATGGCACTGACGCACATACTTGGCTCAGAGTATATGATTTATGCAGCAAAGACAGGGGAAAAAGCGTTGGAAGCCGCAGAAAAACACAAACCCGATGTTATATTGCTCGATATCATTATGCCGGAAATGGATGGATATGCATTGATAGCCAGCTTGAAGAGTTCCAGCATTACTCAAGATATACCTGTTATTTTTATTTCAGGACTCAGTAATTTCGAAGACGAGGAAAAAGGGTTGGCACTGGGTGCTGCTGACTATATTAGCAAACCTTTTATCCCTGGAATCGTGAAGCTTCGTATTGCAAATCAAATCAAAATTATTAACCAATTGCGTACAATCGAATTGTTGTCCCTAGTGGATCAATTGACTTCCATTCCCAATAGGCGTGGATTTGATAATCGATTCAGTTTGGAATGGATACGCGCCATCAGGGAGGGGACATTTATCAGTATTTTAATGATTGATGTGGATATGTTTAAACTATATAATGATACATATGGACATCAACAAGGGGATGTTGTTTTGCAAATCATAGCCAAAACCATTTCCCAGTCATTGAACCGACCAGGTGACTTTGCCGCACGTTGGGGTGGAGAAGAATTTGCTGTGCTTCTACCCAGCACGAACCATGCTGGAGCGTTGCATATTGCGGAAATCATTAGAAAAAATGTGGAAGGTGAAACCATCCTTTGCGCCGACGGAACACCAACGCAAATAACAGTCAGCGTAGGTACAAATACTGTTGTGCCGCAAAGGAACGAACCTAGCGACATCTTTGTAAATGGTGCTGACAAGGCTCTATATTTGGCAAAACAAACAGGGCGTAACAAGGTTTGCAGTGCAAATGAGGATGGAAAACAATAAAAGAATGTAGTTTAACTATCAATTGGAATGTGAATTATAACGATGATATATACGATGAATCTTTGTTATTGATGTAGAGTAGACTAATACTCCGAATATATTAATGCGAAGCTAAAACTATTTAGATTTCCTATGGGGCAGGACTTATGTCGGAAAATACTATAAAGAATTTACCGGACAATGAAAAAAGCAACGATGGTGAGAAAATCGATGCTTTTGAATATAGCGTATTGATTGTGGACGACTCTCTTTTAAATATTCATGTCCTAACAAACATTTTAAGCGACCAATACAATATCAGCGTAGCGGAAAATGGACGCAAAGCAATAGAAATGGCAGAGGAAACGAGACCTGATGTGATACTCCTAGACATTATCATGCCAGAGCTGGATGGGTATGCTGTTATCACTGCGCTTAAAAGTATGGATAGAACGAAGGACATTCCCATTATTATCATAACTGCGCTAATCGATGCGGAAGACGAAGAAAAAGGGCTTGCATTGGGTGCTGTTGATTATATAGCGAAGCCCTTTAATCCTGCAATTGTCAAATTACGAGTGCAAAATCAAATAAAAATATTACAACAAATAAATATGGTAAAACAATCATCAATTGTTGAACACTCGCCTTTCTTTATTTTTTATCTAACCACAGAGGGTAATGTAAGCTACCTAAATCCCGCAGCCATAAAAATGACAGGTTACAGCGAAGGAGAAATCAGAGAAAAAGGCTTGGAATTGATTTTCGACAATCAAACTGTGAGTGATATTAAAGATATACTTATTCCGAACACATTGGAATATGGAACTTCAGCCTGCGAGGTGCATATGGTGCAAAAGGACCAGGATGTGAGGATATTATCTTTCACAGGTTTTGTTACCGATACAAACGACATTGGTGCCATCGCCCACGATGTGACTCAAGTGAGAAGGCTTGAAGTGGAAGTGGCGAAGATTTATTATGATGCTTTGACTGGCATATATAATCGAAGATTTTTCGATGAAAATTTTGAGCGGGTGTTGCGAACCATGTCGCGGGGTGATGGTGAACTCAGCCTTTTAATGATTGATATCGATTATTTTAAATACTATAACGATGCGTATGGACACAAGGCAGGGGACAATTGCCTAAAGGCTGTTGCAGAAGCACTTACAAAGGGAATATCTAGACAAGAGGACTTTGTAGCAAGGTATGGCGGAGAAGAATTTGTGGCTGTTTTACCCTATACCGATGCTCCAGGAGCTAAGGTTGTTGCCGAAAGGTTGCTTTTATATGTGCAAGACTTGAAAATCCCCCATAAAAAAAGCGAAGTGGCAGACCACATCACAGTCTCCATTGGTGCTGCAACAGGACGTATTTCCCATCCCGTCAGTAGCGATGCACTTATTTTGCGAGCAGATGAAATGCTGTATAAATCAAAACAAGAAGGAAGAAACCGCATTACATATTCCAAAATGGATTAATGTCATACAACAATATAATGTTATATAACATTAAATGCTATATGACCATAAAGCGCAGCAAGCTAGTCATATAACATACAGATAATATGATGCTGCTATATATTCGATTTAACCCAAATATGCTTTCTTCACCGCTTCGTTTTTTTGTAACTCCTTGCCAGTACCCGATATGGTCATACGCCCAGTTTCAAGCACATAAGCGGTATCGGCGGTCATTAGCGCCATATTAGCATTTTGTTCCACTAGTAAAATCGTCACTCCTTGACGATTTATTTCTTTTATTATCTCAAAAATTCCTTTTACAATAATCGGAGCCAACCCGAGGGAGGGTTCATCCATCATCATGAGCTTTGGTCTGCTCATCAATGCTCTACCCACAGCTAGCATTTGTTGCTCACCGCCGGATAAAGTACCTGCACTTTGCCACGCACGTTCCTTCAATCGGGGAAAAAGCTCATATACCCATGATATGTCGTCATCTATTTTGTCTTTTCGCAAAAAAGCACCGATTTTCAGATTTTCCAAAACTGTCAAATCGGAAAACACCTTACGACCTTCTGGTACCATGGTAATACCCTTGGATACAATCCGGTCTGGCGAAATATTGGTGATGTCTTCTTCTCCCAATGATACGCTTCCAGAAGCTGGTTTGATAAGTCCTGCCACAGTGCGCAATATCGTAGATTTTCCAGCACCGTTTGCGCCAATCAAGGTGACAATCTCTCCCTGGGGAACATCAATGCTGACACCTTTCACAGCTTCAATTCCGCCGTAATTTACATACAAATCACGAATACTCAGCATCTTCCACTACCCCTAAATATGCATCGATGACCTTTTGGTCATTTTTTATTTCATCGGGAACACCCTGGGAAATCATCTTGCCGAAATCCAGCACATATATCCTGTCAGAAATTTCCATTACAAGATCCATGTGATGCTCAATTAATAATATGGTTAAATTGTAACGCTGACGTATGTCTCTGATGAAATCAGCCAATTCCTGCGACTCTTGTGGATTCATACCAGCTGCTGGCTCGTCAAGAAGCAAAAGGCTAGGTTGTGTTGCAAGAGCCCTGGCTATTTCCAAGCGTCTTTGAAGACCATAGGGTAAACTGGAGGCGATATGGTCTTTGTATTGGTCAAGGTTTTGCTCTTTCAAAAGAGCCATGGTTTCTTCCCTCATACGCCGCTCTTCCTTGGAGTTTAAGCGGAACACAGCTGAAAACACATTTTGTTTTGCTCTCATATGTTTTGCAATCATCACATTATCAAAGACTGTGAGAGCCTTAAATAAACGGATATTTTGGAAAGTACGAGCAATACCCCGCAATGTGATTTTATCTGGGGAATATACCACCGATTTGGTATATTTACCCTGATTTTCACCTTTATATTGATTCTTCATTTTCCCTTGGGGAAAGTTTTCAACAATTATTTCATTGTTAAGTGTTATTCGACCATTAGTGGGTTCGTAAATGCCTGTTATACAATTAAATGCAGTGGTTTTGCCAGCTCCATTGGGTCCAATAAGAGCTACGATTTCACCCTTGTTCACTTCCAATGAAACATTGTCCACCGCAACAACGCCTTGAAACTGCATTGTTATATCCTCGAGACGAAGAACAGTCTCGGTCATTTACTTCACCTGCTTTTGATCTTTATTTTCCTTTGAAGACAATTTATCTTTTATTTGTCCCAGAACATAAGGTAGTTCCTTGTCACCCATGATACCCCTTCTAAAAAACAAAACAACCAACATTATGATAATGGAGAAAACTACAAGGCGAAAACCATTGCGAAACAGCGGGCTGCTTATTCCCAAAAAGGTACCGGAATCTAAACCCCTCAGCCACCATTCCGATGAAAACACGAAAAGAACAGCACCGATTACGCTTCCTGAAATCGAACCGATGCCGCCCAATACTACAATGAGTAAAAGCTCATATGTCATAGCTGCTCTGAAATTACTGGCTGTCACCGTCCCCATGAATATTGCCAGCAAAGCACCGCCTATGCCAGTGAAAAAAGAGCTGATACAAAAGGACAGTTGCTTGTTTTTATATAGGTTTAACCCCATTGCTTCAGCGGCTATTTCATCTTCTCTTATTGCTTTGAATACTCTACCATATGAGGAATTTATGAGAAGTACAATGATTCCAATGCATATTGTTGTGATAAGCACGAGAAAGAATGAACTAAGACCAATGGAAAAATTGCCAATATTTATTACAAAGGCGTTTTGCCTCACATAGTTTCTCAGGGGGTTAGAGCCATTGGTGATGGGTCCCAGTTTACCCCATTGAAAGACAGCACGGATGATCTCTGCAAAACCAAGGGTTGCTATTGCCAAATAGTCGCTTTTAAGGCGTAAAACGGGAAGCCCGATGAGATATGCTATGCAGGCGACTATTATTCCTGATAAGATAATAGCAATGAGGACACCAAGAATCATTCCAAAGCTTCCCATGGATTTTTCGAGAATTTCAGGAAAAGAGATATTTATCACGCTATCGTAATACCTGTATACGGAAGCTCTTTCTGCTTGTGGTATAGTAAATATGGCATAAACATATGCGCCAATGAGCATAAATCCGGCTTGCCCCAAGGAGAATAATCCAGTAAAGCCGTTGAGAAGGTTCATGGATACTGCCACCAATGCGTATATGGAGCTTTTTTTCAACACTGTAAGGAGCATGGACATACGACTGGTGGGTTTTATTGACCACTCTAAATAAACAAGCAGCGCAAAAAAGCATACTAGAATGATAGCGGTTATTATGAATTTACGGCTGTTGCTAGTATCATCTTTGCTCAATGTACGCTGCCCCCATTTCTAAGTTTATTGTTCATGTTACTCATATATGTCTAAACAATACAGTATGTAATAACTGATACATACATAAAAACCTGGTATTAAGTATAAACATGACATATATATATAAAACATACCATCGTAGGCACTAACCGTGTCATTCTGAGCGAAGCGAAGAATCTTATTTCACCGAAACTGCCGTTAAATAAACAATTCGCTCATACTTTTAGCAAGTCAAACTTTTTCGGTGGTCTTTTCACCAAATAGACCAGTCGGTCTAAAGACAAGGATAATTATCAATAATACAAATGTGAAAGCATCGGAAAAAGTAGCCAGCTCCAAAGGCTTTCGGAGCAAGCCAATGCCAGATTGCCCCAAGATGGTATCAAAGCCTTTTATTAAGCTTTCGCAAATACCAATTAGAAACCCACCCAGCATGGCACCGGGGATAGAACCAATTCCACCAAAAACCGCCGCCACAAAAGCTTTTAACCCAGGCATTGACCCAGAAGTGGGTACAACACCAGGGTAATTGGAAAAATACAATATTGAACCGATGGCTGCTAAAAATGAACCGATTATAAAGGTTAATGATATAACTGTGTTGATTTTTATACCCATCAATTGGCTAGTTTCAAAATCCCTTGCCACAGCACGCATGGCGATTCCGGTTTTTGTATGGTGGATAAGCCAAACTAAAGCACAAACAATCGCCACAACTAAAAATGGAGTAACAACAGTTACTCTCTTAGTGGTGACCCCCATTACACTTATGGAATCAGATATCCATGGTATGCTGGGATAATTTTTGTTGAGACCACCAGTGATGTAAAGAGCGAGATTTTGTAAAAGATAGCTCACACCGATGGCGGATATCATCGAGGACATCCTGGGAGCAGTTCGTAAAGGCTTATATGCGACTTTTTCTATGAAATAGTTAAGTAATACGGTGAATAAAATTACAAGGGGAATAGCTAAATACAATGGAACAATGGCGGCTATGTGAACCATTATTAATCCAGCCACCATAAAGACATCCCCATGGGCGAAGTTTATAAGCCGAAGGACACCATATACCATGGTATACCCGATGGCGATGAGTGCATACTGACCTCCCACGGAAATGCCCGAGAGAGCATATGGCATTATAATATCTAATATACTCACTGGCTGCTCCTTGTTTTGATGCTTCTATGAAAGCTGATGAATCTAAGCTTCTGCTAGTTCATAAACTGCGGAGCTGCAGTAGGAGTCAAATTATATGAGCTTTACCCCTACCGCAACAACCGCATACGTTTTAATGGTAAAAAGTCCTGTTCGTATCTGTACAAGACACCAGATTTTAGTCTATGCCTTGTTGGGCAACAAATACCCATTCGCCTGTTTCATTGTCGCAGACTTTCACAAAGGCGGTATTACGGATTGCATCGCCATTTTCATCAAAAGCGATGAGCCCGGAAACACCTGTGTAAGTAACATCGGATAGAATCGCCAAGACATCAGCAGGTTCAGTTGATTCGGCAGTCTTTAAAGCTTCCAATGCCATATAATAGGCATCGTAGCCCATGGCTGTAACAGCGGCGATTTTGTCGTCACCACCGTTGTTGGTCATCGCATCGGCATCGCTGTTAATCCATGCTTTGATGCCGCTGTCGAAGGTGGGAGCTCCGCCCTCTTGGTAGAATGTGGTGACAAATACTTGCACATCAGTTCCCATTGCTGCATTGAGAATGACATTGGAATCCCATGTATCGCCAGCGAGGATGGGAATACCTAAATCCTGGGTCGCTGCTTGGTCGATGATTAACGCAGCAGCCTCTGTGGAAACAGGGGAAAAGAACACATCAGCTCCGCTGAGTTTAGCGTTTGTCACATAGGTGGTGAAGTCGGATGTGCCGTCTGGGAATGTCTCATAGATGCAGTTTTCAGGACCGAAGGCTTCCATGAAGTAGTTTGCCAGACCCACGGAGTAATCATCTCCCAATTTAGCAAGGACATAAGCAGAGCCAGCATCGAATTCATCCTTTGCAAAGTTTGCCAAAACCGTACCCTGGAAGGGGTCAAGGAAGCAAATGCGGAAATAATGGTCATTACCTAGGGTAACTGCAGGGTTGGTGCAGGTCACGCCGATTGCTGCCATTCCAGCATCTCCAAAGACATCGGAAGCGGCTATGCAGACTGCGGAACCATAAGAGCCAAGGACGAGGGAAACGCCGTCAGAGACCAATTGTTGCGCCGCTGATGTAGCCACTGTTGTTGAAGATTGGTTGTCAACGATGGATAGCTCCACTTTGTACTTTACTCCAGCAATTTCCACCGTTGGAGTCTCAAAGTTGGCAAATTGGATTCCTAAAGTCTCCTGTTTTCCTCCTGCTCCGTTGTCACCGGAAGCGGGTTCAAATACGCCGATTAAGATTGTTTCCAGTTCTTCTTCGCCATCTGGTTGGTTAGAGCTTGAGCAGCCTGCTAATAAAGCAAGAAGCATCATAGCCGCTAACAATAGTGCAAGGGTCTTTTTCATTAAATTTTCCTCCTAATTTTTTGTATGCAAAAGCAAAGCCATTGCAAACTCACCGCCTATTTTACAGCAAATGACAAAAAATGCAATAGCCTTTTATTGTAGAGTATTTATCTTTTAATAATGCCAGGATGGGGAATAAATATTTGATATATATCACACAGTATGTTAGAGTGCTTATAATATCGCAAACGAACACAGGCAACTTCAATACTAATGTGTGGTGTTTATGGAAAAATTAAAACTTAACAAAGAGACACTTTGGAATTTTATCAAGTACCTCATTATTGGCGGGACTTCCTTTGTCATAGAAATTACATTGTTTCGTTTGTTACGAAAACGAATCCATTATATTATTGCAAATATCATTATTTATACCCTCATGTATTGGCTGGTTTTTTTGGCAAATAAATTTATTAATTTTCAAAGCAGAGGGAATTTCAAAAGACAGCTCGCTCGATATACAATTTTGTATTTTATCAACCTTCTGATAACTAATCTAATGCTATATGCTCTCGGAGACCATTTTGGCATCGATCCTGTCATCGGAAAAATACTAGTCACAGGTGCCGCTTGCTGCTGGAACTTTTTATTATACAAACTTGTCATCTATAGGGAATAGAATAACAAATGTAGTTACTTTGATATGTCGTTAATTTTATCACCGTACTCAATGCAATGAATCTAAGTAATAACTTGACAAATGTGTACGAATTGTCTACAATAAACAAAAGGCGGTGATAGAGATGGAAAAAAACACCAAGTCAGCTAATATGCACATTAGAGTTAACCCTGATGTGAAAGAAAAAGCAATGGTAGTATTGAATGAAATGGGGATATCAGCTTCAGAACTCTTTAATATGCTACTTAATCAAGTAGCTATCCAGCAAAGGATTCCATTTGAGTTGGTAAGCAGTAAGTATGTATGCACCCATGAATATTCTCACGACTGGACTAATATGAAACCGGATGACGAAGATGCAGTTGGAATAAAATTCGATAATTGGTCAGAAGCAAAGGAGTGGTTACTTGCTGAAACCGATAGTAACGACGCGATTTAAAAAAACTATCAATTAATGTTAAAACGTGGATATAATATGACGCTAATTGATGATATTATTAAGCTTTTAGTAGACCAAGAGCCTCTACCTGCAGAAAAACAAGACCATGCATTAACAGGAAACTGGTTGGGATATAGGGAATGTCACATTGCTCCTGATTGGCTTCTGATTTATAGAGTTGATAATGATGAGCTTCTGCTCTATTTAACTAGAACTGGTACACATTCAGATTTATTTGGTTGACTTTGCTCCTATATTAAAGTATGTTATTGGTAAATATCGCATAAATTATTAAAGGAGAGGAATAAAATGTTATCAGAGAGAGAAAACCTAGTTCGCACGATGCGTGGTGAAGTTCCTGAGTATATACCTATATATAGCATTATGTACGGCACATTTTTCAAGCCATCTTGTTATATCGAGGGTAGAGGACCTGACAATTCAGGTATAGACCTATTTGGGGTGGAATGGATTAATGAAGGCAGCGCAATCCAAGGTGCCATACCAAGGTCAGATATTTTTATCCTTGATGATATAAGAAAATGGCGGGATGTCATAGTCACTCCAGACTTCACTGGTCTTGACTGGGAAGCCATGGCGAAAAAAGACAAGGAAAACTGGGACCCTTCTAGACCTTTTGGCGGCGGAACAGCGTCTTGTGCCCAAGGCTTTTTCCAAGCGATGATATCTTTTATGGGCTTCACAGAAGGTTTGACTGCCTGCCATACCGAACCTGATGAAGTGAAGGCTCTAATGGAATACATGTGCGATTGGGCGGTTACCAATGCAAAACTTTTCATAAAATATTACGAACCAGATTTTGGCTCATACCCCGACGACATAGCCCATGAGCGTATGCCCTTTGTTTCTGCGGAAATGTTCAGAGATCTCTTTGCACCAACCTGGAAACGCTATATTGACGTATTCCAAGAAGCGGGACTTCCCGTGGAACACCACGACTGTGGTTTTTGCGAGCCTTTGTTAGATGATTTTGTGGCAGTTGGTATCAATGCATGGGATCCTATACAAAATTCAAATGATGTATTTGCAATAAAAGAAAAATTTGGCAGCAAGCTCGGTTTATGCACTGGTATGCGGTACCCCCAAGAATGGTATGGCAATGAAGCTTCAGAGGAGGAAGTTCGAGCTCATGTCAAATATACTTTAGACAGGCTTGCCCCCGGTGGCGGACTGTTAATGTCTATTCCACCAGCTCCACCTCCAGGTGTTGAAATCCCACAAACACCCATGGCAAAATACGGTGCCTGGGTCAGAGACGAATTCGAAAAGCTGAAGTTTTCATATTATAACTAAACCGCTATAAAAATCAAAACTCCTTGTAAACATGAAAAGTAATCGTGTTTATAAGGAGTTTTTCCTTATTATTCACAGTTTGTTTCTACTGTTCATATTGACTATTGCTATATATCTACATATAATATATATCGACAGGGGCTATTGTTGTTGCAGGAGTCCCTTACTTTTTTATTAGGTGGAATTTATGAGAAACTTAAAATTAATTAGTATAGTAACGATAATTGTAATAGTTTGCACTTTGTGCGCTTGCGCTTCAAGCAATAATGGGAGCGAAAGCGGAACACCAAACAGCGAGAGTCCTGAAATAAGCGAAAATGGTAATCTTGATGGTGACGATTCAGTTAATAACACACCAGGGGAAAGTAGCACGATAGATGAGGGTGCTGATGATGATGAATCGTCAAGTCAAGAATCGATACCCAATGAGAGTCCATCAACAGACGAAGACGAAAATGAAGTCTCTACCGAACCTGGCGATAATACCAATTCTACAGAGAACGGTAATGAGGAAATCGAGACAGCTGCTGATATGCTTGCATATATAATCGATGAAATTAAAGCTGCGGAAGTTTGGATGCCCATGTCTATGCCCATATCTTCAGCTCCTCTGAGCGAGCGTCACAATGCCATCGGATTAAGCGATGCCGACTATGAGCAATATGTCATTACAGATGCTCACTCAATGGCGGGTATCACCACCCAAGCTCACCAAATCATCGTATTTCAATGTGTGGATGCAGCTGCAGCAACACAAGTGAAAACGCTGGTATCTTCAAGTGGCGGATATGACCCTGAAAAATGGATATGTGTTTATCCGGAAAAGGTCGTTGCCATTGAAGCTGGTGTTTATGTGTTGCTTGTAGCTTCATATGTCGATGTTGCTGAGCTTGCTGTGGAAATATTTTGTGAGTTATTGAGCGATGCTGGAGATGCCGTTGTTTTCTGGGAGCATGCTGCTGGTTGAAAATGACATTTTTAATTTAGCTTTTCGCTCTTCGTAATGATGAGTCTGAATATCATTGTTTTATAATATGCGAAACACAAACAAATGTGCCTGAGAAGTTAGGTGCGCTACTGTGGGGAACTTATATGGTTTTTTCCAACCCATCGTTTCTTTTCTATTTTTTACCCATTACCTTAATTTTATATTATCTTACCCCAATGCCGAATAAGTCACCCCGATACAGAAACCTTACGCTCTTTGTGATGAGCTTCATTTTCTATGCATGGGGCGAGCCGAAATATGTCATTTTAATGATTGCCCAGTGCCTGAGTGCCTGGGCATTTGGGCTGCTTATCGACAAACAGCGAGGGAATGCTTCATCAAAAGTTTTGATGATAGCATCAACGATTGTTACTTTATCAGGCTTGCTCTTTTTTAAGTACACAAACTTTTTCATTGAAAATATCAATAGTTTTACAGACGCTGGTATTTCACAAATTAAAATTGTCATGCCCATCGGTATCAGTTTTTACACATTCCAAATACTCAGTTATACATTTGACTTGTATAGAGGTAACACGGAAGTCCAAAAAAATCCGATGTATTTTTCCATGTATGTAATATTGTTTCCACAATTGATTGCTGGTCCGATTGTCAGATATGTGGATGTTGCAAGGGAAATCGAAAACCGCGAACATACATTGGCAAATTTCGCAAAGGGTTCTCGTAGGTTTGTTTTCGGTTTAGCAAAAAAGATGCTTTTGGCGAATGTTTTTGGGGAATTAGTTTCAATGTATAAAAAAAGTGGCGAAAATACCATATTATTCACCTGGCTTTATGTCATAGCATATGCCTTGCAGATATATTTTGATTTTTCAGCATACAGCGATATGGCGATTGGTCTTGGTGATATGCTGGGCTTCAAGTTTCTGGAAAACTTCGATTATCCCTATATTGCAGACAGCATCACAAACTTTTGGCGCAGATGGCATATGTCCCTATCTAGCTGGTTTCGCGATTATGTCTATATCCCATTGGGTGGAAATCGGGTCAGTACCAGACGATATATTTTTAATATTTTGACAGTATGGATGCTAACCGGCTTTTGGCATGGAGCTGATTGGAATTTTATCCTCTGGGGTGGATTTTTTGGCATAATTTTGCTCATTGAAAGGTTTTTTGTCAGCAAAGTGTTAGAAAAAATGCCAAAGCTGCTTCGACATATTTATGTTTTACTCATTGTGCTTATTAGCTGGGTATTTTTCGATGCGTCAAGCTGGCGAAATGCTTTTCAAACAATAGGCATGATGTTCGGTATCGGAGCAAATGCTGTTTTTGGCTTGGAATCGTTTTATTATTTTCGAAGCTATGCAGTTTCCATTGTCTTTGGTGTCATCGGAGCTACTCCTTTGATGAAAAAAATAGCTAGTCGACTCGAAGATAGGCAAGGAGTCATAACAGTACTCGAACCAATTGTGATATTGCTCTTGCTCATTGCTTCAACTGCAAAAATGGTAGATGGTTCATTTAACCCATTTATCTATTTTAGATTTTAATATCAGTTTGCATACATTATCAGTTTGCGTACATTAAATCGTGAATGATAAGCTTAGGAATACCAATATGTTTAAAAATAGAATAAGCTATAAAGAAAAAGCGAATATTACTGTGTTTGCACTATTTGTTGGAGGCTTGTTTATCCTCAATCTAATTATACCAAATCCGACTGTGCTTGTTGCAGAGCGGCGTATTCCAGCGAAGTTTCCAGAGCTTAATACGAACACTATTTTATCAGGTAGCTTCATGGGCAAGTTCGATGAGTATGCCGCTGACAACTTCGTTTTTCGGGATGTTTTCCGTGGCATCAATTCTTTTATGGTGTTTGATCTACTCATGCAAGGAGACATATCTGGCTTGTATCGAAACAAGACTATCGGCTTAGGAGAGTTTCGCAAGACAGAAGCTTCATCTTTTCGTGCTTCAGTAGAGAAGATAAGCACAGTTGCGGAGCAGCTTCAGAGCTATAATATGAATGTGTATTTTTCACTTATACCTGACAAAAGCATATATGCGGAATATTATATGCCTGGTTTTGACTTGGAATTGGCGGAAAAAATCCTCGCTGAGGTTTTGGATGAATTGGTGTATATACCCATATCGCCTTTACTGAGTGGAGCTGATTATTATATGACGGATTTGCACTGGGATCAAAGCAAAATTGCACCCATCGCCGAGCATATAGCCAAATCAATGGGTATGCCCCAGCAGCGCAATGTATACATCGACAGTCTCGCTGGTGAGTTTCACGGATTATATGCTGGACAACTTGCGCTTCCTGTGAGCTTTGATAATATGTCCTTTGTTACTGATATTAATTTAAATAGTGGAGACACACAGATGATTTTAGATTTATCTACAATCAAAGTAAGCTATTTAAATGAAAAAACACTTGAATTTGAACCTGGCCCAATGTATGATTTAGAGCGACTCAAGAGTATCGACCCATATGACTTTTTCCTCAGAGGACCACAACCGCTTATAATACTGGAAAATGAATCAGCACCAAACAAGGAGCTTTATCTATTTCGCGATTCCTTCGGCAGCAGCTTTGCCCCTCTCTTAACGCCGTATTATGCAAAAATCTATGTTATCGACCTTCGTTACATGAACTTTCAGCTTCTGGATATGTTCATAAATTTCACCCAGAATTCCGATGTACTCTTTCTATATGGCTCGCAAATATTAAACAACCCCAGCGTATTGCAAATTTCATAATAGGAGTGGTAAATATGGAAACTATGATTAAATATAGTTTCAAAAACGATTACAGCGAGTTTGCTCATCCGCGTATAATGGAAGCGATTTTGGCGCAAGGAACACGGCAATTTGAAGGATATGGGTTGGATGAGTATTGTCTAAAAGCGGCTGACTTAATTAAGGCAAAAATAAATGAACCCACTGCGGATGTCCATTTTATCGCTGGTGGCACACATGCAAATCTAGTGGTGATATCGGCTGCCTTGCGACCCCATGAAGCTGTTATTGCCGTAGAGACTGGGCATATTTTCGTTCACGAAACAGGTGCCATCGAAGCTACCGGACATAAAATCATCACTGTAAAAGGGGAAAATGGTAAAATCAGCGTTTCCGATATAGAAGATATTGTCGCTGCCCATGATGATGAGCATATGGTAAATCCTCGCTTGGTTTATATTTCCCATACTACAGAATGTGGTACGATATATAGCAAAGCTGAATTGACTGAAATTTCTAACTATTGCAAAGAGAATAAGCTTTATCTCTTTTTGGACGGAGCTAGATTGGGAGCTGCACTCAATAGTCCTTATAACGATTTAACTTATACTGATATACCAAAACTCGCCGATGTCTTTTATATAGGTGGAACGAAAAACGGCGCGCTTTTTGGAGAAGCAGTTGTTATAGTCAATGAAAACTTAAAGGTAGAATTTCGTAGTTATATGAAACAAAGGGGAGCTTTGTTGGCAAAGGGAGCTGCCCTTGGTATACAGTTTTCAAGCTTGTTTGAAAATGGCTTATATGATGAACTAGCACAAAAATCCAATAACATGGCACTTAAAATGGCAGAGGGAATAATAAAATGCGGATACAATTTTTTGTACCCGCCCCAAACGAATCTTATTATTCCCATATTTCCGAAATATATTGCAGAAAAACTCCAACAATTGTATGGCTTTTATGATTGGGAATCCTTTGGTGAAACGACTGCTGTCCGAATCGTCACCTCCTGGGCAACTCCCGAGAGCATAGTAGATGAATTTCTAGCTGACTTGGTATCTATGTCTCAATAGTCAGCAGCTTGGTGTAATGAGCTCCATTTGCAAATTTATTCTTGCATTTTGTTGGTTGCGCAAGTATAATAAAGCTAGTCCTGTTTAAATGACAGGAAGATGATTACGATTATGGAGAGATTGTTATGAACCCATCGCTTATATTTATGTTTGTTGCTTTGGCAGCGATGACTTATTTTACCACAGTTCGTCCAGATAACAAAAAGAAAAAGGAACAAGCCAAGATGCATGATGCCCTTTCTGTGGGAGATACAATAACCACTGTGGGTGGAATGATAGGGAAAATTGTCAGGATAGACAGTGAAAAACTCACATTTGAGACAAGCGAAGATAGGGTTCGCATTCAAATTGTAAGGTCAGCAGTATCTTCTGTTGGAAGACCTTCTGACGACAATTGAACTGACACCAATCCCAGCTACTTTCATCTAATAATATATACAATCGGCGTAAATACGGTCGATACGAGCCAAAGCTCGAATCGACCGCATTCTTCTAACACTATGTTGTAAAGAGGTATATATAAAAGCAATGAAGATAACACAAAGTAATTGTAGAGATCAATGTTAAAGCTAGGTTTTTATGTTTTTTATGTGTTAATCACATAAAGATACCAAAATGTATTATGAAAGGAATATTATTATGTCAGAAATGATGATAGAAATTGAAGGCTCAGGCAAGCATTGCCATTTGACGAGGGAAACCCAGGACATTCTTTTCGGTAAAGACTTTGAGCTAGACATCCGTAGGATGCTGACTCAACCGGGACAATTTGTTGCAGAGCAAAGGCTTACCATGGAAGGCCCTCGCGGAAGTACGGAGCTTTCCATCGTGGGACCATGCAGGAAAGCCGACCAAGTTGAGCTTTCTTTCACAGATGCTCGCTCCCTGGGCTTTGACCTCCCAATTCGGGAAAGTGGTGATGTTGCAGGAAGCCCTGGTTGCAAGCTTATTGGACCAGAAGGGGAAGTGGAAATAAAAGAAGGTGTCATCGTTATGAAACGCCATGTGCACCTTGCTCCCGCAGATGCAGAAAGATTTGGCATCAAAGACAAGCAAATTGTTAAGGTAAAGGTAGTTGGTGAAAGAGCACTCATATTCGATGAAGTCCTTGCTCGCACAGGACCGGATCATGCCACATATATGCACATTGATTATGATGAAATCAATGCAGCAGCAATCACCGCTGCCAATGTCATGGGCGAAATAATCATCTAGGATAATTAATAAAGTAAAGACGAGGGTGAGATAACTCCCCTCGTCTGCTTTGTATACATCAATCTAGTTTTTCAGTTTTTGCATTGTGGCGACAAGTATAGTATTTCCGAAATAACACCACACAAGCGCTTCAACTATCGCCTATATCAGATTCAACACAATTGTCAAAATAACGAATGCTCCAGCAAACCATTTGGTGGCGCGTGCCAATCGAGCGTCTAAGGTTTTTGATTTGTTTTTTGATAAAAAGGTTTCCGTGCTGCCGCTAAGGGCACCAGTAAGTCCAGAGGCTTTACCAGACTGGAGAATGACAATTGCAACGATTGCTAAACATAGAATGAGATGAATAACCACGAGTGCTGTTTTTATAAACATAAAAGTATTATCCTTTCATAGGTGAGTTACGAAAATAACAATATAGTATTTAAACATATATCAATAAATGTGAATATCGCTCACTAAGGTGTATCAAAAATAATAACACATTCATATAGCAGAAGCAAGCAAAATTTACCCAGTTTTGCAATTTTTCCAGCAGGAGGTGCAAGATGTATTTTGATACCCATGCCCATTATGATGATAAACAATTTAATGATAATCGTATGGAAGTACTCGATATAATGGAAAGTGCTGGAATATCGCTCATTCTCAATGCAGCGAGCAGCGAAGAATCAGCGGAAATATGCATTGAACTAGCTGATAAATATGAATTTATATACGCTTCCATAGGAGTTCATCCCCATGATGCAAAAACCATGAATGATGATTCAATCACGAATCTCAATGAAATGTTAAAGCACCCTAAAGCGATGGCAGTGGGTGAGATTGGCCTTGACTATCATTATGATTATTCGCCTAGAGACATACAAAAAAACAGGTTTCGTGAGCAGCTGGAGCTAGCTCGTGAAATAAATAAACCTGTCATAGTCCACGAAAGGGAAGCATTGGTGGATACGCTGGATATGATTAGGGAGTTTCGGGACCTTGTTGGTGTTGTTCATTGTTTTTCTGGTAGCTGGGAAACGGCGAAAATTATACTAGATTGTGGTTGGTACTTGTCCTTCACAGGTGTTATAACATATAAAAATGCTCGAAAGGCATTGGATGCTGTGGAAAAGATACCAGCTGATAGAATCATGATAGAGACAGACAGCCCTTATTTATCTCCAGAACCTGTAAGGGGAAAGCAAAATACATCCATGAATCTTCCACATATTGCTGCAAAAATAGCTGAAATTCGAGGCATTGGTATAGATGAAGTTGCAAAGCTGACAATGGAAAACGGTAAAAGGTTTTTCGGGATTAAGTGATTGGTAGAGTTAAAAAATAAAGAACCAAGAATATAAGTCTTGGTTCTTTATATCATTTTGAGAATGAAACGCTATACTTGAGATTTTATTGATAATAGGTGTATCTGAGCTTATTGAACTCGTCTTGCACCCATTCGTTGCGTTGCCTGGAGATGGGATCATCGCCACCAACACCGCCAAAGTATGCAAAGCCTCCGCCTGGAGCCAATTCATCTAAGACTTTTTTAACAGCTGAGCGAATTTGCTCTTCTGTGGCTTCATTAAAGGGGAGAAAAGGTCTAGAATCAAAACCGCCACATATGACAAACTTTCTTCCGAATTTCTCTTTTATACCCACTAGGTCATTTGAAACCTGAGCTGGGTCCCAACCGTTGAAGCCCATATCAACAACATCATCGAGGAAGTCTTCCACTCGACCACAGTTGTGATGCATAGCCAAATAACCCCTGTCTTTGAAAAACTTGATATAGCGTCGCCATACGGGCTCAAATATATCATGGAACATTTCCGTTGATATAAAGGGATGATATTCATGGGCGATATCATCTCCAAATGAAACATAATCAGGCTTGTAATACTTAAGGAAATTATCACCCAGATCCAAAAAGTTATCGCATAGATAGTTCACCAATGCTTTAACTTCATCAGGCTCTTCAAAGCAAGCCATTAGCCCCTCGTTGAAGCCCATGAAATTCATCACAGCTTGGAAAAAGCCACCAGAAGCTGTTCCGCCACCTCTTGGGATTTCCGGGTCACGGTTTTCCAAATCAGCTTTTGCCATTGCTTCCCAATTCACATCGGAAAAATCGGGGAATTTGACAATATCGCGCCATTTACGAACATCGTCCATAATGAAAACGCCAGGCTTTGGTAATGCTGCAGCGACAGCACTGCCCTCGCTTGTCCATTCAACTCCATAAATGTCTGTGCCTCCTCCACCTGTGCGGTTGCCGGAAAGGATAGATGGCCGAACGCCCCAAAATATGCTATATGTGGGTACATATTCAGGTATTTCGCCACTTAAGGTTCTCATAAAATTTTCTTTCATACTGAGCATAGCTTGTCCTCCTTTGTAATATTATTGTTATTTACAAAGGTATAGTATCATACTATTTTTGTAAAATAAAGTGCGAAATTACAATTCTCTATCACAATATCTACAAAACTTTGTGGAAGTTTCAGAGTCAAGCTGAAGTAAATATGTCTCTGTTTGGCTTACGCAAGCTGGGTTTTCACACTTTATTTCATTGTTGCCCAATAAGGGTGGCGGAGCTTGTCTAGGTGAGTGCATCAGGTTTAGTAACAATGCCATCCGAATAAACATCCCATTTCGTACCTGGTCAAAATACGCTGCCCTAGGGTCACTGTCCACCTGGGGGTCAATTTCTCCGTATCTTGGTAGGGGATGCATGATGAGCATATCGGGTTTTGCCTGCTTCAAGAGCTCATTTGTCAAAATGAAAATCCCCCTTAAACGCCTATACTCCGCTGAACTATGAAACCGCTCCCTTTGGATTCGGGTCATATAAAGAATATCCAATTCTGGTATGGTTTGGACAAAATCCTCAGACTCGATGAAGTCTTGGTTTCGGGAGCGCATTTGCGAGAGGATATAATCGGGCATACGAAGTTCCTGAGGTGATATCAAGTGAAAACTTATCCCTGGAAAAATGGACATGGCTTCTACGATGGAATGGACAGTGCGCCCATATTTTAAATCTCCGCATAAACCAATGCGGAGATTTTCGATTTTCCCTCTCTTTTGAGCTATTGTGGCAAGGTCTGCTAAGGTTTGTGTTGGGTGGAAGTGACCACCATCTCCTGCGTTGATGACAGGCACATCAGAATACATGGCAGCAGCAGTGGCAGATCCTTCCAATGGGCTTCTGATGACGATGGTGTCGGAATATTGTGATATGACTTTGGTGGTATCAGCCAAGGTTTCTCCCTTTGATGCTGATGTCCCCAATGGGTCGGAAAAACCAATTGTTCCACCACCGAGCCTTTGTACAGCTGCTTGGAAGGAGAAGCTTGTTCGAGTGCTAGGCTCAAAAAACATCGTTGCCAATACCTTGCCTTTACAAGCATCGGTATAATCCGCTGGATGCTCAATGATTTCACAACATTGAGCATAAAGAGATTCCCACCACTCCATAGTTATATCAGCCAGACTGATGATATTTCGTATTTGCATAAATGATTGCTCGCTTTCCATATGGTGATTGTCATTTGTATAAATTATCGGAATTATACCATAGTAAAACGCAAGATGCTACTATAGAGCGGTTAATATGTTTGTAAAATAATACTATGCATTGGAATGTCGCTTGGCTCACCTTTTAGTGCGACCAAGCGACATTATTTTTATTTCAATGTATTTATCATCGAATATGCCGGGGTGTTATTCATCTTTTCATCAGTATATACATCACTGCTTTTTGCACATGGAGACGGTTTTCTGCTTCGTCGAAAATTTCATCTGCGTGGTCTTCGAAGACTTTTTCTGTTATTTCTTCACCTTTATGTGCAGGGAGGCAATGCTGTATCATGCAATTGGGATTTGCCAGTGCCATTAACTCATCGTTTACCTGGTAGCCTTCAAAAGCAATTCTACGCTTTTCTGCCTCGCTTTCTTGACCCATTGATGCCCATACATCGGTAAATATCACATCGGCACCAGCTGCAGCTAGTTTAGGGTCATCGAACAGCTGAAAAATGTCATCTCCGTATGCTGCAGCGAAGTCAAGCACCTTTTGGTCTGGGTGATAACCCTCCGGACTGGCGATGGAGACTTTCATTCCAACTTTCAAGCAACCTACTATCATTGAGTTTGCCACATTGTTGCCATCCCCTATGAAGGTGGCTTTGAGACCTTCAAGTTTACCCTTGTGTTCCCTGATGGTCATCAAGTCCCCCAATATCTGGCAGGGGTGGGCGAAATCCGTCAAGCCGTTTATAACAGGAACGGTTGCATATTTTGCCAGTTCCTCAACTTCTTCTTGCTCATAGGTGCGTATCATTATACAGTCGCAGTAACGGCTCAGGACGCGAGCGGTATCAGATATGGGTTCGCCACGACTGAGCTGGCTGTCGCTGTTTGACAAAAATACCCCATGTCCACCAAGCTGATATATGCCCGCTTCAAAGGAGACTCGTGTGCGAGTGGAATTTTTCGCAAAAATCATAGCGAGGATTTTTCCGGAAGGAAAATCGTGTTTTTCTCCAGCTTTGGTTTCTGCTTTGAGTCTGTCTGCTGTGTCGAGTATGCTTAATATGTCTTGGGTGGACAAATCTAGTAGTTTCAAAAGATCCTTATCCATAATTTCTACGCATCCTCCAATATTCCTTTGAGGATTTTTAAGCCTTTATCAATTTCCTCGTATGATATAGTCAAGGGGGGTAGCATCCGTAGGGCATCTGAACCAGCTGTGAGTATTAGCAAACCATTTTCAATACATTTTACCGCCAGCTCCCTGGGAACAGCATTGTTTAGGGAAATGCCAATCATCAGTCCTCTGCCTCTGACTTCAGCCACGACTGGGAGATTCCAACCATTGACCGTATTTGTGATATATTCACCTTTTTTTACGACTTCTTCCAAAGCGGAGTCATTAAGCTGACTTAATACTTCCAGAGCTCCTGCTGCTGCAATGGGGTTGCCGCCAAATGTGGTGGCGTGGGTGCCGGGGGTCAGTACTTGTGAGCATTTTTCGTTTGCCATAATGCCACCCATGGGTAAACCACCAGCGATACCCTTAGCAAAGCTGATGACATCAGGAATGATACCATATTGTTGATAAGCGAAAAGTGTACCTGTTCTGCCTATACCGGTTTGCACCTCATCGATGAGCAGCAATATATCATGGCTTTCGCAAAGCTTTGATAATTCAAGTACATAGTCTTTATCAAGGGGGAGTACGCCTCCCTCACCCTGTATAAGCTCAATCATTACAGCGCATATTCCACTATTGGTTGTATCTGCTTTCAGAGCGGCTGTCCCGTCTATAGATACAGCTCCCATAGCTTGGGAAGCTAGCAAAGTCTCCAGAGCTTTGATGTCGTTTGCAGGTACGTGGACAAAGCCTTCTGTAAAGGGGAAGAAGTAATTGTGGAAACTCTCCTGCCCCGTGGCAGCAAGGGTGGTAATCGTTCTGCCGTGGAAGCTTTGTACTAGAGACACAATGGTGCTTCTACCCATGCCATACTTATCAAAGGAATATTTTCTGGCAAGCTTTATCATACCTTCGTTTGCTTCTCCACCAGCATTGGCGAAAAAGACATTTTTCATCCCGCTACGGGAAGTGAGTTCTTTTCCCAGTTTCACATAGGGTTCTGTGTAATAAAGGTTGGAAATATGCTGGAGCTTCAAAGCCTGTTCATAGATAGCTTCCGCCCATTTTTTATTTCCATAACCAATGGAATTGACTCCAATCCCACTGGTAAAATCAACATATTCTTTACCTTCCGGACTATATAGCGTGGCACCTTCGCCCCGCTCAATAACTGCGTCAAACCGCCCATAAGTCTGCATAACATTCTGAGCATCCAACGCCTTAATATCTAAACTATTCATTAGTATACCTTTCTATTAGTGTAATTATTAATTGTTCATTGTTCATTGACTAATCAATCATAGTACCTGAGCCTTCATCTGTAAGCATTTCGATGAGGATAGAGTGGGGAATCCTCCCGTCGAGGATGTGTGTTCGTCGTACTCCGCCAGCTATGGCATCGGCGCAACATTCGATTTTTGGTATCATACCACCTGTTATGATACCCTGCTCCATTAATGCTGGTATTTCGCTGGCTTTAATTTGACCGATTAGCGAATCTTCGTCTTTTTCGTCACGTAGGACACCTCGTGTATTTGTTAGAAGTATCAGCTTCTCCGCTTTCATGGCAATGGCGAGCTGGGCGGCTGCTGTGTCGGCGTTCACGTTATATGGTGTGTCTTCGTCTATGCCGAACGCAACAGTTGCAACAACAGGTATATGCCCATTTTCGATGGCTTGGTGTATGACTTGCGGGTTTACATTTTTAACATCACCAACATAGCCATAATCCTCGCCACCCATTCTAATGGCTTCAAAGAGCCTTCCATCCAGTCCACAAAGGCCCACGGCACTACCGCCTTTTCGCATAATTGTTGCAACAAGGTCTTTATTCACTTTACCACATAGGACGCTTTGCACAATGTCCATTGTATCTCTGTCTGTATAGCGCAAGCCATTGACGAAGCGAGATTCCATACCCAATCTGTCCAGCATATCGTTTATTTCGGGACCTCCGCCGTGGACTAGCACCACATGAATGCCAACGTGCTGCAATAAAATAATATCATCGATTACCGCATCGAATAATTCTTCGCTAATCATGGCGTTGCCACCGTATTTTATGACAACGACCTTTCCAGAAAAAGCTTGAATATATGGTAACGCTTCCACAAGGGTTTGAGCGCGTTCAAAATTGTTTAGCATTGTAATTCTCCATTTCTGTTACTAGTTACTGTACATTAGGTATCTCTAATTTGTCATTCATTTAGTGTTAGTGACCGTAGTATCATAATAATTCATACTTCGGTGGATTAAGATCCTTCACTTCGTTCTGGATGACACTTCAAGTACCAACGTTCAAATTATAATAGGCTTGTACAGAAGTTATTCTGTCTCCTTGATTAAGAGCGATAGTCGCCGTTGATTTTTACATAATCATAGGTTAAGTCACAACCCCAGCAAGTGCAGTGGGCATCGCCGCTGTTCATGTCGATATCGATTATGACATCTCTCTCGGTGAGAATCTTTTTTGCAAAATCTTCATCAAAGGCAAGCCCTCGACCTTTTTCGCATACCAAAATGCGCCCAACGCTTGATTCAAAAGCGACATCCACTTTATCGGGGTCAAATTCAACGCCAGAATATCCCATGGCGCAAAGTATGCGGCCCCAGTTAGCATCTGCGCCGAATATGGCAGCTTTTGTCAAACTGGAAGAAATCACCGACATGGACATTGTTTCAGCTTCACTCTCGCTGACCGCACCGTGGACAAAGCAAGTTATTAGGTGAGTAGCACCCTCGCCATCGGAAGCTATCATTTTTGCCAATTCAACACAAAGCATATTCAAAGCTTGGGTGAAAGTATCGTAGTGGGCTCCAACTGCAGTTATTTCATCGTTTCCTGCCATCCCATTTGCCATAAGGGACATCATATCGTTTGTGGAAGTATCGCCATCCACAGAAATGCGGTTAAAACTGACCTTTGTAGCGTCTATTAAAGCCTTGCTAATCATATCTGAGCTTATTGCACAGTCTGTGGTTAAAAAGGCAAGCATTGTTCCCATATTTGGGTGAATCATTCCGCTACCTTTAGTTATTCCACCGATGCTGATTGTTTTTCCATCAAGTTCAAACTCTATTGCCAGTTCTTTCATAGTCAAGTCCGTGGTCATTATGGCAGCCGCTGCGTCTTTGGAATTATCATAAGCCAGCTTTGATACAAGCTCTGCCATACCATTTTCCACGACTTCCACCGGAAACTCCTGCCCTATCACCCCTGTTGAAGCGACGATTATATCAGACGCATCAATTCCGAGAGCTGCTGCTGCAGCAAGGCAGGAGCGGCGAGAGGCTTCCTCGCCATTGGGAGCGCAAGCGTTGGCGTTTCCGCTATTTGCCAGCACAGCTCGTGCGCGACCATTGGCAAGGTTTTCTTTTGTTATATATAGTGGTGCTGCTTTCACCACGTTTTTAGTGTATACTGCTGCTGCGGAGCACTGCACATCTGATAGGATAATCGCTAGATCCTTTTTTTCCAGTCTGTTGGTTTTTACTCCCACATGTATTCCTGCAGCCTGAAATCCCTTAGGGGCACAGACTCCACCATCTATAAAATTCATTTTATAACCTCCAAATTTAACATTATTTCCATATTTTGTACCGCTGCACCGGAAGCACCTTTGCCCAGATTGTCAAAGCGTGCGGTGACAAGGGTGAGATCATCGTATCCGCTAACTGTTAGTTCGAGGTTGTTTGTACCCTCTCCCCAATTGCTCTCCAACATTCCGTCACCCAATTTTGGATTAACTGTGATATATTCTTCTCCATCGTAATACTCCAGTAGTTTCTCCAAAATATCATTTGCAGTTGGAGCACCAATGAGCATATCGTTGTGGAGAGATATACTAGCAGCAATGCCAGCGTAGTAATCATCAACCACAGGGAGAAAAACGGGTGGGCGAGTCAGACCTGTCATATAAATAATTTCCGGTAAATGCTTATGTTTGAGATTGAGCCCATACATTCTGGGCGCAAACATTTGTGGTGTTTTTTCATTTTCGTAATCATTAATCATGGATTTCCCACCGCCTGAGTAGCCGGTTAATGAAACGCAAGTCAGGGGATAATCTATAGGGAGTAGTCCATAATGAATAAGGGGATATGTTGCTGAGATAACACCTGTTGCGTGGCATCCAGGGTTTGCTACCTTTTGAGCGGTTGCTATTTTCCCCCGCTGCTCTTTGTTAAACTCTGGAAAGCCATAAACCCAATCTGGATTTGTACGGTGTGCTGTTGAGGCATCGATTATGCGTGTATTGCTATTTTCCACCAGAGAGGCAGATTCGATTGCAGCTTCGTCCGGCAAGCATAAAAACACCAAATCAGCACTATTGATAAGCCTTCGTCGCTCTGAAACGTCCTTGCGTTTTTCGCTGTCTATCAAAAGCAGCTCAATGTCTTCTCTTCCACCAAGGCGTTCATATATCTGAAGCCCCGTGGTGCCTTCTTGCCCATCAATGAAAATCTTTGCTTTCAACTGGATGCACACTCCTATCTTAATAGTTTGAAAAAGTTAATGAAGTCCATTAAAACATAAAACGAATTATTATGCAAGTAAAATTTTGAAAAAATGTAAATAATATTTAAGTAAATACATTGAGCTGTCAGGATTACTATAAACAATGAGCAGCTTATGATAGAAAAACAGAATGTCTGAAATAAGCGAAATACTGCATTATTATTCATTATTTATGAATAATAATGCAGTATTTGAATTGTTCAAATCGTATAAATCTAATAAATAATAGCCCGTAGCTTCGCTTTTACAAAACTTACGGGCTATAGGGTGCTAATAGCTTTGCTGAGTATTTATGCCTGTGGAGGCGGAGGCGGTGGGGTTCTGTCGCCTTCGGCACTCAGTGGCACGTTGGGGTCGAGTACCATACCGTAAGTTTCGGTGAGTATTTTGAAAGCATCTTCTGCTGTGGGGATTGGAGTCTCTTTGCGCTCGCCGTTGACGGTTTCGCGGAAAATGTTGCCATCTACGGAAATAGAGCCTTCGTTGGTGCGAAGATTTGCTATGCGCTTGATGCGAAAACCGGTTCTTGCCATGTTGCTGTTGAATGTCACGAAATCCATGACTGGATGGGGGTCAGGGTTAAACATAAAGCGTTGTTTTGGTCCATCTGCGGTTTGTTGCATCACTATCTTGTGGTTGTAGGGTGCATCTTTTACGAAGAAAGTTTCGCCTCTGATGTCTTGTTCTTCAGTGGTGTCAACGCAAATTGGAACAGCGAATGCGGTGGTTTTGCCATAACCGACATCAGCGACATAGCGCAGTCCGCCTATGGTTACTATTGTCATGCGATGGGCAACAGCGGGGATGTAGTCTTCAAAACCCACGATGGGGTCAGCAGGCATGATACGCCCGGCGATGGCGTGGGCATCAAAGCCGACACCTTTAGCAAGGAGCATGAAGAAAGCGTTGAGTTCGAAGCAATATCCACCTCTTCTTCTAGTTACGATTTTGTCGAAGAGGTCATCGGCTCCCCAATCAACCATGATGTCATAATCGAAAAGGTCGATGTTTTCAAAGGGTACCGATGTTAGGGTTGACCACTGCAGTGTGTCGATTCCTTCTTTTGTGAGGGGAATCTCTACGCCGCCGAGACCGACACGTTCCAGTGCCGCATTTGTGTCTGGCAATAAACTGTAGTACTTTCGCATTCTGTCCGCAAAACTAGGTTTTCCGCCCATATTTAGATGGCCCTCCTAAAAAAATATTGGAGACTTGGTGCTAAACTAAATCTCCGACTGCAACAATATCACAATGTAAAATATCTGTCAACAACTTTTTTTGCGATTTTGCCCAATTTATGCCAATATATTTGTGCAATAATCTATAATTGTCTCTGCTGCGGAGAGGACTTCGTCGAAATCGCCGACTAATAGATAGTCTAATATGGCTGATAGAAGCTCTTTTACTGGGGATTCCCATTTGGTTTCCTGAAGCAGATTAACTATATCTTTAACAGTTTTTCTATCTAAGGACTCACAGGCATCTCTAATAGTTAGCATTGAACTATGCAAAAGGGTTAAATTACCATCTTCTAAGTCATCATAACCATCATCAATCATGAGCGGTATTTGCATTTCTATCACCATATTTAGCTTGTCAATAAAAGTTGGAGTTTCGGTGAATATCATAGTTTTCATACCACTTTTTCCTGCTTGTTCAAGTTTGGCGGCAAATTCAGACAATTCCAACTCCCCAATATTCGCCAATGCGCTCTTTATACCATGGGTGGCAGTGGTATATGCCTCCAAATCCTCTTGTGTAAGCGCTCCGCTCTTGTCCATGAGCTCCTGGAGTATCTCCTTTGTCCTCTGAGCGTCCAACATGAAAGCTTCAGCCAATCTATCGGGAATTGAAGTTGATATTTGTGTTGTAGCTTCATCGCTATTTTTAATAATTAAGGACTCGCGCCGAGCGGCATCGATGACTTCAGGAGGTTGTTTATCTCTGATAAATTTTTTCAAAACAGTATTAAGCTCCCTTACGTCGATGGGTTTTGATACGAAACCATCGAAACCATGGGTAAGGAACACTTCCTTTTGTCCTTTTACAGCGTTTGCAGTTAATGCGACAACGGGACCTTCATATCCCAGCTTGCGAATTTCTGCCAAGGCTTGGATACCATCCATTTTAGGCATCATATGATCCATAAAAATAATGTCGTAAACATTACCATTGGAAACGAGATCGATTGCTTGAAATCCACTTGTGGCAGTTTCCATGGTAAGCTCATATGGGAGCATCAAACCTGTAGCAATAAGTAGATTTGATTCCACATCGTCCACAATTAAAATGCTGCCATAGGGCATGGGTTCATAGACTATTTGCGCCTTTTGCAACTGCCGTATACCACTTTGTTTGAAGTTTTGCAGACTATTTGCCAGATCTCTTCCCAGTATTTCTGAACCAGCAATGCCTTGGGGAATGGTTACAGTGAATACCGAACCAACGTCAGGCTCACTTTCCACAGTTATTTGTCCATTCATCAAATCGATGAGGCTCTGAGTGATGCTCATTCCTATGCCAGTACCTTCGATTGTCTTGCCACTATCGGTATTGAAGCGGGTATATCGATTAAAGAGCTCATTGATCTGCTCCTTTGTCATTCCACGGCCTGTATCAGAAACGCGTATTTCCAAGCCAATTTCTTCGTCCACTTCATAAATATCAGTCAAAGCGGTGAAAGATAAGATAACCTCGCCGTTTTCAGTATATTTAAAAGCGTTTGACAATAGATTGTTGAGAATTTTCTTTATATGAAGCTCATCGCCAAGCATCAATTGAGGCAGCTTTTCGTCAACATTAATCTTAAATTCTATTGGTTTGCTTTCTATGGATATCATATGAAAGGCGGATGTGTCGTTTATTAGGCTTGCGGTTTCGTATATAAGCGGTGATAGCTCCACCTTTCCAGCTTCGATTTTTGATAAATCCAATATATCATTTATTATATTAAGTAGCAGGTTCCCAGAGCTTTGTATTTTTTCTATCCACACATTGGCGCTGTCAGATAATTTCTCGTCACGTCTTAAAATTTCTGCAATACCCAATATGGAATTCATTGGAGTCCTTATTTCATGGCTCATGTTTGCCAAGAAGTCGCTTTTATGTTTCGATGCGGCTTCTGCTTCTTCCTTTGCAGCAACAGCTTCTTCCTTAGCCTCGACAGCTTCTTCTTTTGATGCAAGTGCCTCTATTTTCGCAGCTTCCGCTTCTTCTTTCAATGCTTCGATTTCAATAAATGGTCTCTTGATAAATACGGAACCGATGATAGCTGCAATTAAGCCAAGTAGTATGCTGACTAGCCCAACGCTGATTAAACCACGATCTATGAATCTATATGGGCTTTCGGGTAAGGGGGCAACGACACCCATCAACCAGCCTTCCGCTGAACCGCTAACTGGTCGGTAGGCGCATAATCTTGGTACATTTGCGATTGAATAGTTTATTATTGTTACATCCTGGTTTTGTTTTTGCCTAAGCTCATAAACGGTAATATCGTTTTCTTTATCAATTTGCGCCATCTGGGTAAAATCAACTTTATTTTCGACCCATTCATAGCGGGGATTTGCAACTAGGTGGCCCTTTGTGTCATCAAGGAAAATATGTCCAGTTTCCCAAATGACGAAACTGGATAACAAATCCGAAAAATATGAACCAGGAAGCGTCAAAACTAGTATATGGTTTTCATTGTTTGAAAATCCACTAAATGCTGTTGCCAAATAAAAAACAGCACCAAAATCCGTCTGAATGATGGAGGACAACACGCCATCTCCAGATAGACTTTGATGCATAAACGAATCTTCAATTAAGTCATTGCTGCCAGGGAATGTGCCAGCAGTTGCCAGTAGTTTTTGCTGCTCGTCAAAAACAGCAGCTCCGATAAACTCCTGATGCTGGCTCTCTATACGAGACAGTATGCTTTCCCAACTCGCCTCTTCGCTAACCGACATCAAAGAGGCTATTCCATTGGCTTTTGCTTTGATTGTGCTGATTTCGCTGCTGATATAATGGTCAGCAATGTCGGAAAGCAGTATAAGCTCTGTTTCTTGGGAGGTCTCCAGTTGGTTTTTTACAGTATAAATACCAACAAATATGCTAAATGAAACTATGAGAAGGGTAATGAGGAAAATAACTAGGAAGGCTCTAACTCTTATCATGGGAAACAATCACCGCCTTAGGACAGATATTTATTGAGTATTTGGTGAATTCTGTCTACTTCAAGGGGCTTGCCTAGGTGATCGTCCATTCCCGCATTGAGACATTCTCTAATATCCTCTGCAAAAACATTTGCAGTCATTGCTATGATTGGCAAAGAAAGGGAAGCAACAGACGGCAACGCCCGTATATGCCGTGTGGCTTCAAGACCATCCATCCGTGGCATTTTAACATCCATGAAAATAATGTCATACTTATCGGGAGTTTGGCTAACCATATTTAGTGCTACTTCACCATCTTCAGCACAGTCGATGTCGATACAAGTGCTTTCCAGTAGCGCAATGAGAATCTCCCTGTTTATTTCCTGATCTTCCACCAGTAGCAGTTTTTTACCTGCGAAGTTTAAAGTATCTTCCCTTGTATCATCTACACCCTGTGCTTTGCATAGACAATCGTTGATGCATTCAACGATTTCTGTTGAAAAAAACGGCTTTTGCAATGCCTTTGCAATTTTGTTCGCACTGGCTTCGTCCTCTCGCATTACCCACTGGGAAGCAGAGTACATAATCACAACAGGAGCAGGAGTTTCCTTTCCCGTGGTGAGCCTGTCTGCAAGCTCAACCCCATCAATTTCCGATACTCGCCATCCTATAAAGTACATATCATAGGCACCCTTTTCACCTATGTAGCGAAAAGCATCGTAACTACTGGGAGCCAAATCGAATTTGATGTTAAGCTGACTTAGCACATCGTGAAATTGGCTTCGGGTTTCTTCGCTGTCGTCAACCACAAGTATGCGCAAGGCATCCAGGTTTAAACGAGTAGATAACAAAGATAGCAATTTTTTCTCGCTGCGCCCCGCCTTTACCAATATGCTTATTCTTGTACCCTTTCCCAACTCCGATTCAATATGAATGCCTCCGTCCATCAACTCCACTATGCACTTGGAAATGGTTAATCCGAGACCGGAGCCTCCATAATCGCGGCTTATTTTGCTTTCAGCTTGAACGAAAGACTCGAACAGACTGGATTGCTGTTCCTTTGATATGCCGATGCCATTATCCACCACATCAATTCTTAATAAGCAGTCCTCCTCTGTCTCGCTTTCCAAAGCTACTTCAAGGGAGATGCTGCCGTATTCCGGAGTGAACTTTGTGGCATTTGATAAAAGGTTAGTGAGAACTTGAATCAAACGCTGTTCATCGGCAATTATGAAGTTGGGCATTTTGCTATCGGATACAATGGTAAGTGTTTGTTTCTTTTCATCAATTCGATAGTTGATAATAGATAGGACTTTTTGAAGCATGGAATCGAAACTAAACTCAATGGGTGAGAGCTCGAATTTTTTTGCTTCGATTTTCGCCATATCAAGCACATTATTGATAACACCGAGCAAATGAGTCGATGCATTTCCAATAACGCCCAACGCGCGGTTTTTTTCATTTATATCATTCGCATTTTTTCCCACTGTGGTCATGCCGATAATGGCATTGAGGGGGGTACGCATTTCGTGACTCATGTTTGATAGATAATCACTTTTTGCGCTGCTTGCGCTGATTGCCTCTTCAAGTTTTACCGTGCGTTCTTTTATTAAATCGTCAATGCTTAAATGATGCCTAATTCTATGGAGCAGCACAGCTTCCGAAAATGGTTTCATGATGAAATCCACGGCGCCTAATTCGATGCCATATGCTTCATTGTACGAATCTGCAAGGGCAGTTAGAAAGATAACGGGAATATCAGAAAAAAGAGTGTTTGACTTCAGCTTAATCATTGCATCAAAGCCGCTCATTTCCGGCATTGCCACATCCATAAGGATTAAATCTGGGATGATTTTTTCCAAAAAGACAAACATCCTGATTGCTGAAGTCATAGTAATGACATTATAATAGTTTTCCAATGTCTGTTCAGCCACGGAAAGATTCGTTATGCTGTCATCGACAACAAATATAGTTTTTTGCACAACAAAACCCCCTTGGCAGCACCCTGACTAAATCTACTTTCGTGAAAAGATATACCTTGTCACATAGAGTTTATCGTGATTTTTGATGTAAATCTTTAGCCACAGGATAGGGGGATATAAGAACAAAATATTAATTTATTGGTAAAAAGAAATTGGATTAGATGGGTAAAAAACGTCCAATTACCAGTATAAAAACGTAAAGTATCGGTTGATGTAATATATATATGAGCAATGAGTTCCTACCAACTTTGGGAAAGAAGGGTAAGCTCATGGTGTAGAACCAAGACGGCAGCTTTTTTTCGATGATGTATATACCCGCCCATGTTCCAAACAGAAATATGATTACCCATGGAAATATCGGGAAGTAATCATAACTGATAAAGCCAGGCTGAGGCCAACCAAGGACGGAAATAATGTTTATGAGTGCAATTTGCTCAAACTGCGGTTTATATGCTTTTAGAGCCACTAGTACTGTCAGCAGCAATTTGATGAGCAATGCCAGAGTGAGTTTGCGGGGGATTTTGTCCCATATTTTTTTCGTTAGACCGAAAAACAACATGGATAAACCTAATAAATGTAGTATTCCGAACCAGACTGGTGTTCCCATGAAATATGTCACGATTGTTATTCCCATTGCAAAGGCGAGAGTGATGAAACCGCGCTTTATGTTCCCCCGGGAAAATCGGGAAGAAATCCCTGATATAAAAACAAACAACCCTGCAAAAATGTAATGGAGGACATTGAAAACAGGGTTTTCATATAACCATGGTGGAGCATCCAGATAATAGACTAAATCGTAAAAGAAGTGGTGGATAACCATTAAAATAATAGCTATTCCACGCACTGCATCGATTATCTGGATGCGTTCTTTTGGATTTTCCACGAAATTCACCACTTTTTTTGAGTATACAAACCAGGAAAAACAACCCTCGCTAAACTGAAGTTCATATTTTTCACAGTATACTATAAAAATAGAGAAAATGGCAATAATATACTAAAATCTTTCCACCCACGATGAAAAGGCATCTGCGTAGCGACTTAAAAAATCCTTTAGACTTTGATTGGAAACACCATCATCGTCCACAGAAGCAGTAATTCCGCCGATGTACGCTTCAGGCACTTGCATCATATGTATATTCAAACAAGCAGCAGACTGTCGTAAATGGTTACTGGCACCGAAACCTCCTATACTTCCAGGAGTAACGCTGACGATGGCACCAGGCTTTTCGTTCCATGCATTATCAGTCGTTGGACGAGATGCAATGTCCAGGGCGTTTTTCAAAACAGGTGGAATCGAGCGGTTGTATTCCGGGGTGACGAAAAGTATAGCATCAATTGACTTGACTTCTTCCCTGAAACGTCGCCACTCCTGGGGTAAATTCTCTTCATTGTCCAGATCCTGATTGTACATGACCAAGGGCGCAATATCCAAATACAATAGTGTGTATCTGTCCTCTAACTGTTCACCGATGAACTTTGCAACCTTTTTGCTATATGAATCACGACGGAGGCTTCCCACCATAATTCCTATTGTTTTTTTGCTCATATATTTCCCCTATGTTATGTTTTTTTAATGTTGTTTACGCCAGTACCAAGTCTAATAATGCGTCTTTTGTCCGTGGATTGACAGCGTTTGCTATCACATCGCCTTCAGAAAATACAAAAACAGTGGGTACAGCCATTATTTCGTATTTGTCGGCGATGTCGGGATGGTCATCTGTGTTTAGATAATATACTTCTATTTCATTGGAGTGTTCTTGGGCAACTTCCTCTAGAATTGGTGAAAGTAGCTTGCAATAAGGACACCAATCTGTCATAAAATCCACTACGATTGTTTTATTGCTACGTAATGCGTCTTCGAAACTATTGCTATCAAGTGTTTTAATCATTGTTTTTTACCTCGTTATTTATTATGTATAATATATTCTACTGCCGATGTCGCAGCAACTGCGCCATCAGCTGCTGCTGTCACTAGCTGACGGAGGGGTTTTTTCCTGACATCGCCGGCTACGAAGAATCCTGGGGTGGATGTTTTGCAATCTTCTCCCGCTATGACATAGCCTTCGTTGTCAATTTGTGCAAAATCAGCACACAATGTCGATTGGGGAATGGAGCCAACTGCAATGAAAACACCTGCCACATCTAGTGTTGTCTCTTCTCCCTTTGTATTGCTCAAAGATACGCTTTCAACACGGCTACTCCCATTTATGCTAATTATATTGGTATTTAAATGCTGCTGTATATTGGGTGTTTGCTGCATCTTTAAAACGGTGCTGCCTGCTGCACGAAATTCATCTCGCCTATGGATAAGGTGAACCCTTGTGCAGAGCCTAGACAAGGTTATAGCATCGTCTAAAGCCTTGTCTCCGCCGCCAACAATAGCCACAGTTTGCTTGCGGAAAAAAGCGCCATCGCAAGCTGCGCATGTGGCTACTCCACGTCCGAGCAGCTCGATTTCACCAGAAACACCCAGGAGACGTTGCTTTTCACCTGCTGCATATATGAGAGCCTTAGCTGTGTATATGGAGTCTTTGGCTGTGACTTCCCATGTATCCTTGTTGAGTTTAATGGATTCTACGCTCGCTGCTATTAGATTCGCTCCAAGGGATGAAGCTTGCCCACGGAGTACCTCGGAAAACTCATATCCGCTAATGCCTGGCATTCCTGGATAATTATCGATTGCCAAAGTGGGGAATATTCGACCTCCAAACTCTTCAGCTTCGATAACAAGGCATTCCATTGCGCTTCTTTGTAGAAAAATCGCAGCAGTCAGTCCAGCCGTTCCACCACCGATTATTATTACATCAACCATATAACAGACCTTTATGCGGATTATCCGCTTATCGTGCCATATTTCCAGTTGGCTATTCCGCCAAAGCTGTATATATTGCTATATCCAAAACCGACTAAAATGCTAGCTGCTTCTGCACTGCGTCTTCCACTTTGGCAATGAACCAAAATGCGAGCATCTTTATCTGGTAGTTTCGATACCGCTGCGCTTTCAATGATGTCCAGAGGGATAGAAATCGCTCCATCTATACGTTGATCTTTATATTCTTCTTCGCTGCGCACATCAAGGAGAATAAAGGAATCGCCATCCTCCATCATTTCTTTTGCTTGTGCTTCGTTAATGGTTTGAAAATTTGCTTTTGCTTGTATGCTTTCCATATATAAATCTCGCTTTCTCCATGTTTTCCATAATATTTTATCATTTTAACAGAAAAAATCATCAACCCGAAAGCCGAAATCAAATGCACAAACTACACCCCAAATCATGGCTCATTTACCTTGGATTGTTTACCCTGGTGAGCATTGGTAAATGTTTAGTTTATTTGTAGTATGTGTGGATTGTTTACTATCAATGTGCTGTATAAAAAGAGTGCATCAGAGCCAGGTTGGAACTCAATATACCTGCTTAATGTCCTCATATCTATGTATCGTAAATCAATTAAATAAACTTTAAAGTATGCATTTGCAAGGAGGGGAGCCAAGCTGGAGGAAAAGGAGTCTCGAAACAAGTATAGCACACGTTCACTCGTCGAGTCTTCATTAATAAGAACGATTAGAGGATTCGCTCCAGCGAGAAAAATATCATATTTGTCGAGACCTTCTAGTTTACTCTCGTCGTATACAAGACCAGGTTCCAGCTCCATGGTAAGTTCGTTTAGATACATTGCTTTAATACTTGGATTTAACAAAACACTCAGCTCATCTGGGAAAGTTGCCAATGCCAGTTGTCCTGCATATACACCATAAAATTCACCATATGATTTCATATCGTATTGTGAAGAATCCATATCAAAACCCATTTCAATACCAAGTTTTTCTATTACTGGCAGAAGCTCCACTTGGTTCCAATGCAAATCGCTCCCATAATAACTTCCAGCATCCAACACATCGCCAAGGTCAATGAAATGATACTTGCTGGTGTCAAAGTGGTTTAAAATTGTTTTTTCGACTAGAATTCCATCGTAACCCGGGTAAAACCTATTTGAATAGATGCTCTTATCGGGAATAATTGATATATACAAGTTAATATCTACAAGACTTGTTGATATTGATGATATTTTTTCAGATAGCAAAACAAGGGACTCTGTGTTGGTTTTAGAATATTCGCCAATTCCATAATCGTCAATATAAAGACCGTTTTTATCCCTCTGGAAGTAGAGGTAAAATACCATGAAGGAGTTAATACCTCGAAAACCATCACGAAGGGGGAAGTTATCTGCTGCATAGGTATTGAATCTATCCATAAACTCCCCGGAGAGGACTGTTTTCATAGATAGAGATGGAAATCTCGCCGGTAGACGGCGTTCACTGAACAAAACCGCTGGAGGCGAGATAACTATACTCACGAAAAAGAAACCGCAAATGAAAGCAGCGAAAACAATAGTTGTCAGTAGATTACGAAAGGAAGCGGTTTTCTTATCCATTATTCATGCTAATTCCTTGTACAAATACATGTTGTCATTCATCAGAGAAAGCTGTCTCTTTTTTTTGATTAGCCAAAATAGAGCTTTTCAGAATCTGCCATAGGGGTCGAGTCTTGGTCCCATTCGTGACCTGTCACTATCATGAAAGCTGTGGTCACATTGAAGAATCGATGTTGGATAGCTCTAGTTGGGTTGGAAGTAATTGGGTCATTCCATGTGACATCGACGCAATACCAATTACCATCAATTCTAACCATGTTCCAAGCGTGTTCTCCACCCGTTGCTGTATAGATACCGTTTACGGTTATACATTCGATACCAAGCATATCCATGAATAGTTGAAAGGTGGATGTATATCCGGAACATATTGATACTTGACTAAATATCGCTCCATAGGGATTATTATTGTTGGGGTCTGGTGAAGCGTCAGGAGCATTGCTAATGGATTCTTCATCATAACTGACCCAGTCAATAATCCAGTCGTGGATAGCTAGCTCCTTATCGTAATCGCTCATATCGTCTCTTATATAGCTTTCGATTATATCGATGCAAGCATCAAAAATACGAAGGTTTTTTGGCGTTAGTCCAGATCTATCACCGCTATGCCAGGCAGCAAGTATTGAGGAAGGATTGTATAAATCATTGGGGTCTGCTGGGTCAGAGTTTATGAATATTTCATCATCCGAGCTGTTTTCATCATCATTTGAGTTGGATGTATCTTCTTGATTTGTTTCCTTGCCGTTTTCAATGGCATTGCTTTCCATGTCGTCAACTGTGTCATTGATGTCCTTGTCGATCTCGGTATCTGATTCTTTGTCGATTGTGTTCTCATTATCGGTTTCATTATTGTTAGTATTTTCAGATTCGCTGGTATCATCGTTATTAGACTCGTCATCATCTAAATTAAGCTCATCATCCAGGTCTGTTTCCATATTATCTTCATCAATAAAATCATCGTCTTCATCAAGCTCATCCCCATCAAGCTCATCGTTGTCTTGATGAACATTTGAATTTATGAAGCTTGTATCAATTGGAGGAGGATTATCGCTAAAACACTGTAGAAAAATCCTTTGAGCCATGCCAATATCCTCGCATATAAGCAATGCGACATAATTACCATGGACTACTACTATGCTATTTTCCAATATGGCTGCTTGCTCTGGTGCGTATCCCCTAAAAGCATCGGCGCGTCTTGCGATATAGTCTTCGAGTAAAACACCGATTGCAGTTTCATCAGCAGAGTCGTCTGTGAGAAAAACAGCTATTTCATCGGCTCGCATTCCAGCGGAATACAGGATTATTCCATCAAGAATAGCTTCTGTTTCAATATTATATTTGTCTGTGATATATTCCTGGAAATAATCATCGTTATAATACACAGGTTCACGAGCAGCAACTTCATCTAAAGAAGTTATAATAGCTCCCGCTATTTGAAAGGGAGTATATTGTGTGGAAACCTCATCAGCTGTCTTGGAACAAGCGGTGAGCATTAATGCTAAAACCAGCAACAAGACGATATTTATGTTTTTACGTTTCATATTCAAATCAATTCCTTCACTCATTGTCTCTGCTGAGACAGGCTTATGTATTGCCTTTATTATACAACTTTTCATCAAATAAGCAAATTATGTATATGGAACTTCTGGATAGTAACAAATTATTACAAGCCGATTAGCTCAAAAGGAAAAATATATGGATTTTACGCATATAGTATAGTATACTTGATAAAACTTGGCAGTATTAAACTGAAAAAATAGTAAGGTTGGTGTATTATATGTTCTTAAAATTTATTTGCTGTGATGTCTTCACCCGAATAGCTTGTGATTTGGTGGCAAAATCACCCAATATTATAGATTTGGAATTTGTTCCCATGCTAGCCCATGTGGAACCCGATAACCTTAGAATGCTAATCGAAGAAAAAATAAGCAACACTACAAATAACCAAACAGGCCGCAGATACGATGCTATTATTCTAGGTTTCGGCTTGTGTGGGAACGCGATTATCGGCTTATCTAGTCCAATACCCATGATTATACCTCGCGCCCATGATTGCTGTACTATTTTTATGGGGAGCAAAGAGAGATTTATGCAAGAGTTTAATAATTCCTTCAGTGCCCGATGGAGCACAACTGGATACTTCGAGCGCACAGGCGCAAGAATGAGTGATTATTCCTATTCCGACCAAATGGAAAACTATAAAACATCAAGGGAATATATGAGCTATTTGGAAAAATATGACGAAGAAACAGCGGAATACTTATGGGAGACCCTGCATCCCAAAATTGAATCCCACGAATCCATTTACATTAATATCGATGGATATGAATATTCGGACTCCTATGAAAAATACAAAGCCGCCATGGAAAGGCTTGGCGTTGAGCTGCGTACAGTGGAGGGTAGCATTTCCCTGCTAAAAGCCCTTGTCGATGGAGATTGGGATGAGGACAGATTTCTCACAGTGGATCCTGGTAAAAAAGTAGCAGGAATATATGATCTCAACTATGTCATCGAAGCGGTGTAAAGTATAGGTTTCCGCTTATTCTCGATTTTCTCCAGTCATATGCATTTAGGTGGTTTATAATGGGAAAAAACAGGAACATAATGCTCAATGCTATAATAGTGCTCACCCTTGCCCTGGTGCTTTTGGTGTCTTTGCGTAGTCCCTATGTATCATCAATCGAAGCCGATGAGGATATGGATATTGACCTCCATACAGATATGACAATAGAAAGCTTCGAACCCTTTGATGATATTCCCGAGGAGTCTGATGATTTGCCAATAGAATCAGAGGAGCCAACAATCCCGCAAAGACCCATCAGAGATACGCCCATTGTTCCTGAAATATTTGCCAATGAAATAACGGAGCTTATGGAAGCTAGTGTCCTTGATGGGAACTTCGAATACGAATCGCTGGATGTAGTGTTCGATGGCGATTATGAGACGAATCTCCTGATAGAAGCGGGAGGAACAATATCAATCAGCTCTCCTGAGACAATCTATTCACTCTATTTTATATGGGATATGCCTGCTGAGACTTATTATTTGTCAAGTAGCTCCCCAGAGATTGATGGACAGCCCCAAGTGGGTGGAGCATATGGATTTTTACACGAATTTATCGCCATTGAAGAGCCAAACAATGAAATTATACTTTCATTTCCATCTGATGCCATATTGTGTGATATATATGCTTTCGGTGAAGGAACTCCTCCAGAATGGGTGCAAGAATGGAATCCGCCATTGTCTGAAGCGGATATGCTGATGATTCCCACACATGGGAAGGATGAGTATCTATGCTTTCTTGGAGTGTTGCCATATTATGCTGGGATGCTGGGATATAAAGTGCAAGTTGCATACCTCGTCCACCACTGGGACGATATGCCTAGGATGCACGAAATGCTAGAGGGCTTATGGACTGTGGGCTTGCGAAACTATCCACATATAGGCATCTTTGACAGCCATGATGCACCAAGTTATGAAGCGGCCATAGACCTATATGGATATGAAAATGTATTGGAATATCATGTTGAGCTTTTACGCAGATTCAAACCGAAGGTTGCATTGGGGCATGACCTAAATGGCGAATACGGCAATGGTACCCATATGCTCAATGCTCAAGCATTGCTAAAAGCTGTGGAAAACGCTGCAGATAGTACATATCATGTGGAGTCATATGAAAAATATGGTACATGGGATACACCGAAACTGTATTTGCATTTATACTGGATTAGCACGATAACTATGAATTGGGACTTCGCTCTGCCAAATTTCGATGGAGCAACGGCGATTGAAGTAGCTGCCATAGGTCTGGATTGTTACCGCTCATTACAAGATTTCGGATACTCGGTACCCCGCATAGGTCCCTCGGGCCATGTTTTTGGTCTAGCAAGAAGCACCGTGGGAGAAGACCGTATAGGTGGAGATATGTTTGAAAATATCTATCAATGAGTTGTGTATAAAGCTTTGCCAGTAGTAATCTCATTTATTTAGTATTTAGCCACTAAAGTGAATAATAATCAAAGAGTAGCAACTAGAGCAGCAGCTAGAGAATCTATTTCCTCCAGCTGGGAATTGGTTAGGCTGGATTTTATGCTAAGGATATCGCGCACAAAGGCGATATTTTTACATTTCTCGAAAATTTCGCGGATTAAGCCTCCACTAGCTGCAGCCCATGAGCCATTTTCAATAATAGCCACTGTACGGTTTTGAATATTGTGGGAAACAAGGTCATTCAAAAAAGCTTCCATAGTCACGAAGATACCAGCATTATATGTGGTGGAAGCGATTGCTAAATGACTCCATTTAAAAGCAGCAGCCACGATTTCAGAGGCAGCAGTAACCGAAACATCAAACATGACAGTTTTGATGCCTTGCTCCCTGAGCCGACAAGCTAAAAGCTCTGCTGCATTTTCCGTATTGCCATAAACAGAGGCATATGCAATTAACACACCTTTGTCCTCGGGCTCATATCTGCTCCAAAGCTCGTATATGGAGAACATACGCTCTAAATTATTACGCCAGACGAAACCGTGAAGGGGGCATATCATTTCAATTTCTAAGGCAGAAGCTTTATCCAGTAGAGCTTTTGTCTGGGTACCGTATTTCCCAACTATATTTGCATAGTAACGTCTTGCTTCATCTAAATAATCTCTATCAAAATCCACTTCATCTGCAAAAAGAGCACCATTGAGAGCACCGAAGGAGCCGAAGGCATCAGCAGAAAAGAGAATTTTATCTGTTTTATCATAAGTTACCATGACCTCGGGCCAATGAACCATGGGAGCCATGTGAAACAGCAAATCATGTTTACCAGTATTGAGGGTATCGCCCTCTTTGACGATTATGGCACGAGACTCAACATCGATTCCGTGAAACTGGGTTATAAATGCTTGGGTTCTACTGTTGCATACTATTGTCATATTGGGATACCTGATGATTAAGTCCATCAAAGCAGCAGAATGGTCGGGCTCCATATGCTGCACCACGAGATAATCGAGATCCCTATTACCTAAACCATAACTGAGATTTTCCAAAAACCTCTCCCGAACTGCCTTATCAACAGTGTCAAAGAGGACTGTTTTTTCATCGGATAACAAATATGAGTTATATGATACGCCTTTTGGAACGCTATATACTCCCTCGAACATGGCTAAACGCCTATCATTGGCACCAACCCACAATAAATCGTCTGATATCTTTCTGGTACAATGCATATACATTCTCCTTACAAATTATAATGAACTTAAACCCGCAGAGGAAATCTGCGGGTTAAGTATTAGTAGTCAAGTAAAATATGGATTTTGTTTATAATTCAGTTTTCCAAAGCCCATGTAGATTGCAATAAGCATATACCGCAATAGGCTTGTCGTTCACAAAGCAAAATGATGTCTTTGGTGTTTCGCCAATTTTTAGAATTTTGCGCTGTCCACCGGACTCAGTTTCCACATAAACAAAAGATATATAGTGGGCTTCCTCCATTGGATGCAATTCGCTTCCCACTTGTACTTCGATACCATCGTTACTAGCTGTTACGAAAGGCAAGTGCTTTTCGTTGCTGGCATCTTCAGTATTGGGTACAAGCTCGTGCATATTCTCGCCGCAGCATACAAGGGGAACTCCCTTATCTTCAATTAACCCGAGTAAGTTTCCACATTTTTTGCAGATGTAAAATTTTTGTCTACTATTCATTTATCGCTCCTTTTTTATTGTTTTGTAAATGAGTCTTTTTCCAAGCCGCATAATGGGCAGGTGTAATCATCTGGGAGATCCTCCCATTTTGTTCCAGGAGCTATGCCATTGTCGGGGTCGCCTTCAGCTTCATCGTAAACATAGCCGCAAACACATTCGTATTTCATAACGCGTTCCTTTCATGATTTGGTTTTTAGAGTATATAACTCATAAATATTAACATTATTATTGAGCTTTTGCAAGAATATATATGTTCAAATTGTAACATTTCTATGTGCAAAGTGTAATATTTTCACATAATAAAACACCACTGGTTTGTATATTACAGTAGTGCAGAATCAAATAGCCTGCCAAGCATAGACCTGACCCTGGCTTCATGGTCAAGCAAACCAACGGAATAATCTGGATTGGCAAAGGCTTCGATGCCCATAGCCATCATAGCACCGGTTATAACGCGAGCGAATATTTCCAAATCGAAATCCGGCTGTATTCTTCCCACATCTATGCCATGTTGCAATATTTCGGATACATATTGATAGTCGTTGGCATTATGCTCCCGAAACATGGTATTTGCAGTATTATCTTGAAAAAGCCGCATATATATGATTTTCGTAATGAGTATCATACGCATATGCTTCTTTTCATCGTCTGAAACATAATTTCGAGCAATCGCAAAAATAAATTCTTCTGGATTTGCGGTTTCCACCAAGGTTTTCATAGATTCAACAGGAATGCGAGTGTCGAAATAATGATGGGAATAGTATTCGTATATATGCTCCAGTATCCGCTCTTTGCTCTCGTAATGATAGTATATCGAAGCTGCATTGATGTCTATGCTTTTAGCTATTTCGCGGATTGTGACATTTTCATAGCCCAAGACGCTGACCATTTCGATGAATGTGTCAAATATGCGTTCTTTAGTCCCTGAAAGCTCGTCCATAAAATGGTACACCTCAAATGCAATATCTCTATTATGGGGTCAATCGTACAAAGGGGTCAATAGTACAAACCGAACCCATTACAAATACCAGTGAGCGCAATTAATCTGTGAATATCTTCACTCGCTAGTATAACACGCTGGATTCGGTTTGCAATTTCTGGTGGAGACTAATGGACTCGAACCATCGACCTCTCGCGTGTGAGGCGAGCGCTCTAACCAGCTGAGCTAAGCCTCCCAATGAGCTTACATTAATGCAAAGCCGAGTTTTCATTAGTAAAAACTTCGTTGTAATCTTCACTCATTCGGTCATGACCGAGCTAGCTCGGTCACGACTCTCATTTCGTTTGATTAAAACTTCGTTGTAATCTTCACTCATTCGGTCATGACCGAGCTAGCTCGGTCACGACTCTCACTTCGTTTGATTATAATGCTCACTAGCTGGATTGTCAAGATGGGATTTTTTATCCTTTTACGCTTCCTCCGGTTATGCCTTCAACATAGTTCTTTTGCATTAGGAGAAACAGAGTTGCAATTGGAATGGAAACAAGAACCGCTCCAGCGCAAAAGGCAGTCCACCACTGGGTCACGCTTTCCCTCTCTAGCATCCGAAAGAGTCCCAGAGCAATGGTATAATTGCTGTAATTATCTTTCATTATAACGCTGGCAATGATGAAATCCACCCATGGTGCGCTGAAGGTTGTCATTACTGTGTATGTTATTACCGGACGAGATAGAGGAATGGTTATTTTTGTGAATATTTGCCAGTTGGTGCAGCCATCTAAGTTGGCAGATTCGTCCAGTTCCCTTGGAATCGTATCGAAAAAGCCTTTCATTATATAATAAGACAAGCCAGCAGAACCAGAATAAATCAACACTAAAGCAGATAAAGACTGATCAAGTCCTATGAGTTTCACCAAATGATATATTGCGATGACACTCATGAATCCTGGAAACATACCCAGTACCAATACGATGTTCATCATTGGGCGTCTCATTTTGAAACGCAAGCGGGAAAATGCATAGGAGGTGAATAGAACAAATATTGTAGAAATGATGCAGCTTAAGATCGCCACAACCAAGGTATTTTTAAACCATAGGGGATAATTGAATTGGCTTGTGTCAGTAAACAGCCTTGTGTAGTTTCCGATTGTCCACTCCTTTGGTATGACATAGCCATCGAGCCAAGCACCAGGTTCACCACGAAATGATGTTATAACTAAGTAAACAATGGGTAATAGCCATAATATGGATAAAACAATCAGCAGGACATAAATGGTGATATTGGCGAGGGTTCGTCTTGTTTTCATGCTCTTCATCTGAATGTCTCCTCCTTTTGTGCGGAAGCAGTTATGTTGAAAGTTACAAGGGCTATTATGGCACTAATTATGAAAGCGAAAATACCGATGACACTGGCGAGGTTATAGTCGCCATGGGTAACTGTCAGTTTATACAGCCATGTAACTAAAAGGTCTGTTTTTCCTGCATTGTAATAGTCTGTGGCAGGGGGTCCCCCTGCGGTTAGAAAGTATATTGCGTTGAAATTGTTTATGTTCCCAATGAATTGGGTAATCAAATAGGGTGCTGTAATGGTAAGCATATATGGAAGGGTGATTGCTTGAAATTGCTTCGCTGGTCCAGCACCATCAATGCGAGCGGCTTCATAAAGGTCTTCTGGTATATTCATTAGAATTCCGGAAGTTATAAGCATGGTATATGGTATACCAATCCATAAATTTACAATTATTACAGTCACACGCGCAATTGCCGGGTCTCTGAGAAATTGCACCGTCGATAATCCCAGCCTTTGAGCAAAATCGCTTTTGAGTAGCTCATTGATAGATCCCGTATCTGCTAGCATTTGTCTCATGAAAAGCAATGTGACAAAGCCTGGTACAGCGATGGATATAACAAAGCATGTACGCCATAATGATTTTAGATGAATTCCCTTTTTATTAATCATAAGAGCAACAGTCATGCCTAAAAAGTAATTGAGAAAAGTAGCAAATACAGCCCATATAAGCGTCCAACCTAAAACCTTGGTAAAGGTATGGCCCATGATTCCGTTGAATGAAAGGGTATCGAAAAAGTTTCTCAAGCCCACCCAAGTGAATAGATTGCCTGGCGGTTGATGTAGGCGGTCGAAGTTGGTGAAAGCCAGTAGAATCATGAATACAATGGGTATGACAGTAAATGCGAGAACGCCAAGGGTAGGTAAACCGAGCATGGCAGTATGTATGTTTTTGTCTAGCATATTGCGTAAATCTGTGATAAAGCTTGTGGGCTGTCTACCACGTTTTATATCGATTTCTGCTGCATATGACGATCTAACTGCTGCTAAATGTATGGCAAAGGCAAGCAACATGATGGCGATTGCAAATATGGAAAAGAGTAGGATTTGCAATGAGTTATCACCAGGTACATTGACTGCAATCCCATATGTAGGGTCAATTTCGCTGCGCATTGTATGGGTACCAAGGGTATTCATGTTGGAAACGTATTGCCAACCAAATGTAAAGAACAGTAGAATTGCGGATATTTGCATGGAGAGAAAAATCAGTCCTTTTACAAATTGCTTGTGATATATATTGCCAAAACCAGAGACTAGCAACGTTAATTTCGTTGCCCAGTTACCATAGGCAATGGCATTGATTGTTGATATTTCTTCTTTGTCTTTATGCTTTACCTGTCTTTCTTCCAACTTTTTCACCTCGCTTTATAAAGACATTTGGGGTGGGAAAACCCCACCCCGAAATATACCTAAACTATGATTGAATCTGAGCCACCATATTATCCAGTAATGTCTGTAGATTGGTGCTATCCAGATTCACCATTGCGGTACCAAAGGCACCGGCTGGATACCAATAGCTATTGAGGACTTCGTTTTGAGAAACTGCATAAGGTGCTTGTTTCGCCAGTGCATTTAATGCTACATTTTCCGAAACAGCTGGATTGGCAGCTGCATTTAAATTCGATGGACCCATTTCACGAGCGATATAGCGAATGACTTGGTTCTCTTCATTTGTCAAGAAATCGGCAAAATCCATGGCTGCCACTAATTTCATAGGATCAGAAATCATGGCATTGATTCCAACCAGCTTATAACCGCCAAAGGAACCCATTTGCACCTGTTGTCCATTCATAGTAAAAGTGGGTAATTTTGTCGCTGCATAGTTTTCACCGAGTTTTGCTGAAATATCAGAAGCATTCCAGGAGCCAGAAACCCCAGCTGCTATACTGCCACCAATGCCGCCTTTCAATACATCATCGTTGCCTTCAATGAAGGCTGGATGGGCTGCAAATGCTTGCATTGATGCAGCAGCTGCTAAGCCATTTGCATTATTGAAGTCGCACATTTGATTTCCGTTATTATCAATGGACAATGTACAACCAGCACCAAAGAAGAATGATGCGACATAAAATCCGTTATTATCGAGATTCATCAGCACTCTTTTTCCCGCGTCTTGGGAAACTTCCAATAATCTGTCAAGAGTCAAAACATCGTCTTCACTGAGTATAGACTTGTCATAGTATAGAAAATACCCATTGTCAGCAGTTACCGGATATCCATAGAGTCTTCCGTCGATTGTTGCGGAATTTATTGAACCTTCAACGTTTCGAGCAACAATATCGTCTTTGTTGCGGGTGATTTCATATAAGCCGCCAGCATCATAGAAGCTTCGTAGTTGGTCGTTGGGAAAGAAAAATATGTCAGCAGCTGCTTCAGGGTCTTCGCTAAATGTTTTGTAAGCATCCGGTTCGCCAACCACACCAAATTCGATGGTGACATCAAAATCTGTGTATTGGGCAATAAATCTGTCGGCTATTTCTCGAGTTAATGCCTGGTCCTCCTGCGCTGCCCATACTTTCAGCGTAACCGCTGGTACATTCGTATCATTAGTTGAGTCGCTAGGGCTTGAGTTGCTATTGTTTGTGCCTCCTTGTGAGTTGTTGCATGCGCAAAGGCTGAATATCATTGCAGCCATTGCCAGCAAAGCGATCCATTTTTTCATATGGTTCCTCCAAAAATTATTATATTATTTATTCATATGGTCGTTATACATAAAATATGTCGAATTTTTCATATTAAACCATATAGCATACGCAATTCTTACACCCCAAAATGTGAAAAATATGTTGAAAATGGGTGAAATATGTCGAAAATTTTAGCCTCGTTATAATTTATCGGTTTATTTCATCAATTGGCTTAATGATATATAGACAATGTAATAAATGCATAGTAATAAATGCATAGTAATAAATGCATAGTAATAAATGCAAAGCGAAAAATGCAAAGTGATAAATGCAGAAAAAAAGAAAACCCCATAAAAATAATTTTTTGGGATTTTCATTTTTGGTGACCCGTACGGGACTCGAACCCGTGTTGCCGCCGTGAAAGGGCGGAGTCTTAACCGCTTGACCAACGGGCCTCGCGCCGCCAAAGGCGGCGATTGGCGCAGGTTTTTGTAACTGTGCGCCTTGGTAGCGGCAACTGGATTTGAACCAGTGACACCACGGGTATGAACCGTGTGCTCTAGCCAACTGAGCTATGCCGCCAAAGAGTTGAGCGGGCTTGATTATAACCCACCCAACGCCCATTTGTCAATATCAAATAAAGAGATTTTATTCTTTATTCTGTATATCCGTAAGCTTTTTTACCATACTCGTATGCTTCGTTCCATATTAGCTTTTTCAAGTCGTCTATATGTGGGTCTCCCACAAAGCTAACGGGCCAGATAAGAGTACCAAAAGCACCGCCTGGACTATATTTATCAATTGTCGCTCGAACATCGGCTCGCACTTCTTCTTCGTCGTAATCTGGATAATTTTTCGGAAGGTGCTTACCCCAATCATGGGCACCAAGATATGACATTTGACCCTTGTATTGCTCCTTCAAAGCCATAATATCGTTTGTTTCTTGCGCAGGCTCAATATATTTGACACCAAGGTCAATCATATCGGGGATAAAAGGCTCAACATTTCCGCAAATATGGAAAATAATGGGAATTCCCCTTTCTTTAGCAAGCTTTGAAAAACGAGAATAGTATGGCTTCATAAGGTCTTTATACATATCCACAGAAAAGAAAGGACCCCGTTCGGTGCAGGTATCATCGCTTAAGCTCCAAATATCAGGCTGATATGCATCCAAGACTTGGGTGATATAGGGCTCATAAAAAGATGCCATCCAGTCAAAGAGTTCCTTTACATATTCAGGCTCCTCAGCCATGGCAAGCAAGGCTCCCTCGAAGCCCATGAAGGATACCAAGGACATCCAAGGACCGAATCCGAAGCCAGTTCTCAGTGCTGTTTCATTACGATCAATGCCGATGCGCTCAAAGTCCGCCTTTGCCATCGCTTCAAAATCCAGGTCGTCTTTCAGTGTGGGGATTCTGATTGCATCTCGCCATTTCGTAATATCTTCAAGGATAAATACATTCGGTTCTGGCATCGATGAACCTGCTGTATCTTGATTGGGGTAGTTGGTCACTCCCCATACGCTTGTGTAACTCCCATCGGCATTGGGTGGATTGGGAACAAAAATGTTTGGAGATGCTCCCTTGGTGGATATTTCTGGTATGGGTTCATTGCCCATGAATGTGTAGTAGGGCACATACTCCGGATGACCTCCGCCTGCCAGTTTCAAAAAGTTTTCCTTTGGTGTAATTCTCGCCATTGGTTTGACTCCTCTCATATTGGGCTGATGTATTATTTTGAGGCGTTTTATGGTATGCAGCAAAACCGCGCCTGTATGGACGCATTTAATCACAGCAAAGCCGCTTGGTCAATAGAAAATGTTGAAATAGCAAATTAAATGAGAAATGTAGTGCCAATTTCAAAGGGAGCCTAACCCCCCCCGTGTCATTGCGAGCAGCGTTGCAACGTGGCAATCTTCACAGCATTGTTGAACAAATAAACTAATCGGTGTATACTGCTGGGGTGAAAAATATACAGTGAAAAAATTTATTGTGGAGGAGATAATTCGATATGGAGCACTTAACGCCTAAAATAATTGCGAATATTACAAATGGTGAAGTTATAGGGAATCCTGATGATTTTAATAATCCCATTTCTGGAGCTGTTAGAGACAGCAGGGAGGTAAAAGCAGGGAATCTCTTTGTCTGCATTGAAGGAACTAACGCAGATGGGCATTCTTTCGCCAATAATGCTTTTGAGTCAGGTGCCGCTTGCTGTTTGGCGCAAAAAACAATTCCCGATGCTCAAGGTCCATATGTGTTGGTCTCTTCCACCTTGGAAGCCATTAAAAAAGTTGGTGAGTATCACAGGAGCCTTTTTAACATCCCAATTATAGGAATAACAGGCAGTGTGGGTAAAACAACCACAAAAGAAATGACTGCTACTGTGCTGGAATCGAAGTTTAATGTTTTAAAAACCCCAGACAACCTCAATAATGAACTGGGTGTACCCTTGACGCTTTTATTACTAGATGAAAGTCATGATGCAGCAGTAATCGAAATGGGTATCAGCGATTTCGGTGAAATGAGTAGACTGGCACAAATGGTAAAACCCGATATATGCATAATTACACAAATCGGATATTCCCACTTGGAAACCCTTGGAAGCTTGAAAGGCGTGCTGGAAGCCAAGAGCGAAGTTTTTGCTTTTATGAATCCTAACGGCAAAGCCATATTAAACGGTGATAATGAGCTGCTAAAAAATGCCAACACTGGTATGAGCACAACATTCTTTGGTATGGGTGAGCATAATGATGTTCGTGCGGAAAATATAACGCAAATCGGTACAGAAAAAGTAAAATTTGATGTACTTGGCGATTTTGGAAGCTTCGATGTTAAAATTGCATCATATGGCAGCCACCTGCCTATGGCTGCGTTGGCGGCAGTGGCAGCGGGTCGCATACTCGGCCTATCGAATGAGGAAATACAAAAAGGGCTGATGACATATGCTCCACTGGATGGTAGGTCAAATATAAAAGATACCGCATATATCACCCTCATCGATGATTGCTATAATGCCAATCCAAATTCGGTAATGGCAGCTTTGACATCACTTTCCATGCTCAACCAACGTCGAGTTGCCATTTTAGGCGATATGCTGGATTTAGGAGAACAATCAGACGAACTCCATGGAAGAATAGGTGCTTTCGCCTGGGAAAAGGGAGTGGATAGTTTGATTTGCTGTGGTGAAAAAGCAAAGTTTATATATGATGAGTATTTGTCAGCAGGAGGGGATTTGGCAAAATACTATTCCAGCAAAGCGAGCCTAATGGCTGCTCTACCTAATTTAATAAAAAAAGGCGACGCTGTTCTTGTAAAAGCGTCACATGGAATGATGTTTGAAGAGTTGCTGCCAATATTGGAAAAAATGTAAATTCTTAATTTATTTCCCACCAGAAGTAATATAATAAAGACTGACCTCAATTATTGTTACCCCATCAATGGTTGTTTCTTCATCTTTGACTTCATCTGGGGTCTCCCTTTGAATATGGGATATACGGTACTCGGGAATGTCATTCTGAGCAAAAGCATCAACCATAGCGGTCATTAGAACTTGGCTGTGCTCTGCGGATAGTAACGGAGTCTCAATGGCTATAGTGCTGTTTTCATTATTGCTCGATGCGAGCAAAAAATCTGAAAGCAGCAATTGTGTCTGAGAATCAATTTCATTTTGATAATCTGGCGCAAAGAGAAATATAAGGGTACCAGCCTTAGGATTTCCTCCAGTGGGACCGGTAATTTGGATGATATTAATGATGTCATCATCTATTGGTGGAGAGCTGACTACGCTATTATCATCGTTTTCATTTGAAATGTCTGTTAGGTCATCGTTAGTCTCATCATTGGTTTCATCGTTGTTATTATCGTCATTGCTATTATCGTGTGATGGAACGATTTCATCGTCATCACCATTTTCGTCAGATGGAGCAATATTTTCATCATCACCAAAACCGCCGCCACTTGGCGGCGGACTTTCTGATGTATCTGAAATAGGCGAGGCAGTATCCATGGGTGTCGTATCCATGGGTGTTTGCTCGCTAGTAGAAGGACTGGTATCGATGGGAGATTGGTTTGCGTTTGCTCTAATCATTAATATTGCAGACAAGACCAATAAAATAACAACCACAATGCTAACTACCAGGATTTTTCCGCGTTCGGTTAATTCATATTTCTGCACAGAAAACCCCCTCATAAAGTGTCATGAAGCCTAATATACTCAACCTGCGAGAAATTCGAGTATTTCCTTTAGTCTTTGAGCCTCAGCTTCTATTGCGAAAAATTGTCTTTTATGAAGCTCACGGCGGTCTTCGATGAGACCACGGATTCGCTGTATTTGCTTGTCAAGTTCATCCAGTTCTGCTTGGCGACTGGCAACATATTCATCTGTTCGGCTTGCAAACCTTTCGGCGTAATCTTTGAGCATTTTTACCCGCAAAACACCATCGCCCATGAGCAAGTCGTAATCGAAACCTGAGGCAGCGACTATTTTTGTTACTATGTCTCGGCGAGATTCATCAGGAAGTGAATCAGGAAGGGATTTCAAGTATTCCTCAACTAGATAAATTGTTTCAGTCCTGTTGGATTTTAGTGCGAGCAATTCATATAAATCTTCTATATCGATAAATCTATTGGTATGGTCGTCTGGAGTTGATTGCTGTTGATATTCATTGGGTGGGGATAATTCCATGGTATCTATCTCTTCATTTTGTGCTGTATCGCTGGAAAAGGTCTGAAACCCACCGGGAAATGTCAAAGGAATCGATGTTACGGAAAAATCTTCATCTAAAATTTCATCTAAATCGTATTCTATATCATCCAAGTCATCGAAAATGGGTTCTTTTATATCATCGTTAATTTCATCATCAAGCAATACATTAGTAATTTCGTCTTCCGCATCCTGGAGACTCGTTGTTTCCATATTCTCTCCCTGGGATAAATCGGGGTCTTTAAGCTCAATCACAACGGAGCCAAGATGCTGTGGCTCTTCCCTGGCTGTATTTTGTGGCTGTTCTCCAGATAATATTGGCGTAGCCATCCCTGGTACAGGCTGACGAGCAGCAGGTGTGACTCGAACAGCTTCGCTTTGGGTGGAACCTATCGAAGCAGCCACATCGGTTTCGTTTTGCGAGCTATCTTTTTCGGAGACAGAATCGAGTTCGCTTTGCTCTTCATCTTCGGAACCTGCTTTCCGAACAATGCCTCTGCGTTCCAGCATTGCCATGAGCTTATTTTCATTTTCTTTTTCCGGCATGCCGCAATCCTCCCAGTTTGACAATCATTGTCATAGCTGCGCCGATAAAGCTAATCAAGTAGTCCATTTTTTGAAATACCTGCACAAATCATGTAGCGTTTTTTTATTTGGATTAATTCTATGCAAATCCGCTTCGTATGTCAAGGCTTTTTTAAGCATTGTTATCTTTTCTCATTTATATATTAGCAGTTTACCCTTTGTTTACTCGTGAAAAACCTGGATAAAATACTGTATTATGCGTGAATTTATTGTAATGTTTTCTCATTTGTGGTAGCATAACACTAAGGATCTCAGTTAATAAACCTATTTAGGGAATGAAAAGTATTATGAAAAGAAATGCTGTTGCCAGCATTATATCGCTTTTATTCATCTTCACGCTGACTGCCTCGGCATCCCTTGCAGGCTCTGCTGATAACCCGCTAATCACGCTGAGCTATTTGGAAGGTGCTTTTTTGAAATCCGTGGAATCGGAAATGAGAGATATTTTAGGAAATGTAGAAAATGATGCTGAAAATGCATTAAACACTTTATTGGGGCAATTTGATAGCTATAGTTTTACTCCAAGTTTCCTGCGTCTTACCCTTTCCCAAGGCGATGCTGTACAAATACCTTTTGGAGCTAGTCTTATTTTACATTCTGGCAGTGCGAGCATTATCATCGAAAGCGGCACTGTGGTCAATATAACAACCGGGCAGGAAGTGGAATCTGGAACCGCAGTCCAATTAAGCCAACGTTATTTTTCCACTGAGGACACAATTGCAAAGGTAGTCATCATGGAATCATCAACTGCTCTGGTGGATGGATATTATTTAGTTAGCGCAGATAGCCAAAACAAACCCCATGCTGTCTTTAGGGATGTTCGTGAAAAAGACTGGTATTATCAAGCGGTGGACTATGTATTTGAAAGGGGCTTGTTCCAAGGTACATCTAATATAGCATTTTCCCCAGGGCTTACCATGACAAGGGGGATGTTTGTGACTGTGCTTTATAGAATGGATGGTGAACCGGAGGCGACTAATGAGTTGGAATTTTCTGATGTCCAAGACACACAACTATATTACTACAATGCGTCTAACTGGGCAAGTGAAAATAATATTGTGCTGGGATATAACGATATGACATTTCGACCCAATGCTCCAATAACAAGGGAGCAAATGGCAGCCATTTTGTATAGATACAGCGCATACCGAGGAGGCGATGTCACCATCGAAGGGCTTGGATTTATGTTGTTTCCAGATGCGGGTGATATTTCCGAGTATGCTATAGCTGCAATGAGTTGGGCTGTTGCCCGAGGCATAATCAATGGTTCAAATGGAAAATTATTACCAAACAGCCCTGCAACAAGGGCGCAAGTGGCGCAAATAATATATAATATAAACACAGTTTCCAACTAAAAAGGCAAAAACACTCCATTACTAGTCACGGGGGGAATAATCCAGTGTCATTGCGAGCAGCGTTGCGACGTGGCAATCTTAATAGACAGCAATTACAGCGTAGTAAGATCCTTCGCTATCGCTCTTAGATGACACGGTTAGTGCCTACGAAATTACCCATGACCAGTAACAGCACTCCTAATTTGGGAGTGCATTTACTTGACAAAGTAACAAAAAATGACTATACTGCAAAAAAGGGGTTGGGAGCTCTGCTCCCATAATAATTGCTAAAGCTAGGCGCAGCAAGCAGGTTTTGCAAGTGGAAATTGCCCACGAAGCTGATGCTTATGTGATACCCCTTAATAAAAATACCTTATAAAAGGGGGAGAGAACCATGGAAAACGTATTCAATGTATTTAGCGATGAAACGAGGAAGGAATTTAAGTGGGAAGGGCTGGGCGATATCAAGCACGGTCGCGGAGACTTGGGCATTGAAATGCCAGTTATCGTTTATAGGCTCATGCAATTTACCCTACTTGATGCCCTCAGCAGCGAACTGGGGTTGGAAAAGGCTAATGAATTTTTCCGTACTGCTGGATATAAAGCGGGAACGGAATTTGCCCAAAATGTGCTAACCCTTGATATGGATTTTGACAGCTTTGTTTCACATTTACAGGAGCAGTTAAAAACATTAAAAATCGGGATACTCCGTATGGAGTCATACAATGCCGAGGACGGTTCCATAGTTCTCACCGTCGCCGAAGACCTGGATTGTAGCGGACTGCCTATTACAAACGAAAATGTTTGTGTCTATGACGAAGGCTTCATTTCAGGAATTCTAGAAGCATATACAGGAACCGTGTATGAGGTGCGGGAGACCGATTGCTGGGCTAGCGGAGACAGGGTTTGCAGATTTAGTGCTGTTCCGGTTACAGTTTCCGCTACACAAACCTCATAATCGTTAAATAAAGCCCAACTCGTCGCAGACTACGAAAGAGTCTTTCATAGACTATTTACCATGTCCCAGCAGAGCGTTGGCAACGAGGGGAGAGATGAAACTATTGTTTCTCCCCTTAATCATTTTCTCTTCGTTGAGGTTCGCATATGAGCGAAACAGCTGATTTGTTGTTTACATATCTACGCAGTGTATTCTTCGATGCATCAAATGCAGAAATTAACATTGATGACATCGAGGAAGATTTTGTGCTGTTTGCAAAAGGTTTGATGTACTTTGCCCAATGCATAGGGGAGCATAATGATTTCGCTCGCGCCTTAGCTCGCGGAGACCTTAGTGTTGTACCCCCAACATCGGCTAATGAACTAGCTGCACCCCTTAAAACACTACAGGCAAACCTAAAGCATCTCACCTGGCAGACGCAGCAAGTGGCAAAGGGCGATTACAAGCAAAGGGTGGATTTTTTAGGTGAATTTGCCGATGCGTTCAACACAATGGTAAATCAGCTATCCGACCGACAACAAATGCTGGAAAATGAAATCACCACCAGCAGAAAACATGCACAAGCGATGGAAATGAGTAACATCCTTCTCACAGAACTGACTCGCCATATACCCGAGCAAATATTTGTTGTTTCGATGAATGAACATGAAGTATTTTTAAGCAATGACCTTGCCCAAGAAGAGATTAACAAAGACCAGAAATACATATCAAAACTTATGGAATTGCTACCTGCGGACGAGTCTGTGTATAGCGGTTCCTTTGACATTCAATTTGAGCAAAATAATTCTGACCGTTATCTTGTGGTAAACACATATAAAATCGAATGGCATGGAGAAAACTCATTAGCTCTCATTATCAACGATGTGAGTGATGAAAAGAAGCAGATAAAAGAGCTGGAAGACTTTGCATATCGTGATGCATTAACCAATGCATTTAATCGTTTTTATGGGCTGTTGACTCTCAATGAATGGCTTCTTGCTAAAAAGCGATTTGTTCTGATATTTGTGGATTTAGACAACCTAAAATTTGTCAATGATAAATATGGACATGGTGAGGGCGATGTGTATATCACAAAAATAGCCAAGCATTTGCAAGCCTTTTCTGCGGATACCGTTGTCTGCCGTATTGGCGGAGATGAATTTATGCTCCTTGCTCCAGAGTCGGGTTACGATTTGGCACATATGCGCATGGAGGAGTTGCAACATATAATCCAAACAGATGAATATCTTGAAGGAAAAGATATGTACTATAGCATCAGTTTTGGTGTGGTTGCCCTTGATGAAAAAAACGAAATGTCCTCCAGTGATGTACTCAGTATTGCCGATGAACGAATGTATGCCCATAAAAGGATAAGAAAAAAGGAGAGACAAAGCGGCTCTTAGCGGTAAAGCGGCTTCTAGCGATAAATTAATTAATAATAACAAAACAGACGAGGAAGCCTTATGCTAACTCGTCTGTTTATGTTATTTTTTGCTAGTTTTCTTACCAGTACAAAGTGTATATTGGCAAAATATTTATTAAAGAAGTTATTAATACATACCAGACATTTGGTCTCCACCTGCAATAATGGGAGCTGGTGGTTCTGGAATGTCAGCAACGAGGGATTCCGTTGTTAGCACCATCGCTGCAATTGAAGCAGCATTTTCTAAGGCGGAGCGGCAAACCTTAGCTGGGTCTACTATACCAGCCTTCATAAGGTCGCAATACTCTTGTTTTGCTGCATCAAAACCGAAGGTTACATCGGTAGAAGCTTTTACCTTATCGAGTACGACAGCACCTTCGAGTCCTGCATTTGTGGCAATTTGCACAACGGGAGATTCTAGGGCTTTCGCCACAAGCTGCATACCAGTCTTTTCATCGCCGGAAACACTGTCAAGCATTTTTTCCACAGCCTTGGCAGCCGTGACATAGATTGTTCCGCCACCTGCTACGATGCCTTCTTCAACAGCGGCACGAGTTGCGTTGAGCGCGTCTTCCATGCGGAGCTTCTTCTCTTTCATTTCAACTTCAGTTGCTGCGCCGACTTTAATGACAGCGACACCGCCGGAGAGCTTTGCCAAGCGTTCTTGAAGTTTTTCCGTATCATATTCGGAAGTTGTGATTTCTATTTCGCTTTGGATTTCGCTCATTCTTTTCTTGATTTCTTCCTCGGTTCCCGCACCTTCGACTATAATGGTGAAGTCTTTGTTGGACTTTACTTGCCTTGCATTACCCAGCATATCCAAAGTGACTTCCTTGAGCTCTATGCCCAGTTCGCTGGATACAAGCTCGCCACCTGTCAAAGCAGCAATATCTCTGAGCATTTCACGTCGCCTATCGCCGAATCCAGGAGCTTTTACGCAAAGGCAAGCGAATGTGCCACGCATTTTGTTAAGTATAATGGTGGCAAGGGCTTCTCCCTCAACATCCTCTGCAAATATCACCAATTTACGCCCAGCGCTGACAACCTGCTCGAGGATGGGTAGCACTTCTTGAATGGTGGATATTTTTTTATCTGTCATGAGAATATAGGGATCATCCATGACAGCTTCCATTTTTTCGCTGTCAGTAATTAAATAAGGTGTGATATAGCCGCGGTCAAATTGCATACCTTCAACGACCTCGGTATATGTCTCTGCGGTTTTGGAGTCTTCGATGGTAATAACACCATCGCGAGATACCTTTTCCATAGCTTCTGCAATCAGATTACCGATTGTCTCATCACCGGATGAAACCGACCCAACACGGGCAATATCTTCGGAACCGGCAACTGGGGTGGAATTTGATTTTATTGCCTCTACTGCAATTGCCACAGCTTTTTCGATTCCTCTTCTCATTACCATGGGATTGGCTCCTGCAGCAACATTCTTTAGACCTTCACGAACCATGGTTTGTGCAAGAAGAGTTGCTGTTGTTGTACCATCGCCAGCAATATCGTTAGTCTTTGATGCAACTTCCCTTACCAATTGGGCGCCCATATTCTCAAAGGGATCAAGTAATTCAATTTCCTTAGCTATTGTAACGCCATCGTTAATGATAAGTGGGTTGCCGAACTTTTTTGCCAACACTACATTTCTGCCCTTTGGGCCGATTGTCAGGCGAACAGTATCAGCAAGTTGATTCACGCCTCTTTCTAAAGCTCTGCGAGCTTCTTCGCCATATATAATTTGTTTAGCCATATAGTTATATCCTCCAGAAAGTATTAGTTGTACTATTCAACAATTGCTAGAATGTCGCTCTGACGTACTATGGTCATTTCGTCTTCATCGATTTTCACTTCTGTACCGCTGTATTTGCCTGTGATGACCTTGTCGCCTTTTTTAACTACCATGATTACTTCATAGCCATCGATCATGCCTCCAGGACCCACTTCAATCACTTCAAAAACTTGTGGCTTTTCCTGAGCGGCACTGGTTAGAATAATGCCGGATTTAGTTGTTTCCTCCGCTTCGATTTGCTTGATGATAACGCGATCAGCCAATGGCTTCAATATCATTGCGCATAACCTCCTTAAAAAAATACAATATAAAAGTATAGCTTCAGCAATTATACAAACAAGTTGAACTTATATACATAATAGTCGCAAGCTAAATACTATACTATGAACTGTATTAGCACTCTCAAGTAACGAGTGCTAACGTTTCATTAATAATAATTGAACTCATTATTTTTCGCAACTGGAATAATTAGTAAATAACACACAAATATTCGGATATATGGGAATGTCGATGAATTATGGCAATATATCTCCACGAAACGGACAATAACGCCGAATTACTCCCATTATTCCCTGCAAAGGTTAAAAATACATGAATAAATCACATTTTATCATACCATTGTAGAGCTTTCTTTTTTTAGTTGCTGTTTTACCAAAATTTCGCTCAAATTCAGTATGGGATGATAAAATATACATATTCCATCCCTCAAGTTTTTCCACTGCACTGCCAAATGCGCGATAAAGAGCCTCTGCTTCTTTCTTGTCAGAAACACGCATCCCATAGGGTGGATTTGTCATTATTATTCCACCTGATAGATCTCTTTGAAATTTTGTGGCATCAGCTGTTTCAAATCGGACTATATCTGAGACACCAGCGCGTTTCCCATTTTCAATTGCAATTTCTATGCTTTTTTCGTCTATATCACCACCCCATATTTCGTAATCACCTGTGTATTCACGATCTTTCGCCTCTGATTTGCTAGATTCCCATAATTCTTGCTCCAGCCAATCCCAATGCATCGCAGCAAAATTGCGGTTTAGACCTGGAGCTCGATTTAGAGCCATTAGCGCAGCTTCAATGGCGATGGTTCCAGAACCGCAAAATGGGTCGCAAACCTGTTGTTTACCTTTGTATCTGGAAAGGGTTACTATGGCAGCCGCAAGGGTCTCTCTCAAAGGTGCGACATTACTGCTGGGTCTGTAACCTCGCTTGTGCAAACCAGCTCCTGAAGTGTCAATATATAATGTTGCAATATCATCTCTAATGGCAAATTGAACTTGGAATTTAGCTCCTGTCTCCTGGAACCATTCAAGTTTATATTTACTTTTTAACTGTTCTGCAATCGCTTTTTTAATGATACTTTGGCAGTCTGGGATTGAATGAAGCTGAGAATTTAGAGAATATCCTTTAACGGGAAAAGCGCCATCTATGGTGATATAGTTATCCCAGTCCATGGCGCGAACGCCTTCAAACAATTCATCGAAGCTATGTGCTTTTGTTTCTCCGATTATCAACAAAACCCTCTCGCCTGTGCGAAGGGCAATGTTCGCTCTTGCTATATCAACGAGGTTTCCTGTAAACAGAACCCGCCCATTTTCAGCCTTGACATCTTCCATGCGAAGTCGCCGAAGCTCATCCGCACAAAGCCCCTCCAGCCCAAAAAGGCAAGGAACGGAAAAATTTATACTCATTACATCTAACTCCTAATTCCTGGTCGGGCGAATGCTATTCGCCCCTACTCCGCGCTCCTAGCTATCAATTCCTGTACCATTTTTGAAATTTCCGCTTTGGCATCTTCCATTTGCTCTTCCCAGTCTCCAACATAGTGATAAGCAAGCTCGCCACCGGCTTTTATTCGCCTTACATATCCATCGAACATATCGTAATCTCGCTCATATACATGATAACTATTTGCTCGATGAGTATATGAACCAACTGGCATAGAAAGGGCATCAGCAATTCTCTTTTGTAGCATAACTAAGGCAAAAGCATTCATGAAAGAAGCCTTTGTAGCATCGTTGGAACGAAAAAGCACCTTGCAATGGAGCGCATCGTTTCTAATGAAGTATTGAAGATGCTGTAAACAAGCTGGAGACCCCGTGGTTTGGTCATCATCGCTGCGTATGGAAATTGCAGCGCGACGGGACTCGGGGTTTCGAGTGAGCTCTTGTATAACCCAAGGAATCTGTGACTCCATGCGTTGATGATATGTATAGTCCCAGTTACCCAACCCCACTTCAAAGTCGAGTATTCCGTCTAACATTTCTTGACAGTATTGTTCAAGGGAGCGAGGGTCGCCAATAAAAAGTCTGCTAATCATAGGTTCGGCAAAGGGGTTTGTTGCAACAAAAGTTACCGATGCCTCCTTTTGCCTAGTATCGTAATCAGGGCATGGTAATTCATCATTGTTTTCGTGTAAGATTACCAAAGCCTTGTGATATGCTTCAGAAAGGGATTCACCCATTACAAATAATTCAAACATGAAATAAACCTCCAATTTTGGGAGTATCGCTATAAAAAAATGTTAAAGAAATTGCAATTGTTACTTGTAATTTTCGATACATATGAGTAATAACTCATGTCATTGTACTTAGCGAATTGAAGTATTTACATATCGGTCAAAGGAGTATTTCACACCAACTGACTCGAGGGTCTCGCCTTTGATATCAACTGTCCAATCGGGCAACTCGTCAAGGTTTGGAAAGAAAACATTGGACAATGGAGCTGCATCAATTTTTGTGATATATGCATATGAACATAAATGCAGAAACATATTATATATGCTACCTCCGCCGATGACAAACACCTTATCGGGGTCGTCATTTGCCACCAGCGCAAGGACTTCATCTATTGTATGAGCGACGAATATTCCTTCTGCAGTAAAGTCTTCATCTCTGGTCATAACGATATTTCTTCTGTTGGGCAATGGGCTGCCAAAATCCTCAAATGTCGTTCTACCAACAATAACAGTTCCACCATCTGTTGTAGTCTTAAAAAATTTCCTATCTTCATCTATTACAATAGATTGGGTATTATTATAACCAATCCCCCAATCACTATTAACAGCTACGATTGCATTCATTATTACAAACCTTTCCAGTAGCAAACTAAAATTTCGCACTTGACAAGATATACATACTTCAGTCAACATACAACGTCATTTGTATTGCGCAGCTTCCAATATGCGCTGCGATGTAACCATATCTTTTGTAGGGCGCGGCTTCCCAGACGCGCCGCCGAAGCATCCACCAGACAACAGTATATATGTTTTCATCAAAAATAACAATAAGCATGAAAATCGCTCATAGCTACAAACGCAGAAACATTACAAGGTACGAGGGTGCTAGAAACTATTCACAAAACAACAATGGTGATACCATTATTGTGCCTTTCCAGGTCGCTATCTCTGCGTAATTCATCACAAACAGTGAAAGCCTTGCGAGTATTGTCATCAAAAATGGAAAAATCCTCCCCTTTAATATAGTAGCTAATTTGCCTACTTGCCACTTGGCGATCCAAATACTTGCGCGCCTCTACCCGAATCGCACCACCCTTTCCAGAAGCACCATAACCATGGATAAACTTAACCACATCAGCCCCGAGAGCTTTTCCATTCTTTATATTATAGGTCATTCTCCGAATAGCATCGTCAACAGTAGGTTTATCAGACTTAATATCAACCTCGCGCAGCTTCCCAGACATATACTCCACCTCCCCATGGTATGCAATTGATTTATAATGACAATTACCAATCCGAGCGATTGATATTGACAGTTGCATTATAATCTTGTATTCTTGAAATCACAAGCACAAAAGTGCAACATACATGGAAGAGTATCGAAGTGGTCATAACGAGCCGCACTCGAAATGCGGTGTAGGGCAACCTACCGTGGGTTCGAATCCCACCTCTTCCGCCAATAGGAACTAATGCGAACTCTCCCCGATTCTTTTTTGTCGGGGAGGTGTTCGCGGTAGTGTTTCCACTTGAACAATAGCTAAAATCTCAACGAAAGGTGGTGAGAGGAATGAAGCAATCTGAATTTTTACGTGCGAAAATATTATACCCTGGAAGTGATATAGTGCGTAAATACAGCGACACAAAGGAATGGCGCGATTTCGTTGAAATGTGTTTCGACCCAAACTCTCCGATTAGCAGCAAGCTGAAAGAAACCCTATATCAAATGGCTGGCGGTGATGAATGATGTAGATTAATGATAATGAGTATTTTGAAATACTGGAAGATATAAACACACGCATTAGAGCCGCCCAATATAAAGCGGTCTTAGGTGCCAACCGAGAGCAAATAGTTCTTAACTGGAATATCGGAAAAACGATAATTGCAAATAGCAAGTGGGGCAATAAATTTATTGATAACCTTGCTAGAGACATTAAATTGGCGTTCCCCGGAATCAGGGGATACTCATCACGAAATCTCAAATATATGCGTAAATTTGCCGAGTTCATTGATGATCCTGAAATTGTGCAGAGAGTGTCTGCACTTTTTAGCTAGTCACATAATACAGCTTTGATGGATAAGACAAAGAGCCTCGCTGAATATCTGTGGTATGCCGATGAGATAATCCGAGATAATTTATCACTCAGTAAACTGGAATACAGGATTGAGACGAAAACATATCAGCGACAGGCAACGTTGGACAAAGCCACAAATTATCACGAAAGGCTTCCTACACCGCAAAACGAGCTTGTACTGGATACGCTTAAAAGTCCGTTTGTTTTTGATTTTATTGAAAACCGAGAAGATATAATCCCACAATAGGAATTATATTGTGCAAAGAACGAAAGAAGCTGACTGCTGAATATGCTTTGAGGGACATCAACAAACCAATCGGTGTGAGCGAGTACAAGTTGTCGGATTTCGTTCCTGCCGAACTAGTTGATACACTGCCATCAGCAGAAGATATCGAAAAACGCATTAAAGCTAAGTATGAGATAGAAGATGATGAATGATACGTTGCGTGGTATACACTCGCTATTTAGCGTCGACGAATAGCGAATTAATTATACTTCAAAGAGGAATTCATGAAATTGCATTCGATATGTAATTTAAGCTTTAGAAAGCATTACGATATGGACGTTTATTTATCAGATTATAATTTGCTGTTTTGACAAAATAAAGATGCCAATACGTCAAATCTAACAAAGTGTGAATTAGCAATATTTCGCAAATGAGGTGATAATATGCGGAGATTCAATGTGACGGGGGTTTGTGTGCCCGAAAAGCATTATATGGTCGATATAAGCGAAAAACTGACTAAAATTAAAGCAATGGTCGATTATGGCGATTATTTTACTATAAATCGCGCAAGACAATATGGTAAAACCACAACCTTATCACTTCTGAGGACTACTTTAAAGGACGAGTATGTTGTCGCTTCAATCAGCTTCGAGGGTCTTGGTGACAAAACTTTCGCTTCAGCTTCCAACTTTTGCGAGACTTTTATGAAGCTAATTCAAAGAGCGTTGGAGTTCGCTGATGTATCGGCAGAGTATAGGGAAAGATGGTATAACAGCGATGTAGATGACTTTGATGCTCTTGGTTTTCATATCACAGAAATGTGTAAGGACAAAAAATTCGTCCTGATGATTGATGAAGTCGATAAAACAAGCGACAACAGGACATACCTTCATTTTCTTGGAATGCTTCGAGATAAGTACCTAAAACGAGAGCAAAACATGGATATAACTTTCCATAGCGTCATTCTTGCAGGAGTGTATGATATTAAGAACATTAAGCTTAAGATGATTACCGAAGGTGCCATCACTACAGAAGCGACAGAAAACAGGCTGTACAATTCGCCTTGGAATATCGCTGCTGATTTTGATGTGGATTTGTCTTTTTCCTCAGCTGAGATAGCCACCATGCTGGCGCAATATGATGCGGACAAGGCAAGCAATATGGACATTTCCTTGATTGCTGATGAGCTATACCGTGTCACCAGCGGTTATCCCTATCTTGTATCAAGGATATGCAAGCACATAGACGAAAAGCTTGAAAAAAACTGGACGCTGGCTGGCATACAAGAAGCTGTCCAATTTGTACTATTTGAAAAAAGCACCCTATTTGACGACATGACAAAAAATCTGGAAAACAACAAAAATCTTTATGATTTCATTTACAATTTGCTATTTATTGGCAAAGAGTACGAGTATAATACAGATGATCCAGTAATCGAACTTGGTTCTATGTATGGGTTCATAAAATCTGGAGACCGTAGAAGAGCGAAGGTTACGAATACTATTTTTGAAACACGTATGTATAACTACTTCGTATCAAAAAATGCTACATCAAGTAAACGAATAACGGGTGTTTTGCAAAACGATGTTTTAAATGGCGGGCGATTCGACATGGAGCTTTGCCTAAAAAAATTCGCAGCTCACTACTCAGAGATTTTCAGCGAGCGAGATGCAGATTTTATCGAACGCGAAGGGCGTTTGCTGTTTCTGTCATATTTGAAACCATTAATTAATGGGCAAGGCTTTTATCACATCGAAAGCCAGTTTACTGATTTGCGCCGGATGGACATAGTGGTGGATTTTGGCAGCAATCAATTCATTCTTGAGCTAAAGCTATGGAAAGGCGAATCCGAACATAGCAAAGCCTACGATCAGCTATGGGGATATCTCGACCACAAGGGTACAGATACAGGTTATCTACTAACTTTCGATTTTCGCAAAGGGGAAAGCAAAACTCCAATCGCTCAATGGGTCGAGTGGAACGGAAAACAAATTTTTGACGTTATGGTGTAAAGATAACAAAGCAAGCAATATGGACATTTCCTTGATTGCAGATGAGCTGTACCGTGTCACCAGCGGTTATCCCTGTCTTGTATCAAGGATGATTTTTCAAAGCATAGGGGTTTTACTAAAAAAAAGAATACAATAATTTTGGAGGATAGCAGATGAAAAAGAAAATGCCGCCTTTGTTCTATATTGGAATAGTCCTGAATTCGGCAGGTGTTGTCCTTATGAGAGTATTGTCTAATTGGCAACATAACTGGCTTTCGATACCTGTTGCTTTACTCGGAACAATCTTTATTGCTGTCAGTGTCGTACAAATGAGAAATAAATAGCGTCAATACTTTTTGTGGTCAGCATGCAGTCAGGCTTTCGAGATGCAGTCGTAATGGTGCATATAAACAATATTAACAAAGCGGTTGAAACTACACCGCTTTGTGTTTTATGCTATACATTTTAGATACACTTGATATATAAACTTAATTATATAGGTACTGGAAAAATAATAGTTCAGGAGGAATAGTGATGAGAAGAAAACTAGGATTATATGCAGTCATATTATCGATGCTAGTCTTGAGCTTATGTGCTTGTGGAACAGAAACGCAGTTGCAATTTCAAAACAATACTGGTGAAAATGTCGAAACATATGAACCTACTGTTATTCAAATCGAGATAGGGACAGTGAGTATTGTTATACCAGATGGTTGGGAGGTAACCTCTGAAGATGGTACGGTTATTTTTGGATTAATAGTATCTAATGACCTGAGAATCACTCCTCCAGTTGGAAAGAAAGATTTTTGTAAAATTACTATTGGTAAAAGTGTTATGGAAGCTCCGCTTTCGACTGAAAATTTTGATAGATTATACTCCTCAAGAACATCATATTTGTTACCAAGAGCGGTTGAAGATACCGTGGAAGCTTTTGAATTAGTCGTTGATAATGGGTATGGAGTTTACTGCATATTAACCGATGCTTCATTGGTTGGAAAAACAATTCCAGAAGACGAGTACTTATATATCACTATTATTATGATTAGTTATGATAATGGTTATATCTCATATGCAACAATATTCTCAGATGATACGAATAGCGAGGACTTTTTATCCATGCTAGATGCTGTATCTGGGTTGATTTTGCAAGAAGCTAATAATGATGAAAGTCATGATATATTGTCAGAGTCTTCTCGTGACTTAACGGAGACGCATAATGAGTATAACGATGATTCATACTTCAAGCAAGTTGGTACTTGGGAAACAATTTCGGCGGGAAATGGACACAACTTCGCTATTACAGAAGACGGTAGTTTATGGGTTTGGGGGAGAAATGTAGCTGGTGAGCATGGTGATGGTACTGTTACAATTAGGAATGATGCTTATCCAAGAATAATAATAGAAGATCATGACAAGCTGATTCCTACCAAAGTCATGGAGGATGTAGTTTCTGTTGCAGCCAGTGGAACTCATTCTCTTGTTATAAAGTCTGACGGTAGTTTATGGGCTTTTGGCTGGAACAAATTTGGACAACTCGGCGATGGTACAAATATTGACAGATACGAACCAGTAAAAATAATGGATAATGTCGTTGCTATTTCAGCTGGTTCTTACCACAGCCTTGTACTTAAAGAGGACGGAAGTCTTTGGTCATTTGGCAACAATGCGTATGGGCAGCTTGGTGACGGTACAAGAACAACTTATTTAGATAAAGGTTATTGGCTGGATCTTGACTACAATGATAATTTGGAAACAAAGGAAAATAATGACAAAAGCATTCCTGTGAAAATTATGGACGACGTGGTCGCTATTTCAGCGGGGAGCATTCACAATTTGGCGATAAAGTCTGATGGAAGTCTCTGGTCCTGGGGAAATAATGAATATGGGGAGATTGGAGATGGTTCGATTTCTGTAAAAGATGCCAGTTATAATATTGTGCAAGACAATGCTAGACCAACTCCTGTTAGAATCATGGAAGATGTAGTTTTTATTTCTGCGGGATATAGTCACAACTTAGCGATTAAAAATGATGGGAGTTTATGGGCTTGGGGAGATAATAATCATGGAAAGCTTGGTGATGGCACAGGTTATTCACACGATTCTAGTGGAAAATACAATAGACTTAGTCCAGTAAAAGTATTGGATGATGTAATTTATGCCTCAGCGGGAGGAGATCACAGCTTTGCTATCAGGATAGATGGTAATTTATGGGCTTGGGGTGACTATACAAGGCAAACAGACACGGGCGGGGTGAATAGAGCTAAAAATACACCAATACGGATTATGAGCGATGTGGCAATTGTATCAGCAGGCGCATGGCACAGCCTCGCAGTTAAGACTAATGGCAGCTTATGGTCCTGGGGAGCAAATCTTAATGGCAACCTTGGTGATGGAAAAATTACCATATGGGATTGGGATATGCTTATTGAAAACAATGATAGAATTGAGCCTGAAATAATTTTATATGATGTAAAGCTTCAAGCTGATACATCAACGCTTATAAATCCACCTTCAGATATTATCCGAGTTTATTTAGACGGTAACCTACTTGCTTTTGATCAACCGCCGATAATCGAAAACGGGCGTACACTTGTGCCATTTCGTTCAATTTTCGAAGCTTTCGGTGCATCGGTATACTGGAATGAATCTACTCAAACAATAACTGCTCTCAATGCTGGAATTGAAGATAGATATATCGGAACGATTAGATTAACTATTGGTAGCGATATACTACTAATGGGTACAGAAGAAATCAAACTAGATGTGTTGGCGAAAATTGTAAATGGAAGAACTCTCGTCCCATTACGAGTTATAGCCGAATGTTATGGTGCAGATATAAAATGGGATTCTGAAAGTCTCACCATAACAATATCAATATTGGAGAAATAGTGATGAGTAGAAAACTAGGATTATATGCAGTCATATTATCGATGCTAATATTGGGCTTATGCGCTTGTGGAGATGAAGTGCAGAGTCCGGCTCAGCCTAGTGCAAGTGTTAGCGATGTCGCAATGTCTGAGTATATACGTGAATTATCGGAGACAATTAGTGAGAATAACGATGATTTCTATGACCAGTTTGTTGGTACTTGGGAAACGGTTAGAGGGGTACCACTGTGGTATTTTTGTTCTCCGACTGTTATCGAGTTTTTTCCTGATAAGCGTGTATATGAAAGCTGCTGTGACAAATATGCAACAATAGTATTCCATGGAGAAGGTAGTTTTACATTACTGGGTGAAAGCGGACATGAGGATACTGGTGGAATTGTTGAGGGACCTTTTGAGTTTACCTATTCATTTTCCGATGACCTCTTAACTCTAGTCGATCAAGATGGCGACAGAGCAACCTATGCGAGAGTACTCAATGAGAATATTACAGACACAAATAATGATTCTACTCTGGAACAAACTAAGGATATATTAAAAACTGTGGAGAGCAACCAAATTGCTGAGCCTGTATCTTTGCTTGGATTTTGGCACAGTGCATCGGATTTTTCTGATGGATTCAAAGAGTCATATAGATTTTACGATTATGGTGAAGTCGATTATACCAGTGATGATGGAACCCTTTACATGGGAATTTGGGAACTCGAAAATGATAATCTTCTCACATTTTCACATGTGGAATGGGATGGAGATGAATATATTGTCGATAACTCAGGTGAAACGACTGTGCAGCTCCAAATTGAATATATAGTTTCAACAGAGGGGCAAGAAGTCATTTCGATAGATGGCAAAACTTTTTGGAAACTTCATTGTCCGGTTGATGTCATTCTTGGTGTTCCTTTGTTTATTGACTATCAATCAGATGTGGAAGGTATATACTCGGAATCTGATGTCATATATGTGACGAGTCCTGGTGCATACGGTGACAACTATGTATTGTCATATGACGGCGATTTGTATGATTTCAAAATAGTTGTGTTTGAACTGGAATTTACTGATGATGATATTTTACGCTTTTATAACCAGGAAGGCATAATCTACGAACTGGAGCAGCTACCACAAGGTACAGTGGTCAATTTTGCAAACCAAGACATAGGTACGATGTATTCTGAAGGCTTCGTCTTTTGTGATGCTACAGGTATCTACCATGCTTATGCGATATACCACGGCGGTCGTGGCTTGTCTGCTCCAATCGCAAAGGTAAAGCTATTGGATCATTAATGAAATTATTATCAAAGTACTTGATATAGTATTGTTTTGATAATGTGTGATTGCAATGAATATATATGATTTACCATCGCTGCCATTGCCAGATGAATTAGTAACAATTCTCGCCCAAAGCGATAATGTCCGCATTGAGCGGATTGTTAGTACTGGGCAAGTATCCGATTGGTATGACCAAAATGAAACTGAGTTTATCGTGCTTCTCGAAGGTAATGCAGAAATAGAATTTGAAAATAACCGAAGAGTTTCCTTCACAAAAGGTGACACATTATTAATACTACCCCACGAAAAACACAAGGTCACTTATACCTCAACCGAACCACCATGCATCTGGCTTTGCGTTTTTTATGATATAAATACTTAGGAGAAACTTATATGAAGTTTTTCAAAACACTATGTCTTATTCTTGTTTTTCTATCTATTGTCATCATAATTGCTTTTGTTTGTAGCATGAACAGTCCAAGTTATTATTGGAGATTTTATGTAACTGAATCTAGTGGTAAAAAATAATTTAAAAAACCCTTGACAAGGAACCGTATTAGTTGTATAGTACAGTTACACTGTATTATATGGCTAATACGGTTTTGTGATTTGTGAGAGTGTATTTATGATATCTTTTGATTTATTTTCAATTGAAAATGGAAGCCCGATTTATGCACAGATACTGCGTTTTATCATGCGGGGGATAGTTTCGGGTATTATTGTAAATGGGGACGAGCTACCCAGCCGTAGGGTGCTTTCATCATTGCTAGGTATAAACCCGAATACAGTCCAAAAGGCATATAAAATGCTCGAAGACGAGGGCTTAATCGAATCTCGCTCCGGAGCGAAAAGCGTTATAGCTCTGGATAATGCCGATATAGAGCGCATACGCTCGGAGTTGTTGGAAAGCGATATTTTGTCTGTCATAGCTGCGCTAAAGCAATCGGGATTGACTTTGGAAGAAGCACTCTCGCTAATTGAACAAAACTGGAATTAATGTAATGTCTGACAAATAGCATTAAATCAAAACTAGTATTAAAAGTCTAAGAATATTCGTATATGAACGATTATTAATCAGCCGAATAGAAACATTGTATAAAAACTGGTATACAAGCTGGTGTAAACGGTTAAAGAATCTCCATGTAGAGATTATTGTCTATTGCCAGAATTATGAAGATGCATTTATGAATATGCTAAAAATGCGAAAGGGAATGACTCATTATGAAAAAGCATCTATCGGTGATGATGTTATATGTGCGAAGCATATTGTACAAATTTATATTGCTCGTCCTTGTAATGGCAGTGGTGCAAAGCGTGTTTTTCGCAATTGCCTTTCGTAATGCAGAAGGATTGTATGGATTAGACACCATAATGAATAATTCACGCTTGGAAATCATATTTCGCTTTGCTATAGCTTTACTGTGGATATTTATTGGTACAGCAGATACTGAAAGTCGTATAAAAATCGAATATACATTATCTAGATTAAGAATAACTCGAAAAATGGTTTTTATTTGGCACAGTATAGTTAATAGTTGTTTTATAATTCTCTTTCGAGCAATACTATTCTGCCTTTTATATGCTCTATGTTCTGTTTACATGAGGTTATATCCACAACCTCAAGCGGTTATGCTGGTTTTTTATTCAAATAATTATCTGCACCAGCTCCTTCCATTGAAGGACTATGGTTTGATTCTGTACCATGTTCTATACATGATAATTTTTGCTATAGCTTCAGCTAGTTATTCAATGCGAATAAATAAAGGAAATAACGCTGGTTTTCAATACGGTTTTTTTGTATGGTTAACTTCAGCATTTGCAATAGGTTTCGATATAGGTAATTATATTACATACTATGTGTTTTTATCGCTAATGTTAGCTGTCTCTGTGTATTCTGTTTTCCGTGCATTCGAGGAGGGTACAGATGAATAAATTTATTAGTCGAAACTTTCCCCCTGGATATTCACATAAAAAGGAAATAGTTGCATTTTTAGTTTCGTATATTTTCGTAGTTGCTTCGGTAGTGTGGGCTTTTCTATACAGATTCTTTGATGCGAAACAGCGGCTATATACTCGATTTGGAATAGATATGATTCTTGATGTTGATAAAGTTATGCCCGACTTCGTAGATTTTTTAAGTTATGGTTTCAGTATGCTGCTGCATTTCGCATTAATTGTGTTTATATTTGTAATGGTAGCTCATTATCTGTTCTTCTATCATGAAAGCAAAAACATTTATCTCATGAGACGACTACCCAACGGTTCGGAGCTTTACAAACGCTGTCTGATCATGCCGCTGATATTCGCATTTATTTTCATTTTAACAGCGATTATAATTTTACTAATATTCTATTTCATATACATGAAACTTACACCAGCTGCCTGTCTGGCACCTAATCAATGGGAAAAGATATGGAGGTCAATAAAATGATCGAAATAAAAAGTCTAAGCAAAAAATATAGAACTACGCAGGCATTGTCGGGAGTGGAGTTTTCTCTCCCACAAGGTGAAATCGTCGGATTATTCGGAGAAAACGGTGCAGGGAAAACTACACTGATGAAATGTGTACTGGGACTTTTAAAGTATAGCGGAACAATCACATTGGATGGAGAGCCAATTACACGTAAAAATATTGCGCGCTTGTCATTTGCCACCAGTGAACACTCGTTTTTTCCAAATCTGACACCAAAAGCCCATGGGGAGTTTTATGGTGAGCATTTCCCGAATTATAATGATAGAAGGTTTACTGGGCTAATGGAATTTTTTGAGCTCCCAATGAAAAAAAGCTTGCGCTCCTTTTCATCTGGACAAAAAAACCAGTTCGAAGTGATAATGGCATTATCCCAAGGAGCTGATTATATTCTCATGGATGAGCCCTTTGCGGGAAATGATATTTTCAACCGTGAGGATTTCTATAAAATGCTCATGGGAATACTTGAACCCACAGAAACTGTATTACTGTCCACCCATTTGATTGAGGAGGTTTCTGGCTTTATTAGCCGCGCTCTCCTGTTGCAAAGAGGAATCATTGTGGACGATGTATATATCATGGATTTAGAAGAGCAAGGTAACGACTTGGTCAGCTTTGTCAAAGAGAAATACGATTACCGAGCAGACAGAGTCAGCCGAGCCATAGAAAGCATTGCTGGAGAGGAGTAGTATATATGAAAAAGTCTTTTGTGATTTTTATGCTCCTTCTTGTTTTAAGCCTAGGTGGGATGTGTTATGGACATATCAGCCTTAGCGATGCGCAATACAATGTCAGTTTCACAATGGTGGAAGAAGTCGGCGATGTAAAAGCAGCAGACGGGCTTTCTGTATCTGTAGATGCTCATTTGGACTATCATTTGTTTTGGGAGACGATGCACAAGTTTGGAGACCCTCCTCAGACTCACACTGAATTTACATTTTTTTATACTGAGTATCAATCCATGATTGAGTCTCCACAAGGACCAATATTTTTAACAATTAATAGCAATGTTTCAACCCATTCTCCAATCGGAATTGAACTAAATGATGATAATGTAGATTTTGGTCATGTTTCGATGGAATTTGAAGGATTACATGATTTAATTAGAGATGTTGCTTCTCGTACAAAAAATGGTGAGAACTATACAGAAACCCATAAATATACTGATTATACAAATTATTATCGAATTTCAACACATATGCGCTTTGGAGGATACTATGAAAAATACGATGGAGAAATGCAGCACATATCTAATTTGTCTAATTCAAGGATGAATAAAAAATTTTCAGACTTTTTTATGCTCGAGGCTGAAGATGCTCAAAAAATTATTGTTACTATAGGGAAAGATAGTGCTGGAAATGTAGTGGAAGTAAATTATAGTCTGGAAACCGATGTTTTTTTGCATACTAGCAGTTTTGAAGCTGAGAATGGTATATATCTAGCAATATCACGAGAAAGCGCATTTAATAATGACTCTGGTAATAATGACTTCATGATATGTTTTATACCCATATCATATTTTATTGGTGAAAATAATAATGAATACAAGATACTAGAATATGATAATATTTCTAAAGTATTTCCTAATGATAAAATTAAAGACGAATACGAATCGAAAATCGTCAGAGACCTTAGCATTTCAGAGGATGGCTTATGCATAAACCTTATAGCCCTAGAAGATAACTCCTGCTATCTCACTGTTATCGATATTGCTACTATGACCCTATTGCAAAAGCTACTGCTCTATGAGGATGCTGGTGATACTTATGTTCTCGATCCAGTTTATACAGGTGGTCTTCTTTATGTGGCTTTAGGTGATGGACGTTTCATTTTACTGGAAGAGGAAGCTGATAATACCTATCATCTGGTGCTGGAAGGAGAGCGCAACTATCTGTTATCTTTTGAAAACTATTTGAACATAGATACACCTATAATTGCATGGAATGGTGAACAGCTTGCTCTCGTATCGAGCTATAGGCGCATAATACTCTATAATAAAAGTTATTATTCTGGCGCTGCATCATGTGGTTTTGTAATAGAAGTTTATGATAATAGCGGATTGCTTTATAAAGGTGCTTATGCGAGTAGCCTTGATGTGCTTACTAGCCAATACAACTCATACAACAAAACTTGCCGTTTAGTAGGCGATTATTCGGGAGGCGGACTAGCAGCATCTTGGTAAAACATAAAAACGCATAACAAAAAAGCAGGAGCGAACAACCGCTCCCGCTTTTTACTTTAGTGATTTACTCGTTTTCGTAATACTCTCTGCTGTAGCAGTAGAGTTCGAATATGGCATCCCATAATTCTTCGGGCTCTCTGCGCATGGTGGAGGTGATGTAGCCGCCGCCTTTTGCGTAGATATCCACCGTTTTGCGTAAGGCTTCGAGGTATTGTTCATTTGTAAGCGGAGCTGCCATAGAGACACCTTCTAAGCCACCGGCGTTGACACCGATTTTGTCGCCGTATAGCTCTTTTAGTTTTGGTACATCCACCGCTCTACGTTGTAATTGCATAAAGTCTATGCCCATGTCGATCATATATGGAACGAAACGGGTGACATTGCCGCAGCTGTGAAGCTCGAAAATACCGCCTTTGGATTTCACATGTTGGACGATTTTTTTAGTTGGCTCGAAGACCAGCTCTTCCATCATCTTTTCGGAAAAGAAAGCTTCCCTTTCGGTGCCCCAGTCGTCGTGCATGGTTACCATATCAACAGGGAACAACTCGTAGATTCTATCAATGGCAGAAATGAAGAAATCAGCATAAGCATGGAAGAAGGCTAATACCGCTTCCGGCTCTATGGCTAGAGCGGACATGGCTTCGCCATAACCATCGAGGATTGCCACTAGACGCTCAGTACAACCAGGTCCAATGTTTACACACATTGCTTTATCAGGGTCATATCTGTTTTCCATAAAATCCTCTGCCTGGGATTTCCAGTCAAGGCTAGATATGTCTGGGAACTTCAACTCTGTCTCCCATTTTGTGATATCGTCGAGCCTGCTGGTTCCTGGGGTCAGCATAGGTCCGCCTGCTTCAGAAACCCATGTCCAATCTCCACCAAACCAGTCTATGTACCTGTCGCCGTTTTTCAAATCACGAACATGGACGACTCCACTTTGTTCACCAAATAGAGGTCCGCGGGTGAAAAATGATTGGAGATCAGTCATGGAGTTGGGTACCCATATGGGATTGTCTCGTTTCGCTGCTCTGCGGAAGTTTTCGATGGCGCTTATGGGATAATCAGGAACAGGCACATCGGAACCGCCGCCAAAAGTAGATTGGGTTTTTTTCACTTTTATGCTGGGGTCTTGGTATTTCGGTCTCTCGTATTTCATCTAAGCCACTCCTATCAATAATATTTGTTTCCTCGCATTTGTGTTTTTATTCGCATGTCGTTAGTATATTCAAAGGATAATTGATATTTAGCAATCTGTCAAGGAAACATAACTATATGTGTAGAATAACTTCAGATAATGTCACCCCTTAAAAATTATATGATACTTAATGGATACGAAGATGATTTATAGTGTAAACGAATGAAAATATATACGATATTCTACTGGAGCCAAAACCCAAAGGGGATAAAATATGGACATACAGACTGATGAAAACTCAATTAATATCAAAGCAAACAAAACAAAAGGAAGAAGCCTTGCTTTGTTCTTTTGCATTGCTTCTTCGCTGCTTTGTATATTATGTTTTATATTGATGCTAGTTGGCTATCCCGCTATGAACATAGCCTTTGTTTTGACATTGGGCATCACCGGTTTACTCTGGGTCTATCGATTGTTGTCTATACTTCGGCAAAGGGATAAATTCAAAAGATTTGCAAATTTCATTTACCGATGCTATATGATAGGGATTATTCTTTCTGTGGGATGTTTTATCTTCTTACAAATCATGATAATGTCAGCAGCTCGCAGCGAAGATGCGCAAGCAGATATTGTCATAGTGTTAGGTGCCGGTATTCACGGTGAAACACCCAGCGCTGTGCTACTAACCCGTCTTGATGCAGCCCTAGAATATGCAAAAAGCAGAGAAAAGACACCGATAATTATTGTCACCGGAGGACAGGGTCAAGGTGAAAGCATAACAGAGGCAGAAGCGATGTTTCGTTATTTGCGTCTCCACGATATAGCTGAAGATAAAATATGGAAAGAAGACAAATCCACAACAACGCTGGAGAACCTTGCTTTTTCTTTTGCACTCATTGAAGACAAGGATTTGGACAAAGAGCATTTGACCATCGCCATTGTCACCAATGAATTTCATCTGTACAGAGCAAAGCATATCGCAGAAAGCTTTGGCTATAATGTAATCGGAGTAGCTGCGAAAACACCCTACATAAGCCTTCGCATACTTTACCATTTCAGGGAAGCCGCAGCGATAATATGGCAATACCTTTTTAAGTAGAACTGTTTTTTCAAGATTCTTCTGAGTTTATCTCAGAACTATTATCGGAGTTTTTTGTTGCATTAATTTCAGTGCGAAGTTCCGAGCTTATCTCCAAGATTCTATCAGAAGAGATTTCGGAAACGTCATCAGAGCCATCATCATTGCTGCTTGAAACTTTCGGACGCTTTTTTTTGGCGTTGGAAAAATCCGCTTTGGCTTCTTTTATGGCATCAATCCATTCTTGGGCGGGTCTTGCGCTCAATCGAAGGAGCTTCTTATCTTTTAAGTTAATGGTGAACGCAGGAACCATCACACCTAGAATACTCTTGCCATATGAAACGATGTCTTCGAGAGACACTGAATCCATTTTATTCTCATGTCTGGATTTTGCGCTTGCTATTAATTCCCCGATTATCCCTCCGCTATAAGTCATTGATGAAAAATGATGAACTATAATTAGCCGTTTATTTGTCAGGTATAGTGAGCAACCATCTCCCGATATAGAGTCTTTTCCCCATGCATATGTGCATTGGGTATATTTCAACAATTCCTCATCTGGATTAACTAGATTCGTTTTACACCTGTAGCAGACTTTTAGAGCCGTTTTACCCTTTTCGCTGTATCTACATATGTGGCATGTTGTTCTGATTTTTGCCATTTTAGCAATACCCTCCTTGTGTTGTCATTGGGTAATCAAGGAAGTATACCATATGCCAATGCGCTAGCGCAGACTGAAATAGACTTGTTAACAAAATGTTCACAATTACAAATTAGTCAGGTACTTGACAATATTTCCGGTCTATGTTAAAATCAAATTGGTCAAGCACCTGACGATTAATTATTACATATTGCGCCACCTGAATGGATGTATGAACCCACCGTGTACGCTAACGCTTAGAAGATGGAACATCCTAGCCTAATTGTATATAAATGGTGCAACAAATTATCGCACTTCAAGTTGTAAAATAGCTTAATGTATTTACAATAGAAAGGAGTGAAAACATGAATGAATTAAAAACGATTATCACCGAGCAACTTCAACAGCTCCAAACCTTGATGCAGCGTATGTCCTTGAGAAGATTGGTAAGCAGCGCAGAGAGCCGCAGTCCCCTTCGAGGACAGGGTCGCGTATTGGCAATGCTGAAAATGAAACCGGAAATAAGCCAAAGAGAGTTGAACTATCTACTCGGAATGAGCAAACAATCCCTGGCTGAACTATTGGCAAAACTCGAAAAGAGCGGCTATATAACAAGAGAACCTTCCCAAGAAGATAAGCGCGTAATCATGATAAAATTAACTGATGAAGGAATGAAAACTGCTGAAGAAATGGAAGAAAACGGTTCTGAGTCAACAAAAATCCTCGATTGTCTAAATGATGATGAACTAAAAAACTTCAGCGAGTATCTTGATAAAATCATTAAACAATATGAAGAGCAATTCCCCGATGAGGATTTTGACGAACGTCGCAGAGTCATGGCTGCTTTTATGTCTCATTATAGACCGTCATATGAGAGACGTAACAATCGCAGAGATAACAATGGTTACAGAAATCCATACGATGGCAGAAGCCGTGGTAAATAAAAAAATAATGAATAGACTTTATTCATAAGATAATATAAAGTCACTCCTTACTATTACGCTTTGACATGGTGAGGGGTGATTTTTTCTTATGTAAAATTTATATAATTATAGCCATGTCCATAACTTCCTGTTATAATCATATAGCTAAAGGAAATAAAAACCGAAACCAGTCTTGTTAAAGTAAGTGTAGTATAGTTTTGGAGGACACATTCATGAATAACATAACAAAGAAAGCATTATCGACACTGCTGGTATTTACGCTTTTAATCGGAGTTTTCGCTGCGCTACCTATCACCACATCAGCTGCTGATGCTGACCAAATCGCACTGGAAATAGAAGCCTTTGACCATGGAGGCATTGGCACATTGAATGCAGTTGCTTCTGGAAATATTGTTACGGTAAGCGGCTCGGTAACGGATGCAACAAATTCTCTTATGTTAGACATAGACGCTAATGTGAGCGTCGAGTGGGCAGCGAGCTATTCAAAAAACACCGATGGAACTATGATTGGCTTAACTGGTAATGGTATATTTCGCTTATCCCAGGGCGGCTCTTTGTCAAAGTCTGGAAGCGGTGCATCGATTCTCCTTTCTGGTGTTGGAACCACATTGATTCTGAGCGATGGTACGGTGGACAATTCTACTCCAGGAGGAATTGTTATAGCCCTAAGTGGAACTAATTTAACAGTTGATGTTGAAGGAGCAAGCCTTAGTGCAGCATCTCCTGCTGGTATTGCCATTTTCGATAATGGTGCTAATAACAGTCTAAATATTTATGGTGGATATATCACAGGTCCATCACCGATTGTTGTAAATGGAAACTCCCATATTTTCAATATGAGCGGTGGAGAAGTGTATCGCGATGGAGTATATGATGGTTATGGTGCTGTGAGTATAAGCGGAGACTCATGTAATGTCGGCATTAGTGGCGGTACGATATTCTCTGAAAGCGGTTTGGCTTTTGGTGCCGTAAACTTTACAGATACTGGTACGGTGAATATAAGTGGAGGAATAATTAGTGCAATAGATGATGTTGCAGTTGGCATATTGGGACCCCAACTCATTATAACGGGTGGTGTCATTACATCCAGTGACCACAGTGCGATAGTAAGCTCTGGAAACTCGTCTGCTAGCATAATTGGAGGTTTCATATTCGGAATTGGTAGCAGTGTTACAGGAATGGGGAATGCAACCATCAACCATGGTAGTGTCACACCAAGTATCGGAGGAAGTGCTGTGGTTGTAGCCTGGGATAAAAACGCTGGTGGAATGACATATAACGAAGCTTCGTCAAATTATCTTCGTGTCAATACTGGAGCGAGCGCAAAATGGGCTAGGAATAATTCCGCTGCTGGAATTGATTACTCCAATGGTGGAAACTCAGGATTTTATCCAATAAGCGGCATTAGCATCGATAATGCCACTCAAATTAGCTACACCATCAGTTTTGACAGCAACGGTGGTAGCGCGGTACCTTCTCAAACAATTAATGCAGGGGAAAAGGCAACTGTCCCACAAGTTCCAACGAGATCTGGCTATTTGTTTTCCGGTTGGTATACTAACCAAAGCTTGACAACAGCATATAATTTCGGAGCAGCAGTAAATGGGAACATTACATTGTATGCGAAATGGGAAAGTTCGACCAGCAGTTCGCCATCGCCATCGACTTCGCCTCCAACATCAACAGCTCCTTCGACATCACCGTCAACATCGCCGTCATCATCGCCACTACCCCAGAATGCGTCCTTGGATAATTTCCAGAAGACTGGGACATATATACCAGCAATGTTCATAGATGTGAACGAAGACTTCTGGTATGGTAGCAATAGGGAAAAAGCTGTGGAAAACGCATATGTGTATGGGCTCATGTCAGGCTATCCCGATGACAGCTTCAGACCCAATGGGAACATATCTCTAGCCGAAGCGATTACAATAGCAGCACGAGTACATAAAATATATGTTACAGGTGAAGACGATTTTGTCCAAGGAAGTATCTGGTATCAAGTTTATGTGGACTATGCCATTGCTAATGGAATAATTCATGCTGAGGATTTTAGCGTATATAATCGCTCTGCAACCCGTGCAGAAATGGCATATATATTCGTCAGCGCATTACCTCAATCCGAGTTTAATAAACAAAATACTGTGAACTCTCTTCCAGATGTGAGAGCAGCAACACCATATTACAGTTTCATTCTAATGTTATATGAAGCTGGGGTTATCGGTGGAAGCGATGAATTGGGAACCTTTCACCCAGATAATAACATCACAAGGGCAGAAGCCGCAGCGATCATTAGCCGAGTGATTCGCCCTGAAAGTAGATTTAGTAGCAGAACTTATTGAATTAGAAATTCTGTAGGGCGCGGCATCCTTGACGCGCCGCGTTCCATGCGCAGCATCCCAAGCGCACCGTTATAAAACAATTTGTGTCATATTCGGCGCATATAGATTAGGAATTGGGAGGGGTATCCATTGAAAAAAAGTATTAGTTTATTGCTCGTAATCTCATTAATAATGACATTATTGCTTTCTTCTTGTTCAAAAACACCGAAGGAGCCGGTTTTGCTTACTATGTGGCATGTTTATGGCAACCAAACAGATTCGGATATGAATGAATTGGTGGATGAATTCAACAAAACTGTGGGAAAAGACAAAGGAATCACCATTCAAGTAACCATGCTTGCCAACTCTGACTACATCCATACTGCCCTAGTGGATGCCGCCAATGGAGTTCCTGGAGCGGGAAGCCTGCCAGACATATTTTTAGCTTACCCTAAAACCGCTGTTGTAATTGGAACTGATTTGCTTCTGGACTGGAATGAATACTTTACTCAAGAAGAAATGAGCGAATATTTGCCGGCATTTGTGGAAGAAGGAATTATTGACGGTGAGCAAATTGTATTTCCCATGGCAAAATCGTCGGAAGTTTGCTTCATAAACAACACTGTTTTTAGACGATTTTCCGCTGATACAGGATATACCCTTGACGACTTGCTCACCTGGGAAGGTATGTTTGAAGTCATGGAGGAATACTATAATTGGACTGATGAAAAAACACCAAATGCACCATATGATGGGAAAGCATTTATGTTTTATGATTCGCCCTTTAATTTCGTCCAATTTACAGCTAGACAGCTGGGGGGGTCATTTTTCCAAGATGATAAAATTGCTTTTGATGACCCAATAGCAAAGGAAGCTTGGAGCTTGTGGGCAAAGGCAGCTGCAGCTGGACATATAAACCTCCAATATGGATACGGCACCACACAGATTATGACAGGGGAAGCACTTTGCGAAATTGGTTCAACAGCTTCCATAGCATATTTCAGTGAAACCGTCATTTATTCCGATAATACCACAGACCCCTTAGAAGTGGTGGTGGTACCTTTCCCAGTTTTCCGTGATGCTGAAAAATCAGCGGTTCAACGGGGTACAGGTTTATGTGCGATTGCAGGTGACAAGGCAAAGGAAGAAGCGGCAGCTGAATTCGTCAGATGGTTTACCGGTATAGAAGCAAACACTGAGTTTTGTTTGAGAATGGGTTATATGCCTGTGAAAAATGCAGCATATGAAGCATTCTTTGCAGGAGGATTTGAGCAAATCGAAGCCGCTGACCAGCGTTCCCTTTTCGAGAGCATAGCCATTATGTATAGGGATTACAGCTTTTACCCATCTCCCCTATTCGATGATTATGGACAGCTTCATGATGATTATGTTGTAGAAATGAGGGAAATACTGCGCCCTTATCAAACCGCTGGCACAATTGACCTGGATACAGTTGGGAACGACACATGGATTGAACTTGAAAATAGGCTCGGTGGATAAACCTTACGATTATTTTTACGGTTTTTTCATGCGTAAGCATTTTAGGCAAGCCATTTTAGGCAAGCTTTTCTAGGAACAAGCTTTTCAAAGCAAGCTATTCGAGGTGTTACGACAACGAGAAGCTGATATGTATTAGGGTATAATTATGGGGAGCTAGCAAGCTAGTTGGCTGGCAAAGAAGAGAGAAGGTGAAGGTTCTGGCAGGGGAAATGCTAACAAAAAACCGATTTCTCAGTAAAATGAGCAGTCGTCTCATATTATTTCTAATACCGGTGCTTGGAATCCTTCTGACAGCTGTATTTGTGTTCTTAAATATTACTGGGTTAATATGGAGCGTGGAGTCAAAAACAGAAACGCTCTTGAATGCATATCTTAGTGATTATTCATTGAAAGTAAAAGAATACTTCGATGGAGTGGCAGCGCAAAGTATCCGCTTTTCCAGAAATGTCTCTACACTTATAGAAAGCGAATTGGAAGCAAAGGGCATAAGTTTTAGTAATCTCAATGATGACCCGAAAGGGATAGCGGAGCTTGAAAACAAAGTATATGGGATTGCAGAGCAGTCTTTGTATGGGGTTTCTGCCAGCGGCGTTTTCTTTATACTTGATGTGACAGCAAACACAAAGATAGAAAATGCGGAATTAAACAAGAGCGGTATGCATATTAAAATTGGAAGCGTAAACAATCCAAATCCGATAAATCCTCCTTTGTATCTTTTCAGAGGAGCAGCAGAACTTGCATGGCAGCATGAAATCATACATCATAATCATTGGAAACCCGAGTTTAGTACAAAAGAATATGATTTTTTTGATATAATTAAAGAAAATTCTGATGAAAACTTGGTAAAAAACTGGTATGTTTCACCAGTTATCGACCTACCTTTGACTTGGGACGATGCTGCCTTCGTTGCGGTTCCCATATATGGATCAGATGGAGAGTTTTTTGGAGTCTGCGGATTTGAAATCAGCAAAGTGTTTTTCATGCACGCTCATACTCTCAGTGCCTCCGAGTTTTCCAACATTTCTGGCTTGCTGTCGTTGCGGGAAGAAGATAAGTTGCGCTCGGATAAAGGGCTCGAAAGCGGTGCATATGGTAGACAGTCTGTAAGTGTATCTGATAGCATATTGCTGGCAAAACCTAAGGGTGTGTTGACAAGCTATTCAGATGGTTTGGATAATTTTATTGGAATTGGGGAAAAAATCCAACTATCTCCATTGGATGGTGATAACAAATGGGAAATCACCGTAATGGTTTTGGAATCAGAATATAATGCACAAACTAGAGATCAAAGGTTGCTAATTTATCTTTTGCTTGTGCTAGTGACCGCTGTTTCAGTGCTAGCATCAATTTTGCTCAGTATTCGCTATGTCCAACCAATTACAGCTGGTCTAGCCATGATTAGGAAAGGTGGCACAGAGCGGACGAATATTCCGGAAATCGATGACCTTTTAGATTTCCTTGCAGAACAAGATGCGATGAGAGAAAAGAAAGGTATAAAAGTGGAGGAAAGCTCACCAGTGGTTGCTAATTATTCAAGTTTCATGTCCAGTCTAGACACATTGACCTCAAGGGAGAGAGAAGTATTTGACTGTTATATAGAAGGCATGACAGCAATGGAAATAGCCGATCAGCGAAATATTTCCCTCAGCACTGTTAAGTTTCATAATAGAAATATATATACAAAATTGAACATTGGCTCTCGTGCAGAGCTGCTCCTTTTAGCAAGCATGATGCAAAATGCCGAAATTCAAGAATAACATAGTGTTACGCAGAGCAACGGAACTTGTTGTGTGAGCAACAGGGTGACAGACTGGTGAAACGATTTGTTATATAGATGAAACAAACTCAAATTTTAAGTTTGTTTCATCTTTTTTCTACTTTTTTTCATATTTTTTACAAAAACCTATCCTTGGGATAGGTTACAAAAGGGTGAATCTTTGATAGAATAGCGAAAATATTGGGAAGTAGTAAGCATTTCAGCTGCTTTCTGAAATACGATGCGGTCAGACGACCACAAAACAGGCGCAAACGACCACAAATCGCAGCTATGAAAAAAGGAATGAGCTAGGAGTTCAAGTCTAGCCCTTAAAACAAAGTCTTTCGTAGGGCGCGGCTTCCCAGACGCGCCGCAAAGCATCCACGGCACCCTAGGCGGCTCAACAAACGGTTCGTGTAATATTACGAGGGACGAATTTATCAATATGCTGACACATTTTTTGATTACTAGGATTAATCCTATTTATTCAATATAAATCAAAATATTCGTATTATGAGAGGAAGAACATTGTAATGAATAGAAAAACGAGAAGACCACTGGCTACTTTGCTTGCTATAGCAATGGTAATGGGGATGATACTGGTGCTACCAATGACTGCCAGCGCATCAACCGCTTCGCAGATTGGAAATTATATAAGATACTTCAATCCAGGTAACGGCGGAGCGGAGACAGGGCAGTTAAGCGCAGCTGTCGAGGGAAACACTGTCACTGTGACAGGAAATGTTGCCGATGCAAAAAAAGGGCTCAGCTTAAACCTCAACAATGGAGTGACGGTAATATGGAGGGCTTCATTTAGTGCGACAAATGATTCCTGTGCCATTCAGTTGGATGGTCAGGGTACTCTGGAAATACCATCGGGAGGACTTATAGAAAGTTGGGGAATAGGGTTCGCTATAGCTGCAGGAGCTACAACCACAGTCAGGGTAACAGGCGGAACAGTGCGAGGTAGTTACACTGGTATCATGGACGGAAATGTGGAAGTTACAGGCGGAAGAGTGGAGAGCCCATACGACGGCTACGCTATTGACACAAATGGAAGCATAAACATTTCTGGAGGTATTGTTGTCTCTCCAGAAGGTACAGCAATAAATGGCAGGACTGATTCTCACATTACAATAAGCAACGGTGTAGTAAGAAGCGCATATAATGCAATTTCTTCCGTTGGCACCGTCTCTATAACTGGTGGACTATTGGAATCATCTGGGTATGCTACTGTTGATGCATCTTACTTATCGATGAGCGGCGGTATTATCAGAAACACTGGAGCGGGTAATGGAATTTACAACACCCATATGCTAGGTATCACAGGTGGCACCATCAGCGCAAATTCTGGTTATGCTATTACAAATGGAAATAGCAGTGTGCCTGCCGAATGGATTATAAATGGCGGATTTATATTCGCCCAGGGTAATGATACTGTGATAACTGAATCAGCATATATTGGATCTGCTGTAGTTCGCATTAACGGCGAATATTCATCAATTAATGTCGGCGGCGATGCCATAATTTGCGCTTGGGACAATTCCGCTGGCAAAGATGAGTATGAAGCAGGTACATCCACTGATTTAAAAGTATATCCGGAAGATGCCACGGTCCAGTGGGATATTGAAGAAAGCTTCGTGAGACCACCACTCATCATACCAGGATTACCATTTGGTACTGTGTCATCAGCATCTTTCGTACGTCCTCCGAGCAGCTTCAAAACCTATGGTATCAGCTATTCGTATAAAGGCAATGAAGGCTTTTTCGAAATTGAAGGAATAAAAGTTATCGAGGAGGAAGTGATAGTAGAACACACTGTCACATTTAATTCCAATGGCGGGAGCTCTGTAGCAAGCCAGACAGTCGCGGCGGGTGGCAAGGCAACCAAACCCGCAGACCCGACGAAGACAGATTCCACCTTTGGCGGGTGGTACTCGGACTCGGAGCTCACCAATGCTTATGACTTCAATGCAAACGTTACTGCGAATATCACCCTTTACGCCAAATGGGATACCACCCCTACCACATTCACCGTCACCTTCAACTCCAACGGCGGTAGCGCGGTTACAAGCCAGACAGTCGCGACAGGTGGCAAAGTAACTAAACCCACAGACCCGACTAAAAGCGGAAATACATTCGCAGGCTGGTTCAGCAACGCTGCATTGACTACCGCATACAATTTCGACACTGCTGTTACAGCAAACCTCACCCTGTATGCGAAATGGGAAGCTTCAACATCAGGTGGAGCAAGTCTAGCTGAAACAGGCTCCATGGACAATTTCCTCCAGTCTAGGACATACACCCCAGGGATGTTCAACGACATAAACGAAGACGCTTGGTATGGCTATAATAAGGAAAAAGCCGTAGCAAACGCCTATGAATATGGTTTGATGTCTGGTTATCCTGACAACACCTTTAGGCCCACCGGTAATATTACGATAGCCGAAGCAATAACAGTGGCAGCAAGGGTACATCGCATATATACCACAGGAGCGGATGATTTCGTCCAGGGTACCCCCTGGTTCCAGGTCTATGTCGATTATGCCATAAGCAATGGGATCATATATGCTTCTGATTTTGCTACATTCAACCAGCTAGCCACCCGCAGGGAGATGGCATATATATTCGCCAATGCACTCCCAAAATCAGAGTTTACCAAACAGAACACCGTGAACTCCCTACCTGATGTGAGCGTTTCAACTACACATTCCAGCTCCATATTTATGCTATATGAAGCAGGAGTCATAGGAGGTAGCGACACAGCCGGCACATTCAACCCCGGCAACAATATAACAAGAGCAGAAGCCGCAGCGATTATTAGCAGAGTGATATTACCGAGCGAACGCTTCAGCGGCAGAACTTATGGATGAGTTAGGAATGAGGAGTGAGGAGTTAGGAGTGAGCTAAGAGTTCAAGTTTAACCCTTAAAACAATGAATTTCGTAGGGCGCGGCTTCCCAGACGCGCCGCAGGTATCCACGGTAACATCGGCAGCGCACCAAGCTCGCCGCAAGCCTCCACAGCAACCCCAGGCGGCGCACCACCCAAGGCATCCAACGCACCCAATGCGGCGCGTCAAGGATGCCGCGCCCTACGAACGGTTCGTGCAGTTTGGAAGTATTTAACGGTGTATTTCATCTACTATCCTCTGCTTCTGACCAGAAAATATCCTCGTCTATCCATTGGGCATTCGGTTCAGTTGCAAGATTTTCAGATTCATCGAGCTTTTGGTCTATGAAACGCTGATGCCTAAGTTCCCTAACTCTTTTCCAGTCTTCAAGAATTTCTTCAAATGAATCCTCGTCAACACCAACTGCAAGACCAATGGGCTTACCGTTACTCGTGATAACGATTCGACCGTCATTAACAAGAATTTCCTTTATTCCACTGCCTTGCTGTTGTAACTCTCTAATAGATAAAAACTTCATCTTTGACATATAATTTCTCCATTTCTTCATATCACATCAAAATGATAGCATAAAGTAGTAGAAATGTCAAACGATAGTATATCAATATGCTGATATGTTTGTTAATTGCTAGGATTAATCCTATTTATTCAATATAAATCAAAATATTCGAATTATGAGAGGAAGAACATTATAATGAAAACAACATCAAAGAAAACCCTATCGGTACTACTCGCTATCGCGCTCGTACTTGGCCTAATGACGGCAATACCCACTACAGCAGTTGCTATGACAGTGGGGGAACTGAGGACGCACATCTTAAACTTCGACCCGGGAGACGGCAGCACGAATAATCTGGATGTTCTCCGGATTACGGGCAGGCCCGTCGTAATCGTCACCGGCGAGGTCACGGGCGCGTCTAACATGCTTGAGTTGAACATTGACTCTGGGGTGACAGTGCTATGGGGGGCAAGCTACTCCGGAGACATGAACGGCCCGCTCATCGAACTTACCGGCAGCGGGACTTTCGAAGTCGCCGAGGGAGGGTCCATCACGCAAAGCGGGAGTGGAGATGCAGTCAGTTCTTACGGTGCGAACGCTACGATAACTGTTAGAGGCGGCTCGGTAGATCGTATATATTCGGGAGGAACGGGCACGACAATCAACGTGAGCGGCGGAGCGGTAGATTCTATAGAGTCATCTTCGTTTGGAGGTGGCATCAACGTGAGTGGCGGAGCGGTGGGCAGTATAGAGTCAACTAAGTTTGCAATAAGCACAATGTTCGGAACAGCAACTGTCACGGTTAGCGGCGGCACAGTGGCATCGGCTATTCATGCGATATTTGCTTCATCTGAAGTCACAATTAGCGGCGGCGCCGTACTGGCAAGAGAGCAAGCAGCTATATACGTTGCAAATACACGAAGCATCGTCGAGGTAAGCGGAGGAATAGTAGCCTCATACGGCAGAGCTGCGATAGATTCCGGTATTCTCGTTGGCGACATCAATGTGACCGGCGGGTTTATATTTGGCGTTGGAACAGAAATAGCGGGATCGGGTACTAATAAGGTGATCGACCACGACAGAAACAGTTCCGTCTCAATCGGAGGCAACGCGGTCGTCGTCGCCTGGGACAAGCCGGACGGAGCACCGACATATGACGAGGACACATCGACCGACTTGCAAACAAACTCCGACGCGAGTGTCTATTGGGACTACGATGACTCTCAAAGTGGCATTCATTATAAAAACGGAGCAAACGAAGGATTCTTCGCGGTAGAAGGTGTCACAGTTATCGAGGAAGAAGTGGTAGCAGAACACACTGTCACATTCAACTCCAATGGTGGGAGCTCAGTAGCGAGCCAGACAGTCGCGGCGGGTGGCAAGGCAACCATACCCGCAGACCCGACAAAGACAGATTCCACCTTCGGAGGGTGGTACTCGGACTCGGAGCTCACCAATGCTTATGACTTCAACGCAAACGTAACTGCGAATATAACCCTTTACGCCAAATGGGATACCGCCCCTACCACATTTACCGTCACCTTCAACTCCAACGGCGGTAGCGCGGTTACAAGCCAGACAGTCGCGACAGGTGGCAAAGTAACAAAACCCACAGACCCGACGAGAAGCGGTTATACATTCGCAGGCTGGTACAGCAACAGCGCACTAACTACCGCATACAATTTCGATACTGCGGTTACAGCAAATATCAACCTATATGCCAAATGGGAAGCATCAACATCAGCTGGAACGAACCCAGCGGCAACAGGCTCTATGGAAAACTTCCTCCAGTCCAGGACATACACCCCAGGGATGTTCAGCGACATAAACGAAGACGCTTGGTACGGCTATAATAAGGAAAAAGCCGTAGCAAACGCCTATGAATACGGTTTGATGTCTGGCTATCCTGACAACACCTTTAGACCCACTGGCAATATTACAATAGCCGAAGCCATAACGGTGGCGGCAAGGGTACACCGCATTTATACCACAGGAGCAGACGATTTCGTTCAGGGAACCCCCTGGTTCCAGGTCTATGTCGATTATGCCATAAGCAATGGGATCATATATGCTTCTGATTTTGCTACATTCAACCAGCTAGCCACCCGCAGGGAGATGGCATATATATTCGCCAATGCACTCCCAAAATCAGAGTTTACCAAACAAAACACGGTGAATTCCCTACCTGACGTAAACAATGCAACTCCATATTCACAATCCATAATCATGCTATATGAAGCAGGCATAATCGGAGGTAGTGACACAGCCGGCACATTCAACCCCGGCAACAATATAACAAGAGCAGAAGCCGCAGCGATAATCAGCCGTGTCATATTACCGAGCGAACGCTTCAGCGGCAGAACCTATGGGTGAGTTAGGAGTGAGGAGTTAGGAATGAGGAGTTAGCTAGGAGTTCAAGTTTTGCACTTAAAACAAAGTCTTTCGTAGGGCGCGGCTTCTGTAGGGCGCGGCTTCTGTAGGGCGCGGCTTCCCTGACGCGCCGCAAACCTCCACAGTAACCCCAGGCGGCGCACCACCCAAGGCATCCAACGCACCCAAACGGCGCGTCAAGGATGCCGCGCCCTACGAACGGTTCTGCTAATATTACGAGAGATGGATTTATCAATTAAATATTCGTATTATGGAGGAAGACAGTATCATGAAAACAACATCAAAGAAAACCCTATCGGCACTTCTCGCCATTGCGATCGTGTTCAGCTTAATGACGGCAATACCGGGTACAACGGCGAGAGCAGTAATGACAGCGGAGGAACTGATGATGCACATCATCAACTTCGATCCAGGTAACGGCGGAGCGATGACAGGGCAATTTAGCGCATCTGTCGATGGAAGCACTGTCACTGTGACAGGAACTGTTGCCGATGCGAAAAATATGCTAAGATTAAACCTTGACAATGGAGTGACGGTAATATGGAGTGCTTCATTTAGTGGGTCAAATTGCATCGATTTGGAAGGTCAGGGTACTCTGGAAATACCATCGGGAGGACTCATAGAAAATTCGTCTATTTATGGGAACGCTATAGATGCAAGAGATACAAACACAGTCAAGGTTACAGGTGGCACAGTGCGTGCGAATAACGGACATGCTATCAGCGGTGGCAACGTGGAAGTAACAGGCGGTAGGGTGGAGATGGAGTGCGAAGACGGAGTCGATTACAATGCTATTTGCTCAAGTAATACCATAAACATTTCTGGAGGTATTGTTGTCTCTGCAATGGGAGCAGCAATATATGGATATAGTGGTAATTCTCATATTACAATAAGCAATGGCGTAGTGAGAGGAGTAATGTATGCGATTAACTCATATGGCACTGGAAGCACCGTCACGATAACTGGCGGACTATTGGAATCATCGGGAATCTATACTGCTACTGTTGATGCATCTAACATAACGATGAGCGGAGGTATTATCAGGAACACAGGAATAGGTCATGGAATTTACAACACCCATGAGATGGAGATTACAGGTGGTACCATCAGTGCGAAGTCTGGATGTGCTGTTTTCTGCAATGGAACGCAATTGCGAATGACTGGTGGCTTTATATTTGCCTATGGCGTAAATGAAATTTCGTCACATGGAGCAGTCCAATCGAATATCAACACGAATTTCTTTGTTTCCCCTGATAGCGATGCCATAATTTGCGAATGGAACTATTCACCGAGCAAAGATGAGTACACAGCTGGCACTTCGACAGATCTGACAGTATACCCAGAAGACGCCACGGTCCAGTGGGATATTGAAGAAAGCTTCATGAGACCATCATTCATAGTACCAGGATTACCATTTGGTGCTGTGTCATCAAGCTCTTTCGTACGTCCGAGCACCTTCAAAACCTATGGTATCAGATATTCGTATAAAGGCAATGAAGGCTTTTTCGAAATTGAAGGAATAAAAGTTATCGAGGAGGAAGTGATAGCAGAACACACCGTCACATTCAACTCCAATGGCGGGAGTGCAGTAGCGAGCCAGACAGTCGCAACGGGTGACAAGGTGACAAAACCTGCAGACCCGACTAGAAGCGGTTATACATTCGCAGGCTGGTTCAGCAACAGCGCATTGTCTACCGCATACAATTTCGACACAGCTGTGACGGCGAACATCACCCTATATGCGAAATGGGAAGCATCAACATCAGGTGGAACAAGTCCAGCAGAAACAGGCTCTATGGAAAACTTCCTCCAGTCCAGGACATACACCCCAGGGATGTTCAACGACATAAACGAAGACGCTTGGTACGGCTATAATAAGGAAAAAGCCGTAGCAAACGCCTATGACTACGGTTTGATGTCTGGCTATCCTGACAACACCTTTAGACCCACCGGCAACATTACGGTTGCAGAAGCCATAACGGTGGCGGCAAGGGTACACAGAATATATACCACGGGAACGGATGATTTCGTCCAGGGTACCCCCTGGTTCCAGGTGTACATCGATTATGCAATAAGCAATGGGATAATATCGTCAACCGATTTTGCTACATTCAACCAGCTAGCCACCCGCAGGGAAATGGCGTATATATTCGCCAATGCACTCCCAAAATCAGAGTTTACCAAACAGAACACGGTGAATTCCCTACCTGATGTAAACAATGCAACTCCATATTCACAATCCATAATCATGCTATATGAAGCAGGCATAATCGGAGGCAGCGACACAGCCGGCACATTCAACCCCGGCAACAATATAACAAGAGCAGAAGCCGCTGCGATAATCAGCCGTGTCATATTGCCGAGCGAAAGATTCAGCGGCAGAACCTATGGCTGAGTTAGGAATTAGGAATGAGGAGTGAGGAGTTAGGAGTGAGCTAGGAGTTCAAGTTTTGCACTTAAAACAAAGTCTTTCGTAGGGCGCGGCTTCTGTAGGGCGCGGCTTCCCAGACGCGCCGCAAGCCTCCACAGCACCCCAGGCGGTGAACCAACATCCAACGCACCCCAAACGGCGCGTCAAGGATGCCGCGCCCTACGAACGGTTTTGGTAATCTGCCAAAATACGTAGTATCACCAAATACTATTCGAAGGCTACACCACAAACGAAAAAATTTCATAAAACATAAAACCAATATAACAAAATATGCATCTATATTATGAAAGCCTCAATTGATATAGATACTGGAGGAAGCAAATATGGCAATGACACAGCAAGAGACAGACCTTGTAATTTCTGCACAAAGCGGGGATACTGATAGCTTTGAAATGTTGTATGATATATTTTGCGATAAAGTATATGCATTCGCCAGAATGATTATGAGAAATGCCAGCGACGCAGAGGATGTTCTGCAGGAAGCATTCATCACCGCTTGGCAAAAACTGGAGACATTAAAGACTCCAGCAACATTTTCGGTCTGGATACAGGTCATCGCAAAGAATCTATGCAATATGCAACTGCGAAAGAAGAATGTCGCCATATTGCTTGATGCTGAGCAAGAAGTCGAGAGTCTTAGTTCAATGGAATCAGATGAACTGCTGCCAGCAGCCTACGCAGAAAGAGAAGACTTAAAAGAACGGCTTGGTATGATAATTGAAAGTTTGTCAGAAGTCCAGAGACAAGCAATAGTGCTATATTATTTTAATGAAATGTCCGTGGACGAAATAGCAGAGGTTATGGAGTGTAGCGCAAACACAGTAAAAACGCGCCTATTTCTCGCCAGAAAAGCAATAAAGTCTGAAATAGAAGAACAGGAACGCAAATCTGGAGAGAAGTTGTATGGTGTTACAGGAATACTAATGCTTTCCTTTGGGGTGGTTTTCAAAAGTCATATTGAAACTCTCTCTTTGGGGCAAAGTGTGATTGAAGGAACAAAGGGAGCGATAACGCAATTTATTTCCAGCGGGAACGGCGCAACCAGCGGGAGCACCGCAGCCGGCGGGAACGGCGCAACCAGCGGGAGCACCGCTGCCAGCGGGAACAGTGCAGCCAGCGGGAGTACCGCAACCAGCGGGAGCACCGCTGCCGGCGGGAACAGTGCAACCAGTGGGAACACCGCAGCCAACGGGAGCAGCGCAGTCGGCGGGACTAGCGCAACCAGCTTGTCTGCATCATCTGCGCCATCAATACCCTTGGAAACATCGAAGACCAATGTGACAGGCGAAGCAAAAAAAACAACATCACCTAAATTGAAAATCGCTGCATGGGTATCAATTATCGCAGTAGTCGGTACTGTGGCGGTATTATTGATAGTGTTCTTTTCCAACATGAATCAGGGTGATGTTCTAGACAACGATGATGACATAAGCAGTGTAGATGATACAGTGATAATGGAAAGAGCCATTAACATCGATATAGACCAAGAGGAAGAAACAGATATATCTGCTCCTGGAGAAGAACCATATACAGACGATATAGATGATGACATAGAGCAAATAAATCCCATTGAAAGCATCGATGAACATGAAGAAAACTATCTAGGAGATAACAATAGCACTATTGATTCGCAAGAAGAGGACATAGTAGATAATGATACCATTTCAGATGAAGATATTATCTCTTCACCAGCACCATCTCCCTTAGACTCCTTGCTGCCTGTTATACAGCCAGATGAAGCGCCATCAACTGAGACAATACAAACTGATGACTCTTCTATTGATACAATTATTGATACAATTCCAAGCGATGCTCCGACAACGGAAGGTGTGGCTTCAGATGATGATGCAACAGATGAATCGGAAAGTGATGAAACGCAAACAGACAGCCAACATCAAAGGGTGGTGGAGAGTGATGCACCGACTGATGACAACGAAGCAACGGATATTAACCAGGACTTTATTCCTCATATGGAGATAGCAACTACCACGCCAGCACCATTTGGAATAATACAAAGTGAAATAACAGTGGTGAATCCGCGGGGTACTGATGATTCTGCTGAAGCTTCACCTACAACACCACAAAATGATAGGATACCATTTGAAATACCTCGGAATTTTGAGGTGAGAGAAACTCCAAGAATACCTCGGGAAAGGGATATACCAGCACCCATACCCACTACCGTAGTACCTGATGATTCTATTGATAACGGTCTATCTGGATCGATTGCGAACTTACCCAGGAGTGATGCCCTTGACATCATCTGGGATCGTCTACGTGGATACTGGACGGCGACCGATAATCAATTTGTTGGGTTTACATACAGCGGAGGAACTTTTGCAATAGACTTCGGATATTTGCAAACGGAATGGTTTAATCGCGGGACATTAGTGAATGCCGTGGCTACCGACACTTATAAAGCGACAATAAGTATTTATGTACCAGCGGTAGCAGCAACAGCTGTAGCCGAAGCCAGAGAAGAGATGTGGGTCGATGTTTATCTTGACGTAAGTGACTTGCACGTCGATGGTAAAATAAAAATCAAAATAGATACACAAGGCAACGGCGGCTGGTATCAATATGGCTGGAACAGTTACACCCTATGACATGAAAATAAATGTAGGGCGCGGCTTCTGTAGGGCGCGGCTTCCCAGACGCGCCGCAAGCCTCCACGGCACCCCAGGCGGTGAACCAACACCCAACGCACCCCAAACGGCGCGTCAAGGATGCCGCGCCCTACGAATGGTTCGTGTAATATTACGAGAGAAGAATTTAGCAATTAAAATATATTCGTATTATGAGAGGAAGAACATTGTAATGAATAGAAAAACGAGAAGACCACTGGCTACTTTGCTTGCTATAGCAATGGTAATGGGGATGCTACTGGCGCTACCAATGACTGCCAGCGCCAGCGCAATGACCGCTTCGCAGGTTGCGCATGTTATTAACATCTTCGATCCAGGTAATGGAGGAGCTAAGACAGGGCAATTTAGCGCATCCGTCAATGGAAACACTGTTACTGTGACTGGAAATGTCGCCGATGCAACAAATGCGCTTACCTTATACCTTCATGATGGAGTTACGGTAAAATGGAGTGCTTCATTTAGTGGGAGGAACGCCACCTACCTCATCCATATGTTTGCTTGGGGTACTCTGGAAATACCAACGGGAGGACTTATAGAAAATTTGGAGGGGGCCGGCGGGGATGTTATACGGGGATCAGCGGCAGCTACTGTAAAGGTTACAGGCGGCACAGTGCGCTCGAAGGATTCCATATGTATTAACGGCGGCGATGTAGAAGTAACAGGCGGTAGGGTGGAGTGCGAAGGCATTCGCTCTGCTATTGCCACAAGTGGAAGCATAAACATTTCTGGAGGTATTGTTATCTCAGCAAATGGAACAGCAATAGAAGGCAATAATGATTCCCAAATTACAATAAGCAACGGTGTAGTAAGAGGAGCAGATTGTGCAATAGCTGCGAATAACTCTGTCACAATAACCGGCGGACTATTGGAATCATCGGGGAGCTCTGCTAATGATGCTACTGTTCGTGCACCTTCCTTATCTATGAGCGATGGTATTATCAGGAACACAGGAGCGGGTAATGGAATTTACAACACCCATATGCTAGGTATCACAGGTGGCACCATCAGTGCAAATTCTGGTTATGCCATTACAAATGGCAATGAGCAAGCCCAATGGTTTATAAATGGCGGATTTATATTCGCCCAGGGTAATGATACTGTGATAACGGAATCAGCATATTTGGGATCTGCTGTAGTTCGCATGAACGGCGAATATTCAATTATCGACAGCCCTGCTGTGGTCTGCGCTTGGGACAATTCTGCTGGCAAAGATGAGTATATAATCGATACATCCACTGATTTAAAAGTTTATCCAGAAGAAGCTACTGTCCAGTGGGCGATTGAAGAAAGTTTCGTGAGACCACCACTCATCATACCAGGATTACCATTTGGTGCTGTGTCATCAACATCTTTCGTACGTCCGAGCACCGTCAAAACCTATGGTATCAGATATTCGTATAATGGTAATGAAGGCTTTTTCGAAATTGAAGGAATAAAAGTTATCGAGGAGGAAGTGATAGCAGAACACACAGTCACATTCAACTCCAATGGTGGGAGCTCAGTTGCGAGCCAGACTGTCGCAGCGGGTGGCAAGGTGACCAAACCCTCAGACCCGACGAAGACAGATTCCACCTTCGGCGGGTGGTATTCGGACTCGGAGCTCACCAATGCTTATGACTTCAACGCAAACGTAACTGCGAATATCACCCTTTACGCTAAATGGGATACCGCTCCCACCACATTCACAGTTACTTTCAATTCCAACGGCGGTAGCGCAGTTACAAGCCAGACAGTCGCAACGGGTGGTAAGGTGACAAAACCTGCAGACCCGACTAAAAGCGGAAATACATTCGCAGGCTGGTTCAGCAACGCTGCATTGACTACCCCATACAATTTCGACACTGCTGTTACAGCAAACCTCACCCTATATGCGAAATGGGAAGCATCAACATCAGGTGGAGCAAGTCTAGCTGAAACAGGCTCCATGGACAATTTCCAAAAGTCGAGAGATTATACCGCAGGGATGTTTAATGACATAAATGAAGACGCTTGGTACGGCTATAATAAGGAAAAAGCAGTAGCAAACGCCTATGAATACGGTTTGATGTCTGGCTACCCGGACAACACCTTTAGACCCACTGGGAACATTACGGTTGCAGAAGCCATAACGGTGGCGGCAAGGGTACACAGAATATATACTACGGGAGCGGATGATTTTGTTCAGGGTATACCCTGGTTCCAGGTCTATATCGATTATGCCATATCAAATGGTATTATATATGCTTCTGATTTTACTACCTTCAACCAGCTAGCCACCCGCAGGGAGATGGCATATATATTCGCCAATGCACTTCCTAAATCAGAGTTTACTAAACAAAACACGGTGAACTCTCTACCTGACGTGAGTGTTTCAACTACACATTCCAGCTCCATATTTATGCTATATGAAGCAGGAGTAATCGGCGGCAGCGACACAGCCGGCACATTCAACCCAGGCAACAATATAACAAGAGCAGAAGCCGCAGCGATAATCAGCCGTGTCATATTGCCGAGCGAAAGATTCAGCGGCAGAACCTACGGGTGAGTTAGGAATTAGGAGTTAGGAATTAGGAGTTAGCTAGGAGTTTAAGTTTTGCACTTAAAACAAAGTCTTTCGTAGGGCGCGGCTTCTGTAGGGCGCGGCTTCTGTAGGGCGCGGCTTCTGTAGGGCGCGGCTTCCCAGACGCGCCGCGAGGCATCCACGGCAACCCTAGGCAGCGCACCACCCAAGGCATCCAACGCAACCCAAACGGCGCGTCAAGGATGCCGCGCCCTACGAATGGTTCATGTAGTATTACGAGAGATAAATTTACCAATCAAATTTTTAAATATTCAAATTATGGAGGAAGATATTATCATGAAAACAGCATCAAGGAAAACCCTATCGGCAGTTCTCGTCCTCGCGATGGTATTTGCCATGTTCGCGGCAATGACCATTACAGCAAGCGCGGCGAACGCATCAGAACTCGCGGGGCAAATCAACAGTTTCCCCCACGGCGGTACGGGAACTCTCACCGCCACAGCATCCGGCAATACAGTCACTGTTACCGGAAACGTCACAGGAGTGACAGAAAGGCTTGACTTGCGCATTGACCCCGATGTCACCGTCATTTGGAAAGCCGAATTTACCGGCTCGCCGCCCACCTACTTGATCCACTTGACCGGCGCCGGCATGTATGGCACCTTTGAAGTCGCGCAGGGAGCTTACCTAGAAACTGATAATATTGCTT